>Ga0207851_100006_pt1 | contig 204786 bp, 190 predicted proteins | sample A23E3SouthBayCA_FD_187747 | JGI IMG/M metagenome (GOLD analysis project Ga0207851, IMG submission 187747) | Aerobic enrichment media microbial communities from Eden Landing Ponds, California, USA - A23 E3 (SPAdes) | ecosystem: Environmental > Aquatic > Marine > Unclassified | place: Emeryville... | reverse complement strand
TTCGGAGTTACCCGGCTGGCGGATCGCGTTGACCGTCTCGACGAGGTTGACCTCGGTGGCGTCGTCCAGGTCGGGGGACTTGCCGGCCTCGTCGGGCGCCTCGAAAGCACCCGGCTCGTCGGGCACCTGCTGGACGATCGGCTTGCCCTGCGTGTCGACCTCGTCATCGGGGTCGGCCTCGAACGGGCTCGGCGAGGTCGGGCTGCCGGCGACGAGCGTCTCGTCCCACCAGGCGCCCACGTCGTGGTAGTACTGGAACACGTACGGGTCGCCGTGCCAGAAGATCGACGTGTCGTAGTTCAGCCCGCTGTTCGGGTCGAGGTTGTTCGACCACGTCGACCAGCCCTGCGTGGTGAAGTTGACGCCGAAGCCCCAGTTGGCCAGGTTCGCCCGGATCGTCTGGGACGCTTGGATGTGTTCGGGGATCGTCGACGTGGCGACCAGGTCGATCGAAGCGGGGTTGCCGTTGGGGTCGACCCACTGGCCGCCCTGCTTCGAATAGCCCGCTCGCTGCATGTACTCGGTGGCTTTGTCCGTGTTCGACGCCCGCGAGTAGGTGTGCAGTCCGTCGAGGAACTCCTGGGAGAAGATCGCTTCGGCCTGTGCGTCGAGCAGGAAGGTGTCGTTCGCGAGCGGTTGGGCGCCGCCCTCGCCCCACCCGTTTTTCGAGACGGCGTTCCAGTCGACCGCCTCGACGAGCGCCCGCCGCACCCACAGGTTTTGCAGGTGGGCGTTGTGCCAGTTAAACTTCCACATGTCCCCGCCGGTCGCGCGCAGCCACCGGGTCAGCTCCTGCATGAAATCGGGGAGCACCTCCCGGTTCATCGCCGCGCCGGGCGAGACGTCGCCGACGTTCACGTCGAGCACGCCCTCGGCCTTGAGCGTCTGCGCGCGGTCGCCCTCGGCCCAGTAGATGTCGAGTTTGTCGACGTTCGTGTGCCCGGCGTTGGGGTGGTCCGGATCGAGATGGAGCGTCATCTTCTCCGAGCCCACGTCGTCCATCGACTCCAGGCGGTACGGGCCCGTCCCCGCGAGGTGTTCGTCCGTCCCGCCGTTCAGCGCGATCCGGTCGAGCCCGACGCGGTCGCTCTTGAGGTCGTCGGTGACCGTCGTCGTCTGGTCCGCGTTCCCGGCGTCGCGGTAGCGCTGGAGGTACGGCTCCGTGAACGACGGGTGCAACGGCGGGTCGCCGTCGACCGGCCCCGCGTACGTCTCCAGGATGTTCCGCGCGGTCGGGTCCGGTTCCTGAGCGGGGACCGACCCCTTGTCCGTCCACTGGTGGAGCGTCCACTGGTCCTCGGCGCGCTGGTTGAACGTCGCGTCCTCGGCGAACTTGTTGCCGCCCTGGAAGAAGTTAACGTGGTTGTGTTTCTCTCGCGCGACCGCGTCGTGGGGGTCGCCCGACCAGTAGCTCGACCGGTCGTCGTGGTGGTCGTAGTAGTCGTAGGGCGGTTCGACCTCCCACCCAGCGATCCACGTCATCACCTCGATCTCCTCGTGGTCGGGCTTGTGCGGCGTGGGGATGGTCGTCCCGCTGAACGAGCGGTTCGTCGTGTGGACGTTGCGGAGCCCGTGGATGTCCGACATCCACAGGTCGCCGGCGGTGTTGTCCTGGGGCGTCCAGGGGTTCCAGTTGAACACGTCGGGGGAGTTCGCGTGTGCGTAGGCGATCGTGTCGACGACCGGCTCGCGTGGTGTCGCCGTCTCCGTCGCCGTTCCGTCGTCCGACGGCCCGCTCCCGTCCGAACCCGCACCGATCGGTTCGACCGTGCCTTCGTCCGTGCCGGCCGGCGTCGCCGTCGACTCGCTCCCGCTCGGACAGCCGGCCAGCCCGGCCGCGCCCAGCCCCGCGATCACCTGTGCGTACCGGCGACGCGAGAGGTCGGCCGTCGAATCGCCGCCCGCTCCGCCACCCTCGTGGTTGGCTACCATGGTTCGTGCCCTACTGTGAGCCACCCATTGAAATAATTTCTGGAAGAAATCTTTTTTCGAGATGTTTTCAGCCGACGCGTCCGCTCGTTCGGGCCCAGCGAACGGAAATTCCGATCTCCGGTTCGGCGTCGCTTCGATCACGAACGGGTAGTCAACCCCCACAGCGGTGGGCGCTTGGCGCCGCCGGCGGGGGCGTCGTGGTGATTCGATATCGCGGTATGAGATTTATTTCTCGCTCGCGGCCGACGCGTCGGGCTTTTCCCCATCGACGGAGTACGAGCGAGTAATGGTCCAGAACGTGGCATCCGTGATAGCCGACCTCGAACCCGAGGACTTCTATCTGCTCTCGGGGGTCGAACAGGGGATGCGCTTCTCGGAGTACGTCAATCGCGAGACGCTCCCCGAGTACACCCGCCTGTCGGCCGAGAACGTTGACTACCGGCTGGACCGCTGCGAGGACCGCGGGCTGGTCGAACGCAAGACCATCCAGTACGAGGGGTTCAAACTCACCTTCGAGGGATACGACGCGCTCGCGCTGCACACCTTCGCCGAGCGGGAGACGTTCGACGGCGTCGGTGCCCCCCTGGGCGTCGGCAAGGAGAGCGACGTGTACGAGGTCCGTTCGTACCGCCCGCTCGCGCTGAAGTACCACCGCGAGGGCTACACCAACTTCCGCGAGGTGATGAAAGAACGGGAGTACACCGCCGACCGCGACCACGTCTCCTGGCAGTACACCGCGCGCAAGGCCGCCGAGCGCGAGTACGACGCCCTCGAATCGCTGTATCCCGACGTCTCCGTCCCCCAGCCGGTCGATCACAATCGCCACGCGCTCGTCATGGAGAAGGTCGACGGCGTCGAGCTCTCCCGGACGAAGCTCACCGACGCGCAGGTCGTCCCCGTGATGGAGCTGATCTTAGCGGAGATGGCGACGGCCTACGCCGAGGGGTACGTCCACGCCGATATGAGCGAGTACAACGTCTTCGTCACCGAGGAAGGCGTCGTCGTCTTCGACTGGCCCCAGGCGGTTCCAACCGACCACGAGAACGCGCGCGAGCTCCTCGAACGCGACGTGGAGAATCTGGTGGGCTATTTCGCCCGCAAGTATCCCAGCCACGTTGACGAAGTCGACGTGCCCGGACTCGCCGCCGCGCTCGCCGACAATTCGTTCGGCTCGGTCGCCGACTTCGCGAACTAACCATCGACCCGTTTGGGACGTTGGGACCACGTCTGCGCTGTTCTGTTCGATACGGTCCGTCAGAAGCCGTCCGCAATGGAGTGCAAATAAACCGGATGCTGCGATACAAAATCCACGTGCCGGAGCGATCGGACGCCCACAGAACCGAGCGATAGACGGCGTTTCCGGCCGGATATCGACGGATCCTCGAAAATGGAGGCAGCCACGGCGGGGTGGTCACCGGCTCAGCCGAGGACGTACCCCAGACGGGGGTAGCGCTCGATCAGCGCTTCGCCGCCGATCTCGTAGCGCTCGATGAGCGTGTCCAGCCCGATGATGCGGCCCGCACCGAAGGCGGCGACGGCGAGGAACACGAGCATGTAGGCGAAGTCGCCGTTGATGAGTCCGTGTTCGACGCTCCAGTTCCCGAAGTAGAACATGAGCATCATGAGCGCGCCGAACAAGGCCGCGAGGCGGACCAGGGCGCCGACGAGCAAACCGAGGCCGATGAGGACCTCGCCCCACGGGACGGCCACGTTCGCGAAGGCGACGAACCAGTCGGTCGTCCCCATCCAGACGAACATGCCTTCGAGGGGGTTGCCGTTCGTCCCGGCCGCGTGGACCAGGTAGCCGTCGGCGGCGAAGCCGCCCTCGAGGAGCTTCGCCAGCCCCGAGTGCAGGAACGCGTAGCCCATCATGAGCCGCAGCGCCAGCACGAACCACGCCGACAGGCTGTGTGCTTTGCCGTGGACGGTCAGACCGCCGATCCTGCTCTCGAACTCGTTGACGCCGGGGGTGGTCGTTGTCATAGTAGTGACCTCTATCTACAGAGAGGCGAGCAGAGCGCATATACCCGACAGGCAGTTCTCTCCGGGTGAGAACCGTTCCCTGGGGATGAGAAACGCCACGCGGCGAAGCGTCTCGACTCCCGTCCCCCGCGGTCGCTCGGGCGTGTACGAGACAACGGGGGAACGTGCGACGGCGCTATTCCAGCCAGACGCCGCCGATTCGCAGCGTGCTGGCGCCGCCCTGCCAGAAGTTCAGTCGCAGTGATAGCGACGAGGCGGTCCGGTCGACGCCCGCCGACTCCATGTCGACGGTCAACTCGGTGGCGGACGTACCGATCGAGTCGTCCGTCACGTCGGCGAGCGTGCCGCTCGCGCCACCTATGCTGAAGCCGATCGCCGACTCCTCGTCCCCGTTCGCCCCGGCGACCGAGAGAACGAGCGTCGAGTAGCTCGACACGTCGCGGTTGATCTGCTCCTGGTACCAGCCGCCGTCGTCGTACTCGAAGACGAGCGCGCCGTCTTCGACCGCGCCGAAACCGTTCTCGAAGGACCCGGCGCCGCACCACTGACCGAGATCGTTTCGATTAGACGACCATGCCGGGTCGCCGGTCCAGCGTCTCCGCGTACCCCATCTGCTCCAGCTCCGTCAACACGTCGTAGATCCGCGGCACCGGGACCGAGCAGTTCCGGGCGACGTCCACCGCCGGCGATACCCCCATGTCCAGCAGCGTCAGATACGCGTCGGCCTGGTACGACGTCAGCCCCGCGTCCTCGAGTCCACCCAGGATCTCGTCCCGTTCCATCGTGTTTAATCGGATATAATACACCAATATAATAATATTCGCATGACATCTGTAGCGTCAGTGACACCAGAGCGGCCGTCGGCGATGTGAGTTCGGATCGCTTAAGAGTGCGAACGGGGAACTGACGGGTAACTCGCTGGGCGGTCGGGCACCAGCGGGCGCCTGCCTGTGCAGGTCGGGATGTGATCTCCGGCGACGGGGATTGAACCACGCAACGCCCGGCGGTGAACACCTATGGCAAAGAGCTTCTACACATACATCCGGGACGCCTGGAAGGACCCGGACGACGGCAAGCTGGCGGAGTTGCAGTGGCAGCGCAAACAGGAGTGGCGCAACGAGGGCGCCCTCGAACGCATCGAACGACCGACGCGCCTCGACCGCGCGCGCTCGCTGGGCTACAAGGCCAAGCAGGGCGTCGTGGTCGTTCGCTCGAGCATCCGCAAGGGCGGCGCCCGCAAGCAGCGCTTCACGGCCGGTCGCCGGTCGAAGCGCCAGGGCGTCACGCGGATCACGCGCCGGAAGAACCTCCAGCGCGTCGCCGAGGAGCGCACCACCCGCGTCTACCCGAACCTCCGCGTGCTCAACTCCTACCCGGTCGGGCAGGACGGCAGCCAGAAGTGGTTCGAAGTGATCCTCGTCGACCCCGAGCACCCCGCGATCGAGAACGACGACGACCTCTCGTGGATCTGCGAGGACCAGCACACCGACCGCGCGCTGCGCGGGCTGACCAGCGCCGGCCGCCGCAACCGCGGTCTCGACAACCGCGGCAAAGGCGCCGAGCGCAACCGGCCGAGCCTCGCGAGCAACGAGAACCGCGGTCGATAGACGCGGCCGGCGTTTTTCCGGTTCGATCCGTCCGAGAGCGGCCGCTATCAGCGAACGACGGGACGACAGAAACCGACGAGCGACGAACGAGCGGATTAGTCAGGCGACGTGGCTCGTGACGCCGTCGGCCTCGACGCCGTCGCCCTCCCCGCCGGGCGAGACGGCGCTGACCGCGTAGAAGGTGGCTTCGGGGTCGCGGTGGCGCCGCCAGTGGATCCAGGTCCGGACGAGCAGGTACCCGCGGCGAAGGCCGCCGAGTTCCGGCGTCTCGGTCAGCACGTCGTAGTCGCGGGCGCGGATGAGTCGGTGGTGTTCGGCGTAGAAGACCGCCGCGAGCAAGACGCCGAACTGGCAGTCCTCCGGGAGCATGCGGATACCGGCAACCCCCTCGCGGTACCGCCGCTCGGTCCGCTGGAGCTCGTGGCGCATCGCCGCCACGAACCCGTCGGTGACGTTCGCCTCGGCGAGGTCGGACTCGCTGACGTCGAACCGGTCGAGCGTCTCCTGTGGGACGTACACGCGGCCGTAGTCGTGGATGTCTTCACGCACGTCTCGCAGGAAGTTCGTCAGCTGGAACGCCTCGGCCAGCGCCTCGGCGTGGGGCTGGGCCTGCGCGCGGTCCTCTTCGGGCATCTCCATGGCGGCCATCATCATGTTCGCGACGGCGACCGACGACCCGCGCATGTACTCCTCTAAGTCCTCGTAGGCGGGGTAGCGGGCCGTCTCGATGTCCTGGACCATCGCGTCGACGAACACCTCGACCTCGCGGTCGTCGACCCCCGTCCGGTCGGCGAGCGAGCGGAACGCGTCGAGGACCGCCCGCTCCTCGTCGGTCAGGGCGGCCGCGCGCTCGGGGTCGAGTTCGCCCAGCGCTGCCGCTCGCATCGCTTCGAGTTGCCGCCGCTGGGCCGCGGGGTCGGGGTCGTCCGTTCGGTCCACTACCTCGTCGGCGATCCGGAAGAAGGCGTAGAGGACGTACGTCGTCTCCCGGACCCGCTCGGGCAGAAGCTTCGTGGCGGCGTAGAACGTCCGCCCCGTCTGCCTGTGGATCTGCTTGCTCGTATCGACTTGGTCGCTCGCTGGCATTGTTTGGTGAGAGGTCGCCGGTCGTAGAGAGCCCGCGGGAAACCGCGGGGACCACCACAGGTCAGGGCGCCGGCCGACCGTTCGTATCTATATGTTCGAGAGAGATTAAATAAGCAATCACCCAAACTGGTTGGGGGACCCTGCGGCGTCCCGCGAACCACCCCGGGGTCGACGGCCGCCGGAACGGTCACCGGCGACGCCCGAACGCGAGTCGCCCGCGGCGGTCAGCGACCGCGTTCGGGCGGATTGACGAACAGTCCGTCCGCGACGGCGAGCGCGCCGACCACGGACGCGCCCGCGACGAACACCCTGGTCGGCAGCGGCGACACGATCGACCCCACGAGCGCCAGCAGGAACGCCGCAGGTATCACCAGTAACAGAAGGTCGTACCGGGAGAGTCGGCTGCCTGCTGTGCTGTGCTCCCGTGTGCGTCTGGTCCTGTCGCTGGTGGCCATCTGTTCATCACCTCTCAAATACACATAGGGGTGATCCCCACTAAAATGTTATGCCAGATCATGTCTCCGAACACACTTCGAACAGTCTCGGAACCGCCGAGAAATATCTCCATATTATTTTTGTAGCTACCCGTAATATCCTAACGCCGTTTACTGTCCGATACGCACCGCTCGATTGCGTTCGATCGGTCTGGAGAGAGCCGGTAGAACGGAAGTGGGTCCCTCCGCTCGGCGCCGGGTCCAGTAGCCGACGGCGCATGTGCGGGCGGCGAGTGAGCGACCGCGTCTGCCGGCGACTGCTCCTCGTCGTCGATCACACTGTCACTTCGCTCGTGACGAACGACCGAGTCCTACTCGGACTCGATCACTTCGATCCCGCGGTTGTTGACGGCGTGGGCGTCGAGGCCGACCTCTTCGAGGAACTGCTTGTACTCGCGTTCGCACTGTTCGGCGTCTTTCTGCTGGTCGGAGGCGTGCTTGCACAGCGCCTGGAGGTCCTCGGGCACGTCGTTGGTGTGGACGATCCAGTGGTTGATCAGGTCCGACAGGCGGCGGATGGGCGAGGTGAAGTGGCCGTAGATCTCGAAGTTCAGCGCGTGGTGGCCACCGAAGGGGTCGCTCATGTACTTGGCGCGGGGCATCACGAACATCACGGCCCGCTGGATCTTGTTCAGCTGGCGCCCCGGCGCGTCTTCGAGCGTCGCGTTGACGGCCTTCCGAGGGTCGTCCCACTTGTCGCCGGGGATCGAGACGCCGTTCAGGTCCTGGATCTCCTGGAGGGCCTCGTCCCACTCCTGGGGGGAGGGCTGGGGGTGGACGCGGTACATCGCCGAGACGCCGCGGTCCCACATGAGTTCGTGCGTGACGGCCTTGTTCGCCTTGAGCATGCACTCCTCGATGATGGTGTGGGCGCGGTCGCGAGCGGGGTTCAGGACGAGCGAGCCGTCCTCCTTGCGCTGCTCGTGCATCCGGTCGGCGAGTTCCCAGACCAGCTCCGTCTTCTCAGCCAGATCCACGTCGGTGTCCTCGAGCATGTCGTCGGCGCTCTCGGGGTCGTCGAGGATCTCCTCGGCCTCGGAGTAGGTCAGGCGCGCGTCGGACTCGATGACGGATTTGTAGATGTCGATCTCCTCGTAGGACAGCGTCTCGGGGTCGAGGTGCATCTCGACGGTGTGGGCCAGCCGGTCCTCGTTGGGGACGAGCGAGCAGACCGTCTCGGCGAGGATCGGCGGCAGCATGTGGATGGTGTAGTCGGGGAGATAGACGGTGTTGCCCCGCTCGACGGCTTCGTCCCACATCGCGGTGTCGGGGTTGACGTAGTGGGTCACGTCGGCGATGTGGACCCAGAGGACGTACTCGTCGTCCCGTTTCTCGACGGAGATGGCGTCGTCGAAGTCCTGGGCGTCGATGGGGTCGGTCGTCCAGGTCGTCATGTCCCTGAGATCGCGGCGCTCGTCGATCTCGTCGGCGATCTCCTGCTGGACGCCCTCGGTGCGCTCTTCGGCTTCGGCCATCACCTCGGCGGGGAACTCGTCGCGGATCTCGAACTTCTCGAACAGTTCGTCGCGCTTGTTCTCGAGATGGCGGGCCATCTCCTCGTCGATCTCGACGGGACCCTGGCCCTCGATCGTGCCGGCCTGGGCTTGCTCGTCCTCGGTAGTCATGTAGCGGGGTATGACCAGGGTACAGATAGGCTTTCTGTGGTGGGCGAGGGCGAGCGAAGCGAGCCCTCGGAAAAGCGAGCGGGCCTTCGGCCCGCGAGCAGTACGAGGCCGAGCGAAGTGAGGCCTCGATGCGAACGGCGCGAGGCGCCGTGAGCCGCGGCGTGAGGTCGCGACGTGTCGGGCGGCGACGCGTTACCGCTCTTCGACGGAGTCGGCGCGCTGGGCGAGTTCGAGGTAGGTCGCGAGGAAGGCGTCGCGGTCGCGGCCGTCGGCGGCCGCCTCCACGTCTTCGAGCAGGGTTTCGAGTTCGCCGCGGGGCTGGTGACAGCGCTCGCGGTCGCAGGGCTTGCAGAGGTACTCGAACTCCTTGCCGTCTCGCTCCCAGCGGTCGCCGAACTTGTCGTACTCACGGGCGTCCGAACGGGCGACCGAGTCGCCGCAGGCGATGCAGGTCACCTCGTCGCGACCCCGTTGGGCGGAGCGCCACATGGACGACGCTTCGACCGATGTCCACTTAGCGCTTACCGCTGATCACTGAGGCCTCGTTAAGTCGGGCCGCGGCTCGCGACCGGGAGCCGCTCACGGTGGGGCGCCGCCCGCGAGCCGACGGGAGTCGGTTCACCTCGCGGTGGCCGTCCGCTCGGGCTCGTAGGGGTCGACGTCGACGGCGCCGTGCGCGAAGCTCCGCGTGCCCGACTCGACGAGATACGTCTCGTCGTCGTACCGGATGGTGGGGGGCAGCTCCACGCCCTCCTGGTCCGGTCCCGGGCAACACCCGGTGCCCGTGCGGACCCGGTCGAACAGGCGGCGCTGCTCTGTCGAGAGGTTCCCGTAGGCGACGACGCGCTCGTCGGCCGACGCGTTCCCGGTGTCGACCAGGTACGCGGGCGTCCCGTACGTGTACTTGACCGCCCAGACACGGCCGTCGGCGTACACGTAGTCGAGGTCGTTGAACGTCTCGACGGTCCCGCTGGACTCCAGCTCGACCCACTCGTCGGCCCCGCGTGCGGCCTCGAACGCGTCCCGGCCGGCGGACGACAGCGACCACGCCGGGGCCACCTCGTCGCGGTCGACGCCGTCCGGGAGGTCGAGCGGGACGGGCGTCTCCGTCCCCGTGGCCGTCAGTTCCGCGGTGGAACCGGCCGCCGGGGCAGTCGTGGGCGCCGGGGACGGCGTTTCGGTTCCGGCCTCGGTGGCCGGTCCGCCGAACGACGCGCAGCCGGCGAGCGTTACGACGACGCAGAGAGCGAGCGCGTGGGCGGGGCGCATGTCCGTTTGCGGGTGAGCGATGGCTGAAATAAGTGCTTTGTCCGTCACGGCGAGCGAGGGTGGGCGGGCGTCACTCTCTCTCGGGCTCCGACGCGACCGTCACGCCGAAGGCGGCCGGGTCGGCGTCGGCGACCGGCGGGAGCCGCCGCAATTGCGGGCGAACGGCGAGGTACAGGGCCGTGAACCCGAAGCCGAACGCCGCCAGGCCGACCGTCGTCGCCGTGCCGAGGACTTCGGCGACGACGCCGCCGACCAGCGATCCGAGGGGGAGCGTCGCGCCCGAAGCGGTCCCTTTGATCGTGGAGACGCGGCCGAGCAGCTCGGTCGGGAAGACGGTCTGGTTCAGCGTCGACGAGAGGACGCCGCTGGCGCCAGCGGGCACCCACGCGAGTCCGAACAGGACGACGGTGATCGCGGGCGACGGCGCGACCACCGCGCCGAGCCAGCACGCGGCGCCGGCGGCGTTGCCGACGAACAGCAGCCGGCCGTAGGAGACGTGCTCCAGATAGGGCGCGAGCAGCGAGCCGACCAGCCGGCCGACGCCGAGCGCGCCGAGCAGCGCCCCGTAGACGGCGGGGCCGCCCAGCGCGTCGCCGTAGGCCGGCAGGACCGCGAGCGTCACGCCCGTCGCGAGGTTCGCCACCGCCGTCGTCACCACGAGTTCGACGAAGACGGTCCCGCGAAGCACGTCGATCCCGTCGCGCAGGTCCGCGACGTACGAGCCGAGTATCGACTTGTCGTCCGCATCGGCCCCGTCGACAGTCCCTTCGTCACCGTCCCCGTCGTCGGACCGGGACACGGCGACCCCAGCGAACAGCAGCGCTGCGAGGGCGAAGGTTCCGGCGTCGAACAGGAACAGCGTCGTCGCGCCGAAGAGGGCGATAAAGCCGCCACCGAGCGCGTCGAACACCATGTCCAGCCCGAGCGTGACGGTCGCGAGTGCGGAGTTCGCCCCCGAGAGCTGCTCGTCGGGGACGATCCGCGGGACGATCGTCGCCTGCATCGGCGCCATCAGCAGCGTCGCGAGCGTCAACAGCGGGACGACCGCGAAGATGACGCCGACGCTCAGGTTCCCGGTCGCCGCGGCGAGCGGGAGCGCGAGGACGACGACGCCCTGGAGCAGTTGCGACCCCGCGAGGACGGGCCGCAGCGGGAGCCGGTCGACGATCGGGCCGGCGAGGATCTGCAGGAGCCACGGGAGCAGCAGTATCGCGTTGGCGATCCCCGTGAGGACCGTCGAGCCGCTGAGCTCGAAGACGAGCCAGAGGACCGCGACCGTGTAGAGGCTGTCCCCCGCGTTGGTGACGAACTGCCCGGCGAAAAAGCGCCGGAAGTCGCGGTTACGCCACAGCGACCGCTCCGCGGCGGCGTCGGCTTCGTCCGGTGCGGCCACTGGGTCGGTCGCGTCCGTCCCGCCGACCGCGTCGGGCGCCTCGGCGGGTTCGGCGGTGTCGGCGGCGGTCATCGGCGACCACCCCTCACGAGCGGGCGGCGCGGTGGTTCGAGCGGTCCCGGCGACCGCGAGCGATGCGACTGTCGTCGGCGTGATTCGTGCGTGGGCGAGCCCCGGCCGGTGGCCGTGGGCTCGGCGGCTGTCGGCATGTGCGTGTGTGTTCGACGGAGAGAGTGCGGCTACGAGACGTAGCGAAGCGAACCCGAGTGCTGCAGCTATCGAGCCGCTCGCGCCGCGGGCGGCGAGCGCGGGTCGAACACCGGACGACCGGCGGACCGACGAGTCATAGAACGCCTCGTTCGGATCGATCCCGAGGTGTCACTTAGGAGTGACGGTGGTGTGGGAGACGGTCGCAACGAACGGCGAGGCCGTCAAGGTCGCGTCGGTGGGCGTCGCCGATCTCCGACGAGCGCGAACGCCGTCACTCCCGAGTCGGACCCACGTCGTGGCGGAGCGCCCACCGGTCCTCGCAGGGGTCGAGCCGGTGGGGTTCGCTGCCGCGCTCGGTGACGATTCCGGCGTGGAACAGCATGGCCTTCAGCTGGAACACCGTCGGGGAGTGATAGGCGTTCCCGTCGGCCAACGCCTCGGAACGGAGGTCGCCGTCGTCGGTCAGCGCCCGCGAGCGGACGCCCTCGTCGCCGCGGAGGAAGAGTTCGACTGTGAAGGCGGGGTGCAGGCCGTGCAGGTACTCGACGAACCCGCGGAGCGTGGGGCGACGTTCGCCGTCGTCGTGGAGCGACTGGAGTTCGGTCACGAGCAGCTCGGTCGCGGGGTAGTCGTAGACGACGCGGCGTGCGAGCTGTCCCCACTTCGGCGCGACCTCGCAGAAGCGCTTTCGCGAGCGCTTCCAGTCCTCGAAGGCGTCGAGGGCGGCGTCGACGCTGCCGCACTCGGCGAGCGCGAAGCGGACGACCTCTTTGCCGAGCGCCGTCAGCGTCGTCCGATCGGGCTCGACGGTGACGAGGTTCAGGAACGCGGCACCCGCGCGGGCGGCGTCGGTCGCGCCGACGACTCGTTCGGCGAGGACGGTCTCGGTGTCGCCGTCGTGGGCCACGGCCAGCGGATAGGCGAGGTAGTTCTTCGGGTGGTTGAGTCCGAAGCTCTTACCGGCGACGCCCTGCGCGCTGGCCTGGAAACGGATGCTCGTCGCCGCGTCGGCGGTGCGATTGCCGACGACGCGCGGTCGTTCGAGTGGCCGAACCTCCCCGTCCGCGCCGACTGCGAGGACACCGACGTTGCACTCTCTGGCCAGCGAGCGGTCGGTCTGCGCGATCGCCGCCGCGGGCGCGGCGAGGAAGGCGACGTTGGCCTCGCCCAGGCGGTCGCGGGCCTGGACGATGCCGCGCTCGGTATCGACGCCGCCGCCCGCGTAGCCTTTCGCCTCGACGGCGATCAGCGGCGGCTCCCCGCCCAACCGATCGACCGCCAGCAGGTCGTCGTCCAGCGGCCGCACGCCCACCAGATCGGGGTAGCCCGATCCAACGCGGACGTGATTAAACGGCGCCAGCGTCTCCCGAACCGCTTCGTCGACCGTCCGCCGGTCGACCCACTGCTTGTGAGCGAACTGCGTGTCGACCACCGCGTAGGCCTCGGCGCCGTCCTCGGGGAACAGCCGCCGCTTGGCCCGGGCGAGCACGTGCGGTTCCGTCAGGTCCGCGCCGGCCGCAGCCATGCTACTCCGACGGACGACCTGGCACAAAAAGGATCGTGTCGTGTCCCGTGTCGCCGCCGTCTCGACCCGGTCCCCGCGAGATCAACCCTGATTACACTCGTACGTCGATCCGAGCGGAAATCCGTGCCGTTCTCGGACGACCTCGTAAATTACATACCGCGATATAGAATTCAGTCACGGGCGAGAAATGCCGGCGACAGCGAGCACAGAATTGCGCGCCGTTCGGCGCTCACCCCGACGATGCCGGCCGGTCCGAGGCGTACGACCGCGCCCCGGCCAAACACCGATAGGACCGGGACGAGAAGGGGGACCAGTGACAGATCCCCCACACAGCCGGCCGATAGAGGCGGTGCTCGACGACGCGGGGGTCGACGAGTCGGGGCTGTCGGCGGCCGAGGCGACCGAGCGTCGCGACGAGTACGGCCCGAACGAGATCGCCCGCGGCGCGGCCCGCTCGCCGGTCGACATCTTCCTCGCGCAGTTCGACAGCTGGCTCATCTGGGTGCTGCTCGCCGCGGCCGTCCTCTCGGTGTGGGCCGGCCACACCGTCGACGCGGTCCTCATCGCGGTCATCGTCGTCGCGAACGGCGTGTTCGGGTTCGTCCAGGACTACCGCGCCGAGCAGAGTCTGGAATCGCTACGGGAACTCACGGCGCCGACAGCCGTCGTCCGTCGCGACGGTGGGGCGGTCGAGGTCGAGGCGATCGAACTGGTCCCGGGCGACGTGGTCGAACTCTCTGACGGCGACGTGGTGCCGGCGGACGGACGCGTCGTCGAGGCGACGGGACTGGAGGTCGACGAAGCGGCGCTGACCGGCGAGAGCCTCCCCGTCTCGAAGTCGGTCGAACCCGTCGAGGCCGACGCGCCGCTGGCCGAGCGGTCGTCGATGGTGTACAAGTCCACGGCGGTCACGCGGGGGAAGGCCGCCGTCGTCGTGACCGCCACCGGCGAGGACACGGAGGTCGGCGCCATCGCGCGCCAGCTCGCCGACACCGAGGAGACCGAGACGCCACTGCAGGCCGAACTCGACGACCTCGGGCGGACGCTCGGGCTCGGCGTCGTCGCGCTGGCCGCGCTGGTCGTCCCCTTGCTCTGGGTCCGCGGCGTCGAACCGCTGCAGACGGCGCTCACGGCGATATCGCTGGCCGTCGCCGCCGTTCCGGAGGGGCTCCCCGCGGTCGTGACGCTGACGCTCGCACTCGGCGTCCGCCGGATGGCCAACGAGCACGCGCTCGTGCGCCGGCTCCCCGCCGTCGAAGCCCTGGGCGCCGTCGACGTGGTCTGTACCGACAAGACGGGCACCCTCACCGAGGGCCGGATGGCCGTCAGCCGGCTGTGGGTCGACGACGGCGTCGTCGACTTCGACGAGGTTGCCGGCGGGTCCGTCGACGGAGCCGACGGGGACCGGTCCACGGCGAACGGCGGCGTGACGGTCGGAGGCGAGTCGGTGACCGAGAGCGAACGCGTCGACCTGCTCCTGCGGGCGGGCGCGCTCTGCAACGACGCGACCGCCGAAGAGGGCGACCCCACGGAACGGGCGCTCGTCACCGCTGCTGCGGACCGAGGGGTCGACGTGGTCGCGCTCCGCGAAGCGCACCCCCGGACCGACGAGGTCCCCTTCTCCTCGGAGCGCAAGTGGATGGGGACGGTCCACGGCGACCGCGCCTACGTCAAAGGCGCCCCGAAGGTCGTCGTCGACAGCTGTTCACGCGTGCTGACCGACGACGGTCCGGTCGAACTGGACGAGGCGGGCGCCCAGCGAGTCCGAGAGCGGACCCGCGGGTTCGCCGACGACGCGCTGCGCGTGCTCGCGGTCGCCTACACCGAGGACGGGCGTGGGTTCGAAGGAGGCGGTAGTGGCGACCTCGACAACGACCTCGATGATCTGGTGTTCGTCGGCCTCGTCGGGATGATCGACCCGCCGCGGACGGAGGTGGCAGACGCCATCGAACGCACGCGGCGGGCGGGCATCGAGGTGAAGATGATCACGGGCGACAACGTGCGGACGGCCGCAGCCATCGGCGACGCGCTCGGGCTGGGCGGCGACGTGGTCGACGGCCGCGAGATCGAGGGGCTGAGCGACGCGGAACTCCGCGAGCGCGTCGTCGAGGTGGACGTGTTCGCGCGGGCCTCGCCCGAGCACAAGGTCCGGGTGTTACGCACACTCCAGGACGAGGACCGGACGGTGGCGATGACGGGCGACGGCGTCAACGACGCGCCGGCGCTGAAAAACGCAGACGTGGGCGTCGCGATGGGCGTCCGCGGGACCGACGTGGCCAAGCAGGCCAGCGACGTAGTCTTGCTCGACGACAACTACGCGACCATCGCGCGGGCGGTCGAGCGCGGCCGGGCGATCTTCGACAACGTCTGGAAGTTCGTCGCCTACCTGCTGAGCGCCAACGTCGCCGAGGTCGCCATCGTCTTCCTCGCGTCGCTCGGCGGATATCTCGTCCTCCCGGCGGTCCAGCTTTTGTGGATCAACCTCCTGACGGACGGGCTGCCGGCGCTGGCGCTGGGCGCCGACCCCGAGAGCGGCGACGTGATGGAGCGGCCGCCGCGCGAGCCCGACCAGGGCATCGTCGACCGGTCCATGCTCGGGGTCGTAGGCGGGACCGGCGCCGTCACGACCGTCGTCATGCTCGGCCTGCTCGCGCTCTTGCTCGACGGCGCGGGCGAGGTCGACGCGCACGTGACGACGATGATATTCACCGCGTTCGTCGTCCTGGAGTTCGGGAAGCTGTTCGTCGTCCGCTGGCTGCGCGAGACGCCGACACTGTCGAACCGCTGGCTGTTCGCCGCGGTCGGCGGGTCGCTGGCCCTGCAACTGGCCGTCCTGTACACCCCCCTCAGCGAGTACTTCGACACGGTCGCGCTGGGTGTCGGCGACTGGGGGATCGTCGCCGGCGTTCTCGGCGTCGCGCTCCCGGCGTACCTGCTCGTGGCCGTGGGCGCTCGACGCCTGCGCGACACGGACACGTCGCCGAGCCCGAACCGCGAGACGGCGTCGAGTGGGAGCTAAAGCGAGCGGTCGTCGACGGCGCGATCGTCCGGCTGAGCCGACTGGCTACGCCGGCCACGGGCTTATTAGCGCGACGGACGTATCTGGGTACATGACCGACGCGGAGGAGATCCAGATGGGGGCGGACGCGGTCGATCGGTTCCTGGGGAGCGGGGGAACGGGAGTGCTCTCGCTCTCGACGATGGGGGACGAGCCCCCGGACGCCGTCCCGGTGTCCTACGGGTACGACGACGAGGACCGGGTGTTCTACTTCCGGATCTCCGTCGGCCACGAGGACGACTCCGGTGACCTGGCGGGCAGGGCGGTGACGTTCGTCGCGTACGGCGACGAGGACGGAGACGACGAGCGATGGCGCAGCGTCGTCGCGCGCGGGCGACTCCGCGACACCGAGGAGGAGGGCATCGCGACGGAGACGCTGGCGGAGATGGAGCGGGTCGACATCCCGCTAGTCGACGTGTTCGAGGAGCCGCTGCGGATGGTGTCGTTCGACTTCTTCCGGCTCGACCCAGACGAGTTCACCGGCCGACGGGAGTCGCTCGTCAACGAGTAAACGAACTCCCCACGCCGGTCGCTACCCCGGCAGAAAGACGTTGATGACGGCGACGACCAGCCCCGCCAGCCCCATGCGGGCGGCGGCGACGTACCACCGCTGGCCGGAGATCGACCCCATGTACGCGCCGAACGCGCCGAGGACGCCGACGCCGAGCGCGACCGAGACGAGGGCGGCCTCGACCATGGAGAAGGCAGTCCCCTCGACGGCGAACGGGAGGAGGGTGATCAGGATGCCGATGAGCGGGCCGAGGCCGCTGGCTGCGGCGTGGACGACGCGGGCGCCGCTCTGTTCGCGCTGGATGCGCGTGTCGTCCAGGTCCGTGAGCATCGCCCGTTCGACGCGGCGGATCTCGGCTCGCGTCTCGGCGCGCTCGATCTCCCAGACGCTCCAGACCGCCGAGGTGCCCAGCCCGACCGCCGCGCCGGCGCCGATCTTGATGACCGTCGCGCCGTCGGGCACGCCCGAGAGGACCGCGCCGACGACGACGCCGATGGCCGTGAGCGTCCCGTCGAAGCCGTTCGAGACGAAATAGCGGCGGGCGATCGAGCGCACGTCCTCCTTGCCGAGCAGGCGGCGGGCCCGATCGAGCGCGGACACGGTCAGCCGTCCTGTGGCGTGGGACGGTTCTCGACGACGTAGTCGCCACAGGTAACCTCGTCGACGGAGTGGATCGTCCCGCTGAGGTCCTCGACGGCCGATTCGACGGCGTCGAAGTCGAGCGCCTCGCCCTCCAAGGTGATCTTGACGTTCTGGACCTCCTGGTCGAGTTCGACGAGCGACGTGTTCGCGCCCTCGACGGAGTCGAGATCGCTCAGCCGCTCGGTGAACGCGAGCAGCGGCGGGTCGTGCGGTTTCAACACGTCGACGACGAGTCGCCGGACGGGTGCCATACCGGTCGTCCGGCCGCGACCGACAAAAAGGCGGGTCGGCCTCGGTGTTCCGTCGGCGACCGAGCGGCCGTCAGTCGTCGGCGCGACCGTCCGGTCGGTCGATCGCGTCGCCGGCGTCGCGGAACCACCCCAGCCACGCCGTCGTGGCGACGACGCCGCCGGCGACCAGCGCGGGGCCGGAGGTGGCGACCCGATAGACGAGGACAGTCGCGCCGGCGACCGGTGCGACGGCGCTCGTGGCAGGGCGCTACGGTGCCGACCGTCCCGCTCGGCCGCCACGTCGGCGCCGTCGACTCGGTCGGCCTGGACTGGCTGCTCGTCCCGTTCGTCCGCCCGGTCTACAGCCTCGCCGCGATCGGAGGTCTCGTCGAGTATCCTATCTCCTGTCGGAGCGAGTGGTTCCGCGTCGAAAGGGGGGGGAGGAGTGGGCGGCGGTGGAGTGGTCTCGGTGACTGACACGGCAGCACCCGCGAGAACGGGATCGCGATCGCGGTCGGTGCAATCGCGCTCCAGCGGACGAGCACACGATCCCGAACAGACCCCCGACACGAACGCCGCGCTCACGGACTCGTCGCAACGAATATCCGGGCGCCGCCCGTCGTCCCGAGAGATGAGTGACGGCCGAGTCGACGCGCTGCTCGCGGACCTGACGCTCGACGAGAAACTCCGGTTGGTCCGCGGGCGGGCCGACCCCGACGGCCACGCCACGGGCTATCTGCCGGGCGTCGACCGACTCGATATCCCGCCGCTTCGACTCGTGGACGGCCCCCTCGGTGTCCGCGACCGCGAGGCGACGGCGTTCCCGGCGACTATCGCCCTTGGAGCGACCTGGGACCCCGACCTGGCCCGCCGACTCGGTCGCGCACTGGCCGCCGAGACCCGCGCTCGCGGGCACCACGTGTTGCTCGCGCCGGGGCTCAATATCGTCCGTGTCCCCACTGGCGGTCGCAACTTCGAGTACCTGAGCGAGGACCCCCGACTGACGAGCGCGGTCGGGGCCGCCTACGTCGACGGCGTCGAAACGGGCGGCGTCGGCGCGACGGTCAAACACTTCGTCGCGAACAACCAGGAGCACCGCCGCGACACGGTCGACGCCGTCGTCTCCGAGCGGGCGCTGCGAGAGATCTATCTGCCGGGCTTCCGCGCGGCCGTCGACGCCGGCGCTTCGGCGGTAATGGCCGCCTACAACCGCGTCAACGGCCATTACATGAGCGAACATCGGCGACTCCTCGACGGCGTCCTCCGCGCGGAGTGGGGGTTCGACGGGGTCGTGATGAGCGACTGGTGGGGGACCCACGACGCGGTCGCGGCCGCCGAGGGCGGGCTGGACCTGGAGATGCCCGGCGTCTCCGCCGTCGAGCTGTTCGCACCGCACAGCCGCGGGCTGCGCGCGATGCGCCGACTCCGCCCCTCGGACCGACTCGACCTCGACCCGCCGCTGCTGTGGCGACTCGTCGACCGGGTGGCCGACGACGGCCAGCCCGACCCCTATCCGTTCGCCGTCTTCGGCGACCCGCTCGGTCGGGCGATCGTCGACGGCCTGGTCGCCGAGACGACGCTCGACCGGAAGGTCCGGCACGTCCTCGGGCTGTACGACCGACTGGGGACGCTCGACGAGGACCGGTCGAGCAACGGGCGCGACACCGCGCCGAGCGTCGACCGGGACGGGCACCACGACCTCGCCCGGGCGGTGGCCCGCCGCGGGACCGTCCTGCTGGCGAACGACGGCGTCCTGCCGCTCTCGGACGGGGCGTCGCTGGCCGTGGTCGGACCCAACGCGGACGAGGCGAAGGTCGGCGGCGGCGGCAGTTCGGAGGTCACTCCCACTCGCACCGTCAGCCCCGTCGAGGGCCTCCGGCAGCGGGCGTCCCGCGTGACCTTCGAACGCGGGATCAGGCGGGTCGCGAACCCGTCGATGTTCGACGTCCCGGGATCGGGACTCCGGCGGCGGCTGCGCTCGGGACCGGACTTCGACACGGCGGTCGAGGCGGCCGGCACCGCCGACATCGCGGTCGTCGTCGTCCAGGACGGCGCGACCGAGGGTGAGGACCGCGACTCGATGGCGCTGCCCGGACGCCAAGACCGACTCGTCCGGGCCGTCGCCGAAGCGAACCCGCGGACCGTCGTGGTCTGCCGCTCCAGCGGGCCCGTCGCGATGCCGTGGGCGGACGAGGTGGCCGCCGTGCTCCAGACGTGGTACCCCGGCCAGGCCGACGGGGCGGCGCTGGCCGACGTGCTCTACGGCGCCGACCCCGGCGGACGGCTCCCGGTGACCGTCGGTCGGTGGTTCGACGACTACCCGGTCGCCGGCGACGAGCGCCGGTACCCGGGGGAGAACGAGCACGTCCACTACAACGAGGGCGTCTTCGTCGGCTACCGGGGATTCGACCGCGACGGCGTCGCCCCGCGTTTCCCGTTCGGCCACGGCCTGAGCTACGCCGCGTTCGACTACGCCGACCTCGCAGTCGAGCGCACTGACGGCGGCGAGAGCGTCGCCGTCGACGCGGGTGCCCTCGACCTGGCCGTCACCGTCGAGAACCGCGCCGACCGCGCCGGCCGGGAGGTCGTCCAGGCGTACGTCGAACCGCCCGAGCCACCGGCGGGGGTCGACCGCCCGCGGCGGGAACTGGCCGCGTTCGCGTCGGTCGAGTTCTCGGCCGGCGAGCGACGGACCGTCTCGCTGACGGTGCCGCGGCGCGCGCTGGCTCGCTACGACCCGCGAGCGGGCTGGACGGTCGATCCCGGCGAGTACGCCGTCGTCGTCGGTCGCTCCGCGCGCGAGGGGCGCGTCCGGGAGACGATCCGGGTCGACTGACGAGCAACGCAGCGGACGGGGAGCCCGGGAGCGCCGGCGAGCGGTCGCGTCAGTGCTGGCCGAGCGCGCCGTGGTAGAACTCGCGGTGGTCGTAGTGGTCTTCCACGTCGTCGCGGATCGACCCGTAGTTGCGCTCGACGGCGCGGCGCGTCTCGTCGTCGATCTCGAAGTCGTGTGACTCGTAGAACTTCGAGGTCGCGCCCATGTTGTGAATCAGCGCGTAGAAGTCCAGCGGCTGGAAGAACAGCGGTTCGGCGATGTCCGAGTTGCCCATCGTCGGGTCGACGTGCGTGTCGAAACCGCTGCGGTCGAACTCCTCGATCAGCGTCTCCGTCCGCGGACTGAGGTCGATCGACCGGACGTCCTCCCAGAATTCGGTGTCCCCGTCGGCGTACGCGTAGTGGACGCTGATGAAGTCGTAGATGGACTCCCAGGTGCTCTGGACCCAGGTGTTGTACCGCTCGCGGACGGTGTCGTCGGCCACGCGGCCGTGGCCGGACAGCAGCGTCGCGAGCGTCACCGACGCCTTCGCGTTGGCGGTCAGTCCCGTCGACTGCAGCGGCTCGACGAACCCCTCGGCGTTGCCGACCGCGACGCAGTTCTCCACCCAGGCGCGCTCGTGATAGCCCGAGGTGAACTCGTATTTGACCACGTCCTCGGCGTCGATCCCCTCGCAGTGGTCGACGAACTCCGCGCGAGCCTCGTCCTCGGAGACGTACTCGGAAGCGTAGACGTAGCCGCGATCGCGGTTGTCGAACGTGTCGATCTGCCAGAACCAGCCGGCCTCGCCCGTCTCGACGACCGTCGCCGGCACCACGTCCGCCAGGTCGAGCTCGGAACGGGCGTTGAGCGCGGTGTCCAGGGGCAGATCGAACTCGCGGAAGTCGTCGGTCTGCTCGCCCCTGAGCATCCGCGAGAAGCCCGTCGCGTCGACGTACAGGTCCGCCTCGTAGGCCCGGTTGCGACTGCGGAGCCGTCTGATCCGGTCGCCGTCCGTGTCGACGGTCACGACCTCGTCGTCGATCAGCGCGATCCCCCTGTCGAGACAGAGCCCGCGCAGGAAGTCGTTGAACCGCTCGGTGTTGAGGTGGTAGGCGACGTTCTCGTACTTGCGGTTGCCCCCTTCGCGCGGCGAGAAGTGCCACGGCGACTTCCCCTGCGAAACCATCTCCTCGCATTTTGACTGGTGGTCCTCGCTGTTGTGCAGTTCCGAGTAGTAGAAGTAGTACGCCTCGTTGGTGTCCCGTTCCTCGGGGTCGGGGAACTTCCGGTTCTGGTCGAACGGGTAGTGGAAGGCGTCGGAGCCACACCAGTCACGGAAGTACACCGACGCCTTCCAGACCGGCTTGACTTCCTCGACGAACGACTGCTCGTCGACGTCGAGGGTATCGTGCAGGATATGCTGGATCGCCAGGAACGTGCTCTTGCCGACCTGCGGGATCTCCTGGCCGAAGTCGTCGACGACCGACACCTCCATCCCGGGGTTCATCTGCTTCAGCGCCAGCGCCGCAAGCAGCCCCGAATCTCCGCCACCCACTACGACCACGTTCTCGATCCGCTCGCTCATCTCTCCCTGACGTTGCGAGAGTCGGCTATATGAGTCTTATTTCAAATCGAGGGTAGGTCGCGGTTTCACCGGACCCGTCGCGAGCGGGCGCGCTGGCGGCCACGTCGTTCGGTCAGACCCCCCGCCGCGGACGCGGCGCCGACCCCACACCAGCCGCTCGGTCCCGGACTCGCCAGTGGACCGTCCGAATCCGACAACGACGAGCGGCTCCGGGCCCGCAGTAAGCAGGTGTTAATCCCGGTCAAACGAGTCATAACTAACAGCCAAAGCGGTAGTTCTCCGCAACGGGAACGAACGATGTCACTATCACGACGCGACTTGATACGGGTGGTAGCCGCTGGGTCGATCCCGGCGGTCGGTCGACGGCACGTTACGACCGGGACGGCCGAAGCGGATCGACCCGGACGGGTCGGATACGGCGCCGCGACGACCGCGGCCGCGCAGTTCGGCGCTTCGACGGCCGGCCTCCGGGAGGACGCGAACGGAACGACCGTGACGACCGGGGACGACGGGGAAACCGACAGCGCCGGCTACGGCACCGCGACGTACGGCAGTCCCGGAGTTTGACTCGAGATGGTCGAACGCACTCCGAATCACGACCTCCATCGGTACGAACCGGGAGAGACGGACTGGACGCACTCGCCGGACATGGCGACGATCGAGGAGCGACTGGTCGTCAGGGACGAGGAGGCGAACCTCGGGCGGTACACCCCCCACGAGGACGCCACGTTCGTCGCGACCGACACCGGGACGGTGTACGACGGCGACGGCGACGCGTGGACGGCCGCGACGCGGGAGGCAGAGCGTCTCAAGGCCGGGCAGGTCCGCTCCACCCAGGGGTACGTCCACGGCTGCTCGCTCGACGAGCGCGCGGCCGGTCGCATCTCGAATCCGGCGCCACCGAGCAGGCCGACGGAGATGCCCCGGCACATCGCCACGTATCCGACTCGCGAGACGCCGGTCGTCATGATACACAGCGAGGGGAGCCACATCGCCGAGTACGAGGAGCTGTACCCGCGGATGAAAGCACGGGGCCTCCCCTGGATGACGGGCGCGACGCCGGCGCGGCTCGAAAAGGACGACGCCGAGCAGCTCATCGACACCGAGCAGCTCAAGGAGATGCTGCTGCACGGCTGCGAGGTCGGCCTCTACACCGGCAGCGGTATGGTCGACGACGGCGGCCGGCTGACCGAACCCGGGAACGCGAGCGACGGCGTCGAGGAGATGGCGGACCTGCTGCGGATCGTCCACCAGCAGAAGCGCGACCTCGAAGCGCTGGGGTTCCCGGTGGCGCACCTCCAGCCCAGGCAGGGGCGGGGCCTGAACATGGGCGAACTCGACGACCCGCAGTTCTACGCCGTCCGGTCGCTGTTCGCCGCCTCGGGCCACGGCTGGGCGACCAACGGCGCGGACTACACCGCGACCGCGACGACCGCCAAGCACGGCCAGAGCTCGGCCATGATCGAGCGGCCCGACCAGAACACCGCCGACGAGGCCAAGGAGATGATCGACCGGCTGATCGAGCGGCCGAAGGGTCGCCTTCGACTGTTCTTCCACAGTCACAAGGTCGACGACTGGCCGCGCGTCGAGGAGATCCTCGACTACCTGGTCGCCAAGCGGGACGCGGGCGACCTGCACGTCGCCTCCTCGACGGGCGGGCTGCTCATCCCGTGGACGCTCCCCGAGGGCGACATCGTCCAGGAGTCCTCGCCCAAGTTCGACGACTTCGCCGACAGCTTCTGGCTCCCGATGGGCAACGAGCCCGCCGTCGACAACGCCCGGGCCAATCCCTACTGGACGATCGGCTCCTCGACCGGCGAGGAGGTGTTCGGCGGGATCCGGACCCGGGACATCCAGTTGAACCCCCAGTTCACGACGATGATGGTCCAGTTCGACGCGCGCGTCCCCGACAGCGTCACCGACGTGACCGTCCGCGTCGACTCCTTCGACGACTTCCCGCGCGCCGAGACGAGTTTCGCCGTCGGCCCGAACTGGGAGACGGTGTACTGCCCTGTCGGCGTCCCCCGCTGCGACACGGGACGCGCGGACGTCAAGACCAAGTGGGAACTCGACATCTGGACGACGGCCGACCAGATGCACCTCAAGAACGTCCGCATCTACCCCTGTTGAGCGGAGTCTGCCCCCGTCGGTGCGTGGTCGGACCCGCCGCACGCTCGCAGTGGTCGCCGGTGTGTTCGCGAGCGGAGCGAGCCCGCGGGGACTGAGCGAACGCAACGCGTTCGCGAGGGTCGGCGGGCTCGGCGACCAAAGAACGAAGTGACGACGGAGACGAGCCCGCGAGGATTCGAACCGGATGCAGACATTCCTGCTCGTCTCGCTTCGCTCGACTGCGCGGTCGCCGGCGCCTGCGGCGCCGGCTGCCTGAGGGACCTTCGGTCCCTCTCTGGCTGTGACTGCCAGGGTTCAAATCTTCGGTCGGTCGCACACGAAATTCAGGTGACGCGCGGAGATAGAACTCCGCGCGGTTCGAATTTCGAGAAGCGAGCCCGCGGGGATTTGAACCCCGGACAACTTGGTCCGGAACCAAGCACTCTGTCCACTGAGCTACGGGCCCTCGTATTCGGGTAGCGCGTTCCCACTCTTAACCGTTGTGAGACGCGCCGAAAAGCGGAGACGCCGCGTCGCGGTCAGGGCTGTTCGCCCGTCTCGATGGTGAAGTCGTCGGTCGGATAGGCGACGCAGGTCAGGCAGTAGCCGTCGTCCATGTCGTCGTCGAACAGCGCCTCGTTGTGCTCGTGTTGGATGTAGTCGAGCGCGGGGCCGTCCTGGATCTGGCCGGCGCAGGAGACGCACTGGCCCTGTCGGCAGGCGTAGGGGAGGTCCCAGCCGTTCTCCTCGCCAATGTCGAGGATGTTCTCGTTGTTGGCGATCTCGATGGTCTCGCCCTCCTTGGCGAACTCGATCTCGTAGTACTCGACCTCGTCGTCGGCGATGGCCTCGGGATCGAAGCCCTCGTCTTCTTCCTCGTCGTCGCCCTCGGCGAGTTCGGCGCCGCCCTCGCCGGCGGGGATGGCACCCGCGGCACCGCCGCCGATCGAGCGGTTCATCGGCTCGGGGAAGTCCGTGTCCGGCACCGCCGCGGCGCGCTGTTCGAGGACCTCCTGAGAGATGTCCGCCGGGGGTTCCCAGCCGGTCCCCCGCGCGTAGTGGACCGCGACGACGACGAGTGTCAACGCCGCCCCGATCGCGACACTCACTGTATCGACCATGTTTGCCGCTTCGGAGTGCCCGTATAACTAACTGACGCTTCAACGGTGGACAGCGCCCCGACGCCGGCCCCGAACGTGTTCCCAGACCGATTGGACTGCGTCGAAAGAGCGCGTCTACTCCTCTCGGCGCGGCACCTCGTGACGCCCGAACCCGTAGCGCAGGCGGTTGGCGAGCCGCCGGGAAAACCGACCGGGGCCGTCGCCGCCGGCGGAGCGCGAGTCGAAGCGCTCGGCGAGCGCCTGGTAGATGAGCGGCACCGGCACCTCCTGTTCGAGCGCCTCCTGGACGGTCCACGTCCCGGTCGACCCGCCCTCGATCCGGTCGGCGACGGTCCCGAGGTGGTTGCCCTCCTCGGCGAACGCCTCCTCGCAGAGTTCCAGCAGCCACGAGCGGATGACCGCGCCGTTGTTCCAGGTGCGCGCGACCGATTCGAGGTCGAGGTCGTAGCGGCCGTTGGCCAGGAGTTCGAACCCCTCACCGTAGGTCTGCATGAGCGCGTACTCGACGCCGTTGTGGACCATCTTCACGTAGTGGCCCGACCCCGCCGGTCCCATGCGGTCGTGGCCCGCCGGCCCCGTGGCGACGGCGTCGAAGACGGGGACGAGTTCCTCGTAGGCCCACTCGGGGCCGCCGACCATCAGCGAGAAGCCCAGCTCCGCGCCCGCGGGGCCGCCGGAGGTGCCGCAGTCGAGGTAGGCGGCGGTCGTCGACTCGGCGCGGCGGACGGAGTCCTCGAAGTAGGAGTTGCCGCCGTCGACCACGACATCGTCGGCGTCGAGGTGCGGTTCGAGGTCGTCCAGCGCGGCGTCGACGGCCTCGCCGGCGGGGACCATCAGCCAGATCCGCTTGTCCGCGCCGAGTCGCTCGGCGAGGTCGACCACGGAGTCTGCGGGGGTCGCGCCGGCGTCGGCCGCCGTCGCGACCGCCGCCTCGTCGAGGTCGAACGCCACCACGTCGTGGCCCGCCTCAAGCACGCGGTCGACGACGATCTGTCCCATCCGGCCGAGTCCGACGACGCCCAGTTGCATACTCGGGACTCTCCGGGCGCGCAAGTAGGGATTGTGGTTCGCGCCGGGGCGGTCGCGGCGGGCCGCGGCCCGTCGGCGAGGGAGACGACCTACCGCTGGGAGTCCCTGAGGATCAGCGGCTCGATGGCGAGCGTTCGCTTGGCGATCGTCAGGATCCGCAGGACGTAGGACGTGAACAGGAGGAACGGGACCAGCGTGACCGTGAACGCCAGCCCGATCGCCCACGTCACGTTCAGGACGCCGAGCGTGCGCCCGGGGAAGGTGCCGGCCTCGACCACGGTGAGCATGACGGCGGCGACCGCCAGCGCCGGGACCGCGGCGTAGAGGATCAGCTGCGAGAGCGTGACCAGCGCCCACTCGAAGTACAGCGTCTTCACGTGCTCTCTGGCCGGGCCGAACAGACTGAGCGCCGTCTTCAGATCGGTCAACAGCCCGCTCTCCTCGGTCGAGAGCGACTCCTCGTATTCGTTCGCGATCCGCTCGACCTGGAAGATCTTCCAGCCGTAGTTGTAGTTCAGCGCCGCGAACACTACGTCGAACGTGCCGAACGTCGCGTCGTCGAGCTGGGCGGCGACGGTTTCGGAGTTGCCGATCAGACTGTCGGTGAACTCGTCGACCTCCTCGCGGAGGTCGTCGTCGTCGTTCTCCGCCAGCCCGTCCCGGAGCGCCTCGCCGCGCCGTCGGGCCACGACGACGATCTGACGGAGGAACTCCGAGGGGTCGGCGGGACTGGGCGACCCGATCAGCTCCTCGGTGTACTCGCGGAAGTCCATCGAGTCCTCCATCCGCGTCCGCTGCTCGCCGAGCGGGCCGTTCTCCTGGGAGAGCACCAACTGGCCGATAGTGACGACGAGCGTGGTGCCGGTGATGATGGCTCCGATCATCGTCGAGAACATCGTCTCGATGGTGTCGCCCGAGCGGAGTTGCGGCGCCAGCGGCGGCGGGAGGAGCGTGACCGCCGCGACGACCGTCGCGAACACCAGCGCCGCGAGGACGGCCGTGAGGTGGAGGCGGTTCGCGGCGAGCAGGAGCCAGATCTTGAGGCCGCTCGCCCCGGCGCGCTCGCGCATCGTGTCGGCCGTCCCGATGTCGTCGGACTCGCCGCGCCGGCTCACGGTCGCTCACCGTCGCCGCGCCCGGCCGGTCGCTTGAACACGAGGAACTTCGTCCCACCGCCCGTGTAGTCGATCGTCCCGGCGAGTTCCCACCCCTCGGCGCCGTGCTCGTTCAGCGCGGCCTCCGGGTCGACGGCCTCCTTCTTCGTCTCGCCGCGCTCCGGTCGCAGCGTCCTGTACTCCCAGCGCTCGACGGCCGTCTCGGTCATGCTCGAGCCCCGGTACGCCCGTCGGGTCGGTAAGCGTGCTGCCGGCTCACTCGCCCGCGATCGGTCCGGTCTGGCGGCGCGCCGCCGCGACCGTGTTTCGGAGCAACATCGCCCGAGTCATCGGCCCGACGCCGCCGGGCACTGGCGCGAAGTAGTCGGCCGTCGGTTCGACGCTCGCCGCGTCGACGTCGCCGACGAGTCTGTACCCCCGCTCGTTCTCGGCGGGCTCGCGACCGATCCCGACGTCGACGACGGTCGTCCCCGCGGTCACCATCGACCCGTCGAGAAAGCGCGGGCTGTCGACCGCCGCGACGACCACGTCCGCCGACCGCGTCTTCGCCGCGAGGTCCGCCGTCCGAGAGTGACAGACCGTGACCGTGGCGTCCCCATCCCCATCCGCATCCTCGCCGCCGCCGGCGCCGCCCCCGAGCAGCGCCGCCAGGGGCTTGCCGACGATCATCGACCTGTTGAGTACGACGACGTCCGAACCCGCGATATCGATGTCGTACTCCGCGAGGAGCCGCTGGATCCCCAGGGGCGTACACGGGACGAATCGAGGGGCGCCCGCGACGAGTCGGCCGACGTTGTCCGGGTGGAGGCCGTCAACGTCCTTCTCGGGGTCGATGCGGCGGATCGCGCCCAGCCAGTCGACGTACTCCGGCACGTCGTCCTGGATCAGGATCCCGTGAACAGACGGGTCGGCGTTCAGCTCGGCGACGGTGTCGTGCAACTCGGACGCCGGCGCGTCGGGGTCGACGTCGACGTGGGTGCCCGCGATCCCCACCTCCTCGCAGTCGCGCTGTTTCATCCGGACGTAAGACTCGGCGGCGGGGTCATCGCCCGCGTGGACGGTCGCCAGTCCGGGCCGGACGCCGGCCTCGGCGAGTCGGTCGATCGTCGCTCGCAGGTCCTCGCGCAGTCGTGCGGCAAGCGCCTCGCCGTCGAGCGTCGTCGCCATGTGAACGCCGGCCGGTCGCCCGGCGGTAAGTACTCCGGTGCGGTGTTCCCACCGGCGACACCGTGTCGACAGTCGCGACACTGTCACCGGAGGGTCGGGCGTCCCGTCGCTGCACCCGGATCTGAGGGCGGCGTCGTGTCGTCGGGCGCGGGAACGGGATCGACTGCCGTCGAGCCGGCGTCGTTCTATGGGCGCGGTGGACTCGGTGAGCGCCGCGGCCCCGGATTCCGTATATCGGCATGGCGTTGACAGCGTCAGACGCCGTCGAAACTTCCGGCACCGGCCGGATCGTCCGAAACAGTGCGTTCGGCCGCCGGAGACCGATATTTCCGGACAGCGACGACTGCGGGGCAGGGACAGCACAGTGCGGAGTGCTCGACTGCGCTCGTCACGAGTTCGCACGCCACCCCAAGCCTTTCCCAGCGGTCGCCGGTAGCGCCGTCCGATGTCTTCTCGACGCTCTGTCGTCCTGGAGGAACTGACGTGGCCGGAAGTCGAATCGGCGCTCGACAGTGGAACTGACACCGTGATCGTCCCGGTCGGGTCAATCGAGCAACACGGCCCGCACCTCCCGCTGAACATGGACACCCTCGACGGCGAGGCGCTCGCCCGCCGGATCGCCGAGCGCCTCGGGGACGCGCTGGCCGCGCCGGCGATCCGCCCGGGCTGCTCGGGCCACCACATGGACTTTCCCGGGACGATCACCGTCCCGCCCGAGACGCTGATGAACGTGATCCGGTCGTACTGTCGATCGCTCGACGGTCACGGCTTCGAGCACGTGGTCCTCGTGCCCACGCACGGGGGGAACTTCGGCCCGGTCACCACGGTCGCACCGGACGTCGGCCGCGAGATCGACGCGAGCGTGATCGCGCTCGCGGACCTCGACGAGCACATGCGGCTGTTGAACGAGGGCCTCGACGAAGCGGGGATCGACTACGACCAGGACGTGATCCACGCGGGCGCGGCCGAGACGGCGGTCGTGCTGGCGATCGACGAGGGGCTGGTACGGACCGACGAGTTCGACCCCGGACCCGAAGGTGAGTTCTCGACCGCGCGGCTGCTGAGCGAGGGGTTCCGGGCGATCACCGAGAACGGCGTCCTCGGCGACCCGACCGAGGCGACCGCCGAGGCGGGCGAGGCCATCCTCGACCTGGTGACCGATGCGTACGTCGAACGGATCGAGACCGAGCGCGATGCGGTTTGAACGCCGCCACTGGTGGCGAGTCGGACCGTCTCGTCAGTCCGGTCGAACCGCCGCGACCCGGCTTTCGTATATCGGCGTACGGTTGACAGCGTCAGACGCGACCGACGGCTCGGGGAGACGGTACGACACAGATTTCGGAAGCACGAGCGGGGAGCGGCGACAGGAGCGGCGATCCGGAGTCAGTGGTGGGCGTCGGCGCCGGCGTCGTCGTGCAGCGGGCGCAGCGGGGTGATCTGTGGCCCCAGGTCAGTACGAGTAACCTCGGCCTCGATGCCGAACACGTCGGCGAGCAGCTCCTCGGTGACGACCTCCTCGGGCGACCCCCGACCCCGGACGCCCCCGTCCTGCAGCGCGACGACGCGGTCGGCCAGCCGGGCGGCCTGCTGGAGGTCGTGGAGGACGACGACGACGGTCTTGTCGCTCTCGGCCCGCAGCGTCTCGATTATCTCCATCACTTCGAGCTGGTGGTGCATGTCGAGGAACGTCGTGGGTTCGTCGAGCAAGAGTACGTCCGTCTCCTGAGCGAGCACCATCGCGATCCAGACGAGCTGTTTCTGCCCGCCGGAGAGGCTACCCACGTCCCGGCTGCGGAGGTGGTCGACGCCGGCCAGATCGATGGCGCGGTCGACGGCGGCGCGGTCCTCGTCGGTGAGGCCGTCGAAGAACCCGCGATGGGGGTAGCGGCCGTGTTCGACGAGCTTCTCGACGGTGATGGTGTCGGGCGCGACGTTCTCCTGGGAGAGTAGACCCAGCCGGCGGGCGAGATCCTTGGCGTCCATGTCGGCGACTTCGCTACCGTCGATGCAGACGGCGCCGCCCTCGGGGGCGAGCTGGTCGGCCATGGCCTTCAAGAGGGTGCTCTTGCCGCTGCCGTTGGGGCCGACGAGGGCGGTGACCTCGCCGGGCGCGGCGACGAGCGACTCGCCGTCGAGGACGGGCTCCTCGCTGGTGGGGTAGCCGACGACCAGGTCCTCGGCCTCGAAGGGAGTCCCGTCGGGCTCGGCCTCGGTGCCGATGGCGGGCGCCGCGAGCGCCGACTGGGCGTCGGGCGTCTCGTCGCAGTCGGTGTGTTCGTCGTCGCGGTACGGCGGGGTCGGGGTGGTGTCGCTCTGGCTCATATTGCTCCGAGTTGCTCCTGTTTGCGCATCAGGTAGAGGAAGTACGGCCCGCCGACGAGGCCGGTGACGATGCCGACGGGGAGCTGGCCGCTCCCGCCCGCGAGGACGGGGATAGCGAGCCGCGCGCCCACGTCGGCGGCCACGAGGAGGGCGGGGCCAGCGAAGACGCAGCCGACGACGAGCCGGCGGTAGTCGCTACCGACGATGTTGCGGACCACGTGGGGGACGATGAGACCGACGAAGCCGACGATGCCGGCGACGGCGATGGAAGCCGCGGCGGCGAGCACGCCAACGGCCGAGAGGGCGAAGCGCATCCGTTCGACGTTCATCCCCAGCGAGGAGGCGGTGCGCTCGCCCAGCAGCAGGACGTTCAGCTGGCGCGCGCCGACGAGCGAGAGCCCGATAGCGAGTATCGACCACGGGAGCGCCGTGCGGACCTGCTCCCAGTCGACGCCGGTCAGCGAGCCCGTCGTCCAGGCGATGGCCGACTGGACCACGCCGATGCTGTCGGCGAAGAAAAAGAGGCCGGTCTGGAGGCTCTGGAAGACAGTGCCGACGATGACGCCCGCCAGTACCAGCCGCACGGGCGAGGTGCCGCCCTTCCAGGCGATGACGTAGACGATGACGAACGCGGCCATCCCGCCGAGGGCGGCGATGATCGGGAGCGCCGCCGCCAGCATCGGGAAGACGACCAGCGTCAGCAGGATGAGCAGACCGGCTCCCGAGGAGACCCCGAGCACGAACGGGCTCGCGAGTTCGTTTCTGGTGACCGCCTGGAAGATGGCGCCGGAGACGGCGAGGTTCGCGCCGACGAGCCCGGCGACGAACACGCGCGGCAGCCGGATCGTCCAGACGATCAGCGTCGGCGTCGCGAGGTCGGGCAGTTCGCCGCCGAAGCCGGTGACCGTCCGCATCAGCCCCTCGCCGAGCAGGAAGTTGAGGACCCAGCGGTGGTCGAGCAACACAGCAGGGTCGACGACGGACCGCCAGGCCTGGGCGACCGACATCGAGTACGACCCGAAGCTCACCTGCACGAGCCCCGCGGCCACGGTCAGCGCGAGACTGCCCAGACACAGCCCCAGCAGCGAGCGGTCGAGCCAGCCGAAGCGGGCGCTGTCGGTCGCCTCCGGCCCGCCTTCCGACGCGACGTTCTCCGTCATTCGATTCGTTTTAGGTATGCCTAAACAGTGGCTTAGTGGTTGCGGTTCGGTACGCGGGGGACCGAGCGGGTCACCGCTCGCGCTCCCCCGAATCGGTCGATTCGGCCCGTTCGGCTTCGATCTCGGCGGCGCGTTCGAGGACCGCGTCGTCGTCGAGGTGGTCGAGCAAGCGGCGGTGGGCACGGTGGGTCAGGTCGGCGACCTCGTCGGCGCTCCGGCGGGTGTCGAAGGCGTCGTCGACGTACGCCGCCTGGAGGTCGCCCAGCGGTTCGTCGCTCTCGTCGGCCTCGAAGTCGTCGGGGACGCGCTCGTCGAACGACTCCCGCCAGCGCTCGCGGTCGCCCCACTCTCCCTCGAACTCGCTGTCCGGACGGAGCCAGTCGTAGTGACGGGCGAGGTTCTGCGGGTAGCCACGCTCGAGGCGGCGGTCTTCGAGGAGCGTCCGCGCGACGTGGGCCCCCTGGCCAGCGGCGACGACGGCCTGGACGTCGCGCTGACCCGACGGCGAGGCGACGTACAGTCCCGCCACGGGCGTCCGACCGTCCTCGTCCGAGTAGTCGGGATCGAAGTACTCGTGTTCCTCGCCGTCGTGTTCGTGGGTCTCGAACATCGTATCGCCGTCCAGCGGTCGGCAGTACTCGCCGGTGTAGCGCGTGGCGGCGACGACTCGATCGGCGACGACGCGGCGGCCGTCCTGAGTCTCGACGGCCAGGGGGGCGTCGGCCGGGTCGTCGCTCTCGGTCGCGTCGGTCGCCCGCTCGATAGACTCGACCAGATCGTCGACGAGGTGACAGCCGGCCTCGCGCGCGTGGTCGCGGAGCAACGCCTGGAAGGTCTCGATATCGATGCCGGCCGGGAAGCCGGGGTAGTTCCCGAGGAACGCACAGCGGTCGAGCGAGGCGGACCCGCGGTCGAAGACGACGGTGTCGAGCCCGTAGCGAGCGAGGAAGACGCCGGCCGCCGCGCCCGCGGGACCGCAGCCGACGACGACCGCGTCCGCGGACCTCGGTTCAGACTCGGGCCCGCCGGCTCCGTCGCTCGCGTCGCTCATCTACAGGTCTCCCGCGACGATCTCCGCGACGCGCTCGCGGTCGAACAGCTCGGTGTCGGCGCCGTAGACCTGACTGGCGCCGCGTTCGGTCAGCACCATGTTGGTGATCGGGCCCTGATAGAGGCCACCGCCGCGGTAGACGTCGCCGTTCTGGACGGCGGTGAGCGCGCGTGCGGTCTGGTGGCCTTCGAGATGCGAGACGACGGTGTCTTCGAACGCCGACCGGGTCTTCGCCTCTTGCCCGCGGAACAGGAGGATCTCTGGGTCGATCTCCAGCAGCGTCTCGAAGTCGATCCGCGAGCGGTCGTTGTGGAAGTCCTGGACGTCCGTCTCGGCCAACGCGTCCCTGACGCCGAGATCGCGCCACTGCTTGAAGCTGGTCCCCTCGCTGACGAGGTAGGGGGAGAACTCCTCCGGTTCGTCGCCGCTGGCCCACATGATCGCGACCGCGGGCCGAGCGCTCTCGTCGTCCGGGACGACCCGCGAGACGTCGCTCTGGAACTCTTCGTGGAGTTCGACGAACGCTTCGTATCGCTCGCGCTCCTGAAACGCCGCCGCCAGTTTCTCGAAGGCCTCGTACAGCGAGTAGTACCGGTAATCCTCGTGCCAGCCGTACCCCGTCGAGAAGATACTGTTGCCGAAGAAGGGGCCGACGCTCTCGGCGACCTCGTCCACGTCGGACTGTTCCCACCCCTTGAAGCGATTCAGCAGGAAGTTCGGGTCGATCACGTGGACGTCGGCCTCGAGTTCATAGAATATCTCCCTGTCGACGCTCCCCTGGTAGAGCGAAATCATGTCGCTCTTGTCGACGTTCACACCCGGGATCTCGTCGTAGTACTGGGTGTGATAGCGGCCCGTCAGCCAGACGCCCTCCGGCGGCTCGAGGCCGAGGGCGATCCCCATGTCGGCCCACGAGCCGTTGTTGGCGACCCACGTCTCGGGCACCGAGTCGAACTCGACGCTCCCCATCGGCTCGATGGACACCGAGTACGGCGTCTCGACGGCCGAAGACTGCGTGGTCGCGGGTGTCTCTGTCGCAGTCCCCGGTGCGTCCGTCGCGGCCGGCGTGTCGGTCGGCGTCGCGGTTGGGTCGGCCCCCTCGGCGGGCGTATCGGTCGACTCGCCGCTCGAACAGCCGGCGAGGGCGCCCCCGCCGAGGACGGCGGCCGCGGTGGTCAGGTAGGCTCTGCGTGTGGTCTCGGCGTCGGTGTTGTCGGTCATTGTCCGGTGACGATGTCCGCGACGGCGTCGTGGTCGAACAGCTGTTCGTCGGTCGCCAGGTCGGGGTATGGGCCCTCGGTGTAGCTCGGCCACTCGCCGAAGGCCTCGGGGTACAGCTGCTTGGCGCCCATCTCGATCTGGAAGAGGTTCAGCAGCGGGCCCTGGTGACGGGTACCCTGGGCGTGGACGCGACCCTCGTCGACGGCGGTGACCGTGCTGGCGACCGGGTCGTCCTCGAGCGACTCGCGGATCGCCGCCATGTCGTGGGCCTCGACGACGCCGCCGAGGATCAGCAGCACGTCGGGGTCGGCCTCGGCGAGTCCCTCGCTGTCGATCTTCGCGCCCGTCGTCACGTCCTCGCCGAAGGCGTCGGCGGCGCCGAGCGGGCGCGTGTGGGCGGCGTGGTAGCCGACGGCGTTCACGTCGTAGGTCCACATCCCGTCGCCGGACGTGGAGGGGAGCACCATCGCCACGGAGGGGCGCTCGCTCTCGGGCGGAAGCCCCGCCTCGACGGTCGACAGGAGGTCGGCGTGGACGTCGGCCAGCGCCTCGTAGCGGGCCTCCTCGCGGAGCGCTCGCGCGACGCCGCCGAACGTCTCCCAGAGGGTGTAGTACTCGTAGGCGTCGGCGTAGGCGTCGGGCGGCGAGCCGTGCTGGGCGCTGAAGGTGTTACCGAACCACGGGCCGACCTGGTCGGCGACCGTCTCGACGCTCGACCGGTCCCAGTTGCTCATCGTGACGACGTTCGCCGGGTCGGCGAGGTGGATGTCGCTGTCCAGTTCGTACACCGTCTCCTCCGGCGGGTTCCACGAGGCGACGCAGTCCGACCAGTCGACGGACACGCCGTCGAGCGCCGGCGTGAACGCGTTCATCAGAGAGTTCGTGTAGTCGACGGCGTAGACGGCGTTCACGTCCGACCCCCGCCCCAGGGCCAGCGCCATATCGGCGTGGCTGGAGAGGACCGTGAAGATCGATTCGGGCGCCGACTCGAAGCGCACCTCGCCCATCGGCGCCATCTCGACGGTGTACGGGCCCGAAGCGGTCGCCGTCTCCGTCGGTGTGTCCGTTTCCGTCGCGGTCCCGTCCGCGGGCTGTTCGGTCGCGTCGTCGGTCGACGTGGGCGTCGCGGTCGTGTCCGAGTCGCCCGAGGCGCCGGTCCCGTCCGGCGTCGCCGTCCCCGACGAGTCGCCCCCGCCGAGACAGCCCGCCAGCGCGCCGACAGCGGCCAGTCCCGCCCCGGCGCGGACGACCTCGCGTCGCGTCCGTTCTCCGTCTGGTCCGTCGTGCATACGTTTTAGGCTAGCCTAATTCCATAAAGCCGTTTCGAACTTTAGGCAGCCCTAAAAGACAGGTGACAGGATTCCTTCGTGAACGAACGGGACGGAGCGGGTATCGGCTCGCGCCGGGCGCCGGAGTCGGCGGTCGACGCGGTGCGAGACACGCCGGGCGCGCCACCGTTTAGTCCGCGGCGGCCGACGGCGAGGTATGGACGAACGCGTACGCGAGCACGCGGCGACGCTGGTCGACTGGAGCGCGCGGATCGACGAGGGAGACGACGTGGTCGTCTCCGTCGACGAGGGCGCCCACGACCTCGCCGTGGCCGTCGCCGAGGCGCTGGGCGAGCGGGGCGCGAACGTGACGACCGTCTACGCCTCCGAGGAGGTCCAGCGGGCCTACCTCCGCGCCCACGACGGCGAGTTCGACGAGGACCCGAGACACGAGCTATCGCTGTACGAAAACGCCGACAGCGTGCTGTCGCTGGGCGCGAGTCGCAACACGGCGGCGACCGCGGACGTGCCCGGCGAGCGCACTCAGCGCTACGGCCGCGCGCGGCGGGGTATCAGGGAGGCGCGCCTCGATACCGACTGGGTGTCGACCGTCCACCCCACCCGGTCGCTCGCCCAGCAGGCCGGGATGGCCTACGGGGAGTACGCCGAGTTCGTCTACGACGCCACGCTACGCGACTGGGAGAGCCTCGCTGAGGAGATGGACCGGCTGAAGACGGTCTTCGACGACGGCGAGGAGGTCCGGATCGTCAACGAGGGGACCGACCTGACCCTCTTCATCGACGGCCGCACCGCCGTCAACTCCGCTGCGAGCGTCACGTACGACTCGCACAACCTCCCCTCGGGCGAGGTGTTCACGGCCCCCTACGACACCGCCGGCGTCGTCACCTTCGACGTGCCGATGACGGTCCGCGGCCGGGACGTGCGCGACGTGAAGCTGACGTTCAAGGACGGCGTCGTCGTCGACTGGGAGGCCGCCCAGGGCGAGGACGTGATCGACGAGATCATCCAGACCGACGGCGGCTCCCGCCAGCTGGGAGAACTCGGCGTCGGGATGAACCGCGGCATCGACCGCCCGACGGGCCGGATCCTCTTCGACGAGAAGATGGCCGGGACGGTGCATCTGGCGCTCGGCCGTGCCTACGACGCCAACCTCCCCGACGGCGAGTCGGGCAACGACTCGGCGGTCCACGTCGACCTGATCACCGACATGACCGGCGATTCGCGGCTGGAGGTCGATGGCGAGGTGATCCAGCGCGACGGCGTCTTCCGGTGGGAAGAAAGCGAGGACTGAGCGGAGCGAAGTCCTCGGATGCCGAACGGTGAGCGAAGCGAACCGTGAGGACGGATTCGAAGCGTGAGGCGAGCCTCGGGGACTGAAACCCGGGACGACTCACTCGCCGTGCAGTGTCGAGAGCCGGGCGGTCGCCCAGTCCAGCACGTCGAACAGCGCAGCGAGGTGGTGGGAATCGTCCAAGTCCGATGGTTCGATACTGCTCGACGCGTCGGGCGGCGGATGGAAGTGCGCGAGCGGTGCGTCCGGCTTCGGGTGGCGGTCCCACCGGCATTGCCACCGGCCGTCGCCCCGTGACTCGACATAGTGGAACGTGTAGTCGCCGCCCTCGTACCAGCGCACGTCGAGTCGCGCGGCGTCGACGGCGGCGGGGAACTGGTCGTCGTCGAGTCGGAGTTCGAGCTGTCGCGGCGAGACGCTGTCCGGTCGGAACGACTGGCTCGTGACGAGACCGTGCGAACTCGCTCGCCGTCCCAGCACTTCCAGGGTTGGGACATCGAGCGGTCCGCCGGGCGAGTCGTCGGGTGTCACGCCCGAAGGCCGTCGTCGGTCCGTGATTCCGCTCGCTCGACGGCGTCTCGGAGGAGCCGGATGTCTCTGCGAACGGTTCGCCACTCCCGAAGGTCGTCCCAGCGGTCGTGGATCGCGTCGTGATCGTCGACGGGGAGGTCGTCGGTGCTGACCGCATCGGGCTCCGGGACGCCGTATCGGCCCTGAAACGACGTGTCCCGGTCGATCAGGTCGTCGACGCGCTGGCGGAGTTCTGCCGGGGTGTGGTCGTTGGCCAGCGATTCGACTCGTTTCCACCGAAAGTACGAATCGTTGCGGCGATACGTGGCGGGACGACCCTCGCGTCGGCGAGCGATCCCCATCTCCGCCAACTGCTCGAGGGCGTTCCGCGCCGCGGTTTCCGAACAGTCCGCCCGCTCGGCGAACGTCGTGGCACTCTCGAACTCGTGGGCCCCGACGGTCACGTCGTAGACCCGCTGGAACGTCGTCCGCTCCTCGCTCCAGCGGTCCGCTGCCGACTGGTCGCTCATACCGGTCGTTCGGCCTCGGAACATATATCCGTTTTCGTAGTCAGATATCCGCGCTTCTCGGCGGAGTGACACCGCCACCGCGCGAGCGCTTCCGCGGACGCAAGGCCTACGGAAGCGCCCGCGAGACGGGTAGTCGTGACCACCTACGACATCGCGTTCGTCGGGACGGGCGACCAGGCGGACCTGAAGAACCCCGGACCGGACGGGTTCGCGATGAACTACTATCACGGCGAGGGGTACGAGCGGCTCGACGACTGCGAACTCGTCGCCTGTGCGGACCTGCAACGGGGGCGCGCCGAGGCGTTCGCCGGCCGCTTCGACATCGACGACAGCGGCGTCTTCGAGGACTACGAACGGATGCTCGCCGAGGCCGAGCCGGACGTCGTCTCGATCTCGGTGTGGCCGGAAGACCACGCCGAGGTGGTCCTCGACTGCGCACGCGCCGACAGCGTGGAGGCGATCCACTGCGAGAAGCCGATGGACCTCACGTGGGGGAACTCCCGGCGGATGGCCGAGGGCTGTCGCGAGGCGGGCGTCCAACTCACCTTCAACCACATGCGCCGGTTCAAGCCGACGTGGGTCGCTGCCCGCGAGCGCATCGAGGACGGCGCCGTCGGCGACCTGGAGCGGATCGAACTCGCCCCGGGGAACGTCTACGACGGCGGGACGCACGTGATCGACTTCGCGACCGGCATCGCCGGCGACCGCCCGGCCGAGTGGGTGATCGCACAGATCGACTACCGCGAGGAGAACCGGTGGTTCGGCGCTCACAACGAGAATCAGGCCCACGCCCACTGGCGCTACGAGAGCGGCGTCGACGCCGTCGTCTCCACGGGTGGCGACCGCTCGTTCGTCCCCGCGGCCATGCGCTTCGTCGGGAGCGACGGCGTCCTCGAAGTCGACCCCGAGAACGACGATGCGGATCTGCGGTGGCGGACCGACGGCGGCCAGTGGAGGAGCGAAACCGTCGAAGAAGGCGCCTGGACCGATCCGATCCACGACGCCGTCGCGCACGTCGTCGACTGCATGGAATCGGGCGAGCAGCCGGTGATCGGCGCCGAGAACGCGCTCAACAGCACGGAGATCATCTTCGGGATCTGGGAGGCCGCGCGCCGACGCGGCCGGGTCGAGTTCCCGCTGGATATCGACGACAACCCCCTCGAAGCGATGGTCGAGTCCGGCGACCTGGGCCCGGAGTAGCGGAGCGGTATCACCTGGCCGCTGTGACGGTTCCGCGGTCCCGTCGGCCCCACGCTTTTGCCCGGAGCGGTCGGAGACACGGACATGACGGATCTGACGACGTTCGTCGACGGTATCGTCCACGAGCCGACCCAGACCGAGGGACGGGGCATCGACCTGACGGTCACCGAGATCTACGAGGTGGCCGAACCCGGTCGCGTCGATTTCGGCGGTGGCGAACTGGAAGGCGCCGACCTCGAACCCCACGACCGGCGGTTTCGAGACGAAGACGACGACTACGAGTGGTGGCACCTGGCGGGGGGACAGTACCTGATCGAGTACAACGAGTCGCTGGCGGTCCCGGAAGAGTCGGTCGCACGGGTGCAGACGCGCGACGCCGTGGTCGCCCGCGGCGCGTTTCATCCGACGCTCGAACTGTCTGATCTCGGTCGAGTTCCGCTGTCGGTCGGCGGCGCTGGCATCCGCTTGAAGGAGAACGCCCGCGTCTCGACCGTGGTGGGCGTCGAGGAGGTCTGAACGGGCGGGCTATCGCCGCTCGTACTCGTCGGCGATCCGCTGGGCAGCGTCGGCGACGGCCTCGACCGCGGCGCCGACGCGCGAGGGCGTCGGCGGAGACCAGTTCGACATGCGCGTTCGTTCGGGCAGAAGATAGATCAGCGGTCCCATCGGGCATCTCCGCGGCTCTCCGTCGGGATCACCCCCTTTCATTGCCGGGGCAGACCCATCGGCGACCGAGGACCGTATGGTCACGGTCAGATCCGCTCGACGGGACGAACTGGACGACCTGCTCGAACTGTACCGACAGCTCAACCCCGACGACCCCGAACTCGGTCCCGAGGCGGTGGCGAACCTGTGGGGAGAGATGCTCGCCGACGAGGACCTCGACATCGTGGTCGTCGAACACGACGGCCGGCTCGTCGCCACGTGCCTGCTGTCGGTGACGAAGAACCTGACACGGGGCGCACGACCGTTCGCGCTGATCGAGAACGTCGTCACGCACGAGGACTACCGCGGCGAGGGCTTCGGGACCCGATGCGTCGAGGCGGCCGTCGACCGGGCCCGCGAGCGTGACTGCTACAAAGTGATGCTACTGACTGGTTCCGACGAGACGTGGAAACACGAGTTCTACGAGGAGTGCGGCTTCGATCGCGAGGCTAAGACCGGATTTTCGCTGGATCTCCGGGAGGGGGCCGCGGGCGCGAGCGACGGCGGCGACCGGGGATAGCTCGCGACCGTGCGAACGGTTGGCTCGGCGGGGACAGCGACGGACGGGGCGTTCCGACGGGCTTTTGAACGCGCGCCGAGTTCGACCGGGTATGGCAGATTTCACGGTCGCCGTCTCCGACCCGGAGGACGGCCACACCTACCAGGTCGAGATCGACGGACAGGACGCCAACCGGTTCATCGGCCGCGAGATCGGTGAGGAAGTCGACGGCGGGAGCGTCGGCCTCTCGGGCTACAGCCTGGAGATCACCGGCGGCTCCGACGAGACCGGCCGCCCGATGCGCGGCGACGTGCGCGGTACGGAACTCAAGCAGATCATGCTCGAAGGCGGCACGGGCTACGAGCCCGGTCGCGACGGCGAGCGCAAGCGCGTCACCGTCCGCGGCCGCGAGGTCGGCGAGGCGACCCGCCAGATCAACGCCCGGATCGCCGAGCGCGGCGGCGAGGACCCCGCCGACCTCCTCGGCGACGACGAGTAAGCTCGCGACCGGCCTCCGGTCGAGACGCCGCTGTGTTTCTTTCCAGTCCGGTGTAGTGCTCCGTTGACTCACGACGAGCGGCGGCCGGACTCGCGGCCGTTCACACCACGAGATCGACGGCTGCGAACGCGCCGTAACTGACACCGAGCGCCAGCGCCAGTGAGCCGACCCAGGCGGCCACGGTTTTGAGCATCTTCTCGCGGCTGACGGCGCTGTTGCCGGCGGCGTAACCGCTGCCGATGATAGCGGAGACGATGATCTCGTTGAACGAGACGGGGATGCCGAAGAAGACGGCGGTCTGGGCGATCGCGAACGAGGGGATGAGCGCGGCGATCGACCGCCGCGGACCCAGCGAGGAGTAGTCCTGCGATAGCGCCTTGATCATCCGCGGGGCGCCGGTCCACGAGCCGATCAGGAGGCCGAGCCCGCCGCCGAGCAGGACGGCGACGATGGGGAGGTCGAAAGGGTCGAGCAGCGGGACCAGCGGCCCGATCGCGAGGCCGACCTGGCTGCCGCCGGCGGAGAAGGCGACGAGGCCGCCCAGCACGAGCAGGAAGTGCCGTTGCCCGCGTTCGCCGTTCGAACGGATGTCGACCCACAGCGCGAGCGCCGCGGCGGCGGCGAACGCGAGCGAGACGCCGGCGCGGACGGCGAGCAGCGGCGCGTCGACGGCGGCCCCGACCGCGGTGACGACCGAGTCCTGTTCGCCGGCGGGGCCGAGGAAGACGAACTGGACGTTGGCGAGGATGACGCCGACGACGCCCGCGAACGCGGGCACGGCGAGTCGCTCGGGCACGCCCTCGCTGCGCAGCAGGCGAGCGGTGCCGTAGGCGACGCCGCCACCGACGAACGGGACGGCGACCCACAGCGCGGCGATCTGGCGGTACTTGGCCCAGGCGGGGTCGCCCCCCAGCGCGAGTCCGACGCCGACGACGGCGCCGGTGACGGTGAAGGCGGTGGCGATCGGGTAGCCGGCGAAGACGCCGACGGCGACCAGGATCGCGGCGGTCGTCAGTCCGACCACGGCGGCGGTCGGCGAGAGCGTGACCCCCCGGATCAGTTCCTGGCCGACCGCCTCGGTGACGTTGGCACCCTGGAAGACCGCGCCGGCCAGCCCGAGAATGCCGACGACGAAGCCGGCGCGCATTACCGAGATCGCGTTGGCGCCGACGGCCGGCGCGAAAGGGGTCGATCCCGAGGAGCCAGCGCCGATCGCCCACGCCATGAAGAGACTCGCCGCGGCCGCGACTAGCAGTATCGCCAGCGATGCCATCTGGCCACGGCTACCGGACGCGTCCTCAAGTGCCTGCCGGTCAGTCCCTCCGAACGGCCGCCGAACGCCGTTCAATGACCGGAACTGCCCGCCGAATCGGTCGAGCATAAAGATTTTTCAACAAACAGGTTACAGGCCACGACATGCGACGCACGTGGGGTCGACGGGAGCTACTCGCGGCGGGTATCACTGGGATCGGCTTCGGCACGGCCGGGTGTCAGACGCTGATGGGGTCGTCGGAAGACGAGCGCGCGACCGACGTGTCCAGCGTCTCGTTCGAGTTCAGCTACGAGGGAACGGTCGACGCTCCGACGGTCCGGATCGAGCACGACGGCGGCGACGGCGTCGTCGCCGGCGATCTCACCGTGCGGACCAGCGACGGTGACAGCGCCCTCTGGAGCGCACTCGGGTCGACGAGCGAGCGGATCGACGAGCGCGTGACCGAGGGGAGCGCCGCTCGGATCGGGGCGAGCGTCGTCAACTGGCCCAGCGCGGTCGCCCCGACCGAGACGGTGAAACTCCTGTATACGCCCGAGGAGAACTCGGTGACGGAACTTGATCGATACCGACCACCGACCCCGACACCCACGCCCAGTCCGACTCCGACACCCACGCCCAGTCCGACCCCGACATCCAGTCCGACCCCGACTCCCACGCCCAGTCCGACTCCGACACCGGCCGGCGAGGTGGTCGACACCTTCACCGACGGCGACCTCTCGGAGTGGACGACCGCCGAACGGGGAGCGAGCGGATACGGCACCTGGTCGATTGCGAGCGAGCATCCACTTTCGGGCCGGTACGCGGCGAAGTACCAGGGTGACAGGAAGCAGGTCATTGCGTCGACGACGGGGTTAGATACCTATCCCTCGCGCGGGGACACCGTCGAGGTCGGGTTCTACAAGGGGAGCGCCGAGGCGACCGGCTCGTTCGGCTTCGGCGTCCAGTCCTGGACGTTCGCACGCGGATACCGAGTTCGGGTTCGCAACCACAACTGGGCGAACCGCGCCCAGACGGCCGCGCTCGTCAGACGCGACGGCGGCGAGAAGGCGACGCTGGACGAGGTCGACTACGAGCCCGGCGCCCACGTCGGTGAACGGCTCCGTTGGACGCTCGAATGGGCCGAGCCGACGGTTCGAGTCCGAGCGTTCGACGCCGATGGCTCGGAACTCGTCTCGCTGTCGGCGGACGACAGCACCTACCACGACGGCGGCGTCGCCATCGAGGCCAACGCCTCCGACCCCGGAACGGTCTACGCGGACGGTCTCCGGATCGTCGACTCGGCGGAGTGACCGGCCGGCAGGTACCGAGAGTCGAGTGGCAGCGTCCGGTTCAGGTCGTCTCCGAGTCGGCCTGGCTCCCCAGGTCGGGCGCCTCGACGCCCTCGGCGGCCTCGGCGGCCTCGGTGACCTTCTCGGTGTCGACGTGCCACCGGTCGACCGTCGACTCGTAGTCGGCGAGCTTGTTCGACACCTTGATCTTCAGGTCGTCGTCGTTGACGTTGATCTCGAAGACGTACTCCGGTCGGTCGTCGCCGTTGACCCGCTGGAGGTTCGCGCTGACGAGTTCGTTGTCGAAATAATAGGGCGCGATCTGGGTCATCACGTTGCGGTAGACGGCGTCCTCGACTTTCCGAACGGCCTTCCGACCGGCGGAGTCGGCCGCTCGAGCGACGTAATCGAGGGACTCGCCCCACTTGTCGACTGCCTCGTCGGTCTCCTCGTCTTCGAGGCGCTCGTAGGACTCCGTGAGCTTCTCGCCGGCCGTCTGGAGGTCCTCGTCGGGGTCCTTGCCGGCCTTCTCGCCTTCCCCCTCCTCGACGCTGGCCTGGTCGGCCGTCTTCTCGTTGACGTCCTCGTCGAGTCGCTCGTGACTCTTCGGGCGCCACTCGTCGAACTCGTCGAGGGCGGCCGGCGACACGTCCTCCTCGCCGTCGTCGCGCAGGTCCTTCAGGGCGCGGACGATCCGTTCGCCGTGTTCGACAGCGTCGACCCAGCCGCCGCGGGTCTTGAATCCGGAGACGCTCTCTTCCATTATCGCCCGTAGGTGAGCTTCGTCGCGAGTTGATCGATCCGACGCTTCGCCCGACCCAACAGGACCTGGGGCGTGGCGGCGCGACGCAGCTGGTCTTCGGGGACCTCGATGCGCGCGTCGCCGAACGGGTCACGGCCGCCGTCGTCGCCCTCGCTCGCGGCGCTGACGACGCTGGTCATACTGCAGCGACCGCACGCCTCGGTGTCTTTCGGAGCCATCGATTCAACGATGGTTTGCACTCGCCGCGCTTAAAGGTTGCCTGGCGTGCGAATTCACGGCACAATCGACCGCTACGGCCGAACTTCCGCCGCGCGATCGGACGATTCGCCCACCGGACCCACCGTCGCCGCCCCCGCGGTCGGGGGAGACGTTTTTACCGCCCGCGCTCGACGGGTGCGGTATGCGACACCATCACGGGGTTTCGGGGTGCCAGGCGCTCGAGGACAGTCGCGCCTCCGAGGAGGGTGAACCGTGAGCGACCGTGAGGAAGGTGCCAACGTGGGCGACGGGGGTGCGGAGGACGAGGGTGCAGCGAACGAGCGTGGACGGCGCGGTCCGGTCGAGACGGACGAGGCCGCGGACCTGAACGAGGCGACCGCGACGGGGGAGGCGCCGCCCGAGGACGTACCGGTCTGGGACGACGAGTACGTCGAGCGGGTGAGCGGGCGGCTGCTGCACAACTTCGACCTGGAGAGAGACCGGACGGTCGCGGGGGAGTCGTTCACGCTCTACGGCCGGATGGAGATCGAGAGCCGGAAACAGCTGTTCCACGCGGCGCTGAACTACGCGAACCACGACTCGACGGAGCACCTGTTCGTCGCGCGCCGGGACGGTGTAGGGGTCGCCGATCTCGAAGCGTCCGTCGAGTGGGCCCACGATCTGGCCGACGAGTGGATCGACGCCGACGAGGAGCACTTCAGCACGGACTTCACGGTGGCGCTGGTCGTCCCGCGGATCCCCGAAGCGGTCCGGGCGTTCGTCGAGGGGTTCAAAGACCGGACGCTGATCAAGTACGGCTACTACGGCCACTACGAGGTGAACCTCGTGGTGGTGGCGCCCGAACGGGAAGCGATCGCGACGAGTCGCGCGACGGACTTGGACCGGGCGTTCGCGCTGTGGGCCGAACCGGAGGAAGAGTCGTCGGGACTCCTCGACCGACTCCTCTAGTCGTCGCCGGGTTCGACGCCGCCACTGTCGCCGGCGCCGACGATGGCCTCGCGGTCGAGGCCGCCGCGAGCCTCCCGGATGTTGTTGTAGCTGAACCAGACGAGGCCGAAGATGAGCCCGACGAGCACTAGGGCGATGACGCTCTGAAGGACGAGCGACGCGGCGCCGACGGTGCTGCTGTACTCACCGGCCAGGAGCGTCGTCGGGTTCCGGTAGAGCCCGATCGTCAGCAGCGCGATGACGGTCACCGCGAGCATGAAGACGAGCGGCGCGCCGGTGCTGACGAGCTGTTTCGTGTCGTCCCAGTTGGCGAGCCAGACGGTCGCGACCAGCAGCGCCAGCGCCGCCAGCGCCTGGTTGGCGCCGCCAAAGAGCGGCCAGATGTTCGACCACTGGCCGGAGGCGACGAGGAAGTAGCCCGCCAGCGAGAGGATGCCGGCGTTGACGTAGCGGTTCGTCACCGTGCGTTCGAGGTCGGTCTCGGGCGTGCCGACGATCTCTTCGAGCATGTACCGGCCGAGCCGCATCGCGGTGTCGGTGCTGGTCAGCAGGAAGCTGACGAACACGAGGCCGATGAACGTCGCCGCGGCGGTGACGCCCAGGCCGAAGACCGTCAGCAGGGCGCCGCCGCCGGCGGGGAAGGTGACGAGCGCGGAGCTGAGCGAGTCGCCCGCGCCGACGACCAGCGAGACGGCGAGGATCGCGGTGATGGCGAGCAGCCCCTCGCCGAGCATGCCGCCGTAGCCGATGAGGCGGGCGTCGCTCTCTTTGTCGAGCTGCTTGGCGGTCGTGCCCGAGGAGACCAGCGAGTGGAACCCGCTGATGGTCCCGCAGGCGATGGTGACGAACAGGAACGGGAACAGCGCGCCCAGTTCGGGGTGGATGAAGCCGGTCCAGCCGGGGATCTGCGTCGTCAGTTCCGTGACTTGGACCCCCTCGATACCGGCCGAGCCGACGTTGATCGTGATGTCGGTGAATCCGACCACGGTGCCGACGATGGCGCCGAGGATCATGCCGCCGACGCCGGTGTACAGCAGGCTCGACGTGAGGAAGTCACGGGGCTGGAGCAGCACCCAGACGGGCAGGACGCTCGCGGCGAAGGCGTACAGCACCGTCACGAGCACCCAGCCGCCCATGTTGGGGTTCTGCGCGTTCGCCAGCGGGAGCCACATCCCGCCGTCGCCCAGCAGGACGATGGTTTCGGCCGGGAGGCCCTGGCGGGCGAACAGCGCGACGGGGTACTCCAGGCCGACCCAGACGCCGCCGAACACCATCGCCACGAAGGCGACGGCGCCGGGCAGGAACGGGCCGTTCAGCTGGTAGAGGTACACCCCGAACAGGATCGCCAGCGCGATGTAGACGAACGACGCCGTCGCCGTCCACGGGAAGGCGTCGAACACCAGCCCGATCAGGTAGGCGAACGCGGCGATGACGAGGATGATCGTCAGGTACGCGAACCACAGCAGCATGTCTTTGCCGCGCTCGCCGACGTACTGGCCGATGATGTACCCGATCGACTTGCCGTCGTGGCGGACGCTGGAGGACAGCGACATGAAGTCGTGGACCGCCCCGAACAGGGGGTTGCCGACCGCGACCCAGATGACCGCCGGGATCCACCCGAACGCCGCGGCGGCCGTGATCGGCCCCGCGATGGGTGCGCCGCCGGCGATACTGGAGTAGTGGTGCCCGAGTAGGACCGGCTTTTTCGACGGGACGTACTCCTGGCCGTCGTCGTATTTATGCGCCGGCGTCTCTCGTTCGTCGTCCAGCTCGACGAACCGAGCCAGGTATCTGGAGTATCCGAGATACCCCACCGAGAACGTTACCAGTGCCGCTATCGCGAGCCACATCACCTGTACCATGTGTTGTCACCACACGACACACATCACAAAACAACACTATAAAACCTGAAGATTATAATATAACTTTCCTCTCATTTAACGGCGGCAAAACGGCGGTAAGCGCGGTCGAGAGTCGTCGGTGGTCGGGCGAGCGAAGCGGTCGCGGCGCAACGTGACCGGCCGCGCCTCACGCTTCGACTGAGGGGGCATCGACGTCGATGGCGAGTTCGTCGGCCACCGCCGCGAGCAGGTCGCCTTTCACTTCGCGGACGCGCGATTCGACCTCGGCGACGACCGGCTCGTCGAACTCCCGCCTGATCTCGTCGATCCGCTCGCGCTCGGTCGCGACGCGGTCGCGCAGCCAGGTCGCGCCTCGTCCACGCTCGTCGTCGTCGGGCGCGGGCGTCACCTTGTTGACGACGAACCCCTCGACGCCGAGGTCCTGCTCGGCCATCTCCGCGACGGCTCGCTCTGTCTCGCGGATCGACAGTTCGTCGGGGTTGAGCACGAGGAAGAAGGCCGCGTCCTCGCGCAGCGTGCGGCCGGCGAACTCGAACTTCTCCTTGCGGCCCTGCAGGTGGGCGATCAGCGGGTCCTCGTCGAGTTTCCGGCGGGCTTCCTGGTCGCCGATGGCCGCCTTCTCGAACAGGTCGACGGACTTGGTGCGCTTGGCGACGAGCCGTTCGATCCAGTCGCCGAGAAAGTCGGGGAGCGCGAGCAGCCGCAGCGTCCCGCCGGTCGGCGAGGTGTCGAAGACGACGCGGTCGTAGTCGTCGGCCTCGCGCATGACCTGGACGAACCGGTCGAACAGCGCGGCCTCGTAGGCGCCGGGCGTCCGGTGGGCGAGTTCGATCTGGCGGTCGATCTCGTTGACGATGGCGGCGCTGACCTGCTCGTTCATCTGCCGTCTGACCTGTGTGAGATGGCGGTCGACCTCCTCGTCGGGGTCGATCTCCATCGCCCAGAGACGCTCGTGGCCCTCGACGGGGGACGGGTCGTCGCCGAACGCCTGGTCGAACACGTCGGCGGTGCTGTGGGCCGGATCCGTCGAGACGACGAGCGTGTCCAGCCCCGCCTCGGCGCACTTCAGCGCGTACGCACAGGAGACGGTCGTCTTGCCGACGCCGCCCTTGCCGCCGAAGAAGACGAACTTCTCCACGGTCAAGCCCCCCTCCGCGCGAGGACCCGACGGTCGACGATCCCCGCCATCAGTGGACGTGGTACTGCTGACCCTTGCGTTCGAGCCACGACCCGCGGTCCCACATGCGCCGCTCCCAGGCCTCGAACTCCTCGGCGAGGGACGGCAGGAGTTCGACCGTGTAGTACGACACCGGACTCGGGATGCCGAAGGCGTCCGCGAAGCAGGCGAACAGGAACGTGTCCTCCACGTCCTCGGCCTCCTTCTCGATCTTCTCGAAGGAGGGGTGTTCGATCAGCCCGTGGTAGAGCCCGTGGAGCCACTCCTCGACCCACTCTCGGAACGACGCGATGCGTCGGGCGAGCGACCGGTCACTATCTGTCATAATCGTTCGTACAACTCCGGCCAACTTAAATGTGTCAGCGGGCCACGGGGACTCGCCCGCGGCCGCCGCGACGGAGCGGGCGGCGCCGGCAGGCACGACGGCGCCGCTGCAGGACCCCATCGGCTCCCGATCCCATGGGTCTCGGACGGTCGACGGCCTACCGCTCAGCAGGCGCAGCCGGTCGAAGCGGCCGAGCGCTCGAAGGTCATCTCGTCGCCGCAGGACGGGCACTGGGGCGTATCCTCGCCCGCAGCGTCGAGGTCGAGCACGCGCTCGTCGCAGTCGTGGCACCAGTAGGCACCTTTCGACTCCTGCGTCGGGTCCTCGCCACGAGTGGGATTCTGCGTCGAGGCACGGAGCAGTTCCGTGAGCGTCGTGAGTACACCCATGGGTGGCCGGATATAGTTGTTCCAGCGACATAATCGCTCGCCGGTCGTGCGAGCCTGTCGCACGCCCGCGGCGACGCCGAGGGCGCGACGGTCCGTGGCAGGACGCGATCGGTGCCCGTCGCGTCCTACTCGAGGTCGGCGGCGAGACGGTCGAGCGCCCGGTCGAGTTCGCCGCGGCGCTTCCAGGCGGCGACGCGGTCGGTGACGGCGGCCAGCGGGAGGCCCAAACTGACGCCCGAGCGGGCGGTGACGAGCGTCCCGTCGTCTTCGGGGCGCCAGGCGATGTCGGTCCACAGCTCGTCGAACGGGCCGGCGTCACCGACCTGCTCGTAGCGAAGGCCGTCCGATCTGGACTCGAAGCGGAGGGCGACGCCGACACCGCGGGCGCCCGCGGTCACGAAGGTCGCGTCCTCGCGCTCCTCGACCTCCAGCACTTCGAAGCTACCCTCGTACTCGACGACGACGCCCGGCGCGAGCGCGCGGCCCACCGCCGCGGGCGCGGCGGCGACGAACCGCTCGACCGTGACTTCCCGCATCGACCCGTGCCTCGGAGCGCCGGGGCTTAAACGCTGGCCCGGGCCGCGGTGTCGACCCGGTCCGACAGGCGGGCGGCCTGCCGGTTGGGAAATCCTTAGGGGCGGCGGGGTCGATCGCTCGGAGACATGTGTGGGGTGTCAGTGCGATCCGACGCGTCGAGCGGCGAGCGACAGACAACACGGGAACGGCCATGACCGACTCCGGGAGCGGACGTGGCGCCGACGGGATCACCCGTCGCGGCGCCCTGGCGGCGGCCGGTGCCGGTGTCGCGACGGGGCTCGCGGGCTGTCTCGGCGGCGGCCGCGAGGCGATCGTCCTCACCGGGATGGAGGTGTACAACTGGACCGGCGGCTCGATGGCGGTCGAGATCACCCTCACGGCGGACGGCTCCGAGGTGCTGTCGACGACCGAGGAGATCGCGAGCGGGTCGAGCGCCAGGATCCCCCGGGACTGGACCGGAGAGGCCGCGACCTACCGCCTGCAGGCGTCGGCGGTCGACGCCGGGCTGAGCGTGGACGCGGAGCTCCCCGACGGCACCTGGCCCCGCGGAGAGTGCGCCTGGGCCGAGGTCGACTTCGGCAGCCCCAACCGGGAGAAGCAGGTCGGCGGGGAGACGGCCGCCTACTCGGCGGAGGCTCAACTCCGCGCGAACGACGAGGGGCCCTTCGGCGAGGAGTGCCCCTCGGAGTGAGCGGTCCGCCGTCGGCGACCACACCCGGCCGACCCGCGTGGCGTCTTTCAAGTGTGTCGACCCCGTAGATGCGACGATGACAGCGGAGATCCCGCGCGAGAAGCCCATCCTGCTGTTCGACGGCGTCTGCAACCTCTGCAACGGGTCGATCCAGTTCGTCATCGAGCACGACTCCGAGGGCGTCTTTCGGTTCGCGCCGCTGCAGTCCGACGCGGCAGAACGGCTGCTTGACGACGTGGGCTTTCACGACTACGACTTCGACACGTTCGTCCTCGTCGACGGCGACGACTACTACACGAAATCCGAGGCCGCACTGCGGGTGGCGAGCGAGTTGGATTTCCCGTGGTCGCTCGCGGGAGCGCTTCGGATCGTGCCACGGCCCCTGCGTGATGCGGTGTACGACACCGTCGCGAGCCATCGCTACGCTGTCTTCGGGAAGCAGGCCCAGTGCATGGTTCCCTCGCCCGACGTTCGAGAACGGTTCGTCGAGATGAGCGCGGGACCTGCGGCGACCGACGACTGAGTTCTCAGTCCGGCCCGTCACGCCCGGTTGGTCACCGCTCGAACAGCTCTCTGGCGGAGGACAGCACGAACAGACAGATCAGCGTCGCGACGACCCACTGGTCCGGGCCGACCGTGGGCGTGACGAAGTCGCTCACGGACGAATTCGCCGATCGACCGTCGGAGGCTTTCCGTCGTGCGGCGCAGCGAAAGAGTGGGTGAATCGGTCTGCGCTGGAAGTCTTCGATCCGCTCGCTAGTTGGAGCCGTGACCGCAGCAAACGACAGGCTCTGAAAGCCCTCGACCCGCTCGCGGCCGCTGGTCGGGATACCCTCACTCCGCTCGGGTAGTGCCCGCCCAGCGACTCCGTTCGCTCCGCTCACCGCGACCGTGGCTCGCCCTTTCAGTCCGCCAGGGACCGCACAGCACCGCGACCGCCCCGCACGGCGCCGCGGACAGCCACAGTCCTCCCCAGCCGATTGCGCTTCTCGCTCACTGCGTTCGCTCCGGTGTCTGCTCACGGGCGCTTCGCGCCCGTTCGCACGGTTCGAGGGACCTCCGGTCCCTCGCGACTCATCCCTCGCACGACTCCGTCGCGCGCATGAAAACGCTCTCCAGCGCGCGCCAGGTGGAAAATCGAGCGGCTACTCGTCGTCGCGCAGATTCCACAGGTCGACGCGCTCGGGAACGGCCGCGAGCGCGCTCGCGGGCCAGTCGTCGTGGGCGAGCGTGAACGCGGTGTCGGGGTGGGCGGCGACGAGGCGGGCGACGCCGGCCGCGGCGGCCTCGTAGGCGGGTGCGTCGAGGCGCTCGGGGATCTCGGCCGTGAGCGGGTAGCCGTCGGCGAGTTCGCGCGGGAACGGGCCGAAGGGCGGGCGGACCGACCAGCACTCGTCGAAGCGGTCGGCGTCGTTACCCTCCGTCAGGAGGACAGAGTCGCCGCGCGGGTCGAGCCGGTCGAGGCGCTGGTGGTGCCGGAGGATTTCGGGCCTGCGGGCGCTCTCGCCGGAGAGGTGGAAGAAGGTGTCCTTGGAGACGGGGTCGGTCCGTTCGAGTTGCGCGGCGTGGTCGAGCAGGGCGCGGTAGCCGTCGAGCATCGCCGGGTGGCCGCGGGCGCGGGCCTCGACGAGTTCGAGCAGGTCGCCCCGGCGGATGGCCTGTTTGATCGTCCGGAGTTCGCCGAAGGAGACGTGGAGGTTGTGCTCGGCGAGCAGCCGCTCGCGCTCCTGCGAATCGGACCCGCGGAGGTCCTCGGGCGTGTGGCGCGAACAGACCGGACAGGAGCAGGGGAAGTATTCGAGGTCTTCCAGATGCTCAGTCGTCCGGACGGTCATGTAGCGGTCGTCGCGGGCGTAGATGGCGTAGGCCGCCGAGTCGAAGAGATCACAGCCCAGCGCGACGGCGAGCGCGAACATCATGGGGTGGCCGGCGCCGAACAGGTGGACGGGCGCGCTCTCGGGCAGGCCCCGTTTCGCGGCGGCGACCACGTCCGTCAGGTCGGCGTAGCGGTACTCGTTCATCATGGGCACGACCGCGCCGACGGGGAACACGTCCAGCCCCGACTCGGCGGCGTGGGCGCCCGCCGCCTCGCGCAGGTCGGTGTAGGTCGACCCCTGCACCGGTGCGTTGACGAGCATGTCGCCGGTCTCGACCTCTGCGGCGGTGGCGAGCCGGTCCTGTGTGGTCGCGAGTTCGTCCTCGGCCTGCTCGCGGCTCACGTCCGGCGGCGTAGGGATGTCGACGGGCGTGCCGATATCGGAGCCGATGCGGTGCTGGAAGTCGAGGATCTCCTCGGTGGTCACGTCGATCTCGCCGTACTCGGCGAGCTGGAAGGACCCGGAGTCGGTGACGATCGCGCCCGAGAAGTCGAGCAGATCGTGGAGACCCTGCTGTTCGACGGGGTCGCGCAGGTCCTCGCTGCCGTAGAGGACGTAGGAGTTGGTGATGAGGATCTCGGCGCCGAACTCCGATTCGAGCTGGGCGGGGGTGACGGTCTGGAGATGGGGGTTGATGACGGGGAGGAGCGCGGGCGTCTCGACCGTGACGCCGGCGCGCGGGACCGCCAGTTCGCCCAGCCGCCCGGCGGCGTCGTAGCGGTCGACCTCGAAGACGTCGGTCATTGCCCCGCGCTTTCCCGCGGGCGGGCCTAAGGGTTGTGTTCGGTCGCTATCCGAGGTCCGCGGGGTCGACGCGGTCGACGATCCCGTCGAAGTCGTCGTCGAAGCTCAGTACGGCGTCGATATCGCGCTTTTCGAGCAGGGCGATCGTCGTCGCATCGGTGAAGCTGAGGCCCTGGTCGTCGAATCGTTCGAACGTGTCGACTGCGTCTCGGAACACGGAGCGGTCGACGTGTTCGAGTGTGACGAGATCCGGGTATCCGGTAGCACCTCGTATTCGCCGTCCGACTCGTTTTGCGTGCTCGAACGAGCCTGTGCGACTGAGCGTCAGCGTCACAGCCTCGTCGTAGAGATAGTCGCTTACGTACGGTTGCCCTTCATCGCCGTCGATGACTGCATCGAATGCTCGTACTGCGGTGTCGTGACGAGTCGCGTCGGTGTCGGCGTGAGCGTAGAAAACACCGCTGTCGACGATGACGGTCATCCGTACAGGATGTCGTCGATATCGTCCTCGTCCGTTTCGACCCCGGAGGAGAACATCCCGCTATGGAACGCCTCACGCTCCTCGTCCGAGAGCGGGACGGTCGATTCGCGGAACGAATCGACGACTTCGGACTTCGACTCGTGTGCGTCCTTCAACAGACTGGTCATGATCTCCTGTTGGGTGACTTTCTTCCCGGTCCGTAGTTTGATCTCCGCCTGCAGCTCCTCCAGCAGCGACTTCCCCTCCTCGTCCATTTTGACTGCCGTCGCCATACTCGACGGTAGCGTCCGAAACCAGGTTAACTTTTCTACCGATCTGCCCCTCGCCGTTTCCGCCGCGGCGGACGTCTCTTCGGTAAACTGGCAGAAGAACAGGTGTATCGCCAGCGCTCGTTGTCGACGAGCGCTATTCGAACATTCGCCACAGGCACGATCACTGCCGCCAGCGTACCGAATCGCCACCAACGCCATCTTCGACACCTGTCTCGTGTACGGGACGGTGGCCGGCGACGCCAGCGTGAGAATCTGACGACCGTGATCGAAGGAGTGAACAACGACACCACTCGCCGATCGACGCTAACTGGGGCACCGAGGCAATTACCGAGACCACGGGCGTGCAGGTCACAGTTTTGCCAGAAGCTCCTCGCGGTCGTCCCACTGATCGACTCGCTCCCGGACGGAGGGGTCCTTGTCGAAGCACTCACGGAGGGGGGCTGCAGTCGCGCGTCGGACCTTGTACTCGCTGTCGCCCGAGAGGCGATACGCCAGCTCGAGAGCGTGGTCGCTCCCGCCGTACGCGCCCCCGACGGCCTTCGCGGCGTTCCACCTGGTGCGCACGTCGTCAGAGCGGCTCCACCGATCGAGGAACTCGCTGCCGACCGCGCGGTCCTTCGAGGCGACGACGCTCGCCGCGAATCCCCCGCAGCTCTTCTGGACGTAATCGTCCGAGTCGGACACGAGGTGATCGAGGAGTTCGAGCGCCGGTTGGACCTGCTCCGGCGGGACGCTCATCAGCCCGACCTCACAGGCGCGCCGGACGTAGTTGTCGTCGTGTGTCACCCACTCGTACCAGGTCTGTTCCGCCCGTTCGAACGCGTGCTCGTTCACGTACTTCAGTGCCATCGCGACGGCTTCCCGGACCCGCCAGTCCTCGTGTCGCGAGATGTCCTGAAGGTAGTCCAGCCGCTCCGGGATCGCGTCCTCGGCGACTGCCTTGCGCGCCCACGCCTCGGCCTTGAACGCGAGGTGGTCTCGATCGCGCTCCGGGAGCGATTCGATGTCGTCCCACGCGTGGTCGCGATAGTACTCGTCGGCACGGTCACGGATCTCGGGAAGGCCGAGGTCGTCGAGGTCCATCGCTCGGTCGTCGTGTTCGAACACTGTCAAAGTAAACGTTCGCAGACTACCCCTCGCCGAACAGCGCGAAGTACAGCACCCCCAGCATCGACCGGCCGTCCCGAAGCTCGTCCTCGCGGGCGGCGTCGACGAGCGCGTCGAACGTCGTCGTCTCGACGCGGATGTCCTCGTTGTAGTCCAAGTCCCGCTCGCCGGTCGGCTCGCAGTCGCGGGCGACGAAGTAGTGGAAGACGGCGTCGGAGAAGCCGTTGGCGGGCTCGACGGTCGTGAGGTGTTCGACATCGTCGGGCAGGTAGCCGGTCTCCTCTTCGAGTTCGCGGGCGACGCAGGCCTCGGGATTGTCGTCCTCGTCTTCGATGCCGCCCGCGGGCAGGGCCAGATTCACGCGGCCGACGGGCTGGCGCCACTGCTCGATGGCGACAACGTCGCCGTCGGGGGTGAAGGGGAGAACGACCACGCTCTCGCCCTCGGTGAGGTAGTCGAACTCGGCCTCATCACCCGACGGGAAGCGAACGGTGTCGGTGACGATATCGAACCCCTCGCAGGTGTAGGACGTGCGGCTGTCGAGCGTCTCCCAGGCCAGGTCGTCGGTCATGGTGGCAGGGGCGGCGCGAGCGGATTAGCGGTGTCGGTTGGCCGCGAGCGCTCGCAGTCGCCGAGCCCGAGTTTTTCCGGCCGGCGACCGAACCGTGGGTATGGAGGAGCCTCCGCTTCGGAAGAGCCGAGCCGCGGCGTCCGGAACGGACCAGCCGGTGGCGGTCGCGGAGGAGACGCGAGACGGAGGCGAAGCGCCGACCGTCGACGTGGGGCTGCTCGCGGCGGCGGGCTCGCGGGTCGACCCCGACCGGCTGGTGGCGTTCGCGACGCGGCTGGCCGCCGACGGCGCCGACGAGCTGGCCGCGGCCACGGGGGCGACCTGGCGGTTCTACGCCGAGGAGCCCGAGCCGCTGCCCGACGCGGGCCCGAGGCGGCCCTCGGAGTTCCTCGACGAGGCGGCGCTGCGGATGGTCGAGGGGCCCTACGACCTGGTCGTCGTCGTCACCGACGCGCCGCTGCTGGCGCGGAGCCGCCGTCGGGTCGCCGGGCTGGCGTCGCCGCTGAGTCGCGTCGCCGTCGTCTCGACCCACCGGCTCCGCGTGTCGAGCCGCGACAGTCCCAGTCGACCGCTGGACGCGCCCGCCGTCCAGTACAACGGCGCGGCCGTCCTGCTTCACCAGATCGGCCACCTGCTCGGCGCCGACCACGACCCCGACGGCGGCGCGATGGCGCCCTACGAGTTCGATCCCGACCGGCGGTCTGTACCGTCGTTCGACGCGGACCTGACGCGGCGGCTGGAACGGCTCGCGCCGGCTATCCCGGAGGAGTCGGTCGAGTCGCGGAGCGTCCCCGAACTGGTCGGGTTCCACCTGCGGAGCGCGGCGCGCCACCCCGGCGAGGTCCTTCGGTCGGTGGTGACGAGTCGCGCGCCGCTGTTGCCGCTATCGCTGCCGAAACTGTCGACGGCGGCGGTAGCGCCGACGCTGATCCTCGTGTTCAGCGCCGAGACGTGGGACGTTGGGCTGAACCTCGACGACGGGACGGCGGCGCTGTTCGCGGTCGTCAGCGTGCTGGCGGCCGCGGCGTATCTCATGTTCTCGCTGAACCTCAACGTGCCGCGCGAGCGCCGCGGCGTCGTCACCGAACACGTGGCGCTGCTCAACGTCGCGGTCCTGGCGATCCTCGTCGCCGGGACGGTCGGGCTGTTCGCGCTCGTCGGCGGGATCATGCTCGTCATCGCGTACGTCGTCTTCCCGCCGAACCTGATGACCAACTGGCCGAGCCTCGAAGACCCCGTCGTGACGACCGTCGACATCGTCCGCATCGCCGGGTTCATCGCCACCGTCGGCGTCCTCTCGGGGGCGCTCGCCGGTGGGTTGGAGGACCGAACGATCCTCCGCCACCTCGCGCTGTTCCGCCGTCGGCCCTGAGCGCTCGCCGTCCCCGCCCTCTTACCCGTCCGCGTCGACGATCCGGTAGAGCCCGCCCGACTCCTCGGGGTCGGCGTCCCGGTCGTCGGCCGCCTTCGCGTCGAGATAGGCGTCGGCGGCCCGGTCGGTGACGTAGACGGCGTCGTCGGTGACCAGCGGCGCGGACGTGACGACGCCGACGCCATCGACGCCCCACACCTCGTCGCCGGTGGCCTTCTCGACGGCGTAGCAGGTGTCGTCGTAGGCGCCGACGAGGACGTGCTCGCTGGTGACCGTCGGACAGCCGATGATCGACCCGCCGGTGTCGAACGACCACCGCTGGTCCCCGTCCTCGAACGCCAGCGCGTAGAGGTGCGAGTCGTGACTACCGATGTACACCGTCCCCGTCTCGGCCTCGATCGCCGGGCCGGACATCACCAGGCCGTCGGTCTCGAACGACCACTCTTCGGTGCCGTCGTCGAGCGCGACCCGGTAGACCGTCCGGTCCCACGACCCGAAGACGGCGCTCCCGCCGGCGGTGGCGATGGGCCCCTTGATCGGCTCGCCCGTCGGGAACTTCCACAGGTACTCCAGATCCGGGTAGCTCCAGCCGTACAGGTAGCCGTCGTTGGAGCCGACGACGAGGCGACCGGCACGACGGTCGATCGCGGCGGTCGAGTGGGGGTGGTCGGTCACCCGCTGGTCCTCCCAGGTCACGTCGCCGGTGACGGCGTCGACGGCGAACATGGCGCCGCTGGGGTCGTAGTACTCGACGGCGACGTAGACGGTGCCGTCGTGGTAGCCCGGACTGGAGCCGATGGCGTCGCCCAGTTTCGACCGCCAGTAGCGCTCCCCCGAGTCGAGGTCGAAGGCGTACAGCGCGCCGTCGTAGGCGCCGATGTAGACGGCGCCGTTGGCGACCGCGGGCGTCCCGTGGATGCCCCGCGAGGTCGGGTCGACCGACGACTGCCAGACCACCTCGCCCGCGGGCGTCACGCGCCGGATCTCGCCGTTGTCGCCGGGGACGACGATATCGCCGCCGGGGACCTCGACGGGGCTGGCCTTGGCCGCCGTGTGGTCGCCGGTGTTGATCTCCCGGACGGTCCAGTCGACTTCGGGGTCGGTCGGGACCGTCGCGTCGGGGGAGACGCCGCGTCGCTGGAGGCCGCCGCGGAACTGCGCCGTCGCCGCCTCGCTGAGCGGCTCGCCGTCGGTCTCGATCCTGCGGACCACTTCCGTTCCGCCGGGCGCCGCCACGCAGCCCGCGAGGCCGGCCGCGACGCTGCCGGCGGCGGCGCCGGCCGCCCCGAGAAACGCCCGTCGTGAGTGGCGCTCGTCCATGTGCCCGGTAGTCGTCGCCGGGTCGTTTCACTGTTACGGGCCGGCGACACGTCTCCGGCCCCGCCCGCTCGTCGACCGCACCGCCAGTCGACACCCGCTCGGCTCGCTCGCGGTCCGGCCCCACCCGCACAGCTAAGGGCTCGGCGGCCGCGCTGGTCGGTATGGCGACGGACGACGGGACACCCTCGGGCGACATCCGCGTGTTGCTCGTCCTCGATCTCCTCTGCTCGCTGCTGTTCAGCGTCGGCGCCGTCTACGCGCTCGATCTGGCCGGGATCGGCGAGTACACCTGGGAGAACGTCGCGCTCGCGACGCTCTTTCTCGCCGTCGTGACCTACGTCGCGGTCCTCAGGGAGTGAGCGCCGGCCAAGCGACGGGCCAGGACGACCACTCCGCGGAGCCGGCAAGCCGTTCGGTCGCCGGATCGGTTACCCGTCTCGCGACCGTAGCGCGCGTGCTATGACATCCGCACTGTTCGTGGTCAGCGAGGAGGGCTACTGGGGAGAGGAGTGCGTCGAACCGCTCACGACGCTGGAGTCGGCGGGCGTCGACGTGACGGCCGCGACGCCCTCGGGCGACCCGCCGGAGATCGACGAGCGCTCGGTCGACCCCGACGAGGTCGGCGCGGAGACCGCCGAGCGCGTCCGCGACGTCCACGAGAACCACGCGGAGCTGAACGACCCCGATCCGGTCGCCCGTGTCTCCGCCGACGACTACGACGCCGTGGTCTTCCCAGGCGGACACGGGACCGCGTGGGACATCAATCAGGACCGCCACGCCCGGGCGCTGCTCCGGGCGGCCGTCGCCGGCGACGACGGGACGGCCCTGGTCGTCTGTCACGCCGTCGGGCTCCTGGCGTTCACCCGCACCGACGACGGGGCGTTCCTCGTCGACGGCCGCGACGTGACCGGCTTCCCCAACGAGTGGGAGGACGGGATCGTCGACGACGACGACCGGATGCCAGACGGCCGGAAACTCCCCTACTGGGTCGAGGACGAAGTGAAAGCCGTCGGCGGGAACTGGGACGCCGAGCTCGACGCCGACGAGAGCGTCACCGTGGACGGCGACTTGGTGACCGGCCGCGGTCCCGGCTCGTCGGCCGCCGCGGCTCAGACCCTGCTGGACGAACTCGGCGTCGGCGCCGAAGCGAGCGACTGAACTCGGACGGCCAACCAGAGGCCGGGAGCGACGCCTCGCGCGATGGCTATTTGGTGGGGCCGGACCCACTCGCGGGTATGGCGATCGAAGACCGCGGCGACGCGAGCCTGGTCACCCACGCGCTCGCGTCGGACGTGTTGACGCGGCTGCGCGACGTGGAGACAGAACAGGTGGAGTTCCGGAAGGGGCTGGTCAAGCTCGGTCGGATCTGCGGCTACGAGATCATCGACGGCGCGATGGAGACGGAGTACGTCGCCGTCGAGACACCGCTGACCGAGACGATGGGCCAGCGCGTCAAGGGGCTGGACGACGTGGTCATCGTCAACGTCCTCCGCGCGGCGACGCCGTTCGTCGAGGGGCTGTTGAAGGCGTTCCCGCGCGCTCGTCAGGGGGTCATCTCCGCCAGCCGCGACGAGGCGGCGGGCATGGACGAGTCGGGCCAGTTCCCCATCTCCGTCGACTACGTCAAGCTCCCGGGCATCGAGCCCGAGGATACCGTGATCGTCGCCGACCCGATGCTGGCGACGGGGTCGACGATGTGTGCGGTCCTCGAACGGGTGCTGGAAGGCCAGCCCGAGCCCGAGCACCTGTTCGTCCTCTCGGCGGTGAGCGCGCCCGAGGGGCTCTTGCAGGTGAGCGACGCCGTCCCCCAGGCCGAGCTGTTGACCGTCGCGATCGACGACGAACTCGACGACGACGGCTACATCGTGCCCGGGCTGGGCGACGCGGGCGACCGGGCGTTTCGGACGACCGAGTAGGACGGAGAACGGGGGCCAATCAGTCCATCGCCACGTACGTCTGGGTGTCCTCGATGCCGTCGAGGTTCTGGATGTGCGTGGCGGCGACGGCCTTCACCTCGGCCGTCTCGTCGACGGTGACGGTGGCGATGAAGTCCACGTCGCCGGCGACGATGTAGGCGTCGTCGACGCCCTCGACGTCGAGAATCTCGGATTTGAGCCGCTCGGCGTCGCCCGAGTGGGCCTTGACCATGACGTAGGCGCGGACCATCTCAGGCACCCCCCGCGGCGGCGACGGCCTCGCCGACGACGATCTGGCGCACGTCGTCGAGCTTCTCGAAGTCCGCGAGGATGGCGAGCGTGTCGCCGGCTTCGAGCGATACGTCCTCGTCGGGGATCGACAGGGGATCGCCCTGTTTGCCGAACGCGAGCAACTCCGTGTCGGCGGGTAGTTCGAGTTCGCTCAGGGTGTAGCCGCGCATCGGTGACTCGGGGGTGACGGTGAGTTCGACCAGCTGGAGATTTTGCGCGATGTCGGCGACGGCGCGGATGTTCCCGCCCAGCAAGGCGTTCTTGGCGACGATGGCGCCCAGCCGCTCGGGGTAGATGACCTCGTCGACGTCGGAGGCGTACTTGCGGTAGATCTCCTCGCGGTACTCCTCGTCGATCCGGAGGACAGTGCGACAGCCGTGGTGTTTCGCGACCATACAGGCGACGAAGTTCGTCGAGAGGTCGCCCGTCAGCGCGCCCAGGGCGTCCGTCTCGGCCAGATCGGCGGCGAGCAACACCTGCTCGTCGCTGGCGTCCCCCTCGATGACCTCGTAGCCCTCCGCCGTCGCGCGCTCGACCTTCGTCGGGTCGCGCTCGATGAGGGCAACCTCGTGTCCGCTGTCTTCGAGTGCGCGTGCCGTTCGCAGCCCGACGCGGCCGGCACCCACGATAACGAATCGCATGGTACCGCGTACGACCAGACGGGGAATAAAGCTACCTCCGATCACCCCCCGATCGGCGGTCGCAAACCCGGGATCGATCCCCCTGTCATTCTGCATGCGTGTCACTCACACACTACCCGAATAATACGGCCCTCGGTGGGACAGGGGAAGGTTTTTGGAGTGTCCGGGAGAAGTTCGTCCTACGATGGTGCGGGCCTTTATCATGGTGAAGACGGCGGCCGGGAAGTCCGAACAGCTGCTCGACTCGATCCGGGGGATCGACGGGGTCGAGGAGGCGCACATCGTCGCCGGCCAGTACGACATCATCGTCGAGGCGACCGGCGAGGAGGTGTACGACCTCATGCACGGCGTCGCGACCAGGCTCCGCGACCTCGACGGCGTCGCCGACACGAAGACCTACATCTGTCTCGACTGACCCGCTTCGCGACTGGATCCCGCAGGTCGGTCGCCGTTCGGTCCCGTTCCGGTCGAACGCCGATCACTCGCGCGAATCCCCGTGTTCGCGAGCGCTGCGCTCGGCGACCGTGCGGCGCTGGTCGCGGACTCGCGGCGGGGGCGCCGCGTACGCGTAGTCGAACACGTCGGCAGGACCGAGATCCGTCGCCTCGGCGGCCGCCACGGCTTCGTCGATCTCCTCGTCGGCCGCCTCGCGAGCCGCGTCGACGAATCCCGTCTCGACGACGCCCGCCCCACGCAGGTAGTCGGCGTACCGTTCCAGCGGGTCTGCGGTCCGCCAGTCGGGCAGGTCCCCGCCGGCCGCGTCGCGGTAGCGGTCGGGGTCGTCGCTGGTGGTGTGAGCCCCCTGCCGGTAGGTCAGGCTCTCGACGAGGACGGGATCGCCCGACAGCGCCGAGGCCCGCGCCTCGGCGACGACCTCGTAGACCGCCAGGGGGTCGTTGCCGTCGACTCGCACCCCCTCGAACCCGTAGGCGTTCGCCTTCCCGGCGATGGTCTCGCTGGCCGTCTGGCGGTCGGTCGGCAGGCTGATCGCCCAGCCGTTGTTCTCGCAGACGAAGACGACCGGCGCCGAGAACACGCCCGCGAAGTTGAGTGCCTCGTGGAAATCCCCTTCTGAGGTGGCGCCGTCGCCGAGACAGGCGCAGGCGATCCGGTCGTCGCCGCGGTGTGTGGCGGCCATCCCCGCGCCGACCGCGTGGGGGAGTTGGGTCGCGATCGGCGTCGCCTGCGTGAACGTGACCGGACGACGGCCGGCGGCCGCGTCGTCGGCAGCCTCGACGGGTTCGTACTCGGAGAGCCCGCGGCGAAATCGGAGGATGTCGGCCGGCGACCGGCCGCGAGCGAGCTGCATGGCGTTCGAGCGGTAGGTCGGGAAGAGCCAGTCGTCGTCGGCCAGGGCGTGCGCGGTGGCGACCTGCGAGGCCTCCTGGCCCTCGAAGGGGGGATAGCCGCTCATCCACCCGCGGCGCTGGAGCGCGACCGCCCGCTCGTCGAAGACGCGAACGCGGACGATATCCCGGAGCAGCGTGCGCGCCAGGTCGGGGTCGACGCTCGTCTCGCCCAGCGACCGCTCGCCGATGACTCGGTGCATAGCGGCTCTGTTGAAGCGGCGGCGGGAAAGCGATTGCGTCGGGGTGGGCCGTCGGCTCGACGCCCGCTCGCAGTCGACACCTCAAAGAGCGCGCGGCGCTAACGGCCGGTATGGTCAGCGCCGTCGACGCGGTCGAACTGGTCTTCCTGATCGTCGTCCACAGCGCGGTCGCCGCCCTGATGACGCGCTTCTTCCGGGTGCGCTTGTCGACTCGCTGGGGCGGCTTCCTCTACGCTGCCATCCTCTGTCCGTTCGTGCTCACGGTGTCGACGCTGTTTTTCAGCGGCGTCCTGCCGCTGGGGCCGGACCTGGGGTCGGCCGGCGCCGTCGTGACGCTGATCGTCCTCCTGCCGACGGTCGCGGGCGTCACCTTCGACTACTTCTGGATGCCCTCCCCCGACGAGGTCGACCTGCCGGAACAGTGGGATCGCAACGAACGACCCAGCCGCTACGAGAACCGCTGACTGGCCGCCGCCGCGACGCGGTGCTATCGCCGCCGCTATCGCGCTCTCACTCGTCCAGCACGTCCAGCACGGCCGACTCCACGTCCGCGAGCACCGCCTCCTGTGGGCGGGTGGCGTCGATCCGGACGAACCGTTCGGGGTCGTCGTCGATCAGTCGCTCGTAGTTCTCCCGGACCGAGTCGAGGAAGGCGACCTGTTCCATCTTGTTGGTCGCGCCGGCGCGTCGGGCGCCCGTCTCGGGGTCGACGTCGAGGTAGATCGTGGCGTCGGGACGGCGGGTGAACGGAGCGTGTATCTCCCGGACGTAGTCGAGCGGGTCGGAAGCGTCGAGATCTGGGTGGTCGGCGAGCGTCGCGCCCTGGTAGGCGTACCGGGAGTCCGAATAGCGGTCGGAGACGACGAGCCGACCCGCCGAGAGCGCCGGGCGGACCACGCGGTCGAGGTGGTCGGCGTGGTCGGCGGTGTAGAGGAACAACTCGGCCAACGAGTCGGCGTCGGCGTCGCCGATCGAGCGGGCGACGGCCTCGCCGTACCACGACTCGGTGGGCTCGCGGGTGAACGCCGCGTCGGCGGGCAGGGCGTCGCTGTCGGCGAGGTGGGCGGCCGCCGAGGACTTGCCGCTGCCGTCGAGCCCCTCCAGCGTCACGAGCATACCTGCCTGTCTCGGTGGCCCCACATAACCGACTCGGTGGCGCCGCGTCGTCGACCGGACGGGAGCGACGCCACGGAGCGGACCGATGCCGATCGGCGGGCAAGAGATAGGCGTCTCGGGACCCAACCGCGCGCATGGAGCTCCGCAACCGGGCGGGGGAGGCCGTCGACCCGGTCCCGTTCCTGGTGGTGACGGGCATCGCGTTCGCGGTCGCCTTCGCCTACGGACCGATGTACTTCCGGGCGCTCGGACTGCCGATCCGAGAGGGGCTGGCCGTCTCGACCGGACTGTTCGCCGCGGCGACGGCGTGGCTGTACTACCGGATGGTCTGGACGCTCGACCCGACCCACCGCGAAACCGTACCGGTCGGCGACCGCTTCGAGCGACTGCTGCTGGCGACGCTGCTCTGTATCGGCGTCGTGGCCCTGCTGGCGCTCCCCTTCTTCGTCTGACGGGGGCGAGACGATAGCCTCATCCCGACCGCCACCGACGAGGGGAATATGACCGACTACTTCGAGGTCCACGGGCGCGACGGGGCCGCCCGTCTCGCCGAGCTACGCCTCGACTCGCCGGTGACGACGCCCGCGCTCGTCACCGACGCGGACCGCGCCGACGACGCGCCCGAGGCGGGCGTCGCGCACCCGGCCCTCTCGGACGCGGGCACCGGCTGGGCGACCGAACCCGACGCGCCCGACGGCGACGACTCGCGACTCACTGTCCTGCCCGCCCGCGGGTTCCCGTCGGGCACCCCCGACGAGGTCCAGGAGGCGTTCGCGCCCGAAGTCCCCGAGGCCGACTTCCCGAGCGCCGCCGTCATCTCCGCCGACACCGCCGCGGATCTGGGTACCGACGCCTACGTCCTCTCGGGCGCGCCCGGTATCGCCGGCCACGCCGAGAAGTTCGTCGATTCGATCGTCCGCGTCCGGGACGCGATCCCCTACGACGCCGCCCTCTATCTCCCCGGCGTCGCCACGCCCACCAACGTCGCGACGCTGGTCTACGCGGGCGTCGACCTGGTCGACGCCGACCGCGCCGTCGTCCGCGGGACTCAGGGCCGCTATCTCACCGTCGACGACCACCAGTTCCTCGAAGACCTCGACGAGCTGCCCTGTACCTGTCCCGCCTGCCAGCAACCGCGCGAAGAGTTCGACCGGATGGACTGCGCGCGCCACAACGTCAACGCGCTTTCCGCCGCGCTCGCGACCGCCCGACGGCGGATCCGCGACGGCCGGCTGCGCGACTACGTCGAGGGGCAGGCCCGCCACGAGCAGTGGCTCACCGCCGTCTTCCGCCGGCTCGACCAGCAGTACGGCTATCTGGAGGAGCGCACGCCGATCCTCCGGCAGGCCGAGATCACCGCCGCCACGGAGGACACCATCCGACGCGTGGAGATCCAGCGCTTCGCCGAGCGGGTGACCTCGCGCTATCGGAACCGGTTCGACAACCCGCTCGTGTTGGTGCCCTGCTCGGCGCGGAAACCGTACAGCGACTCCCAGAGCCACGGTCAGTACCACGACGCCGTCCAGTGGCGCGCCCACAAGGTGTCGATGACCTCGCCGATCGGTGTCGTCCCCCAGGAGCTCGAGCTCACCTACCCCGCCCAGCACTACGACTCCGTCGTCACCGGCCGCTGGAGCGAAAACGAGATCGCGTTCGTCGCAAGCGTGCTGGAGCGCTATCTGGAGAACACCGACTACCCGCGAGTCATCGCACACGTCCCCGAGGACTACCGCCCCATCTGCGAGCGCGTCGAAGCCGCCCTCGACACTGAGTTCACCTACACCGTCGAGGACCACCCCACGACGACCGACTCGCTGGGCAACCTCGCCAGCGAGCTCTCGGGCGAGCTGAAATACGGCAAGCGCGAGCGCCAGCACAACACGATCCGCGCCATCGCAGATTACCAGTTCGGCGCCGGCGCGGGCGACGAACTGTTCGACGACCTCACGGTGCGGGGCAGCCACCCCGGGCTGCAGGCCCACGACGGCGACGGCGAGCAGTTGGCCGTCGTCGTCCGTCCCTACGGCACGCTGGCGTTCACGCTCGCTGGCGCGCGCCACTGGGTCGAGAGCGACGCGCCCACCAAGCGCGTCGAGATCGACGACTTCGTCCCCCACGGGAGCGTCCTCGCACCGGGCATCGTCGACGCCGACGACGACATCCGCGTCGGCGACGAGGTGGTCTTCGAGGGCCCCAGCGCCTTCGCCGTCGGCCGCGCGGAGATGTCCGGCCCCGAGATGGCCCGCTCGACCCGCGGCATCGCCGCGCAGGTCCGCCACGTCGACGAACTGGACTGAGCCGAGTCGGCGGCTCGGGGCGGTCGACGGATCGTGTTCCGTGCAGGCGATGGACGGAGTAGTCCACCGTGGCGCGCGCTGTCGCGCGCTCTCGTGCGCGCGACGAAGCCGTGCGAGGGATGACTGAGCGAGCGCAGCGAGCGAAGGAATCGGGTGGGGAGGTGTGTGGCAGTCTGCGGTGCTGTGCGGGGCGGTCGCGGTGCTATCCTGGCGGACTGAAAGGGCGAGGCGCGCTCGCGCCGAGGGCTTTCACCGCTTGCTGTCGACTGCGGTAGCTCCAACTCCGAGCGAGCGCACCGAGGGCCTTCATCGCTTGCTGTCCCCAGTAAGTGCGGTCGCTGTCCCTCGACAGTCTTCCGCGACACAACCAACAGAAACAGCCGATAAGTACCCAAGACGGACCGAACGAACTCGGAGACGGTCGAGCAACGCTTATCGCGTGCGATAATCGCCCCCAAATAGTTATTTCGGGGTGCGGGAAACGTGGTTCTAACGTGACGGAACCGACCGGCGGGGTGACGCGGACCGCGGGGCCGGGGAGCGGCGCGCGCCGACGAACGAGGGGTGCCGATGAGCGGTGACTCGGCGCGGTCCGCCTGGCTGCCCGAGTCGGCGCGCAACGAACGGTTCGCTCGCGTCGCCGCGACGCTGACGCGCGTGCTGTTCGGCGGTCGGCCCGGGCTGGCGCTGTTCTGCGGGGCGCTGGCGCTGTACGTGCTGACCTGGCGGATGGGCGTCTTCTTCAACGATATCGGACTCTACCCGTGGATGCTCGAACGGATGGCCGACGGGCACCTGTCGCTGGGGGCCCCGGGCGAACTCGACCAGGGATACCCCGGGATGCACTACCGGGACGGCCGGGTGTGGGGGCGCGGCTACGGCCTCGTCGCGCTCGCGCTGCCGATCTACTGGGCGGTCGAACTGCTCGAACCGGTCGGGCTGCGCTGGCTGGTCGTTTTCGGCTTCAGCGGGCTCGTGACGGCGACGACCGCGCTCGTCGGCGACCTGGTCGGCCACCGTCGCCGCGGGCTCGCGGCGGGCGCCGGTCTCGGGATCCTCGCGCTGGCCGGCAACGCCTGGTTCTACAAATCCTACGTCGGCGATCTGACGACGTTCGCGCTCCAGATCGCGACGATGCTGGCGGGCGCGGTGCTCGTCGTCGCCGTCTATCGGCTGCTGGCGCTGCGACACGGGCGAACGGTCGGCGCGCTGGCGGGGGCGACGGTGCTGCTGGGGACGCCCGTGGCCTTCTGGGCGACGACGCCCAAGCGACATACGCTCTCGGCGATGTTCGTCGTGCTCGCCATTTATGCGTTCGCCGCGAGCCGCGAGGGCGATCGGGGCCCGCTGGAGGCCGCCGCGATTCGGGGCGGGGCCTACGCCTGCGGCGGCTTGCTGACCTGGGCGCACGCCCCCGAAGGGGCCACGCTGCTGGTCGCGCTCGCCGTCGTCGATCTGCCGACGGCACCCCGGAACGACCGGCGGACGCTGGCGGTGGTCGGCGCGCTGGCCGGCCTCTCGCTCGTCCCGTTTCTCACGACCAACGCCGTCGTCTCCGGCAACCCGCTGCTCCCGCCGCACTTCCTCGACTCTTACTTCGGAGGGTCGGTGGCCGAACTCGCCGACGGCGCGGCGAGCGGCGGCGCGTCGGCCGGCGGTGGCGGCGCGTCCGCCGGCGGCGGGAGTGCCACGGACGGTGCGACCGGACCGAGCGGCGGCGTCCTCGCCGCGGTGGTGGGCACCGTCGCCGCGCTCGCAGGCACGGTCGCCGCCGGAGTCGAGGCGGTCCGCCCGCTGGCACAGCGAGCGCTGGACATGTACGTCAGCGGGTTCGTCGCGCTGTTCACCGAGCCCGAGCGGGTCGTCCGAACGTTCGTCCGCTGGGGCGAAACCGACAAAGCGGTCGCCAACATGTTCTTCGACCGGAACACGGACCTCTCGGTGCTCGAATCGGCGCCCGTCCTCGCGGCGCTGGTCGCGCTCCCGCTCTCGTTCCGGGGGGGTGTCGGCCGGGTTCGCGCCGCGGGGCGGCGCCTACGCGAGCGCGACGACCCCTCGAACGGGGCAAACGACGGCGCCGTGAGCCGCGACGCCGTCGACCCCGTCGACCTTCTGGTGGTCGTGTTCGCGACGCTGTTCGTCTCGCTGTACATCAACAACCTCCCCGTCTACGTCCAGGGGACCGTCCGCTATCTCCACCCGATCTATCCGCTGGCGGTCTACGGCCTCTTCCGGATCCCGCGGGTCCGCTCGCTGCTCACCGAGCGAACTCGGGCCGCGGTCCTCGGCTACGAGGCGGGCGTCCTCCTGGGGGCGCCGCTGGCCTTCGGTGCGCTCCTGTTCACCGACGTCTCGAAGGGCGCGGTCGTCCAGCCGTTCGGACTGGCGTCGCTGGCCGTCGCCGCGGTGCTGGCGGTCGCGCTGTTGGTCGGCCGGTACGACGACCGAGCCGACGGCGTCGCTGCGGGCGCGTTCGGCGTCGCGGCCGCGATGGCGACCGTCTACCTCCTGCTCACGTCGTTCGTCCTCTTCCACTACGGCCCCTCGGCGCTGCCGGCCGTCGACGCCCTCAGCGGGGAGTTCCGCTGGCTCACGCTGACGAACAGCTGACCCGCGGTCGTCCGGTCGGCCGCGTCGGCGTTCGTGCCTGCGGCTTTCAAACCGCAGAACACGCGACCGCCGAACGCCGACGTAGTCGGCATTCGTTCTCACAGATTTTCTCTGAAAATCTGTGACCGCCGAGAGACGGCGATGCCGTCTCTCGTGCTCGCAGTTTTCGAACCGCAAAAGCAGCGACCGCCGACGTTTTATCGTCCGACCGGATAGGACGGAGCAATGAGCCAGCCGAGCCCCGACGTCTACGAGCAGGGCAAGGGGATGGACGCCCACAACAAAGTGATGCGCGAGGTGCGCTCGCGCAACGACGCCAGCTACGACCCGCGCGAGCCCACGCGGGTGTGGCTCGACGAGGACAACACGCCCGACGGCTTCGTCGACTCGCTCACGATCATCCTCAACACCGGCGGCTGTCGCTGGGCCCGCGCCGGCGGCTGCACGATGTGCGGCTACGTCGCCGAGTCCGTCGACGGCGGCAGCGTCCCCCACGAGGACCTCATGGCCCAGATCGACGCCTGTCTGGACCACGAGTGGGAGAACGCCGGTGAGCAAAGCTCACCGAGCAGTCGGACGCAGTCCGACGACGCGGACGACCTGCGGGGCGACCGGGCGGACCTCATCAAGATATACACCTCCGGCTCCTTCCTCGACGAGCGGGAGGTACCGGCCGAAACCCGACAGGCCATCGCCGAGACGTTCGGGGATCGGGACCGCATCGTCGTCGAATCGCTGCCGGACTTCGTCGACCGCGAGAAGATCCGGGAGTTCACCGAACAGGGCCTGGACTGCGACGTGGCCATCGGCCTGGAAACTGCCACCGACCGGGTGCGGCGCGACTGCGTCAACAAGTACTTCGACTTTTCCGACTTCGAGGCCGCCTGCGCCGAAGCCGGTGCCGTCGACGGCGGCGGCGTCAAGGCCTATCTCCTGATGAAACCGCCTTTCCTCTCTGAGGGCGAGGCCGTGGCTGACATGAAGCGGTCGGTGCGGCGCTGTCTCGACGTCGAGGGCTGTCACACCGTCTCGATGAACCCCTGTAACGTCCAGAACTACACGATGGTCGAGGACCTCTATCACGAGGGGGGCTACCGCCCGCCGTGGCTCTGGTCGGTCGCCGAAGTGCTCGAAGACACCGCAGACGCCGACGGCATCGTCGTCTCCGACCCGGTCGGGCACGGCTCCGAGCGCGGGCCACACAACTGCGGCGACTGCGACGACCGCGTCCAGCGCGCCATCAAGGACTTCGACCAGCGCCAGGACCCCTCCGTCTTCGAGCAGGTGTCCTGCGAGTGCGAACGCACCTGGGCGGCCGTCGTCGAACGCGAACGGAGTTACTCTCTGCCGCTGGCAAGGTAACCGACCCCTCGCCGACCCCTCGTCGCCGACCCGTTCGACCCGAAACGATCCCCCATATCACCCCCGAGAGTCAGTCGTTGACACGGTTCGCGGCCGCGCAATCACGCGGTTACACTTTCACTCCGGTTGCCGTGGGTTTTTATGCATCTACGATCAAGGGCATCGTAGGGGCCCTGGAGACCCCGACTGTCACACGCTCCAGCCCCTACGTTCCCCATCCTTTCCTCTCTCCGCGAAGCGGCGGCTCCGTCGCGAGCCGCCGGCGTGTCAGAGGGCGAGCCGCGACGGTGGTGGCCGACAGCGGTCGACGACGTCACTCACTGCTGGACGAGGCGGACGAGGCGGTCGAACCAGCCGGCGTTGCCGGTGATCGGGCGGTCGGACTCGAACAGTTTGACGGCTATCCACACCGCGACGACGGCGAAGACGACCTCGTAGGCGACCCCGGCGAGCACCAGGCCCGCGTCGTCGAACAGCAGGCGCTTGGGGGCGATGATGGGGTGGGTGAACGGGATGGCGAACAGGACGGCCTTGGCGGGGAGGCCCAGCACGTCCACGTCGGTGAACATCGTGGCGAACATCGGGACGATTGCCAGTCCCGAGAGCGGGAGCAGGAGCATCTGGGCGCCCTGCTGGCTGTCGGCGAAGATGCCCAGCGAGAGCGCGACCGCGAGCGTGCCGACGAGGGTGAAAAACAGGGAGACGCCGACCAGCAGGTAGTCGCCGGCGCCCAGCGTCAGCGCCGTCGTCCCGCCGACCTCGCCGACCGAGAGGTTGCTGACGGCGATCCCGCCGGTGTACAGCGCGGTGGCGATCAGGCCGACGACGCTGCCGCCGACGAGCTTCGCGGCGACGATCGACCGGCGCTCGATGGGCATGGTGAGCAGTGTTTCGAGGGTCTTGTGCTCTTTCTCCGCCGCCATCGAGTTCATCACCATCTGCCCGGAGAAGACGATGGCGAGCATGATGATCACCGGGACGAAGACGAACTGCGAGGTGAACGCGGTCGAGACGACGCCCGGCGGCGCCGACAGCTGCCGTCCTTTGACGTACGTCGTGTGCTCGCGAGTGATCGGGTCGAGCTGTGCCTCGGTCGCGCCGGTCACCGCGACGGTGACGTTGTGGGCCGACGCCGAGAGCAGCTCCTCGACTTGCGCGGAGCTGGCGATGCCGACGATGCTGACGCTCTCGACGCTCGTGTAGAGGTGGACCCGTCCTCGCTCGCCGGCCCGTATCCGCTCGGTGAAGTTCGCAGGGACCTCGACCACCGCCGATCCGCCCGCGGCGGTCGTCTCGGTCAGCGCGGCGTCGACGGTTCCGTCGGGCGACCGGTAGGCGAGATCCGACCGGTTGTCGAGCGTCTCGACGACGACCCGTCCGTACTCGCCGTCGTCGCGGTCGACGACGCCGACAGTCGGCTCCTGCCCCAGTTGCGCCTCGACGCCCGAGAAGCCCTGGCCCATGCCGACGAAGATGAGCGGGAGCAGGAGGATCGGCAGGATGTACCGCGGGCGCAGCAGTTCGCGGGCCTCCTTCCAGACGAGGCGGGCGAAGGGCCTCATCGTCGCGCCTCCCTGCTCGCGGGTCGTTCCTCCCCGCTCGCCTGTACCGAGGCCTCTCTCCGATCGGCCTCCCTGCCCGCGGGTCGTTCCTCCCCGCTCGCCTGTACCGAGACCTCCCCCCGATCGGCCTCCCTGCCCGCGGGTCGTTTCACTCCCTGCTCGCCGTGGCGAGGGGTCCCACCGGTCGCCCTCGCGCGCATCAGGCCACCACCTCCAGGAACACGTCTTCTAGGTTCTCGGCGTCGTACTCGGCTTTCAGCTCCGCGGGGCTCCCCGAGGAGACGACGACGCCGTCGTTGAGCAGGCCGACCCGGTCACAGAGGTACTCGACTTCGAGCATGTCGTGCGACGAGAGGAGGATCGACCGCTCCTCGTCGGGAAAGGCCTTGACGACCTCGCGGACGGTCTTGCTGTTCTGTACGTCCAGCCCGGAGGTGGGTTCGTCGAGGATCGCCAGCTTGGGGTCGGTCATCAGCGCGCTCCCGATGAGGAGCTTGCGGGTCATCCCCTTGCTGTAGGCCTGGGTGTCGTCGTCGATGCGCTCGCCCAGGTCGGCGATCTCGACGCCGCGCTCGACCATCGCCGCCGCCTCGTCGCCGTCGGCGTAGAAGTCCGCGACGAACGCCAGGAACTGACGCCCGCTCATCGAATCGTAGGCCCCGGCGTCCTCCGGGAGATAGCGGATCGCCCGCCGGACCGCGTCGGGGTCGGCCTCGACGTCGTGTCCCGCGACCACGACCGTGCCGTCGTCCGTGTCCAGCAGCGTCGCCAGCGTCCGCAGCGTCGTCGTCTTCCCCGCCCCGTTGGGCCCCACCAGCCCGAATATCTCGTCCGGCCGGACCTCGAAAGACAGACCGTCGAGAGCCTGTACATCCCCGTATCGCTTGCGCAGGTCCTCGACCTGCACCGCCTGGACGACCATACTGGTCGTGGGGTCGCACATCGGATAGTTGACTGTTCTGGTCTGGGCCGGGGTCCGGCGGTCGCCCCGCGGCCGATGGAATTATCGACCGGGGACGGCAACCGCGGCGCATGGAACGGTCCGACCCGCGGGAGCGCTACGACGACCTCGTCGTCCGCCGGGAGCGCCACGAGGTCGACGCCGAGCGGTTCGACGAACTGCGCGAGGCCGAAGTGTTCCGGTCGGGGTGGGGCGTCGCCGGCGTCGTCCTCGACGGCGAGGTGCGAAGCACCCCGAGCAGTCGGACGCGGGCCGACGACGAGCGCCTGCTGGCCATCCGCAACGAGGCGTACCCGACGGAGTGGACGTTGCCAGGCGGCGCGGTCGAGGGGGGCGAGTCGCTCACCGACGCCGTGGTCCGCGAGGTGCGCGAGGAAACCGGCGTCGCGGTCGAACCGGAGCGACCCCTCGGCGTCGACGAGAGCGTCGTCGTCTGCGAGCCCGCGACCGAAAGCGACGACTGGGACGGTCCCGACGGGGACGGCGAGCGCCGCGTCGAGATGGCGTTCGTCCACTTCCTGTGTCGCGCGCCCGACGCGACGGTGGCCGACGGCGGCGACCTGGGCGACCCCGACGAGGAGATCACCGAGGCGACCTGGCGAGAGGGGATGCCCGAGGACGTGTTCAACCCCGAGCACACCCGCGCGGTGTACGAGGCGGCGCTGGCGGTTCGCGAACGGTAGCCGATCGGGTCGTCGCTCGCTCCGACAGAGACAAGTCGCTCACCGGACAGATCGCCGGTATGGTCCCCCTGCTGATCCCCGGGTTCACGGAACTGTTCATCATCCTCATCAATCTCGGCATCGTCGCCGGGGTGGTCGGCGGTGTCGTCTACCTCGTCCGCCGGGTCGCCGACTCGGGGAACGACGAACGGATCGAGGAACTGGAGGCGGAGGTCGAGGAGCTCCGCGAGGAACACGACTCCTGACGGCGCCGGGAGTCGGGGAGAACGCGGGGAGACGTTACTCGCCGAACGCGCGGAGGACGCCCTGGCCGTCGGTGTGGCCGATGTCGGGCAGGGAGACGCGCTCGGGGTGGGGCATGAGGACGGCGACGGAGTCCCGGTCGCCGAGGACGCCGGCGACGCTGTGTTTCGAGCCGTTGGGGTTGGCTTCGGGCGTCGCGTTCCCCCCGGCGTCACAGTAGCGGAAGAGGACGCGGTCGTCGGCTTCGAGTTCGTCGAGTCGCTCGTCGCCGATCTCGTAGCGGCCCTCGCCGTGGGCGATGGGGAACTCGACGACCTCGCCCTCGTCGAAGTGATCGGTCCAGGGCGTGTCGGCGTTCTCGACGCGGAGGTGGACGCGCTCGCACTGGAAGCGGGCGCTCTCGTTGGTGGTGAACGCGCCGGGAGTGAGCGACGACTCGCAGCCGATCTGGGCGCCGTTGCAGATGCCGAGGACGGGCGTTCCCGAGTCGGCGGCCTCGCGGACCTCGTCCATGATCGGCGAGCGGGCGGCCATGGCGCCGGCGCGCAGGTAGTCGCCGTAGGAGAAGCCGCCGGGGAGGACGACGCCCGTCGTGTCTTCGGGGAGGCCGTCCTCGTGCCAGGCCAGTTCGGCGTCGATGCCGAGATGGGCGAGCGCCCGGGCGGTGTCGCGATCGCAGTTGGACCCGCCGAACTGGACGACGGCGACGGTCACGGCGAGTACCCCCCGGTGTGCGAGCAGCGCGTCGGCGTCGATGAGACTGCTACCGTCATCGTTCCTCGACGGTGACCTCGTAGTCGTGGATAGTCGGGTTGGCGAGCAGCCGTTCGGCCATCTCGCCGGCGCGCTCGGCGGCGGCGTCGGCGCTCTCGGCGTCGAGGTCGACCTCGAACAGGTCGGCGGCCCGCAGGTCCTCGAGTTCGAACCCGAGCCGTTCGAGCGCGCGGCCGGTCGTCTCCGCCTCGGGGTCGAGGACGCCGTGTTTCAGGCGAACCTCGACCGTCGCGGTGTAGGGGGTCATCACCTGAGTGGCGGCGGCGCCGGGAGAAAACGGTTTTGACTCGTCGCGGTCGTGCTCAGGCCGTGTCGAACTCGACGGGCTGCCAGTCGTCGGGCTGGTCGGGGAGGCCGCGGACGCGGACCGCCCGCTGGCCGTCTGCCTCGCGGAGTTCGACCTTGCCGTCGAACGCCTGAGCGACCGACGAGAGCGTCTGGTCGTCGACGGCGCTGGGGTCGATGGCGCAGACCCCGAGGCCGTCGGCGGTGCGGATGCGGCCGGTCAGCGTGTGGACGAAGCGGAACACCGACTTGGCGGGCGCGTAGACGACGAACGGCGAGAGGGTGTACACGCCGGTACGGACCCGACCGGCACCGTTGGCGTGGATCCGCTCGTACAGCGAGGAGAACTCGATGCCGGCGCCGGTCAGGTCCGCGGGGCTCCCGACTGCGTGGACGTTGCACTCCGTGTCGTCGCTGCCGTTCTCGGTGCAGTCGACCACACCGACCCGTGCGAAATCAAGGTCGCCGCCCATCGACTCGTAGTCGGTCAGCGCCTGGCGACCGTCCACGTCGGCGGCGAGGACGAGCGCTCCCTCGCGGGAGTGCCGGCGCAGGAGCATCCGCATCGTCAACTCGCGGACGCCACCCAGCGCCGGCCCAGTCACGAGGATGTTGGTCCCGGGATCGACGCCCTCGATCGGCAGCCCGTCGAACGTGTAGGTCGGCTCCTGGACGCTCACGGGCCATCACCGCCGTCCCCGGTCCCCGTCGCCTCGCCCGCGTCGCGTTCGGCCTCGCACTCGTTGAGCTGGCGGCGCAACTCCAGTTGGTCCATCGCCTCGGCGGCGAACCGCCGGAGGTCGGCGAGTTCGGCCTCCGAGAACGAGCGCGGTTCGTCGTGAGTCAGGCAGAAGGCGCCGATGGTCGCCCCGCGGGGCGTCTCCAGCGGGACGCCTGCGTAGGCGCGGATGCCGAGGTCGTCGAGGCGGTCGTTGTCGGCGAAGCGGTCGTCCTCGTGAGTGTCCTCGACGATCATCAGGTCGTCCCGGAGGATCGTGTGCGTGCACATCGAATCTTCGCGGGTCAGCGTCTCCCAGTCCGCCCCCGCACAGGCGAGGAAGCGCTCCTCGTGGGCGTCGATCAGGCCGACGAAGGCCACGTCCACGTCGAAGTACTCGCGCGCGAGCGTCGTCAGGCGGTCGAACGCGTCGGCGGCGTCCATCCCCGGCCGGTCGTACTGTTCGAGCGCGGCGAGTCGTTCGTCCTCCCGCGTCGGGAGCGGGTAGCCGACCTGCGTGCGCTGGTCGACGAGGTTGCCGACCATGCGAGCCAGCGCCTCGCGCGCCCCGGGCATGTCCCGCGGGAGGTACTCGACGACCACGTCCTCGCGGTCGGCGGTGTCGATCCGACCCGGCGCCGCGTCGGTGAAGAGAATACAGGGCGTGTCGGGCGTCGTCTCCCTGACCCGTGCGGCCACGTCGAGGCCGGTCCCGTCCGGGAGGTCGTAGGCGGTGACGACACAGTCGACGCCCCCCGCGTCGAGCGCGTCACCGGCTTCAGCGACCGAGCGCGCCTCGGTCACGGTGACCGCCCCGTCGCTCACGAGGGCCTCGCGCGTAGCCGCGCGCTCGTCCTCGTCGGGGCCGACACACAGCACAGTCAATTCGCGCATTCCGTCTCTGTGCCCCTTTTCGACTCCACGGTAATAACTCTCTGCGTACCGACCCAACGTGGATGCCGGCAGAATCGTCCGGTGGCGGCCGATCCGTGTGACTCGGCGACGAGCGACGAGAACGCTTTAGGCACTGACGCCCGTCAACGCTATCCGATGACTGTCCGTTCGCCCAGGCGTTCGTCGACACACCGGCGGTGGTCGCCGTGACCAGCGATCTGACCGAAATCGTCGTCGTCGGCGACGACGACACGGGACTGATCGCGGAGATCACCTCGACGCTGTTCGAGCGCAACATCAACATCGAGGACCTCGACCAGGCGGTCCGGGAGGGCGTCTTCCGCATGACGATGCGGGTCGACACCGCCGAGATGATCGTCAAAGAGGAGACGCTCCGGGAGAAGCTCCACGAGCTGGGCGACGAGCTCGGCGTCGACGTGCAGGTGCGGTTCCCCGACGACCGCGAAACCCAGCAGATCGCCGTCCTCGTCACCAAGGAGTCCCACTGCCTGGAAGCCATCTTCGAGGCGTGGGCCAGCGGGAACCTGGGCGCCGACGTGGAGGTCGTCATCGGCAACCACTCCGACTTGCAACCGCTGGCGGAGAAGTACGATGTACCCTTCCACGACATCGGCGACGAGAAGGGCACGCCCGACGAGGGCGAACTGCTCGACCTGTTGGCGGAGTACGACACCGACCTCGTGGTGCTCGCGCGGTACATGCGTATCCTCAGCCCGGACGTGGTGTTCCGCTACGAGGACCGCATCATCAACGTCCACCCGTCGCTGCTGCCGTCGTTCCCCGGCGCATCGGCGTACATGCAGGCCATCGAGGAGGGTGTCCGCATCGCGGGCGTCACCGCCCACTACGTGACGACGGACCTCGACCAGGGGCCGATCATCACCCAGCGGGCGTTCAACGTCCCCGACGACGCGACCGAGGCGGAGCTACAGGAGATCGGCCAGCCGCTCGAAGCCCAAGCGCTGCTGGAGGCCATCGACCTGCACCTCAACGACGAGGTGACGGTCCACCGCGGCCGGACGAAACTGCGCGACCCCGAGGAGGCCGACGCGCAACTGGGCGCGCCCCGCGACCTCGACCAGGCCAACCCCGACCGGCCGATCGACGGCCTCGGCGAGTTCGTCGCCGGACAGGACGACGAGGAGCCCGAAGCGGAAGCCGACGACTGACGGCGCGGCTCGAGTGCTTTCTGGCGAACAGGCGACACGATCGCTCGCGGGGCGGCGTGTCGCGCTCCCGCGGAGCGCCCCGCGACGGAACTCAGGTCACGTGACCGGCTGGTCCCGTTCCCACATTTGAACGTTCGGGAGCCGCATACGCCGCCCTCCGACCGTCGGTCCCGGAGTCACTCCTCGACGGCGAAGTATCGGTCCCGATGGCGCCGACAGCCGGGATTGAACGCCGCGCCGCAGTCGGGACAGGCGTCCTCGGCGTCGAGATACTCGCGGACGGAGAGCGAGTCGCCGCAGACGCCACAGAGGACCGCCGGGTCGTCGAACGCGTCGCGAGGCACTCGCTCGGGTTCGTGGTCCGTCGCGGCCCCGTGACAGCGGAAACACGGGTAGTAGGCACCACAGCAGTGAAATCGGAGCGCGACCACGTCGACGGCGTCGTCGTAGTGGGCACAGCGAGTCTCGGCGTCGACATCGATACCCCGGAGCGGGACCGGGAATCGCTCGTCCGTTTCGGGCGGGCGTGTCGTCCGTCGGTCGTCCGGTCCCCTCGTCATCGGTTCACCGTTCGGGTCGCTCCGTCAGAGGTCCCGAACGGCCTCGACGGCCGCGTCGATCGAGGGCGCGTCGAAGGCGTCGCGACCGACGTAGGCGTTGGTGCCGGCGCAGTAGAGGTCGCGTGTGGCCTCGATCACGCGGTCCTCGAGCGGTTCGGGCTGGCGGTCGCACAGCGATTTCCAGTCGGCGACGCCGCGCTCGTCGGCCGCGGCCTTGGCGGCGCCGACCGCCTCGACCCACTCGGGCTGGGTGCGCTTGTGGTACTGGCGGACGACCTCCTTCGAGACCTGCTGGTCGCCGTAGGAGAAGCGGTTCTCGTCGAAGGTGCCGACCACGTCGGCGACGCGGACCTCGCCCTCGTAGTACAGACACTCGATCTTGCCGTCCTCGTGGGTCAGCCCGGCCTCGGCGGCGCGGTCGGTGACGACGCGGTTGACCTCGCGGGCGACCGATTCGAGGTCCTCGATATCTGCGACGCCGGCGATACGGTCGGCTTCCGTCCGCGGCAGATAGCGGTCCTGCTCTTCGTACTTGGTGGAGAACTCGACGACGGGGTCGTCAAGGTCGACGGCCTCGTCGGGCCACTCGTCGACGTCGAGGCCGTGGTCGGCGGGGTCGGTGCGTTTGCGGAGCGAGGAGCCGACTGGGACGCGGTTGCGGAAGACGATCTCCAGCGGGACGAGGTAGTTCTCGCCGGCGGCGGCGTGGTAGGCGTCGTAGTCGTAGCCGCTGGGGTCATCGCTCTCGTCGCCTTCAAAGGGCAGATCGGGCACCTGCGTGAGTTCGATGACCATCTCGCGGGGCGCTGGGCCGGCATCGAGCGCCTCGTCGAGCGAGACTGCCTCGTCGGTGGCCTCGGTGGTGACGCCCTCGTAGTGGGTCGGGACGCCCTCGGATTCGAGCAGTTCGAAGTTGAACGCGCCCATCGTGCAGAGCGAGGCGCCCTTGTCGGGGATCTCGTCGGGCATCTTCCCCCAGTCGAACACCGAGTAGTCGTCGGTGAAGACGAACGCGCCGCGACCGAGGGACTCGGCCGTGGCGGGGTCGTCGACCCGGAACTCCTTGACAGAGGTCATTGGCGGAGTCTCTCGCGCCCGCGGCAAAGTCGTTTCTCACTCGCGGTCCGTGAGTCGCGTCGCCAAAGCGCCCGGTAGCTCCCGCTCTCAGCTCTCTGGCCCAAAACGCCTATGCAGGTCGGGTTTGCAGTTGCGCCCGATGGTCGAATCCGTCGGGCTGGCTGTCGGGATCGTCGTCGTCACGACCGGTGTGGTCTGGCTCGGCAGTTCCTGGCTGGAGTCTGCGAGCGAACGGCTCTCGGAGTACTACGGGCTCCCGCAGGTCGTCCAGGGGTCGATCGTGGCGGCGGTCGGGTCCAGTTTCCCGGAGCTGGCGACGGTGGCGGTCTCGGCGCTCGGTGGCGCCCTCGAGATCGGGACCGGCGCGATCGTCGGCTCGGCGATCTTCAACGTCCTCGTGGTCCCCGCAGTGGCGGGCATCTCCACCGACGAGGACATCGAGGCCAACCGAACCCTCGTCTACAAGGAGGCCCAGTTCTACATGCTCGCGGTGTCGGCACTGGTGATCACCTTCGCGATGGCGGTCATCTACTACCCCGTCGAGGGGACCGGGTTCATCAGGGGGGAGATGAACCGTTCGCTCGCGGCCATCCCGCTGGCGCTGTACGGGCTCTATCTGTTCATCCAGGTGCAGGACACCGCCGACCACGAGACGGACCCCGACGCCGGCGACGGGATCGACGCCCGCCGGCAGTGGGGGTATCTGCTGGCAGGGCTCGCCGTGATCCTCGTGGCCGTCCACGAGCTCGTCGGGGCGGTCGAGACGATCGGCGCGGCCGCCGGCGTCGGCGAGTTCATCATGGGCGTGACCGTCGCGGCGGCGGCGACGAGCCTGCCCGACGCGCTGGTGAGCGTCCGCGCCGCGCGCGACGACCGCGGCGTCGCGTCGCTGGCGAACGTCCTCGGGTCGAACACCTTCGACCTGCTCGTGGCCATCCCGGTCGGCGTCCTCATCGCCGGCACGTGGGCGTTCAACTTCGAACTCGCCGTGCCGATGTTCGCGGTCCTGACGCTCGCGACGGTGCTCCTGTTCACGTTTCTCCGGACCGACCTCGCGCTGTCGACGCCGGAATCAGCGGCGCTTCTGGTCGCCTACGCGCTGTTCGTCGGCTGGGTCGTCCTCGAGGAGATCTCGACGATCGTGACGTTCCTGCCGAGCGGCGGGTGACCCCGGCGGGCGGTCGGCGGCGGACGACGGTCGATCCCGGCGACCGGGGACTCGTCGTCACCGACGGCGGGGCCTTCGGCCGGTTCCCGGCCGCTTATACCGGTGGCTACTGTGGTGACGTGCAATGACAGACGCCGGCAAGTCGCGGCCCAACGTGCCCCGGGGATCGTTCGACTTCGACCGCGTCCCCGAGACCGACGGGTCGTTCGAGAACGCGCTGGCGAAGGCCCGGGCGGGCGAGCGGCTCACCGTCGACGACGGCGTCGAGCTGCTCACGACAGGTACCGACAGCCGGGGTATCGACCGCGAGCGGAAGGAACTCGTCCTCGAGGCCGCCGACCGGCGCCGCGCCGAGGTCGTCGGCGAGGAGGTGACGTTCGTCGCCAACCTCAACAACAACGTCACGACCGCCTGCAACACCGGCTGCCTGTTCTGTAACTTCAAGGACCGCTCCGAGCAGTTCCGCTCGGCCAACGACGAGGACCACGGCGGGTTCACCAAGCGTCCCGCGGAGTCCCGGGAGATCGTCCGCGACGCCGTCGACCGAGGCATCTACGAGGTCACGTCGGTGTCGGGCCTGCATCCGGCGTTCGCGCTCGACGACGAACACCGCGAGATCCTCGAAGCGAACGACCGCGGGGACCTGAACTACCGGCCCCCCGAGGAGTACGAGGTGGACCCGGGCACCTACTGCGGGCAGATCGAGGCGATGAGTGTCGACGGCGTCCACGTCCACTCGATGACGCCCGAGGAGGCCTACCACGGGCGCCGGGGCACCGACTGGTCGTACGAAGAGGTGTACGGTCGCCTGCAGGAGGCCGGACTGGACTCGGTCCCCGGGACCGCGGCGGAGATACTTGTCGACGAGGTCCGCGAGGTGATCTGTCCCGGGAAGATCGGGACCGACGAGTGGCTCGAGGCGATGGAGGCCGCCGCGAACGTCGGTCTCGACGTGACCGCGACGATCATGTACGGCCACGTCGAAGACGAGATGCACAGGGCTCTCCACCTGAAACGCATCCGTGAGCTACAGGAACGGACCGGCGCGATCACGGAGTTCGTCCCGCTGTCGTTCGTCCACCAGGAGACGCCGCTGTACGAGGAGGGGATGGTCGAGTCGGGGGCGACGACCGACGAAGACGAGCTGCTGATCGCCGTCTCGCGCCTCTTTCTCGACAATATCGAGCACATCCAGTCGTCGTGGGTGAAGTACGGCGACGAGCAGGGACTGAAGATGCTCTCGTGTGGCGCCGACGACTTCATGGGCACTATCCTCAGCGAGGAGATCACCAAACGCGCGGGCGGCGCCTACGGCGAGGTCCGCTCGTTCGACGAGTACGTCGGGATGATCGACGCCATCGGCCGCGTGCCGGTCGAGCGCTCGACGGACTACCGACAGCGCCGTCAGATCGACCCCGACGACAGGCCCCACGGGCCGGAGCTGGGCCCGGAAGCCGACGGGACGCCGCTGGTCGACCCCGAGTGGGTGGGGAGCGAGGGCGACTAATGCGGGACCGGAGGTCCTGCATACCATGCGAGCGGGCGGCTCCACCGTCGGTGAGCAGACGGAAGTGAGGCCTCGAACCTCGCGAACGGCGAAGCCGTGAGCAAAGCAAGTCGTTCGGCGAGCGAACTGAGCCGTGGGCCACTCCGACGGGCCTATCAGTTCGGTGGGCGAACGTGATGGCGATGACGGAGACCCTCCGTGAAGCGCTCCGGGACCGGATGACAGTCCGGTCGGCCGCCGAGTGGCTCGTCGCCGTCACCGTCCTGTATTACGTTCTGGACCCCGCTCCCGCGCAGTTCGTGACGACGACCGTCTCGATGGGGATCTTCGGACTATCGGAACTCGTGACCGACGTGTACGACGTTCGCCGGTCGGTCAGGAACGCCGGGTTGGGCGTCTACGCGCTGATCAGCGGCGCCGCGTTGCTCCTGTTCGGCGATCCGAACGTCCTCGCCGTGCCGGTCGCCTTCCTGCTGGTCGGCGCGTGGTTCGTCCTCGACGGCGTCCAGACGGCCCGCCACGAGGGCGCGACCGAGGACGAACCCACTGGCCGCGAGGTGTACCACGACTACGTGGGCCGGCGGGTCCAGGAGACGCTGGACGGCGACCCACGCACGCGTCGGGAACTGTTCGAGGAGTTGGCGGCTGACGACGAGGCCGTCGACGCGGCGCTCGCGAAACTCCAGTCCAGGGGCGTCGTCGTCCGCGAGGGGAGCGCGTTCCGTATCGACGACGGCGACGACGGCGGAATGGTGGCCCGCGTGACCGGGCTCGCGAGACGGATCGCCCGCCCGATCACGCTCGAACTCCGCGGCGACGGTACGGACGGTGTCGACTCGAAACGGGGAGCGAGAGACCGAGCGGGCGTCGCCGACGGCGGCGACCGGAGCGACCGCGGCAGGCTATCGGACGTGCGGGGAGCGAGCGACGGCGACCGACCCGAGCGGGAACGCGAGCGCGAGTCCGCGGACTGACCGCGCGCCCCCACGCAGGTCGGGTCGGAAAATTCAGTGCGTCCGACAGAAACTAGTGAGCCCCGTACGAACGGCCGGTCGATGTCGCCGACGGTTCGGGCGGCCCTTCGCGAGGAGCTCGACCACCGGTGGGTACTCGCGATGGCCGTGGTGGTGGTGGCCTTCGCGGGGCTGTTAGAGGCCACCGCCGTCGAACTGGCAGTCGTCCTCGCGGCCCTGCACGCCGGTCGCGTGTTGGCCGCCGTCGAGACAGCGGATATGGCCGGTGAGACGGCCACCGAGGCCGGGGCTGCGCTCGTGTCCGCGGCCGGGGCGGGGGTCTTGTTGGCGCTCGGGAGCGAGCCGTCGGTCGTACTCATCCTCGCGACTGCCAGTCTGCAAGACGTCTTCCGTGCGGCGAAAGCGGCGCTGGTAGGGCGCGAAACCGACGGTGACCCGACGGAGGAGGAGTCCAGGCGTCCGACCGACCGTGCCGTCCTCGCCGCGCTCGAAGACGGCCCGCGGATCCGGCGGGAGCTGTGGGAGGCGGTCGACGCCGACGCCCGGGCTATCGACGAGGCGCTCGACCGGCTCCGGGCGGAGAGAGCGGTCGAGCGCGCGGGGAGCGAGTACCGCATCGCTCCCGACGCGGAGCCCGGACTCTCCGAGCGGCTCCGGTCGCTAGTCCCCGGTCGCGAACCGGAACCCGACCGGGACGGCATCCGTTTCGCGCGTGGTGATCGCGGGGACAGCCAGCGCGGGGTCGCCGGACAGGAGAGTACTGCAGCTGACGAGGGCGGTCGTCGGCGCGGCGCGGAGCGCCAGTACGAGACTGCGACCGAACGGTAGCGCCGGAGCGTCAGCGAGGGAACGACGGACCCGGGAGAGGGAACGTGATTCAGGGCGGCGTGGGACGAGCGCCCGGATCCGTCGGACCGTGCCCGTCCAGCACGCGCCGATTGGGACGCACATCGCCTATCGCTGTTGCCAGTCATGCGAGGTTCTTTTATACGCAGTCGTTTTCCGTCGGAGGCGCCTGGTGGTCGGTATGCGCTACGTGACGGTGCGGGCGACCCACGCCGAGGGCGAACCCTTCCACCCGCTGGGCGCGACAGTGGCCGACGAGCCGGCGGTCACGACCGGACCGATCCACCAGCTGGAGGTGATCGACGGCGACACGGGCGTCTCGCTGTCTGAGATCCGGGCGGGGCTGGACCGCTACAGCGAGGTCCTCGACGCGTCGCCGTACGTCATCGAGTACACGACGACGGGCACCGACCGGGGGTTCGCCTACGCGCACTTCGAACTGGACGACCTGACCCGCCGGCTGCTGCGCTACCGGCGCAGTTCGAACCTGATCGTCGAGATGCCTATCGAGTCGGAGCCGGACGGTGCGACCGTGGTGACGCTCGTCGGCGAGGCCGAGGCCTTTGCCGACGCGTTCGACGGGGTCCCCGAAGAAGTGAGCGTCGAAGTCGTCGAGACCGGCACGTACGACCCCGGCGTCCGTCAGCTGTTCGGCCGGCTGACTGCCCGCCAGCGGGAGGTACTGGAGACCGCGGTGCGAGCCGGCTACTACGAGAATCCCCGTGAGACGACCCAGGAGGGGCTGGCCGCGGAGCTGGGCGTCTCGCCCGCGACGGTCGGCGAACACCTCCGGAAGATCGAATCCAGGGTCTTCTCCGGGTTCGTCGCCGGGGAGTAGCGGCGGCGAACGACGCGGTCAGTCCGCGGCCCCGCCCGACAGCACCGTCCGATACCGACGCCCGGCGTCGTCACCTGCGCCGATGGCGTCGGCGATCCGCGCGGAGATCCAGCGGTCGGCCTCGGCGGGCGGGTCGGCGGGCTCGACGGCCATCGACCGGAGCCGCGCGGGCAGATACCGCTCGTAGACCGGGAGCCGTTCGGAGAGAGGGACGCCAGCGTGCTCGGCGATATCTTCGAGTTCGCGCAGGGCAGGCCAGGCGTAGTCGGGGTTGATGTGGTCGTCAGTGACGGGGGACACACCACCGAGGTCGTCGACGCCGCAGTCGAGTACGTCGCGAACGGACGCGAGGTTGGGCGGCACCTGCACGGACACCGCCTCGGGCAGGGCGAAGCGGGCCATCGCGACGACCCGACGGAGCGTCTCGACATCGGGCGAGCCGTCGGTCCAGCGCTCGTTCTCCCGAACCGGCTGGACGATCACCTCCTGGATATGGTCGTATCGCTCGTGGAGCTCGCGGATGGCCAGCAGACTCTCGGCGCGGTCGGACCAGTCCTCGCCGATACCGACGAGGATACCGGTCGTGAACGGGACGCCGAGTTCGCCAGCGGTGCGGATCGTGTGGAGTCGCTGGCCGGGGTTCTTCGCGCGGGGGCCGCCGTGGGCCTGCACGTCGGCGGTGGTTTCGAGCATCACGCCCATGCTGGCGTTCACGTCGGCGACGGTGGCCAGCTGTTCGCGCGTCTGGTCGCCGGGGTTGGCGTGGGGGAGCAGCCCCTCCTCGAGAGCGATCTCACAGACCTCCCGGAGGTAGGTGTGGATGGAGTCGTGGCCCCACTCGGCGAGCTGGTCGTGGATAGCCGTGTAGCGGTCGTCGGGGTCGTCGCCAAAGGTAAAGAGGGCCTCCGTGCAGCCGGCGTCGGCGCCCCGACGGACGACTGCACGCACGTCGTCGGGGGACATGAGTTCGGCCTGTCCGGGCGGGTCGTAGTAGGTGCAGTACGTGCAGGTGTATCGGCAGGCGGTCGTCAGCGGGACGAACACGTTTCGGGCGAAGGTGAGTTCGTCGGCCGCGGCCACGTCGTCCGGCGTGACTCCGAGCAGGCGCTCGATGGCGGCATGATCGGGGTCGACAGCCACGTCGTATTCGTCGGCGCCGGGGATCACACTCCCTCGTCCACGTTCGACCGGCAAAGCGTTGACGCTCCCGGAGGCGAGCGAGCGCCGGAGAGGGGGGCTGAGGAGTGACGGCGGTCCCGAGGGCGGCGGGCGGGGTCAGCGGGGGGTCGCGGTCCGCCCCACCGAACGAACAATGGAACGGCTGACGGCGGACCCGGTGGGCCGTCGACCGCGGATCGGCCGACGTTGCCCCCCGAACGGAGTTCCTGGGAGCGGAACTGACGACGGTTGCCAGGCCGCGGCGCGAGGTGCGACCCGTCCGCACGGGGCCGACCCGTGCGTGTGCAACGTTGTCTCACCACATCAAAACCGTTGTCCGAATTTCGTTCGGGTTCAGCCCGGATTCCGTTCGACATCGACCCGGCCGTCGGCCGCGACGACCGTGAAGCCCGCATCGGCCAGCCACGCCGCGGCCTCGCCCGTCCCGTGAAGCAACACCTCGACGAGGTCGGCCGGCTCGTCGACGTCAGTCGCGAGACGGAACGAGTCGACGTGCGCGAGCGACAGTCCGGCTTCACGGGCGATCGCGCGGTGGTCGCGAACCGACGCGCCGTGGTAGTCGACGCGAAACGCCGGGTCCCGAACCACGAGCGCGTTCGTTCCACCACCGCGGCCGGGCGCGACCACTACGTCCGTCTCGGGTTCGAACAGCCGCGCGAGCGCCTCGGAGGTCGCGAGCGCCAGGTCGGCCATGACGATCGCGACGGGGTCGTCGCCCTCGCTCGCCGGCAGACGGTCGTTCACCGCGTCGGTGAGCGGTCGGTCGTCGACGGTTACGGACGCGCCGCAGTCGACCGGCGCCGTCGAGAGGACGAGCGGGTCGACGGAAACGCGGCGCTCGCGGTCGAGCGTCGAAAGAACGGAGAGAGTGTCGTCCAGCATCGTCCGCGCGAAGGCGGCCCGTTCGGCCTCGTCGAGGACCGGCGCGAGACGAGTCTTGGGCCGCTCGGGGGCGAACGGGACGACGACGCGCATCTACTGCAGCTTCGTCGGTTCGTCCTGGTTGGAGCGCCAGTAGTAGATCCCGCCGCCGATGATCGCGAGGACCACGAGCGCACCGACACCCATCAGGATGGTCTGGTTGCGCTGGGCGGACTGCTGGGCCTGTTCGGCCTGGCTCTGGGCGTCACCGGCCAGCGATTCGGCGTTGCCGAAGTTGCCGTTCTCGTAGGCGGAGATGGCCCGGTCGCGCTGTTCTTCGGCCTGGTCGTTCCCGCCGCTCTCGTTGATCGCGGCGTTCGCGTCGTCGATGGCCTGTCGCGCGCTCTTGCTGGCGTTCGTGTAGTGGTGGACCGCGGTCGCGTTCAGGTCGTTCGTCGAGCTCCCCTGGACCGTGTCGAAGTCGTAGAGCGTGTAGGTCTCGGCGGGCTCGTACGTGTAGTTCTCGACCGCCGGCGTGTCACCGGTGAGTTCGACGACCACGGTGTCGCCGTTGTTGCTCGCGTTGAGCGGGTGATCGAACGACTGGTCGCCGAAGGTCTCCTGGCTCACCTGCTCGCCCTGCTGGCGGACCGTCACCGTCCAGCTGACGTTGGTGAGTTCGGTGCTCCCCTGGAGCGTCCACTCATCGGGCATGTCGACGAACGGGTCCTCGACGGTCACCGTCGTCGTCACCGTCTCGCCGACCTGCGCCTCCGACGGGACCTCACCGGGGGAAACCGAGATAGCACCGGCTGTCCCGACCGCAACGAGCGAGAGGGCGAGCAATGCGACCAGAGCGGCGCTCTTAGAAGAGCGGATCCAGCTCATCTTCGTCATCTTCAACCAAGTCCTCTAAGTTCTCTTCGCTTTGCTGCCGGATGTCGTCGATGTTGTCCTGTGCCTCGATCGCGACCTGCTGGAGCTCCTTGATCCGCGGGACGTTGTGGACGCCCGACAGCAGGATCGACGCCGCGACGTTGTTCTCGCGGACGGGGTAGTCCCCGCCGCGAACCTCCATCGATCCGGTCTGCTCCTCGAGCCACTTGCGGCCGCGCTCGATGCCTTTTCTGTTGAGGTGGTCCGACGGACCGCTCATCACGAGCAGCGCTCGCTCGGCGCCGTCGATCTCACAGGGCAGCGTCAGCCGCCCCAGCGCCGCCTTCCGAACCAGCGACGTGATCCGATTCGTGGTGTTTGCGGTGTCCATCCCGCTGTCGTCGAGGCCGTCGTCGTCGCCCTTGAACCGCGAGAGCAGGCCGCCGGAGTCCTGCTCCTCGACGGTCTCGGCGGCGTACCCCACGGTGGAGACGCCCCCGCCGGAGAGCGTGTTGATGATCTCCGAGGAGTCGACGACGCTCTCGGCGACCTCGTCGCCGGAGCCGACCTCGCCGGCGCCGAAGAGGACGCCGAACCGCCGGACGATCTCGTCGTTGATCTGCTCGTAACCGCCCTCCATCGACTCGCCGGACTTGCGCCAGGCGTCGTTGTCGAACACGAGCAGGTTGTCGACCTCGCGGACGAACGTCTGGAACGACCGCGCGGCGTTGAGCGTGTAGATGCCCCCTTCGTCGCCGCCGGGCAGCACGCCCAGACCGTACACCGGCTCGGTGTAGATCCGCTTGAGATGCTTCGCGAGGACCGGCGAACCGCCGGAACCGGTCCCGCCACCGAGTCCGGCCACGATCATGAACGCGTCGATCTCGTGGACGGGGATGTTGTCGATGGCCCCCTGGATCTCGTCGATGTCTTCCTCGGCGATCTCCGCGCCGAGCTCGTTGTCGGCGCCCACGCCGTGCCCTTTCACGCGCGCTTGGCCGATCAGTACTCGATTCTCCTCCGGAATTCGTTCTAGCCCGAGCAGGTCCGCTTTGGCTGTGTTGACTGCGACGGCAGAGCGGACGATCCCGCTCTGCGTTGCCTCGTCGTATTCGAGGAACTTGTCAACGATCTTCCCGCCGGCCTGCCCGAAGCCGATCATCGCCAATTTCATAGCTGCCGTTACCGTTGAGAAATAAACAATCCCAACGCGGATATAAGCTTTTTGTCCGGGTATCGAACGCGAAATCGTCAGTTGAACGACCACTGCGTACGAAACCGGTAGGCCGCGGCGCGGTAAGCGGTCGTTTCCGAGTACCGACAGGAACTGAGCGATAGCATGGCGGAGATCCGTGAGGAGAGTCGACACACGTCACGGGAGGGCGTCGGAATGATGCCGATACCGCGAGGTAGCGGGTCGGTACTCGTCGGAATCGCCGCTCAGGAGACGCCGAGGTACGAGGGGAACGTCGTCAACTCGGACGCGTCGGAACCGAAGGCGTCCACGTCGTTGCGGTCGGTCGTGTTGTCCAGCCGCAGCGACCGGACCTGGTCTTTGCCCATCGGGAACCCGACCCTCCCGAGCACGGAGAGGCCGATGTTCGCCATCGCCATCGGCAGCGGGACGATCGAGATGGACTTGTCCTCCGAATCGTAGACGAGTTCGGTCACCTCCCGGAGCGTCAGCACGTCGGGGCCGCCGATCTCGTAGGTCTCGCCGACGTGCTCGTCGGCCTCGACCGCGTCGGCGATCATCGGGACGAACTCCCCGACCCAGATGGGCTGGAAGCGGGTCTGTTTCCCGCCGCCGGGCAGCGGGTACACCGGCACGCCCGGCGCGAACCACGACTTGAGTTTCTTCGTGAACTCGACGAACTCCCCGCCCTCGCCGAAGATGATCGACGGCCGGAAGATCACCCACTCGCGGTCCGAGTCGCGCACGAGGTCCTCGGCGCGGCCCTTCGCCCGCAGGTAGTGGGTCGACCCGTCCGCGTCGGCGCCCAGTGCGCTCATCTGGACGAACCGCTCGACGCCGTGTTCCTCGGCCGCCCGCAGGCAGTTCTCCGTGCCGCCGCGGTGGATCCGGTCGTGCATCTCGTCGCCCCCGTCGGGCTTGAACAGCGGCGACAGCGCCACGAGGAAGACGACCGCGTCCATCCCCTCAAAGGCCCCCTCGATACTGTCGTAGTCGGTCACGTCGCCCGCGTACGTATCCACCGCCGCAGACAGCCCATCGCCGTCGGGACTCCGCGAGAGGACCGTCACCTCGTGCCCCCGCTCGACCAGCTCTTCGCTCAAATGCGTCCCGACGAATCCGCTTCCACCGACGACGAGTACGTTCATGTCAGAACTATTTGGGGCCAGCCCCCTAAACGTTCCCGCCCAACTGGTCGTGTACTCCGCCCGGACGAGCGGCGATCGCGGTTCGCCCGCCCCGAAGAACTGTCGGTGAGTCGTCGCCGACTCGGTGCTCCGATACATACCCCGACGGACTCCTCGCTGCCGCTCACGGCGCGTCGGTCGCCGCTCCGTGACGCGTGGCGCCACGCGCCGCTCGCCGTTGTGATGTGGGGTGAAAATGGGCCGGCGCGAATTCGAATCGCGGTTACGGCCACCCGAAGGCCGAAGGATACCAAGCTACCCCACCGGCCCGTGCTGGTAGCACCTGTACGGAGGCGCTGGCCGTTTTTAACAGTTCCGAAGCGCGGCCATCGCCAGACGGCGGACCGCTTCGGATCGGTCGACGCCACCGCGGCGAGTCAGTACTCGGTGAAGCCGCCGGTGTCGAGGTAGTTGTGCGCGACGGTGATCGCGTGGTCGGCGTGAAGCGCCTCCGGCCCCAGCCGGACCCGCCGGTCGGCAGCGTCGGCCAGCAGGTCGGCCTCACGGTCGGTGAAATCACGGTGGTCCGAGAGGACGAACACGGGATCGGCGGGCGGTTCAGTGTCGACGACGGGGTCGCCGTTCTCGTGGAGCTGGACGACGGTGCCGTCGCGGGCGGCGGTGTCGAGGGTCGGCTCGAAGCCCCTGCGAGTGAGCGAGACGCCGGGTGACGTTTCGACGGGCTGGTGGCCGATCGCCTCCGCACGCTGGTCCAGCGCGCCGCGGACGAGCGCGGCCGTCGAGCGCTCGTCGGGGTTGAGCCGGCGCAACTCGCGACCGTCGAAGGTGACGGTGAACTCGTCGGCGAGGACGAGGTGGACGCGAACGTCGGTTCGGATGTCGTGCGAGAGGAAGAACGCGGAGGTGACGCAGCGACAGAGCACGTCGAGGCGGCCGGCGCCGCCGGCGATGTCGTCGAGCGAGAACTCGGGGGTCGTCGGCGCGTCGTGGCCGAGGACGACGAACTGGCGCATGGGCGAGGCGAAGCGCGGTCGCGGTTTACCTCCGTCGAAGTGTCTCGGGAGCGCAGTCGAGGACGGCGAGCCGGCGGCGGTCCGGGTCGGCCGCGAAACCGTTATCCCGTCGGCCTCGCGAGACGGTGGCGTGCACCCGTTGGTTCGCCTCGCCGCCGTGGTCGCTCTCCTGGGGCTCGTCGCCGCGCTCTGCGTCCACTACCCCGCAACGGCGCCGGGCCACAGCCCGTATCCGGAGACGGAAGCGCTCGCTGTCGATTACGACGCGCACGTCGGCGAGGAGATGCTGCTGTTCGGAACGGTCGAACGCGTCGACGCGAACGCCGACCGGGCGACGATCCGGGTCGACTCGTCCGAGGGGGCGTTCGAGGTGACGGTCCGCGGTTTCGCCGAGCGCGTCGCGCCGGGCGGGTTCGTGCAGGTGCACGGGACCCTCCGGGCGGGTCAAGTCGTCGACGCGTCGACGGTCGCCGTCGTCAACCCCGACGGCGGGTCGAATGGGTACAAGTACGCCGCCTCGGCGGTCGGCGCGCTGCTCGCGCTCGCGGCGTTCTTCCGGCACTGGCGGGTCGACGGGGAGTCGCTGGCGTTCGAGGTGCGTCCCGATGGCTGACCTGCTGACGCACGTCCTCGCGGTGTACGTCGTCCTGACCGTCGCGAGCTGGCGAGTCGACCGGATCCGACCCCGGTGGGTGGCCGTCGGGATGTGCGGCGGCGCGATCCCCGATCTGGTGAAAATCGGTATCGTCGTCGACACCGGCGCCGTCGAGCGGACGCTCGGTGTGCCGTTCACCTGGGGGGCGCTGAGCACGCTGGGCGGGGTCGCGCTGGTCGCCGGAGCCATCGCGCTGGCGTTCGACGCCCGGTACCGGCGCCGAGCGGTCGCGTTCCTCGTGGCGGGCGGAGTCACGTCGCTGGCTCTCGACGGGCTCCGGGTGTTCGCCGACGGTCGCGCCGGTCCGTGGCTCTACCCGGTCACGTGGTGGCGACCGCCGACGCCGAGCCTCTACGTCACGTCGGACCCGCGCGTACTGGTCGCGGCGCTGCTCGTCGGCGGTATCGTCTTCGCGGTCGACCGCCGGCGCGACCGCCGCAAGCGTCCGCGGGAACGCGACGACGCCCGGAGCGGGAATCGCGCCGAGGGCGGGCGGTAATCGGAACGTCTTTTTCCTGTGGCGACAGTTTCTCGGCTAGATGGCCGACAGGGACGACCTCGCGGCGCGGGCCACCGCCGACCCGAAGTTCGAGGCGGCGCTGGACGCGGCCCTCGACGCCGACGAGGCGACGGACAATGGACGTTCCGGGACGTTCCGGTCGACACCGGGACGTTCGGCCGGCTCGTCGAACAGGGCGTCGTCCGGAAGGCCGGGGACGAGTACCGGCTGGCCGACCCCGCGGCGGTTCGGACGGCGCTCGACGAGGCGGCGAACGCCGCGACGGGGGACGCCGAAATGACGAGCGACACGGCAGCGAGCGGGGAGGCGAGTGACGACGGCGACAAGACCGCCGCGGACGCGGCCCGGGGCCTCGGCGTGTCGGTCCCCGGGGCCGGGTCGGCGAGGGCGGCCTCGGTTGGGGTCGCCCTCGCGGTCGCCGCACTGGTGGTGTGGACGCGAGGGTACCTCTACCCGGCGGTGTTCCGCGAGGGGAGCGTCGTCCTGACGGCGAACGACCCCTACGCCTATCGCTACTACGTCGAGACGGTCTTGAGCGCGTCGAGCGGGCCGCTGGACCTGGGGACGATGACAGCTCTCCCGACGGGGGAGCCGCTGTTCCTGGCGACGCTGTGGTTCGCGGCGAGTCTCGCCGGCGGGGGGGAGGCGGCGACCGGGGCGGTCCTCGCCTGGTACCCCGTCGTCGCGGCGCTGCTGACCGTCGGGATCGTCTACGTCTTGGGCGCTCGGGTGCTGGGCGACCGCCGCGTCGGGCTGGCCGCCGCCGTCTGCCTGGCGCTGGTTCCCGCCTTCGCCTTCCGTACCTCGGTCGGGTTCGCCGACCACCACGCCTTCGACTACGTCTGGGCGACCGCGACGCTGACCGCGCTCGCGTGGGTCGTCGGCGTCGACGACGACCCGTTCGGCCCGGTCGCGCGCCGCGGCGCGGCCCTGCTCGGCGTCTGCCTCGCCGGGCTGACGCTGGCCTGGGAGGGGAGTCCGCTCCTGTTGCTGGCGGTCGCGGGCTATCTCGCGGTCGCGGTCCCGCTCGACGTGAGCGACGGGCGGTCGCCGATGCGCGCGAACGCCCCCGTCCTCCTGGGGACCGGGGTCGCCGCGGGCCTGACGATGGGCGCCCACCTCGCGCTGGGCTGGCACACGGTCGCCGTCGCCGTGGTGCCGTCGCTCCTGCTGGTCGGCGGCGTGGGCCTCGCCGGCGTCGGCGAGTTCGTCCGCCGTGGATCGCTGTCGGTGCGAGCGCTCGCTGGCGCGGAGCTCGGGGGGCCGGTCGTCGGGCTCACCGTCATGTACGCGGCGCTGCCGGAGACGGTGGGCGAACTGCTCGGCGGCGTCGCGTTCCTGCTGTTCCGCTCGAACATCGCCGAGAAGGCGCCGACGTTCACGCCGGGCAACGCCTTCGGACTGGAGTTCTTCGGCGCCGTCCTCGTGCTGGGGCTCCCGGTCTTCGGATGGGCCGCCAGGCGGGCGCTGCTGGGCGACCGCCGGTGGCTCGCGGTGACCGTCTACGCGGGGTGGGTGGGCTTGCTGACCGCGCTCCAGATCCGCTTCGCCGGTCACTTCGCGCCGGTCCTCGCGGTCTTCGCGGGGATCGCCGTCGTCTGGCTGTTCGCGCGGGACGGCCTCACCGCCGTCCCGGCGCCCGTCCGCCGACCGGTCGGCGCGGCCGGTTCGAACGCGGCGGCGAGCGACGGCGGCGCGCCGAGCGGGTCGTGGTTCGAGCGCGACGCGCTGACGGTCAGGTCGGCCGTCACGGTCGTCGTCGTCGTCGCGCTCGTCGTCGGGACGAGCGGCGTCTTCCTGCCCGGAGAGGTCGAGGCGGGAATCGTCGAGGACGACACGTACCGGACCGCGACGTGGATGGGCGAGTACGCCGACGCGCGCGACTGGACGTACCCCGAGGACTACGTGTTCAGCCGGTGGGGCGCCAACCGCGTCTACAACTACTTCACCAACGGCGAGTCGGGCACGTACGTCCGCGCCCGGGAGACGTACACCGAGTTCGTGTACGACGACGCGACGGCGAGCGCCGAGTGGTACGAGCGGCTGCGCGGGGACACCGGATTCGTCGTCGTCGAGCAACTCGAACGGCGTCCGGGGACCATCCAGAAGCACCTCTACGTGACCTCCGGGAGCCGCTGGGAGCGACAGGGCTACGAGGCCGTCAGCCACTACCGCGCCGTCTACGCCTCGCCGTCGGCGACGACGAAAGTGTTCACGCTCGTCCCCGGCGCGACCGTTACCGGGTCCGCACCGGCCAACGCCACCGTCGACGCCCGGACGACCGTCGAGATCCCCGGCGACTCCTTCGAGTACCGCCAGCGAGCGACCGCCGGGCCCGACGGCACCTACCGACTGGTCGTCCCCTATCCCGGCGCCTACGAGGTCACCGTCGGCAACGAGTCACGGTCCGTCCGGGTCCCGGAGTCAGCCGTCGGGAACGGGACGCGAGTGGCCGTCGGCGGGTAACGCGACGGACGAGGCTGGCCGGCGGGTCGACGCCGACCGCTCACCACGTCAGGCCGACGTACTCGATGCCGTCGCGTCGCTCGACGACGTGGCGGCCGTCGAGGACCAGCGGGGTCGCCATCGCGTCGAACTCCAAGTCGAGCGCGGCGAACTCGTCCCAGTCGGTGACCGCGACGGCCGCGCGGGCGCCCGCCAGCGCGTCGGCCGCGCTGTCGGCGAACTCGACCTCGATCTCGGGGTAGTGCTCGGCGAAACTGTCGGCAGCCACCGGGTCGTAGGCGACCACCTCCGCGCCCCGCTCGTGCAGCCCCTCGATGACCGGGACCGCCCGCGTCTCGCGAACGTCGTCGGTGCCGGGCTTGAACGCCAGCCCCAGCACCGCGACGCGCTCGCCGGTCACGTCCGCCCGCTCGTCGAGCAGCCCGAGCAAGCGTCGGGGCTGCAGGTCGTTCACCTCGACGGCCGCTTCGAGGACCGGGGGTTCGTAGCCCGCTTCGCGGGCGGCCGCGATGATCGCGTTCGTGTCCTTCGGGAAACATGATCCGCCCCACCCCAGTCCGGAGCGCAGGAATTTCCCGCCGATACGGTCGTCCAGAGCGATAGCGTCGGCGACCTCGTAGGCGTCGACGTCGAACTCCTTGCAGACGTTCCCGATGTCGTTGATCAGCGAGACTTTCGCCGCGAGGAAGCCGTTGTTGGCGTACTTGATCATCTCGGCCTCGCGGACGCCGGTTTCGACGACGGCGGCGTCGCTCGACTCGACCAGCGGTTCGAACACCTCGCCCAGCGTGTCGTAGGCGACCGACTCGCGGGCGCCGAAGACGATCTTCTGGGGGTCGAGGAAGTCCGCGACGGCGGTGCCCATCCGGAGGAACTCGGGGTTCATCGCGACGTGGAAGCCCTCGCCGACGACCTCGCCCGAGGATTCCTCGATCGCGGGCGCGACGACCTCCTCGGTGGAACCGGGGACGACGGTGCTCTTGACGACGACGAGATGGTCCCCCTGCTTTTCGGCCAGCGCCTCGCCCAGCGAGGCGGCGCCGGCCTCCATGTACGCGAGGTCGATGGCGCCGTCTTCCTCGGACGGTGTCGGAAGCGCAAGGAAGGTCACGTCGGTGTCGCGGACGGCGTCGTAGTCGGTGGTCGCCCGGAGAGTGTCGCCGGCGTGTTCGGCGACGAGGTCGGCGAGGCCGGGTTCGTGGATCGGCGACTCGCCGGCGTTGATGGCGGCGACGACGTCCTCGTCGACGTCGACGTTCGTCACGTGGTGGCCCAGGTCGGCGAGGCAGGCGGCGACGGTCGTCCCGACGTAGCCGCTGCCGACGATACTGACGTCCATTGGGCGGCCGTTCGCTACCGCGGGTCTTCAGGATTCGGATCGGCGGGTACGCGGGCGGTGCGAGTGGTCCCGAGACGCCGGGACCGCCGGTCACCCGTCGCCGTCCGGCGACGGACCGGTTCCGCTCTCGCCGGGTTCGTCGGTCGGGACCGCACCCTCCTCCTGGGGGTCCGCGCCGACCGAGTCGGCCATCGTCGGGGTCGTCGTCAACCGTTCGCCGTGGAGCAGTTCCGGAAGGGCGATCCGGACGGTTTCCAGCATCGCGACGAAGAGGATCGGCAGCAGGAAGAAGCCGTACCAGCCGAAGAGGATCGGGCCGAGCAGGTACGCGAACATGAGCATGAGGCCGTCCAGGTCCCGTCCGGAGATGTACGGCTGCAGGAACGTCTGCGGGAGGAAATCGAGCCCGAGGAAGTAGGCGACGGCGACGCCGCCGACGAGCGCGAGCGCGAGTCCGTCGGTCCGGGTCGCCTGGAACGCGAGATAGCCCAGCACCGGGACGTAGATGATCTTGCCGACGACGATCGGGATCAGACTGGCGACGCCGGTGAGGAAGCCGAGGACGAGGACCATGGGGATCGCCGCCGCGGTCGGGACGAGCCAGTTCGTCGCCGTGTAGGCGGCCGTCGCGACGACGAACATGACGACGACGAACAGGAAGTTCCCGAAGAACACCGATTCGAGGTCCGCGTCGAGCGCGGTCGCGTAGGCGTATGCCGTCGTGTCGCGGCCGCCGAACAGCCGTTCGAGCGCGGCCGACAGCGTGTCGTCGTTCTCCAGCAGGAAATACGACAGCGTGACCGCCAGCGCGACGAACAGGAGCGTCTGCGCGAGCAGCCGCACCGCGGTCGCTCCCCGCTGCAGGACGGTCCGTGCCGCCTGCTGGGGGTTCCGGACGAACTCGTCCGGGTTCCGGATCGCGGTGCGCAGCGCTTCCTGTTCGCTGGCGGGGACCCCGTCGAGGCCGAGGTACTGCGCGGCGAGCGAGAGCGGGTCGACGGCGTCTCCTACCAGACTCGCCAGCCCCGTGACGAACTGGAACCCGGCGTAGAGCGTCAGGACGACGACCGGTACCAACACGACGAGGACGGTGACTGCCGCCGCGAGCGCGTCGGTGTCGATCACCTGGTCGACGCGGGCGTTGATTGGACGCGTCGCGTAGTACCCGAAGATCCCGGTGACGAGCAGTCCGGCGAACGCGTACGCGAGATACGCCGCGGCGAGGGCGAGGAGCGCGACGAACAGCCACCAGCCGATCCGCGACCGGTCGAGCGAGCGGGCGCTGTCGGACTCGACCATTCGGCTCCGAACAAGGGCCGCGACCCTCAAACGCCTGGTGCCGGCATACGCCCCCCGCGGCGGCGCGCGTCGGGTTCCCGGCGTCGCCTCCCTCGACAAGAGTTTTATCCGACGAGGGACCAGTCAGTGCCATGCAAGCCGTCGTGATCGCCGCCGGAGAGGGGACGCGACTCCGGCCGCTCACCGAGGACAAACCCAAGGGGATGGTCGAGGTCGCAGGTAAGCCCATCCTCACCCACTGTTTCGAGAACCTGGTCGACCTCGGCGCCGAGGAGCTGATCGTCGTCGTCGGCTACAAGAAAGAGAAGATCATCGAGTACTACGACGACGCCTTCGACGGCGTTCCGATCACCTACACGCACCAGCGCGAGCCGCTCGGGATCGCCCACGCCCTGCTGACCGCGGAGGACCACATCGAGGACGACTTCATGATGATGCTCGGCGACAACGTCTTCCGGGCGAACCTCGAGGACGTGGTCAACCGCCAGGCCGAGTCCCGCGCCGACGCCGCCTTTCTCGTCGAGGAGGTCCCCTGGGAGGAAGCCTCCCGGTACGGCGTCTGTGACACCAACAAGTACGGCGAGATCACCGACGTGGTCGAAAAGCCCGAGGACCCGCCCTCCAATCTCGTGATGACCGGCTTCTACACGTTCACGCCTGCAATCCTCCACGCCTGCCACCTCGTCCAGCCCTCGGATCGGGGCGAGTACGAGATCAGCGACGCCGTCGACCTGCTCATCCACTCGGGCCGGACCATCGACGCCATCCGCATGGACGGCTGGCGCACCGACGTGGGCTACCCCGACGACCGCGACGCCGCCGAACAGCGACTCAGGGAAGCGGAGGCCGCCGAGACGGACGACGACGCCGACCAGGCCGACGCGACCGCCGAGTGAGTGCGTTCTGTCCGGACGCCTCGTCACTCGTCGAGCGCATCGATCGCGTCGAGATACTCCCGCACTGCGATCAAGAACGACCGGTACCGCTCTAGGTCTTCGAGCGCGTCGTACACCACGTCGTCCTCGATGGCATCGCCGTACGTGTGCGCGAGAACGTTCCGAAATCTCGCCGTAGCGGCCATCTCGCTCGCTAGCTCGTCCGGAACGACGCCGATGTCGCTCAGCGCTCGCATCGTCTCGGGATTACTCCCGGGCGGGCGCCCGCGTTCGTGGACGACGAGGACAGTTCCGATATCGAGCGCGGCTTCGGTTGTCTTGACGAATCGACGTTCGACGATGTCTCGGGTGTCGGGGTCGTTGTGGTACGTCTCGCGGTCGACGGTCCGCCGTTTGCGACGAGAACACCTAGCGATCGCTCGATGGTATCGACGGCGTCGAGAATCCGTTGGAGGCGGTCCGCCGGGAGGGGACCGCTCATGCGAGGTGTTGGTCGATCCGACGGAGCGCGTCGTCGAACCGCTCGTGTGGCGAGCGTTCGTCCGAGTCGTCGCTCACGAGCGCCGTCCGCAGTGTTTCGACACGACGTTCGGTTCCCAGCAGCAGCACACCGGTATCGAAGACGGAGCGAACGAACGACGGTGACAGCGAGTGGATGTCGACGAGGTCGAGATCGTCGGTTTCCAGCAGTTCGCTCAGATCTGCACTCAGACCGAGGAACGTCTCGTTGTACTCGGAGTCTCCCGGTTCGATACCCTCGAACTCGACGGCGATATCGATGTCGCTCCGAGCGTGCGCCCGGTCGGTCGCGCGGGAGCCGAACAGGATCGCGACTCGTACCGGTGCGTCGTCGAGTCTCGACCGGAGCCGCCGGACTGGAACGGAAGCGTCGAGATCTACGTCTCCGATGCGCTCCATACGTGAAGCTGACGAGTCGCCGCTATATAATGGCCGGGGAGCCGCTGGTTGCGTCGACATCGGTGAGAGGAACACTGCAGGGACGGATCTACAGTATGCCGATGACTTTTTCTTTCGGCGCGTGAGCGATACGATAATGCGAATCCTCGTCACTGGTGGTGCCGGCTTCATCGGTGGCCACCTCGCCGAAGCGTTCGCCCGCGACGGTCACGAGGTGGTCGTCCTCGACAACTTCGACCCCTACTACGACACTCGCATCAAGGAGCACAACGTCGAGACGGCCCGCGCGGCCGCCGACGAGGGCGAGGGCAGTTACGACCTCGTCGAGGGCGACGTGCGCGACGCCGACCTGGTCGACGACCTCGTCGCCGACGCCGGGTACGTCTACCACCAGGCCGCCCAGGCGGGCGTCCGCACCGACTACAGCCCCCGCAAGTACGACGAGGTCAACGTCGACGGGACCCTGAACGTTCTCGACGCCGCCCGCGAGCACGGCGTCGAGCGGCTCGTGTTCGCCAGCTCCTCCTCGGTGTACGGCAAGCCCCGCTATCTCCCCTACGACGAGGACCATCTGACGACACCGATCAGCCCCTACGGCGCCTCGAAGTTGGCCGGCGAGCGCTACGCGATGGTGTACGCCGAGCGCTACGGCGTCCCCGCGGTCGCGTTACGGTATTTCACGGTGTACGGCCCGCGGATGCGGCCGAACATGGCCATCTCGAACTTCGTCTCGCGCTGCATGAACGGCGAGCCGCCCGTCATCTACGGTGACGGGACCCAGACGCGCGACATGACGTACGTCGAGGACATCCTGGCCGCCAACCGCACCCTGCTCGACACCGACGCCGCCGACGGCGAGGTGATGAACGTCGGCAGCACCGACAACATCGACATCCAGACGCTGGCCGAGGAGATCCGCGACCAACTGGCCCCCGACCTCGACCTGGAGTACACCGACGCCTACGACGTCGACGCCGACCACAGTCACGCCGACGTGTCGAAAGCGACCGACCTGATCGGCTACGAACCGACCCACACCATCCGCGAGGGCGTCGAAGCGTTCGTCGAGTGGTACCGGGCCAATCGCGAGTGGTACGAACCGCTCGTCCGCAATTCGTAGGCCGCGCCGACGCCCCGTCGCTTCTTCCGACCGGTCGGTTCGCCCGATCGATACCCCGGAGCCGCCGTACTCACGACGACCGTCCCACTCTCACCGGGAGCGACGCGAAGACACGCCGCTCGGCGCCGATCGGCGCATGGATAGTAATGACGGTTTCACCGCATAAATGTGGTAATGAATCGTGATCGACCACCGAATGATGGGAAAACCGCGGTACTCTGGCTGTTCACGATGAAAATGTATTAGTGGAACAATTACCGACTAGCGAATATCGGAGTCCTCCACCGATGACGAACATCGCTCTCGTAGTCCTCGATACCCTCAGGAAAGACGCGTTCGACGACCACTTCGACTGGCTGCCGGGCGTCCGCTTCGACGACGCCTGGTCACCGACCGCCTGGACGACGCCCGCCCACGCGGCGTTGTTCGGGGGCGCATATCCGAGCGAACTCGGCGTCTACGCGAAGACGGAGGCGCTGGACTGTGACCGACCGGTACTCGCGGAAGCGCTCTCGGCGGCCGGCTACCGGACGCGGGCGTTCAGCGCCAACGCCAACGTCGCCGCGGCGTTCGACTTCGACCGCGGGTTCGAAGAGTTCCGTCACAGCTGGCGCGGTCGGAAGCACGACGAGGACATCTTCGACTGGGGCGATTTCGTCTCCGAGACGCAGGACCAGGGGCCGAGCCGCTTCCTGCGTGCGGTCTACGAGTGCGTCGTCGGAGACGTGGACACGCTGGCCTCGCTGGACTACGGACTGCGCATGAAGGCCCGGGACATGGGGGTCGAGTCGGTGGCCGGAGCGGACGACGGCGCGCAGTTGGCCTTGGAGTACGTCAGGGAGACCGAGTTCGGCGACCGGGAGTTCTTCTTCGCGAACCTGATGGAGGCCCACGGTCCCTACGACCCGCCCGCGGAGTACCGTCGCGGAGAGTACACGGCGAGTCCGAATATCGACGACACCATCGGCGACGGTCCCGAGGAGTCGACAGAGGCCATTCGCGGGGCCTACGACGACTGCGCCCGCTATCTTTCGGACGTGTACGCGGACATCTTCGCGGCGCTGCGCGAGGACTTCGAGTACGTGATCACGCTCGGCGACCACGGCGAACTGTTCGGCGAAGACGGCGTCTGGGCGCACAACCACGGGATCTACCCCGAACTCGTTCACGTCCCGCTGTCGGTCTACAGCGGCGGGTCGGGAACGACCCGACGGGACGACACGGTGAGCCTGCTGGACGTCCACCGCACCGTCCTGGATCTGGCGGAGGTGTCGGCGCCCTCGCGCGGGCACAACCTCCTCGAAGGAGTACCCGAGCGGGACCTGCTCGTCGAGCGACACGGGCTCCGGACCAACCGGATCGAACAGATGTCCGTCAACGGGTACGACGACGCGGTCATCGAGCGCTACGACCGGCCGCTCGACGGGGTCGTCCTCCCGGAGTCGGGGTACGTCTACGAGACGCTCGACGGGCTGGAAGCCGACGACGTCGGCGACGCGTCGCCGCGTTCGAGACTCGAATCCCTGCGGGACGACCTCGACGAAACCGAGGCGTCGCCCGACGAGAGCGCGGTCCCCGACGACGTACAGGACCGGCTGGAGGACCTCGGGTACGCGTGAGGCCGGGATCGGCGGCCTGCCATGGTCGACCAGGCCGGTCCGGCAGCGCGTACACGTAGCTTTATGACCGATAGCCGGGTACCAACGGCTACCCGCGCATGTGTTCGCCCATCGAACAATCCGGGGTGTCGATACGAGCCGGCGACAACGTCCTCGTCTGCTGCCCGTCGTTCACGGGAGCGGAGCCGCGGCTGTGTCTGGACTTGCTGACGCCCGACGGGTCGACCGACGTGCACGCGCTCGCGGTCCTGTTCACCCAGTCCCCCGGCGAACACGTCGATACCTGGCGGCGGGTCGCCGGCGGCTATCCGACCCGGATGCGGGTCGTCGCCGTCGACGCGGACTCCCGGTCGGGTCAGTCGCCCGGCGAGGCCGACGAAACCGACCGTGCGGTCGAACGGGTGGGGTCGCCGCACAACCTGACGCAACTCGGGGTCAGGATCACGGACTGTCTCGACGAGTGGGACGGAGTCGTCGACCGGCCGACCGTCGTCTGTTTCCAGTCGATCACGACGCTGTTGCAGTACGTCGACATCGAGGGCGCGGTCGAGTTCCTCGGCGTGGTCACAGAGCGCTGCGCGGCGACCGACGCCGTCGCGCACTACCACGTCGACCCGCAGGCCCACGACGACGACACGATCGACCGCCTGGCCGATCTGTTCGGGACGACGCTCGCCTTCGACGACGGCGAGTGGACCGTTCGGCCCGGCGGCGGGGACTGAGACGGATTCGTGCGAGGGTGTCTCGGGTCGACCGCCCGACCTGTGCGGTCGATCCCGGACTGTCTTGCAAGTATCCGTACGAGCCGCGGTCGGACGACGGGCGTCGAGGCGCCGCCGTACAGCCGGTAAGCCCCGCCTGCGGCAATTTCAGCCGCGGCATTACAATCCCGACAGCGACCGGTCCGGACGACAGGAGGAGCGAGCACGCGACCGATGACATCCAGCAACCGAACGGAACCCGACCGGCAGGGACCGGCAGACGACCGACCGGCGCTCGACCGGCGAACCGTGTTGAAGATCGCGGGCGGGACGGCCGTCTCCGTCGCCGCCTTCTCGGGGACGGCCAGCGCGCACAACGGGAAGTTCTTCGGGTGCGAGCGGGTCTGTAGCGGGACCGACGGCGATTACGCCGTCGTCGCCGTCGGCGACGGCTACGAGTGCCGGACGCTACGGAGAGACGGCCCGCGCGATGACGTGCCCTGGGACTGGGACGCCCACTGCTACACCGCCACAGAGGGGGAGTCCGTCGTCGGCTACGTCGCAGAGGACGAGTACCGGAAAGACGAGGGCTGTTGGCTCTGCGTCAACCCGAACGACTGCGCGGCGGACCACCACGACGACGCCGAGGCCGTCCGCGACGCCATCGACGGGTCGACGTGTGGCTCCTGCGAGGAGGAGATGAACGTCTCGATCGGCTGTGAACCCGCGGCGGAACCGGCCGACGACGACGGGAACGTCGCGGAGTCCGAGCGGTCCGCGGCGAATCGAACCACCGCACCGGCGGACGAACCGGCGGCTGCCGCTGGCGGATACGCCGACGTAGTCCGACGGCTGGAGGCGTTGCTCCGGGCGATCGGTCCCGGATTCTGGCGCTGAGCGGGGGCCCGCCGGATCGGCGCCGAGAGCGACGATACCCGCCGATTGCCCGTCGTGTCGGCGGTGCGAAACCAGTGGAAGGGATCGGTGGCGCGAAAGAAGGTGGAAGGGATCGGTGGCGCGAAGACGGCGGGCGAGTCGGCTGGCGGCCCTCAGTCCTGTCGTCGGACGCTGTCGTCGTCGGCGAAGACGTACAGGCAGTCGTTGCTGTAGGAGCGGCCGAACTGGTCGGCGTCCTCACAGCAGATCACGCGGCCGTCTTTCATCACGTTGACGTTGTCGATGTTGATCAGCGCGTCGTCGGCCACGTCGGCGGGGTCGGTGGCGTCGGGGCCGACGATGACCGGTTCGAGCGTCGTGACGTCGTAGTTCGAATCGAGCCGTCCGCGGTAGACGACGCCGCCGTCGACGCGGTCGAGCTGGATGTCGCCGGTGTCGTTGGCGAGGTCGTCGTTGAACTCCGAGAGCGCGAAGTAGATGTAGTCGCCCGGGGTCGACTTGGGCGCGGTGTCGACGCCTTCGGCCTTGTTGAACTCGATGGAGGCGCCGATCTCCTTGGCCGCCGCGCGGGTCTCCAGGAACGGGACCTTCCGGAGGTCGTCGTCGACGCTGTCGGGGTCGGTGGCGCTCCACTGCTCGGCCCACGCGACGATCTCCTCGTTCGTGACGTAGTTCTGGTTGCCGTTCTCGACGACCTCGCGGTCGGCCTCTTCGAGGACCGCCGCGGTGACCTCGTCGCCCTCGGTCCAGTCGGCGTGGGTCGCGAGGTAGTCGGCCTGGGTCACGTCGTCGTAGGCGGCGATCCAGTCTTCGACTTCGGCGTTGGTGGCGCTACCGAGCGGCCACCACTCGATCTCGAGATCCGTCTCCGCCGGCGAGGCGCCGCTCCCGGTGGCGTCGTTGGTGACCTTCGGCGCGTACAGCGTCCCCTCGATGTCCATCGGATCCGAGTAGCTCTGGATGGGGCGCTCGGCGACGAACTTGTAGACGCCCTTGCTGTCGCCGTCGGAGCACTGGTAGACGGTCCGCTTGTCCTGCTGGATGTCGGGCGCTTCCCAGGCTGCCCGGCCCATGACGTAGTACTTGACGGGCTGGGGCGGGTCGGCGGCCGGCTCGCGGATGTCGACGTGGTAGCCGTAGCGGTAGGGGTTGGGATAAACGTCGGCGATCGGCTCGGTGGTGTTCTGTCGGTCGTCGCCGTCGGCGTACGGCGGCGCCGTCTGGTCGACCCGGTCGGCGCCCAGGTAGTACGCCAGCAGCTCGATGCCGGTCATCGCCCAGTAGCCCTGGACGAACCACGAGTCGTCGCCGTAGTACTCGTCGATCGCCGACTGGATCTCGCTGGGGTTCGGTCGGTTCCAGAACTGGCAGGCACCGACGAGGCCCTCGCCCGAGCCGGCGTCGACGATGTCGCCGACGGTCGCCGTGAGGGTGACCCGCGGGTGGGCGTAGTTCTCCTCCGAGGAGATCATCGTCCCCCAGGGGCTCTTGTCGCCGTAGCAGTTGATCCGGGTGCCGCCGATCTCGCGGAACGGTTCGGTGTTCGCGAGGTTGATCGCCTCGTCAAGGTCGGCGTGCCACTCGCCGTCGGCTTTATGCAGCGGGATGCGCGAGACGTTGCCGGGGCTGTTCTCCCAGTTGGTGAACAGGTACCCCTCGGTGCGCGCGCCGTCGGTGGCGACGAACTGGTTGCAGTCGGGGTTGTACCCGGCGTCGCCGTACTGCGTCCCCGCGAAGTTACTCGTGGTGAGGTCCCACCCGTCGGGCGTCCGGGAGACGCCCAGCCGCTCGCTCCCGCCGTTGATCGGGTCCTGCTCCTGGGCCAGCGGCGTGTACTCGCCCTCGGCGGCGCGGACGCGCCCGCGCTCCTCGTCGGTCGAGGGCGTCGACAGTTCCTCGAAGTCGTCGTTCGTCCCCGAGAAGTCGAACTGGAAGCCGCTGAAGTAGCCGACACTCGAGCGATTGAACTGACCGGGGTTGTCCCGACTGGGGTGCTGGAGGCTGTAGAGGAGTTCGCCGTCGTCGAAGACGTACGGGCCCGTGACCTCCGCCCCGAGCGCCGTCGACGAGAACCGTTGCAGATCCCCACGCACCGTCGGCGCCTCGTCGGTCTGTTCGTCGTCCGCGGTGTCCGCGCTCGCCACGCCGGAGACGCTCGCACCGAGCGCCGCCGCCGCCGACGATGCCATCAGCGTCCGTCGATTGAGGTCGACCATTGCGTTCGCGTCGTTTGCCGATCGGTAAATGAAACCTTATAATAGGAATACGGTAGTATCCGATCGGAACCGAGCGGTAGGGAGTTCTATGTAGGTGAGACGGACCGGAGAGCCGAAGGTTCGTCCGGGGGCCGAGAGAAGCGGGCCGGGGTCAGGCCGACTCGGTTGCCGGTTCGATGTCACGCTCGACGGTTTCGGTGCGGATCTCCTCGGCGCGCCGGCGGACGGCGCCGACGTAGCGCTCGATCTCCGACGGTTTCTTGCCGTAGAAGGAGGCGACCCAGTTGGTGTCGGTACCGGCCATCGTCAGGAAGTACGACGCCAGCGTGTCCCGACCGGCCTGGACGACCTCCGGCGGGACGCCGCGGTGGCCCGTTCCTTCCTCTTGGAACCCGTTCGTGTCGAAGTACACGTCCGCGTACAGCGTCGCTTTCTCCGGGTCCGCGAAAGCGATGTCGGTGTGTTCGGGCGCCTCGAATCGATACTGCGGGTGATCGGTGTCGTCGGGGACGAACTCGACGACGCGCACGTCGAGTGGGTACGCCCGGTGGACGCGCTCGGTGCCTGACGACGGAGTTGCGGTGGAGTCTGACATGGGACACTGGCTCCGGGGCCACGGGGCGGGACTCGGTCGGCCCCGGTACGTGCGGAGCGTCTCGCGTCGCCTCAATGAGGGTTGCTAGGAGGGCTCCGGACCCCTACGTACCGCTCACGACGGCTATTGAGCGGTGTCGCGGCCCGGTCGAACGACATCGATCCCGGCCCGCCGGCGACGAGGGCGCCGTAGCGTCGCGACTCGGCTGCCGATTCCGTGCCGAGTTCCGACCGGGTGTTGGCCGTGTCTTTTTGCCGTTCGCTGGGAAACGGGGTGAACGAATGAACGAGGACCACCGGCCGGCCGCCGCGTCCGAGGCGGAATCGTTCGTCTTCGACGAGATCGAGCGGGCGGACACCGAGTCGGGTGATTCCGCCCTCGACACCGGTGTACGGACGGAGACGGCGTCCCGGGAGGCGGTCGAGGCGGCGATCATGGACGACGTGGTCGAGCACTTCGAGACGGCGTACGACCCGGCGGCGCTGGGGATCGACGTGCCGAACGAGGCGTCGGTCCGCGGGCGGTGGTTCGACTTCGGCTATCTCGACGACTGCGACGTGGTCTCCTGGCGCTGGTCGCGCCGACCGTACTCCTACACGGCAATCGTCTACGACCCCGCAGCGAACGAACACCGCTACCGCGCCGAGGCGCCGGTGTTGACCGAGTTCGAGCAGTACGTCCGCGAGGACCTGACCCGGATCCTCCGCCAGGACCTCATGCACCGCGACGTGAGCGCCGAGGAGGAGCGCGACGAGATCTTCGAGCGAGAGGTCCAGCGGGTGTTCGACGAACACGCCGCGGCCGTGCCGCCGGCGACGCTGCTGCGGGTGCTGTACTACCTGCGCCGGGACTTCGTGCGCTACGGGAAGATCGACCCGCTGATGGGCGACCCCGCCATCGAGGACATCTCCTGCGACGGCGTCGGCGTCCCGCTGTTCGTCTACCACGGCGACTACCGCGACCTAGAGACCAACCTCTCTTTTTCGGAGGAGCGACTCGACGCGTTCGTGACGCGACTGGCCCAGCGGGCGGGCAAGTCACTGACCGCCGCCGACCCGCTGCTGGACGCGAGCCTGCCCGACGGCTCGCGCGCCCAGTTCACGCTGGGTTCGGACGTCAGCCTCCGCGGGTCGACGTTCACGATCCGCCGGTTCTCCGAGGACCCCTTTACCCCGACCGACCTGATCGACTTCGGCACCTTCGGTCTCGACCAGATGGCCTACCTCTGGCTGCTCGTCGAGAACGGCAAGTCCGTGATGTTCGCCGGCGGCACCGGGTCGGGGAAGACGACCAGCCTCAACGCCATCTCCTATTTCATCCCGCCGGGCAACAAGATCGTCTCCATCGAGGACACCCCGGAGGTGCGCCTCCCGCACGGCAACTGGGTGCGCAACGTCACTCGGGAGTCCTCGACCGCCGAGGGCCGCGGGGCGGTGACGATGTACGACCTGCTAGAGTCGGCGCTGCGCCAGCGCCCCGAGTTCCTGCTGGTCGGCGAGATCCGCGCGAACCCGCAGGTCGCGTTCACTTTCTTCCAGGCCATCTCGACGGGCCACACCGCCTACACGACGTTTCACGCCGACTCGGCCGCGGGGGCGATGCGACGGCTGGAGAACGAGCCGCTGAACATCCCCCGGCAGATGCTCGGGAGCCTCGACGTGATCTCGATCCAGCGCCAGGTCACGCAGGGCTCCCAGCGCGTCCGCCGCAACCACAAACTGGTGGAGCTGACGCCGACGGCCGACGACGCGGGCGGCGTCGAGGCCCGCGACGTGTTCGAGCGCGACCCGGCGACGGACGAGATGATCCAGCGGACCGCCTCGTCGCTGCTCCAAGAGGTCAAGTACGAGCGCGGGTGGGACGACGACCGGCTCAGGCGCGCGCTCGCGCTCCGACGGGAGGTGCTCGAGTACCTGCTGACCGAGGACATCAGACACCACGAGGCGGTCGGTCGGGTGATCCACACGTTCTACCGCCAGCCCGAGACCGTCCTCGAACGGGTCCGCGCCGACGAACTCGACCCCGACGAACTCCCAGCCCACGGGAGCGAGTGAGCGATGGGAGAGGACAGCGACCGGCCGACCCGCTCGTCCGACGGCGACTCGGCCGACACCGAGGGCCAGCGGTCGTCCGACGTAGAGACCGACGCCGGAGGCGAGTCCGACGAGTGGTCGGTCCGACACGGCGCGGCCGGCGAGGAGTCCGACGGGGACCCGGTCGTCGGCGGGTCGGACGGGGACGACCCGATCGGCAGCGTGCCCGAACGCGCGGACGCCGAGGCGGTCGAGTGGCGCGACGCCGAGAACGCGGCCGCGCAGAACCCCGAGGAGTCGTTCCTGCGACCCAGCGGGGCGGCCCCGGGGTTCGAATCGATCGACCGCGAGGACCTGCGCGAGCACTACGGCCCGATCCGGACGTTCTTCAAGCGCCGCGCGGACGCCTACCAGGGCTTCCAGCGGCAGTTGAGCCGCGCCTGGCTCCGGGACACCTACGACATCTACCTCACGACGGTGGTCCGTCGAATGCTGCTCGTCGTCGGCGCCGCCGTCGCGCTCGCCGCGCTCGCGGGCGTCGGTATCCTCGTCGCGGACCGCCTGTGGTCGGTCGCGGCGCTCACCGATCCGACCGGGCTCTCGTCGCCCGCGCTGGCCGGCGCCGTCGCCGGCGCGACCCTCGCTCTCGGGGTCCTCGCGGCGGCGCTGTACTGGGGGTGGCGGCGCGTCTACCGGATACGGCTGCGCGTCGACCGGCGACGGCGAGAGATCAACTACAACCTCCCGTACGCCATCACGTTCATGTACGCGCTCTCGCGTGCGGGCGTCAGCTTCGACCGGGTCCTCGTCCGCCTGGCCGACGCGGAGGAGACCTACGGGGCGGCGTCCCAGGAGTTCGACCGCGTCGTCCGCGACGTCGAGATGTTCGGCAACAACCTCCACATCGGGCTGGAGAACCTGCGGGCGGTCACGCCCAGCGACGAACTGCGGCGGTTCACCGACGACCTCATGACGGTCCTGGAGAGCGGCGGCGACGTGTCCGCGTTCCTCCGCGACGAGGTCGACGAACAGCTCGACAGCGCCGTCGAGGCCCAGGAAGCGTACGTCGAGCGCCTGGAGCTGCTGAGCGAGGTGTTCGTCGTCGGCTTCGTCGCCGCGCCGCTGTTCGTCCTCGTGGTGTTGATCGTCGTGAGCTTCCTCGGCGAGGAGACGCTGACGGCGATCAAGTGGCTCGTCTACGCGGTGATCCCGCTGGCACTGGCCGGCTACGTGGTCCTGATCGACATGGTCAGTCAGCCGTTCCGGTCGGCTCCGGTCGAGTTCACGCCCGGTCGCGAGCGGCCGGCCCCGCCCGCGCCCGACGGCGACGACCCTGAGTGGCGGGAGGCCTACGAGCGCACCAAGCGCATCCGTGGACTGCGAGCCCGGACGCTCGCCCAGATCCGCCGGCTCGACGAGGAGCCCCAGCGCGCGTTCCTGTTCTCGGTGCCGGTCGCCGCGGCGCTGCCGGTCGCCGCCGTCCTCACCGGCGCCGTCCCCGCGAGCCTCACGGCGGTGATCGAAGCGCCGGTCGCGGTGACGACGCAGCTCGTCGTGGCGCCGCTACTCGTCGCGACCGCTCCCGTCGCGGTGGGCTACGAGCGTCGCGCTCGCCAAGAGAACGCGTTCCGGCGGCGCTTCCCGGACGTGCTCGACCTGCTGGCGACGAGCAACCGCCGGGGGCTGTCGCTGACCGCGGCGCTGGCCATCGTCGCCGACTCGACGGCCGACCACATCGGCGAGGAGTTCGACCGGTTACGCAACGACATCCAGTGGAACTTCGACACCCCGGAGGCGTTCGAGGCCTTCGGCGACCGCATCGCCTCGCCGGCGCTGACCCGGACGGTCAAGCTCATCGCCGAGGGGAGCCGCGCGACCAGCGACCTCCACACGGTGCTGGACGTGGCCGCGACCGACACCACCGAGCGGGTCCGACTCCGCCGCCAGCGCCGGCAGGCGCTGCAGTCGTACCTCGCCATCGTCGTCATCGGCTTCCTCGTCTTCCTGCTGGTCGTGCTCATGCTGTCGGCGAACTTCCTCGACCCCATCGAGACCTACGCCGCCGAGATGCCCGCGGACATCGACCCCGGCCCGGTGGACGTCAACGCCATCCCGGTCGACCAGCTCCGGATGGTGCTGTTCCACTCGGCGCTCATCCAGGGGTTCGGCAGCGGCCTGCTCGCCGGCAAGCTCGCCGAGGGGAGCCTCTACGCCGGCCTCAAGTACGGGATCGTCCTGACCATCGTCGCTGTCGCCGCCTTCGCGCTCATCTGACTCATGTCCGGAACCGAACCAACACGACAGTCGCTGCCGGTCGCCCTCGGCGACGACCGCGCGGTCTCGCCGGTCGTCGGCGCCGTATTGATGCTCGCGATCGTCCTCTTGCTGGTCGGCGTCGTCCAGACGACGGCCATCCCGGCCGCGAACAGCCAACTGGAGTTCCGCCACAGCGAGGAGGTGCGGACAGACGTGGTCGGCCTGGCAGCCACCGCCGACCGAGTCGCCGACGGCGGCCACGCCCAGCGGTCGCTCGTCGCCGTCGGCTTCCGCTACCCGACGCGGCTCTTCTTCGTCAACCCGCCCCCCGTCGCCGGCACGCTCCGGACGACCAACGCTCGGGCGGTCACCGTCGCGGGCGCCCGGGCAGTCGGTGAAACCGGCGACTACTGGAACGGGACCGCGCGGACGTTCGCGACCCACAGCGTCGTCTACGCCCCCGAGTACAACGAGTATCGGAGCGCACCGACGACCGTCTTCGAGCCGTGGGCCGTCTACGGCCGCGCCGACGGGCGAACCCTCCCGCGGACGGCGACGGATCTGATCGACGGTCGCCGGATCTCGCTTGTCGCGCTCGACGGCCGCTACTCGCGGTCGGTCCCGACGAGCGTCGGCGTCTCGGTCACCCCGACGAGCGCCCCCGTCAGGACCGTCACCGTCACCAACGGGACCGACCCCATCACGCTGACCGTCCCGACCGGGATCCGCAACGACACCTGGGCGTCGCTGCTCGACGAGGAACTCGCCAGCCCGGGGAGCGACGGACACGTCGCGGCGTTCGGCTGTCAGCGGGAGCCGCCCGACCCCTGCGGCGAGCTGACGCTCACGCTCGAACCCGGAACCTACGAACTCCGCCTCGGCGAGGTCGGGATCGGCAGCGGTGCCAGCCAGGAGTCGCCCGCCTACCTCACCGACGTCGAGGGCAACGCGACCGCCGTCACCGAAACCGGCCGCCAGCGGCTCGTCGTCGAGTCTCGGGACCGCTTCGACAACCCCGTCAGCGGCGTCTCTGTGACCGTGAACGTTACGAACGGCTCCGGGGATGTTCGGCCGGTCGCGCCCGTGACCGACGGCGACGGTCGAGCTACGTTCGTCTACCAGGCGCCCGAATCCATCGACGAGACGGGGCCGGTCACCGTCACCGCGCAGTTCGGCGCCGGGGACGCCCGACGCAACGTCACGTTCGACCTCCGACTCGTCGACCGGACCGTCAACGCGTCCGAGACGACACCCGGTGACGGTGCCGGCGGCGGGCCCGGTGACGGTGGCGGCGGGGACTCGACCAGTGCGACGGCGGTCGCCACCGTCGACGGCAGCGTCGACAACAGCAACATCGGCGGGCAGGGCCGTGGTCGAGAACTGGCGTTCTCGCTCCGCGCCGACCGGTCCGTTACGGTCACCGGGCTCTCGGTGCGGACGCAAAACGATCTCGCCCGCCGGGACTACGTCGACCAAAACACCACCGTCGACGGCTCGGCGCCGTCGAGTGCTGTCTCCGGGCAGTTCGAGATCGCGCTCCGCGACATCACCGGGAGCGGGAACCTCGGCGTGAGCGAGTTCGTCGACCCCGGGAGTGCCGAGGCCGACGTCGTCGTCACCGTGCAGTTCGACGACGGGAGCACGCTGACGGTCGGGATCTCGTAGCGGATCGCCGCCAGGCGGATCCGGCGCACCCCGACCCCAGTCTCAGCCGCGAGGGCGGTGGCGGACCGCGATCACACCCCTAACTCACAGGAGCTACAGCGGTGCGAGGACTTCGGCCCACAGACACCCTCTGGGGGCGAGAGGTCTGACGAGGAAAGTCGCCTTCGAGAGGGGACGTCGCAGATCGCACAGTCGCGACCTCGATACAGTGCCGTTCGGCCGTTCAGTCCGACGCCGATTCGCCGCGCAAGGTCCAGTTCTCGTGAGCGATCCGGACGTTGTAGGTTCCAGGCACTTCCGGACCGATCTCGAAGGGCACGGGTTCACGGTCGTGAGCCGAGAGCGACACCGTCCGGGCCACGGTTCCGGGCCCGACCGAAAGAGGCACCTCGTAGGTTCCTTCGACCTCGGACGTGTTGACTACGGTCAGTGATACGATCGGCCGCTCGTCAGTCGCGATCTGCTCCCGTTGGAGGGCGAAGTCCTCGACAACGACGGCCCGTTTGGGCACTGTTCGCCTGAGTCTAAAGGTTTCGCCGGCATCGAGCGCGAGGGCGTACGCGGGCTCGTCGGCGTCATGGAACCGAACCACACTGATGGCCGATAAGGCGAAGGGAATGATCTTGAGATTGTCTCCTACGCGACCCGGAGAGCGTGGTCGAAACACTCGATTACTCCTGAGGGGCTACCTTGTCATATTAATTTCACTCGTTCCCAATTGTGTGGGCCATCCCGATAGGAGACTTTCCGGTTGGAAACTTCAGGCTCGAACTGAGATGATAGGGGATAATTGAGTAGTGCACCGTCAGCCGGTGCACGGATTCAGTGCTCTCCCCATGTAACGGTATTCGGACTGTTGTCCCGTAGGGCATTTCATGTTGGTGCACTACAAGGGACATTGATCCAGTGCCATTTTCTGCGTCAGCAAGCACAACACTCCCAGGGGCTCGACTCACCCACTTAGTTCGACGCCGAACGCGGACGTTGCCGCGTTCTGTACCGCACTTCGAGGAACAGGAAGACCACTCCCGCCAGCACCACGAGTTCGAGTTGCGGATAGGCGCTCCCGTCTCGATAGACGCTGAGTACGCGAGCAACCGGCGAAGCCGTCGTCTCCGAGTAGTACACCGTTCGGGACACGGGCCACAACAGAAATCGGCCTTTGCTCGGATCCCCGACCAAGAGGGGGTTCACCAGGTCACCGGCGAGGTGCGTGAGGTATCCGATGGCGAACGCGGTCGGCCCGATATCGTACAGACGAGCGAGCGGTTCGGATTCCGGTCGGCCGAAGCGTTCGACCCCGAACCGTATCACGGCGATCGTCGCGAACGCGGTGAAAATCGAGTGCGCCAGGGTCCGCCCGCTCGGCAGGAGTCCGTAGAACGCCAGCGGCTTGTCTATCAGGTCCGGGAACTGACTACCGAGGACGAGCGGGACGAGCGCCCAGTGGACGGGGAGAGGTCGACCGGATGCGACCCGATATCCGACGTAGCACAGATAGGCAAAAGCCGCGTGCCCTAACGGTAACACGGTAGAATCTTCACAAGCGATATAATAAGAATTGTGATCGGTATTGTAAGAATGTTAATTTATATTATCTTATAAATATCTCGAATTTCATGCAAAAGAGCGTTCTATGTGTAACAGACAGCATTCACCAAATTACATCGTTGAATCGGTCTTAGTGTGCGAGCATCGGTTATCGTATCAAATTTCAATCGATCGACGGACTTATTTTCGTACCATAGAACGGCAGTCACATGAGTGAAATCCGCGAGCGGATTGAGTCGCTACTCGCGGACAGGCCCGAATTCGAAGACACACTCCAGAACATTCTAGAGGTCGACATCGAAAGTGATGATGGGTGGACATTTGATGATGTATCCATCGATTCTGGTCAGTTTGGAGAGATTGTCAGTGAGGGTATTGTGGTGAAAGACGGTGAAACGTACCGATTGGCCAATTCCGAAGCGGTACGAACGGCACTCAACGAAGAGAAACCAACGGACGTAGAGGGAAACGAGCATCCGTCATTTGGGGAGCTACTGACGCTACCGACGACCGATATCGACCGGCGGGCGGCTATCGCGCTTGCAGGCATCCTCTTACTGACGGTACTCATACGTTCGCTGATGTTCCAGAGCGTATTTCGTCCGGAAATGGTCGTCCTCGGGGGGAACGACTCGTACGGATACCGGTATTGGATCGAGTGGCTGCTCAATCACAGGCCTGCCTACAATATTGGCGCGCTCATGGATCTGCCCCGGGACGTGGGCAAGAAAGACGTCCTATTCGTGGTGACGATGTGGTGGATCGCAGCTCTGCTGGGTGGGACAGCAGAAATCGCCCGAACGGTACTCGCAGTGTATCCGCTCTGTTCCGCGGTGTTGACGGTCACGATGGTGTACTGGCTGGCTACGTCAGTGACCCGGGATAGACGAGCCGGTATCGCTGCCGCACTGTTCTTGACCGTCATACCGATCCATGCGTATCGGGTAATGATCGGCTTCGCGGATCACCACGCATTCGACTACGTCTGGATGGTGGTCACAGTCGTCGGACTCGTCGGCCTGGCGATTGAGGACGGACACGAAGCCGTCGACAGGGGGACGCTATCGTCGATACGCTGGTCTTTCAGCCGTCCCCGGGTCGTTTGTTTCACGCTTCTCCTTGCAGTCGGCGTTGCAGGGAACCTACTCGCCTGGCGAGGCGGACCACTGTATCTGGTCCCGTTCGGAATCTACGTGATCGTCCTATCGCTCTCGCAACTCCGGGACAACATCTCGCCGCTCTCGGCAAACCTTCCGCTCCTCGTCGGGCTTGGAGGCGGAGCGATGCTGACAGCGATCCCGTACGGAGCTCTCGGATGGGTCGTCCCGTACCGGGCCTTCCTTCCACTGCTGCTCTTCGCAGGTGCGTCGGTCGTCATCGTATCCGCTGAGGTTGGTCACCGGAAGTCATTATCGACGAAACAGGTGTGTCTGGTGATGGGATCCGTCACGGTCGCTAGTGGGCTGGCTGGAATAGCACTAGTTCCGTGGCTGATGGATGTGGTTCGCCGCGGCATCGCTTTGTTCGCTGACAAAGGGATCGCAGAAAACGCCAGCCTCTTTTCTGGGAGCCTGGGGAGTGTATTCGCACCGGTATTGCTGTTCAGTTTCATCCTCTTTCTAGCGCTACCCGTTGCGGTTATTGGGACGTGGCGAACGTACCGGTCACACCATCCGGGATTGCTCGTACTCGTGGTATACATCTGGACGTTCTTCGTACTCACAGTAGTTCGCATCAGGTTTGGGGGGCAGCTATCGATATTCGCGGCTATTTTCGCGGGTAGCGGTTTCCTGTGGCTGGCCGATTGGGTCGATATCTCCCCTCAGACCCAGTTCAACGAGAGAAGATCGGTACGGCCGCGGACGATCTCCGTACCCGATATAGGAACCCTGGGGTCGCTTGCAGTTCTCTTCGTACTGATATCGAGCTTTGCGGCCGTACAGATACCGATCAAGCAGAGCCAGATCGCGATTGACGATGGCCAGTACGAGACAGCCACCTGGATGAACACCTACGCTGACAATAAAAGCTGGGAGTACCCGGACAACTACGTCTTCAGCCGATGGGGGAGGAACAGAGTGTTCAACTACGTCGTCAACGGGCGGACTCCGGATTATCGGTTTGCGAAGGTGAATTACCCGTCGTTCCTCGCCTCGTCTGAACCGGAACAATGGTATGAACGCTTGCGTGGGAGGGCCGGATTCGTCCTGACAGAAAGAGGAGTTGAGATAGAAAACGGGTCGATGTACGAGATGCTACACGAGCACGGGACGAGTCGTGAGAAAGGCGTCCCCGGGTTGAGCCACTATCGGTTCGTTCACGAGTCCAACGAAGGCGAATACCGCGTGTTCACGCTCGTCCCGGGCGCGACGTTGACCGGCGAATCAGAACCCAATACGACCGTCGTGGTGAAGACGAACGTTTCCGTCAGCGGGCGAACGTTCACCTACGAACGGCAGGTCCGGACCGCGATGACGGGGCGGTACGCGGTCACGGTCCCGTACGCCGGTCGGTACGCGAACGTCGAAACGCAGACCGTCACCGAAGCGAACGTCACGAACGGTGGGTTCGTCGTCGACGGGCGTGACGGGGGGAACTGGTCGCTCGAGGCCGGACGGGGACAGTACGTGTTCGATACGGCTGGCAACAACCACGGGTTCGTCGAGAACGGGACGTGGGTACCGGCTCGGAACGGTCGAGCACTCGCGTTCGACGGGGACGGCGAGGTGACTGTCCGGGACCCGCCTTCGCTTGACGAGTCCGGCCTTATGTACTCGCTTTGGTTCCGGACCGACCCCGACGTGGATTACGTGACCGAACGGACCGGACCGCGGCTGCTCGCACAGACGACCGAGACGGCCTACCGGGAGACGAACGGCGTTCAGATGCATCTCTTGACCGGAAACCTCACCGCTACGGTCGGGAACGGAACGCAGGCCGGAATCGCGCGCGGACCCCGCGTTGACGACGGTGAATGGCACCGGGCAACGGTGAGCTGGGACGGTGAGACCGTGTCGCTGTATCTGGACGGTGAGAGGGTCGGATCCGACACCTTCCGGGGGAGCGTGTCGAACGAAGCGCCGCTGGTGCTCGGTGCGAGTTCCGAGGGCGTACGTGGCATGGTAGGCACGATAGATGCAGCCCGCTACGGGAACGCGTCAATGGTCCCGGGGTCGGTAGCGGGTGCCTCAGACGGTCGGTAGATGTTTCGAGTTAATAGCAAGAGTTAATCCCGAGGACCGGATTGACATACAATAGCGCTGGTCAGTCACTACCCAGTTTTGGAACCATGAACGCTATCCTATTTGTATTTGACAGTCTTCGACAGGATCACTTGTCCTGCTACGGATACGATCGCGAGACGACGCCGGTTCTGGATAGCGTCGCCGAGGAGGGAGTCGTGTTCGAGAACGCGTTTTCACAAGCGACGTGGACCACGCCGTCGTCGGGATCGATCCTCACGAGCCGCTATCCCGACGTACATACGGCGGACAAGTTCAGAAGACCACTGAGTAAAGGATCGAAGCCCATGGCAGTCCCCCTGCGGGAGTTAGGGTATTCGACCGGCTGTATCTCGACGATGGACCAGATCAGCGAGATCCGCGATTACGACGAGGGGTTCGACGAGTTCACCGAGTTATTTCACGAGCACTCGCCGACGAGCGAGGACATCGCTCACGTAACGATGGAGCGATCGGCCGAGTGGATCCGGAGACACGCCGACGAGGACTTCTTTCTCTTTGTCTGGAACAGTGGTACACACAGCCCGTTTCGAGCACAGCAGGGAGTCGAGTTCGCCAGTGAGGAGGGAAAACAGTCCATACATACCTCCGAGACGGCGAGTCCGGACCAAGTCAGAGGACTGTACGACGAGACGGTTCAAGAGAACGACAGACAGTTCGAGAAGGTCGTCGACGCCCTCAAAGAGACCGGTCAGTACGACGAATCGCTCCTCATCGTCACGGCAGACCACGGAGAGGTGCTCGACGAACACGGTCGGTTCGAGATCACTCGAGACTGGATCCAGTCGTTCGTGAAGCGCGTCATCCCGGAGGACGTTCGAAAGCGCAACAGACTCTTCGAGTCGTACGGATGGCTCGGTCATCAGTTCTGTCTCCCGTACGATGAACTGCTCAACGTGCCGCTGCTACTGCGTTTCCCCGACGCGGAACACGCGGGAACGCGCGTATCGGAGCTAGTGCAGACGATCGATATAGCACCGACAATTCTCGATGTCCTCGATGCCCCAGCTTTCGGCCCGTTCCAGGGGACGAGCTTGCTCCCCTCGATTCGGGGTGGAGAAGCACAGAACGGATACGTCTACTCGACCAGCTCGGTCGTCGGAAACGACATGTTGTACCACTCCGTCCGCGACGAGCAGTACAAGTACGTGAGAATAGATAATAACCTCACGAACACGTACGAGTTTAGACACTGGCCCGCTCGTTCGCTCCTCACGTTCCCGCTGAAACTAGGCCGGTCCGAGTTCCTCTTCGATTGCAACGAGAGCGAATCTACAGACGTGAAATCCGACAACGAACAGACGCTCAGTCGGTTCAGAGCTGAGTTCGATCGGTGGCGAGATTCGAACGAAACTGCCCGGGAATCGGACGCGCTCTCCACCGAGTATCGGCTCGACGAAGACGCTAAAAGCCGGCTGAGCGACCTCGGATACATCGATTAGAGGCAGCCATGAAGCCAATCGTCTCCGAGGGTCGCGAAGAATGGGCCGTGACGACAGGGATCCCCCTGGCAGTCACCATCTTGTGTGGAATCTCGGCCGTATTCTTCTATTCGAGCGGTTTGCAGTTGCTTCTCTATCCGGTCGTGACGGCGGCGGTGGCTTCGATGCTGTACCTCGCGGGGAACGCATACTCCGGTCACGAACTGGGAACTATCGATTCTCGCACAGCGAAACGGACGATACAGATTGCTTGCTTCATCGGTATCGCCGCTCTCGTCACGCTGAGTAGAGCAGGCGGCCCGGCCCGACCGGATGGGTACTTTTTCGTATATCTGACAGTATCGGGGCTGATCCTCGTTACAGCGATGATGTTCCCGAGCAATCACGTACTATTCCAAGTGATCCTCCTCGCCCTCGCGACCCGGATCAGTATCTTCCGGGCGGCACCAGTTATCGGGAAGGACACCACCACTCACCAAAGTATCGTAGGATACCTGCTGGAGACGGGTGATCTGGTGCCCGCCTCGGTTTCGTACTACCACTGGTATCCTGTTTCGCACGTCACATCGGCGAGCACCGCTTTGCTCTCCGGCCTATCGTCGAAATTTGCTTTTTTCCTCACCACCTCTGTGACAGCAGTCCTTAGCGTGGTGCTGGTGTACCTAGCTACGCTGAGACTGTACGACGGCCAGCGATCCCGACAAGCCGGCCTGATCGCTGCTCTGTTGGTCGTTCTGTCTTGGCCACACCTCAACCGGACTGCGATCCCGATCGCACAGACGATGAGCCTCACGCTCGTCTCCGGGTTTATTTATTTGCTGATCAGAGACCCCGACCGAAGATTCCAAATATTACTGATCGGGCTCCTGGTATCGATCGGAGCCGTCCACGTTTTAGCACCGATCCTCCTCAGCGGACTGTTCGTGATATTTCTCACGTACAGAGTCATTGTACAGCAATACGAGGCCTCGGCGGGCAAAGTGATCCGTGGTTTCGCTGTCACTAATCGGGCGATATTGGGGTGTTTCGTCGTGGTTTACATGCTTGAGTACTTCATTTTCACTCGCAAACTCTCCTTGCAAGTGTATCGAATCTCCTATCTGTTCACGGGCGGAGGGTCGCTCTCTGGAGCAGTTTCAAATGCGGGGGGTTCGCTCCTCAGTACGGAGATTCTGCTTTCCGTCCCACCACTGTTGTTGTTTGCCGGTTCGCTTTTGATCACCGGACTATTCGTTCTCGTCGGGGCGTACGATTATCTGGAAGCGCTCGTGAAAGGAACCCTTGACCACCGGTACGGAACCTGGGCAGTCACAGGAGGGTTGCTGTTTGCCGGATTCTCAGTCGCGCTTTTCGTCGGTCACGGGTCCAGTATCACCAGAGGGTTGCCGACTGCGATCGTCATCGTCGCACCAATCTGTGGGATAGCAGCCGCGAAAATCTGTAGGACGGCAGGAACCGAAGGGACAGTCGCGATCTTGATAATACTTGTCGCCGGAGCGTACTTAGGGGTCGCCAGTCCGACATCTGCAGTCCCCGAACGAACCAGCGGGTTCCAACCGATGTTAACCGAGTCGGAGGTCGCCGTAATCGACTTCGTTCATCAAAACGACATTGAGTCGTACACGCATCCGTATCTAGCGGGCAAGATCAATATCTACGGTGTGAATAACGGGGAGATCGAGTCGTTGGCCCGTCTCGATGAGCACTCCAATCAGCCACCGCCCTCTATATTAAAGGAGTACAACGACCTCAAAGTCCGGCACCCCTACGTGTTCCGCGAATACTACAGCGAACGCGGGGTGGTACAGCCGGAGACACTCGCCACGTCGTACGATTCGGGAAAGACGCGAATACTGTTGCCCAGGGCACGATCGTGAGTGAAGCGGAGAGAGTACAGCGACTTCAGTGGACGTGAGAGCCGGCGGCGGATCTAATGGGGAAAGCTAATATCCAGTCAAAGTTAGACCAAAGTATGCCACCTTCGATATATGTCTTTACTATGGATTGTCTACGGAAGTCGATAACGGGTGCTTCTACGACCCCGTTTATTTCCTCTTTGCCGGTCCAGTGGTCGAACTGCTATTCTTCGAGTACGTGGACGCTTCCCTCCCACGCATCTCTATTCAGTGGCGTCAATGCGATGGAACACGGGGTTACTCGCCCGAGAGACACGTTGAGCGAGGAGGAGAGTGTCCTCCCGAGAGAGGCGCAGAATCAGGGGTATCAGACGGCAATATTTAGCGAAAATCCGTACTTCAGCTCTCGGAAGGGATTCGACCGAAATATCGATGCCGTCGACGACGGGATCGGCTGGAAACTCCTGTACTCTACGTTCAACCCGGCGATTCACGTGGAGGGAGTCTCTACTGAAGCTCTCTCTTCGCTCGTGAGCGAAATCGTCCAGAGACCCGGGAGATTCGAGAACACAGTCAACTCACTGTACGCTGCGTATTCGAAATTTGGTCCCCAATCTTCATCCTATCCGCACCATGGGCAACGAGTTCTGAATCATCTCAGTACGTTCGTTGATGAGTCAGAGGGACCGATCCTAGCTGTTACGAACGTGTTAGACCCCCACGACCCATATTTAAATACGCCACCAAGCGTTCAAGAATCGCGCGATCGGGACGAACTACGGGCAGTCGAACACGCACACGAAAGATACAACATAGATAAACAGTATCTCCTGACTGACGACGGAATGCCGGAGCAGATCGAGTCCGTGTTCGATACGTGGTCGGAACTGTACGATTCACAGGCGGAGATATATCGGGAATACTCATGTGAATCGGATAGGTTGTTGAAAGCGTGGAGAGATAGAAATGAGAGCGTGTTCGACGATTCGCTGGTCGTAATCGTAGGTGACCACGGCCAACTGTTCGGTGAGGAAGGAATGGTGGGACATCAGACTTCGTTACATCCAGACGGGATCAACGTGCCGTTGGCCATTTCTCCTCCGAAGACCTGGGAGAGTCAAGCGGTCGAGCGTGACGGTCCGGTTTCTATCTCGGGAGTAGGCGCGTCCCTGAAAGAGGTCTGCAAGGGCGACATTACATCGACGAGAGAACTCATAAACCGCATCGAAGAGGCGAGTCGAGACCACGGCGATGACGTGACAGTCTGTGTCGATGGCCCGAAGTGGTACATGAAGACCTTGTACAAAAACGAGGAGTTCCATAGAAGTCTGATCGATGCGCTCGCTGTACGGAAAGTGGCTCACATCGGTCGCGATCGAGTGGAGATATTCGAGAGCCCTTGGGACTCCGAGACCATCGATTCAAAGGTTTACGAATACGCCGAAGGTAGTCGGACAGTTCTCGAAGACGAAAACGCAAGTCTGGATGAAGAGACGAAGCAGTGGCTCTCTCGGGGACACAATGAAGAGTCAAACGGTGATCTCTCGGTGAGTTCTCAGCTGAAAGCACTCGGATATGCGTAAGATCGCAGACGATCCGATACCGGAGTAGATATGAGTCTGATAAAGTCGAGTTTAAAACTGTCCACGTCGCAGGGACTCGCCTCGGTGTTGAATTTCATCGCGCTCGCGTTCTTCGCCCAGAGATTGGGTTCGACGGTACTCGGGATATTTTTTCTTTTCCAGTCGGTGAACGGCGTCGCGAAGACTGCATCGAACTTCGGAGTCAGACAGGCGATCGAGAAATCCATCAGTGAACAGAACCAGTCCCCGAACGTTGTTGCGTCAGGAATCGTGGTGCGAGGACTCCTCCTAGTACCGGTGCTGATCTGCGTGTTCGTGTTTGCCGACAGTGTAAACTCGTACCTCGGGGCCGATCTGGCCGTGTTACTACTGTTCTCGATTGTGATCGACGAACTGGGCCAACTCACGGTTTTCATATTGAAAGGAGAAGTGCGGGTAGGCGAAACTGCCGAACTACAGTTTATCCAACAAATGGGGTGGGTCGTCGGAGGGGTCCTTCTCGTACTAGCGGGCTTGGAAGTGCGCGCGTTGATATACGCGGGGATCTTCGGATCAGCAATCAAATCAGTTTGGGGGATATACAAGATCTCGGTCCCTCTGGGAACCGTGACGAGATCACAGATGCGAGAACTGCTGCTCATGGGGAAAGATTTCTTTTTGCCCGCATTCAACGCGCAGATCTACAACTGGGCGGACGTTCTCGTCATTGGGTTCTTCTTGAGCCAGGGGGCCGTTGGAGCGTACGAAGTGGCATGGCGTGTGTGTTCCATCATGGTCACGTTCAGTAAGGCCCTCGCGAACTCGCTGTTCCCCCAGGTTAGTTCGTGGGACGCCGCGATGGATCGAGAACAGATCGCTTCAGTACTTCCAGACGCATTGCTGGCCTCGTATCTGTTCGTGATTCCAAGCTTCGTCGGTATTGCCATTCTGTCGGAAGCGATCCTCGGGGAGATCTTCGGAAGCGGATACACCGGAGTCACAACGGTACTGATACTACTTGCAGGGGGGAAGTTGGTCGAAGCGGCGAAGTTGGTCATCGGGCCGACTCTGCGCGGAATCGGGAAAGCCGACCTCTCCACCCGGGCAGCAGTGGCTTCGGGGCTGCTAAACGTGATGTTAAACATCGTCCTCACGTTCCATTTCGGGCTTTTGGGCGCCGCAACTGCGACGACCTTATCGGTCGTCGTCGGAACTGCGCTGCAGGTGTATTTCCTCAGTAGATATCTCCCGATTTCGATCCAGCTATTCGAATCGAGCTGGCTCGTCGTGTCTTCCGCAGTCATGGGTCTAGGTCTCGTCTCTCTGCAGCGGGTTCTCCGGATAGATTCGGTTGTTTCCCTCGCTCTGACCATTTTCGCGGGCGCCTTGCTCTACTTTGCGGTCGTCTCACTTTATGCACCGATGCGCCATCGGATTCGAACGAACGTCCGGAAACTGATCCCGAGCGGGGTCGTATAGCAGCCAGATCCGTCTCGAAGCGCCGATCGTACGACTTGTTCTGAGATGAAACGACGCATGTGGACGGTCGAGCCATTTGGGAGAACGAACCCGCTCCGACACCGGTCGGACGGTTCGGGGTGTGCCTCCACACGACGGAGCTGTCGGTCGGAGAGATGCCGCTATCTCGGACCTGCTTGGTTCCGACCGACCACACGGCGCGACTTGGGACCGCCTCGACAGCCGGATCCGGAACCCCGTCGAACGGTGGTTCCGGACCCCGACTGTCCGAATCGACCGCTTTACCTGAAATGGCGGGTAGTCGACGGAGCTGTCACAGTGGGTACGAGGGGGGGATGCCGATACAATCACGAACGACCAGAGCGTGTGTCGACGGGCGAACACCAACTCAGAAGCACCAGAACGAGACGGTGCACCTACAATGAGAACAGTGAGAGAGAAGCTACCGACAAAGATTTAAACAGTGTGTTCAAAGGGCGCTCAAATGGAGTCTGTCGTTTTCATTACCGTCGACTGCCTTCGATCCGACCACGTCGGTTGCTACGGGTACGAGCGAGAGACGACACCGACGATCGACAGCTTAGCTAGTCGAGACGGGGCTGTAAAACTGGAGGGGTATTCGAACTCACCGGGCACCCAGTGGGCGACGCAAACGCTGTACACGGGAAAGTGGACCGTACAGATTCAGGGACACGGAAACCCAGGGAACACTCCCACTCTCCCCAGGGTCTTCAAGGAGAACGGGTATGCGACCGCGGGGTTCAGTATCAACGGCCAATTTAGTGAATTCTACGACTACGACGCGGACTTCGACGACTTCTACGGGCTTGACGACTTCAAGACCGACGAAGATATCCTGAGCAGAGCGGGGAAGTACGTGAACGACAACTACGTCAGCAACTTCAGGATCAGGCAGTTCCTCTCTCGGATGTACAATCACTACTTTTTGCCCGCGAAGTCGAAGGTTTCGGACGACGCTGTCGGGCCGACCGACGAGGATTTGGTCAACCGTGCCGTCGAGTGGATCTCTGAGAGGCAAAACGAGTCACGGCCGTTTTTCGCCTGGATCCACCTGATGGACGCCCACACTCCGTACCCGCACCGACCCGAGCACCTCGAAGCTGTAGGTGGCGATCCGGAAGCCAAGAGCATCTTCAATCCGAACAAGAGCGGAGATCTAGACGACCCCGAGTACCGAGAAGATGCGTTTAGAGCGTACGATGCGGCGATCAGGAGCGCGGATGAGCAGATCGAGCGCGTCCTTGCGACCGTATCCGACGATACCGTAGTAACCGTCACAGCCGATCACGGCGAGGACTTCGGCGAGTGGATCGGCTTCCATATGCCTTCGGTGTACAGTAGTATGTCACAGGTCCCCCTGGTGATCGATGGCGGGAACCTGAACGACGACATCTCGGGACGTGTTCAACACGTTGACCTCACTCCGACGCTCGTGAAGGCAGCCGGAATAGAGCCACCGGAGGAGTGGGAGGGGGAGCCGGTCCACGAAAAAGACATCGGGGAAGACCAACCTATCTACTTCACGATAGAGACAGACGACTACGGATTCGGAGTCAGAGTGGGGGACTGGAAGCTAGTCCGTTCTTCGAGCGAGGACGATCCCCTGCTGTATCGGAGCGGATACCTCGAACAGGAGGGGGAAGAGGTCGGCGACGAGTATCCCGACAAACGAGAGGAACTCGACGCGATACTGCAAGAGCACTTGGACGACGTTCGGTCACGAATGGTCGGTGAAGCCAAGGCGGGATGGGACACCGAGGAGGGGCGAGAGAACCTCCCGGAAGACCTAGAGGACAATCTCGAAGAACTAGGGTATCTCTGAGGTCGGAACCCGGCGACGTTGGGTTCCGGCATCAAGATTGCTGGTGGTTTACGAGGAGAGATCGCGGTAAGAAGACTCGTACCGGCCGACCATCCGGTCGACGTCGTATGTCTCCGAGACCATTTCGTAACCGTTCTCGCCCATCGTTTCGCGTCGGTCGTCGGATGACAGTTCGATCAGCCGGTCGGCGAGTTGGTCGGAGTCGTGCGGTGGGACGGTGTACCCCATCACACCGTCGTCGACGACGCGTCTCACACCGGGAGTATCCGTGGCTACCACGGGCAGCTCGCTCGCCATGGCTTCGAGGATCACGACACCGAATCCGCGAACGGTATCCGCGTACGTGACGACGAAAGCGTCGGCGATGGCGTAGTAATCGTAGACGGAATCGACGTACCCGGTGACGAAGACGTTGTCCTCAAGCCCCAGCTCGGTGACTTGGTTTCGCAAGTCGTCTTCGAGCGGTCCGCCGCTGCCGACGAGGAGAAGCTTTGCCTCGGGGACTTGGTCGATGACTGTATCCATCGCTTCTACGATGTCAGTTTGCGACTTCGACTCCGCATACCGGGCGACGTTCACGAAAACGAGGTCGTCTTCGTCGATCCCCCGCCTGTCTCGGACGGCTTGAGGGTCGGCATTCTCCACGTTCGACCGGAACCCGTTCACGTCGATCCCATTGTATACGACGTCCCACTGGTCACCCGGCCGGATATCAAACGTCTCTTTGGCCGACTGCGTGTACGCGATGGTGAGGTCGTCGAACCGTCGAGTCCTCCGTTCGAGAGCCCGGAAGACGGGATGGTAGTTGTCGGCAACAGCGTGATGAGTCGAGACGACGGAATCGATGCCGGACAGCCTTGCCATAGTTCTTCCAAGGTGGTATATCGGAGGGAGGTGGCAGTGAAGCACGTCGTACTCGGTACTGTGGAAGTGATTGTACGCCCGGAGTATGGCTCGTGGATCGAACGGTGAGCTCCCACCGAACCCGACCACAGTAGCGCCCGCTTCGCGGAGTTCATCCGCTAACCCGTCGGCGGACAGGAGATGGCAGACGGTGTAGGAGACCCCCGGGTCACTGCTATTTTCGACGAGACTCAACAGGACGTTTTCGGCGCCACCAGGATGGAGAGACGGAATAAAATGGCAAACTCGAATAGGGTCTGTATCACTCATGCGAGATCTGCGTTACCGGCACGAAGTCGGCGGAGCAATATAAATTGATTTGATTGAGGATTGCCAGCCCGCTGCTCTCAATCGATGATTTCGGCCGGATTTCCGGCTACGGTCACATCCGGTGGGACATCGGTCGTCACAACTGCCCCGGCTCCGACCAGTGCATTCGATCCGACGGTGACGCCAGGGGCGATCGTGCAGCCGGCTCCGATCGCTGCGCCGTCCTCGATCGTCGTTGCTTCCAGTTCCCACTCCCCTTCGACGCTCGGGTATCGGTCGTTCGTGAACGTCGTTCCAGGACCGATGAAGACGCCGTCACCGATGGTCACACCGGTCGGGATGAAAACGAACGGACGAACAGTACAGTTGCTTCCGACAGTTACGTCCTCCTCGATATAGACGAACGAGTCGATCTTCGTACCGGCGCCGATATCACAGCCGTACAGGTTAGTGTGATCGTATATCGTAGTATCTTCGCCGAGGCTTACATCCTCCATGACCGAGTACTGTGGGCTATCGTCCGTCATCAAGCGTCTCCTCTATCTCGCCGATCACGTCGACGGTCCGTGCCCCGACGATCGCTGAATTGAACTTGTTCTCTCCCGAGTCGATCGCGGAAACAAAGTTATTCGCTTCTGCTTTGATCGTATTGTTGTCGGTGACCTCTCGCAATTCCGTCGAACCGTCCGGTTCGTGCATCTCGATGGTCTGATCGACGCAATCGACGACTGCACTACGTTCTTCACCTGCGATCTCCAGTGACCGGCGGCGGACGTGATCGGCCCAGCTGACCTGAATTGATGTCTGCACGTCGTCTACTGTCGCCCCGATAGTGGCCTGCTCGTACGAATCCGTGGCGGCGGATTTCGACCCCATCACCGTGATTTCGGTCGGCCAGTCTCCGGTAATGAAGTTCAGTATATCGACCGGATGCGGGAGAAGGTCCCAGAGGACGTTCGTGTCGGCGAGCGGCTCGATGTCGTGAGTCCAGCGGAGCGTGATTGCATTGACCCCCCCGAAGTGGTCGTCGTCGTAGAGGTCTCTGACCTCTCGAACGACGTTCGCGAAACGGAATATGTGTCCTGTCTGTAATATCCGCCCGTTTGCGCTCGCCATCTCGACAAGGTCGTACGCATCATTGTGATCGACGGTCAGAGGCTTCTCCACGAGGATATCCGTCTCAGCTTCTATCGCCTGCTTGGCGATCCCAAAGTGGGACGTGTTGCCCGTACAGACGTGTAATCCATCGACTTCATCGATAATAGATTCGACTGACCGTGCCGTATCGTCCGCTCGGTCCGCGTCCTCGAGTCGGGACCTGTCGATGTCGCAGGCAACAACGCTGTCGATCACGCCCTCATCCCGAAGCGTGGCGTATTCGTCAAATACTTTCGATCCCCAGTATCCCAGGCCGACCACGGCGATTTTCATCGTGCCTCGAAGAATTCTCGGACTGATTTTACGACCCGATCCACCTCCTCGTCCCCCATTTTCGGGTGTGAGGGGAGACAGAGGATCTCGTCAGCCCACTGCTCCGCCGCCGGGAACGACGTGTCGTCGTACCCGCGGCCCCGAAACGATGGCTGGCGGTGGACGGGTTTTTCATAATTGATCCCCGTCTCGATCTCCCGTTCGCTCAGGTGTTCCTGAAGTTCATCACGCTGGTCGGTCCGCACCGTGTACATGTACCAGGCTGGCTTCACGTCGTCAGTTTCAGCCGGAGGGAGCGATAGGCCGTCGATCCCCGAGAGGCCAGTATCGTATGTTCGGGCGATCTCCCTTCGACGCTCGTTCCATTCGTCCAATCGTTCCAGTTGCTTTCGGCCGATGGCCGCGTTCGAACTGTCCAGTCGAGCTGTGTAGCCGAGCACGACGTGCTCGCCCGTTTCCGGGTCCCTGCCGACGTCTCTCAACGTCCGAGCGGTCCGGGCCAGTTCCGGGTCGTCGGTGACGATCATCCCCCCGTCACCACCGACAGTCATATTCTTCGACGGGTAGAACGAGAACGCCGCCATGTCCGAAAAGGAACCGACTCTCTCCGCGTTTCGCGTTGCTCCGTGTGCCTGGCAAGCGTCTGATATAACGGGGGTATCGGGCGCGATAGATTTCAGCTCGGGAACGTCCACGGGGTGACCGTACAGATGAACTGGAAGGATAGCGTCGACCTCTTTTTCGGACACCACCTGCTCAGTCGCGTTCAGGTCAAGCGTGTACGTCTCGAGATCGATGTCGACGAACTCAATCTCCGCGCCGATCTGCAGAATGGGAGCCGCTGTCGATACGAAGGTCCCTGGCGTCGTGAGGACCGTATCTCCGTCTCCGATCCCCAGCGCCTCGAGACAGAAGCGAATCGCGCGGGTACCGCTGTCGAGGCTGATAGCGTGCTCGACACCGATGTATTCAGCGAACTCGGCTTCGAACTCCTTCACCGAGTCGCCGCGGAGGAAGTACTCCTCCTCGAGGACTCTCGTAGACTCGGCAATCATTTCCTCAGTCAAGGCTGGTTGTGCGAGAGGGATGTCCATTTCTAGGTCGGTGTATACGTACTCACCTACCGCTTTGAACTTTTTGAAGGAGTGTTCCCAATCCGAAAGCGCCAAAGTATTACGTCCGTTCGGCGACCGTCTCGTCGAGGATCTTGTTCCGGTAGCCCGTGGCCTTGTACGAGAGCTTGTCCGGGCCGGTGAGTCTGGCCGCCGCACGCAGTCGTTTCGCGCTGTCGACGAACGACCGGAGGGTGTCGGTGGTCTGTTCGTTGTAATACTGTTCGAGCGCGTCGAGGTCAGCCTCGTCGACCGGTTCGTCGCCGGTCCGGTCGAAGTGCGTGTGGACCATCGGCTCGTGGACGATCGTGTTGTGGCGCATCCACGAGGTCATGATCTTCATCGGGTACGTGCTGGAGCGGTTGGGCGGCTTGACGACGAACGCCGAGAGCGGAACGTTGTGGAGCCGCCAGTCGTCGCGGCGAATGTACCGGGTGCGTTCGAGCAGAGTCTGGTACATATCGTCGATGCCCGACTGGTCGACGTCGAGCGCGGCGACGACGAGCGCCTCGTTGTCGATGAGACGCTCGTGGAGGTGCTGGAGTTCATCCTCGGACCAGCGGTCGGCGTCGATGTCGTCGTCGATGATACATTTGTAGTCCTTCCCGTCCCCGCTGACGTCTTCGACCTTCCCAGGGGTCGGGCAGACGTCGCAGCCGATACACGCCTGGATGTACTCCGTCGAGAAGTCCATCACGTCGAACTCGACCATGTCGTCGTCGATGGCGGCGATCTGTTTCTCGACCGCCGACCGAACCATTCCGTCCTTGTCGCGAGTCACGAGGACGCCGACGCTCAGGGGCTCGGAGACGACCTCGTCGGTTTCGGCTGGGCCGAGGTCCCGACTCACGTTCGCGAGCGCGGCGACCTTGCTGACCCGGAGGCCGGTCCCGAGCGACGTCTCGAGGCCGAACTCGTCGTCGGCGACGTCACCGATGTCACCGCCCCAGCCGGTTCCGCCGTACTGGCAGGTCTTGGGGCCGTTCCCGACGATGCGCGCGCCGTGGTTGAGGTTCTCGAACAGCGCGTAGACGTTGGCCGTCTCCTGGCCGCCGTTGCGTTTCGACCCGACCGAGACCGTCCCGACGATCTTGTCCTCTAAGAGATCGTGTTCGGCCGCGAAGTTGATGAACGAGTGCATCAGCGACGACCGGTCGCCGAAGTAGACGGGACTGCCGAGGACGATCCCGTCGGCGCGTTCGAGCGCGTTCCGGAGCGGAGCGATGTCCTCGAACTCGCCCTCCGAGTTGGCGTACGAGCGGTCGCGGCCGACGTACTCGGTGAGCTTGTGGAACTCGATGTTCGCCCTGTCTTTCGCGCCGTATAGCGCCGTCAGGACCAGCGCGTCGCTGTTCGTGATGAGTTTGTCCCCGCTCTGTGAGAGGTCGCGCACGAACGGCTGTATCTCCCCGAGGAAGTCGTCGTGGTAGATGTCGCGGTGTTCGAGCGCTTCCAACCGGTCGACGAGCTCCGAGGAGCCGATCTCGCGGTCGACACCGTCGACCTCGTCGATACTGGAGCGGTTCCGTATGCTCCCGCCGATTCCGATGACGAGCGGGGATTCCGTTGACATACCTTTGAATGATAGAAGGACCCACAATAAGCTTTCCGCACACGGCCCCAAGACCCTCATATTCGGAATTTTTATACACTAACTATCCGTTTGTGGAAACATGAAGCACTGGGAAACGACACTGTACGCGGTCGTCAACCACGACGAGGAGTTTGGGAGCGTCCTGGAGTCGTCGCTCGACGAGCTGAACGTGTCGGTCCCCGAGTTCTGCGAGGGCACCGACCTCTCCGAGAGCACGGTCTACAAGATACTCTCTGGCCACCGGGAGAACATCCAGCTACGGAACTTTCAGCGGATCGTGCGGAGGTTGCGGCGTCTCGAACAGGGTCGGAGTCTCAACGAGCGCGTCGTCGCGATCATCACGAACAGAGAAGCGCTCGAGCAAGTGAAAGACGAGATTACGGTAGCGGGATACGATATCTCGATACAGGGATATCCCTGTTCAACCGTCGAGGAGGCCATCAGACAAGGCATCATCGCTGAACGCGACGGGGTCGACGCCATCATTTGCGGACCGATAACTGCCTACACGATCGAAAACATCATATACACCCCAGTTATCGGGCTGGACGTGCGTTCGGAACAGATCCGGGACGCAGTCGAAACTGCCGTCAGCCGAACGGAAGGAATAGATGACTGAAATAGATGCGGTCGACGTCCGTCGCCTAAAGATCCCCCTGTCGGAGCCGTACCACCTCTCACACGCGACCGTCGAGAGTTTCGACGTGATACTGTTCGAAGTAGTCACCCTCTCGGGGAGACGGGGGACCGGCGAGGTGACACCGCTGACGGGGTATTCACGTGAATCCGGCAGCGAGGCGTGGTCGCGGCTGACCGACGTCGCGACGGTGCTACCGGGGCTTACCGAGTCGGAGGCTCGCCAACGGATCGAGGACAGATTAGACGGGTACCGGTTTACACGGACGGCTGTCGACTGTGCACTGGAGACGGCGTTCCATGACCCGATCGAGTCCGTTGCGGCGCCGGTAGTCGGGATCACATCGACGGATATCCCGGCCGAACAGGCCGTCGTCGATGTCACCGAGCAGCTCGAAGCGGGATTCGAGACCGTGAAGGTGAAGATCGGGTTCGACCCCGAAACGGACGCAGCGCGCCTCTCCGAGGTCGTCTCCGAGACGCCGGGCGACATCGAGTTCCGCGTGGACGCGAACCAGGGGTACACACTCGAAGAGGCGCGACGATTCCTTGCCGGCGTGCCGACCGAACGGTTACAGCTCCTCGAACAGCCGCTTCCGACAGGGAATCTGCACGATCACGCGACGCTGCACAGCGACTTCGAAGTCCCGGTAATGCTCGACGAAGAGATCTCTTCGGCAGCAGACCTCGAGGCCGTGGCGGACGTGAATGCAGCGGGACTGGTCAAATTCAAGCTCATGAAAGCGGGAGGGTGGCGAACGCTCCAGTCGCTCGTACGTCGAGCGAACGAACTGGACTTCGGAGTCGTCGTCGGCAACGGCGTTCAGTCGGACGTCGCCTGTATCTACGAGGCGATCATCTGGCAGCGAGCAAACCTCCCGCTCGCCGGTGAGTTCAACGGGTGGCGCAAGCAACGGCAAGCGCTGACCAGTGGCGGGCTGCAATTCCAGGATGGACGCCTACGATGGGACGGCACGTCGATAGAATTCGAACCCGATGTCGTCGCGCAACACACGGTCGAGCGAGCGCAGTACGGCAACTGACTGGGCCGGTTTCCGAACGATTATACGAGTCCAATAGAACCTGTTCACAACTAGAATGTCGAAGGACGTACTCCTGATCGGAGTGGACGCCGGAACGTATCGAGCCATCGACCGGCTGACGGACAAGGACCGGCTCCCGGCTATATCACGTCTCCTCGACAGGGGATCGCGGGGGGTACTGCAGAGTTCGACGCCGCCGTGGACACCGACAGCGTGGACGAGCCTCACCAGCGGCAAGAACCCCGGGAAACACGGGATATTCGATTTCAAAACGACCGACCAATCGCGGCTCGTGAACGGGAACGACGTGTCGACTCGCCGGATCTGGGATTACCTGAGCGAAGCCGGCAAGCGGTCGATCGTACTCAACGTTCCGGTAACCCATCCAGCACCCGACATCGACGGCGTGTTGATCCCTGGCTACCTCGGCCCGGAGGTCGACGAGGCCGTCGCGCAACCGGCCGGAGTCGTCGAAGAACTACGGTCCAACATCGGATCGTATACAGTCTACAAGTCGGGCGATACTCTGCAAGGAGACGACCTCTGTCGGGAGTACTGTGACCTGATGGAGATGCGTGTGGACGCGGCGGAGTACCTCTGTACGACGTACGAGTGGGACTTCACGATGGTTCAGTTCCAGCGGACCGACACCGTGTTCCACGAACTTCCGAACCGCGAGCACATCGATAGCGTGTACGAAAAACTCGACGAGTGCGTCGGCCGTCTGGTCCGGACGACCGACGCCAGCAACACGATGCTGGTTTCGGACCACGGGATGGGGCCGCTGGGCGAGTGGGACTTCCGGATCAACACGTGGCTAGAGGAACAGGGGTATCTAGAGACAGCGGTCGACGGATACCAGCCGGGCTGGGACAAACCGGAAGGCGAAGTTGAGGATGAGGGGAAAGGATCGCTCCCGAGCCGAGCGTTCCAGTTCATCGCCGAACACGGCCTCGCGGTACAGGACATCGAGCGGCTACTGAACCGCGCTGGGCTCTCGGGTACCGTGCAACGCCTAGTTCCGAACCAGTTGCTCGACGCGGCGGTTTCCAGCGGGAGCGAAAAGATCGAAAGGGCAGCTTCGAGAGCGTACTGTCCCTCGGGCCCAGGTCTTGGGATTTACTGCGAAGACGGCGTTCGAGAGGAGTTGATCACTGCCCTGCGGGACGTTCGTGACCCGGATGGGAACCGGGTGTTCGAATGGGTCGAGCCAGCAGACAGTGTGTTCGACGGACCAATGACGGAACCCGGACCGGACGTGCTGGTGATGCCGCGAGAAATGAACTACTACATCGGAGCGACGCTCACCTCGCGGGCGTTCGAGGAGAGCCGATACGCATACAACCACAAGCGCGAAGGTGTCTGTATCACCGCAGGCGAAGGGGTGGAGCCGGTGAAAACCACTCTGGATATCACCGACGTCGCACCGACCGTACTCGCCCTGCTGGATGTCGAGTTGGACGAAGACTTCGACGGGGAAGTCCCACGGGGTGTGTTCCCGGACCTTAGTGTTCCAGACGAGCGAAAATACGATCCGATCGAGGAGGCACACATCGACGAGTCGTACGCAGACGTCGAATCGCGGCTTGAGGACCTGGGATACTTCTCCTGAGCAGCGAGACCGTCAATGCTGAACGTCTTCGAGTGCGCCCAGTGTCGCCTTCGCGAACCGTTCCATGGAGTAGCGTTCGAGCGTCTCGTCGTCGACGCCGGTTTCTACCCTTGGTTCCGCCGACAGTATCTGTTCTGAGAGTGCGTCGACCGACGCGAGCGCGAGCCGATCGTGGTCGATCTCGGGGAGGATCCCGACGGGCGTCGCGTGAACCGGGGTTCGAAGACTGAGCGCTTCGAAGACCACTGTGGGGTAGGCTTCGGTGTACGACGTGAGCACGAGCGCGTCGGCAGCCGAAATGTATCGGAGAGTCTCTTGGTGGGGAAGTTCGCCAAGAAGTTCGACTCGGTCTTCCAGTCCGCGCTCACGGACTTCCCGCTCGACCGCGGCTCGCTCCTGTCCGTCGCCGACCAGCCAGAGGTGGTACGTCTCCGGAAGCGCTTCCAGCACGGAGAGTGCGCCGGCCGGGTTCTTGATGGGGACGAGCCGGGCAACGTAAACCAGCTGCGTGACCTCGTCTCCGCCCGGATCGGGCGAACGGGTCAGATCGACCGACCGAACGTCAGACATGTCGAGGATCCCGTGAACGAGACGCGTTTCGGCGGACGAGAGGCGACGTACCTTCCGCTCGACCTGTGGCGTCCGGGACAGGACGAGGTCGCCGAGGAACAGCGTGAAGATCAGCCGTTCGAAGACGAACACCGACTTGGGTTTGGAGGGGTCGTCCTCGTTGATGCTCGGCGAGTAGGCGATGTAGTTCACCACGGGAATGCGATATACGAGGCCGATAACTTTGGCGACCGGGTGGAGGGCGTGGTTCGTCGAGTAGACGACCGATATATCCCGTCGGAGCGGCAGCAGGAACAGGCGGACGAACAGGAGTACTGTCGTCGCAATCCGCCGGAGTTGTCCGCGGGGGCTGTTCAGGTGATCGTTCTCCGGCCGCATGCGGTAGGGTCTGCGGATCTCCACGCCGTCTTTGCGTTCGCGACGCTCCGACCCCTCGACCTTGTCGGCGTAGACGAGCACGTCGTGCCCCTCGGCAGCGGCGGCTCGGGCGAACTTCCAGTCGTCCCGTGCCCCTCCCGATGTCTTCGGGTAGAAATCTCCCGAGAGCATGAGGATGTTCATCGCCGATCAGCCCCTACTCTCGCCGACCGTCGCGCCGCGACAGCGGCGAGCGCGTCCGCGGTCGACCCCTTCATTTGTACCCGAGCGCCTCAAGTCTGTCTTCAACTTGGCGGTCGACGTCGTCGTCGGTTTTGTCCACGCTCCGGAGCTGCCCGCGACTGTGGGACAGCAACTCCTTGCGGAGTCGGTCGAAGCGTTCGCGTTCCTCGGTGTCGAGCGTGTCGAGGGCCACGGACTCGCCGGTTGGGACCGACAATGCCGACTCGGCGGTCACGTCGCCGCCGTCGATCTCCCGGGTCAGGAGGTACCCACGTGGACCGTCCCAGGCGGCGAAGCGACGCAACCCCTCGTGCTCGTCTTGTGCCGTCGCGCTGCTGAACACCGGATCGCCGAGGTCGCTCGGTCGGAGGAGCGATCGCCCGGGGAGGTCCACTCGGTCGTGGCCGACCGCGTCAAGGAGTGTCGGGAGGACGTCGACGGTGCTGACGGGGTCGGACCGCGTCGCCGACCCGATGTTGGAACCGACCACGAGCAGCGGCACCCGCGTAAGTTCCGGATAGACGTATCTTGGGTGGCCGTACCGGCCGTGCTCGCCAAAGAGGTCTCCGTGGTCGGCCGTAACGACCACGAGCGTCTCGTCAAGGAGGTCCCGTTCGGCGAGTGCGTCGAACAGCGACCGGATACAGTCGTCGAGGTATCGGATCTCGCCGTCGTATAGATCTACCGCGAGGTCGTGGTCCGCCTGCGACCCCTCAGCGTCGTTTATTCGGTGGTAAAGCGCCTGTGATTCCGCATTTCCGACTGTGGTGTCGGTGTATGGCGACCCGTCCGGGGGATTGTAGGGGCCGTGAGGGTCCATGTAGTGGTTCCACAGGAAGAACGGCTCGTCCTCGGACAACGAGTCAAGCCATGTCAACGACCGGTCGTTGATCTCCTCGGCGCGGGCGTGATACTCGCCGCGACTGAAGACGAACTTCTCGAAGGCCCGCTGGGCGAGCGCCAGGATCCGGTTTCGACCCAGATACATGTCGTCGTCGAAAGCGTCGAAGTCCCGGCCGAAGCCGTAGGCCCGAGAGACGTACGGATTGGAGTGGAACGCGGCGGTGGCGTGCGTGTCGGCGAGAAACGTCGCTACGGTGTCGGCATCAAGCGTGAAGTCCGGTGCGATCGCGTTCTGCGGGGCGCGCCCGGTGAGAATCGCGGGGACCGCCTCGCGGGTGTGAGAGCTGGCGGAAAACGCCCACTCGTACCTGAAGCCATCGTCGGCGAGAGAGTCGAGGAACGGCGAGGTATCGCGGTCGTAGCCGTACCCGGAGAGGTGGTCGGCGCGGAGCGCATCGATACTGAGCAAGGCGATGTTCCGGACCAAGGTATGCGCGAGGACGTGGTAGGGGCAAATGAACTTGACGAACGACCGCGAGAGGTGACGTTTCCGGACCGAGACCGCCGAGACGAGCGATCTCGATGGGTCGACCAATGACTCGCGAACGCTGACGGACTCGGCTGGCGGCAATACAAATAGTATCGCCCGATTCGAGCATGCGTCGCCAAGGCCGACCGCCCGTCCCGGACGCGGACCAATAACGCTAACTGAAGCGCCAGACTACGCCCGGTAGTGCCCCGGATATTGTTCCTCAACAAAGCGCCTCCGTACCGCGGGAGCGGTGCGGAGACAGTCATCTGGGAACTCGGCACGCATCTCGCGGCTCACGGTTGGGACGTCCACTACCTCAGCCCGATGGACCTCGACGATGCGGACCCACCCAACCTCGAGAACGTAACGCTCCACAACGTTCCGACACCCGACGGATTCCTGGCAGGGCGAGTCGCGTTCTTCCTCAAGGGGATAGGCCCGTACCGGCGCTTGATACGAGAACTGGACCCCGACATCGTGTACGACAACGCGTCCCCGCTCCTGTTCATCTACGCGCATCTGGTGACCCCCTCGCGAGTAGTGACGAAAGTACACGGGATCAACGGCCGAGCGGCGTTCGAGCACAAGTCCCGCCTCCCGACGAAGGTCGGAACGATGCTCGGAGACCAGCTCTACCGGCTGAAAGACGGGAGCGGACTACTGACGGTATCGGAGTCGACCCGCGACCGCCTCCAGCGACTCGTCTCGAAAAATCCGGATCGGATCCGCGTCGTCCGAAACGGTATCGACCCCGATCCCTACGAGTTTACCTTCAGCCCCGAGGGGCCGGTACTGAGCCTCTGTCAGCTGAGCCCGCGCAAGGACCTCGAGACGTTGCTGCGCGCGTGGCGCCACGTCAAGGACGCGGGCGTCGAGCGACGGCTGATAGTCGCGGGAGACGGGCCGCGACGGGACGCGCTCGAGGAACTAGCAGCCAACCTCGGTCTCCGGAACGTCGAGTTCAGGGGCTACGTGCCCGAGGAGGAGAAACTCCGCCTGATGCGCGAGGCGTCCTGTTACGTGCTGCCGACGCTGATGGAGGGGTTCGGGCTGAGCAATCTCGAAGCAATGGCGAGCGGGTGCGTCGTGATATCGACGGACGCGCCCGGTGTCCGCGATTACCTCCGCCACGAGAAAAACGGGCTGATGTTCCAGCCTGGCGATGACGGAACGCTTGCGACCGCCATCAGACGTGCCTTGGACGACCCCGAAGCGGCCGAATCCTGGGCTTTGAGGGGCCGTGAAACGGTCGAGGAACTGTATCACATCGAGGACACCGTTGCCGACGAGCGGGCCGTCCTCGAGGGACTCCTCTGAGCGTTACTCCCCGTATCTCGTCCGGCGGCCGGTCAGTACATCGTACCCGAGCTTTGTCATATGAGCCAGCGACCCGAGTGTTGGAAGCGGATCTCTCACCGATGGGATATCGTGATCGGCGGTCACAAATGAAGTCGCAAATCCACCGATGTCGGACCAAGCACCCTCTTCGACTGTCTCAATGAGCCACAGCAGATCGCCGGGGAGGAGCCACCGCTGTCGTACGCCGTCTCGGTAGCTTCCACGGTCGATCGCGTCCCTGTCGGCCCCGTCGCCGACGAGTTGCTGGTAGTGACTGAACGGGATATCGATACCGCAGTTCGTCGCCAACGCCAGCGAACCCCAGTAACGACCGTTTATCTCCACGAGAACGTGGGTATCGCCGTCGTAAATGTATTCGAAGTTGACCGGTCCGGTCCAGTTTAACTCCGCCACCAACCGCTCGGCGTAGGTGAGCATCTCCTCGCTGTGAAGGCTCTCAACGAGCGTGTAGCCGCCCCCACTGCGGGGATAGGTCCGGACTCGGCGGTTCTGCATGTAGCTCACGATCTCTCCACCCTCTGCGAGCACCGACGTGTCACGGATTTCCCCGTCTACGTACTTCTGAAGGAGTGGGTAGCGGCCGGAGTCTGAGATCTGAGCCGCCATCGATGCGAACGTCGCCTTGAGCGATTCCATGTCGGTAACGTAGTTCGCATCCGTGACTTTGTCGAGCGACATCCCCTCGTTGGTCGTCCAACGACTCTTACTCCGGGGTTTCACCACCTGCGGGAAACCGATATCCGAAATGTCGTCGAGCGCGTCGACGGAATCGGGTGCCCGGGTCGTCGGTGTCGGAACGTCGAGGTCCTCGGCGAGTGAGGCCGTCCGAATCTTATCGTACGTCCGAATGAACGTCGGCCACTGCTCGACTCCGACCGCAGTCCCCGTCGCTTCCAGGTCGGAGTAGTGTTTCGAGCAGACAAGCGACGTCGGATCCGAGACGGGCATAACGGCGTCGTAGTCGCTGGCTTCCAGATGTGCCACCAGGTCCTCGACAAACCCGTCCGGATCCTCATCAAGCGGCGGGTGGATGTACGCGTCGCCCGTATGGCGAGAGAGCACGCCCGGGAAGTACCGCGCAGGGGCTCCGACAGTGATTTCGGCAGTAGAGGACCGCCCCAGCGAACGGGCAATCGTGAGTGCGGATCGATGGTGGCCGTCGAGAACGAGGACCTTACTCATCTGCGTACGCGTTTTCAGCGGGAACTCATGAAAATGTCGTCTACAGGCAGCAGTTGTAAACAACTGTCACATCCACCGATTGGTACGAACGAACGGTGAAAGGTCCCATAGCCGTCTGCCGGGTGTAAATACTGACGACAACTCACAGAGTACTCACCCTGTCGAAGGAACGTTCGACCGCTGGTACGGGAGACGGCGATTCCGGCCGTTCACGGTTGTATCCCGAAAGCACTGACTCTCACCGGATCCACGTCGTCATGATCGTTCGGAAGAGGCCGAACGCGTACCCGAGCTGGGGCTTTTTGCTCTCGCCCTCCTCGCGGGCCTCGATGGTTATCGGGACTTCCTTGATCCGCAGCCCCTGCTTGCGCGCCTCGATGATGAGTTCGGGGGCACTGAACCGTTCCTCGGTCAGGGTCATCTCCGGGAGGTACTCGCCGTGGATGGCGCGATAGCCGTTCGTACAGTCCGTGATGTTCGCCTTGGTGAGCACGTTTATCAGCATCGTGAACGTCTGAATGCCGCTCTGACGGACGATGCTGTTGTCGGAGTCGTCGGTGCCGAGGTGGCGCGACCCCATCACGTACTCAGCCTCGCCGTTGATGATGGGGCTGATAATTTGAGTGAGTTCCTCGACCGGATGTTGACCGTCGGCGTCCATCGTGACAACGATATCGGCACCATTGCTCTCTGCGATTTCGAACCCCGTCTGGAGCGCGCCCCCCTGTCCTTGATTGATCGCGTGTTCAACCACGATCGCGTCGCCGACGTTAGCCCGCTGTGCAGTTTCGTCGGCGGAACCGTCGGAGACGACGAGCGGGGTTATCTTGTATCCCCTGATCGTCTCGGGGAGTGAGTGGATGATACTCGGGATCGTGTCCGCTTCGTTGTAGGCGGGGATGATAATATATATCGTGGGTTGGCCACCGTCCGTTTTCGGAGCCTCGTTGACGCTCAGTTTACGGGTAAGTTCGTTTATACGGCCGCGGTTATTCCGCCCGAGTGTCGTTAGATAGAGGATTGCAAGCAATGACGATGTGTTGATCAGGACGACAAGCGTGATGAGTCGCTGCTGGATACTGAGCAGTGACCCGATATAATCGACGACAGCAGGCGCCCAAGCCAATGTCAGCAACCCTACCGACAGGATAATCGCGAAGGCGAAGTCGGTCTTGACGAAATGCATTCGATACCGCTCGAAGCCCCATACGAGAACACCGGCAGCGAAAACCGTCAAAAATACCGATAGTGGGGAGACCATTTTGCTGAGGATTCTAAATTGACTGATATTAAGCGTATCGGTTTACAGAGGTTGCGGGTAAACAACAGTAGTTGAAAACTGATTTATCAGTGGTTGATAGGGAACTTCTGGAGAGAACCGGGTACACTGGGCGATATCCACTCAGACGGTTGTATTCACAAAGACATTGTTCTGCCGATATGCGTTCTCGATAGTCGGATCCACCGGCAAGTCGTCCCGGTAGAGGAGAAATCCCACTCGGAACAAGCCGGTCTGTCCGTACGACGAAATGGTATAGTTCTCAGTCCACGTCTCGTTGTGCTTGAGTGACGGGCGATACTGATCCGAAACATTGGATCTGAGAACGGTGATCGAATCGTTCGAAATGCTAACTCGCTGGCGGACGATCAGGAGTGTATACCGGACGTGGTCGCGTTCCCGATTCCGAACGGTCATCTGCAGCGTTTCGGTTTCCCCACCGTTCAGATGGATTGTGGCATCGGGGACCTGACTATCGCTGGTCACCGGGGTCAGATAAAGCTCGCTGAACGGTTCGCCGGCGGGCGGGACCGCAACGCCGTAGACGACCGCGCTCGTGGCCAGAAGTACGCTCAGGCCCAACAAGACGTTCAGCGCGCGGTCGGTCGTCGTCCCCGTAGTGAGCCCCGTAATCACGGGTTCGATCCATCGGTCGATCGGCAACCGAAACCGCTCGTCGGGACTAAGCGCTGCGCGTCGACGGTCGATCAGAACGACCATCCCCCCCACGAACGCGACCAGAAGTGGAACAACGGTACTGACTTCGAGTCCCCACGGCGAGAACACTGCCAAGAGCGCGAGCGGCGCGACGACCATTACGCTCGCCGGGAACGAGAGGGCGAACCGCGCGAGGTTGCTCAGCCCGTGGTCGGACTCGTCGGGGCTGTCTTCGGGTTCGGCCCGTTCGGGAAACAGCGCGGAGACGACCAGGTAACCGGGCACGAACAGGACGAACGGGACGCCGACGAGCGCCCGGACCGGGGTGTCGCGGAGCACCGGAACGGCGACGGCCGCCACTGTCGCCGCCGTCACTACCAGGACGACTGCGAGGTCCGCTGGCAGCCGCCTGACCGACGGGGGGAGGAGTAGCCGAGCCGTCGACCGGTCGCCCGATGGCTCCATTATCCGAACCGAATCCGGGCGCGTGGAAAAACGACTCGGTATCCGCCGGTCGCCGCCGACCCGCGTCGGGAACTCACGGCGGCCCGAATCGTCGGCCAGGACCGCATCCGAACGGGCGGGCGGTCGTCGCCGCGGACGAGGTGACCCTCGCCACGGACGGGACTAGGAGGGGTCAGAGCAGCCTGGACGAGAGGATCTCGAAGACCCGCCGGCCGACGATGTATCCGAACACGACCAGGCCCGCCAGAACGACCCACTTGAGTCGCCGCCGCCACCGCGGAGTCAGGTTCAGCGGCGCCGTCAGCTCGACGACGACGAGGAACCCGAGGAGCGAGACGACGAAGTAGAGGTCCAGGGACAGCGCGGACAGCGCCACTAGCGCGACGAGCGTCCCGAGCATCCAGGCGGCCTGTCCGAGGACGAACCGCTGTCGCCGAGCCGTCGACATCGATCCGGAGGTCGCGCTCGGGGCGTTAGAAGATAGCGGTTCGGTGCGGCCGCGACGGCGTCACTCCGGCGCGTCGTCCACTCCCTCGGTCCCCCAGGAACAGGTCACGACGTGGCCGTCCTCGGAGTCATCTGGAACCGTGACCGCCACGGTGACCGGCCGTTCGACGGCCCGGCCGAGGCCGACGCCGAACAGCGACGCGACGGGGTGGTCGATCCGGTCGACGCGGCCCACGGTACTGTCGCGCACGCGGACGGAGACGCGCCCGCCGTCGGGGTCGGCATCGACCTGTCCGCTCCGGACGAGTTCGAACTGCTCGACGAGCGCGTCGCGCAACTCGGTGGCGAGGGCCGCCGGGTCCGCGCTCGGCCCCCCCGAGACGGCGCGTTCGAAATCGGCGTAGAGATCGGCCGCTGTCGGGCGAAAGGAGACACCCCGGCGGCGTCCGTCGTCGGTCACGACGAACAGGTCGTCCAGCTCGTCGTCGTTCGGGAGTTCGTACGCCGCGCGTTGCGGGACGAAGAGCCGAACGTCGCGAGCGCCCCCGTCCGCTCCCGCGCGGGCTCGCGGCACGTACACTCGCTCGTCGGCCAGTCCGAGGTCGTCGACCAACCGGTCCTCGTTGCGCGCCAGCGACGCGTACACGGCCTCGCCCACGGACGCCGAGATGAATCGCTCGGGCGCCAGGAAGTAGGTCAGAACGCCGAGAAACACGCCCGTCCCACCGAGCGCAAACAGCACCGTCCGGGCGTTCGCGACGATCCCCCCGGCGGCGAACGCGAGTACGCCCACTAGGGTCAGCGCGGCGGCGCTCCGGCGGTACTGGGACCGCCGTGCCCGGGCGTACTCCCGGCGGAGGCGGTCGTTCTCCTCGCGCAACACGTCGAGTCGTCCCGCGACAACCCCGGGGTCGACGTCGGACGACTCGTCGGTCGCGTCGCCGTCCGACCGGAGGTCACTCGCGCTCATCGGCCACCTCCACGAGGCCGAGCGCGACGAGTTCGTACCGATGGAGGCCGTAGCAGCCGACCGCCGCGACGGTCGCGAGTCCGCCCGCGGCGACCGTCGGTCCCGCCGCAGTCGCTGCGAACAGGGTCCCGCCGGCGAGGACCGCCCAGCAGACGGCCAGCGCCGAGAGGGTCCGGAACGACGCGCTCCCGAACCCGACTTCGAAACCGGCGACGGCGAGGAGGGCGAAGACCTGTGCGGCCAGCAGTGCGCTCAGGCTCGCTTCGTCGCCGAGGAGCCCGAGGACGGCGAGGTGAACGACGACCACGGCGGCCACACCGATCCACGCGACCGCGGCGGAGGCCGACGGATCGACGTCGTGGCCCTCGTCGGCGCGGGTGGTTTGCATTGCCGGATGTGGACGCCCGGGCGGTTTGAAGGTTCTGAAGGGGGACGAGAGCGCGGCGCGGCCGCTCACCGTCGCCGGTCGCCCGAGAGGACGGCGTTCAGCCGTTCGCCCGGCCCGACCTCGTAGGCGGACACGCGGTCGATGCGGTCGAGTTCCCGGCGGAACGATTCGAACTCGACGAACCGGTCGTACGCGGCGTCGAGGTCGGCGAGGCCGCCCGTCTCGAACAGGACCGACGGAGCGAGGAAGACGACGACGTGATGGCCCCGGGCCTGTGCCGCCCGGACCGTCTCCCGCAGCCGCGTCCGGTCGCTGTCGTCGGTGAACAGCAACACCCAGTGGGTCCCGTCCAGCCGGCCGACTCGGGTTCGGACCGTCTCGAAGAGGGAGTCGCCGGCGATCCGCTGGACGTACCGCTCGCTCGCTCCGAAGTACGGGACGAGCGTCCCCCCGAAGTCGGTATCGTCGTCGGCGAGCAGGTCGGCGGCCCGCCTGGTGTCGGCGACGCCGCGCGCCGAGCCGCCGGGCGTCCGCCCCTCGGTCGGCGCCAGGCCGTGGAGCAGCGTCTGGACCTCTCGGTAGTGGTCGGTGGTCGTCGAGGGTCGCAGCTCGGCCGTCAGCCCGTCGTCACCGACGGCGTAGTACCCCAGGGGGTCGTCGGCGGTCGCGGCGGCATCGGCCACGACCAGCGCAAGTTCGCGGAGGTAATCCAGCGGTCGCTCCCCCTCGGGGCCAGTCGCCAGCCGCGCCCGGTGGTCGACGACCATCACGGTCCGGCGGTCCGTCTCGACCTCGTACTCGCGGACGTGGGGGTAGGCGAGCCGGGCGGTCGCCTTCCAGTCGATGTTGCTCACCGAGTCGCCGGGGGCGTACTCCCGGAGTTCCGCGGGGTCGGTTCCCTGGCCGTACTGGTCCGTGCGGTGGCCGCCGAACGGCGCCCCGACCGCGTCGCCGCCCTCGCCGACGTGGACGTTCCGCGGCTGGCGCGGCTCGACCCGGATCTCCGTCTCCCCGCCGCGCCGGTAGGACTCGGTGAACAGCCCGGAGGCGTCGGCGACGGAGACGGTGGGTTCGGGGACCGTCGCCCGGCCGACCACGGGCCACTCGACGGAGACGGTCGCCGTCCCCGACTCCGCGCCCGGATCGAGCCTGACCGTCCGCTCGGCGCGGTCGACGGGGCCGGCGACGGCCGGGAGTTCGGCAGTGACCGCGAGCCCCAGCGGCGCCCCGGACGGGACGGAGACGGAGAGGGTCAACTCCGTCCGCTCGTCGCGGCGGACGAACTGCGCGTCGGTCGCCACGTCGACGGACAGTCCGTCGTCGAGTCGCTGGACAGCGCGGAGAAACGCGTACTGTCTGGCGAGGACGATCGCTCCGACGCTCGCGGCGCCGACGACGAGAACCGGCCGTGCGAAGACTACCCCCAGAACTGCCAGGAGCGCGCCGGTGCCCGCCGTCGACCAGAACCGGGGCGTCGGGTCCATATCGGAGCGAGCGGACCGACCACATTCAAGCTACTGTTGTCGAGCGGGGGGCCGGCGACGGGCCGCGGTCGGAGGAGAAGGGATTAAACCCGACGGCGGGATACCCGGAGGTATGCACCGCCGCGCCCTCCTCCCGACCGACGGGCTCTCACGAGCGCTCGTCCTCGTCGGCGTCGCGACCCTGGTCGTCGGACTGGTAGTCGGGGCTATCGCGCCCGCGGCCGGCGTCTCGGGGTTCGGCGCATCGGGCGGCGGCGACCCGAAACAAGTCGATCCGGCCTCGGTCGGTGGCGGCGGCGACCTGAGTGCGGTCGAACGGCAGCTCGCCGAGCAGCTGGCCGAACGGGCGCGAAGCGGCGCCGCGAACCTGAGCAACGGCGACATCGAGCAGGCGCGCGAGCGGATCAACGGGACGGAGTACGAGGCGCTCCTGCAGCAGTACGCCTCGGTCGCCAACCGCACGGGTAACGCCGATCAGACGCTCGCCTACCGGCGGATGCTCGAAGCGCAGGCCGAGTTCATCGAGGCGCTCGACCGGTACGACCGGGTGTACGGCCGCTACGAATCCATGCGGAACGCGGAGTACACCGCGGCGGAACTGGCCGACGCGCGGACGCGACCCGACCTGCGCGAGGTCGAAGCGGGAGCGGCGAAACCAGGACCCACCAACCGGACGGCGGTCTATCGGAGCGCCCACCAGCTCTCGCGGCTCGCCGACGCGGTCGACCGGACGGGGACTCGCCTCACGGACCGATACGAACGGCTGGGCAATCTCTCGAACGGGAACTTCACCGCCGCCCGGGCGTCGATCACCGAGAGCGTCGGCAACGTGACGACGCGTCAGGGAACCGTGCGCAACCGAACGTTCGTCCCGACGGAGCTGACAGTCGACGGCCACTCGCGGACGGCGTCGTTCTCGGACCCGCTGTACGTCAGGGGGTCGGTCGCGGCGAACGGGACCGGCGTCGCCAACGGGACCCTGACCGTCACCGCGGGCGAGCAGACCCTCCGGACGACGACGGGCCCGAACGGAACGTTCACGGTCAGCTACCGGCCGACGTTGGTGTCGGCCAACCGGACGAACGTGACCGTCGCCTACGTGCCGGAGAACGACTCGGCGCACGCGCCCGCGAGCGAGCGATTCGCGGTGAACTTCACGCGCGAGACACCGCAGGTGGGTGTCACCGTCGAACCGGACTCACTGAGTTACGACGACCGGCTGATGGTCGGGGGAACGGTCACCGTCGACGGCGTCGGCGTGCCGGAGGCACCGTACGTGGTCGTCGTCGGCGGACGGGTGTTCGCGCGGAACGTAACCGACGAGGCGGGACGGTACGACGTCTCGGGCCCGCTCCCGAGTTCCGTCAGCGACGGCGATCAGCCCGTCCGCGTGCTCGTCCCGCTGGAGAACCGAACGCTGGTCGGCGCGAGCGCGAACGCGACGGTTCGGGTGGTCGAACTCGCCACGGACCTCTCGGCGACGGCGACGCACGTCGAGGGGGAGACGGTGCGGGTCCGCGGGCGACTGAAGCGTCTCAACGGCGGGGGCGTGCCGAACCAGACCGTCGACCTCGCCGTCAACGGCACGACCGTCGCGTCGGCCGAGACGACTGCGAACGGGTCGTTCGCCAAGACGGTGGCCGTCCCGGACGGGCTGCTCGGCGGCGGCCTCCTCGGCGGGCGCGCGTCGGTCGTCGTCACCGCCGCCTACCGCGACGCGGGGAGCAACCTCGGCCCGTCGCGAGCCGCCGAGACGGTCGCCGTCCGGACCGGGGGCCGACCGCTCGCCCTGGGCGGACTCGCGGTCCTGGCCCTCGCGCTCGCGGGCGTCGCCTTCGCGCTCCGTCGCCGTCCGTGGGAGCGGGCGGGCGACCAAACGGCCGGCGAGAGCGACCGGCCGGGTGGGCGACCGAGCGCCGCGACGAGCGCGGCGGGGGACGACGGGGACGCCGCGTCGCTGCTCGCGGCGGCCCGCGACCGGGCCGGAACCGACCCGGAGGCCGCGGTCCGCGTGGGATACGCGGCGCTCAGGGAACGGATCGAGCGTCGCGGCGCCGTCCCGAGCGACGGGCGGACCCACTGGGAGTTCTACCGGGACTGCGAGGCCGCCGACGTGGACGAGGCGACCCTGGAGACGCTGCGGACGGTGACCGAACGCTACGAACAGGTTGCCTACGCCGCCGACGCGGTCGGCGCCGAGGCGGCGCGGCGGACGCTCGACGCGGTCGAATCGCTCGTCGACGAGTCGGCGGGACCGGACCCTGGGGGGAGCGACTGAGATGGCCCTCGACGACTACGACATCCCGCGAGTCGCCGTGGTCGTCCTCCTGGTCGCCGTCAACCTCGCGCTGGTCGGTGCGATGGCCACGTCGTCGGCCCCCTACGGCCCCTATAATAGCGTGTGGGACGGCGCCGACACGCTCCGGGCGGCCGCGGGCGAGTCGGCGGCGGTCGACCTCGCGACGACGACGGAGCGGTACGGCGGCCTCTCGGCGGAGCGGTCGCTGGCCGTCGTGCTCGCGCCGGGCGACCCGACCGACGAGGCGGCGGCGCGGGTCCAGTCGTTCGTCTCCCGCGGCGGGACGCTCGTCGTGGCCGGCGAGTCACCGAACGCGACCGACCCGTATCTCGACGCCGTCGGGTCGAGCGTCCGCGTCGACGGCCGACAGCTGCGCGACGACCAGAACAACTACCGCGGGCCGCGACTCCCGGTGGCGACGAACGTCTCCGACCACGATCTGACCGAGGGCGTCGACTCCGTCACGCTCAACGACGGGACGGCACTGAACGCGAGCGGCGGGCGCTCGTTCGACGAGAGCGACGTGACGCCGCTGATCAACAGCTCGACCATCGCATACCTCGATTCGAACGGCAACGGGACCTTCGACGCCGGCGAGCCGTTCGGGTCGCTCCCGGTCGCGACCGTCGAACCGGAGGGCGAGGGACACATCGTCGTCGTGAGCGACCCGAGCGTGTTCACGAACGCGATGCTCGACCGCGACGGCAACCGCGCGTTCCTCGCGGCGCTGCTCGACGGTCGTGAGCAGGTCCTGCTGGACTACTCCCAGCACACCTCGCTGCCGCCGCTGGTGTACGCCCTGATCACCGTCCGCACGAGTTCGACGCTCCAGTTGCTCGTCAGCGCGCTCGCGTTCGGCGCGTTCGGCATATACGTGAATCGCGAGCGCGTCTTCGGAGCGGTGGCGTCCGCGTTCGACCGCGACGGGGACGAATTCGACGCCGACGAGGTACGCCTGGACGAAGCGGCCGTGAAGGCGCTCATCGAGGACCGACACCCCGGCTGGGACGAGGAGTACGCCGGTCGCGTAACAGAAGCGATTATACGCCAGCGGGAGGGACCAGGAAACGATGACTGAGCCCGCCGCCCTCTACGAGGCCATCCGGGAAGAGGCCGGATCCGTCCTCATCGGCAACGAGCACGTCGTCGAGGGGCTGACCGTCGCGATGCTCACCCGCGGTCACGTCCTCCTGGAAGGCGTCCCCGGCGTCGCGAAGACGACGATCGCGAACCTCTTCGCGATCTCGACCGGGCTCAACTACAACCGCGTCCAGATGACGCCGGACATCCTCCCCGCGGACATCACCGGCACCTACGTCTACCGCGAGCAGACCGGCGAGTTCGAGCTCCGACGCGGACCCGTCTTCGCCAACGTCGTCGTCGCCGACGAGATCAACCGCGCGACCGCGAAAACCCAGTCCGCACTCCTCGAGGCGATGCAGGAACGCCACGTCACCGTCGAGGGCGACACCCTCCAGCTCCCGACGCCGTTCATCGTCATCGCGACGCAGAACCCTATCGAGATGGAGGGGACCTTCGAGCTCCCGGAGGCCCAGCGGGACCGCTTCGACCTGAAGCTGACGGTGGGCCTGCCCGACCGCGACGAAGAGTCGGAGCTGCTCCACCGCTTCGACGCCGAGCCCGAGATGGGGCCCGACTCCATCGAGCAGGTCGTCGACCGCGAGGACATCCTCGCGGCGCGCGAGGTCGTCGAGGACGTGTACATCGACGAGAGCGTCAACGACTACATCCTCGACCTGGTGGCGGCCTCGCGTGAGTCGCCGGACACCACGCACGGCGCCTCGCCGCGGGCGTCGCTGGCCTTTCTCAACGCGTCGAAGGCCCGCGCGGCCATCCACGGCCGCGACTACGTCATCCCGGACGACGTGAAGTCGCTCGTCGGCCCGATCCTGGCCCACAGGCTCGTCCTCTCGACCGAGGCCGACCTGAGCGACGTGACGCCCCAGGACGTGGTCACGGACATCGTCGATCGGGTGGACCCGCCGAGCCGCGAGGCGGCTCAGCGGGCGCCGGCGGTCAGCGACGGCGGCGAACAGGGCGGCGGCCAACGGGACCGTGACCGACGGGACAGCGACGAGTAACGGCCCGCGACAGCCGCCGTTCCCGGTATTCACCGGCGATAATTACGACACAGCGTTTATATTAATTTGTGCGAGAATAGGGGACGATGAACTCGCGATGGCAGTACCGGGTCGCGAGCGTGGGGGCCACGCTGGCCCTGACGCTCGTCGCGCTTGTCATCGCGAACCACCCGTTCGTGCAGGGGCTGTTCGCGCTGGTCCCCTACTTCGGGCGACCGGCGCCGGCGGTCCTCGAAGGCGGCCAGTTCACCGTCGCGGTCGCGACGACGCTCGGTGTCGTCGCTGCGGCGATGTGGCCCGTGTTCAAGCCACGCCCGCGGCGGATCCTCGACACGATCCTGCTGACCCAGCGGCGGGTCCTGCTGGCGATGGTCGGGCTGGCCGCGCTCGGCTACTACAACTACACCTACAAGCTCCCGCGGTCGACGCTGATGATCGCGACCGGCCTGCTGTTCGTCGGGCTCCCAGTGGCGATGGTCGCGGTCCGGCGGCGGCCCCGGAGTGCGGAGCGGGCCGTCGTCGTCGGCGACGACCCGTCGGCGATGGCGGACGTGCTGGCGACGACCGACCTCGACGTGGTCGGCTACGTCTCGCCGCTGGCGAGTCGCGAGAGCGGAGCGGTCCCGGACAGGCTCGGCTACACCGACGGCGGCGTGACGGTCGAGCGCGACCCGCTCGACGAGCTGGAGTGTCTGGGCGGGCTCTCCCGGCTGGAGGAGATCCTCGTCGCCCACGACATCGACACGGCGGTGCTGGCGTTCGGTGACGCCGACCGCATGGAGTTTTTCGGCACGCTCGACAGCTGCTACGAGCACGGCGTCGTCGCCAAGGCTCACCGTGACCACGCCGACAGCGTCCTGACGGCGAGCGTCCCCGACGACGCGCTGGTCGACATCGATCTGGAGCCCTGGGACACCCAGGACTACGTCGTCAAACGGGTCTTCGACGTGGTCTTCGCCGCGACCGGCCTCCTCGTCCTCTCACCGGTCATCGCCGTCATCGCCGCGGCGATCAAACTCGACAGCGACGGACCGATCCTCTACGGTCAAGAGCGGACCGCGGAGTTCGGCGACACGTTCCGTATCTACAAGTTCCGCAGCATGTACCCCGACAGCGAGGACACGACACCGGTCGACGACGACGACAACGACGCCATCACCCGCGTCGGGCACGTCTTGCGGACGACCCACCTCGACGAGATACCTCAGCTGTGGACGATCCTCGTGGGACAGATGAGCGTCGTCGGCCCGCGGGCGGTCTGGACCGACGAGGAGAGTTACCTGGAGCGGTCGGCCGACCGCTGGCGAAAGCGCTGGTTCGTCAAGCCCGGCCTCACCGGGCTCGCCCAGATCAGCGGCGCCTCCAGTACCGACCCCGAGACGAAGCTCCACTACGACCTGGAGTACATTCGCCGCCAGTCGTTCTGGCTGGACGTGCGGATCGTCATCCGACAGTGCTGGCAGGTACTCGCCGATCTGGTCGCCGTCACGCGTGACTGACCCCCCGCTTTCGTCCGTGACTGGCGTCTCGCCTTCGTCCGTGAGCCACCGAACGCCACACCTAACACCGACGGGGTGGAGGTGAGAAGCGAATGCGGATCCTCCGGGTCGCACAGAAGGTCTACCCGGACGTGACGGGCGGCGGGCCGTACCACGTCCACGCGATGAGTCGCGACCAGGCAGCGATGGGGCACGACGTCACGGTCCTGACCGTCGACGCCGACGGAGACAGTGGCGAAGCGGAAGGCCGCCCGCACGTCGAGGAGCGCGACGGGTACGCGGTCGTGCGCTTCCCCGCCACCACGGCGCCGCTGGGTAACGCCGTCTCCGCGGGCGTCGCGCAGTTCCTCCGCCGCGCCGACGAGTACGACGTGGTCCACGCCCACTCGCACCTCTACTTCTCGACGAACCTCGCGGCGCTCGCCCGTCGGCTGTCGGGGACGCCGCTGGCGGTCACGAACCACGGACTGTACTCCCAGACGGCACCGAAGTGGGTCTTCGACTGGTATCTCCGGACCCTCGGACGCTGGACGTTCGACAGCGCGGACGTGGCCTTCTGTTACACCGACGAGGACCGCGACCGCTTGCGCGGTCTGGGGATCTCCGTTCCGGTCGCCGTCGTCGCCAACGGGATCGACACGGAGCGGTTCACCCCCGCGGGACCGGCGTCGGAGGACGTAGTGGGCGATCCCGCGGTCGTCTTCGTCGGCCGACTCGTCGAGGGCAAGCGGCCCGAAGACGCGCTCGCGGCGTTCGAACGGCTCCGCGAGCGGGCGCCGGACGCCGGGCTCACAGTCTGTGGTGACGGACCGCTCCGCGGCGAACTGGAGCGGTCGGTCCGCGAACGCGGGCTGGACGAGGCGGTGCGGTTCCGCGGGCACGTCCCCTACGAGGGGATGCCGGCGGTCTACCGCGCCGCCGACGCGCTCGTACTGCCGAGCGAGGCCGAAGGATTACCCCGGACGGTGCTGGAGGCGATGGCGACCGACGTGCCCGTCGTCGCGAGCGCGCTCGACCAGCTCGTCGGCGTCGTCGACGGCGGCGGGGAGACGGTCCCCGTCGGTGACGTGGGCGGGTTCGCTGACGCGCTCGCGGCCGTCACCGCGGACCCGAACGCGTACGCGCCCCGGGCGGTCGTCGAAGACGGGTACGACTGGGCGACGACCGTCGCGCGGACGACCGAGCGACTCGAACGCATCGTAGAGGGGCGATGAATCGGCTCGGGCGGGTGATCGCGGCACTGTGCTGTCTCTGGATGGCAGTCAGCGTCGTCGGTACGCTATGGTCGCGGCCCGAGGAAGCGCTCGCCTTCGGGAGTTTCTGTGTCGCCGTTGGAGTGATCGTGCCGCTCATCTGGCGAGTGACTGACCCGGACCCAAACTGAGTCGTTTCAGCAGACCCCCGTGTCCTGAAGGGTCTACACGACCGACTCGAAGTAGTCGAGCGAGCGTTCCAGTCCGGATTCGAGGTCGACGGTCGGCTCCCAGTCCAGTTCCGATTTCGCCTTCGAGATGTCGGGCTGGCGGACCTGCGGGTCGTCCGGCGGTAGGGGTTCGTACGTGAGGTCGCTGTTCGAACCGGTTAGGTCGACGATGACCTCTGCGAGTTCCTCGATCGTCCGTTCGTCGGGATTCCCGACGTTAACGGGCGTCTGCACGTTCGATTCGAGCAACGCGAGCATCCCGTCGATGAGGTCGGAGACGTAACAGAAACTCCGGGTCTGCTGGCCGTCGCCGTAAACGGTCAGGTTCTCTCCCTGCAGCGCCTGTTTGGCGAACGTGGGGATGACGCGTCCATCGTCGAGTCGCATCCGCGGCCCGTAGGTGTTGAAGATGCGGACGACCCGTACGTCGATATCGTGTTCGTCGCGGTAGGCGCGGACGAGCGACTCGCCGTACCGTTTAGACTCGTCGTAGCACGAGCGGGGGCCGTAGGGATCGACGTTGCCGCGGTACTCCTCGGGCTGGGGGTTCACCTCGGGGTCGCCGTACACCTCGCTGGTCGAGGCGAACAGGTACGTCGCATCTTTCTCCTTGGCGAGCCCGAGCGTCTTGTGCGTCCCCAGCGCGCCGACCTTCAGCGTCTTGATCGGGTGGTCTCGGTAGAAGACGGGCGAGGCGAGGCTGGCGAGGTGGATGACGTAATCGAGTTCGCCGGAGACGTGGACGAAGTTCGTCACGTCGTGTTCATAGAATGAGAACCGGTCGTGATGGAAGATGTCTTCGAGGTTTTCGGTCCGGCCGGTAACCTGGTTGTCCATCGCAATGACCTCGTGACCGGCCGCGAGCAGTGACTCACAGAGATGCGAGCCGATGAAGCCGGCGCCGCCGGTGACGAGGACGCTACCCATCGAGTTCCTCTTCGACGAGCGTCCGGACGGCGTCATTCATCTCGCCGTCGTCATGGGTGAGCGCCATCTCCAAGTTGGCTCGCAGCCAGTCCGGGATGTTCCCGATGTCGTAGCGGTCGCCCTCGAGTTCGACCCCGCGGATCGCCGGGAGCTTCCGGAGGGCGTCGGTTAGCTGGAGTTCACCACCGACGCCGGGGTCAGTCTGCTCCAGCAGGTCAAATACTTCCGACGTGAGAACGTATCTGCCGGTGATCGCCAGGTTTGACGGCGCCTCGTCGAGCGGAGGTTTTTCCACGAGTTCCTCGACCGGGAGTGAGCCGTCGTCGCTCCGCTCGCCCACGTCGGCGACACCGTAGGCGGGCACCTTCTCCCACGGGACGGCTTCGAGCGAGATGGTCGGCTCGCCGTGGGACTCAGCGTGTTCGCATAGTCGGGCCGTGCAGGACACGTCGCTCTCGACGATCGTGTCCCCGAGCAACAGCGCGAACGGTTCGTCGCCCACGTGTTTGCGGGCGTAAAGCACGGCGTCGCCGAGACCGTCGCGTTCTTTCTGGCGGACGTAGTGGATGTCACAGAGGTCGGCGATTTCGCGGACGCGGTCGAGCCGGTCGTCCTTGCCCGCTGACGCGAGTTCTTCCTCGAGTTCATACGACTTGTCGAAGTGGCGCTCGATCGATTGTTTCCCGCGCCCTGTGATGATGAGGATGTCGTCGATACCGGCGTCGACGGCCTCCTCGACGACGTACTGGATCGTCGGCTTGTCCAGCACCGGCATCATCTCCTTCGGCTGGGCTTTCGTGACCGGGAGGAACCGAGTCCCGAAGCCCGCCGCGGGGATGACCGCTTTCGTGACTTCCATGGCAGGTACACTGAGGGGGAGTATCTTGGGAGTTACGCAACCTCAAACGAATTTCGGCCATCACTGGTACGAACCGACTGGCAACCCATCGAGAGCGAACGGTCCAGACGGCGCGTCGGTCAGTCCTCGGTCAACAGGCTCCGAACGCTCTCCTCGACGGAGTGTTCGACCCGCCAGCCGAGCGCTTCGCGCGCCCGCGTCGTGTCGACCTCGAACTCGCTGACGAGCGTCTCGTCGCGCGGGTTCTCCAGGTATTCGATGTCGGGTTCGAAGTCGGTCTCCTCGGCGGCGATGTCCCGGACCAGTTCGGCGACGGCCGTGACGCCAGGGTCCTCGTCGCTAGCGATCTCGTACTTCTCGACGCCCGTCTCGCCCGCGTCGAGCCGGTCGACCAGTCGCTCGGCGCTCCGGACGTACGCGCGTGCCACGTCTTTGACGTGTACATAATTGCGCGCCTGGTCGCCGGGCTCGTAGACGGTCAGATTCTCGCCGGCCTTCGCGCGGCCGAGGAAGAAGTTGATGACCGTCCCCTTCGAGACGGTCTGCCCGTCGATCTCGTGTTGGCCGTAGAGGTTCGACTTGAGGAACAGGTGGGCCGGGAACGCGCCCTCGGCGAACGTCTCGATGGCGCGCTCGCTGAGCAGTTTCGTCCGCCCGTACCAGTTCATCGGGTCCCGGCGGTGGTCGACGGTGATGGGGAAGTCGACGGGGTCGCCCAGTACTGCCATCGAGTAGGGGAACACGAGCGCCGCGCCGGTCTTCCGGCAGAACCACGCGACGTTGTTCGTCCCCTGGACGTTCACTTCGTACGCCTGGTCCTGGTTCTCCTCACAGTCGTCGACGCCAGAGATCGCCGCGAGGTGCATCACGATGTCGGCGCCGTCGAGCGCGTTTTCCAGTCGACCGCGGTCGCGCACGTCGACGTGTTCGACCGTCACGTCTCCGATCTCCCGCACGTCGCCGAGGTAGAAGTTGTCGAGCGCAGTAATCTCCCAGTCGGGGTGGGCCTGCTGTAGTTCGGAGACGACGCGACTGCCGATGAATCCCGCCGCGCCGGTGACGGCGACGGTACGCTGGTCTGTCATGCTCTGTGTGTCCTGTGTGCTACGCGATGAACCCTGCGAACGCACGTTCGTCGAACGGGGTGTTTCGCGTTACGTCGGATCCGTGCCGACGAAATAGGTGCTGTGCGGTGCCCGTTCGGAGTCGAACCGCTCGAAGCGGCCGAGCGAGCGCGGCCGATCATCGTACCGGGTCCGGGTCGCCGTCGGCGGACCGGGGTCGGAACTCCGAGTCCCGAAACCGCGCGGCCAGGTCGCGGACGCCTTCGCGGAGCGTGTGTTCGGTTTCGAAACCCGTTCGCTCCAGCCGGTCGAAGTTGACGTGGTAGGAGGGGCCGGGGTGCTCGTCTTCGAGGTACGTGATATCGACCGGGCCGACCTCCTCGCGGACGACCTCGGCGATCTCCTCGATGCGGTAGTTGCCGCCGTTCGAGCCGACGTTGTACACCAACTCGTCCCAGGTGTCGGGGTCGCGGACTGCGCGCTCGTAGGCGCGGGCGGCGTCGTCGACGTGGACGAACGGGCGCCAGTTCGACCCGTCGCCGTAGACGGTGAGCGGACGGCCCGTCACCGCGCGGAAGACAAAGTGGTTGACGACGAGGTTGAACCGGACCGCCGGGGAGTAGCCGAAGTTCGTGGCCATCCGCAGGGCGGTGCCGGTCATGTCCGACGCCTCGCAGTGCTCGGCGAGGAGATCCTCGGACTGGTACTTCGTCTCGGCGTAGGGGTTGATCGGGTCGGGATCGACGGACTCGTCGATGTCCGTGCTCGTCGCGCGGCCGTAGATGTTGCACGAGGAGGCCAACACGACGTGGTCGACGCCGAGCTTGCCCGCGGCGGTGAGGACGTTCTCGGTGCCGTCGTAGTTGACGGCGAAGGTCTCCTCGCGGCGGTCGTGTGTGCTCGCCGCGCCCGTGATGGCCGCGAGGTGGACAACGCGGTCGACCTCGCGCATCGCGCTCTCGACGTCGCCGTACTCGCGCACGTCGCCCCGGCGGAAGTCCAGCCCGTCGTCGAAACAGCCGAACAGCGCGCGCGGCGACCCGGAGACGAGGCTGTCGAGGACGACCACGCGGTCGACGTCGGCGGCGGCCTGGAGCTTTGGGACGAGGTGGCTGCCGATGTAACCACAGCCGCCGGTGACGAGCACATCCACGGCTTACTCCTCGGCGTCCCAGTCTTCGAGGACGCCCGGGAGGAAGCGGTCCTCGTGAGCCGCGATGGTGTCGGCCTGGGCCGTCAGCGACTCGAACACGTCGCGGATCCCGCTCTCGAAGTCCTGGGCTTGGTCGCCGATGAGGGCGGCGTAGTCGTCGTTCTCGATCTCCATCTTGTGCGTCTCGTCTTCGTCGCGGGGGTTCTCGAAGTGCTCGACCGCGACGTCCAGGTCGAACTCCGAGCCGACGCCCGCGATGGTCTCGGCGATCTCGACGATGGAGATGGCGCGCGTGACCTGATTGTAGACGGTCAGATCGTCCGGGCGTTCCTCGTGATCGGCCAGCGCGAGGTTCGCGAGGCCCTCGACGGCGTCCTCCAGCGAGATGAACGGCTTGCGCTGTTCGCCCTTGCCGTAGACGGTGACCGGGTAGCCCGCGACGGCCTGGGCGGCGAAGCGATGGGTCACGGTGCCGAAGTAGTAATCGAAGTCGAAGCGGGTCTTCAGGCGGTCGTCTTCCCGGGTCTCCTCCGTCTCGGTGCCGTACGTGATGGCCGTGCGCACGTCCGAGATGGGGATGTCGAACTGCTGGTGGGCCAGACGCATGTTCGCGGCGTCGTGGCTCTTGGTGAGGTGGTACCACGAGCCCGCCATCGCCGGGAACGGCACCTTGTCGCGCTCGCCGTCGTTCTCCATGACCGCACCGCCCTCGGGGATGGGGAACTCGGGCGCGCCGTAGACACCGGTCGTCGTCGTCTCAATGAAGTGGGTGTCCGTCAGGTCGTGTTCCTCCAGCCCCCACAGCAGGTTCCGCGTAGACTGCATGTTGTTGTGCTGGGTGTAGTTAGCCCGCTCGCCGTTGATCTGCGAGTACGGCGCCGAGGGCTGGGCGGCCGCGTGGACGACGACTTCCGGTTCGTGGACCGCGAGCAGTTCGTCGACGAACGACTTCTCGACGAGGTCCCCCTCGACGAAAGACATGTTCCCGATGCCGAACACGTCCTCGGCCGCGTCGATGCGCTGGTCGATACCCGCGACGGGTGTCGCGCTCTTGGAGCCGACCTCCTCGACCCACTCGCGGCGAGCGAAGTTGTCGACGAGCACCAGGCGGTCGTCCGTTCGGTTCGCGATTCGCAGGGCCGTCGGCCAGCCGATGTAGCCGTCGGCGCCGGTGACGAGGATCGTCATGAGTTACTCAGTTCGTGAGTAACTCTGCTCAGTTATATGTTTTTCCATCGGGTGTGAGCTCGTCGAGACAGGTCGAGGGCAATATTCATTGCAGCGCGAACGGGCGTATCACTCGTATGTCGGGCGGAGCCACGACCGCTTCGGGTCGGCGGATCAGATGGGCGGTGTTGCTGGCCTTTTGCATCCCGCTTGTAGTCGCGGCAGTCCGTCTCGGATGGCGGCCGCTCGCCGCGTGGCAGTCAGCCGGCTTCGACCAGTCGGGTGACCCCGACAACATCGTCCGCGCCGCGCTCTTGATAGTCGACACGGGGGACATATACGCGACTGTCGACCCGCCGCTACGGTATCTCCCACTCGCGACGGTGTTCGCTATCGTCGGTCCCACTGTCGGAACGGCGGCGCGCATCACGCAGACGTTCGCGACAGTCGCGAGTTTCGTCGCACTTCCGCTGACTATCGCTGCGTTGTTTTGGCGAGTCGCCGACTGGCCGACCGGCTTTCTCACGCTCCTCGGCTTCGGTGTCTGGCGGGCGCTCGGAGTCACGGAGAACGCGTACTACGACGGGTTCTGGCACTACGCGTTCGTGTTGCCACTGGTCTTTCTGGTCGTCCTGTCGCTGCACGCGACCGTCGAACGTCCGGGAGACCGAACCCGTACGGACGCGCTCGCTGCAGTCACCGGAGTCGGTATCGGACTTATCGGACTCCAGCAATACGTGTTCGGCGCCCTCGTCGCGGCCACTACGACGGTTTCGTTTCTGCTCCATCGCCGAGTCCGGGAGCTTCTCATCGCGGGCGTTGTCGGGGCACTGACCGGGACGCCGTTGCTGTTCGTCACCCGCGAAACCCGGTCGTTCGTCGCCGACTCTGCCGTCAGTCGACTCGGCATCGATCAGTGGACCGTGTCGACGGTCCTGGCCGGCTCCAGCGACGTGTTCACGACGCCATCGTACCTCCTGCTGTTCACGTTAGTCATCGCTACGGGCTGTTGGCTCGCGATCAGTACCCGGCCAGTTTCCGAAACCCGCGTCGTCGAAACTGCTCTCGCGGTGTTCGGAACGGTCGGCATCGTGTGTACGTTACTGGTCGAACCCCGATGGTTCGCCCAGTTGGCGGCGTACGTGTTCCAGTACTTGTTTCTCGGGACCGTCGTCCAGCAGTCGGTCGTGTTCGCGAGGGCGGACCGACTCGGCCCGTGGGACCGGATCACCGGTACATTCCAGACTCCGTCGTCACCTCGGCAGTGTGGGCCCTGGGTTCTCGTCTGGCTCGGATTCACCCTGCTGGTGCTGTTCGCGATTCCGTTTCAGGCGCCCTGACGGGCGTCCCTGGTCCGCAGTCGGCCGGCGGCTTCCGTGAGAGTCTGCCACCACCGCTCGACGACGGGCGCCGCGAAGACGACGAGGAGGACGACGAACGGGATCCGGTGGCGGACGGTCGTCCCGAAGTTGGCGTCGACGAGGCCGTAGCCGACGACGCCGCCGGCGTACGCGAGTCCCAGGAGCGCGCCGACCGGCGTCGACCACCCACGGACGCGGAGCGAACGCGCGGCCGCGACGGTCAGAGAAACCAAAAGCGGGAGCTCGACCAGCGCCATGAGGTCGAAGGCGCCGTTGACGTGCAGCGGAAACGGAGCGTACAGGAAAAAGATCACACGGGTCGGTGCCGTGAGAAGCACGTGCACCCACGAGTCGTACTGGAACGGCGCAAGGTAGGCCGCGCCGCCGACGCCGCGGATCCGGAGTTGCGTGTTCAGTGTCCCGATGTCGTACCGGCTAGCGAACGGGACGAGGCCGACGAGGCCGGTCGCGCCGACAGCGGCGACCAGTGACGGAACCGATACGTCGCGGTTTGCGTACCGTTCGACCGCCTTCACGGCGACCGCTAGCACCCCACCAGCGGCGGCAATTCCGGCGAGTTCGAACCGGATCAGTGCCAGTGCCCCGATGACCGGCACGGCCACGAAACCGAGCGCTGGACGGTCAGTGAGTCCACGCGCAGCTAGCGCGAGCGTCGTGACGAACAGCGCGGTCGCGAGAGTGTCCCGCATCGGGATGCTCAGGAACAGCACCGAAAGCGGGAGCACGAGCACGAGCGTCCGGACGCCGTCGAGGTCGTCGAGGTCCGGGTACAACCTGTGCGCGACGACGGCGGCCGGGAGCGGGACCAGGACCGCCAGCAGCGAGTTGAACACGGAGACGACGAACACGTCTGGCCTGAACACCGTGTACAGACCGGCCTGTATCCACCCGAACACGACCGTCGACAGGCTCTCAAACGGCGTTCGCCCGTCCAGCAGCGCCAGTGCGGTTTGGTGGTAGGTCCCGATGTCCCAGCCGTAGGGGAGATACCGAAGCGCGACGGCGGCAACGGCGACGCGCAGCGCGAACGCAGCCACTGCGGTAACCGTGTAGACCCGGTTGTCGACCACCCGGCAGACCGCGACCAACAGCAGCGACGCCGCGACGAGAGCAGCGAACACGCCCGGAGGTTGCCGGGCGAGCAGTAAATAGGTGGGAGGAAAGCCAGTAGACATAATATCCGGGGCGAGAGAGGAGTCTCCGTGTCGACCGGATCCGAGGACGGCCCCGTGACGGTCTGGTACCTCATCGGACGGCTCGACGTCGGCGGGGCCGAGCGGACGCTCGTCGACCTCACCACCGGACTGGGCGAGCGGTTCGAACCGACGATCTGGACGATCGAGTCTGGCGGACCGCTGGCCGACGAGGTACCGTCGGACGTGCCGGTCCGGTCGCTCGACGCCGGGTCGAAGGTCGACCTGCCCGCGGTGGCCCGGTTCGTCCGCGCGCTCCGGCGCGAGCGCCCGGCCGTCCTCCAGTCGTTCCTGTTCTTCGATAACACGCTGGCCCGGTTGGCCGGCCTCACCTGCCGCGAGACGACCGTAGTGACCGGCGTACGAGCCGTCCCCGACGACCGGCCGACCCAGCGGGCGCTCGTGGATCGACTGACGATGCCGCTGTCGAGCGCGATCGTCTCGAACTCCGCCGCCGGCGCCGAGTGGGTCGTCGACCGGGGCGCGCCCCGCGAACGTGTCAGGGTGGTCCACAACGGCCGGGACCCGGCGAAGTACGACCGGAGCGCTCCCGACGGCTACCGAGAGCGACTCGGGATCCCGCCGGGCCCCGTCGTCGGGACGGTCGGACGACTCATCGAGCGGAAGGGCCACCGCGACCTGCTCGATGCGTGGCCAACGGTCCGGGCGGCTCGCGACGACGCGCAGCTGGTCTTCGTCGGCGACGGCCCCGAGCGGGATGGCCTGCGCCGCCGCGCCGAACGGCTGAGCTGTCTCGACTCAGTCCATCTCCTCGGCCGCCGGGACGACGTGCCGCTACTGCTGGATCTGTTCGACGTGTTCGCGTTCCCGTCGCACTTCGAGGGACTCCCCGGCGCGCTCCTCGAAGCGATGTTCGCCGGACTCCCGATCGTCACGACGCCTGTCGACGGCTGTTCCGAACTGGTCGTCGATGGCGAGCACGGTACCCACGTCCCCGTCGGCGATTCCGGCGCGCTGGCGAATGCGATCGCCGGATACCTCACCGGCCCCGAACGAGCAAGCGGTCACGGGGCAGCCGCGAGACAGCGGGCGAACGCCGAGTTCAGCCTCGGATCGATGGTCAACGGATTCGAGTCCCTGTACGACGAACTGGTCGCCGAGCGGTGAGGCGTGGACGGTTCGGCGTCGACGGCGCCCGGTGGGATCACCGATCAGGGTCGACGAACTGCTCGAACCACTCTTCGAGGACGACCAGGTCCCAGAGCCTGAATCCGTGGTCGGTGCCGTTGAGGTGGTCCGTGAACAGCCGATCGATCCCGCCTCCGTCGAACCGGTCCCGGCGACCGAGGCGGTCGAATCGCTCGCGGGCGAACCCCCGGAGTTCGGTCCGGAACCACTCGTCGACCGGGACGCTAAACCCCTGTTTGTCTCGGGATGTCACCGACGGCGGGAGCGTGTCGGCGAAGGCTCGTTTCAGGATCCGCTTGCCGGACGAGTGGCGCCGTTTCTGTGCCGCCGGAATCTGCGCGGCGAACTCGACAAGTTCGTGGTCGAGGAACGGCGAGCGGACCTCAAGCGAGTGAGCCATGCTCGCCCGATCGACTTTCACGAGCAGGTCGTCCGGCAGGTACGTCCGTACGTCGACGTGTAGGAGTCGGTCGAGCCGACTCGGCCCGTCGGCAGCGGCGAACGCCCGTCTCAGGTGCGCGAGTTCGTCCCGGCCACGCTCGTCTTGCCCCCCGTAACCGTCCCAGACGGCCTTCGCTTCCTCGCCGAGGGCGTGGCAAATGAACGTTGCGTACCGCGCGACCGAGTCGCGGCCGGCCGTTTCGAGCAACGTCTTCGGGTATCTGACGGCCGGGTTGTCTTCGAAACGGGCGGGTACCGCTTCGAGTGAGGCGAGACCGGCGCGCCGACCGGGCGAGGGGAGCTGAGAAAGCCATCCGGTGATCTGATCCCACCAGTAACGGTCGTATCCCGCGAAGTTCTCGTCGCCCGCGTCACCCCCCAGGACGACCGTCACGTCCTCGCTCGCAGCCTGTGACACGTAGTACGTCGGGAGTGCCGACGGGTCGCCGAACGGCATCTCGTACTCGGCGACCAACTGGGGGAGCGCCGCCGCCGCGTCCGGAGTGACGGTGTACTCGTGGTGGTCCGTCCCGTACGCCTCCGCGACAGTCCGGGCGTGAGACAGCTCGTCGTACGCGGCCTCGTCAAACCCAACGGAGTATGTCTTCACGGGATCGTCGGCGATTTCCGACAACAGCGCGGTCACAATAGAGGAGTCGACGCCGCCAGAGAGAAAGACTCCGAGGGGCACGTCGCTGCGCATCCGGAGGCGGGTCGCCTCGCGGAGTTTCGACCTGAGTCGGTCGGCGATCCGCTCGGGAGAAGCCGACGACTGCTCGGCGAACGACAGCGACCAGTACTGGTCCCGTGTGATCCCGTCGGCGTCGACGAGAGCGTACTCGGCCGGTCGCAACCGCTCGATTCTGTCGAATCCGGTGGCGGGATGGGGAACGTACTGGTAGGTCAGGAACTGTCGGAGCGCGTCGTAGTCGGGTTCAGCCGGCACGGACTCGTCGGCGAGGATAGCACCGATCGTCGATCCGAACCAGAACGCGTCGCCGTCCTCGCGAACGTACAGCGGTTTCTGTCCGAGGCGGTCACGAGCCAAAAACAGTCGTTCGGCCTCCTCGTCGTAGATCCCGAACGCGAACATCCCGCGAAGGTGTTCGAGGCAGTCGGTCCCGTACTCTTCGTAGAGGTGCAGAAGGACCTCGGTGTCTGTCTCGGAATTGAATCGGTAGTCGTCGACGCGCTCGCGGAGTTCGCGGTAGTTGTAGATCTCGCCGTTGAAGACGATGTGAACGCTACCGTCAGCGTTTGACATCGGCTGGCATCCGGCGGGGGAGGGGTCTAACACGGAGAGTCGCCGATGGGCCAGGACGGCGGGCCCGTTCGCGTAGACACCCGAGGCATCGGGGCCGCGATGAGTCATGCGGTCGGCCATCCGCTCGGCGACCGCGGTATCGGGTCGGTCCGAGAAGGAGAGCTTGCCGCCGATGCCGCACATGGTCCAGGACACGGTGCGAGAACGTCCTCAATCTACCGATCACGGCCGCCGTCGAAATCAGACGCGTGCCGCACGGCGGAGTACGTCGGCGTACTGGCGGCCGATGGCTTCGACGGAGAGCGACTCGTGGACGTACGCCGCGGCCGCTCGCCCTTCCTGCTCGCGAGCGTCAACGGCCGTCGACAGCCGTCGCACGTGTTCGACGAGCCCTTCGAAGCTGCCGTCCGCGAAGCAGTCGACCGACGGCTCGACGAAGCGATCGGGGTCGACCTCGTAGCTTATCACCGGCGTCTCGTAGCGCCAGGCCTCCAAAAAGGTGCTGGGGAACCCCTCGTGACCCGACGTGTTGACCAACGCGACCGCGCGTCGAAAATAAGTGTGGACCTCGTCGGGGTCGACGGCGCCGACATCGGTGACGTTCGAGAGTGAGGCCGCTCGCTCGTGGATCCGGTCGTTGTACTCCGCGTCGGGACCGTCCATCCCGACGAGTGCGAACTCGCGGTCGGAAACTCGTTCGGCGAGGTCGAGGTACAGGTGTGGCCGCTTCTGTTCCGCTTCGAGCCGACCGACCCAGAGGAGAAACTCTCGCTCGTCGTGGGACAGCGTCGACTCCGGGCGCGGGAACCCGCTCGGAACTACCGTCGAGTCGACACCGTATTCCGATCCCAGCAGATCCGCTTGGTGACCGGTCTGGGCGATCACGCCGTCGGCGGACCGAAGGGCGTGACCGAACAACCGCCGTGCAGGTAGGGGCAGGTTGTCGGGGTCGCTCGTCAGGTTCGCATCGTTCGAGAGGTTGTACACCCACGCAGCCCCGACTAGACGTGCGAGCAGGTACGTGGCGACCGCCTTCTTCGGATAGCCGCGATACACGATTACGTCGGGACAAGCGCGGTTCACGGCCGCGAACAGTGAGAGCGTACGTGACAGCTGGTTCCCGCTACCGGGCTCGTAGGCCCGATGGAACGTCACCCCGTCTCGGCGCTCCGTTTGCTCCTGGCCGTAGTCGCCGACAACCAAGTGAACGTCGAACTCGTCGGCGAGTTCGCGAGCCAGCAGCGACAACTGGCGCTGTGCACCCCCGCCGAAGTCGTCGACCGAGGGGTCGAAGTAGCCGTACGCGGAGAGCGAGACGAAACAGACCCGCATCGTACTGGCTTCGCGGACCGCCCCACCTCAACATTCCGGTCCTATCGGGATTCCGGCCCTGAACTGGTCGCAGAGCGGCTTCGATCGCCCAGGTTCAAAGCGATCGAGACGGCCGTCGGCCGCCACGGTCGACACCGAAGCCAAGCGTTATTGCCCCGCCCGCGCCGATATCGACTCGTTGCATGAGGGGTCGCTACGCCGCAAGCTGTCGAACCCGCCCACCCCACCGAAGCCGACGGTCAGCCTCCGTGGTCAGGGCGAACCGCGTCTCCTCGGTCGACGAACGATCGACGACCGCGCCTCGTCGCTCCGGGTCGCGACGGACGGTCGTGCTGGCGGACAGCGCGTGTCGATCTGACACGGTCGTCGGGAGGACGGCGTAATGGTCGAGTCGATCTGTTTCGTCTCGCCGCGGGCGTACGGCTACTTCGACCCAAGTGTTGGGTACACCGGCGGCGGGGCCGAACGGCAGATCTACCTCCTGAGCCGTGCGCTGGGGGACGGGTACGACGTGTCAGTCGTCGTCGGTGACTACGGGCAGCCGGCCACCGAGACCCGGGACGGCGTGACGCTCCAGCGCGCCTACGAACTGCGGCCGCGCGCCCATCCGCTTCAGCCCGTCCAGCACGCGTTCGTGCTGTGGAACGCGATGCGGCGAGCCGATGCCGACGTGTACGTGATCCGCGACTCGCGCCGGAAGGCGGCCGTCGTCTCGCTACTCGCGCACACTCTCGGTAGCGGGTGGATCTACCACGTCGCGAACGACAGACACGCCGACCAGCGGACGGCCTCGGGGGCCGCAGACAGGCTATTCGCTCACCGCCTCCCAAGTTCGGCTGCCGTCGTCGCCCAGACCGAACGCCAGCGGTCGCTGCTGTCTCGGACGTACGGCGTCGACGCAACGGTCGTCCCCAACGGCTACCAGCCAGTAGCGGAGCCGGCCCCTCACCGCAACCGGGAGGCCGTCCTCTGGGTCGGAACCCTCGACCGCACGCAGAAACGACCCCACCTGTACCTCGACCTCGCAGAACGGTGTCCGGACGTACAGTTCCGACTGGTCGGCCCCGTCGACCGCTCCTCGGAGTACCAGCGCCGTATCGCCGAGCGAGCCGACGCCCTCTCCAACGTCACTTTCGTCGGCGCGGTTTCGCCCGGGGAGATCCACGAGGAGTATCGCCGCGCCGTCGCGCTGGTCAACACCTCGGCGTACGAGGGGTTCCCGAACACGTTTCTCGAAGCGTGGCGACAGGCGACACCGGTGGCGTCGCTAGCGGTCGATCCGAGACGGTTCGTCGATACCGACTGGGGATACGCCGACGGCGACCTCGACGCGTTGGCAGGGATAATCGAGACGGTCTGGACGGACACCGAGCAACGGGCACGACTGGGCCAGCGGGCTCGAGCCAATTTCGAATCGTCGTACACGGACGCCGACCTCGTCGAGGGATACGAAGCCGTCCTCTCGTCGATCGATTGAGGACGGAGACGCCCGACGGCGATCAAAACGAACGTTTATCCGTCGAGCGGTGGTTCTAAAGCGCGATGCGGAAGCGACGACTGCGCGAGTTCCTCCACCGGGCCGTCGTGAAAGCGCGCTCGGACGGGGTCGGACGCACGCTCGCGCGAGCGCCGTCGTTCGTCGGGGCCGTGGCGCTCAACGGCGCGGTCCGGTTGGCGACCGATGACGACGACTTTCTCGACGCTCGCGATATCGCCGGCCGCGACGACACCGCGGTCGTGGCCACGTTCGACGACGCTGAGTCGCTCACGTTCGCGCCGCCGCGCGGCCGGGCAGACAACCCCTTCTTCGCTGAAGCGTCCGTCGACCTGCGGTTCGACGCTTCGTTCGTCGCAACCGTCGACGGGGTCACGATCGCCGGCGGGGACGCGGTCAAGCTGACCGACGACGGCCGCGTGCTCGTCGAGGACTCGAAACAGTTCCGCGGGATCGATCGGTTTTACACCTCGATGTACCGCGAAGTACGGGACGAAGGGTTCGTCGCGTCGCTCCCGGTCGCGTCGAAAGTCGCCACCGGTCGGACGTGGCGGCCGCCCCGGCGATCGTTCGATACCGTCTTTCCGCTCGTGGGGTTCCCGCTGTCGTTCTACCACTGGGTCGTCGAGTTCCTGCCGCGGCTACGGGCGCTCGCGCGGTACACCGAGCGAACCGGCGACAGCCCGACGGTGCTCGTTCCCACCGATTCGGCGGGATATGTCGCCGATACGCTCGAATTGCTCGGATGTCCGGTCGCGGAGTGGACGCCGTGGGAACCTGGATGGACGCGAGTCGAGACGCTCGTCTACCCCTCGCACGTCCGCAACGGCGACGGGGTCCCGCATCCCGCCAGTTGCCGCTGGCTCCGGGACCGCGTCCACGAGGCGACCGGCGAACCCGACGGCGAAACGCCCGCACGGATATACGTCGACCGGACCGACGCCCGGGAGCGGCGCGTCGCGAACCGCCGGGAACTCGACGAACTGCTCGCCGCGTACGACTTCGAACCCGTGGTCCTTTCCGAGCGGTCGATCGAACGGCAGGTCGAACTGTTTCGGAACGCCGATTGCGTCGTCGGCCCGCACGGGGCCGGACTCGTCCACCTCGTCTTTGGCGACGACCTCGCCGTTGTCGAACTGTTTGGCGACGAACTCCGGGACCACTACTACGCCCTGTCGACGATCGCGGGCCACGAGTATTACTGCGTTCAGGGGACCGATGGGGACGGCGTCGACATCTCGGTCGATATCGATGAACTGAGAGCCGTGCTGGAGTCGATCGGGTGATCATCGGTAGGCTATCGATGGTCGATTCACGTCTTGGCCCGGTTTCTCCGGATACCGGTGCGCGCACTCGCGGCTCGCCCGACGAAACGGTGATTCGGAGCTGTGTGGCGTCAGTGATCTTTCGGCCCACGACAGAGGTAGCTTGCATTCGGCCAGAACTGCTCGCCTACCCAACACAGCGGTCGGACGGTCGCGACCGTGTTTGCCCACCAGACGAGGCGCCGGAGCGGACGAGAATCTGTCACAGACGCGGGGTCGATCCGTATCGGGTAGACGACCTGTTCGAAGTTTCGATGGAAGTGCCACCTCGCGCTGGCGGGTGAGAGGGGAGCGAGCGACCGGTCGTAGTACTCCGACGAGTCCTCGTCGAGGAGGTACGGAGCCAACCGCGATCCGACCGCACGCGGGAGCAATGAATAGTACCGGGGAACCTCCGAGTGTGGTCTCCGGAGCGAGAGTCTGTTGGGAAACCCGAAATACGCGACCCCATCCGGGGCGAGCACTCTGGCGGCCTCCGAGACCAGGGGGCCAGTCTCCGAGACGTGTTCGAGAACCTGATCGCAGTATACGAAGTCGATGCTGTCCGTCTTGAACGGGAGCGCCGTGCCGTCGGCGAGTGCGAACTCGACGGGGGAGTCCGTCGGGAACTGCGCGGACGCGATGTCGACGCCGATGATCCGACCGGCGATATCGCGGACCTTCTCCCCGTGTTTCGTTCCGATAGCCAGAACGGTATCGTCCGCATCGACAGCGGCTTTGAAGAACTCGATAGCGGACAGGTTCTTCGTTCGGACATCGGCGATCTGCATGAGCACACGTGAATTCGGACGACAATAACGGATGTCGTTTCCACCGCGGTCGCGTCTGGTGGACACACTCCTCGAACGGGTTCATGTGGCAGACGGAGGCGGCGCGAGATCACCGCCAGCGTTCCGTGAGGCGGCAGGAATCGACCAGAAGACTAAACGGGCGCGCTCTCCAACGTCGTCCACTAACTGGCGAGGTTCAGGTTGTATTCATTCAGACAAATGTTGACGGGGATTCGGTCGCCCGGTCGCGCTGCGGAAGAGGTGAACAAACTCTTCGCCAAGCACGTCCTGAGCGGACTCCGTCCGGCGACTGATGTGTTTGACGAGGACTGGGACAACCTGATCGTCCTCGACGCCTGCCGATACGACCTCCTCAGTGAGTTCGACTTCGAGGACGGGCGCTTCGAGGCGCGATGGTCAGGCGGGTCGAATTCACTCGAATTTCTCGAACACAACGTCGCTGGCAAGCGGTTGGACGACACCGTCTGGGTGACTGCCAACCCCTGGGTCGAGCGGTTCGAGTCGGACATCTACGCGGTCGAGCACGTCTGGGACACGGGTTGGGACGACGAACACCGGACGGTGCTCCCGGAGACGATGAAATCCGAGGCGATGCGCGCCGCGGAGGCGTACCCACGGAAACGGATCGTCGTCCACTTCATGCAACCACACTACCCGTTCCTCGGTCCGACGGCCGACCGGGAGTTGCCCGACTATCGGACGTTCACCGGCGGCGGGATCATCAGCGAACACTCGGAGTCGCAGAGGGACATCTGGGACCACCTCCAGCGCGGGACCGTCTCCCGGGAGGCGGTGTGGGCCGCATACCGCGAGAACCTCGAACTGACGCTCCCCTGCGCCCGGGACTTGATCGCTGGGTTATCCGGGAAGACGGTACTCACGGCCGACCACGGGAACGAATTCGGGAGTCGCTGTCTGCCGGTCCCGACCCGCCTGTACGGGCATCCGGCCGGGTACCGAACCAAGAACCTGGTGAAGGTACCATGGGTCGTCTTCGACACTTCCGAACGCAGGCCGATCGAATCGGGACGGATCCGTGAGCGTAACGCCGGCGACAGCGACGAGGTAACCGAACGGCTCCGCGAACTGGGGTACGCGGATCCGTCGTAAGAGAGGACAGTTGATACGACCTGATTTCGCGACGGGGGTGCGAACGAGCGAGCGCCAACGCACCAGCTACCATTTCGAAGAGATCCTCTAATCCAGGTCAACTTCCGAGTCTGTCGGTTCGAGAGCCCACTCTCGGGTCGTACGCTCTCGATCGACCCGAGAGAGGGATCGACCGCGCTCGCACCTGTCGTCACCGGCCGGGCCCGTCGGAGTCGACGATTTCTTCCACCGAATCGATGATCAGCATCGATCCGTCGTCGTAATTCAGATCCGGTTCCACGTCCCGTCGGAGGGCGACGTCGACGAGTCGGCTCGGGAAGTTCGTCCCGTTGGCCGTCGCGACGTAGTTGTACCCCCACAGCCGCGGGTTTATCTCGATGAACGTTGGCGTCCCGTTTCGCTGGTCGATTTTGAACTCCATGTTGATGGGTCCGACCCATCCCCCCAGACCGTCGACGATACGGGTCGCGAACGCGAGCAGTTCCGGAGCGTCCGCGACCGGTTCGCCGACGACCCCGCCGCCCCCCCAGCTGAACTTGGTCCGTCGGCTCCGCGAGACGAACGCGTTCACGACCGTTCCGTCCCTGTCGTACAGGAGGCCGACGACGTGCATCGTCCCCGTTCCGCCTGGGACGCGCGACTGAACGACAGGTTCTGACCCGTTCTCTCGGACCTTCTCGACGTAGAACGCCAGCGCGTCGCGGTCGGACACCCTGTGAACGCCGCGTCCGCCCTCCGACCGGCGGGGCTTGACGACGAGCGGATACGTCGTTTCGGCGGTCGGAACGTCCGACAGAGAGTCGTACGTCTCGGGCGTCGGCACGCCCGCCTCCGCTGCCAGCCGGACGGACGTAAGCGCGTCCGCTGCGGTCTCGATCGAGTCGCGGTCGGGTAGCAGCAGGTTCGTCTCGTCCCGGAACCGGTCCCGATACGGGGCGACGGCGAGCACGTCCCTGTCGGAGCCGGGAACGAACACGTCGACGTCTTCGGATCGGACGATTTCGAGGAGTCGCTCCCGGTAGGCGTCGCCCTCGGCGACCCTGGGGATCGTGTACCCCGTGACGCCTTCACGGAGGAATCCGGGCGCGTACGGACTCGCGTCCGCGGCGACGATGTCGTGAGCGGTGTCCCGAAGGAGGCCGTCGATGACCCCGAGGGAACTCGCGGCCGCCGGTACGACTAACACGGTCGCCATCGTTACTTTGTCCCCCGAAGACGGTCGATTTCGGTTCGCGCAACCCCGTTGTAGACCGTGTTCCGAGTGCTTCGAACCCCCGACTCGAATCGATCGGATTCGGGACGAGTCCCGTCGACGAGCGCTCGACCGAGGAGTTCCGGCGCGTTGAACCCCGCTTGGGCCGTCAGGTACGTCGGTTCCCAGAACCGGGTATCGACGCCGAGAAGGGAGAATTCACCGGCGGGAGTCCGTTTGAACAGCAGTCGAAGCGGCGACCCCGAGACGTCCAGCGCCTCACCGACCGCCCTCGCGCGCGCTCGCAGGGCGTCGTCGACCGTGGTCTCGGCCACCTGCACTTTCCCCCAGAAACTGAACCCTTTGGAGAGCAGTCGCGCCGACCCTTCGCCGAGGAGCGTACCGTCGGGTCCGTACACCTGTCCGACGAGGTACTCTCGGTCTACCGGACCGGGGACGTATCGCTGGACGTATGGCTCGCACCCGTCTTCGACCATCGAGCGGCGTTCCTGTTTCAGTTCCCGGCGCTGGTCGATCGGTTCCGGTGTCCCTTCGATGGAGGCGTGCCGTCGCCGTACGAGTACCGGCGACGGCGGGTCGTCCCCCACGGAACGGACCTCCGATGGGACCAGATCCGGGAACGTCGCCGCCACCCACCGTTTGTCGCGCAGTCGTGCGGAGACGCGCTCGTCCGGGACGGCGACTCGCATCCCGCTCTCTTCGAATCGGTCGCGATGGGTCGCGAAGGCCGTCACCGCGTCGTGTTTCCCGACGAAGACGACATCGATGTCCCGCTCCCGCGCGATCTCGGCCGTCTCGGCCACGAAGACGTCGCGGTCGACGACCGCTGGGGAGACACCGTCGCGGTAGAGGCCCTGCGCTACGGCGTCGTAGTCGACACCGACGCACGCTTCGAAACAGTCCGCGTTGAGGATCGACTGACAGACACTGCCGCCGGTCGCGTTGTCGACCCCGAAGACCAGGGCGTTCATCCGTTCGGAACATAGTCGGGACCTATCTATATGAGTTGTGCGTTCCGTTCCCTTCGACCTGGACCACGGTCGCTTCGCGGGGCGGTCGCCGTCCCACCCGACGCGTCTGCTGCCGACCGGTCGCACGGCGAACGGCAGGGGACGGACGCGTCGGATCGACTCGGGATCGAACAGGTATAAGCGGCTGTCCCACGACGGCTGTGATAGGCAGGCTCATCGAGCGATGTCACGCATCCCGTTCAGAGCGCGTCGGACGACGCGGGCGGTCGCGACGGACCGCGCGGTGTACTTCTTCGGTGGTATCGGATCTCAGGGCACAGAGTCGGTCCTCGACATCGCCGACGATGTCTGGCGGTACGAACCCGACTGCGAGGGGTGGACCAACGTTCGGAAGACGGACCCCTGGCCGCTCGCTCGGCGCTATCCTGGCGTGGCCGCGTTCGACGGCGGCGCATACGTCTGGGGGGGGAGCGGGGTCGCACAGACGCCGGACGGTGGCCTAAAGTACGATTTCAAGAACGACATGTGGTGGTTCGACTTCGCGTCGGAGGGGTGGGAGTCGATAGACCAGCGTCATGACGGTGACCGAGGGCCCGGTGCGCGATACGCCCCGCTGTTCGAACGTGTCGGTGACGTGGCCGTTCTCTTCGGCGGCTACACGGAGGGCGGCTCCGGTGAACCGACGTATCTGGGAGGGACGTGGGTCTGGGACCCGACAGCGGGATGGGAGCGCCCTGGGGGCGTCGACCGCTCGCCGGAACCACGGTACGCACCGATGGTCGCGGCCGACGGCGACCGGATTTACGTCTACGGTGGTGTCGGTGAGGCACAGTACGACGACGTCTGGCGACTCGACGTCCCGGCGATGGAGTGGACTCGGCTGTGGGAGAGATCGGAAAGGGTGCCCAGTCCGGAACCGCGATACGGGGCACTGCTGACGGCCCACGATGGATCGCTCGTCCTCTTCGGGGGCCGCTCGGCAACCGAGCCGAAACGGAACTACAGTGACCTGTGGCGGTTCCACCCCGATACCGCCCGGTGGGATCGGCTACACGGCGGAACGGACGCGGAGACGTACGCGACGCGACGCTCGCGGCCGGCCTACCACGCCAAGTCGGCGACCGCGCGGATCGACGATAGTGTCTTCCTCCTAGGTGGCGAGGGACGACGCGGTCACGTCAGCGACTTCTGGCGACTCGACCTCGCCTCGATGGAGTGGGAGCAACTCGCCCGCTCGCGGGACGACGACCCCGAACTCTGGTGAAGACTCGGAACTGCGGCTGCGACCCGTTCTCACTCGTCGGATCCATCAATTCGCTCCCGCAATCGTTCGATCTCTCCGGTGACGTCCATCCCGAGCCGCGCCCGATGGCTGGAGACGACGTCGGTCGCTTCGGTTCGCCCCGAATCCGCCGTTTCGACCGCTTCGAGCACGAGGAAGTCCTCGCCCGTCACGACCGCGACCTCCCCGTCAGCCGGTCGCAGGTCCGCGACCTGTCCGGGGACGCCGAGGACCGACGTCGACGGCTCCTCGACGTGCGTCTCCCAGATCGTCACTTTCTCGCCGTCGAGGTAGGTGTACGCTCCGAACAGCGGACGAGTCGACGCCCGCACGACGCGGTCGAGGTCCCGGGCAGGTCGCTCCCACTCCAGCCGACTGTCCCGGGGGGCGCGCGGGTAACAACGCAGTACCTCCTCGCCGGCCTCGGGTTGTGAGTGAGGTTCGAGCGAGCCGTCCGCCAGCCCGTTCAGTCCCCGGACGATCAGGTCGGGGACCTCCCGCTCGCCGAACGCCGTGACATCGCCGATGGTCGTTGCTTCGGTTATCTCCATCCGTTCTTTGAGCAGGATCGGCCCCGCGTCGAGCGCCTCATTCATCCGGTGGAGCGTGAACACGACCTCGTCCTCCCCCTCGACGATCGCCCAGTTCGCCGTCGCGTTTCCGCGATATCGCGGGAGGTCGCCCGCGTGGACGTTGAGGATGCCGTGCGGAAAGAGGTCGAGGACCGAGCGGTCGATGACCGTCTTCCAGTTGAGACTCACTGCGACGTCGCAGTCCGCCGCCTCGATCCGGCGACGCGTCGCCGCCGCGTTGATGTCGTCCGGTCGCGAGAACCGGGCGTCCAGGTCGGTCGCGAGGTCGCGGAACTCCGGAACACCGACCTTGTGATGCTCGGCGGGGTCGCCGGTCACGACCAGCGCCACGTCGTGTCCCTCGCTCGCGATTCGGCGTGTCGCCGTCAGCAACTTCTTGCCACGACCGACGACGGCGACCTTCATACTGGCCGATCCGGGGCCGCGTCGAGAGGGTTGTTTCGGACGTCCCGCGCGATATCACACAGCAATCGCGTCTCGACATCGTGGTCGGCGACGTGTTCGAGCAGTCGGACGAACAGGTCCCTCACGCCGGGGTCCGCCGAACGGAGTTCCCGGAGGTCGGTGCTTTCGTCCCAGTAGGCGTCCTTGTGCTCCTCGTAGTACGATATCGACGGCGTGTTGAACGCGACGTGGGGCGGGTGGAAGTCGAACACTTTCAGTCCGGGCCCCGAGAGCAGTGACGCCGGGTCCGGGATCGCCTCCGACTCGCCGGATCGACGCAACCACGTGTCGTCCATGAAATAGACCGGCAACTGTACGACGTCCCGCGTCATCTCGAATGGTCGGATCCCGTCGACCCCGTACATCATGTAATTGCTCTCGTAGACGAGTCCGTGGTCCCCGTAGAGCGACCGCAGGCCGCTGTAGGTGTACATCGCGTGCGAACGCGTCCCAAGTGCGTCCGGGTAGTAGTCGGACAGTTCCGCGATGACCGATTCGGGCTCGGCATCCTCGCCCATGAAGTTCGGGTGGAGCGCCCGCTCGTGCGGTTCGACGTCGAACCCGTCGTCGTGTGTCGAGAACAGCGTCGCCGAAACGGAGTACTCCGAGAGCAGGTCGAGCGAGTCCCGGATGACCTGTGGCGTCGCCCACTCCATGTCCATCGAAAGCGCGATCATCCATTCCGAGTCGCGTCCGTGGGCACTAAATCACTTCGCACGGGTGCAGACTGTCCGCCCAGGCCACTCCGGGTCGGGGCGGTGGACCGCCGTACACATGGGAGAGACGTTCGGAACTGACGTTGGCACATCGCCGGCAAGCCGCTGTGGCCCCGGGACGACCGGGTCATTGCAGGTCGCGAAACCGGTAGAGAGCGAACAGTTTGTTCTCGAAGAGCGGGGAAGATGCCGGCGGGGAGATCCCCGACCAGTCCGTGTGCGGCCCCCGGTTTTCGAAGAGCACGTAGTCCGGTGAGAACTCCTGTTCGATCACGGAGAGATCGCCGGTGGGTGCACCCATCTGCCCGTCGTTCAGCAGTTTGGTCTGTTCGTTCGTTTCGAAACGGCTTCCGGCGTTCAGCGAAATCCTGACGACGCTGTGATCGCTCTCCAACGCGATTCGGACCGATCCACCGCGCGGCTGTTTGAGGAGGACACCTTCGGGTTCCGACCGGAGGAACTCGATGACCTCCGAGAACTGGTGCTCGCGTTCGGGGTCGATGTGGACTTTCAGGTAGACGGCGACGTATACGAGCGTGACGGCGATCCCGCCGGCGACGAGGAGCGCCACGAGTGCGCGGAAGAGTGGGTCGCCACCGGACCAGAGATGCGCTACTGCGACACAGACCGGGAGCGTCGCGTATTCGAGATACCGTTCGGGCTGGCCGAGAAATCGGAGATACGGCAACACCGTGACGAGATAGGCCGCGAACCCGAGTAGAATCCAGAGCCCGAACGGCTCCGGAAGGCCCATCTCGACGCCTGCGAGGAGCAAGACTGCGACCGTTATCGACACGTGATTGTTGATGAGCGGATTCAAGAACCGGTTCCGGTAGAGTAGGTTCAGCGCGTCTTTGACCGAGGAGACGTTCGGGAGGCTCATCCCGGGGCGTCCCTTCGAGTGATGAAACTGGATGTAGGTTCCCCAGAGGTAGAGGTGGCGGAGCTGCGCCGCGAGGATCGACAGATACCGTCCCTTCGAGAGGAGGACCGCGAGACAGAACGCGAGAACCGGAACGGAACCGAACCGTGGTTCGCTGAATATCGCCAATCCGCCGGCGAGGGCGACGTAGGCCTGCGTCCCGAACTTGCTCGAAAGCAACACGACCGCCCCGGAGGCGACGGCCAAGACGAGAAACCACCGGGTACCTGCATCGATCCAAAAGGCGGCCGCGAGGATACTCACGGAGACGAAGAGGAGTCCCGGCTTTCGGGCGCTCAGGCCGGTGTTGTGGGACATATCCGGTCGAGAGAACTGCGGGATCGCGACGAACGCGAGACTCGCGACCACGACCTGAACCTCCGAGAGGAGTCCGAACGGGCCGAGGGCGGCGACGAACAGGAGAAACACCGTATCGGACACGGCGCTGAAGTACTTGTCGACCGTCACGATGTATCGCTGCGGGACGAACGAGAGGGTCCAGTGGAGGAGGTAGGGGTACGAGTAGTCGCCCGCAGTCGCGATCTGGTCGGGGGAGTCCGGGATCCTGTGGCCGGCCGCCCGTATCTCCTCGATGAACAGGAGGTGGTCGTAGGAGTCGCCCCCGATCACGCTCGGCGACAACAAGTTGTACGCCGACTTGAGGAAGAAATTGCCGATGAAGATCACCAACAGCAGTGCTATCGTGAGCGGCCTCATCTCACACTCTCCGGGACGGACCCAAGACGGCAAATACGTGCCGGTTCGTCGACCGGCGACGTGCCAAACCGGCGACCGGTCCCGAGTAGGGGTCCGACTGGCTTCGGTTCAGGGTCGGGGGGGTCGAGGGGCGACGCCGTTCGATCACCCGAAAACCACACCGGATCCGGGGTCGGTCGTCGGGGGACGATCGACTCGATCACTCGACCTCCGGAACGCCGTCCGCGTCCGGCCACGGGTGGTACGTCTCCGCGATGAACGACCGCAACCGCTCGAACACGAAGTCCCGCTCCTCGCGGATGCGGTCGACGCCGCTCCCGTCGAAGTCCCCCCACAGGACCGGATGGGTCAGCACCTGTAGCAGGTCGGGAACGCCCGTCTCGAAGGGATGTTCGTCACGCCAGCGCTGGTTCGAGTCCGCTCGATACTCGATCCGGTCGAAAAAGCGCGGCTCGTAGGTGCTGGTGAACTCGGAGAACGACTCCCGCAGGACCCAGTCGGGGGGGTTGTGGAAGGAGACGACGGACACGTTTGCGGAGGCGACGTCTTCGAGCGCACGCCGTTCCTCCGCGACCCTCGATTCGAGGGCGTCCGCTGGCGGCCGTTCGTCCCAGTACTGGTGGGTGCTGAAGTGAAGGCCGATCTCGTGGCCCAGGTCCCGGATCTGCTCGATCGCCTCCCGACAGTACCGATCCCTGGCGTTGTAGAACGGCGAGCTCGCCATGAAGAAGAACGTCGCGGTGAAGCCGGCGCGACGCTCCAGTCGTGCGAGGCGGACCGCCTTCCGCGGCGACCAGTCGACATCGTGGCGCAAGAGCAGGGACCCGCCAGTGACGGAGTCGTCGAATTGACGGGTTTCGAGGCCCGAATCGGCAAGCCTGTCGAGCATCCGCTCGTACCAGTCGTAGGTGAACGTGAGGTCACTCATGTGTGTCCGGTCGGTCGACCCTGTCGGGTTCGCCGAACGAGCGCAGTTCGGCGCCCGCTTCGGGAGTCCAGTCCGGTGCTTCCCAGTCGGTCACGAGCAGCGTCCCGTCGGCGGTCTTCACCACGAACTCCCCTCTCGTCGGGAAGTGCTCAACGATCGTCCCCGGGTCCGCGTCGTACCGGAGGTCGTCGCTGAACGGGATCGCGTCCCAGACGAGGACGCGTCGACCATCGTACTGCGTGAACGCCCCGGGATACGGCCTCGCTACCGCTCGAACGAGGTTGTAGACATCGCGCGTCCTGTCGTGCCAGTTGATCGCTCCGTCGTCCGGGGTACGTTTCGGGTAATACGTCGCCTCGCCCACCTGATCTTCGACCTGGTGGTCGCCCGACAGCACGGGATCGAGCGTCTCGAACAGCATTCGCGCCGTCGCGACCGCGAGTTTGTAGTAGAGCGTTCGGATGTCGTCGTGGTCGGTTATCTCGTATTTAGTGGTGGCGACGATATCGCCCGAGTCGACGCCCTCGTCGAGGAGGATGAGCGAGAGGAGGAACCGGTCGAGGTCCTCGACGAGCGACCAGTTCATCGGTGACCGGCCGCGCCCCTTCGGAAGTCCGTACGCGCTCCCGTGGACGCCCAGCGCGCCGCGTGTCGACGTCCGAAGGATCTCCCCCGGGACGAGCCGCTGCCAGCCGTTGACGACCAACAGGTCCGCGTCTAGGTCGCGGAAGTGACCGATGTCGGCGTCGGTATCCATCCCGTACGTCTCGGGATAGTACGTCGGGACGCCGTGGTCCGCCGCGAGGGGTTCGAACGAGTAGTAGCCAGATACGTCGTTCCGTGCCGCCTGTTCGGGCCGCAGGGACACGATCTCGTCGACGGGTGCGCCGTCGGCCAACAGGCGGCGACACACTTCGTACCCGGCTTCGGTACAGCCCAGATACACTATCGATTCGTCTGACATGGTCACTTCGAGATCTTCGACGCCGCGGTCGTCGCGAGTTCGACCCCTCGGATCCCCACGCGGCCGTCGACGCCCGGGCGAGTCCGGGACTGGACGCACTCGAGGAAATGTTCGAGTTCGTTCTTGAGGGGCTCTTTCGTCCCGACGTACGGCGATTCGGTGATCGTTTCGGTCCTGTATCCGCTGTGGCCCAGCAGCGTCGTCGTCTCCTCGGTACCGCGCCGCTGGACGGTGATGTCCTGTTCCTGGTAATCCAGTTCGATGAACGCCTGTTCGGTGGTCACCGTGAGGGTTCGCACTTTCCCGTGGGTGATATGGCTCGCGGTCGCCGTTCCGAGGGTGCCGTCCTCGAACTGTAGCTGACCGACCGCGTGGTCCACTGCCGCCGACCGCGGCGTGATACCCATGGCGTCGAAGGCTTCCAGCGGCGCGTCCGCGATCATGTCGATGATGTCGAGGTCGTGGATCATCAGGTCGAACACGACGCTCTCGTGGCTCAGTTGCTCATTGTACGGGCCGAGTCGATGGGCCTCGATCGCGATCGGCGACTGCTCGGTCAGGATCTCCCGCAGCGTGACGACCGCGGGGTTGAACCGCTCGATATGGCCGACCTGCAGGACCGCGTCGCGGCGCTCTGCCCGGTCGACGATCGCCTCGGCGTCGTCAACCGTCATTGCCAGGGGCTTCTCCACGAGGATGTCCAGCCCCATGTCGAGACACGTCTCGGCGACGGGACGGTGCTGGTCGTTGGGGACCGAAACCGTCACCGCCGTCGCCTCAGAGATCTCGTCGATCCGATCGTGGACCGGGACGGCGTACTCCTCCCGGAGCCTCGCCGCCCGCTCCGGGTCGGGCTCGACGAGTGACACGAGCTCCGACTCGGGGAGTTCGTCGTACACTCTCGCGTGGTTCGTGCCCATGTTCCCGGCGCCGACGACCGCGACGGGCGTCGGTTCGACGGTCACGATACCGCCTCCCCGATACGGTCGATAGCCGCGTCGGAAACCCCCGGATGGACCGGAAGCGAGAGCACCTCCCGGGACAGCCGCTGGGCGACCTCCGGCACCGCCGACCGGTCGTACGCAGGCTGTTCCGGGATCGTCTTCGGGTAGTAGACGGCGGACCCGATCCCGGCGTCGTCGAGTGTCGCCCGGAGCGTCGCTCTGTCCGCGGCGCGGACGGTGTACTGGTGGAACGCGTGAAACCGACCGTCGGGGACGGTCGGTGGTTCGATCCCGTCGATACGGGACATCGTCGCCGTCAACCGGTCGGCGTGTTCGCTCCGCGCTCGCACCCAGTCCGGAAGCCGCTCCAGCTGGTCGCAGCCGATCGCGGCCGCGACGTTTGTCATCCGGTAGTTGTACCCGATTTCGGCGTGCTCGTATCGCCCCGTTCGTCCGTGGTCGACGAGACGGCGCGCGCGTTCGGCGATCTCGTCATCGTCGGTCGTTATCATCCCGCCTTCGCCGGTCGTCATGTTCTTCGTCGGATAGAACGAGAACGCGCCGGCGTCGCTGAGCGACCCGACTCGGTCGCCGTGGTACGTCGCTCCGTGAGCCTGTGCGGCGTCCTCGAAGAGGTGGAGATCGTGTTCCCGAACGATCGCTCGGAACTCGGCCATGTCGGCCGGCAGTCCGTAGAGGTGAACGGGTAGGAGAGCGGTCACGTCGCCGCGTTCGGCCAGGCGCTCGCGGACCGACGCCGGGTCAAGATTGAACGTGTCCGGACGGACGTCGGCGAAGACGACCTCCGCGCCGGCGTGTTCGACCGCGTTCGCGCTGGCGACGAACGAAAACGGAGTCGTCAGGACGACGTCCCCGGAGCCGATACCGGCGGCCTCCAGCATCGCATGCAACGCCGCCGTCCCCGACGAGGTCGCGACCGCGTGGTCGACGCCGACGTACTCGGCGAAGGCGGACTCGAAGCGGCGGACGACCGCGCCGTCCGCAAGCGCGCCGCTGTCGAGGACGTCGCGGACCGCCGCCTTCGCCGCGTCGGAGATCTGGGGGTCGGCGATCGGGACGTCGGTCACAGGTCGTTCCCTCCGCGGAGTTCCGGCGGGAGGTCGCGGTGGGTCGCCGGAGCGCCGACCGCGAGCGTGCCGGCCGGGACATCGTCCGTGACGACCGACCCCGCGGCGACGAACGCGTCCTCACCGACCCGAACGTCGGGCAAGACCGTCGCATTCGCGCCGACGGAGACGCCGTCCTCTATCGTCGGCCCGTCAAGGTCGGTCGCCGTTCGGACCGGGTAGGGGTCGTTGAGCAGTGTCGCACTCGGACCGAGAAAGACGTCGTCGCCGATGCGCGTCTCGCGCGGGACGTAGACGCCGGTCTGCATACTCACCCTGTCGCCGACGGCCGTCGCGCCGTCGACGACGGCCTGCGTTCCGACCAGTACGTCCTCGCCGAGAGTGGTTCGCTCCCTGACCAGCGCGAAGTGTCCGGTGGTGAACCCCCGACCGGTGACGACGTCGTCGTAGACGATCGATCCGTTCCGAACGAGCGACTCGGCGCCGATATCGGGCGGCTCCGAGTCCGCTTCGTACGCGACGCCGACGGTCGCGCCCGTCTCGACGGTGACGGACGGATCAGACGCTGTCATCAGTTGGTGCCGTCCAGCCGGTCAGAAGCGATCCAGTCGACGACCTCGCCCAGCCCCGACCGAAGGTCGATCTCCGTTTCGAACCCGAGCACCGACTCCGCGTGTTCGGTCGCGGCACGGCGCTGACTCACGATGACGTCGCGGTCCTTGTACGTCGGTTCGACGTCGACGCCGACGACGTCGATGAGCGTCTCCGCCAGTTCCGAGATGGAGGTCATCTCGCCGGAACCGACGTTGACGACCTCGCCCGTCGCGTTCGACTCGACGCCGTAGTGGAGCGCCCGGGCCACGTCTCGGACGTGGACGAAGTCCATCGACTGCTCGCCGGAGCCGTGGACCACGGGCGGGTCGCCCGCCAGCAACCGCTCCACGAAGACATTGATGACGTTCGTGTAATAGGCGTCCGTGTGTTGTCCGGGGCCGTAGACGTTGAAAAAGCGGTACGCCAGGAAATCGAGGTCGTACTGTCCCGCGTAGAACTCGAGGAGATGCTCCAGACCGAGTTTCGCGATCCCGTAGGGCGTCTGGGGCTTCGGTCTGTCCGACTCCCCCATCGGCACGGACTGGTCGCCATACACCGACGCAGAACTCGCTGCGAGGACCTTTTCGACGTCCGTCTCGACCGCCGCCCGGAGAACGGTGTTCGTCCCGAGCAGGTTCACCTGTAGGCTCTTCCCGGGATACTCGATACTGCGGTTGAGGCAGACCGCCGCCAGATGGACGACCGTGTCCACGTCTTCCATCGCGTTCTCGACCGCTCGGTAGTTCTCGACGTCGCCCCGGACGAACTCGACGTCGTCCCCGTCGAGGATCCGTTCGCTCTGTGGCCCGTCCGCTCGGGAGAGATTGTCGAAGACCCTCACTGAATATCCGTCGTCAGAGAGACGCTGTGCGAGGTGGGAGCCGATAAAACCGGCACCACCCGTAACGAGAACGTCAGCCATACCCGAAGGATCCCGGCAGCGATTAAAAGATCGTTGGTTCGAATTTACCTTTCGATAATCGGAATTGAAGTGGTCGAGCCGCCACGTACACCCATGGACGAGATCCCGCTCATAGAGCCAGTGACGGACGCCGCGGAGGAGGAGAACGTGCGGTCGGTACTCGAGTCGGGGTATCTCACCCAGGGGCCGTACGCCGAGCGACTCGAACGGCGATTCTCCGAGCGCCTCGGCGTCGCGGAGGCGGTGTGTGTGCCATCGTGTACGGCTGGACTCGAACTCGCGTTAGACGCCTTCGAGGTCGGTGCCGGCGACGAGGTCCTCGTACCGGCGTTCACCTACCCGGCGACGGCCAACGCCGTCGTCCGGACCGGAGCCGAGCCGGTTCTAGTCGACGTGAACGACGACTCTTACACGATCGACGTCGAGGCGGCCCGAGCGGCGGTGACACCCGCGACCGAAGCCGTCGTCCCGGTATCCTGGGGCGGGCACCCGCTCCCCACTGAGCCGATAGTCGACCTGGCCGCCGAGTTCGACCTCACGGTTGTCGAGGACGCCGCGTGCGCGGTCGGCGCGGCTTACGACGGCGAACCGACGGGGTCACAGTTCGATGCGAGCGTCTTCAGTTTCCACCCTCGGAAGGTGGTGACCACCGGCGAGGGCGGGGCCGTTACGACCGACGACACCGCCGCCGCCGACCGGATGCGAAGTATCAAAAACTTCGGGACCGACCCCAACGCCGACGAGGTCCGGTTCGTCCGGGCCGACGCCACCAACTACCGGTTCAGCGACATCCTCGCCGCGGTCGGCGTCGCGCAACTGGAGAAGGCCGACGAGATCGTCAACAGACGGCGGGAACTCGCTCGACAGTACACGGATCTGCTCGCGGACGTCGACGGGGTCTCGGCACCGCGCGCTCCCGAGAACGGCGTCCACACCTACCAGAGCTACTGCGTGTACGTCGACAGCGGCGGCGACGACGCACGCGATCGACTCGTCGAAGCGCTCGCCGAACGGGGTATCGAGACGCAGATTGGGACCTACGCACTGCAGTGTACGGACGCGTTCGCGGACGCCGAGCGCGGTGGCGACCTCGAAACGTCCCGCGACCTGTATCGGAATCTGCTGACCCTTCCCGTCGCCCACTCGATGACTGAGGCCGACCAGCGGCGCGTCGTCACGGCACTGGAAGAGTCGCTCGGCGAACACCGGTGATCTGGTCAGGTATGCCGGACTTGCGACCGATAGAGTTCGGCGTATATCTCGCCACGTTCGGTCAGTTCGTCGTGGGTTCCGCTCTCGGCGAGGGCACCGTCGTCCATCACGTATATTCGGTCGGCATCCCGGATCGTCGACAGCCGATGGGCGACGACGAACGTCAGGCAGTCGCGGTCCATCGACTCGATACCGGCGTGGACACGCTCTTCGAGCGACGTGTCAAGGTCGCTGGTGGCTTCGTCTAACACGAGGAGGTCGGCGTCCTTCAGCAGAGCGCGCGCGATGGCGATCCGTTGGCGCTGACCGCCGGACAAGCGGACACCGTCGTCACCGAGCATCGTCTCGTATCCACGGGGAAGGTCGTCGAGAAACTCCGTCACCTGTGCAATTTCGCACGCGCGCTCGATATCGTCGGCTTCGGCCGCTCTGTTACCGATGGTAACGTTGTGCCGGAGCGTATCGTCGAAGATATACGGGTCCTGTCGAACCACTGCGACCGTCTCGCGCCACTCTCGGAGGCCGAAGCGGTGGATAGGTGTCCCGTCCGCCTCGATCCGCCCATCGAGGGGTTCGTACAGTCGCGCGAGGAGCGAGACGACCGTCGATTTGCCGGCGCCCGAGGAGCCGACGAAGGCGACGAACTCGCCGCGGTCGACCGCAAACGAGAGGTCGCGTACGGTTCGTTCGCCGTCCCCGTAGCCGAAGGCGACGGCTTCGAACGCGACTTGCTCGATCCGATCGGGAACCGGTTCGGTTCCGGACCGTGGTTCGATCCGCGACCCGAGTTCGTCGATGAACGACTGGGTCCTGACGAGGTGAGGGAGGTCGCCCTCGAGCTGATAGAGGTAGTTGTTCAGCGTGCTCGCTCGCGGTGCGAGCCGGAACATCGCGAACAGGAACACGCCCAGGCTCGCGAGCGACAGCGACGCCACACGGAGTGCGACGTAGATCAACAGGAAGACGACGATCGCGGTGGCGAGCTGGTAAAAGTTGTCGAGGACCGCCTGGTTTCGGCGGAGTTTCACTTTGGCACGGACGCGCCGGGCCGTCGCGTCCCTAAACCGTTCGAACAGCTCCGCTTTCAGGCCGAAGAGCTTCACGTCCCGGATCCCTTGAGTTCCGGCCTGAGCGGCCGTCTGTACGGCCTCGTTAGCCTCTGCGACGCGGTCACCGACCGAGTATCCGGACTCCAGCACCGTCCGCGAGAGCACCACGAACGTCCCGAGAACGACGACCGACCCGACAGTCAGCTGCCACGCCATCACCAGCGCGACAAGGCCGTACATCGCGGTCAGAAGGCTCTGTTCGACGATGTTGACGACGCGGTCGATCGACCGTCCCGCGTAGGTCGCCTGTGTCACAATCGCGTTTAAGATGTCGTCCGAGCCTTCTTCGTCGAAGTACGCCACTTCGGCATCGAGTGCGTGGTCGAACGACTCAACCTGCAGGTGTCGGACGTACGTCGTCCGCAGCGCTGCCTTGAGCCACGCGACGAGGAAACTCGACGTGTACCGAACCGTCATCACGGTGGCAACACCGACCACCACGTACTCCAACGTGAACGGAATGCCGGCAGTCTCGTAGACGGTTACGAACAGGTCCAGATACTGTCCCTGTTCGCCGCCGTCGAGGCCACCGCGCGCCAGCTGGATGATCGGATACAGGAAACTCAGGCCGATCCCCTCCAGCAGCGCGGCGAACACGCTCAGGCCGATAATTCCAACGGTAAACACCGGCCGAAACCGCGCGACCCGGGCGAGCGCCCGGACTTTTTCGTCGAAAGAGATCTCTTCGCTCATCGCTGGATCGACCCGCGTACGGGTAGTTACTTGTAGTCGCGAACGCCGATATAAAACAGACGCGGTCGAATTATCGCCGGCTGAACTTACTCAACCGTCACGCTCTTCGCCAGGTTCCGTGGCTTGTCGATCGACCGCCCTAGCTCGTCGGCCACGTAGTACGACACCAGCTGCAACTGTACGTTCGCCAGCACTGCAGCGGCCTGTGGGTACGTCTCGGGCACCTCCAACACGTGGTCGGCGTAGCGCTCCACGTCGGACTGCCCGTCCGTAACAGCAACCACCGGAGCATCCCGAGCCTCGACTTCCTTGACGTTCCCGATGGTCTTGCGTGCCATCTCGCTGTCGCCCGTCACCACAGCAAACACCGGCGTATCCTCCGTCACCAGCGCCAGCGGCCCGTGTTTCAACTCACCCGCAGCGAAGCCCTCGGCGTGCTTGTAGGTGATCTCCTTCATCTTCAGCGCGCCCTCCAGCGCGACGGGGTACTGCAGGCCGCGGCCGATGAAGAAGTAGGCGTCGCTGTCGACGTAGGTTTCGGCGACGGCCTTCGCCTGCGAATCGTCCAGGACCGCCTGGATGTTGCTCGGCAAGTCCCGCAGCGCGCCGATGATGTCGCGCGTCCCGTCGACGCGCGTCGTCCCGAGCGTGAACAGGTTCAGCGCCGCCAGCTGAGAGGCGAAGGTCTTCGACGCGGCCACGCCGATCTCGGGGCCAGCCCTGATGTACAGCGCGTGGTCGCACTCCCGAGCGACCGTCGATCCCACCGTGTTCGTCACGGCCAGCGTCCGCGCGCCGCGCTTGCGGGCTTCCCGCAACGCCGAGAGCGTATCGGCTGTTTCCCCGCTCTGGGTGACGCCGACGACGAGCGCGTCGCCGATCGGCGGCGGCGACGTGGCGTACTCGCTGGCGAGGAACGCCTGGGCGGGGATCCCGGCGTTGCGGAGCAGGCTCGCGCCGTACAGCGCGGCGTGGTAGGAGGTCCCGCAGGCGACGAACTGGACGCCGGTCGGCGACAGGTCACCGAGGTCGCCGATGTCGACGGTGGCCGCCATCTCGTCGACGCGTCCGCGGAGACACTGCCGGATGGCGCGGGGCTGCTCGTGGATCTCCTTGAGCATGAAGTGGTCGTAGCCGCTCTTGCCGGTGTCCTCGGGGTCCCAGTCGACGGTGTCGACGTCCTTGTCGACCTCGTTCCCGTCGACGTCCGAGACGCGCCAGCCGTCGGCCGAGAGCGTCGCGAACTCCCCGTCGGCGAGGTACACTACTCGGTCGGTGAAATCGCGGAATGCGGGCACGTCGCTGGCCAGGTAATACGAGTCGTCGTCGATCCCCAGCACCAGCGGCGAGTCGTTGCGCGCGGCGTAGATGGTGTCGTCGCCGGAGACGACGACGGCGACGGCGTAGCTTCCTTCCAACCGGGCAATCGCCGCGCGGACGGCGGCCTCGTTGTCCATCCCGTCGGCCAGCGCGTCCTCGACGAGGTGGGGGACCACCTCGGTGTCGGTGTCGCTCTTGAAGGAGTGGCCGGCCGTGGCGAGTTCGTCCCGGAGCGACTGGTAGTTCTCGATGATACCGTTGTGGACGACGGCCACGTCGCCGGTGCAATCGAGGTGGGGATGGGCGTTGGCGTCGGTGGGCGGACCGTGCGTCGACCAGCGGGTGTGGCCGATGCCGGCCGCACCGGCGATGGAACGGGACTCGAGCGCGCTCCTGAGGTCCTCGATCTTCCCGGATTTCTTGCAGACGTCGACGCGGTCGCCAGAGAGGGCGACGCCCGCCGAGTCGTAGCCGCGGTACTCCAGTTTCGAGAGGCCGTGGACGAGCACGTCGAGCGTCTCGTCCTCGCGGCCCACACAGCCGATGATGCCACACATTAGCGAGTCACCTCCGCCGGTTCGCGAGCCGCGACGCCGTTCATCGAACCACCTCAGCGCCGCCGGCGACGGTGCCGCTGGCCCGGACGCTGGTCCCGATGTGGGCCTCGGGACCGACGAGCGTCCCCGGCGAGAAACTGGCGTCGCCCTCGGCGACCACTCGGTCGGCGATCACCGCGCCGAGGCGCTGGTCGGCGAACACCTCGCGGCCGACGCGCACGTCCGCGGGGCCGCCGGGCACGACCGTCCCGGCGCCCAGCGTCACGTCCTGGCCCGTCACCGCGTCGATGAGAACCGACCCCGACTCGACGCGCGTGTCCGCGTCCAGTACCGAGTTGCGCACGGTCGCGTTCGCGCCGACCGTGACGTTCTGTCCGAGCGCCGCGTTGGGTCCGACGACGGCGCCGGGACCGACCTCACAATCCGGGCCGACCACGGTCGGGCCCTGGAGGATCGCCGCCTCGTGGACGTTCGCGGCGGGGTCGACCCACACGTCGTCCCCCCAGTCGCCGCGGGCGGGCTCGTCGACGTGGCCGCGCGCGAGAACTTCGTCGGCGACGGCAAGCAGGTCCCAGGGGTACGTCGCGTCGACCCACATCCCCTCGGTCCTGACCCCGCGCACCCGACCCTCGTCCATGAGGTCGCCGATCGTGTCGGTCAGCGCGAGTTCGCCGTCCGAGCGGTTGGTCGCGTCGACGGCCGCGAACACGGAGGGCTCGAAGGCGTAGACGCCGGCGTTGATCAGCCGGTACTCGTCGGTGTCGGGCTTCTCGACGAGTTCGGCCACGTCGCCCTCATGGAGGGCAATCGCGCCGTACTGGCTCGTTTCGGGTCGTTCGAGGACGGCCATCGAGGGCTCGCCGCTGCGCTCGAACTCGTCGACCACGTCGCGGACGATGTTGGCGTCGATGACGCGGTCGCCGTTGACGACCAGCGTCGGTCCGTCGACGGCCTCGCGGGCCTGGAGGAGGGCGTGCCCGCTGCCGAGTTGCTTGTGCTGCGTGACGTACTCCAGGTCTACCCCGTCGTAGGTCGGCCCGAAGCGGTCTTGCACGCGCCCGCGCTTGTACCCGACCACGACTACGATCCGCCGCACGTCGGCCGCGACCAGGGCGTCGAAGACGTGCTTCAGGATCGGCCGATTGGCCGCCGGCAACATCGGTTTTGGTCGGTTGCGAGTCAGCGGCCGCAGTCGCGTCCCCTCACCCGCCGCGAGGACTACCGCCGTATCGATGCTCATACGTGTCCGTCGTGACCGGTCGGTTTCAACTTTCTGGGCCGCGCATATGACGCGCGTCGAAGAACGCCGCGGGTTTCGACCGAACGTCGGACGTATCTCTCTGAGGGAGCGTGACCTCTCTCGAGACCGGAGCCTGACCACTCCCGCGGACGAGTGAGTCGGCCACGAGGATCGACTCCGGCGCGGCGACTCCTGTATCGCCGCCCCGTGAAAGCGATCGGTTGGTCTCGATTCACGGCGGCGAACACCGACAGTCCGGAGTGGAGAACGGGTGAGTGCCAGTCACGCGCGGGCCCCGCGGTCGGCCGTCGTCGCCTCGGCGGCGATCGCCCTGTTGACGGCCGTCGCCTCCAGCATCGGGCTGTTCGTCCCGGGCTTCTACCGCGACGCGCCGGTGCTCCTGCCGCAGGTCTACGGGCGGGACCTGCTGACGCTCGCCGTCGCAGTGCCCGCGTTCGCGCTCTCGGCGTACCTGCTCTGGCAACGACGACCGTGGGGGTACGCGTTCACCGCTGTGCTGCTCGTGAAGGCGGCCACGCTCGGCGGCGCAGTGCTCTCGATGATCTGGTTTCTGGTCGCCGCCGGACAGTCGGTAGTGCTCCCGCAGGTCGTCATCTTTAGCCTGCTGAGCGTCGGTCTGATAGCGTGGTTATTCTTATCTATCGATGGTGGGCCTCACCGCGGACGCAGATAGTCGAGTCGAACGTGTCGACCGCCGAGAGAGCCGGCGAAGGGTGAGAACGTCGCAGCCCATCGACGGGACGGCGTCCCGCGTCGGTCACTGCTCGTCCATCGTCTCGTCAACGACCGGGCACCGAAGCGCTCGTCTCCACTTCGTTCGCTCGCGGACCATCTCGATCACGTCGAGTTCGATCATCTGGTGGCTCGTGTCTTCGATCGTCGTGACGTTCGCCGGCTGTCGAGGGCTGGGTTCGCCCGAAGAGCCCGGGAACTCGAACGGGGAACCCCAGGCAGGGTGAGAGACCAGAACGTATCACATAGCGTGCGTCAGACCGTCTCGAAACGTTCCGTATGGAACGCATAATTAAGCAGTATATGCGCTACGTGTAGGAACGAGCGCACCCGGATGGATCCGCAATGAGTGACCGCGAACATGAGTTCAGTCTGTGTCTCACGCACGATGTCGACCGTCCGTACAAGACCTGGATGCACTCGCTCTACTACGCCGTTCGCGACGGCGACCCGGGGCACCTCGCGCGGGCTCCGGGGACGAATCCGTACTGGCAGTTCGACAAGATCGCCCGGATAGAGGATTCTCTCGGCGTTCGCTCCGCGTTTTACTTCCTCTCGGAGCCACCGCTCGCGGAGAAGTCGACCGCCGAGTTGCTGGACTGGAACACGTGGGTCCAACTGCTCTTCCGATACGATTTGACCCAGCCGGATCTCGTGGACGCGATGTCGCGGCTCGCAGACGGCGGCTGGGAGGTCGGGCTCCACGGTTCGTACGACTCGTACGAAGATCGGGAGCGGCTGGCGTACGAGAAAGCACGTATCGAACGGACGCTCGGGGACGAGATCGCGGGCGGACGGCAACACTACCTGAACCTCTCCGTCCCGGAGTCGTGGCGCCACCACCGGGCGGTCGGGCTCGACTACGACGCGAGCCTGGGGTCCGACACGTACGGGTTCCAGCACGGCTACGACGTGCAGCGACCGTTCGACGACGAGTTCGCTGTCTTCCCGCTGACGTTCATGGAGACCGACCTGCCCGACCCCGGTGAGTCGTTCGACCAGGCGTGGACCGTCTGTGCGGACCTGCTCGAGGAGGCCGCGGCCAACGACGCCGTGATGACCGTACTCTGGCATCCCCGGTACTTCGCGTCCGGGGAGTTCCCCGGTCACACCCGACTGTATCGCCGCCTGATCGAGACGGCCCAAGAGATGGGCGCCTGGGTCGGGTCACCAGGCGCGTGCTACGAGCGGTCTCTCGCGGACGACCAAGACCGGGTCGAGACGGCCAACGTCTGAGCGCCGGTCACAGCCGAGCGCGTCGGCATGCCCGTCCCCGCGCTCCGTGGAGCAGGAGTACCACTTCGGGATCGACATCGGCGCCGAGTGTCTCCTGCACGTCGACGTAGCGTTCGAGCGTGCTGATCTCGTCCTCGTACCGGCCGCCTCGCGGTGGAGGCGCGCCAGATCGACGTAAAACGTCGTTGGCAGGTCTCCGAAACCATCGATATCCGCCACCGTCAGCTGTTCGTTCTCCGCGAACTCGATACACCACGCCATGAGCGCCGCAAGCTCGTTCCGCCGACTGGCGGCCCGCAGGTGCTCGATATCTACCCTCGCGTCCGTGTAGTGGCTGTATCGATACTCGTCTTTCCGTCGGAAGACCGTCGTCCCCGCGTCGGCCGAAGTGACCGACGCATCCACGTCACCCTCACCCGGGTTCGGCCCGCCGTCGGAGTCCCTCGTCCCCTCCGACCGAGATCCGGCGGCGCGTGCGGTCTCGGTACCGAAGATATGTTCGAGAAGTCGCCGAAGCATAGCTAAGCAGTGAATACGGGTTCTAAATAGTATTCAATCCGTAACGAACACTGTGCGTAACTGAGAGTAGTTGGTCCGGATCCGTAACCGACCCGTCGGTATCGACACCGGTCGTGGGGCCACAGGCGGTCGTACCCGTTTCGGGGCGGACGGTCGGCACCCAGTCGCCGTGTCCGCTCCCGGGGAGTCCGGCTGAGAGGCGACCGTCACCATCGGCTGGAACACCGCCCCGAAGGGACCGACTGTGGGTTCGAATGCGGCGAATTATTTTCCCATGATGAATGCTATGCCGTGTCATGCCGCTGCATCGGACGGTGAAGTCAACCTATCTGTCTTCTCTGGATTCGCTTTCGCGCAGTCGATTGTTCGACTACAAGTGGCTGGTCGAACAGGAACTGGACTCGTGGAAGACGTGGATCGACCTCCCCGTCTCAGAGCGTGTGGCGCTGTGGCGACGTGGGTTCACGAGCCCGAACGGCGTGCTGTACGACTTCGAGACGCACGACCCCGAGGCGTACGTGAGCGAACTCCAGCGGTACCGACTCTACCGGGCTCTCAACGGTGACCACCGGTATCTCATCGACGATAAACTCAGTCAGCACTGGATGCTTTCGGAGCACGAACGACACCGCCCGACCGCGTTCGGCGTCGTCGACCGCGGTTACATCCACGAGGTCGCTGGGACGGAGTTCGACGGGGGGCCGAAGCCGGTGTCGGAGTGGGTGTTCCCGACGCTTCGACGGGAGTCGAAGCTCGTCCTGAAGCAGCTGCGCGGGCTGGGCGGGAAAGAGGTAATCGTGCTCGCCTACGACGACGGTAGCTACTCGATCGACGGGGTTCCGGCGGACCGCGAGACGGTCCGCGAGCGGGTGGTCGGACTCTCCGAGTACCTGGCGACGGAGTACGTCTCACAACACGACTACGCCGACGCGCTCTACCAGGACGCCGCGAACACGATCCGGGTGCTCACGCTGTGGGACGACCGGCGGCGGGAACTGCTCGTGCCGATGGCGGTCCAACGGGTCGGCACGGACCGGTCCCGGCCGGTCGACAACTGGTCGGTCGGCGGCCTCTCGGCGCGGATCGAGCGGTCGACCGGGCGTCTCACGGCAGCCGCCCGTCTCTCGCCGGCCGGGGTACTGGAGTGGTACGACGAGCACCCTGACACTGGCACACCGATCGAGGGTGTCACCGTCCCCCGCTGGGACGACGTACTGGCGACGGTCGAACGGATCGCCCGGGAGAACACGAACATCCCGATGATCGGGTGGGACGTGTTGCTCTCGGAGAACGGGACACCGGTCGTGCTCGAAGCGAACACGGGAACGGACCTGGACCTGATGCAGGTCCACCGCCCGCTCCTCGACGATCCGGCGGTCGCGGCCGTCGTCTCACAGCACCTCCAGTAGCTTCCCCGGGGCGAGCGCGGGTCTCAGTCCGACCGTTCCGGCTCACCGGGCGAGCCGCGGATGTGCATGCTCCCGGTGTTATACTCCCGGCTGCTGGTCACGCCAGATGAGAGTGTCGCGCGGAGTGCGCTCAGGAAGAGTCCGGGGTCGTCGAGACGGATATAGTCGAACCGCGGATTGGTCACACAGGACCTGGCGATCTCCCAGAACGTTCCGCCGTACGACGGGCGGTCTAGAAACGGCGAGTCGTCGTTGCGGACGCTCCGGAGGTGGGCGAGTTCGCCGTACGCGATGTGAGAGGAGACGCCCATCTCGTAGTCGTGATCGACCGCTTCCGGCCGATCGTGCGCGCAGAGCCAGTAGTAGTAGGGGAAGTCGGCGCCGGCCCGGACCGCCTCGGTCATCGACTGCCAGACCCGGGGATTGATCTCGAGGAACTTCCACTCGCCGGTCCGCTCGTCCTGAACGTACTCGATACAGGCCAGTCCATGCCAGTCGAGCCGGCTGAGGAGGTCGTAGGCGGCATTCTCCACCGCCTCGGAGTGCGTCGACTCCCGGTATACGCCGCCGCCGCCCACCCACGAGTTCTGTCGTATCTGTCTGTGCTGGTACGTCGCGACGGGCTCTCCTTCGTTCCAGAGGGCGCAGTACAGGTGTTTCTTCGCCTGCGGAACGAAGTCCTGCACGATCGGCTCGTGGCCCATCTCCTCGCGGATATCGGCGACGTCGGGTTCGTCGTCGGGGGTGAGAAACCGGACGTTCTTCACTTCCCGCACCGTCTCGGGCGAGATGTCCTCTAGGTAGTCGGACGTCAGAACGTTGTATCGCGGTTTCACCACGACGTTCGAGTCCCACTCGTCGACCTCGGAGAGCAGTCGCGTCTCCGGGACGGGAACACCGGCGCGTTCGGCCTCGTCAGCAAGGCGTAGCCGGTCGTGAGCGCTGCCGAGTGTCTCGAGGGGTGGAACGACCAGCGAAACCTCCCGCTCGAACTCGTCGTGGTATTTCGCAAAGAGATAGACGTCGCATTCGCGAACCGGAACGATCGTCTGTACGTCTGCTCTGCTCGCGAGATCGAGGAGGGCGTCCCTGTACGCGAGCGGGTCGCCCGGCGACGCCGGCAGTCGGGCCCGCTCGTCGCAGAACCTCGAGGAGAAGTGCGGAATTCGCTCGTACTCGGACGCGACGACCGTCTGGATGCCACGGCGACTGAGCGACCGCATACAGGCGTAACTCTTCATCTTCCGCCCGCTCGGGATGAGCACAGACTGCCGGCTATCGCCGACAGCCTCACTCGGACGCTTGCCTGTGGCCATGCCGTACGCTCTTTCGTTCGTGTTCATAAGTAATCACCTTGTACCCACCGTCAGCCCGGTCGGAAGGGTACCTATACGCGGCTCGCCCAGGAGGAACAGAGCCTATACTCAAACCGCTCGGGCGGGACCTCCCAGGCGACGAACCGCCGAGCGGGCCGCGTGCCGTCCGAGACCCGCCCGACTCGGTGCGACGAAAAGAGCACGTTCCATCATGTCAGAATCAGTCGACCCGCGCAGTCAGTGGACGACCGACGACCAGCTCGTGTTCGAGCGGTTAGAGCGGACGCTCGAGTACGCTCGCTCCCGGGACTACACCGGATGGGACTACGGCGACGGGATGGACAGCCGACTGCTGGAGGCGCTCCCGGTCGAGCACAAGTGGCTGAACATCGCGTTCCAGGAGGCCGCCAAGCGGTCCCCGATCAACGTGCGTCCGTTACTCATGGTCAGACAGCGGCGCAACTACCAGGGAGCGTCGCTGTTCGCGATGGTCAACCAGACGGTGGCGGACCTCCTCGCGAGCGACGCCCCCGACGCGCGCCTCGCCGTCGACTACGATCGGGAGGCCCGTTCGCTCGCCGACTGGCTGGTCGAGCACCGTATCACGGGGTACAGCGGATACTGCGCCGGCTACCCGCACCCCATCCAGCACCTCGACGGACGGGGCGAACCCGGAGAGCCGGACGTCATCAACACCGCCTTCGGAGCCAAAGCGCTCCTCCGCGCGGCCGAATACGACCCGAGTTACGCCGACACGGTACGGAGCGCGGCGGAGTTCGTAACCGAGGACCTCGAATTCAGCGCCGTCGATTCGGGTCGGGGAGCGGTCATCCAGTACCACACGAAACACGAAGAGGAGTACTACACGATAAACGCCGGCGCGATATGCGCGCGTCTGTTCGTCGACCTCTACGCTCACTTCGGCGAGCAGCGGTTTCTCGACCGCGCGCTCGACCTCTTCGATCACGTCGCGGACCTGCAGACCGACCTCGGGGGCTGGATGTACCGCGATCCGCCGGAAGCGTCGCACCTCTCGATGGACAACCACCACAACGGGTTCGTCATCGAGAGCTTCCAGCGGTACCGGAGCGTGACGGGCGACACCCGGTACGACGACACCCTCTCGGCCGCCCTCGAGTTTTATCGGACCGAGCTGTTCGAATCGGACGGGGCACCGAACTTCGAAGAGGACAGCCGGTTTCCGCGCGATATTCACGCGAGCGCGCAAGGCGTCCTCGTCTTCACGTACGCGGGCGAACTCGCGCTCGCGCGCCGTATCCTCCAGTGGACGCTCGAGAACCTCTACGCCGGCGACGGGGCCTTCTACTTCAAAAAGGAGCGCTATTTCACCAAGCGAGTCGTCCTCATGCGGTGGTGCCAAGCGTGGATGACCTACGCGATGAGCGAGTATCTCCGTGCGCGGGCCTTCGGCGAGGGACTGCCCGCTTCTGCCGCCGATGCTGCGACGTCCTCCGAGCCAGTGACCCGCGGCTGAAGTCGCTCGCTCCCACCTCGCAGTTCGGTGAGACACCATTGAGTGGTGCAGAACAGGCACGTCCCCACCCGTCACGTTCCCCCCACGGCCGTCAATCTATCACGGGCGTCCCGGTCGCGGTCGCCGTCGGGGTGTCGGCGCCGTGGAGTTCGGCGAACCGGCGTCTCGGTACACGGAGGATCCGGCCGTCGTCGCTGGCCGTGTTGTACGGGTTCAGTAACAGTCCGCGTTCGTCGACCGCCAGAAACACGTACGCGCTGGCCGCCGGCAGGAACGACCCCACCGGTCGGCCGTCCGCCGGTACTCGCCGCTTCCGGTAAGTCGCCAGCTCCACCCACTCCGTGTAGTCCGTCGCTGCGGAGGCGGCGACCACGGTCGCACGCCCCCCGTCCGACTGCTGGTCGTCGGGGCCGGTGCTGTCGGTCCCGGGCTCGACGGCGGTCGAGAGCGCGACCCAGTGCTCGTCGCCGACAGTGAGCGACGCGCCGTAGTAGATAGAGTCGTCCATCTCTGTGAGCCGCCGCACCGTCGGGTCGCCGCTCTCGAACTCCGAACGGGGAAGCTCGAACACGGCGTTCTCGTCGGCGTAGACGCTGTCGACGCCCCAGATCAGCCCAGTCGGCGTGAACACGGGCTGGACGGCCCGCCAGCGCTGACTCCCTCCCCCGACGGCTTCGAACTCACCGTCGCAGATCCGGCCGATCCGGCACTCCTCGCCGGCGTCGCCGGTCGTCAGCCACAGGTCGCCCGAGTACGGGTCGGCTTCGATTGCGTGGACGTGACGGACTTCGGGGAGCGAGAGAGCAGTCGCCCACGTCCGGCCACCGTCGCGGGATCGCAGCACGCGCGGGGTCGCGTCGCCGTCGAGGGGATACTCGCCCACGTAGAGCGCCCCGTCGTGTTCACAGAACGCCGACGGGAGGACGCCAACGGGGCCCGACGACGCCGGAAGCCGACGCGTGACGTCCCAGGATCGCCCACCGTCCGTCGAGACGTACAGCCAGCGGACGGCCGACGCAACGAGCGTCCCGTCGGCGGTGGGCCGAACGTTCACCGACGGGAACCGGCCGACGAACCGCTCGACCGCCGGTTTCCACCGCTCGGTCACCTTGAGACGAAACTCGATCCCCTGTTTTCCCCCGACCGGACGCGGGAGGTCGCCGACCGCGGCGGGCTCGTCCGCGGTTGGCCCCGCGTAGACTGTCCGGTACTCGCTCGCGTAGAGGTCTCCCTCGTAGACGCCGTGCAGGTTCATTGTGTAGCGCGTCCCGAGAGCGACGTACTCGTCGGTCGCTCCGGTCTCTCGAGACGCTCCGATGCCCAGTAGGCGTATTGTTATAGGCCCCCTGTGACGTACGGCGACGGGAGTGGCGGAGGTCGGGACGAGCGGCGGGGAGACGGGGGCGACCGATGGAGAACCGTCCGTCGGGTCGGGCCGACAGCGACCCAGCGCCGGTAGTTCACGTATAACGCTCGTGACACTGTACATAACAAAGGTGGTCGTCCACCGACGGTCGGCCATGTCGGAGACGCCTCACGTGCTCTTTCTCGTGTTGGACTCGATGCGGAAAGACAGGGTGTCGGCGTACGGGCACGAGCGGGAGACCACACCGACGTTCGACCGTCTGGCCGAGAACGCGACGCTGTTCGAGAACGCCTTCGCCCCGGCTCCGTGGACGCTGCCCTCCCACTGGTCGATGTTCACCGGCCGATTCCCGTCGGAACACGGCGTCACGAACGGGTTCACCGACGAAGGGCTCGGACGGCCGGACGACCTCGAGACGGTCCCCGAGCGGCTCGCCAACGAGGGATACGAGACGGCGGGGTTCTCGAACAACCCCTGGGTGGGGCAACTCTCCGGACTCGACCGCGGCTTCGACACGTTCGTCGAGTGGGACCTGGAGGTCTCCCACGAGGGGATCGAACTGCGCACTCGGGACGCCGCGTATTCCCGGTTTCACAGCCTCCTCGGCCGCGCCGCCGGACAGCCGCAGGTCCTGCTCAAACGGCGCTTTTTCACGTCGAATCTCGTCGACCGCGCGACCCGCTGGCTCTCGCGGGAGAGCGGGCGACCGAAGTTCCTGTTCATGAACCTGATGGAGGCCCACAGCCCGTACTATCCGCCGAAGTCGGCCTTCGAGAAACTGGGGCTCTCCTCGCCCGGACCGCTGGAGTCGCGCCTGCTCAACGTCAGACTGCTCGCCTACGTCCTCGGGAAGACGGACCTGTCCGCGGAGAACCGGGAACGGATCATGGAGTACTACGACGCCAGTCTGCGGTTCCAAGACCGACAGCTCGCTCGGATCGTCGAGACGCTGAATCGCGAGGGCATGTTCGAGGACACCATGCTCGTCATCTGCGCAGACCACGGGAAGACGCTCGGGGAGTTCGACCGGGACGGGATACCACCCCACTACCTCCGCGACATCAACACGAACGTCCCGTTGCTCGTCAAACCGCCCGGTCGAGGTGTCCACGAGCGCGCCGAGACGCCGTTCGAACTCACTGGACTCGCGGATCTGTTGACCGACCGCGACCCCAGGACCGTTACCGGAGACGACCGGGGAGCACTGGTCGAAGACCACATTCCCCACACGGCCGAGCAATCGACCGACGTGACGCAGTGGCGGGTCTTCGCCGACGAGGAGTACAAGTACATCGAAGATGAGGACGACATGGAGTTCCTCGTTCGGCGAAGGGACGAAGAGCGAGTCGACGACCCCGAAGCGCTGGCGACCTATCGAGAGCGCTGTCGCGACCGGATCGCCGCCCTCTCCTACGAGGACCGCGCCGCCAAGAGTGGCAGCGGTCCGATAGAAGGGTCCGTCGAAGGGCAACTCAAAGACCTCGGCTACATCGGGTAGCGCAGTTACCGGAGCGCCGGCAGCCAGAGCACTGTCGGCCGTAGAGAACAGAGGGTCGAACAGCGGATCCGCGGCTTCCTTCGAGACGAACGGGAACACGCTCGAGTGCGTGAGCACTCGGTATCGGCCTCGAGGCGCGGGGCTCTAGCTGCGGATCGACTGCCGTTCCAACCGTGGGTCGTCGGACTGGACTCGCGAGACGGAGCGTTCGGTCGCGACGTCGACGATGACGTCGGTCAGGTTCACCTTCGTCTCCATGTACACGTCTCGCCGGCGCCGCCACGCTTGTTCGACGGACGGGTCCGCGAGCACGCGTTCGGCCGTCGCCAGGGCGTCCTCAAACGACGCGACGTTGCGGACGAGGTCCGCGTCCGCTAGTTCGACGAAGTTCCCCATGTCGTCTTCCCCAACGAACGAGTTGGAACGGATGGCCGGAGTGCCCAGAAGTGCCGCTTCGGTTACGATAGTCTGCGTGTCCGCGACGAGCAGGGACGCTTCGCGCAGCGCGTCGTGCATGAGGGCGGGGTGCACGTCGAAGCGCCTGGCCGGGAGGTTCGCTAGATCCATGTCGCCGCCCTCGTCAGAGACGAACACCGTCGCCTCCTCGGCGAGCCGCCTGACGAGCGTCTCCCGCTGGGTCGGGGTGAACCCGCTTTTCCCGACGTCGTGGTGAGATCCGAACGCGTTGAAACGGAGGAGCGCGTACCGCTCGTCCGGACCCAGCGAGAGCTGCTCACGGACGGTCCCTCGCGACGAGTACTCGTCGGGGTGGAGATAGGCGCACTCTTTGAACCCCTCGAAGGTGAAGTGGTCCTCGCCGAGATCTTTCCGGAACGCCGCCGGTGTGAGGATGGCGTCGGCGAACGGCCGCGAGAGCAAGTGGTCCAGCGACGTGGGCTCCGAGTCGAGTATGAGTACCGTCGAGGTCCGTGTCGCGATACCCGTGTGCGCCGCGTAAGCGCCCATCCCCAGGAGGAGGTCGGGGTCGAATCGGCGGGCCAGTCGGAGCATGCGGGCGTAGTGGCGCGGTAGCTGCCGAAACAGCGAGTACTTGGACGTGTCGCAGTGCCCGTAGATCTCGTAGGGGAGGTCGTACCACTCGAGGAGGTCGACCGTGCACCCGTAGTCCCGAGCGAGCACGCGCACCGAGTGCCCCCGATCGCGAAGCCTCTCGATCGCGTTCCGGTACAGGTGGACGTGAGCGGGCGTGTTCGTGAAAATCAGGTATCTCATTGTATCGTACGGATTCGTGTAGCGCGGCCCGAGGCCGGGAGCCGATCGAGCGCTACGGGGGCGTTCCGGTCAGTTCAGTAAAGTTATACCCTGCTATCTGCCCGACAAAGACTCTCTAATCGCCCGCGATCGGGCCGCCCCGGCTCGCCAGTCGCGTGGCACACCCGCCTGTCGACAGTAAGCGGACGGCTCGTTTCGACGCGCTTCCGGGACGGACAGGGAGGGAGCGCCGACGACAGGCGGTCAGAGGCGATGTCAGACGCGGCCGAGCCCGCTCGTCCGTACGGCGACTCGATCTCACACCGGAGTTTAGGGAGAGTATACTAATTTGACAGACGGCCACGGATAGTGGTGTCATGAAGGTACTCTCCGTGGTGGGTGCGCGGCCGCAGTTCGTTAAGGAGTTCGCCGTGTCCCGGGAACTCCGAGCGGCGCACGAGGAGGTGCTGGCCCACACCGGTCAGCACTACGACGAGGAGATGTCCGACGTGTTCTTCGAGGAGTTGGGGATCCCGGAACCCGATTTCAACCTGGGCGTGAGGTCGGACACGCACGGGCGACAGACCGCTCACTGTCTCGCGGGCATCGAGGAGATACTCCTGTCGGAGTCCCCGGACGTCGTGCTGGTGTACGGGGACACCAACTCGACGCTCGCCGGGGCGATCGCTGCGTCGAAGACCGACCCGCTGCTCGCCCACGTCGAAGCCGGACTTCGGAGCTACGAGCGGGACATGCCGGAGGAGATCAACCGGGTCCTCACGGACCACGCCGCGGACATGCTGTTCACGCCGTCCCGACGGAGCACCGAGACGCTCGCGGACGAGGGGATCCCCGCCGAGCGGATCCACACCGTGGGCGACGTGCAGTACGACGCCGTCCTGCTTGCCCGCGAAACGGCCAGAGAGTCCTCGACGGTACTGGACGACCTCAACCTCTCTCCGGAGAGCTTCACGCTCGCAACGGTACATCGGCCGCGAAACACCGACGACGGATACCGGTTGACGGCGATCATGGGGGCGCTGGCCGACTGCGACTCAGACGTCGTGTTGCCGGTCCACCCGCGGACCGAGAACAGTCTCCGCGACCGCGGCCTCTGGGACCGCTACGCGGACGATATCCGATTCGTCGAGCCCGCTGGGTACCTCGATTTCATCCGGTTGCTCGACGCCGCCGAGCGGGTCGTGACCGACTCGGGCGGCGTCCAGAAAGAGGCGTTCTTCCTCGACACGTTCTGTCTCACGCTCCGGGAGGAGACCGAGTGGACCGAGACGGTCGAGGCGGAGTGGAACGTCCTCGTCGGCGCGGACCCCACACGGATCCGGTCCGCCATGGCTCGACAGCCCCCCCAGTCCGAGAAGCCGTCGCTCTACGGGGACGGCGGCGCCGCCGAACGCATCGTAGAGATACTCGGAGAACAGCGAGACTAACGCCGGTTCGTCCCCGCATCGCTCGGTCAAGCGAAGCGGACCGCGGCGACTCCTCTCCTCTGCTACGCTTCGCGACCGCCGAAAAGCGTCGGAACCCGCGGCCGTGCGTTGCCCCGTTTCGCCTCCCCTCGGATATCAAAGGTAGCCTAGCGACTCCAGCTGCGCTTCGACCGTCTCTCTCTCGACGTCTTCGTCGACCGATTCCGGGGCTTCCGACTCGATAGCGCGGCGAGTGTCGATCGTATGCGTCAGCCACGGCACCGTGACCAGCGCCGGGACGTACAGCCGCGGCGGGTGTCCCCACTCTTGGACCGGTAGCGGGGAGACCCGCTCCCCGAAGAGATTTCCGTGATCGGCGGTGACGACGACCTTGCCGTCGATCGCCGAGAACAGCGTTTCGACCGACGCGAGGACGAGGTCGAGATTGCGCCTGTACGCCTCGCGGATCGCCTCGGAACTGGCGTCGAGCTCCCCCCGCATCTTCTGGTTCCAGATGTCCAGCCCGCTGTCGGGTTGCTCGTTGTACTTGCGCGTCTGGTCGGTGATGTGAGATCCGATGAACGGGTAGTGGGGCTGCATGTAGTGGACGACGTGGCGCTTCTCCGGATACGTCTCGTGGGCCTCCACGGCGGCCTCAGTCATCGCCGCGGGGCGGACCGTCCCCGCATCCTCGTCCCACCAGTCCGTGTTCCAGATGTTCTCGACGGCGTGGAAATCGACGTCGACGTTGTCTTTCCGCCGTTCCAGCTGCGGCGAGGCGGTCGTATACACCGTATCGTAGAGCGTCCGCCCGTCGAAGTTTCCGCGGAGAAACTCAGAGGTGTGGGCCCCTCTCGAGCGGACCGACGACAGTTCGCCCGGAAGGGTATTGTGTGATTCGAACGTGTCGTACCTGCACCCGTCGAGGACGACCAGCGTGTCCCAGTCCTTCGAAAATACGTCGATCCCTCGAGCGTTGAACCGTTCGTCCATCGGCGCGCTGTGGTAGACCCTGTTGAGCTCCCGCAGCAGATACTTCGGGTTCTCCGCCGAGAGAGCCAGCCCCCGCTTGACTTGACCGAGTGAATACATCGGTAATTGTCTGCCGCTGGGGACGACTACTACATTGTTATTGAGTATGTACGCGCGGTCGCCCTCTCCGCCGATAGATCCGTCACTGCCCCGTTCTCCGCGCGAATTCGCGCGGCTCGCCCCAAAATCGGTAGTTAGTGACCACCTATCTCCGACGAGGCGCCGCCATCGCCGAAAGATGTCGGTGGTTAACAATTGCGATAGGCCACAGAGGAGTCCGACAATGAGGAGACGAGACGTACTGGGTGCGCTTGGAGCGGTAGCGTTGGGTGGGTGGGCCGTCATGTCCGGTCCGTCTTCTACTCGGACCGAGGAGTCTCGTCGCCAGTCCCCGCTTGAACGAGGTGAACCGACGCCGACGGGAGCCGAGGAGACCGATCCGCGACCGGTGCAGACATCGACGGATACCGTCGCGACCTCTACGGACGAGTACGAGGTCGTCCACGATGTCGTCTCGGACCTCGGCTGTGCGCCCGACGGAAGCGAACCCTGTGACGAGCACCTCTCGGCCGCGCTCGGCGATAGGGTCGCCTTTCGCTTCCCCCCCGGTCGGTACCAGTTCGACGGCCGGTTTCGCGTCGAAGCCACGGACCGAATCGGGCTGTTGGGGTCCAGCGAGGGGGACGTCGAGCTCGTTCCGCCCGACGGGTTCAACTCCTATCTGATCAACTTCTCCGATGTCGGCCGAGCGACCGTCCGGAACCTCTCGATCGACCTGACGGCAACCTCGACCACGGCCGGGATCCGATGTATCACCGCCGATGGGTTTCAACTCGACGAAATCACGTATCGGGGTCGCGGTACGCACACGTCCGAGTCCGTCGTCCACGCGTTGGCGCTCGCCGTCACGAACGCGGACGCCTCCGGAACGCTGCGAAACGTCGTCGCTCGAAAGGGATCGGCCACCGGTCACTACAAGGGAGGGAACGGGAGAGGCGGGGTGTGGATCGGTCGCGACCATCGCGGCACCGCGTACATCAGGGACTGCGTCTTCTGCGAGTTCGGGAACAACGGGCTATACACCAGTCGGGCTCCCGGCGACATCCGCGTCCACGGGGGGACGTACGAGAACAACAACGTCTCCGCCGTCAGAATCTCCGGTGACGGGAGCTACGTCACCGGTGCAGAGATAACCGTGGACCTCTCGGAGTACAGCGGCCCGCGTACTCGGCTGGATTCCGCTTTCGCGAGCCGCGGCGTCGCCGTAGAGCAGGGACCGCTCGACAATCCGCCGGGCGCCGTCGTCGAGAACACGACCGTCGACATCCGGGAGACGCCGAGTCCAGGTCCAGCAGTGAGCGTCTGGCCGACCGGAAAGACCGTCTCGATCACCGATTCCACGCTCCGAGTGGCGGGTGACTCACCGGTCGTCCACCGAAAGACGGAGTCCAAACAGGGGAGCCACGCCCCGGCCACGGGCGCACGGAGCGTCTCGATGGTCGACACCACTGTGGAGGGGTCGGGGCCGGGTCCGCCGCTCGTCGTCCTCAGGGATGCGAGCGATTCGCTGTTGCGGAATTGTGATATCAGATCCGACAGTGACCGCGTCGGGATGGCGCTGATCCGGTCGCCGCGGATGGCGGTCCGCAGTGCGACGATCGATACCGGTGGGTATCCGATCGTGGTCGAGGAGGGGCTCCGGAGTTCGGCGGAGTGTCTGCTCTCGATCTCCCCGTCGCTCGAACTCCGAACCGGGCTCGAAGTGGCCCCAAATCGGACGCGCTCGATTCGGAGGGGCGACCTGACGACGCCCGCGGCGACCTCGTACTCAGAGCTGTCGGAGTCCGAGGGCGTATACTGCCTCTCCGCGACCGACCTCGAGCTGCGCGCCGATTCGGTCGGTTACCTCGCGGTCACCGGCTTCACCGACGAGTCGCTCACGTACACGATCGTCGAGCCCGCCTGATCGGTGTGTCCGAAACGCCCGATAGTTGTCTGTCGTTCGAGACGTACGTGCTGCCCGATTCCCGACCCGAGGAGAGGCTTCGACGGTGAACGATGCGGCTCCGAGGGTGCGAAGCGGGACCGTCCACCGTCTCACGCCTCGGGAATGTAGTCCCGGACGAGCGGAATCTTGACGCTCGTTCGGCTCTCGATGAACTCGATCACCACCAAGTCCTCGGCCTGGAGGCTTCTGACCGCGAGCGCAACGGCGACCGTCAGACTGGAGAACACGACCACGAAGGCGAGGAGCGCCGTCAGACTCTCTGAGGTGGAGCGTCGGAACGCGTAGCCGAGGGGGATCAGCAGCACCGGGATGGCGACGAACGCCCGCGCCGACCGGCGGTTGAAGGGCGTGATGTCGAACCGCCGCCAGAGAAACAGGTAGACGACGGCGTTCAGCGCGAGGTAGGAGGCCGCCGACGCGACGGCGGCGCCCATGAACCCGTACAGCGGGATCAGGAGCAGGTTCAACGCGAGGTTCAGGGCGAACGCGACGACGTTCGAAACGAGGATGAGACTCGTCTCCCCGAGCGCGGAGAGGGTCTCCCGGTTCCGTCCAACCGCCGCGTTGGTGAAAAAGCCGACCGCCAGGACGCTCAACGCGCTACTGCCCGCCACGTACTCGGGGCCGAACGCGGTGGAGATGATCACGCTCGGATAGAGGAGCATCGAGAGGAACAGGGGGAATACGAGGAGGTAGATCCACTTCGTGGTGACTTCGTAGATCCGCTCGACGCCGTCCTCGTCCGAGCCGTCCAGTCTCGACGCGACGGGGAGGTACATGTACCCGATCGCGCCCAGAACGATCGTGAGGACGCCCGCGAGCGGATAGGCCGTGTTGTAGACGGCGACCTCGCTCGACGGGCGGAAGTACCCGAGCATGAGCGTGTCCGTTCGAGTCAACAGTGTCGCCATGATCGACGAGACGACGAGCGGCGCGGAGAAGGCCGTCATCTCGCGGCCGTGGAACCGGAAGTCGCCCCGGATCGGAAAGAGGCGACTCAACAGGAGATAGGTGACCGGTATCGTGACCAGCAGCGCGGCGACGTAGCCGAGCGCACTCGCGACGACCCCGGTCCCGAGCGACAGAAACCCGATGATGAGTAGCAGCCGGAGTCCGGGGTAACAGAGGTTTTGCGTCAGTATCTTGTACGTCGTATTTTCCTGTCCGCGGATCGCGCTCACTCCGACCTCGAAGCACACATAGAGGGGGATCGATATCGCGAACAGCCCGAACAGCACCGTCGACGTCTGGGACTCGAAGAGGCGGGAGACGATGAAGGGGGCGCCGGCCACGAGGGCGACCGCGATCGCCAGCGAGATTCCGACGGTGAACACCAGCCCCGTCAGCCACGCGCCGCGCACGTCTCGCGGGTCTTCGAACCGGGCCATGAACCGCGGTATCCCCTGCGTGTATCCCGCGGCCCCCACGGTCGTCCCGAGCGTGAAGATGGCGAGGCCGATGCTGAACTCGCCGTACGCGTTGGGGGGCAGTAACCGCCCGAGGAGGATCCGTTCGAGGAGCTTCGCGGACGAGCTGACCACCATCCCGACGAGCACCAAGACGGTGCTCGAGAGGAGTTTCGCGAGCGCGTCGTCGGTCTCAGCCATCGGCTCGGGACCCCGGCGGACTGATCATTTGTACCCGAGAGCCTGCAGCCGCGAGTCGCGGGTCTCGCCGTCCAGACGCTCGAAGCTCTCGGGCTCGCCCGCTGTCACGGTCCGCCGTTCGTCCGCCGGGACGACGTGCCACGGAACCACTCGCAGTTCCGGCGTGTAGAGGCGCGGACCGTGCCCGTAGTGCCGTCGGAACAGGCCCCGTTCGCCCAGTGCTTCGCCGTGGTCCGCGGTTATCACCGACCGCCCGTCGAGCGCCTCCACGAGTGACTCCGCGTGTTCTATCGCGATCTCCACGTTTTCGACGTACGCGCGCCGGAGTTCCTCCTCGCTTACCGACCCGTCCTCGATGACGTCCACGATCCCGTCACTGGGGATCCCGTCGCGTTCCATCTCGGGATTGAACACGCCGAACTCGCAGCGTTCGACCAGCTCGCGGCCCGTCGGACCGATGTACGGCGCGTGCGGCTGCATGAAGTGAGCGATAAGTCGCTTGTCCGGATACCGCTCGTGCATCTCGATGGCCGTCTCGACGACGGCGCTCGGCGGAACCGTGTTCAGCGAACCGTCCCATTCCTCCAGCACCTCGGAGTAACAGATGCGAAAGAAGGTGTCGTCGTCGAGCCGTTCGACGAACGGGTTCGCCGTCACGAGCACGGTGTCGTGAAAGCGTCCGTCGGCAAAGTTGGCCTCGATGAACTCTCTACTGTTCGAACCCCGCGAGACGGCGCGGTCGAGTTCCCCGTCGATGTGATTCTGCTCGGCGAAGTAGTCGAACCGGCAGGCGTCCAGTATCAGGAGGTTGTCCCAGTCCGCGTCCATCACGTCAATCCCCTGTCCGAACTCGCGTCCGAACTTCCGCTTCAACAGCACGCGTTCGGTCTCCCTCACGAACAACCCCGGATCCCGGATCGCCGACAGGAGGTTCGAAAGCGTGTACCCACCCCGTGCGTGGTCCGATTGCATGTACTCGGTGTCGACTACCCACCCACGTTGTTATGGCATTTCTAGACCCGCGTTCGCTCCCTGTAAGACCGGTATACCTCGCTCGATCCGGAGCAACAGAAACGACCTGCCGAGTCGCGGCGAGAACTGAGACGGTCGGGGAACGGCGGCCCAAGCAGCCGCCTCGGAGACGGATGAGTGGGACAGTGCCCGGTGGCGGTGCGGTCCGGACGAGAACTCGACGGTCGGGACGGAACGTTCGCCCTCATACCACAGACAGCTACTCTTGGACGGTCTTGGTTGCCGAGGTCTCCTTCTCGGCGGCGTCCACGACGGTCAGTTGGACGTCGAAGGTCTGGCCCGGAACGTCGGCGAGTTCGAAGTAATCGGCGTCGTACGCGCTCTGGCCCTGCACCGAGTGGCCGATCGAGTCGACCACAGACCCGTTCTCGTCTAGGATCTCGAGGCGTACCTCCGAGAGGTCCTCGTCTTCGTCTGTGACGGCCCAGGTGACGATCAAGTTCGCGTCGTCGTTTCTCGACCCCGCTTCCACGACCTCGTACCGTTCGATCGTCGGTGCGGACCCGGGGTCGTACTGACTCAGGTCGACGGCGGTCCCGTTGACCCGGACTTCGGCGAAGTCTTTCACCGGACCGAAGTCGGTGAGTTCACCCTGGAAGTAGTAGGTGT
>Ga0207851_100005_pt1 | contig 217705 bp, 214 predicted proteins | sample A23E3SouthBayCA_FD_187747 | JGI IMG/M metagenome (GOLD analysis project Ga0207851, IMG submission 187747) | Aerobic enrichment media microbial communities from Eden Landing Ponds, California, USA - A23 E3 (SPAdes) | ecosystem: Environmental > Aquatic > Marine > Unclassified | place: Emeryville... | reverse complement strand
CCGCCACCGCCGCCGACCGCCGCAGCGAGCCGCCCCACGACCTCGCCCGCGTTGATGCCGACGTCATCGGGGACGCCGACGACGAACTGGGCGCTGCCACCCGCACCGGAGCCGAGGACCGCGACCTTGCCCTCCTCGACGAGCGCGTTCGCGGTCGCGCGGAGTTCGTCGGCGTCGCCGTCGAGCCGGCGGACCACTGCTGGCGTCCCGTCGATGTCGATCTCGTCCTCGCCGGCGGCCGCACGGGCCTCCGCGAGTTCCGTCTTCAGGCGGTCGATCGTCTTGCCCCGCTCCTTCCACTCGGTGAAGAACCGATCGGCCGTGTCGGGAACGTCCTCGGGCGTGACGTCCAGCACGTCGGCCGCTTCATAGAGGGCATCCTCGGTCCGTTGGGTCGCCTCGATGGCGGCGTCGCCCGCGGCGAAGACGATGCGTTCGACACCGTCTTGCACCGGCTCGGTGGTGAGAACCTTGATCGCGCCGATGTCGCCAGTCCGGCCCACGTGCGTCCCGCCGCAGGCCTGCACGTCGTCGTCGATGGTGATCGTCCGGATATTCTGTCCCGGCGGGATCCCGCCCTGATAGAGGTCGAAGCCGTGCTCGGCCTCGGCCTCGTGGCGGTCGGGCCAGCGCTGTTTGACCGTCTGGTTCTGCATCACGAGGTCGTTCGCGACCAACTCGATCCGCTTGACCTCCTCGCGGGAGATCCGCTCGTAGTGTCGGATATCGAGCCGCGAGCGCTCCGTTCCCTTCTGTGCGCCCGCCTGTCGGACGTGCTCACCGAGGACCTGTCTGGCAGCGTAGCCGATGATGTGGGTCGCGGTGTGGTGGCGCATCAGCCGACGGCGACGCTCTACGTCGAGCTGTCCACGAACGAACTCGCCCTTACCGGGGTTGCCGTCGGTGCGATGTAACACGACGCCGTCGCGGACTTGGACGTCGGTCACCGCCACGGTCCGGTCGTCGGTCGAGAGCGTCCCGTGGTCCGCGGGCTGACCGCCGCCCTCGGGGTAGAACATCGTCTGATCGAGGACGACGTCGTAGCCCTCCTCGCGTTCGATGACGTCGAGGACGACCGCCTCGAACTCCGTCCGTTCTTGGTCGTCGTAGTAGAGCTTCTCCGTCTCGGGCAGGTCCGCGAGGCGCTCCTCACGAGCGCTCGCTGCCGTCGACGCGTCGCCGCCGCCGTGTCGCTCGGCGACCAGCGAGTAGAAGTTGTCGGGGACGTCGACGCTCGCGCCGCGGTCGGCGGCGATCTCCTCGACCATCTCCGGTTGGATCCCGTGGGAGTCGTACAGTTCGATGAGGTTCTCGACCGGGATCGGTTCGTCCGAGTCGGCGTACTCCGTGGCGAGGGTCTCGACCTTCCGACGCCCGCGTTCCAGCGTTTCGCGGTACTTCCGCTCCTCGGTGCGAACGATGTCCCGGATCGTGTCTCGATTCTCGTAACCGAGCCGCTTAGCCTGCATATCCACGAGTTCGTCGAGCGGGGCGTCGACGCCGACGTCGTCGACGAGGCGCTTCGTCCGCCGCAGGACCATCCGCGCGAGGTAGCCGGTACCGACGTTCGAGGGGACGATCTCGTCGCCGATCATGTAGGCTAAGGTCCGGCAGTGATCGGCGATCGCGTAGATCGTTTCGAGCGGGTGGAGCAGTTCGGTGAGTTCGTCGCTATCGACGTCGAGTTGGTCGGCGATGTCGGCGCGGGCTTGTGTCAGGTCGTCGATCTCGTCGATGTCGAGATAGCCCGAGAGCTTCGCGGCGCGGTGGACGAGTTCCTCCTCCTCGTCGGTCAGCGAGACCCCCGCGTTCTCCTTCAGGAACTCGATCATATCGGGGTAGACCGCCTCGTAGACCGTTGGCGTCCCCTGCGACACCCACGTCCAGCGTTCGAGGCCGTACCCGGTGTCGACGATGTAGGTGTCCATCGGCGAGTACCGGTTGCCGTCTTTCATTTCATACTCCCCGTCTTCGTCCTGCTCCATCGACATGAAGACGAGCGTCGCGAGTTCCGCGCCGCGGTAGAGCACCTCGAATGCCGGGCCGGCGTTGCCGCCGCCGACCCACGGGTCCTCGATGTAGGTGATCTCGTCGAGATCCGCGCCCAGATGCTCGAAGAACTGATCGCAGAGTTCGACCGTCTCGTCCTTCCAGTAGACTTCGCCCGAGTAGGCGTACTCGTCGCCGACCTCCTCGCGGGCGTTGAACGCGTGGTGGGCCATCATCTCGAAGGCCATCGTGTGCCGGCCGGTTTTGCCCACGTTGTCGATGTCCTGCATTCGGATGCAGGGTTGGGAGATGCAGAGCGGGTTCGCCGGCGGCGGCGTCTGCCCGCTCGTGACCAGCGGCTGGAAGTCGTAGATCGACGCCTGCGTCAGGAGGACGTCGTCGCGCCAGCGGTTCGCCGCGACCGGATACGGCTCGATCCGCTCGTGGCCGTGTTCCTCGAAGAACGAGAGGAACTCCTCGCGCATCTCCTCGAGCGTGTACTCCCCGTCGAAGCCGGGGTTGTCGATGAAGGAGTAGTCGTCCGCGGGCGGCTCGCCGCACGTCTCGCGGTCGGGATCGCGCGTCCAGAAATGAACGTCTGTCACCGGACACTGCTTCCGATGGAATCCCTCCTCCTCGAAGTAATCGAGGCGATACTCCGCTTCGAGTTCACTCATTACCCGTGAGTTGACCCACGGCCGGGTAAAACAGTTCCGGGTGCGGGAAGCGTCGATGGGCGTTCGAGGGCGTTTAACGAACGATTAGCGACCGGCGGCGGTGCGGCAGCAGAGCGGCAGCGGTGGGACAGCGGTGCGGCAACAGAGGGCGGCAGCGCCCGACCCGTTACTCTTCGGCGGCCAGGGAAGCCAACAGTGCTTCCAACTGCACTCGCTCGTTGGCCCCGGCAGTGATGCGGTAGTCGGCCTCCCCGATCCGTTCCATCAGTCGGATCGTCGTCCGCTCGTCGAGATCGAAGTCCCACGCCGAGCGGTGCAACTGGTCGATGATGTCGCCGCCGGCCATTCCGGTATCGACGAGCAGGGTTTCGAGTTGGGAGCGCGCGGCGGCGAAATCGCCGTCGATCGCCGCTCGCACCATCTCCTCGATCTGCTCGGGTCGCGCCGTCGAGGTGATCAGATACACGGCCTCCTCGTCGACGACCTCGCCGGTCGTCGCCGCCGCCTGCAGGGAGTTGATAGCGCGGCGCATATCGCCGCCCGCGGCGTAGACGAGCGCGTCGAGGCCGTCTTCTGTGACTTCGATGCCCTCGGCGTCGGCGATGTCTTCGACCTGCTGGCGGATCGCGTCGTCCGAGAGCGGCGAGAAGCGGAAGACGGCGCATCGGGACTGGATCGGATCGATGATCTTCGAGGAGTAGTTACACGAGAGGATGAAGCGGGTGTTGTCGGAGAACTGCTCCATCGTCCGGCGGAGCGCTGACTGGGCGTCGTCCGTGAGTGAGTCGGCCTCGTCGAGGAAGATAATCCGGTGGTCGTAGCCGCCGAACGACGAGCGCGCGAAGTTCTTGATTCGGTCGCGTACGACGTCGATCCCGCGCTCGTCGGAGGCGTTCAGTTCGAGGAAGTTGTTCCGCCAGTCGTCGCCGTAGATCGCGCGGGCGATGGCGGTAGCCGAGGTGGTCTTCCCGGTACCGGCCGGCCCTGCAAAGAGCAGGTGCGGCAGGTCCTCGCGCTCGACGTAGGAGCGCAGGCGTCCGACGATCTCTTCCTGTCCGTAGATGTCGTCGAACGTCTCGGGTCGGTACTTCTCAATCCAGATCTCGCGCCCCGCCGGGGTCCCCCCAGAATCGTCGGCCTCGCTCATAGGCGAGCAAGGGACCCCGTGGCTCATAAACCACCCGCGTTTCGGTAGCGGTCAGTACAGTCGACTGCGACGGGCGTAAAGCGACTGGGAGTACCCCGGAAGCCCCCGTGCGGTCGATTCGATGGCCTCGCTGCGCTCCTCGGCCTCCGGCCTGCGGTGCTTACGTCGCCCGTCTTCACCGTCACTTAGCTTCGCTCGTGACGAGCCCCCGTTCGCTTCGCTCACGGGGACGTCGAGACCGCGGCCCCTTCCAGTCCCGCCCGGGTGGTTCCGCGGTCAGCAATCGCGTATCGAAACGCAGCGTCGTCAACGGGGGTACTGAGCTCGACGTCCGCTATCGGAAGCGAAAGCGGAAAGCCCGCCGCGACCGAGTCGGACGTATGCGCGTGACCGTGGACGTCGTCGGTGAAGGGGAGGAAACCGTGAGCGTCGACGACGGCGACACGTACGCCGACGTCGTTCGCGCCGTCGGCTACTCGCCGCACGAAGTCTCGGTGATGATCGACGGTAGTCCCGTGCCGGAGGACCAGCCCGTCGAAGTCGAGCGCGTGCGCGTGCTCAGGCTCATCAAGGGTGGATCGCAGCGATAGCCGGAGTTACGATCCACGTATGACCCCCGACATCCGCGAGTCGACGGCCGACGACGCCGACGACATCGTTTACCTGCTCGACGCGGCGATGCTGGATTTCGACCGCGAGCGGGTGCGCCGGCGCGTTGGCGAGGGCGACGTCCTCGTCGCCGTCGACACCGCCGGGGAAGTGGTCGGAGCCTGCGTGCTGTGCGTCGTTGACGACGGTGCCGTCGAAGGCGACGGCGACGTCATCGCTGCGGCCGACATCGGCGGCAGCGAAGCCAAACCCACCGAAATCGAATCGATCGCCGTACGTCGCTCGCGACGCGGGCACGGGATCGGGCGCGCGCTCGTCGACGCGGCCGCGGCGCGCGCCGCTGTCCCGCTCGTCGCGCGCTTCCGCGAGCAGGTGCGCCCGTTCTACGCGGCGCTGGGGTTCGAGATCCGTCGGGTCGGCGGAGCGAAGCAGGAGGGCGATGGCGACGCGGGACCCGACGCCGGCGATCGCCTCTGCGGGATCCTCAAATAAGCGGCTCCACCAACTCTCGCCCCGCCGAAAGCAGCGCCTCGGCGCGCGCTTGACTCCCTGCTTCGGTGTAGATCCGCATCTTCGGTTCGGTGCCGGAGGGGCGGACGAGGAGCCACGACCCGTCTTCGAGGAGGAGTTTGAAGCCATCGAGCGTGACCACTTCGGCGATGTCGCGGTCGGCGACCCGCTCGGGGAGCGCGTCATCGAGATCGTCGATAACGCGTGCTTTCTCCGAGTCGGGACAGTCGAGGCTGATCTTGTCGGAGACGATGTCGCCGTGGTCGTCGAGCAGGCGGTCGACGCGTTCGTCCATCGACTCGTCGGCCGCGGCGGCGGCTCCGAGCAGCCCCATCAGCACGCCGTCCTTCTCGCGGACGTGCCCGCGGATCGAGAAGCCGCCCGACTCCTCGCCGCCGATGAGGGCGTCGTGCTCGGCCATCGCCTGCGCGACCCACTTGAACCCGACCGCGGTCTCGAAGACCTCCTCGCCGTGGGCCTCCGCGATGCGGTCGATCAGGAACGTCGTCGAGACCGTTCGGATCGCCGGCCCCGAGTCGGATTCGAGGAGGTAGTCGTAGACGGCGGCGTAAAACAAGTTCTCGTCCAAGTGACCGCGCTCGGGCGTCACGAACGCCACGCGGTCGGCGTCGCCGTCGTTCGCGACGCCGAGGTCGGCGTCGTGCTCGTCGACCGTTTCGACGAGCAGTTCGAGGTTCTCCGCGCTCGGCTCCGGGGGCGTCCCGCCGAAGTCGGGGTCGCGTTCGTCGCGGATGCTGTGGACCTCCGCGCCCGCAGAGCGGAGCAGTTCGTCGGTGACCCCGCGGCCGGAGCCGTGCATCGCGTCGTGGACGACTGTCAGCCCCGAGAGGTCGGCGTCGACGAGTTCCCGGGCGCGCTCGAAGTGCGGCGTCACGATATCGACCGTCTCGATCCGTCCACGCTCGGATTCGGGCAGGAGATCCGGCTTGGCGAGGTAGGCGGCGACGGCGTCGGTCACCCCGGGAAGGGCGGGCGCGCCGTCCGACGGGATGAACTTCACGCCGTTGTACTCCGGTGGGTTGTGCGACGCCGTGACCATCAGCGCCCCCGAGAGGCCGCGGTCGACGATGGCGTATGCGACGAGCGGCGTCGGACAGTCCCGCTCGGGCAGGAGGACGTCGAATCCGTTGCCCGCGAGCACCTCCGCCAGTGAGTCGGCGAAGCCCGCCGAGGTCTCACGGGCGTCGTAGCCGACGAAGACGGGATCGTCGTACCCCTCCTCGATGAGGTAGTCGGCGACGCCCTGCCCGACGATCCGTACTCGTTCGTCGGTGAAGGTGTCGAGCGTCGCCCGCCAGCCGTCAGTCCCGAAAGAGATCTCGTTCATAGCGGAACTGAGCCCGGCATCGGATAAAAATCCCCGTCGATATCGGGTGGTCGAGGAACCGATGAAGCGTGGGTCGACGGGGGAACGAAGGTTCATAACAAATGGCGGGGCCACCCCGGGTGTGAGCTGAATATCACCCCGCGCCGTTCCGCGGTTGTTCGGCACGTCGGCGTGGGGAAAGAGAGTCAGGGACGGTGCGACCGGGGCAGTCGTCCCAAGAGTTCTCGTGCGGGTGCCGACTGTTCGCCAGTCGAAAGAGCCGTGGCAGTGGGCGGGACAGCGGCGATCGAACGGTGAGCGGGTGGCGGCTCATCGGTTGGGTAGCCGCGGGTGCGGTCTCCGTCTCGTTTCCGATCGGTCCGACCGGTCCGGAGTCTGGGACGACGAGCGTCGCGTCTGTCGGATCCCGGAGCGCCGACGCGTATCCGTGGTCCTTTTCGCCGTTCGGCTCCGACGGGAGACAATGATCACTGTCGTCGCGGTCTCCGGCAGTCGCCGCGAGCGGAGCTACACCCGAAAGTCCCTCCGGATCGTCCTCGACGCCGTAGAGAGCGACGGCGTCGAGACCGACCTGATCGACCTCGGTGCGGTCGACCTCCCGCTGTATCATCCCGATCGCGACGTGCAGGGAGACTCCGTTGAACTCACGCGACGCGTCCGCGATGCGGAGGCGGTGCTCCTCGGCTCACCGGTCTATCACGACTCGTACTCCTCGACGTTCCGCAACTTCCACGACTACTGCTCGAAAGACGAGTTCGAAGACACCGCCGTCGGCCTCGTCGCGACCGCCGGCGGCGGGTCCTACGGCGCGACCTTAGAGCATATGCGGAGCACCGTCAGAGGCGTCCACGGCCACACGGTGCCCGAGCAGGTCGGCATCCGACGCGCCTCGCGGAAGTTCGACGGCGACACGCTCATCGACGACGGGATTCGGAGCCGACTCGAAGAGCTGGGCGTCGCCGTCGTCGAAGAGGCGCGGCGGCTACATCCGGAGGCGTAGTCGATTCCACAGGCGGCGTACGGGCGTCGGCTCGGTCGAGACAGAAGGAGCGTTGGCCCGGTCGAGACGGAGGAGCGTTGGCCCGGTCGAGACGGAGAAGCGTTGACTCAGTCGAGGCCGACCAACCGCACTTTCTCGCCGCGCGAGAGCTGTTTGATCTCGTATTCGCGGGACATCGCCGCCGACTTCGAGTCGAACGATTCGACGTGAACTAACTCGACCGGCGTCCGCCCGCGGGTGTATTTCGCGCCCTCGCCGTCGTCGTGCTCGGCGACGCGGCGCTCGACGTCGGTCGTGTAGCCCGTGTACAGCGAACCGTCGGTGCATTCGAGGACGTACACGTAGTGTTCGGCAGTCATCCGGAGTTGGAGCTATCAGTCGACGTCGATCGTCTCGATGACCTCAGCGAGGGCGGCGCTGTCGGGCGAGGCGTGCGTCACGGCGAGCGGCGAGACGCTCACGGCGGCGTCGACCATCGCGCGGCGGTCGGTGCCGACGGGGTAGCGCTCGCGGTGCTCCTCCGTCGCGGGGAAGGGGTTCTCCCACCCCACCACGCCGGGCCACGTCCGGTCGTGGAGGTGGACGACCTGTTCGTCATCGGCTAACTCGCCGCCCGCTGCCTGCTCGCTGCCGTCTGTCGGTTCGCTGTCTTCTGTCGACTCGCCGCCATCGGTTCCGATCGCGTCGTCGAGTTCGGCGGGATCGGCGGGTTCGACGTGCTGTTCGTAATCGTGATACGGTTCGGTCAGAATCACCGGCGGCGACGGCGAATCGACAGGAGCGTTGACGTTCAAGAGGTCGACATCGTCGTAGACGCCGGATTCGAGCGCGCGGGAGACCAGTCGGGTGGCGATTCGGGCGGGGCGCGCGAAGTCGTACTCCTCGGGCGGTGAGAGGAAGAAATCCGTCGAGTGGTACGCCGAGATTGCCAGCGCCGGCGTCCCGAGGAACGCCGCCTCGATGCCCGCGCCGACGGTCCCGGATCGCCCGACGACGTAGTTGCCCGCGTTCGGCCCGTTGTTGACGCCGGACACGACGACGTCGAAGTCGATATCGAGCCCACGAAGGCCGTAGGCGACGCAGTCCGCTGGCGTGCCGGAGAGACGATATCCCCACGGGTGGTCTCGGATTCGGGCGGTGTGGGTTCGCGTCCGCCCGACCCCGCTCTGGTTCGCGTCGGGCGCGACGACCGTGACGTCGCCCAACGCCGTGAGCTCGGTTCTGAGCGTCGCGATACCCGGCGCGTCGATGCCGTCGTCGTTCGTGAGGAGAATTCTGGGCTCCGTACTCATTGCTGGAAACTACGTGGAGACACAGGTAGCCCTTCCGGTCAGCGACATCGGAACGACCGGGCGGTGGTTCGCCCGCCCGATCAGTACGGAAATACGGCCTCGCGCGGTGGTCTATCGCCGTTTCAGTGGTCACGCTGTACGGGTACGACGCCGTGCGACCTCCGCGATCCCCGCGTTCGCCGAGCAGTTTGGACAGGCGAGCAGTCGCCCTTCTTTGTCGGCGAACACGCGCGCGAAGTTGTCGGAGACGTGTGACCCGCAATGGTCACAGGTTGGCATGCGTGTTTCCGGCAGCCACCATTTGCCGGTATACGGCGTACGGTCGCGACGCATATATGGCTTCCCGCGTGCGCGAGAGGACCTATTAATCTGTTTTGGCAGATTCGTCCGAGTCGTCGGTTTCGTCGCGGGCGTCGCTCACCGCACGCGCGATGAGCCCGGCCTGCGTCCCCGCGATGAACCCGGCGTCGACGTTGACGACGGAGAGGACCGTACAGGACTGGAGCATCCCAGCGAGCGCCGCCGCGCCGTCGCCGCCGTGTCCGTAGCCCGTCGAGACCGGAACGCCGATGACCGGCGTGTCGACGAGGCCGGCAACGACTGTCGGGAGGGCTCCCTCACGGCCCGCGACGACGACGAGAACGTCCGCCGCACGGAGGGTGTCGAGGTGGTCGAGAATGCGACCGAGGTGCGCGACGCCGACGTCCTCGATCGATTCGACGGTCGCGCCCATCGCTTCGAGGACGGTCGCGGCCTCACCCGCGACCGCACGATCTGCCGTCCCGCCGGTCACGACCGCGGCAGTCGCCTCCAGTGTCGGCGGTTCGTAGTCCGCCCGCTGAGCGACGAGCGTCCGGGCGCGCGGATCGTATTCGACATCGACCGAGTCGGTGAGCGCGTCTGTGACAGCCTCGACATCTGCCTCGGAGATCCGCGTGAGGAGCGCGCGTCCCGTGGCATCGAGCGCTGTCGTCGCCAAATCCGCCACCTCCGCGGGTGTTTTGCCCTCTGCGAGGATCCCCTCGGGTGCCCCCCGTCGCTGCTCCCGGGCGGCGTCGAACCGCCCCGCGTCGGTCGTGACGTATCCGGCCAACCGTGCTTCCGCCTCGGTCGGGGAGAGCTCACCCGCCGCGACCGCTTCGAGCACTTTGCGCATACGTCGTAGTCGGTACCGGCCGACTCGTACCTGTCGCTTCGAGGTGCCCTCCGCATAATGTTACTTCCGTGCCCTCCACAGGATGTCACGCTGTCGCCCGTACGTCAACAGCGCAAATCTCGACCCAAAGGGAACCGCCCATCGGGGGATTCGCCGGGCGAGAGGAGTCGAATCCGCAAAATCAGCGTGGTTATTCTACTGCTACCCCCGAGTATATAAATCATTCCCATAGAAAACGCTACAGACGACACGCAGGGGCGGAGAGGCCGCTGTTTTGGAAAATCTTTTTATATAGTGCCGATATAGTGGGTGGTGTATGGCAGACCTTATTGTCAAAGCAGCCGTCAAGGAAGCGCTCCAAGACAAGAACGTAGCCTCCGACTTCTACGATGCACTCGATGCGGAAGTGAACGAACTGCTCGAAGACGCCGCACGTCGTGCAGAAGACAACGACCGGAAGACGGTCCAGCCTCGCGACCTGTAAGTCGGGCTCGCTGATCCCGGATTTTTATCGACGCCACGTCCACCAGCGGCGGCTGTACGCCTCGATGAGTTTTGCGCCCCTCTCACACCGACTCACTCACCGACTCACTCACCGACTCACTCACTCGGACGGCGGACCTCGACGCCGTCGTCGGTTCCGATATAGACCGCGTCGACGAGATCGACGAAGAGCCCGTGTTCGACGACACCCGGAACCGCCGACAGCGACCTCGCCAGCGATCGCGGATCGTCGATCGCGCCGAACTCGCAGTCGAGTACGAGGTTGCCGTTGTCGGTGACGACGGGGCCGTCCTTGCGTTCTGCGCGCCGGAGCGTCGGCTTCCCGCGGAGCGTGTCGAGATCGCGTTCGACCGCGGCGTAGGCGTCGGGGAGCACTTCGATCGGCACCGGTCGCGAGAGCGTCTCGACGGGCTTGGAGGGATCGGCGACCACGACGAATCGGTCGGCCGCGGCGTCGACGACCTTCTCGCGGGCGTGCGCAGCGCCGCCGCCCTTGATCGCCTGCAGGTCGTCGTCGATCTGGTCCGCGCCGTCGATCGCGAGGTCGACGCTGTCGACCGCTTCGAGGGAGGACAGCGGAATGCCGGCCTCGCGAGCGAGCGCTCGGGAGTCGAACGACGTGGGAATCCCGCGGACGTCGAGGCCGTCGTCGACTGCGCGACCGATCGCGCGTATCGCATACGCGGCGGTGCTGCCGGTCCCGAGACCGACGACGTCGCCCTCGGCGACGAGTTCGGCGGCGCGTTCGGCGGCGCGTCGCTTCTGGTCGTCGCTTCCCCCGTTCGTCTTCATACGAGTCGTCTCGTCGACGCGGGGCACAAAGCTTCCGCTCTGTGAGCGGTCGGTCGACGAACGCTCGACGCGTTCAGAGCCGCTCCAAGACGGCCTCGGAATCGTAGGCCAACGAGAGCGAGCGAGAGCGACCCCGACCCTCAATTTCGGCGTAGTCGGCGTCGACGAGGCCCAATCGGTCGAGTTTGTTGACGATCTCGGAGTACCGGGTGTAGCCGAGATCCGTCTCGTCGTGGAACGCCTCGTACACCTCGCCCGCCTGCGAGCCATCGTGCTCGGCGATCACGCGGACGAGTTCGCGCTCGCGGTCGGACAGCCCTTGGAGGCTCCGCGAGAGGTGGACGTACTTGGACTTCTCGTAGGCGGCCTCGACGTCTTCGTTGGTGACGGTTCGGCTCGCGCGCATCTCCGCGTGCAGGCCCGCGCGACGCAGGAGGTCGATCCCGACCCGCAGGTCACCGCTTTCGGCCGTCAGTTCGGCGACGCGATCGAGTTCGGCTGTGCCGACGACGCCCTCGTGAAACCCGCGGCGAACGCGCTCGCGGAGGATGTCGACGATCTCGCCGACGCCGTAGACCGGGAAATACACCTCTTCGGGGCGGAACACGCTCTGGACGCGGTCGTCGAGTTCGTCGATCACGTCGAGCGAGAGGTCCGAGGAGACGACGACGACGCCGATCTTCGCGCCGGTGTGCGCCTCGTGGGCTCGGAGCAGCGAATACAGCGTGTCCGACACCTCGTTCTCGTAGAAGAGGTAGTTCACGTCGTCGAGCGCGACCGCCAGCACCTGCTCCTCCTCGACGAGCCGGTCGGTGATCTGCCCGAAGAGCTTCTTGAAAGAGATCCCCGAGGAGGGCGGTTCGTATTCGAAAATGTGTTCGAAAATCCGCGAGAAGACGGCGTAGCGCGTCGAATCCACTTGGCAGTTGACGCGGACGGTCTGGACGCCACTTTGGGCCCCGAGTTCGCCGAAGAGCTTCTGGACGGCGGTGGTCTTCCCGGTCCCGGGCGGTCCGCGGACCATCGTGTTCAGCGGACGCGAGCCGCGGACGGCGGGTCGGAGCGCGTACTTCAGGCTCTCCAGTTGCGTCTCGCGGTGCTCGAACGTCTCGGGGACGTAGTCGATCTCGAAGACGTGTTCGTCGCGGAAAACCGTCTCGTCCCACGACAGCATCCCCTCATCGGGGTCGTCCCTCATCGGTTCAATCACGACGAGGAATCTACTTAACCGTTCCCCAGATCCCGCGTCTGAAGGCAAGGTGTCCGTTCACTCTGTCACGAGCCGATAGACGCGGAAGGCGGCGAAGACCCCGACCACGAGCGCGACGACGCCGATCCCGAGTGCGGTGTACGATGCTGATCCGCGGAGAAACGGACCAATACCGCCGACGGCGATCGAGAGGGTGATCGCGACCAACACGATGTAAAAGAGGATCAGCGTAGCCGTCCCGAGTACGTCCCAGATCGCCTCGCGGGTCGCTCGATAGATCAGATCGTACGTTTCGTCGTGGGTTAGGTGATGCAGGTCTGATTCCGCCTGCGTGTTCTGGGCTGTTGAGTTGTCATCATCGAGTGGAGCGGAGACCATACTCGGCGTTCCACACCGAGAGCAGAAAAGTGCAACTCAGAACTTCGTCAGCAGCCGGTCGTAGAACCCCGATTCGTCGCCGTCGGCCAGTTTTTCGACGATGAGTTCGGGAGTCGAGCGCGCGAGGTGGTCTTTCACCGGCGAGCGGTTCACCACCAGTTCGCCGTCTTCGAGCCCCAGCGCCTCGATGCCGTCGACGGCGACCTCGAAGTCTGCCGCCTCCTCGATCTCACGGGCGAGATGCGAGACGAAGACGGCGGTCGCGGCCTGCTCGTCGAGCGCCTCTAAAATCCCGGCGACGATCTTCGCCGACGCGCCGGGTTCGGTGATGCTTTCGAGTTCGTCGACGAGGACCAGCCGATTCGTCTCCCCGTCCGCCAGCGTTCGGAAGTCCCGGAGCGTGCTCTCGAACGCGCCCGCGTCGAGCGTCCCCTGCGTTTTGGCGTAGTAGTGGAGTTCCGAGAACCGTTCGAGCTCGACGCGCTCGGCGGGGACGGGCAGTCCCATCTGCGCGAGGACGACGACTAAGGCGATCAGATCCAGCGTCGACGTTTTCCCGCCGGAGTTGACGCCCGACAGCAGCGTGACCCCGGAGACGTCGTAGTCGACGGGGTCGACGTCGCCGAACGCGACATCCAAAAGCGGCGAGCGGCCGCCCTCGATGGCGAAGCCGTGGGAATCGCGGGGCACAGCGTCGCTCTTGTCTGCGTCGTCGCTCGCGGCTGACGCCTCCCCGTCGAGATCGACGAACGTCGGCAGCACACAGTCGAAGTCGTCGGCGAAGCGGGCGACCGCCAGTTCGACGTCGAGTTCGAGCGCGTCGCGGACGAGCGTCTCGACCGGCTCGCGCAGCGCCGAGAGGTCCGCCGCGAGTTCGCGCTTCAGCCGCGCAGCACGGCGGTCCCGACCCGCCTTCAGTTCCGTTCGGAGCCGTGAGATCACGGTTTCGTGGTGTTCGATCGGGAACGAGGGGTCCTCCGGGAACGCCCGCTCGGCGAAATCGGCCTCCTCCGGTCTCAGGTCCAACGCGTCGACGAGCTGCTCGCGGGCGGCGTCGATAGCCGCGGCGTAGTCGTCGTCGAGTTCGCGGTCCAAGAGCGAGTCGACCCGCGCGCCCTGCTCGACGAGCGAGAGGAAGTCCGTCCCCTCGATCGTCACGTCGCGCTCGCGGATGGCGTCGCGAAGGCGGTCGTTGGCGACGGATTCAGCCGTCGAGACGGCGGTATCGAGGTCGTCGACCGCCGTGACCAGTCGGTCGAGTTCCTCGTCGCCGACGATGGTTCCGTCGTCGTCCAAGCGGTCGAGCGCGTCACGCAGCGCCTCGAGATCGCAGGACGGGTCGAGCCCTGCGGCTTCCTGAACTTCCGCGGCAGCGAGGATGCGCGAGCGGTTTTCGGCGAAAAAGGCGAGCACGCGCTCGGGGACGATTTCGTCGGGTTCCTCCAACGCATCGGGCCGCACGCGGACGTCGCCTTCGACGTCGATTCCCGCGAACTGCTCGTCGAGGGCGACGACCGTCGAGTACGAGCGGGCGAGCTCGGCGAGCCCGCGGGCGTCTTCGACGACCTCGACGGAGAGTTCGGGGAAGGCGTCCTCCGCGGCGGCGAACCGTTCGGCGTCCGTCGTCGCGAGGCAGCGGTCTCGCACACGGCGCGCTGCGGGCGGCGAGAGCGGCTCGACGCCGGAGAGCGCATCGAGAACCGCGGGATCGGGGTCGTGGTCGGTCGCGCGGTCGACGAACTCACGGACTTCTCGGATCCGCGAGGCCGACCGCGTCGGGTAGAAGGTGGCGACGCGCTTCGCGCCGTAGTCGGTGACCGTCCGCTCGCGGAGGAGGCCGAGCGCGTCCTCGTACACCTCTCGCGCCCGATCGGTCGCGAGGAAGTCGCCGTCGTCACCGTGTCGGCTGCGGATCGCCCCGCGGGCGACGACCGCCGCGCGCCCCTCCGAGAGCCCGGGCGCGCGAGCCAGCGTGGCGACGTCGCCCTCGTTGAGCGCCCGCTCGGCGTCATCGAGTTGCGACAGCGCCGTCGCCGTCTTCTCGCCGACCCCCGGGATGGCCTCGAACTGCATTCGGGGTGCCTTCGCTCCCGATCCGACAAAACGTTACGGGTGCCGGGGGCCGGTCGCCGCGTGCGACCGAGTCCGACCGCGGATCCGGTCCGCGATCGCGACAACGCGTTTTTGCCGTTGCGCGGGGTAGACCGGGTATGTCAACTCAGACGGACCCGGACGCGCGCCCCGCCGACGCCGCTGAGAAGGCGGACACCGTCCGCGACTCGTTCGCCGACTGCGACGGGGTGCTCGTCGCGTTCTCGGGCGGCGTCGATAGCGCGGTCGTCGCCGCGCTCGCCTACGACGTCCTCGGCGACGACGCCGTCGCCTGCACGGCCAAATCCGAGACGCTCCCAGCCGCCGAACTCGACGACGCCCGCCGCGTCGCCGACGAGATCGGAATCCGCCACGAGGTCGTCGAGTTCTCCGAGCTCGACGATCCGAACTTCGTACAGAACGACGGTGACCGGTGCTATCACTGCCGGACGATGCGGCTCGGTCGGATGTACGAGGCCGCTCACGAACTGGGTATTGGGACGGTCTGCGACGGCACCAACGCCTCGGATCCCGGCGAGGGACATCGACCGGGACTCCGCGCAGTCGAGGAGTTGGAGGTCCGATCGCCGCTCTTGGAGGCCGGGATCGAGAAGGACGACGTGCGCGCGATCGCCGACGACTTCGGGCTCTCGGTCGCGGACAAGCCCTCGATGGCGTGTCTTTCCTCGCGCATCCCGACTGGCCTCGAAGTGACGGACGAGCGTCTCACGCGGATCGAGAAGGCCGAGCGCGTGCTCAGAGAGTGGGGCTTCTCGCAGTTCCGCGTCCGCGACCACGACGACCTCGCGCGGATCGAGATCGCACCCGACGAACTCGACACCGCGTTGAATCACGACTTCGTCGTCGCCGCTCGCGAGCATCTCGCTGATCTCGGTTTCGAGCACGTGACGCTCGATCTTCACGGGTATCAGACCGGAAGCGTCAGTCCGGGCGACGACACTGACGACGAACCGCTCGTCGAAGACGTGTTCGCGGCCGAGTATCCGACCGCCAGCGAGTGACCCAGCGTCGGTAACCGGATTTCAGAGCGTCCTGACATCGGTTCCGACTGTCCGGGAGCGCAGAGGGCACAGGGAGACAGCCGACAGCTCAGGCCGCGCGATCTTCGCGGGAAGCGAGCAGGAGGCGAAGCGCCTCGTAGCCGAGTATCAGGCCGACAGCGATTCCGCCGGCCAGCGCCGGGGGAAGGTTCAGCTCAGTGGCCCACCGGAGGACGGCCGGATCGGGACTGCCGAGATACCCCACGACGACCGCGACCAGCCACACCGGGCGGCGGGCATCATCGACGGCGAGACTGGCTCGCAGCATCCGCCGCGAGCGGCCGTAGCTACGCAGGAGGTACGACACGAGTTCGAACACACCGATGAGGATTCCCGCGATCATCAGGGGCGTGTACACCGCGAGGCCGTTGGCCGCGAGCGTCTCGACGACCACCGAGGGAAGAAGGTCGTAATAGCCCGTCGGGGCCGGCAGGGAGCTGAGGAGGTACCCGACGAGCGCCGCGAGCACGACAGCCTGGGGACGGCGGGCCGCCAGTTCCTCGGCGGTGGGGGCCAGCGATCCCCTCCCGGTCCACCGCAGCACGAACAGCGTCCCCTCGAACAGCGCGATCATCGTCGCGCCGATGATGATGGGGGCCATCCCGGTCGGGTCGGGGCTGACGAGGAACGCCAGTCCGAGGAACGTCCCCCAGAAGAGCAGGCGACGGGCTTCGAGCCACTCGCGGGTGACGAGATTCATCATAATCGCCAGCATCACGAAGAGCGGAATCTGGAAGATGATGGCGTTGTAGCCCATCAGGATGAGGATGAGATTGAAGGTCTCCTTGAGCCCGAACGCCACGACCGCCGTCCCGGTCGTGTAGGAAGTGAAGTACGCGAAGATCGCCGGCAGGACGAGGAAGTGCGCGAAGGAGATGCCGACGAACGCGAGGACGAGACTCGTCGGCACCGCCGCGATGTAATAGCGGCGCTCCTTCGAGTACAGCCCCGGTCGCATAAACAGATACGTCTCGTAGACGAACGCCGGGAGTCCAACCACCAGTCCGCCGAGCGCGGCTACCTTCAGCTCTGTCAGGAGGAGTTCGAGCGGGCCATACACCCGCGGCCGGCGATCGACCATCTCGGGCGCGCCGGGGATGTGCTTGTTCCAGAGGAAGTCGATGACTTCCGTCGAACTCACGAGATCGAGCCCGAACGCCTGATTGACGAGATCGGCACCGGGGTACAGAAGCAGGGTGACGAGCCCGCCGATCCCGAGCACGACGGCCAAGCGGCGGATCATCTCCTCGATGTGATCGGCCAGCGGCATCTCCTCGTCGCTCTCGGGGGCACCGGAGAGGATCCCGGTTTCGTCTTCGTCGGCGATCAGCGGGTCCGATCCCGGGCTCTCGGTCGACGAGTCGTCGGTGAGTGCATCACCCACTGTCGCCGGTGCGCCGCCGTCGGTTCCCGGGACAGTCTCGTCGTTTTCGTCGCTGTCGGCGTTTTCGGTTTCGTCGCTGTCGGCGCTGTCGGCGCTGTCGGCGCTGTCGGCGTCCTCGCTGTCAGCTTCGTCGGTTTCGTCGCTTTCACCGTCTTCGCCTTCGGCGTCGCCGTCATCGCTTTCAGCGTCGTCAGCGTCGCCGTCAACCTCGTCGTTTTCGGCGTCGTCGTCGCTATCGTCGTGTTCGGCGTCGCTGTCGTCGACTTCCCCACTCCCGCCGAGATCAACGTCCTCAGTGTCGTCCCCTGCAGACGCCTCGGTCGTCGATGGTTCAGCGTCGTCGGGGTCGGAAGCCGAATCGGCGTGTTCCGTATCGGCTTCGTCCGTCGGCGAACCGTCCGCAGAACCGTTCGCAGAATCGTCCGCAGAATCGTCCGCAGAACCGTTTGCAGAAGTGCTTTCGGAGTCCGCTGGGGAGCGTTCGCTGTCGTCAGAATCAGCTGTCTCGTCCGCGTCGGTCGCTGACTCGGCAGCGGACTCGTCACTCCCGGACGCCTCGACGTCCTCCCGTGTGGGCGTCCGGTCGGCGTCCTCCGAATCGTCGGCCATTCACCAGAGTTTCGCCGCCCGGTTCTTATAGGCCTTTCCGCATCGTCTCGTGCACGGCTCCCGTGCGCGGCACTCGAAAAGATTGATAACCGCGAGTCGGTTCTCTCCGGGTATGTCTAGCGCGCTCGACGAGGACACGAGAGCGACACTCGACGCCGGCCGCGAGACCGCCGGAGCGATGCTTCGAGCCGCGCAGAAGGACCTCCAGAAGGTTTTCATCTTCTTTCTGATCGGCTTTCTCGGGACGTTCTACGCCCTCCGGCTCTACGTGTGGGACTTCCTGAAGCGCGTCACCAGAGCGCAGATGTCCGCACAGATCAGTGGTGACGTCTCGATCATCGCACAGACGCCGTTCGACGTGATCCTCCTGCAGGCGAAGATCGGACTCGTCGTCGGCGTCGTCCTCGCGATTCCGCCGTTTCTGTACTTCTCCCGCGACGCGCTCGTCGAACGCGGGCTGTGGCCCTCCTCCCCGGTGCCGATCTGGCAACTCGCGATCATCATCGTCGGGATGGTGACGCTGTTCGTCCTCGGCGTCGCCTACGGCTACTTCGTCTTCTTCCCGTTCACGTTCGCGTTCCTCGCGCAGAACGCGATTTCGGCCGGATTCTCGCCGACGTACTCCATCGTGAAATGGGCGCAGTTCATCTTCTTACTCACCGCGTCGTTCGGGCTCGCGAGCCAGTTGCCGCTCGTAATGACCGGCCTCTCCTACACCGAGATCATCCCGTACGAGACGTTCCGCGACAAGTGGCGGCACGCCGCCGTCGGCGTCTTCGCGGTCGGAGCGCTGTTCACGCCGCCGGACCCGTTCACCCAGATTATGTGGGCGATTCCGGTGCTCGCCCTCTACGGCGTCAGCCTCTATCTGGCGAAGATCGTTACGACCGCCCGGCGCGGGAGCGAACGGATGGACGTCGCCGGAAGCGTCCGGGCGCACTGGAACACGATCGCCGGCGTCGGCGTCGGCGGCGGCGTGATCGTCTACGCGTTCTTCGAGCGCGGCGGCGTCGGCTACTTCAACGACGCGCTCGCCGCGATCGGGAGCGACTACGTGGTCTACGCGCCGTCGTCGGCCGCGCTGCTCGCGGGCTACGTGCTCCTCGTGGGTCTCGCGGCCGCCGTCGTCGCCGTCGGCTACTTCGTCTACCAAGACCTCGACGACCTCGCGATCGTCGAGGCGGGCGTCGGCGACCCGACCGAAATCGACCTCGCTGACCTCGACGCGGGAGGCGTCCGTGCGGCTCCGCCCGAAGTGTTCGAGGCGCTCGACGAGGACGAGGCGATGGCCGCCGCGGGCGACGCCGTCGACGCGGGCGAGCGGGAGAAAGCGCGGGCGATCATCGACCGCTTCGACGCGATCGACGGGAGCGAGGAAACAGAAGCGCACGTCGACGGCGACGCCGAGGCGGACAAGGCGGAGTCCGCAGCGGCAAACGAGAGCGAATCCGCCGGTGGCGGCTCGATCGGTGATCGGTTCTCGCGTGCCAGTAGTACGTTCTTCGACGAGTTCCGCGGCGACGCTGACGGCGAGAGCGACGCCGACGAGGGAGGGGCCGAAAGCGGCGACGACGAGGCCGACGACAGCGAGGCCGACGACGGCGACTTCGAGGGGTACTACACCGACGTCGCGTTCATCCTCGACTCGATAACCTCGCGGGCGTTCCGCATCGTCGGGCTGTTTATGCTCGTGCTCGCGGGCACGTTCGGCTGGCTCTACACCGGCGGGATCAAGCGTGTCTACGAGGACTTCCTCAGTCGGCTTCCCGCACAGGTGACGCCCGAGGAGGTGCTCAACGTCGTCGCGCTGCACCCGATGGAGGCGCTCGTCTTCGAGGTGAAGTTCTCGACGATCATCGCCGGAATCGTCACGCTCCCCGTGCTGGCGTACTACGCGTGGCCCGCGCTCCGCGAGCGGAATATCATCAGACAGCGCCGCAGCGCGGTCTTCCTGTGGACCGGCGCGCTGGCGGCGGGGCTGCTCGGCGGCTTCGTCCTCGGGTACACGACGATCGCGCCCGGGGTCATCTCGTGGCTCGTCAACGACGCCGTGGTGGCGAATATGGTGATCGCCTACCGCATCACGAACTTCTTCTGGCTCATCTTCTTCACCACCGCCGGAATCGGGTTCCTCGCCGACGTTCCGATCCTGATGATCCTGCTCAACAGCGCGGGGATCGGCTACCGAACGATGCGTGATCGCTGGCGCGAAGTGACCGTCGGCATCCTCGCGTTCGCCGCCATCTTCACGCCCGCGGACGTGCTGACGATGTTCCTCGTGACCATCCCGCTGATGGTCGCCTACGGAATCGGCCTCGGCGTGCTCTTCGTGGTCACGGTGGGCGGACGCCGCGACCTCGCGCCACCCCGTGCCGACATCTGAGAGCGGCCGCAGTGAGCGGAGACGAGACGCGGCCGCACGAGCGACGAGAGTGATCCCACCCGTCCGACGTGAGGTGTGCTGATGAACACCATAGACGGATCGGATCCGGCTGGTATATTAACCCAGTATTCTTAGGAGAATATATGCCCAAGATAAGTGTCGAGATTCCGGAGGAATTACTCACGGATCTCGACGAGCACGTCGGCGACGACGGAAAGTTCGTCAATCGGAGCGACGCGGTCCGCGCCTCGATCAGGAAGACGCTGGACCTGCTCGATGAGATCGACTCGCGACACGGACGGATTGACGATGAGTGAGGCGCGCACGCAGGCCGGTCAGATCGCGCTCGTCGCCCTGTTCGTGACCGCGCTGACGACGGCGCAGTTGACGGCGTCGAAGCTGTTGTCGTTCGGCCTGCCCGTCGAGCTACCGGTCACGGGCGCGAGCGTCATCCTTCCCGGGGCAGCGCTGGCGTACGCGCTCACGTTCTTCGCCTCCGACTGCTACTCGGAGCTGTACGGCCGCCGCGCGGCGCAGATGATGGTCAACGTCGGGTTCGCGATGAACTTCGTCCTGCTCGCGCTAGTCTGGAGCACCATCCTCGCGCCGGCCGCGAATCCCGACGCGGCCAGCCAGTACCGCGCGGTGCTCGCGCCGGGGACGAACATCGTCCTCGGGAGCCTCGTCGCGTACATCGTCAGCCAGAACTGGGACGTGCTCGTGTTCCACCGCATCCGCGACGCCACCGGTCCGTCGATGCTCTGGCTGCGGAACATCGCCTCGACGGCGACGAGTCAGGCGATCGATACGGTGCTGTTCGTCGCCGTCGCCTTCTACGTCGCACCGCAGATCCTCGGCTTCGGGAGCCCGCTTCCCGTTTCGGTGATCCTCTCGCTGATCGTCGGGCAGTACCTCCTGAAACTGCTCATCGCGTTGGTCGACACGCCGTTCGTCTACGCCGTCGTGGCGTTCTTCGGCGGCTCGAAGATCGACGAGAGCGAGAACGCGTGGGCGGCGGACTGAGCGCACCAGTCAAAAAACGACTATTCTTCGTCGACGACCTCGGCGAATCCGAACTTCGCTTTGACGTCGGTGACGCGGATGCTGACTTCGTCGCCGGCGTCGACGCCGGGAACGAACAGCGTGTAGCCGTCGACCTTGACGACGCCGTCGCCCTCGCTGCCGACGTCGTCGACGACGACGTCGAGTTCGTCGCCCTCTCGAACGGGGGCAGTGATCCGGTGCTTCCCGACCAGATAGAGTTCCGAAGAGGAATCGCGGGAGGCGTCCGGGCGGATCGCGCGCACGTACTCGAACTCCTCCCCGACGTCCTCGCGGAAGTCCGCGAGATCCTGCCCGTCGAACACCTTCACGGCGAAGTCGCCGCCGGCCGGGAGGAGGTCGAGCGCGACCTCGAAGGCCTGCCGGGCGAGATGGACCGAACGGGCGTGATCCAGCGAGTACTCGCCGGTCATGTTCGGGGCCATATCGGAGATGACGACATCAGCACCGTCGTCGCCGATCCGGTCGCGGAGCGTCGCTTTGGTGTCCTCGTCGGTCATATCGCCGCGGATCGTCTCGACGTTCTCGTGGTCCAACTCCCGGATGCGCTGGAAGTCGACGCCGACGACGGTACCGTGGTCACCGACCTCCTCGGCGGCCACTTGGAGCCAGCCGCCGGGTGCGGCTCCGAGGTCGACGACGGTGTTGCCGGGGCCGAACAGGCCGGCCTCCTCGTCGAGTTGCTTCAGCTTGTACGCCGAGCGGGCGCGGTAGTCCTCCTGTTTGGCCTTGTTGTAGTAGTGATCCTTTCGGGTCATACGTTCATCACCACGGTTGATATCCGTGCGGACGTGAGAGTCGCCGACGAATCTGCGTTCATACGGAGTGACACGCTGTCGAGGCGGAAAGGCACATCGGATGGCTCCGGCGACAGGGTGCCGCCAGAGTTGAATAGCGCTGCCTCCTGGCTCTGGATATGGGCCGAGATATGCTCGTCGAGGGCGAGTGGCGAACCGACGTGGAACCGTCGACAGACGGGGACGGTGCCTACGACCGCGCCGAGACCACCTTCCGCGACTGGATTCGCGACGACCCCGACGCGCGGTTCCAACCCGAAGCGGGACGCTATCACGTGTATATCGCCCGGAACTGTCCGTGGGCGCACGGCGTGGCGCTCACTAGGCGACTCGCTAGCCTTACCGACACCATCTCGATGGACGTCGTCGATCCGTGGCGCGAGGACGACGGCTGGGAGTTCACACCCGAGAAGGACGGGTGTACCCCAGATACGGTCAACGGCTGCGACTACCTACGAGACGTGTATACGACGGCCGATGCCGACTACACCGGGCGGGTGACGGTCCCCGTCCTGTGGGACAAGCACTCGGAGACGATCGTCAACAACGAATCCATCGAGATTATGAAGATGCTCGCGTCGTCGTTCGAGGGCGTTGGCGACGAGGGCGTCGACCTCTATCCCGAGACCGAGCGCGACGAGATCGATCGAATCATAGACGACATCTACGATTCGATCAACAACGGGGTCTACCGAGCCGGATTCGCCGAGTCGCAGGCAGCCTACGACGAAGCCGTAACGGACCTCTTCGCGGCGCTCGACCACTGGGACGGAGTGGTAGCCGATCAGCGGTACCTCACTGGTGATCGATTGACGCTGGCGGACGTGCGGCTGTTCCCGACGCTGATCAGATTCGATGAATGCTACCACACCGCATTCAAGTGCAACAAGCAGTATATCCACCAGTACGACCACCTCTGGCCGTACCTGCGCGACCTCTACCAGACGCCCGGCTTCGCCGAAACCGTCCGGATGAGCCACATCAAAGACGAGGGGTACTATCAGGGCCAGATTACGCCGATCGGACCGGAACTGGACTACGACGCGCCGCACGACCGCGAGCAGTTGTCGACGTCGGCCTGAATTGCCGCCATCGTCGGTCTACAGCCGCGGTGCCCACAGTCGCGACGACTATCGAGGTTCTGAGACACCCGAGATCCCACGAAGCGGAAAGGGACATCGGATACCGTCGAGAGACCGCGGGCGTCACCGCCCGCCACCCCTCGCGCGCGAGAGAACCACGAGTATTTTTAAGCCCGCTGCCGTAGCACGCTCCATATGTTCAAGGCCATCGTGGGCGCGTCTACGCTCCAGGACGCGCTCGACTCGGTGAGCGTGCTGGTCGACGAGTGCAAGATCCGGCTGAACGAAGACGAACTGTCGATCCGCGCGGTCGACCCCGCGAACGTCGGGATGGTCGATCTCTCGCTGGACGCCGCCGCCTTCGAGTCCTACGAGGCCGACGGCGGCGTCATCGGCGTCAACCTCGCGAAGCTCGAGGACTTCGTCGGAATGGCCAGCGGCGATCAGCTCGTAGAACTCGAACTCGACGAGGAAACCCGGAAACTCAACATCCGGATGGACGGCCTCTCCTCGACGCTGGCGCTCATCGACCCCGATTCGATCCGGCAGGAACCCGATATCCCGGATCTCGATCTCGCGGCCGAGATTGTCCTCGAAGGGGCACAGCTGGACCGCGGGATCAAAGCGGCCGATATGGTCTCCGATCACGTCAGACTCCGCGTCGACGCCGACGAGGAGGCGTTCCACATCGAGGCCGAGGGCGACACAGACGACGTGGACTTCGAGCTCGACGCCGACGACCTCATCGCGCTCACCGCCGGCAGCGCCGACTCGCTGTTCTCGCTGGACTACCTGAAGGACATGAACAAGGCGATCCCGAAGGATGCCGAGGTCACCGTCGAACTCGGCGAGGAGTTCCCGGTCAAGATCCACTACGCGGTCGCTGAGGGACAAGGCAACGTCACGTACATGCTCGCGCCGCGAATCCAGAGCGACTGATCGAGCCGGGTTTCGCGCCTCACACCTGTACTGTCTTCCGGTGCCAGCCCGTCGCGCCGTTCGGGCGCGGCGAACTCCGTTCTTCGGTCTGTACGGTCCCGTCTCGCCTGATCGCGCGGACGACGACCTCGAATTCCGAGCGGTCCGGGGCGTCGAAGGCGTACCGCCAGCGCCGCCACGCGTGCGGGGCGATCGGTGACTCCAGTTCGGCCTCGGCCCACGAACTGCCACCGTCGACGCTGACCTCGACTGCGGCGATCTCCGCAACACCGGTTTCTAAGCCACCAAAGGCGACGCCGCCGACGGTGACCCGTTCGCCGTCGCGTACTGCGCCGCGGACGTACGACATCGTGTTGACGACCGCCGCCTCGTTCCAGCCGCGCTGTTCCCAGTAGGCCTCGTGCTCGCGTTCTGCGAGTTCGATCCGGGTGATCCACTTGGTCATTTTCATCCCGTACCGACCGGGGACGAGCAACCGCGCCGGAAAGCCGTGTTTCCGCGGGAGCGGGTCCGATCCCAACTGGTGCGCGATGAGAATGTCCTCGCGCTCGACGATATCGAGCGGGATCGCCTCGCTGTAGCCGTCTTCCGCGTGGGTGACGACGTCGACGGCGGCGTCGGTGGGGCCCGCCTCGGCGACGAGATCCGACAGTTGGACGCCAGTCCAGCGGGACGTGCCGATGAGGTCGCCGCCGACGGTGTTCGAGATACAGAGCATCGTCGTGACCTGTTCGACGCTCCCGTCGTGATCGCGGAGTTCGTCATAGGAGAGACTGTACGGCTCTTCGACCGCGCCGTCGACGTCGAGCGTCCACGTCTCTGGATCGACGGTAGGCGGCCGGATGTTGATGTCGACAACGTAGTGCTCGCCGGGCGGTGTGACCGCCGCCGGCATTGCCGCGAAGTCGAATCGGGGGTCGCCGAGAGCGTCCGCCGGTGCATCTCCGGCACCGTCGCCGCCCTCCGAAGCACCAGTCGCAGGCGCGTCGCCGTCGAGATCGCGAAACTGTCCTCGAGAATCCCCCGCAGCGAGTCGATCGAATGCGACCCGCAGGCCGACAATGGACCCCGTACCGATCGCGGCGACCGTACCGAGTCGACTGAGGAACCGCCGCCGATCGTCCGACTGCGTTGGTGCCGAAAGCAGCCGGCTCACGGCGTACGGAACGCCGACCACGAGCGCGACGCTGAACGCGGATACGAAGGAGAGATCCCCTCCCGCGAGCGCAACTGCCACGATAGTCACACCGACGCCGACAACGACGGCAAGCGGCCTTGCGACCTCACGCTCTCGGGGCCAGAGGATCCACGCCGCCGTCGAGAGGGCGAGGATCCCGACAACGACGCTGCCCAAGAGGAACGGCTTCGCCGAGAATCCGAGGGTGCTAACCGCCAGCGTCGACAGCCAGCCCGGTGAGCGGACGATGATTCCCTCGGCGACGGTGATCGGTGCGAAGACGCCGACGAGAGGAGCCACGACGTACAGCGCGGCGAGCCACGCCGCGCCCACCGCCGCGCCGACGACGCCCCGTCGGACGGTGCTCGATTGCATAGTGGTAACACGGGTCCGACGGGGATAACGCGTGTGGCAGGAGATGGCGTCGTGTGGAGACCCGACTCACCCGCCGTGGCGATCGATAACCCGTTTCGCCGCCTCGGCCTTCTCCTTCCAGCCGTACCCCGCCTCGTAGACGTGGCGCTTCGCGTCGACGAGCGCCTCGGGCGAGGACTCCTCGAAACCACCTCTGGACCAAGCTCCGCTGTCGCGGAGCCACTCGATCACGTTCTCCCGGGTTTCGGACCACGAGAGTCCGACCATCTCGTACCACGCGATCATCGCGAAGACCGCGTTGTCGTGACAGCCCGGAACGCTTCCCTTTCGATAGAGCGTCCGCATCGGCTCGCGCGTCGGCTCCGACACCTCTTCGCGGAACTCTTCGGCGGTCCGTAGCCGAAGTACGTCGTTGCCCTCAGTGACCCGCTCGTCGCGCTTCAGTCTCTCCAGCGCCGAGCGGTGCAGCGCGCCCCACTCGCCGTCGACCGCATCGTACAGGTCGGCCTCCTCGGTCGGCTCCGCGGTGAGCCGGGCGATGATGTCGATGTACGCCTTTTCGACCTCGGGCCACGGCGTCCCCTCGAAGTCGCAGTCGGCGTCGTGGAGGCTGTTCGTGGCCCGACAGTCGGGACACGGGTAGTCGAACTGCGGCACAAAATGAGACAAACGGCGCGTCATCTTAGGTGATACGGTGTCGACGTCGGGGTGGCGAAGGGCGTCGTCGGAGTTGGGGAAGAGTGGCATCGGAGTGAGGAAGGGCGTCGTCGGGACGGAAGCCGCGAGAACGACGCCAACTGCCGACCGTCGTGTTTATTCGACGCCGGTGGAAACGGGAAGGCGATGGAGATGGACCCGCTCTATGCGCGCTACCCGTTCTTCGAGGGCGCGCGCGAGGCCGTCCGCGAGGCTGACATCTCGCCAGCGGCGCTCATCGCCGAGGACGCGCCGGCGGTCGAGCGGGCCACGGAGCGGGTCGAACGCGCCCTGATGGCAGGCACCGTCGCCGCGGAGGAACCGCGCCGCTGGGACGACCGCGAGCGCCTGCTCTCGTATCCGATCGCGCGGATCCTCGTTTCGCTGATCGAGACGCCCGCGGCGGTCGAGAAGTACGCGACCGCGGAAGCGTCGACCGCGCGCGAACGGTTCGCCGAGGACTTCGCGGCCGACGAGGACTTTCAGAGCACCGGTCAACGACGCGCGTCGCTCGATGAGGTACTGCGCGAGTTCGATCTCGAATCGGCGGTCCGTCCCGAACCAGTCGACAGTGCCAGCAACCGAGGAACTGGGGGCCGAACTCGAAGCGGCAACCGCGGCGGACGCGACCCGACGCACTACTGGATCCGACTCGGACCGTACCTCGAACTGGCCGACACCGACTGGGGAGAGCGGTGGCGACTCGTCAACCGCGAGGTCGCCGATGGCGAGGTCAGAATTCCGGCCGAGGGCTTACTCAGACTGCTCGAAACGGCTGTTGAGCGCCGCGTGGCGGCCAGCCTCCCGTTCGAGGTCCGCGGCACCGACGGCGGCGACGCCATCGCAGAGGCGTTGTCGGACGCCGTTTCCGAACTCCGATCGCTGCTCGACGATCACGAGACAGCAGGGACAGGAGGTGTCGACACCGTCGTCCCCGCACTCTTTCCGCCGTGTATGAGGGCACTCGTGCGCCGAGCGCGCGGCGACGAGTCGCTGCCGGCGCACGCCGAGTTCTCGCTCGTCTCGTATCTCGTCGCGCTCGGGATGGACGCCGACGACGTGCTGACGCTTCTCGGTGCCGACGAGAGTGGCAAAAGCGACAAGAAGGACGAGAGCGACGAAGGCGACGAGAAAGGCGAGGTCGCCGAACGCCTCCGGACGCGCGTGGAATACCTCACTGAGCGCGACGGCACCCAGTACCCGCCGCCGTCGTGCGCGACGATGAAAACCTACGGCACCTGCGTCGATCCCGACGAGCGATGCGAGACGATCTCGCATCCGCTGTCGTACTACACCGCCGCGTTGCGCGAGGCGGGCGACGTCCGCGACTGGCGCGAGACCGCCGAAAGCGACTGAGACTGATCGCTCTCACGTGTTACCGCCGAGCGCCATTCCCGTTGACGGCGCTAATCGTTGACGACGAGACCGACGACGGCCATAACCAGAATGAACAGTATGATCGCGCCGACGAGCGCGAGGCCGCCGGTCTGACCCATATCCGGACCGAACGTGGCCCCGATGCCGACGAAGAGGGCGAAGAACGCGCCGACGGCGACGACAGAGACCACGATTTTCCGACGCATCGCCGCATCGATTTCCATACCCGGGGATTCCCGAGGCCGTTCTAAAAGGGCTTCGATGCGGCGCTACGCTCCGAATCTCCACACGAAACGGAGGTTTAGGTCCGTCGGGGACGTACCGATACGTACGAGAGAACACCCTCTCGGGATCACCGATGACGCACACTCGAAACCCAACCGCGTCAGCCCCAACGACGACCGACGGGCAGGGTCACGGCCACGCCCGCGGAACCCGGGTCCGCAGCCGTGCGCACGTCACGACGGGCGATCGTCGCGCTCGCGGGCGGCAGAAGCGGACGCTTCCAGTCGACGGACAGACGGGACGGGCGTATCGCGCCCGCGCAGAACCGATGCTCGTCCGGCCGCTTCGCGACGGTCGCTACGTCGTCGAAACTGACGGCGGAACGTACGTCGTCGACGTCGAGCGCGAGACGTGCACCTGCCCGGACAGCGCGATCCGCGATGCCCACTGCAAGCACCAGCGACGCGTCGCACTCGAGATCCAAGCACGGCTCATCCCGGGGCCGAACGAACGCGAGCGCGTTTGCGCGGTCTGCGGTGGCCCCGCTTTCGTGCCGATCGACACAGATAGCGAAACCCCGGTGCTGTGTGAGCGTCACGACCACGCACCCGGCGATCTGGTGCAGGACCGCGAAACCGGCTCGTTGCTCGTCGTCGTCAACGCACTCGACCGTCGAGCGGACGCAACCCGGACCAACGAGGGGCGACTGGTCTCCGCGTACGAGACGAACGACGCCTACGGTGGCCACGAACCCGTGTTCGCCGCCGTCTACGTCGAGTCGCTGACCGACGAGAACGCTGGTGACGGCCGGGACGTCCGGGACGTCCGAGACGTCGGTGATGCTCGACGGTACCTGTTTCCGGCCTCCCGACTTCGGCCCGTCGCGGCGGCAGCACAGCGGGCGGCCGCCGGCGACGTCGACGCCGACGACGGACTATTCGCCGTCGCCGACGTCAGTGAGGCGTGACTGGGCGGGACCGCCGACGAGGGAATCCAGATCCTCGCCCTCCGCGAGCGCCGTCTCCTTTTTCACTCGGTAGTTGCCACCGTCGGTCACGTGGAGGTCGCCGGGGTGGAAGAAGTACCACGACTCCCGGTCGAACCGGACGGCGATTCGCGCCTTCGCGCCGAAGTTCTGTGCGAAGTAGATGAGCGCTTCGACCTCCTCGCCGGAGAGATAGATCGGCTGGCCGGAACTGGATTTCGCCTCGATGGCGTAGAACACCTCACCGTTTCCGGCGAGGACGTCGGGGAGCTCTCGCTCCGTCGCTGATCCCGATGCGGGGGCGCGCATCACCGCGAACCCGGCCTCGTCGAGCCGGTTGACCAGTTCTCGTTCGCGGCGGTCGCCCTTCCGATTCGCAGACATACTTCACACTCGCTCCGAGAGGGATTTAAACCGGACGACACCGCCAGCGGCCGAGACGGGACGATGCGAGAGAAATCCGGGGGTATATATATCGTAACTGCCATCTGTGGGATAGTACGCTGTTCCGTCGGTGCCGAATCCCGATGCGGGACGCTGCCGCACACACAGATGACCGCTGATACTCCAGTCTCGAACGTCGTTCTCGTCACCGTCGATTCGCTCAGAGCGGACGCGATCGGCGCGTACGATCAGGAGCGCCATACGCCAGTGATGGACGAACTCGCCGAGCGCGGGACCGTCTTCGAGCGCGCGTTCGCGAACGGGAACTGGACGCCGTTTTCCTTCCCGTCGATGCTCGCCTCGCGCCCGGTGTTCGCCGATTCCGGCGAGATCGGCGTCGAGAACGTGCCGACGCTCGCGCGGACGCTCTCGGACGCGGGCGTCGCAACCGGTGGGTTCAACGCTGCCAACGGATTTCTGACTTCCCACTGGGGCTACGACGACGGCTTCGACGAGTTCGAGCCGTTCGTCGCCAGCGTCGGATCGAGCATCTACAGCAAATACCTCGCGACGCATCCGACGGTCGAGGCGTGGCTGCAACTCGCGGCCTCGCCGCTCAGACGGATCAAGTCGCGGCTCGCGGGGAACGTCGACGACCGGCCGTTCCTCGACACCTCGCGGATGTTCGACGTCGAACACGCCGCGACCGAGTTCCTCGAAGACGCCTCCGAGCCGTTCTTCCTCTGGATTCATTATATGGACACGCACACGCCGTACGTGCCCGCGCCGCGGTACATCCGCGAGGTCTCCTCCGGACTCATCGGAACGCACCGGATGCTTCACGCGCACACGCGAACCGGCCTCGGCTGGGAGGTCGGCGATCGGACGCTCGACGACCTGCGGACGCTGTATCAGGCCGCCGCCAGACAGGTCGACGCCAGCGTCGGTCGCCTCTTGGACGAACTGTCGGCGAACGGCCTCGACGACGAGACAGCAGTAATTCTCGCTGGCGACCACGGCGAGGAGTTCCAAGAGCACGGCCACCTCGCACATTACCCGAAACTGTACGACGAACTGATCCACGTTCCGTTCATTGTCGACGTTCCGGGTGCGGAGGGAGGACGCGTCGACGCGCAGGTCGGCCTCGATTCCATTCCGCCGACGGTGGCGGGACTCCTCGACGTCGACAGCCCCGACGAGTGGCTCGGCGAGTCGCTCGCGGCGACCGTGTTGGACGGGGCGGAACCGACGGACGAACCGGTCGTCTCGGTCACCGTCCGCGGCGAGGACGTGACTGCCCAACCGATCCCGCGGTCGATGGCGGACGGCGACCTGCTCGTGAGCGTCCGCGACCGCGATCGGACGTATATCCGGAACGTCGATACCGACGAGGAAGAACTGTACTACCGCCCGGACGACCCGACCCAGCAGCGGAACCGGGCGACTCAGCAGCGGAACCGGGCGGTCGACGCCGACGAAGAGGGCGAAGATGGTGGAACGGACGGTGAAATCGGAGGAGCCGACGGCGAAGACGATGAAGCGGACGGCAAAGTCGGTGAAGCGGACGGCGAGGACGAACAGGCATTCCTCGATGAATCGCGCTCCATCGTCGACGCTCACGCAAAACTCCTGCGCGAAGCGGGACACGAGGGCACGCAAAACGGAGATAGCGACGAGGGCGACGTCGACGAGGACCTCGAAGCACGGCTCTCAGCGCTCGGCTACCGGTAAATGATTCGGAGCTTCCTTCGCAACCTCCACAGCGGTCCGCTCGCGCTCCAGTTGCGTCGGTTCGTCATCGTCGGCGCGATGACCGCCGGGATCCAGATGGCGCTGTTGTGGCTGTTCGTCGACGTCGGTGGCCTGTTCTACCTGCTCGGCGCGCTCTTTTCGATCGAGATCACGATCATCCTCTCGTATATCCTCAACAACGCGTGGACGTTCGCGGCGACACAGAACACCGGTGTCGCGTACCTCTACGGACTGCTCAAGACGAACGTCGTCCGCGGGACGGCGATTCCGATCCAGCTCGCCGTCCTGTATCTGCTCGTCGAGTGGCGGTCGGTGCCGTATCTCGCGGCCAACGCCGTCGCGATCGTGGTGAGCGGCGTCTACCGATACGTGCTCGACGCGAAGTGGACGTGGGGCCAGTAGAAACCGCCATCCAGCCGCCCGACGGGTGAACTACGTTCCGTGGCTCCAGCTGTTCATATACTCGGCCTGCTCGTCGGAGAGCGCATCGAGATCGACGTCCTCGGCCGCGAGTTTGATCTCTGCGACCTCTTTGTCCAGTTCGTCGGGAACGTCGTAGACGCCGGCGTCGTACTCGTCGCCGTTTTCGACGAGTTCGCGGATGCAGACGGCCTGCACGCCGAACGACTGGTCCATCACTTCCGCGGGGTGGCCGAGCGCGATGGGCGAGGCGAGGTTGACGAGCCGCCCCTCCGCGATGACATTGAGACGGCGGCCGTCGTCCATCTCGTAGGCTCTGACGCCGTCGCGGGCCTCGTACTCGTCGACCGCGAGGTCCGACAGCGCGTCGAGATCGATCTCGATGTCGAAGTGCCCCGCGTTCGCGAGCAGGACGCCGTCTTTCATCTCCTCGAAGTCCTCGCGCGTGATGACGTCGCGATTTCCAGTGGTCGTGATGAACACGTCGCCGACTTCCGCGGCCTCCTTCATCGGCATCACGTCGTAGCCCTCCATATGCGCCTCAAGCGCGCGGCGGGGCTCGACTTCGGTGACGATCACGTTCGCGTTCTGGCCGGAAGCCTTCTTCGCGACGCCCTTGCCGCAGTAGCCGTAGCCGGCGACGACGACGTTCTTGCCGGCCCACGAGAGGTTCGTCGTCATGGCGATGGTCGCGAGCGACGACTCGCCCGTCCCGTGGACGTTGTCGAACAGCCGCTTCATCGGCGTGTCGTTGACGGCGAAGACCGGGTACTTCAGCTCGCCGTCGGCATCCATCGCGCGCAGTCGGTGGACGCCGGTCGTCGTCTCCTCGGCCCCGCCGACGATGGTGTCGATGAGTTCGGGGTAGTCCTCGTGGATCGCATAGACCATATCCATCCCGTCGTCGACGGTGATCGTCGGGTCGTGGGAAACGACGGATTCGATGGCGGCGTAATAGTCGTCGTCGCCGACGCCGCGCACAGCGTAGGAGGTGATCGCATCGTGGGCATCGAGCGCCGCGCTCACGTCGTCGTGCGTCGACAGCGGGTTGCAGCCGGTGATCGCGACTTCGGCCCCGCCGAGCGCGAGGAGTTCGACGAGGTTCGCGGTCTTCGCCTCGACGTGCATCGCCATTCCGATGACGTGGCCCTCGAGCGGTTTCGACTCGGCGAACTGCTCGCGAAGCTCCTGCAGGATGGGCATATGTTGCATCGCCCAATCCATCTTCCGCCGCCCCTCGGTGCGAGCGCTCTCGAGGTCTTCGAGGTGCTCGCTGATCGGTGGATACGCACTCATAGTATCGGGTATCCACAGCGGCGGCAAAACGCTACCGACCTACCTTTTTGTCGTGGGGGGTTTCCTCGCGGCGCTTCGCGCCGCTGCGGGAACCCCCCCACGCAAAAACCTAGAGGGAAAAATCCCGCGAGGCGAGCAGTGCTCGCCTCGCGGTACAATCGCTGGAGATTCCGCTCCCGCACCGCCCCCGCTACGCACCGTTCCGCATCTGCGACCGCAGCACGGCGAGACTTTATATACGAACACGGGGCCACACCCGGCGTGATCTAGGAGAGATCCCGCGTCGGGCAGCGGTTGTCCGGCACGTCGACGCGGGAGACACGCGACGGATCCGAGGACGCCGTCGCGAGCGGGTGCCGGCTGTTCGCCATTCCAAAGCGCTAGCGAAGCCGACGCTTATAGTAGCGTTTGCACGTCTTCACTCACTCGATCGCACGACTGCGTGCGATCTGATGAGTAATCAGTTGCAAACGCTACGATAACTCACTCCGCGCGGGCAACGAGGTCGACTGCGCGCTGTCGCGCCGTTTCGACGACGTCCCGCTCGTCGAGCGTCTGAAGCTCCCGATCCCGCATCAGAATCTGGCCGTCGCAGATCGTGTGCCGGACGTCGGAGCCGCGGACGGCGTACGCGAGGTGGCTCACGAGGTCGTGGGCGGGGGCGAGATGAGGCGCGTCGAGATCGACGACCGCGAGGTCCGCCGCTTCGCCGACATCGATCCGACCACCCGGTAGCGACAGCGCTGCCGCGCCGCCCTCGGTAGCCATCCGCACTGCCGCCTCTGCGGGCACGGCCGACGCGTCGTCAGCGCCGAGCTTGCCGATCATCGCGGCGTCGCGCAGTTCGTCGAAGAGGTCGAGGTCGTTGTTCGAGGCCGCGCCGTCGGTGCCGAGGCCGACGGTCACGCCCGCGTCGAGCAGCTGCTGCACGGGCGCGATGCCCGAGGCGAGCTTCATATTCGACGCGGGGCAGTGGACCACTGCGGTCCCGCGCTCGGCGAGGAGGTCGATCTCGCTGTCGTCGACGTGGACGCCGTGCGCGAGGAAGTCGACCTCGGAGAGGAGCCCGAGGTCGTCGGCGTACGCCAGCGGCCGCTCGCCCCGTTCGGCGACGATCGGCTCCACTTCGTCGCGCGTCTCGTTCGCGTGCGTGTGAACCGGAATCCCGTCCTCGCGAGCCGCGGCGATCGCTTCGCGGAAGAGCGACTCGCCGACAGTCGTCAGCGAGTGCGGCATCACGGCCGTCCGAATCCGGCCGTCGGCCGCGCCGTCGTAGGTGCGAGCCATCTCGATGCTCTCCTCGATGTCCGCGCGAGCGGCCGCTTCGTCCTTACCGACGGTGACGACGCCGTGACCGACGCGAGCGCGCATCCCCGCCTCGTCGACGGCCTCGACGATCTCGGGCACGTGGAAGTACATATCCGCGAACGTCGTCGTCCCCGAACGGATCATCTCGACGAGCCCCAACTCGGTCCCGGCGCGGACGTCCTCGGCTGTGAGTTCGGCCTCGGCGGGCCAGATGTCCTCTCGGAGCCACGCGTCCAGCGGCTTGTCGTCCGCGTAACCGCGGAGGAGCGTCATCGCGACGTGCGTGTGCGCGTTCACGAGGCCTGGCATCACGAGCGATCCCGAGGCGTCGAGCGTCTCGCTGACGTCGTGTTCCGCCACCAGATTCGGGCCGATCGCCTCGATTCGTCCGGCGTCGCGGTCGACGAGGACGTCCGAATCAGTGAGGCTGGCGTCCGGATGCAACACCCGGCCGCCGGAGACGAGAAGCGTATCAGTGGGCATACCGGCCGCTACCGAGGGGACGCCTATGAGACTGTCGTCTGGATAGCAGCGGCTTGTCGCCGTCGCATAGGTGCCGAATGTGAGACGGTACGACCCAAGAAGTGCGGTTTTCGTCGTTTCTCGCAGAACTTAAACCGAGGCGCGACGAACGCCCGCGTATGAGCGACGACGAGAACGGAGGGCGGCGGGACCTCCGGATGCCCGACGACGACGAGGTGTTCGCCGTCGTCACGGATATGCTCGGAGCGAACCGTGTGAAAGTCCGGTGTGCCGACGGCGTCGAGCGCACGGCGAGAATTCCCGGCCGAATGCAGAAGCGGATCTGGATCCGCGAGGACGACGTGGTGCTCGTCGAACCGTGGGACTGGCAGGACGAGAAGGGCGACATCACGTGGCGCTACGAGAAATCCGAGGCCGACCAGCTCCGCGAAGAAGGACACATTCAGTGACCGACTCCGACGAGTACGGCTTTGTCGCTCCCGACGAGGTCGACGTCCCCGGCGACGAGTGGGAGGAGATCGACGTTTCCGACACCGAAGCCGACCGGATCGCCCGTCGTCGGGACCGCGAGTTCGACGAGTTCCGCAAGCGCCTGAAGGACGCCGACCAGTTCAAAGTCGAGCAGTCGGTCTTCGACGACGCCACCTTCGCCGCGATCTACAAACTCGTCCAAGACGGCCACATCGACGCGTTTGGGGGGCCGATTTCGACCGGCAAGGAGGCGAACGTCTACGAAGCGCTCGGGAGCGACGAGGACGAGGAGCGCGACGTCGCTGTCAAAATCTACCGGATCAACGCCTCGAACTTCCGGCAGATGCGGGAGTATCTGGAGGGCGACCCGCGCTTCGAGGGGATCGGCAACGACAAGAAGCAGATCGTACTCGCGTGGACCCAAAAGGAGTTCGCGAACCTCTCGCGCGCTCGCCAGGCGGGCGTCCGCGTGCCGGAACCGATTGCCGTCGAGCGCAACGTCCTCGTGATGGAACTGGTCGGCCTCGTCGAGGAGCGGGCGCGCAGGCTCGCCGAAGTCGACGTCGAGAACCCCGAGACGGCCTACGAAGTCGTCTCCGAGTATATGCGCCGCCTGCACGCGGCGGGGCTCGTCCACGGCGACCTCTCTGAGTACAATATGATCATCCACGACGGGGAACTCGTCGTGATCGACCTCGGACAGGCGGTGACCGTCCACCACCCGAACGCCGGGGAGTTCCTCCGCCGGGACTGCCGCAACGTGGCCGCGTTCTTCGGCCGACAGGGCCTCGAGGTGACCGCAGACGAACTGTTCGAGTTCGTCACCTCCGTCGAGGCAGACCCGAGCGGCGAGCCGGACAACCCAGACGACCACTAGTCGAGCCGGAGCCGCGGAATTGGGACGACAGAGAACCCGATAGCGCACGCACTGTGGAACCGCTTGACGAACAAACGCTTAAACGGCTCCACCGGGTATTCGGGCGTATGAAACACGTAAAGGTCCCACAGGACCGCATCGGCGTCCTCATCGGCGAAGGAGGTGAGACGATGCGCGAGATCGAAGACCGAGCCGAAGTCCGTCTCGACATCGACTCCGAGAGCGGGTCGGTCTCCATCGACGACGTCGGCGACCCCGTCAGCGGGATGATCGCTCCGGACATCGTCCGAGCGATCGGTCGAGGATTCACCCCCGAGTCCGCGCTGTCGCTGTTGGACGGAGAACTCCGCACGTTCGAGCTCGTCGACCTCGAATCACACACGCGGAACAAGAACGATCTCAAGCGGCAGAAAGGTCGGCTCATCGGCGAGAACGGTCGGACACGGGAGCTGATGGAAGAGCTCACGGGTGCGGAAGTCGTGATCAAAGGAACCACGCTCGGCGTCATCGGTCAGCCCGAAGAGGTCGAGGCCGTCCGACGCGCCGTCGGGATGATCCTCGACGGTGCCCCGCACGGAGCGGTGTACTCCTTCCTCGAACGGAAGCACAACGAACTCACGCAGGGATTCGACGTGCGGCAGTCCGGATAGGTCCAGTTTCGACACTAACGCCGCTATTCCTTGCCGTATTCCGCCGAGAGGTACGCTGCGACTTCGCGAGCGGCGTCGGTGTCGATCACCCAAACGCCCTCCCATTCGACGTCGTCGTCGGTGACGGCGAGAAGAACCGCGCCAGTCCCGTCGGATCCCGATGGCGGCGAAAAGACGACGAACCATCCGCGGCGGATCTCCTCGACGTCGTCGTTGTGAACGGTGACGGAGTGCGAGGAGAAGACATCGCTGTCGCCGATGCCGTAGACGTGAACGTCGAGATCGGTGTCGAATAGCGTCTCGTAGGCGCGCTCTGTGCCCCGCTCGTCGACGATGCGCGAGAGCCGCTGGAACCCGGTGTGGAGTTCGCCGTCGCCGTGGCGGAGCGCCAGCGATTCGATGTAGCGGGAGATCTCGATGAGGAGGAGTTTCCCCTTCGTGCCGGCCGGATACCCGCGGACCCGAAACCGGGTGCCCTCGAGGTCACGGACCACCGCGGGCGTCTCTACCGCTTCGAGTGGACGCGAACCGGTGATATAGAGGTCCGAGTTGACCGCGAGGATCGCATCGCGGACGTCGCCGAAATCGGATTGCGAAACGACGGATCCGTCACGACGGAGTTGGACGACGTCCGACTCCGAGAGGATGCGTGAGACCTCTGAGACGTCTACCGGTTGCTCGTCGAAGAGCGAATTCAGCATTCGAGCGACCATCGGAGGTTGTTCGCTGTTGACGATCGAGAGGGAGGTTTCCGAACCGCTCTCGGCGAACTCCTCGATGAACTCCCGAAGTGCCATCGATCGGTGTAATGCCGTTCGACGGTATAGAACTTTACACACTCGGTGGCAGAAACAGTATATAAACACAAATAGTGTTAGAGAGTAACACCCACTTCCGCACGTATAGAGGCTATTCCGATGTCACTAGCGATGCCTTTATATAGAATCACAAACAATCATTGGTCTGTATATGTCTCAGCGAATGCAGCAGGGTCAGCCGATGATCATTCTGGGCGAAGACTCCCAGCGCACACAGGGTAAAGACGCGCAATCGATGAACATCTCGGCGGGCAAAGCGGTCGCCGAATCCGTACGGACCACGCTCGGTCCGAAAGGAATGGACAAGATGCTCGTCGACTCCACGGGATCTGTCGTCGTCACTAACGACGGCGTCACGATTCTCAAGGAGATGGACATCGATCACCCCGCGGCCAATATGATCGTCGAAGTGAGCGAGACGCAGGAAGACGAGGTCGGCGACGGCACCACGACCGCCGTCGTCGTCGCCGGTGAACTCCTCGACCAAGCCGAGGAGCTCATCGAGCAGGACGTTCACGCCACCACCATTGCGCAGGGGTACCGACAGGCCGCAGAGAAGGCCAAAGAAATCCTCGAAGAGAACGCCATCGAAGTCGGCGAGGAAGACCGCGATACCCTCGTCAAGATCGCCGAGACGGCGATGACCGGCAAGGGTGCCGAATCCTCGAAGGACCTGCTCGCCGAACTCGTCGTCGACGCCGTACTGGCTGTCGCCGACGACGACGGCATCGACATCGACAACGTCTCCGTCGAGAAGGTCGTCGGCGGCTCGATCGACAACTCCGAGCTCGTCGAGGGCGTCATCGTCGACAAAGAGCGTGTCCACGAGAACATGCCCTTCGGCGTCGAGGACGCCAACGTCGCGCTGTTCGACGGGGCCCTCGAAGTTCGCGAGACCGAGATCGACGCGGAAGTCAACGTCACCGACCCCGACCAGCTTCAGCAGTTCCTCGACCAGGAAGAAGCGCAGCTGAAGGAAATGGTCGACCAGCTCGTCGACGTCGGTGCCGACGTCGTCTTCGTCGGTGACGGCATCGACGACATGGCACAGCACTACCTCGCGAAGGAGGGCATCCTCGCGGTTCGCCGCGCGAAGTCCTCGGATCTGAAGCGACTCGCCCGCGCGACCGGCGGCAACGTCGTCGGCTCGCTCGACGACATCGAGGCCGACGACCTCGGCTTCGCCGGCTCCGTCGCCCAGAAGGACATCGGCGGCGACGAGCGCATCTTCGTCGAGGACGTCGAGGACGCCAAGTCCGTCACGCTCATCCTCCGCGGTGGCACCGAGCACGTCGTCGACGAACTCGAACGCGCTATCGACGACTCCCTCGGCGTCGTCCGCGTGACGCTCGAAGACGGCAAGGTCCTGCCCGGCGGCGGTGCCAGCGAGACCGAACTGTCGATGGAGCTCGGCGAGTTCGCAAGCTCCGTCGGCGGCCGCGAGCAGCTCGCCATCGAGGCGTTCACCGAGGCGCTCGACGTCATCCCGCGCACACTCGCCGAGAACGCCGGCCTCGACCCCATCGAGTCGCTCGTCAACCTCCGTAAGGAGCACTCCGACGGCGACATCGCCGCGGGGCTTGACGCCTACACCGGCGACATCGTGAACATGGAGGACGACGGCGTCGTCGAACCCCTCCGAGTGAAGACGCAGGCCATCGAGTCCGCCACCGAGGCGGCCGTGATGATCCTCCGCATCGACGACGTCATCGCTGCTGGCGACCTCAAGGGCGGCGGCAGCGACGACGGCGGCGACGAGGGCGGCGCGCCCGGCGGCGCACCCGGCGGAATGGGTGGTATGGGCGGCATGGGCGGTATGGGCGGCGCAATGTGAACGCGGTCTGAACACGCCACTCACACCACCACGTCACGCCTCGAACCGCGCGCTGAACGCCTGCGACGATCCGAATTTTTTGTGCGATCGAATGGAACCGAACAGCGGTAGCTAGCGGCGTCGCTGTCGGCGGAAGACTGCGAGCGACGGACTGGTCACGGTCGACGAAGCGAATTTGTGACTCGGCAATGAACGGTGACTGATGGGAGATCCGGCCTGTTACCGCGAGGTCTGCCCCGACTGCGACGCCGACGTGACGATCGTCGACGAGGAGTGCCCGGAGTGCGGACGGTTCTTATCGCGTCGGTGAGTCGCTGGAAGCGTCCGGGTGTTCCTCGAGGTGCCAAGACACGAGCGCGCTCTCGGCTCGGTGAAGTACGTCACTGCACGTCGCCTTCGAGACGCCCAGTTCGTGAGCGACTGCCGTGAGCGTCGATTCCCGCGGAACCGCGTAGTAGCCCGCCTCGAACGCGGCGAGTAGCACCTCCCGCTGTCTGGGAGTCAGCAGCCGCTCGATTTCTGCGGTCCCGATCTCGGCGACGTACTCGAGGTCGAATCCGATGTCCCGCTCTTCGAGCAGCGAACCCAGTTCCGATAGCCGCCCCGACGACGTCGTCAGTTCCCACGTCGCCGTCCCGTTCCGAACCGAGAACGGCATCTCGATCGGGATCCCGGCCTGCCACAGCGGGAGCAACAGCGAGGCGCTTTCGGTCTCGACCTGCAGGAGCCCGGTCGATTCCCGCTTCCAGAGCAGTTCCACACCGGCGGTGTCACGCCGGTCTTCGACGTCGGAAAGAATCGAGAGGAGGTCGTCGGACGCGACGCGAAGCAGGGCGATCCCCGCCTGCTCACCGGTGAGAGCCGTCACGACCTCGAATTCGGTCGTCGGATTGGCGGTGGAGATATCGTGTAGCCAGACCTCCGTCGGGAGCGAAATCGAGAGTTCGGCTCGCGGCATACCGTATTTCGGGCGGCGACGCACCTACCGTTGGTCACGAACATATTCGCTAGACGCTGACCAGTTCGACCGGGGCTGAGGTCTTCGGCCGAACCGCTACCCCGAAGGGAGGCCTAGGGCAGCGCGGTGCTACACCGAATGACGAACACGCAGACGCAGAACAATCCGTTTCTCGTGATGGCCGGCCTGTATCTGGTTGTCGGCCTCGCGGCCGTGATCGGGAGGCTAGCCGTCGATGCCGGCGTCGTGGACGTCCTCCCGCGGCTCCGGTGGGTGACGATACACTTGGTGACTATCGGCGGGATGACGCAGGCGCTGTTCGGGACGCTCCCGTCGCTCGCATCGGACGAGGACGCCGAGAGTGTCGACTCCGACAGTACCGGATCGGGTGTGTCCGATGCCCGACGCCGGTGGCTGCAGTGGCTGTCGCTGAACGCGGGGTACCCGCTGATCCTCATCGGGATGGTGGCGGGGAACACGGTCACCGCGCTCGTCGGCGCGACCGCCGTCCTCGGCGCACTGTTCAGCCTGCTGAAGACTGTATACGGGACGAGCGCAGCGGTCGGATCGGGGCGGTTCTTCCGGACGGCACCGTGGTTCCTCGTTGTCGGGATCCTCGCGGCGTTCGGAATGCTGACGAACGTTCACGGCCCCGGGGGCTACTTCGGATCGATCGAGGCGCACGTCCACGCCAACGTCTGGGGGTTCCTAGCGCTCGTCGCGGCCGGGGTCCTCCTCACGGTGTTGCCGCGGCTACTCGATGCCGACCTCCGCTATCCGCGGCTCCGTCGAGTGACGTACTGGGGACTCACGATCGGTGCCGGGGGGCTCGTGGCGGGTCCGTGGTTGGCCCGACACGCGCTCACGATCGGCGGACTCTTAGTGTACGTCGTCGGCACCGTCGCGTTGCTAGCGAACCTCGTCGGCACGTATCGGGCGAGCGAACGAGCGCATCCGAGGCGGTTCGCGCTCGTCCTCGGGGCCTACCTCTGGCTCGCCTTCCCAGTCCCGTGGGCACCGCTCGTATTGCTCTACCCCGACACTGTCCCGGGTGCAGCGATCGAACTCGCCGCGATCGACGGGCTGGTCTTCGGTTGGATGCTGCAGCTGGCGATGGCGTTTCTGCCGCTCGTCGTCGTCGCGACCAAGCGAGAGTCGGGGTCTCTCCCCGGGGCGATGCGGTCGGCCAGCCAGCGGATCGGCCGCCCCTCGTGGGCGCAGGTCGGAAGCGTGAACGCCGGGATGGTGCTCCTCTGGGCGACGGCGTTCCCGCTGTTCTCTGGCGTCGAGGCGACGCTCACGTTCGGCGGCTACCTCCTGATCGCCGCGGCTTGGGTACCATTCGTCGTCGCGCTTTGGTCCGCGCTCGCGGCCCGTCCCGGCGCTTCAGGCGTACCTGCCGGGACGTGAGGGGGACTCTCGTACGCCCTCAGAGAATTCTCGCCGGACGGGGCGGCGGGAATCGATGAACAGGTACGAGAATCTATGAGTCTGTGCTTTCGATTGCGGTCCGGCGCAAAACGTGCGAGAAGAGCGTCGAGTTACCGGCGATCGCCGCCGAACTACTCCGTCCGATCGATGTCGATCTGTTCGCGGATCGCCGCCAACTCCTCGGAGTCCGCCAGTGACTCGACCTGCGTCCGGAAGTGCCGCTCACAGAGGCCGACCTTGATGCCGTCTTTCTCCGCAGCGTACGCCGCGTCCCGGTCGCAGTAGTGGCACTTCATATACCACCTATACGTCCCCGCCGGGGTTTAAGTCTACGCTCGCGGCTATCTGCTCCGAGAATCAGCGCGGGGGTCGGACGGACGAATCAGTATGGGACGCTCGGCAAGCGCGAGGCGATCGGATCGAACGCGGACTGCGTCGGGCCGGTGCGGCCGAGGATCCGATCGTGTGCGTCCGACCCACCCGTCAGCAGTAGTCCCGCGTCGTCGGCGACGGCCTCGACCAGCGCGCGGTCCTCCACCTCCGCGCTGGCTCCGCTGTACGGGTAGAATAGCTCGACGGCGTCGAGGTCGCGGGCGCGGTCGAGCGCGGCCGCAGGGTCCGACGAACGGAACGGATGTGCCAACGCGACGACGGCGCAGGAGTCGCCGAGGACTTCCATCCCCTCGGAAAACGAGGGGACGTACCGCTCGACGTAGCAAGGTCGGCCGGTGCCGATGAGTTCGTCGAAGGCCGAATTGAAGTCGTACGGGGCGTCACTCGCTCCGATCGCGCGGGCGATGTTCGGCCGTCCGATCCCGTCGGTCAATTCGATGTCGAGTTCCACGTCGAGTCGCTCCTCGACGCGATCGACGATCTCCGCACCGCGTTCCTTGCGATTCTCTTGGATGCGCGTCGTCATCTCCCGGATCGAATCCGTCGCCGCCAGCCCGTATCCGAGGAGGTCGAGACGTTGGTCACCGGCATCGACGCGGAGTTCGATGCCCCGAACGATAGTGACGCCATCGAGCGTCTGCACCGGCGCGTCGAGATCGGGATGAACGCGGTCGTGGTCCGTCACGGCGACGACGTCGACGCCGCCGGCCCGCGCCGCGTCCGGGAGTTCGGGAACCGTGAGGACGCCGTCGGAAGCGGTGGTGTGGACGTGGAGATCGGCCGCCGGGGCGTCGCTGACGGGGGGCGTGGCGCTGTCGTCGTCGCGTTCCCGAGTCACAGTAGTAGATCCGCCGTGACCTTTCAAAGCCCTTGCGACCGTGTGAATGGATCCCGTGAGACGCGTAGTCAATTAATGATGATTAAGGAATCCATATTCTCGATATTCCATCATAGAAAACCATTAAGAATGTGGAGCACACAGTATTGGATGCAATGCGCTTGAACCACACTGGCGAACTCATCGACGCTCACGAGTTCCCAGCAACGACTGAGGAACTCATCGAGGCGTACGGCGACCGGACTATCGAACTCCCCAACGGGACCGCCCGCCTCGGAGACGTACTCGCCCGTGCAGGTTCAGAGACGTACGTCACAGCCGAGGACGCACAGTCGGCGCTGCTGTGCGGTCTCGGCCACGAAGCCATCGGCCGACGGTACTACAGCGACCGCGACGCCTACGCGATGGGCGAAAACGGTCCGGAACAGGTCTCGTTCTGAGCGAGAAGCGGTCGAACGCGACGAGCTTTTTTAGCACTCGTCGATTTTTCGCTGTCGTGACCGGGCAGCGACGCTACAACGGAAGCGAGAGCGGAACGCTTCCCTTCGTGTACCCCTCGACGCGGCCGTCGGGTCGAAGCCGAAAGACAACCGCGGGCCGATGGTGGACGTCCGGTTGTTCGGCGATGACCGACTGCCACTCGTCGTCGGGGAACGACGAGCAGTCGACGAAGAGGACGACGCCGCCGCCGTGCTCCTCTAACTGTCCTTCGGACTTCGTCGCCGCCGTGTCGCGAACGGCGGCCACCGGCGTCCCGGCGCGACGGTTCCCCACCGGCGTCGGGCGCGTCACCTCGACGAGAATCGCGTCGGTGTCGGAGTCCTCCGCGCGGTAGTCGATGGCGTGACCGGTCGAAACCTCGATTTCGGGCGTGATTTCGTAGCCCGCTTCGACCAGCAAGTGCCCGGCGTTGAACTCGCCCATGGCGGCGGTCATCCGCGTGAGATCGAGGTACTCCGACGTTCCGAGTTTGCCCGCCATCACCTCGCGCCACGGGTCGAGTACGCGGGTTCGGAGGAACGTCTCGTAGAACTCCAAGGCCTCCTCGCGGGTCGCATCGGGGAATCCGGCGGCGTGTTCGTCGAAGAACTTCCGCGTCGTCTCGCGGCCGTCCTTGGAGAGAAAAACCGGGAGGAAGAACCACGAGAGGTGCGGGTACGGTTCGAGCCACGGACTCTCCTCGTGGAGTTGCGCGGTGAGTTCCCGCGTCGCCCACCGCGAGACGTCGTCAGGGACGTTCTCGAAGCTGTACTTCTCGGTTCGCCAGAGCGCTTCCGGCGTCTCGGTGTTGCCGAGCCAGTAGGCCTCGTCGTCGTTCCACAGAAACAGGGCGATATCGCCGTTGTCCATCTCGAAGCGCTCGCCGGAAAACCGGTCGGGCTGTTTGAACCACGGACGGCGACGGGTCGCGCCCAGATTGCGATCTAAGTCGCGGTAGATCTGACCGACCACCCGGTCTTCGGTCCAGCGACCGGGGGCGTGTCGAAAGCGAAGCGGTCGTGCCACACCCCACAGTTACGCGCCTTCCGGTTTATACTGTCGGACGGCCCCCTCGCGTCGGTCGATCGAAGGCTATCGATGGTGATAACGGCGATACATATATGTGGGTACCACTCACACGGTACGTTGTACCATGTCGATGGGCGCATACGACGACGACGAACACGAGCGTCGCGAACGGAAGAACGGGAGCGTCGATACGGACTTCGCCGACGATCGGACAGTGTATCGAGGGTCGATCGAGTACGACTCCGGAGAATCGGCCGAGGCGCTCCTCGACCAGTTCAAGCAGTTGCAGGGCGAGTAGCTTTTTGCCCGCTTACTGCACAGACCGAACCTTCAGCGTCGCTAACGCCGCCAGCGAGACGACAGTCACCGCGACGACGTGACCGGCCACGGCGACGAGGAGCACCGGCCGGTCGACGACGAACGGAACCATCCCGAGCTGTGTGAGGCCGAAAACGACGTTGAGCGCGTCGAGACGGCGGAGCCGACGGGCGGTTTCGGCGTCGAAGGCGTAGCGCCACGACCGCCACAGCGCGACGACCGCCGCCCACCACGACGTGCCGATACGATAGCAGAGGTCCCAGAGGATCAGAAGCGTCAGAAACACCGCCGGAACGGGGGGTTCGGGGCCGAACAGCGATTCGATGAGCGGGACGTTGGCGACGCGCGGATCGAACACGAACAGATGCGTGACGAGGCCGACGAACGCGAGGATGCCGAGGACGGTCTCGATGCTCGACCCGAACAGGAGGTGGCGGTAGGAGTCCGGCAGGTCGAGTTGACGCGTCCCGCGTCCGAACTGTCGCATCACGCCGCTTCCGGCGGCCGCGACGCCGACCGCGACGGTCCCCGGTATCGCGGCCGACCAGAGGCCGTAGACCCACGCGAGCGTGAGCACTCCCACCTCGAAGAGCACGAGCTGAATCGCGATGGCCTGTCCGTCCGTGAGATCGAGTCCCGGAATCGCCCCGACGATGCTCTCGTAAACCCACGTGTCACCGTACAGTTCGACCTCGGACTCGTATCTGGGTGGCAGTCGAGACGTCACTGATCGGAACCCCTCTCGGCCGCCGTCGATCGCTCGCCGTTCCCGTCCTCGTCGCTGTCGGCAGACGGGGTTCGGTGGACGGGCGTGTCCTCACCGTCGCCTTCGACGCTGCCCTCGACATCGCCTTCGACGCCACCTTCGACGCCGCCCTCGATTCCGAGCGCACGTCGGACCGCATCGTCGAACGGGGTGCGGTCGACGTCGATCAGCGATTCGATCCGGTGATCGCGCACCACGACGGGGTTTTTCAGCCCCTCGATCAGCGGCCGCGCGACGGCGGCGGGAACGTCGGTGACGAACCCGATCCACAGCGACGAGAGCTTCGGCGAGAGGATCGGGACCGGAACGATCATCGGCTCCTGCCCACGGATTCGTCCGACGCGGGCGATGATCTCGCGGTACGTTAACACGTCCGGCCCGCCGATCTCGTAGGTTTCGCCCGCCGTCTCCGGAACGTCGAGAACGCCGACGAGGTACTCGATCGCGTCGTCGACGAAAATCGGTTGACAGGGCGTTTCGACCCACTGCGGCGTCACCATCACCGGCAGTCGCGACGCCAACTGCACGATCATCTCGAAACTCGCCGAGCCCGCACCGATCAGTATCGCGGCCCGGAGGGTCGTGAGCGCGTACGTTCCCTCCCCGAGAACGCGCTCGACCTCCCGCCGCGATCGGAGATGTTCCGACAGGCGGTCGCGGTCCTCGCCGAGTCCGCCGAGGTAGATGACGCGCTCGACGCTCGCCTCGGAGGCGGCATCGGCGAAGTTCTGCGCCGCTCGGCTATCACGCTCCTCGAAATCCGAGCCAGAACGCATCGAGTGGACGAGATAGTACGCCGCGTCGACGTCGAGCGCGGCGTCAAACGATCCGGGTTCGAGGAGGTCGCCCTCGACGACCCGCACGGACGCTGGCGCGTCGTACCGATCGGCGTCGCGAACGGACGCTGGCGGCTCGTACCGGTCAGCGTCGCGAACGAGCGCCGTCACGTCGTGTCCAGCGGCGAGCAGCGCCGGAACGAGGCGCTGTCCGACGAATCCGGTCGCGCCGGTGACGAGAACTCTCATAGGAGACGATGCGTCCGAACGCGGTTAACCGTTCTCGCCGTCGGACCCGTTCTTCCCGGAGTCGTCAAGCGCGTCCCACCCGGACGTCTCGGGTGCCCCGCGGTCGACTTCGACCACGTCCGCGCGCGGCGGGTCGTCCGCCGGCGCGCCCTCGTCACCGGCGGCATCGGCCCACTCGTCGATCGCGCGACCGGCCCACGAGTCGGCGTCGAGCACGTCGGCCGTCGCCGCCGCGGCGCGCTCGTCGTTCACCGCCAACGATCCCGGACTCGACCCGGCAGCGACGCCGACGAACGCCGCCCGGTCCGTGTCGGTCAGTTCGTCCCGCCGCATTCGCTCGACGACGCCCGCGAGTTCGTCGGGGTCCGGATAGCCGAAGATTTTCGCCCCGACCGCCTGCGGCCCGAGGAGCAGGTCGGCGTTGCCCCCCTCGGGCGTGCCGTCGAGGAGCCGCGATCCGCCGTGTTCGCGTTCGACCCGCTCGCATTCGGTCTCGACCCCGAGGTCGAGGTTGTGACTCGGATACGTCTCACACTCGGTGGGGTAGCTCTCCGAGCCGTGAATCCGGCACTGCAGCGTGTCGGGATCGAGGAACGTGCAGGCCCGCAGCCACCGCGTCTCGGTCTCGAACGGCGAAACGGGCTTCGGCGGCTTCCGGAGACCGACGAAGAACGCGGGCCGGCCGTCGAGTGCAGCGATGCGAACGCCGTCGACGACGACGCCCGGGGTCTCCTCGTCGACGCGCCAGAGCCGCGGCGTCAACACGTCCCCCAGACCGCGCTCGACGAACCGGGCCACCTCGTCGCGCGTCAGGGGCACGAGGTTGTACGCGTCGTCCAGCGGTTCGCCGGGGCCGCGGCGCTCGTGGTCAGAGGGCGTCTCCGCGATCGGCCGCCAGTCGATGCAGCAGCCGGCGCAGCCCTCACAATCCAGTTTCATCGCTCCGCCTCCGCGGGGTCGCTCTCGGTGTCCGGGTTGCGAACGACCAGTACCGGCGCGACAGCGCCTTCGGCGACCCGTTCGGTATCGTCGCCCAAGCGCGTCGAGAGCCGCGATCCGCCGACATCAGGCTCGGTACCCGTCATTGCGCTGTAACTTCGTCGGACAGTGAATAGAATGTATGGATATGTAAAATTTCTATCCATACTCGCAGGAGGTTTCACGTTCGGCCCCTTGGATCCGGTATGACGAGTGAACCCTGCGACGGGTGCGGCCGATCCGTTCGGATCGCCGGCGGCATCGGCGACTTCTGGTCGTTCGAGGGCGAGTCGACCGGTGGAATGACGCTCGAACTCGACGACGGGGGCGAGTTCTTTCTGTGTCACGACTGCATCGCTCGGCTGCCGGACGATCGCGTCGTGAGCACCGAGGACGTCCGAGCGCTCTGAGCGCGAGCGTCCGGGCAGTCGGTGAATAGCAACACTAAGGGCGGTGGGCTGCGAGATGTCGGGCAGATGGAATCGATCCCGAATCGGGTTCGGGTTCTCTACGTTGGCCGTGACGCGACGGCCGCAACGCGAACGGCGGCGGCACTCGACGCTGCGGACGACGCGTTCGAGGTGGATCCGATAGCTGGATCGCGGGCCCGCTCGGATCTAGCGACGAGCGGCGCGTGGTCGACATACGACTGCGTCGTCTCCGCGTACGACCTCGGTTCGACGACCGGCATCGACCTGCTTCGCGCGGTCAGAGAGACGAATCCCGAACAGCCGTTCGTCCTGTACCCCGCGTCTGGATCGGAGCAGGTCGCAAGCGACGCGATGGCCGCGGGCGTCACCGACTACGTCGTCCGCGAGTCGACGACGAACGGCGATCACACGGAGCTCGTCGATCGGATCCGGTCGACGCTCACCACAACCGTTCCCGGCGTCCCGGCCGACGACCGCACCCGCGACAGAGACGATCACGCCCGCCGCACCGACGAAGTCCCGGAAAGAACGGCCGACCGATCACCGCTCGGGGGAGGAACGGCCGACTCATCACCGCTCGGAGACAGAACAGCCAGCCGATCACAGCTGGAGGCGTTCAGGAAGGCCGTCGAGGCCTCCGGACATTCGATCTACTGCACCGATCCCGACGGGACGATTACCTACGTGAATCCGACCTTCGAGGAGGTAACGGGATATACGGCCGCGGAGGCCATCGGGCGCACGCCCCGGATCCTGAAATCCGGCGAGCACGGGCCGGCGTTCTACGCCGAGTTGTGGGAGACGATCCTGTCGGGAGACGTATGGCGGAGCGAGCTGACGAACAGCACGAAACGCGGCGAACGGTACGTCGTCGATCAGACGATCGCCCCCGTCCAGAACGCGGACGGATCGATCGAGTGCTTCGTCGCGGTCAACGCGGACGTGACAGCAGAAAAGCGGCGTGAGCGCCAGCTTCGCGTGCTGTACGAATCGATGACTGAATGGCTCGACTCCGGTTCCGTCTCCGAACTCTGCTCGCTCGTCGATCGCCACCTGTCGGAGCTTCCCGGCGTCGACGCACACGCGGTGTATCGATACGAGGAGTCATCGGATCGGTTCGTGCCGGAAACGCAGGCCGACGGTCCGGCGGCGACACAGTGCTCGCGCGAACTCCTCGACGCCAACGCCGTGCGGTTCCGAGACGCCTTCGAGCGGGGACAGTCCAGACGCTTCGAGATCGACGGCGACACGGTGACCAACAGCGACGACACACCGGCTGGGCTCAAGAGCGGGCTGGTGCTTCCCGTCGGTTCTCACGGGGTGCTGGCCGTCGCTGCGGCCCGGATCGATGCGTTCGATGCAGCCGACGAGGCGATCCTCAACGTGTTCACCACGGCGTTGTCCGAGGTGATAGACCGGATCAACAACGCCCAGAAGTTACAGGAGCGCAACGATCGCCTCGAAGAGTTCGTCAGCGTCGTCTCACACGACCTCCGAAACCCCCTCTCGGTGGCGAAGGGATACCTCGAACTCGCACAGGAGAGCGGCACGATCGAACACCTCGATGAGGTCGATCGCGCCCACGACCGGATGACGCGGATCATCGACGACCTGCTCTGGCTCGCCCGCGAGGGGCGGCAGATCGGCGAACTGCGGCGGTCGTCGCTCGCGCGGCTCGTCGAGAACGCGTGGGAACACACGCAAACTCCGGAGGCGACGCTCCAAGCGGACTGTGCCATCGCGGTCGCCGCCGACCCCGACCGGATCCAACAGTTGTTCGAGAACCTGTTTCGGAACGCCGTCGAACACGCCGGGCCAAGCGTCACAGTGCGAGTCGGCGTACTGGGCGACGGACCGGATTTTTACGTCGAAGACGACGGCCCGGGCATTTCGGGGGATGACCGGATGCAGGTGTTCGACGCCGGATACACGACGGCTGCGGACGGAACCGGATACGGCCTGTCGATCGTCGACACGATCGCCAACGCACACGGCTGGGAGCTACGGGTGACCGAGAGCAGCGAAGGCGGTGCGAGATTCGAGTTCCGCGGCGTCGAGCATCCGGACGCGATCGAGCGGGACCGAGAGACGTAGCCGTCGCTGTGTCCGGCATAGATCTCTCCTGAGGAACGTATCTGTGGCGCGTGAACCTCCGTCATAAAAAAAACGAAGTGCGGAGCGACAACGTGGACCACGCCCCGCTCGATCGAGAGGCGTCGACGATAAATCAGATGCTTCGATGAGGCGACCGCCTCATCGAACGAGGTCGTCCACCGGGCGTCGGTCGCCGGTCGTTAGATGACGGCGGTTCTCTTTACTGTTGCCTCAACTACCGTAGTTTGAACTACGATAGTTTAGACTACGCTATTTGCACATTTTATGTGCTGGTGAGTCGAAGGTGGAGGTATACCCGCGTTCGTCAACCGAGAACAGGAACTCGACAGACTCCACGAGTTATACGAGAGTGGGTCCGCGGAGTTGAGCGTCGTCTACGGACGTCGGCGGATGGGGAAGACAACGCTCGTCGTCAAATCCATCGAAGACCGTGACGACGCGGTGTACCATCAGGCTGCACACGGGACGACGGAGCAACAACTCAACTCCTTCATCGCTGATGCCGCAACGGTGTTCCCGGGAGTCAATCGGATTCGGAAGGACTGGGAGAACGTTCTTACGTACCTCGCTGAGCAGGACGCGGTCGTCATCCTCGACGAGTTCCCGTATCTCGTTGACGAAAATGAAGCGCTCCCCTCCCTCATCCAGCGAATCTGGGACCACGAAGTCGCTGATACAGCTGCGACCTTCGTGTTGACTGGCTCGGCGATCGGGATGATACACAAGATCGCACTCGACGGGAGTTCACCGCTGTACGGGCGGATATCGAAACGGCTGAACGGGAAACTCGAAATCGGTCCCCTCCCGTTCGCGGCCGCGATGGAGTTCTTCCCGAACTACGCACCAGCCAAACAGGTGATCGCATACGGTGTGTTCGGGGGGACACCGGAGTACCTCCGAGCAGTGGACGATACGCAGTCACTCCAAGGGAACATCACGGAGACCTTGCTGCTCCGGGATGGCGGCCTCCACGAGGAGCCCGAGGACGTCCTGTACCGGGAACTGGACGAGGTTGATCGGTATTTCGCCGTCCTGAAAGCGATGGCGGAGGGGAACCACAAGCGAAACGAGATCATCCAGGCGGCGGGCATCAACGCCAACAGCGCGAGTTACTACCTCTCCCGCCTGCGGGAACTCCAGATAATCGAGCAGGAGAGTACCCAGTAACCGTTGACCCGTCCCGAAGTCGGAACAGCCGGTATCGAATCAGGGACCAACTGTTCGCGTTCTGGTTCCGCTTCGTGCACGGCCGTTCGTCTCGGTACGAAGTGTTCGGAGCGGACGCGTACGACGAACTGGTCGAACCGCATCTTCCGGACTTCGTCAGTTCGTCGTTCGAACGACTCTGCCAGCGGGCAGTTCTCTACGAGTACGGGGACGCGTACACGTTCACGGAATCCCCAGGTCGGTGGTGGAACACCGACGGCCGTGAAATCGATATCGTGGCCCCGACGAACGGCGACACGCTACTGGTCGGGGAAGCGAAGTTCCAGCAACAACCGACGGGGTACGACGTTCTCGCCCAGCTCGAACGGGAGGCACCCGAAATCGAGTGGTCGCCGGCTGACAGCGACGTGAACTACGAGTACGTACTGTTCAGCCGAAGCGGGTTCGCATCCTCCGTGGGGGATGCGGCCGAGGAGCGGGACGATCTTGGTCTGTTCACAGTTGACGATCTCGTTGAGACCCTGTCCGAATAGCTGTTCCCTAGAATCGCTTCCGTTCGTGTGCAGCAGTGATCGAAGGTGAAGGGCAAGCGAGAACACGAACGCTGCGTTGTCGGTGGAGTGTGGCTGAGCAGAAACATCGGTACGAGTGCGAGAGAAGCGTGGGAGCCCCGCACCTACTGACAGTACGACCCGCGTGCTATGAGTACGACTATTTTGTACCCACGTTGTCAGAACGAAAGTGGAAAACGCGGGTCTGTTCTGAACGCAGTTAGTGCTACAATAGAAAACGGCCAGTAGAGATCGAGTTCAGGCCGGAAACGGCTGGTCTGAACTATCGCTACCCCTGGAAGGGGCCGCGTCTGTGTAACGAGCGTTATACGCCGTTGTTTAGATGACGCGGTTCTCCTTGCTAAGCGGGCTACATTGTATGCACACTACTATGGTTCTGCACTGGATGGGAGGTATATGGCCAACCGGACTGAAACGATCAAGGTCAGGGTGACTCCTGCGAAAAAAGAGAAATTCGAGAAGTACATTGAGGATACCGGCGAGTTCCCCAGCGTTAGTCAATTACTCCGCGCATCCGCTAACGCGCACATCCAACAAGACGACACACAAACCACCGATATCGACCCAGAACAACTCACTAACGCGGTTGAGGTCGGTTTGAGTGACGTGCACGAACGCTTAGCGCGTATCGAGCAGGAAGTCAATCGTGTCGATACAGCAGTTACACCCAACGAAGAGGATGTTGACGATCTCGCCGATGACATCGCTATGCAATTACCGGTGATGGATTCGAGCGAGGAGTTCCGCGATACGAACGCGATTATGGAGGAACGAGCACACAGCGGTATGTCTGACCTCGACTTCACCAAAGAGATGTCCACTATCGGGTTTTGGTCAGATTTCGTCGATGCAGATGAAAACAAAACACGTCGAGCAATCACTCGCGCCGTGAATTGGTACCCTGACGTGCAGTGGATGTACGACGAAAATATGGGTAAGCGTCGATACTATCGCACGTCGGAGGCCGAGTAAATGCCTCCCCGTCGCTTCAAGCCGATTGAGGAATGCCGAGACGAGATCGTTGATTACGTTGATGAACTGGAGACCGGGACTGACAACAATGACCCAGACCAGCGGCAGTCCAAGAGTACACAACGCTACAAACAGGACGTTCGCTGGTTCGATCACTGGCTCGATGAGGAAGGAATCGAGTCTGCGTTCGAGATCGGGCCAAGAGACACTAACAAGCTTGGAAGGGCCCTCTCAGACCAGTATAATGGCACGACTCCACGGTACCGGTGGGATCGAATTCACGCGATGTACGATTACTTCGTATCCCTCGAAATTCTCGATAGAAACCCATTAGACCGCTGGAACGACCAGAAATCTGAAAAGTGGGGGATGACGAAGAACACGGAGCAGAGTAAGCGCTTGGAGGATGGAGAAAGCTACGCTGTTGACGCAGACGACGTGCGAGCGATGGAAGAAAACGTGGGCAGGAACCGAATTCGTGATCAACTACTGATTCGACTTTTGTGGCATAGTGCGATGCGACGTGGTGAGGCTAGTGAGGTGACGATCGATATGCTTGACGAGAACGCGCGAGAAATCACGCTCCCTGCTTCAATTACGAAGAACGGGAAGGAGCGCGTTGTTGCGTGGCAACCGAATCTCGACGGCTTGCTGCATAAGTGGCTGCACGCGGGATACAGGGACGACTACCTTGGCGGTCGCAATCACGACCGTTTGTTCGTGGGCGAGCGTGGCGCACCACTTAGTCCTGAGGCGATCAACGAAATTGTGATTCGAGCGGCTGATAATGCTGGAATCAACCGTAAAACGTACGCTGATGCGAACGCAGCACAACCCGAGGACGGTAGTGATCCGGAACCGAATCGGTGGCTAATATCGAGTCATAACATTCGCCACGGACTCGGATCGTATCTTGTTCATAACACAGAGATGGGATTGTACGAGGTTTCGAGGTACCTAGGCCATCAGTCGGTGGACGTGACGGAACAAACCTATGTTGAATATGATCCGCGGGCGGGGACAGATGATGCGCACGAGTTCACACCTGAGTAGCGCCTAACCCCGGGTTTGTGTCGGCGGGAGGGATTCTTACCAGCTGTGACGTGTGGTTGTGATTCGGCACTGTGACGTGTGGTTGTGATTCGGCACTGTGAGGCGTGCCTGTGAGTTGAGACTGTGACGTGTGGGTATGACGCGTTACTGTGACGTGTGACTGTGAGATGTGATTCTCACAAGTGACTGTGAATCGAGACACACCACTCACAACGAGGGGTGTCCTGATCCTCTTCTGGAACTCTTGTCATGGTGTTTATTCCACGCTCTGGCAACCGAATCAGCCGTCGGAACGCGTTTGCATATTGATTGCGCGTGGATTATCCGAGTCCAGTAACGTTATGTGGAGATAGAATTGGGGCGAGATATCGTGGACAGAACCAATCCACCCCCTACAGCGATGAGTCCAATTGGAGCGAGAACTGCCGGAAGCGGGATACTACACTCATTCGCTCCATCGGGTGTGTACAGTAGGTTTGAATCCTGAACCCCGATAATGCTGACTCCTTGTCCCTGTCCCTCTGGGACACCGACATCCGTACAGCCACCGAATAGCATCCCGGGGAATGTTCCAAGCTGCGCGAGGACAATACTCAACCCGACAATAAGTAAAACGCCGCCCAGAAGTTTTCTCCGTTTGAGTGTGGCAGCCATCACTCACTGATTCTACCGCTCAAGTAAAAGAACAAGGTAGAGTCAAAGAGTTCCAGTACCCATCTCAGACACTGTATTGATCGAGACGTAAGTTCCCTGTACTGAGCGATTCGACAGGCAGAGTGTGGGGAAACAGGTGATCGATAGGCGTGCAAGTGCAGCACCAAGTGGGGAGGGCTCAGTAGAGTTGCTTGTAGGCGTCCACGACCTTGTCGCGGTGCTTGTCAAGCCCGTGTACGGTGTATTGTCCCCATTTCACTTCGTCGAACACGCCCGTTCCGTCGTTCGGATGAACCTCTCGTACTCGGCGGAGTTGGAGGGTTTTCATCGTTTTCTCCTCGCTCGAATTTCGTGCTTCGTAATCACGGAGCTCAATATCGCTGTGTGCAGGCACCTGGCCAAGTAGTCCACCTTCGATTTTTGGTGTGTTCTTTGCTGGAATGAATACGAGACCACCGTCCCGGCACAGGTCGTACATATTGTCCATCGATGTTTCCCAGTCATCTTCGGGGCTTGCTGCGGTGGAGACCGATGCCCCGACACCCCAGTCGATGCCGAATCGCCGTTGTTTGTACATCTCAAGGCGCGCATCGTCTGAGATGCCTGCCTTGTCAAGTCCGACCATCACGTTTGCGAACGATACGGGGTCAGTCCGAGGGTCTTCCAGCATACAATTCTTTCCATCACAGAAGATAGTCAATAATTTTCTCCTCAGGGATTCATTCGTCTGTGACGTGTGATTGTGAGGTGTTACTGTGACCTGTGCCTGTGAATCGAGGAGACCACTCACAACGAGGGGTGTGTCTTGATCTCGTTTTACTTGAGAACCGGGGAGAACACGGGTATGACGCTCTCGTTTAGAGTAGAACAGTACCGCTGTGGGGCGTACCCTTATAAGATACCTGTGTCAACATTAGCATAACTGCCTGATGAAACACCCACGAGGAACAGACGATGACTACTAAAGACAACAAGATTCGCACAAGCGAAGACCCGACTAAAGCCCTACTCAGCGAATCCGGTCTCCATTCAAAACATCTCTGTGATTACGTGGTCAACGTCGCAACCGGCTGTAAACACGGTTGCAAATTCTGCTACGTCCCATCTACACCCAATATTCGAGCGCGTCCCGATATGCTGGAGAAAGAAGTCGATGTAGAAAACAGCCAGAAAGAATGGGGATCATACGTCCTCTACCGGGACGATCTCCCTGAAAAACTAGACGCCCACCTCGATAGGAAGCGCAAATGGAAACGCACCGACAAAGGATGCGGTATCGTCGGAGTTTCATTCCATACAGACTGTTATATGGACGGTCGAGCAGGGAAAATCACGCGAGGCGTAATCAAAACACTCGCAGACCACAATAAGCACACCCGAGTTCTGACTCGCAATCCGATCCTCGCACTACAAGACATCGACGTGTTCGAAGAGGCCGGAGAATACGTTACAATCGGTTCTTCTATCCCCAGTATGAATGACAGCGAGGTTGCAGCGATTGAACCACGTGCACCAACACCAGAGCATCGAGTGCGTGGACTGAAGAAATTCGCTGAAGATGGTGTCAACACCTTCGTCAGTATGAGCCCAACGTACCCAACACAGGATCGGGCAGACTTGCGTGAACATTTGGAACTGCTCGCTGAGTGCAGTCCGTCTGTGATCTTCCATGAACCGATTAACCCTCGCGGCGGCAATTTCGAGATGACAGTGCAGGCTGCCCGAGAAGCTGGTGAACTTGATCTAGCGAACTCACTGGAGCAGTTACAGGATATCGATCGATGGGTAGACTACGCAGTGAGCCATCTGAAGACGGTACAGGAGCTTGGCGAGGAGCTGGGACTACCTGTGCATTTGTGGCCCGATAAAGAACTCGTGCGGCAAACAGAACCACCGGTGTCTGAATGGTTGTCGGACTGGCGTGAGAGGCAGTCACCGGAGGAGTTCGCAGGAAGAGAAACGCCTGACTTTGAGATGGAGCGAACGCCTGAATTCGACCGGACGCTTACTGCTGATTGAATTCACCGAGTCGGGCCTGTCCTTCTTGATCTTCGTCAACAGACCACAATCCGAGATGTGTTGCTCCTCCTTTCATAGTATCTAAGACGTGCTCGATGTCGTCACCTGTCAGGCCCTCGATTTTCCGCCTTTGACCTTGCATGAATTCAACGAACTCGCTTCCTCCACCGGATTTCCGTGTTGCGTATACCATTCGGTAGCCGTAGGGATGGTGGTCTGACCCGCGGATTTTTACGGACTCGTGAATGGGACGGTTAATGCTGTCAAGTTTTTCGAGGTAGAGTTCGAATCGGTCTTCGGGGTCATCAAGATCTAATACGCGTTCGTCTCCGTCGAAGAAGTTCACAAATTCATCCCATTCGTCGGACTCTCCTGCCTCAAGACGGCCTTTCTCACGATTCAGTCCTTTCTGTTGGTAGTTAATAAGGAGGTCACCCCAGATACTTTCGAGTTGTCGAAGGGTGTCGAATTTGACTTCGTGACGTTCGTTATCGATGAAGGCAAGGTGGTGTTGCCCTCCTTGCCCCTCGTGTCCGCTAGCTGTCCCGCCTCGATGGTCTTCGATTCGATCGGGGATAGTGGGGAGAATGTTGTTGGCGTTTCCGGTGATGACTTCGTAGGAATCCGGGGATTGTGTGAAGGCGTCTATGTTTTCGGCAGCAAAGTCGAGCCGATCGCGTAGGGCTTGTGCTCTGTCAGAGTCCTTTTCGATGAAGTACATCTTCTCGAAGGGCTCGTGTGCGACTGTGCCTGCGATGAAAGCGGAGCCGAGGAGGGTATCTTCTCGGTCTTGAATGTTGACGACACCGGAGCCTGACATGGCGTCGATGTAGTAGGGTTCGAATCCGTTGTTGGAGATGATTTTGGAGTAGACGTCAACTGTGGCCGTGTGGACGACGAGCTTGAGAGCTGTCCAGGCTCCGAATTCAGGTTCGTCTATCTCGTTGCCCACTTCTTGGATATCGTCGGTGTATGCGGTGAGGTCTGAGAGTTTGTCTTGTACCCACTCTCGGTCAGGCTGTCGCATTACGGAGTGACACTAATGCGACCATTATAACTGTCTTGGTCAGGGCGAACGTGTAGCGAGGATTTTGAGGGGGTGAGTGTTCACGGGGTGGGGAGGCCGTTCTTACTATTTGCTTATGGAGGTTCACGGTCAGAAATGTACGTGAAACAATGATCTGACAGGATTGAACTTCCTCAGGTCACCGTGACGCGGGACTTCCACAGATGACTGTGACGTATGCGTGTGACTGTGAGGCGTCACTGTGAGCCGAGGCAGTGACTCTAGAGTGTGTCGTGAGACTGTGATACGTGACGGTGACGTGTGACTGTGAATCGAGACACACCACTCACAACGAGGGGTGTCCCGATCCTGTTCTGAAACTCTTGTCACGGTATTTATTTCACCATCTTGCAGCCGAATCAGCTGCGAGAACCTGTCTGCGTTTTCAGCGAGGGGACTATACCCAAAGAGGATCCCAAAAATGGTGTCAATATCAACCAGAGCGTATCACAAAACTGTCGCCCCCACCACTTTCGCCTACAAGGAAAACACCGTCTCCGTGGGGATGATGGATTCCTCCTCCTTTGTCGATTCTCGGGACATATTCCTCGCCGCCACCCAGAATAATTCCCATATCTTTCACAGTTCCTGAACCGTTGGGGAATTTTATTGATGAAGGGTGTATAATAAATTCCTCACCTTCGTATAGAAAACGGCCTCGAATTGCGATTCTACGGTCTTCTGGTTGATACTCACATTTAAATCCGATTTCATATTTAGAATTCCAGAGTGTCAATCGACGACTTTTGTATTTCATATCCCAAAATTCGTGAGAATCCGCCCACCATTCATTATCGGTGATAACCGCAATCAAATCATTAGAATCGTTGTAGAAATTAACGTCAAACTCTATTCTCCCATCAATGTAATTGATAGATATTATGGGTTCGTCCTCTATTTGAAGGATTTTATACCGACCGAATTCTGCTATTTCTATTAAATTTGTTCCTAATGGAATTACTGGCGAATCTGGATCAAAGTAGAATTCATATTCAACTACATCAGTGAGTTCAGGATTATTTTTATATTCATATAATTCCGACCGAGATATTGCCCCATCGTCACTAAGTCGGTGATGATTGGGACATAGGGCGATCATATGATCTGGATCGTGGTGTTCAATCTCGCTGTATGGAATAATATGATGATATTCAAGAAGAGGTGCTCCGCAGACAGCACACCCGAAATTCACCTCTTGTCTCAGTTCCCGCTTTACCTCAGCGGGGGGTATTCGGGCCATACAGGTTTAGTTGGGTCACCTGTTAATTAATCAAACGGCGATTGGATTTGTTCTCTACACCCTCTGTACTGAGCGATTCCTGTTCGGTGTGGGATGTCTTCTCTGACACCCTCAGCGGTATGTTCGCAACCTCACTTACCGGCTGTTTCACCACAGATCACAGGTACCCCAAGACTCCAGATAATGGAGAGATCAATCTCTCTTTGATTATTCACCTCTCAATAACCATTCCCCACGCTTATTTGAAGTGACAAATAAGGATAAATGTGACCAATACGGAAGTCTCACTATTCAAGGAGTCTGCACTAGATTCCTTCGCACTTTCGCTTGAGATATTCAATAGGCCTCATGAAACCGGACGGATCAATACAACATTGATTCTGTTCAATCACAGTTTTGAGATGATTTTGAAAGCTGCAATACTCAAAAGAGGGGGTGAGATTCGAGAGAATCCAGATGAAGAGACGATAGGTTTCAGCCAGTGCGTAAGTGATGCTCTCAACGGGCAGCATAACCACCCTCATATTGATTTTATCGACGATCAGGATGCAGTAGTACTACGCACTCTTAACCAACTCCGTGATGCTGCCCAGCACGAATATGTGGATCTTGGAGAACATCCCCTATACCTCTACTCTCGACAAGCCGTGGAACTTTTTGAGGAGATTTTAGAGGATGTATTTAATGAAAGTGTGTCTGACTCTCTTCCTGAACGAGTCCTTCCTCTCTCTACACGCTTCCCGGTTGACGTGTTAACCGCTATTAACAAGGAATATGAGTATGTTGAAGAACTTCTGGACACAGGTCAAGAGGATCGGGCAAGAGCAAGACTCCGCGCTATTGAGTCCTTGGAACGTGCAATCAACGAAGACGAAGTACCACCAGCAAAGGAAGAACTTGAACAAAAGTTAGAAGATGTTGGTGAAGGTGAAGATATAACGCGGATTTTTCCCGGCATTGTGACAATGAATAGCTCACCCGAACCAGATACTGAATCGAAAGCTCCCACTACATCAGTACAGCTCGGGGATGAAGGGCCACCGGTTAGATACGCAACTGAAGAAGAAATCGAAGATGAGCAGGATGTGAACCTCTTCAGGGAGGTTAACCCGCATAATCGATACAATCTGGACTTTTTCAAGACTGCTGAGAGTTTGGAAGACCGAATTGAAAGGGATATTAGTTGGATGCGGGTCAAAGCAGTTATGAAGGAATTGGGACTTCTGGATGATCCAAAATACTACAAAGAGCTCTCTACGGGGAATTCAGGCACCCGGAAGGCGATTCATCCTCGTACACTTGACCGATTGGAAGAGGCGTTAACGACTGGTGAGGTTGATGTTGACGAAGCCTGGGAGACGCACAAGAGCGAGTTATTCGGGTATTGATCTACACTATTATGTTGAGAAATCCCGACGTACGCTTGTAATTCCTATTGCTGAACCTAGCGGCTCTGGTGCAAGGTAACCCTGGTCAAGATACGAAGTTGATCTCGGAACTCTGTGGCGAGCACTATCCAGTCCTATCTCGGGCCACTATGACTTGTGAGAGTGACGTGTGCGACCACTCACAACGAGGGGTGTGCCTCGCCGGTTCGGTTCTTACCAAACCTACCTGAGTGGTTTCGAGCGTACTGAGGTTGAGATTAAATCGAGTTACAGCGACAAGGGTGCGATTAAATCACTTGACTGGGAAGACACGCACCGAAGTTGGGATGATGAGAAGGAAAGATGGACAGTAGATCTAGACAGTGCCGACCGGGTCATTGAGGAATTGACGGATAATGGGAACACTGTGTCTGTCCGCAACGAGGTGTTGATGCTCTCCGACAACACATCGTACCATCCAAGCGATGATGGTGATGAGATTGGAGAGCATTCGTGGATTGGCGAGACCGAGGAAAAGGAGATGGATCACCTGCGAGAACTGGGGCAGAAAGAGGAATAATTATTCGCCGCGGATTGCGGACGCAAGGCTGGTTGTGGACTCTGCTTTCTCAAGTTTTTCTGAAACTTTACCTTTCTTCCCGCGATAGTTCCCAACAGAAATGTCCATTATATGTGCTGCTCGCTGCTCGGACATTTCAGCATCAAGGATCAGCGCGACGAATTCGCGGGGGCTGAATATCGTCTCTTCTTGCATCGACTTGATTCCATCATAGACGTGGCCAATGAAGCTCCAAGTGAATTCACGCGCTACACTCCAGATCTCTGGCTCTTCGTCGCCGAAGCCCCCGACAACGGGAGTGAGTTCGTCGGCGTCGAGATCGTAGTTGTGTTCGATTTGTACATCGATGTTTTCCCAGTTGAATGTGCTGTCTGGGCTGTTGTGGGCTGTTTCGAGGAGGTCAGTTTCGTCGAACTGTTCGAGTGCCTTGTGGTAGGCGCCGTGTTTGATGGTTCCGAGGCGGTTCTCGGAGAGGCGTTTGTATGCGATTGTGGCGTCGTTGTTTGTCATTTCGTTCATTGTCTTCTACCGTACTATCCCCTACTGAAGGATAGATATTAAGCCTTTGGCGATTGAACCAATTGGAACAATGGTTGATTCTTACCAATACTGTGAATCGAGACTGTGACGTGTGCTTGTGATTCGGCACTGTGGGGCGTCTCTATGGGGTCTGACGGTGGGGTGTCACGGTGACGTGTGAGTGTGACGTGTGAGTTTCACAAGTAACTGTGATGGGTATTTCTCGCCCACAACGACTACCGCAAACCTTCCCAGGGCGTGGAGAGAAGCAAGGAGGTGGCGGCGACGAGGGAGGAAATGACGGAGATCAGAAGTCCGCGCATCGTCGTGAGATGACTACGCTTCGCTGTAATGTCGTTCCCAACCCGCGTCTGCGTGTCCCTGATCTGATCAAGAACACGGTCTAGATCTCCAAACCCGTGAATCGCCGAGCGGAGACGAGTGATGTCATCCTCATCCACATCATCGCTCGTCGAGGGATGCTCCGCCATCTTCTGTGGATCAGAAACGACGCGCTGCACGGCAGCGTACCGAGTAGTGAGTGTCTTGAATCGGTCATTAAGGTTTTCCAACCCATTCGCGCGTAATCCTTGTCGTCCCAACTCATGCTCGGCCACCTCGGCTTCCAGCGTGGTGAAGTCATCTGCCAGCTTGAATGTAGAAGCGACGAAGCTCATAACGGGACTATCATCGGGTTCGTCGTTGGTGAGGGTTTGCTCAGCCACCTCCCAATAGTCAAGGTTTGAATCCATTGATGGGCGTCAGGTACACAATGGCGGAAGTAAGTCTTGGCGGCGTCAAGGACGGTCATTAAGCAAACCTGCCGAGCAGCCATATCAGAATTAAAAATCTGAAACATTCGAATTCGGTCTGCTGCATCCACCCTCTGTGCTGAGCGATTCGTTGGCGATCTTCGCTTCGAACAGTGCCTGAAAGGCAGGGAGGATGCGATAGGGATCGAGAGTAGCGACGACGGCGTCGGCGAAGACTAAGCGATAGTTCACCCACCCCTCAGTGTGAGTGGGTTCGACCACTCACAACGAAGGGTGTGTCTCTGTTCTTGGTTCTTACCAAAGCGACTGTGACGTGTGACTCTCACAGGCGACTGTGACCCGTGGGTGTGAGGCGTGCTTGTGACGCGTCACCAGAACGCGGGTCTGTGACGTGTGACTGTGATCCGGCACTGTGAGGCGTCACTGTGGGGTTTACAGCGGAAGTGGAGGGGTGTCCTGACCACTCACAAAGAGGGGTGTCTCGAACCCTCCCGAAATTGTGTGCGATTGTGAGCGTTGCACGTACTGTACTGAGCGATTCGTTGGCGATCTACACTTATTTTCGGACGGTGTCGTAGAAGGCAGGAAGCCTGTAGAGATTCTACTCTGTCGAGTCTAAAGGTGGGGTGTATGCTCTCTGAATCCGAGAGATACGTCTCTGTGTGTCTGAATTTCCTCAAATAGCGGATTATTCGCCAGCCATCGAACGGAGAACGTGATCCATAATCTGTGACCTCCGGCGTGATCGACTAATGTGAGTACTTCGTTAGCGGTGGTGACTCCCACGTACTTGTCGGGGAACATAAACAGCACAAAGATCGTATCCACTGTTGGGTGAAAGAAGATGTGCTCACCACTCTCAGGGTCTGTCGCCTCATCAAATTCAACCGGATGAAGAACTCTCTGATAGAGTTCGCCGAGGCCAGCTGGGTTCTCGTTCAATTCATTCACAAGCTCTTCGCGTTCATTATTGTCTATCTGGAGGCCAACGTCGGTATCGCGGGCCACATCTTTGTCTCTTAGATAGTTCTCCATTTCATCCATATCCGCTCGCCCAACGAAATCGAGACTCAGATCTTCTTTCAGATGGTCTTTTGGTACAGGTGTTGCGAGGGATCTAATGTATCCGTAGATCTCGGCTACGAATTCTCCAGGTAGAACATCATCCTTCCCACTAGTTCGGTCATCGTCATCTTCTCGTGTAATATGGTAGAAGATGGAATTATTGTCAAAAGCGAGAGTGAAGTGACGACTGTTCCAGTCGTTTGTGACTGAGAAACCGTTTGTTGTCGGGTTGATTCCGAATGTGTCGCCGTCAAAGCTGATGGTGACACTGTCGTCGGTAGTATCGACGTAGATGTCAGAGCTTGGATCGAAGTTGAACGCGGTCACTGGTCATAATAACCATCTGTGTGTTGTTTGAGAGGTCACTTATTCCTATTTGTTCGGTTTCGTATTTGTGTAGAAACGAGAGATCCGCAAAGTTTGTCGAAAGTGAGGCGTATGATTTCATCAGATTGAACTCATATTTCATTTCTCAGATATATTAGCGAATGTCCCTAAATTCGGGACGATGCGCTACAGAATATCCAAGAGAGCCAACTAAAACCGAGAGTCTTCTTGCTTCCCTAGTCCTAGTGCCAGGACATATATATTAGGTGTCAGAATCACCTGGTATGAAATGTGCCGTATGCGGTCACACCGTGGAAAGGGACGACATCCACACTCAACTGGATGTGACACACAAATACCTGGAGTCTCCTGACGAACAGGAAACCTACGTTCTTCACAATCGCTGTGCAATCAACACTATTGATTCTTGGCAGAGGCCGTAAGCCGTATTCCGGATATGGATTCCTTTCGGTGTGTGGCTGACCACTATGTCCGTGTCGGCGGAATATGGCAATTCTTCCTGATAATATCGGGATGATTGAGAGTATTTTCTGCGCCAGAAATCAGAATACAAAATTAGTCCGTTATCTTGACCTCATAGCCGTAATCGAGGAGCAGGATTTCACCGTTATATCTCCCAAGCTCCACCTCGTCCTCGAACTCAAAACCAACCTCTTTCAGTTCATCAAGCCGCTGCTGGCCTTCCGTCGAGTCTGTGTCTATCAAGTTGACGTGCGGCATAACGATCCACCAATAGTCTGGGTGGTAGTCAATAATTGGAACAAGTTTGTCTTGATAATCGACAAGTCGATTTCCCCATGCCTCAATTTCTTGTTGGTTCTGCTCCTTGCCGTTTGCAGTGTTATGCGAGGATGCTTTGGGGAATTTAATCACATAACCGTCTGGATGGTCGTCACCATCTACGTAACATACTGGTAGAGAAAACACTACACGACCGATACCTTCCCCGACCTCGGTGATATCATATCCGTCAAGATCGGATTCAACGGTGACACTTACTATTCCGCCGTTGAACATCTCCTCGGTCTGCTGAAAGTACTTCTTGGCGTATTTAGTGACGAGGTTACGTCCCTCGTCCGACAGTTGAGCCATATGTAATAGCCCATAACCTGCTTGAATAATATTGTGCCTCAAGAGAGAGGAAGGGCAGCTAGAGAGGAGGATATGTTCAATTGATTGTGAGTACACCTTCTATACCGAACGATCCAGAGTAGCGAGGAACGGTTTTTGGAATCCGTTGTAGGATATTTACTTATCAATCCGATCTTCACCGGTCACATCTGCTTCGCGGAGACTGAGGAGTGTACGGTATTCAAACACAGGATGAACCCAATATGCATAGCCGTTGAGTGGATCATTTTTGTCCCGACCAACCTGCTGGTGGAGAATTTCTCTAGTCAACCCAGTAAACGAATAGAGGTTTCCATCATATAGCCACTCAAGATTGTTTTGTTGACCTGTTTCCCCGGTCACGCGGGCCCGCCAATAGTCGTCATCTCGGTTCCATTCACGATCCACTCCTTCGGGTACTTTGCTCTCGTCGAAGATGACGATATCATCCGGTTGCAATACGCCCCGATCTAACAGCGCAGGCAGCGTGAACGTGACCGACGACTGCTTTTGTTTCTCCTGTTTTTCCCGACGTTTCGTCAGATATTCCTCCGCCTCTGGAATCGGAATCACCTGCTGACTATTCAAGATCACACGATCACGATGTGTGTACGCCTGAATACGGGTGCAAGTAATATCCATGTCGTATTCTTCGATCAGCCACATGACCGGCGACGTGATTTCCGGCCCAAAACTCCCCGCGACCAGCAATATCCGCGGCGTATCATCAAGCTCGAAGTTCGCCCACCCGTCGTCCATATACGGTACGTCGTCGATTACGCTTTGATTCAGGAAGTCAGCGAACGTTTCTCCCACCTCTTCCGGCGTAAGGTCGTCATCCTTCCGATCATTCCAGAAGTCTCGGTTGTCTTGCTGAATCTCCTCGGCGGTAAGGGTCGCACAGTAGCTGGCGTACTTAATCGCCTGCAAATCGGTTGTCCGATCAGCTTTGTCGCGTTTCAATTCTGCTACGACCAGCTTTCCATCCCTGTCGATCGCCATAATATCGAGCCGTTCTCGTAAGTCCGCAAACTTCGCGTACTCTGACGTGATAACCAGTAATTCCTCACCAAGTACCCGTGGTTCCTCAATCGCCCACTCCTGGAGATCCTCTCGTTCAAGAATATCAAGTTTCGTGAATTCCTCTTCTGGGAGACGCTCCAATTCTGCATCTTCTTGATCCACCGAGAAAATCATATGCCAATTCCATCAACGGCAGCAGCATATGCGTTTGTGTTGTCAGCACGAATCTCTCATACTTTGTCTCCGCTTCATACTCTACCTCATTGATCTCATTCGTCCGAGCGGTCGAAAACACTGAAGAGGAAACACCTGCTTCTGGAGTCGAACCCCTGGTATTGTGTGAACTGAGGCGATCCCGACGCGTCTCTCGGACGTATTTCCGCGAGTATTTACGAAAGCAGAGTGAGTATCGAGTGCTGACGGGTGCCTTGTGTATGCGCGGTCAGGTGACTGAGTCGTATAGACCATAGGCCCGTCAGCATTCTACACTTTGAGTAGCGACGCTATCCGTCCAGCGTGTCGCAGAAGGAGCAGTAGGCGTTCCAGAGGCGCGCGGGTGCTTCGGTCGGCGTGATCGTGCCCCTGTCCCTGTTGTAATCGATAATAGAGTTCATAGTAATCAGGTGTGTCTGGTACAGTGAGACGTACACTCGTTCTCGCTGTTTCGAGGACAGTTCCATCACTGTACAGTTGTTCTCGCGTGCTGCGACGTGCTCGCACAGGTCGGAGATGGTGACTGTGGCGTCTGCTGAGTGGTCGGCCAGATATTCGACGGCCCACCTGCGACGTGCACAGGACAGGATTTCGATGGCGTCACTGTGATCGATGGGTGTGACGTGTGACTGTGATGTGTGATTGTGACGTGCGGGTGTGATGGCTTCTCGGATACGACTAACCGGATTGCAGATTTGCATTTTCATAGTGTGTTTCTCGGGGACGGTCGCCCCGACGCACCCGACCGCTATCGGTCGGGGCGACCCGCACCCGGTCGGCTAGTGCTCCTCAAGGTGCTAGGATAAAGGCAAAGACCAGCTCACCTGGTTTTGAGCTTTAAACCGTGGTATCGCGTACATACACGTATGATGAAGAACACTGCAATGCTCCCCGGTGATTGGTACAGGAACCCGGAATGGCCAAACGAACAGCCCGGTACGCCTGCTTCGAACACGAATCGCTTCACGCGATGATCGACGTGTGCCCACCAGAGAATTCTGAGGGACTGTTCGACGTCACTGAAGACGCCTGGGCAGTTGCAAAGCTGTACACCAGCCACGACGAACTGGAGGGCGTGCAGTTCCGCGACCAACGAGAGATCGAGAACCAAGAAGACATGGCCATCGTCGTGCGCGACCTCGCCGACACGTTCTACGAGAACTTCTCTGATGGACTGGATGTCGATGAACGAGACGAACCCAGTCCCGGACTGACTATCCCTGACGACTGGGAGGAAGACGCGGAGCACAAAACACTGGACGAGTTCTGAGTCTCGTTTTACTTGAGAACCGGGGAGTTCAGATGCAGTCCTATCCGCTTTCTCGCTTTATCCTTGTATAGCACGTGGTAAGGCACAGAATAGAAGGCATCAAAGAGAGCTTGCCACGTTGTTTATTTCACTACCCGCAACTGAACCAACTGTGAGAGTCTCCGTCGAATGAGCGATTGTTTATTGATCTGTTTTGAGTTCTTCCCATCCATCACCTGAAAACCACTCCCAGTCACTCGGCCCCCAGCCACTACCGGACGGGCGGGCATCTTCTCCCCTTATTATTTCATCGACTTCTCTAGCAGCACCAGTTGGGGAACGTTTGTTACCATTGGGATCTACGATTTGGCCGTCTTGTACTTTCCCTGTATAGCTAAATCCACTGTTTTTCAGGTGATTGAATCGCACTCCTGTACCATCTGGCAACTCTGATAGCAGCTTCGCCATAATGTGACAAATATGAACAATCCTATTAATTATGTTCCCTGTACTGAGCGATTGAGGGTGTGGAGAACCACCAACTACTGAGGATTTCAACAGAACCAAATTAGAGACGTTGGGCTTTATTTTTCCCAGTACTCCGCATCCGGTGCCGGCCAGACTTCGCTTGCCTGCTCCGCTAGCCACTCTCCACGCTCTGCAATCGTCTCCTCATTCCATTCGTCCGGCCAATTTGAAACCAAGTGTTTGTTCAAACGCAGAACGGTGTGCTCCTGAATCGCCTCCCGCTTGTCATCCCATGCAGCATTGGAAATAGAGGGGTTCAGTTTGTCCGTCAGGATTGTAAGGTTCCCCACCCGATTCTTTACCTCATCACGTTCCATCCGTTCTACTTCAGCGGGTCGTTCACCAGGAAGTGACCAATGCGTAGACCACTTCTGAGGGAGAATATGTTCGATTTCCAAGTCCTGCGTAAACTCCAGCGTCTCGCTGTACCCAGTGTTACGTAACTCCCGTTCGATAGCCGCAAACATCATCTTGAGTCGTCGCTGATTGATGATTCCCCAATGTTCCAAATTCACCATCGAATCAGTAAGCTTCTCGTCGCTAGGCCAGTAATCGCTTTCACCTTCCTTGCTGCGTAAAAACTCGACGACAGTATCGCCAGCATGGGCATCATCCTGTGTTTTGAGTTCGTCGAGTAGTTCTATGAATATCTTGTTGTAATTCTTCGAAGTCAACCTAGACAGCACCCGGCGCATCAACCAACTCTCGATAGCTTCAATGGCTTTCACTCGCTGAGGCTGTGGAATGGTCTCCTGACCAAAGATCCAGAGGAGAACCGGATACGGTGTCGTCGTGTCGAGGACGTCCAACCGGTGGAAGAAGATTCCTTCCCGGGAGCCACGATCGGGTTCAGAGATAGTCTCATAGATGGATGCGTAGTAGTCGATGTCTTTCACGATTTCCTCGACGGAAATCTCCGTCCTGTCGAGGTATCTCCGGAATGCCGGGAACAGCTTCTTTGCTCGCACCTGTTGGCTCATCCGCATAGTGAGCCAATGCGTGATGAACACGTCTATCCGGGGCCGATCTAAGCGACCTTGGGAGACATCTACACGCCAGTCATCCTCGTCGAACTGCTTCCAGTACTTGTTATGCAGCTCCCCCGGGTTATTGTGCTGGAGAGTTGCCTCTCGGAAGAGATAGTTCTTAATCAGATCCGCGGCGAGCAACGGTGTCCCACGGGCGTTCAGCGTCTCGAAGATAACCTGCGCGTCGTCATTCGATTCGAGATCAATTACGACGACACGCAGTAGGTGCCACAGAGTCGTGACAAGCGCATCAAGATGTTCCTCGGGAGGCTCTTCTCCTGTTTCCGCCCACTCCCGAATCGCGTCACTGAAATACTGAAAACACTCTTCCAAATTCTCGTCATCGTCGAGTTCGGTATGATCCGATTCCGGATCTGAGAACGTCATCACATCAATGAAGGCGTCCTGATCCGCCTCAATCGGCCATACTTTCAGCCGATCAGTTTCGGTGACAGTCAAATCCTTGTCGTTGTACATCAGCTTCTCCACCAAGGACGCAGGTTCCCTGTAGTCGAAATCGCTCGCTACGGAGTGTACCGCAGAGAGAAGCACTTGTAGCGTAATGAGACGCTGCTGCCCGTCGATGATCTCTCGTGTTTCCAGCTTTTGTGTGGGTGTGGATTGCTGGTCAAGAACGATAGCGCCCAAGAAATGCGGAGATGTGTTCTGCTGGGCCTCCTGACGTTCGATACTGGTACTTGCTCCGGCCTGCCGATTCATCAATTCGTCCACAACGAGCTGAAGATCCTCCCAAAGAGGCTGCCAATGTTCTTCTTCCCTCCATACATATGGACGTTGGAACCGGGGAACGACGTACCGCGTATCCTTCCGAAAGATATCCTTTAAATCAAGAGTATCCGCTTTCATTGATGCTTCCGTATTCCTACGACTTCGGTATAAATCGTTCCCACGTCCTCACTCTATCCAGATTGAAACTCATCTTTTGAGATGACGATGTTCGGGTCATCTCTTAGTGGTGTAGAAAATCCTAATATATGGTTCATAAAGCTCTCTGTGCCTGTGAATCGAGGAGACCACTCACAACGAGGGGTGTGTCTGGGCTCTCTTGTGACCCCCGTCACGTTAACTGCATAGCTTTGACGAGATTCAGCTTGGGATTTTGTTAGCAGAAAGCCAAACTGAGGCGTGTTTTCAAGGCTATAGCGAGTCCAAACCTGGGGTGATTGCCCTTGTTTTGCAGATTCCCAAACTGATCCTACTCGTTAAATGGTTAGAAAATCAATAAGAATGAATGAGCACACCAGAAACAGTACACAGGTATATCGACATCGATCAAGTCGATCCTCTCCGCGACGCCGCACACGACCGATCTCTCAGATACGACTCCCTCGGATGCCGCCTGAGAGACGAAGTCCTTGTCATCCTCGGCACCGATCTCGGTCTCCGGGCAAACGAGCTGCGAGGTTTGAAGGAATCGATGTTCCGTCTCAATTCGGGGGAAGTACAGATCCCTGGCCACGTGCAGAAGGACTACCCCAACGAAGACATCAGCCCCGGCAGTGTCACGATGCGGCTAGACCCATTCGATCATTTCGGAACCATTCGCCTTCTCCAGTCGTACTTCAACAGCGAGTGGTACCAAGACAGAGGGAGCAACTACGTGTTCCCATCCCGTCAATCCTCCCAAATGACGACGGAGTCGATGCGCAACGTCGTCCAAGACCTTGCCGTATATGCGAACATCACCGTCCATCGGAGCGATGGAGAACCTGGTGATCCATCAGAACTCCACCCACATGCTCTCAGGCACTCGCTGTCGAACTATATGTTGGGTGACCCAGATACTCGGCTTGTCGATGTAAGGAACAGGCTGCGCCACCGCAGTGTATCGACAACGGAACGAGTCTACGACCACTTCCAACGTCGATAATCCTTCAAGCAGTGGTATTTCCCGACCTAGGAGAGAATATTGAAAAACTCCGCACCGTATACCCAACCGTTATGATGCGACCCTCGAACAAGGTTACGTGACTGATACTGACGCTGACAAAATCGCAGGATACGTTATTGACACACTCCGCGACAGAGACGATATTACACATATTTCTCGGTCTGATTACAAAAATAGACGAATCGATGTTATTGTGGAACCAGAAGACCTTGAGGACGAGGGGGTAATTATCCCGTCTGAGGTTCTCCACATACTATCTGACGCTGGATTTGAACCGGTTAGTGCACGCTTCAGCGAAGACGGTGGATATTCTTCCGAAGCCCGTATGATGAGCTTTGACCGCCCTGAATCTTAAATGAACTACCGAGTTAGCCGTACCACGCCCGAGAACAGTTCATCTTGGCGCTCTCGACACAACTATGCGTCACCCAGCTCGCTTAATGCATCTTCGTCGATTTGAGATGCACGACGTAGACTGTAAAACCTCGCTGGCGGATCTATCCACACACTCGTTAGTCGAGTATGCTCTCAACAGCTTGATGGGCGTGGTAGATTGTGAACAACTCGGGGCGAAGTTTGACCTCTTTAGACTGTTGTGAGTACTCGATAACACCCGACTGAAATAGCCTTGGAAGATGCTGCTGCGTGCAGGAGATGTACGCTGAGGTTCTATCGTCTCCAAGACTTTCTAGGTGGTCGCTGATTTCTGCTGCATTGGTTGACTTTCCCTCCATAGTTCCGAGATACTCGATGATAAGCCGCCGCCGCTCATTTGATAGAAGATCGTAAATGTCGCTTGGCGGAACGTACGTTGTAGTTGAAGTTGTAGTGTTCTGTTGCGATACTGTGTCTTTCAGGCGTTCGAGCAGACGCATCACTTCCCTCTGAGCGCGTCTGCTCAATAGTCCGTATTATACGGAAGATCCGGGCTTACCAACGATATTGAGCAAGCTCATCTTCCTCGTACACTGGACATACAGGTGCAGCGACCACCAGGATATCTGCCTGATATTGGAATGTCTCACCGCCAAGATGATTCACCCTTTACTGGTGATGTACTCGTGAGCCATTCCAAGCTGCTCGACCATATTCAGCTCCTTCAAATTTCTCAGCGCATCCCGATGTCTCTGAGTATCGTATTCGGCATCTAGGCGCTGGCCAACTATTCGTTACAGCTGCTGGGAGTTGATCGGATCATAATACGCTATACTCACGCATCTTGTATTTGATCCGACTAAATCCGTTTTGGGGAGCCCAAAAATATCAAATAAGTGCTTTATTGGAGTCTAACTATGAAGAATTGACTCTCAGTAAGGGTCAAATGCAAGATTGGGTGGATATTATTCCTTCAATACAGCTGGGATCGACCGCTTACGCTCTAACTCTGCATATGTGGGGGAGATCGATGACAAAAGAAAGACTGAAGATTTGATTGGGGATATCAGGTGTAAACTCTCCAAATCACCTTCTGATGTCCCAAAACAGTTTGTTATTGAAGTCCAGACTAATCGTTCTGGTAAAGACATCGTTGATACTACAAAACGACATATCCGATTCGGCTTCACGGTGTTCTGGGTGTTTCCAGTCTCTGGGCGACCCTGATCCTGGTTCAGAAACCTATTGTTGTTCTTATTCTCTGTATGGTAGGGGTATTTTTGTAGGACTGAAATATCCTGGAATAGCATTCTGATGGAACTGAGGCCCCAGTGAAACGGCAAACAACGACTGAAATTCAGCCCTTGGTCAAGAAGGACTCAAACCTTCTCTGACTGACCACTGTTGGTAGGGAAGAGTTTTATTCAAATAGATATTAGAGAAATTAATACAATAATGTCAGATATATATCCACCTCAAGGATCAAGTACGACCGAAGATGCAAATCACCTCCACCGTGAGACAAAAGATGAGGAGCGTTGCGAGGCCGTTTGGGAGGATTTAGCTGGATTCGTCCAATACTGTGACGAACACAATATGGACGACGCACAGACGGCTTGTGCTGTCCTTTTTGTCGAGGCAATTGCGGAGCAGATGGCACACAACAAAACCACCATTGGGGATGTAATCGTTGACCTCATCGCCGGACATCATCACCTCAATCAGCTCGTTTCACGGCGACTACTCGAACAAATGGAGGCACTTGAGATTATCAAGCCCCCGACGATTATGGATCGATGGACTCGAAAAACTAAACAGCAGATCGCCCGACGAACGCTCTGGGATCTTGGTAGTACAGCAAAAGAGTTCTTGGATCTCACGTATATCCGTGGCTACGAGCGAGTCAAAAGGAACGCTGGGCCCCATGCCCAAACAAGTGACTTCCGTGACCAACACGGTGACCCAAACGAGTCGATTGTCCATCGATATTTCGTACGCGCTGGAGAGCTTTTCTACCGTCACGTCAGGGGGTATGAGGATGTCCGAACGTATGTTCGGCTTGGTGACTTGACTGAAGTCGATAGCAGTGTGGCCAATCGACGTCTGGATATCGTTGGCTACGACGCCAACGGGAAGATCACAGCCACTGCCGAAGCCGAACGGCATCCGGTCGAGTCTACGGGGGTCGTCCGAGATGCAGAAGCTATGGCGCTGGTACCCGGCGACACAGACTGGATTGTCTACGCAAAACCCCAACTCAACGACCTCCTGAACACGCTTGACCAGCACCTTATCACACGACCAGACGGAATTCCAGGATGGTCGAAGCGAAGAACTGGCAAACCCGATGCTATGGATCGACTACGTCGTGTCTGGAACCATCCCGAGGGTAGTATACCGCGTTTGGAATCAGAGATCGTCACGGAGGTCTTCTCAATCGACAATCTCAGGGCACTCTTGAAAGAGAACGCCCCCTATATTTTCGAGCCAGTCGATCCGAGCGGCATCATATGGGTTGGAGACGAGAACTGATGGTAAAGAATCCAACGACGAGTGATGCAGACGAAACACCGGGAAAATACAGCAGCAATGCCCCCATCACGTTCAACAATCTGCTGAATAAACAGACTGATGCAGATCGAGATCCGCTAAAATTTCAGAAGGACAGAAACCCCAAGCATCCAGAAATTGCCGAAGCAAACGAACAACGACAACGAGAAGATTCGGCTAGCTCATCGTCTTCTTCTCAGGCGAACAAAAAGAAACAACTCGACCAACGGCAGAAACAGTTGGCAGAACAGATTCTTCGCCAGGATCTTGGAGGACGTGGGCCATCTATAGAGTACGGAACTGCCACTACATCACATACAAACCCGAGATGGTACTCGCTGCGACGGACGTCCTACAATGGCTGTGAGTACTACTACCTGATCTGTGAACGATATGCATCGACGTTTGAAGCCGAGGCCGTCATTATTGACTTCGGCACAGAAGTCACGTTCACTCCTCTCACACCCACTCGTCAAATCCTGCATGACGCAATAGAACAACAACGACGTGATGACTTTCGAGATGGCAGTAAACCTGTTCAGCGCCTGCGGTCTGAGCAGCTGGATACACTCGAAGCAGGTTATCGTCATACCGTTGAGCTTCGATTGTTCGAAGCTAGGGAAGGTGCGGAAGGAAGACATCGAGAGTCAGTTCCGATTGACGTGTACAATGAGTTTGTGGCGACAAACGACAGTTTTCAACGAGTTTGGGACGAAGTCCTTGTGCCGACGCTCCTCCCTCGACAGAGAGACGTCGTTGCTCAATCGTTCGTCAATGCACTTGCGTCTGAATCTGAGGTACCGTCATGGGTCTGGCAACAGGCTTTGACGACAGCACTACCAATTGTTGCGACAGTAGAATTCGAATAATCCCGCTCCCTGTTTACCGTACGATCGTCTTCGGGCGCAGCCAAGGATCTGGAAAAAGACCGCTTCACGACATATGCGCATAGCCACCATTTTATAGGGGAGAGGTGAATCGAACTGTTAGTGAGCAAGGTGTTCCCTTGTCTTGCAAAGGGTAGAAGAACACGGGTGTTCCCCGTGTTTTGTAGGCCCTGAGCCGGCTTCTAAGAGGGGATTCCATACTTTCGTTACCGTGAGGTAAACCACATAGTCTAAGTAAAGACTATATAGGATCAGTGATATTTCTCACAGAACTGACGATGGCCAGAAAACAAATCGGTCGAAACACAGGCCGCTCGGGACGAATCAACGTCTCCGGTGCCGAATTGGATAAGCTTGATTTGGCCATCGGTGACGACATTGAGGTCGATGTAGTTGATGCGAAAGAAGTTGCCCACGCACTCATCGACAGCAAGGACACTGAACAATTCCTTATCGTGACCCCCGCCTAATACATGCAAACGTCACTCACCTACCGTACGAACCGCGATCTGTTCTCGAACTACTACCTTGACGAGCACCTCCCAGAGACGGAGGAATGGGACGAAGTCACTGACGACGAACTTCGTGAAGCTCGTGAAGAAATCCTTGAGCTCTGGAACCGAGAAAAATCCACAGCTCCGAAACGTAACGAATCACAACTCGAAGAGAAGTTCATCCGTCCGATGTTCCGGAAACTCGGGATTCCCTTCGAGGTGGAGGAGAGCACCAGCCGGACGCAGCGACGTCCGGATTACGGCTTCTTCGAGTCGGAGGATGCAGCCCGAGGTGCGTTCGAACGGCGTGAGGAGGGCGGCGATTTCTACAAAAACACCGTTGCTGTCGCGGACGCGAAACGGTGGGGTCGGCCTCTCGACACCCGGGGTAGCGGCGAGCACGAGCGCGACTTCGAGAACCCGAGCTATCAGATTCACGTCTATCTTCAGGAGACCCCAGCACGGTGGGCCGTCCTTACGGACGGGAAGAAATGGCGACTCTACTACGGCCCGACCAGCCATCGCCTCGACTCGTACTACGAGATAGACCTACCGACGGTGCTCGAAAAGGGCGATCTTGAGGACTTCAAGTACTTCTATCTCTTTTTCCGTCACGGGGCGTTCCTCGAAGACGCCGGTGGAGATAGCTTCCTCGACGATGTCTACGGCGAGAGTAACGTCTTCGCCCAAGAATTGGGAGAAGACCTCCAAGACAACATCTATGAAGCGATCAGAATCCTTGCTGAAGGGTTCATCCAACACCCCGATAATGACCTGGGTGAGGACGACCTCGACCGAATACACGATAGCTCGCTCATCTATCTATACCGACTCATATTCGTTCTCTACGCCGAGAGCGAGGGCCGAGACTTACTCGACACAAACAATGAGATCTACGAAGAATCGTACAGCCTGAACTCGCTCAAGCAGGAAATTGCAGAAGAGCTTGACAGTGCAGATCCCAAATACCGTGGCTGGCAGGACAACTTATGGTCACGTCTCGAAGAGCTATTCAAGCTCATCGACCAAGGGAGCAAGTCACGTGGGATTCCTGAAGAAGACCTCTACATTCCAGCGTACAACGGCGGCCTATTCCGTACTAATCCCGACGAGGACGACAGCACCGAAGCTCGCTTCCTCGCTACACATGAGGTTGGTGACTCGTACCTGGCCAAGGTCATCGAACTGTTGACTCGGAGTTCCAACGGCAATGGTGGGAAAATCTTCGTTGATTACTCATCGCTTGACGTTCGTCACCTCGGGAGCATCTACGAAGGGCTACTCGAATACAAACTCAACATCGCTGACGAGACGTTAGCGCTTGATGATGGGGAGTACGTGACTGCCACCGATGAGGATGAGGTAATTGTTGAGGAAGGTGAGGTACACCTTACAACTGGCTCTGGCGAGAGGAAGGCTACGGGCTCCTACTACACTCCGGAGTATGTTGTTGAGTACATTGTTGAAAATACCTTAGAACCTCTTATCACCGATATCACCGAAGATCTGATGGCACAAAGTGCTCGTGGAGACCGGGGTTTCGCTGCGGAATTCGCTGAACGGGTGTTTGACCTGAAGATTCTTGATCCTGCAATGGGAAGCGGCCACTTCCTTACGAGTACAGTTGATTACCTCGCCCGCGAAATAATCGACGCACAAGAGAAACAGGCCGCACAACAGGGGATCGAAACCGTTGATCAAGATCACGACATCAATTGGGCTCGCCGTCAGGTAGCTCAGCGCTGTATCTATGGTGTTGACTTGAATCCACTTGCTGTGGAACTAGCGAAGGTCTCGCTCTGGCTCCGTACACTCGCCGCTGAACAACCGCTGGCTTTCCTTGACCACCACCTGAAGACGGGCAACTCGCTCGTGGGTAGCGACATCGAAGAAATCGAAGAGCTGGAGTCCGATGCTGGGGGCGGCGGTCAGAACGCGACCTTAGCCGACTTCGGTGTTGCCCGCAAAGGCACCATCGAACAGTTGATGCGTATATATCAAGACTTCATCGCCATAGAAAATCAAGATCTTGCCGATGTAAAGGAGATGGAGGCGAAGTATGACGAGTTTGAGCAAAACAAGCTTCGTCAGCGACTTGAGGGCATAGCAAACGTCCATACAGCCGAAAAATTTGGACTTAACACCCTTCCTTCGGATGCCTACGAGCGAATGGCAATTGCCCTTGAAGACGATCAAGAGTGGAAGCAAATTGAACAGTCACAGTGGTATAAGGATGCGCAAGCTTGGGGAGAGGATTCTCACTACTTCCATTGGAAGCTGGAGTTCCCGGAGGCATTCTACGGTTTGACTGGTGACGAAAGGACTGCTCCAGGATTCGATGCAGTTGTCGGCAACCCACCGTATCTAAAGTCGCACCATATCGCAGACGAATTGGATCAGGTGTTGAGATCCGAATTCGAGACTGCTGATGAAGGAGCATACGATATTTATGTCCCGTTCCTCGAACTCGCAAACCGAAACCGGTCTAGCGATGGTCGAGTCGGGTTTATTGTCCCGAACAAATTCTTTGAGGCCAACTATGGGGCTGCTCTACGGGACTATCTGACGAAGAACAGATGTCTTGGTGGCATTGTCAACTTCGGTGAAAAGCAGGTCTTCCCAGGAGTGAGTACGTATACTTGCTTAGTCTTCTTGGAAGAGTCGGTCTCAGAGATGGACTACTTAGCAGTATCTGACTTAGAAGGATTTGCCAATAGGAGACCCGATTCAGAGATTGGTGAGGGACAGTCCTACGATCTTGAAGATTTAGGCGACAAGTGGAATTTCTTTACTGGAAAGACAGCCGCATTAATGAAAAGGATCGAAGATATGCGAACTCTTGAGGACGCCAGTGAGCGCATATTCAAAGGGCTTGACACGGGGATGGCAGATTTCTACGCTGTGGAAAAGATTAGGGAAAACAGTGACTCATACCGTGTATATTCTGATCAGGCAGATGAAGAAGTAGAGATCGAAAAGGAGCTCCTTAAACCGCTACTCAAGGGGAAAGACATTGAGTCTTACACTCCAGAATACCAAGACCGCCTATTGCTCTTCCCCTATAATACATATAATGAAGGATATGAGCTGATGAATGAGTCGAACATCAAAGAAAGCTATCCAAAAGCATATGACTACCTAAAACAACACGAGTCAGAGTTGAGACAGAGGCAAGATGGTAAGTTCGATGACAAAGAGTGGTATCGGTACACAAATCCACGGAATTTGCACCACTACGACAAGGATAAAATCTGTTCACCATATAATGCATTTAGCCCAGCATTCATATTCGATACCACCAAGTACCACTTTACTACAGGATTTGCTGGCGCATATGGAACAATCACCCAAGAAAAAGCATCCGACTTTTATCGGGCACTGACTGCAATTCTGAATTCCACACTTTCGCAATTCTTTATGGAACAGACAAGTACCCCTATGCAGGGAAATTACTTCTCCTATGAAAAGAGATTCATCAAAAATATCCCCCTTTCTCTGACCAAATACACAACTTCCGAGGAAGAGCGGGCCACCTCAGCTCAGAACCTTGTCCAATATGCCGATAGCATCGTATTTGATGGTGAAGACAAGTCAGCAATTCAGAATCAAGTTCGGGAACTCTGTGAGGCTGAAGAAGGAGTTGAGGCAATCTATTACGCATTATCGGAATTGTGTTCAAACATTGCCGAAGTGAAAGGGGAACGCCAACAACTCAACTTAGAGTTGCTTGACTATATTGGAACATACTCTGACGCAGAAAACCTCGGTCAGCTTTCTGGATATCAACCACCCAGTGGTGTTTCAGATAGCATTCTCGCTGAAACCTCTAAAACAAGAGACAACCTTCGTGTTGGGGAAGTTGACGTCGAATTGACCAACAATAAGGTGCAGATTCTGGCGACAGCTCGGTACAAGCCCAAAAATGAAGAGAACTACGAGACAGACCGTTGGGGATACACTGAAACTGAACCATTCCCTGCAATGGAATTTATCGGTTTAAGCGACTCTAAGCAAGAACTGGTGTTGGAGTTCGTTCCAAGAGCAGTCGAGAAGGGGGATGGTTTCGCTGACTTCCGGGATACCGCAACTAAAACGAATTCATTGATTGACCGGATCAAGGCTCTAAACCTCCCAAAAGTTGCGGATGTGGAAGAGGGACTGAATCAATATCTCGAAGCCAAAGCCCGAGATGAGGAACTACAAACGCAACTTGATAGAGCCTATGGCCTCGTTGATGAAATCGTGTACACTCTCTATGACCTAAACGAAGAAGAAATCCAGGCGATTGAGTCAAACCTGATTAATGAACGAGGAAAATAGGTTCTCGGTCGGTAACCATATCGAGTTCGCCGGTGGCCAAGGAGAGGTCACCAAAATTGAAGAGCGCCCCAATGGAGGCCAGCTTCTTCATATTTACACGTCAGAGGGGCAACTACGCAAACTTCCGAGTGGGTTACCTCATATCGAGAAGATTGACTCGATCATAGATCGACTCGCGGCAAAGCAAATCGACGATCCCATCCAATACGATCTTCGGGAGCGTGCAACTCGCCTTGATCTCGCGTATCGATACGACCGCTTCCTGTCGCTGACAAATAATCGCATCGAGATAGAACCCTATCAGGTGCAGGCGGCCTACAAGATACTGAATTCGTACGACCATCGGTACCTTGTCGGCGACGAGGTCGGTCTCGGGAAGACCATTGAAGCTGGAATCGTCATTGAAGAACTCATCGCCCGTGAACGAGCCGAACGTGTCCTCATCGTCGCTCCCGCACCACTGACGGTTCAGTGGCAAGAGGAGATGCGGGAGAAGTTCGACCGGAATTTCGTCGTCTACGATCGAGAGACTGTCCGAACGCATCGCCAGTCCCATCCCAACCAGAACGTGTGGCTGCAAGAAGACCGCATCATCACCTCGGTTGACTTCGCTAAACAGGACGATATGCTCGAAGCACTCAGCAACCTCGACGTTCTATGGGACGTAGCGGTGTTTGACGAGGCCCACCATCTGACTGCTCGCCGAGGAAGCGACGATTCTATCGAGCGTACCCAGCGGTATAGAGTAGGTGAGGCAGTCGCTGACAATTCTGACTCTCTCTTACTGCTCACTGGAACACCACATAAGGGCAAATCCGATCAGTTCTACTTCCTCGTTAGTTTGCTCGACCCCTATCGCTTCAGCCATGAATCGCAGATCAATCCCGAGTCGCTGGAAGATCTGATGATACGCCGGCTGAAGGAAGACATGTACGAGGCCGATGGGACGCGTATGTTCCCCGAGAAGAACATTGAGGCGCTTCCCGTCGAGATGACTCGGGAAGAGCGGAAGTTGTACGATGACGTCACCGAGTACATTCGTGAGTACTACAACCTCGCCCAGCAGGAGGAGAACCAGGCTGCTGGCTTCACTATGGTCGTCTATCAGAAGCGCCTGGTGTCGAGCATCTATGCCATCCGTAAATCGCTTGAGAACCGAATGCGGGCGATTCAGAACGATGCAGTAGCGGAGGAACTACCTGATGACGTTCAGGAGCTCATCCCACGTTACAGCACGGAACCCGACACGCTCACTGATGCCGAGCGTACCAAAGTCGAAGAAGCGCTTGAGACGGTCACAATCACGCTCAACCAGACGCAGATCGATCAGGAGCTCGACCGAGTCAAGCAATTATGGCAGCAGGCTAAGAACATCAAGACGGACTCGAAGGCCCGCCTTCTTCGGGAGTTTGTTGATCGCATTCTGAAGGAAGACCCGGGCGAGAAGATTCTGATCTTCACCGAGTATACGGATACGCTCGAATACCTCCGGGACGAGGTATTCGCTGACCACGATATCGCACAGGTCTATGGTGACCTCAACCAAGACCGGCGCCGTCAGGAGATGCAGAAGTTCGAAGAAGAAGCGAATCTGATGCTTGCTACTGACGCCGCACAGGAGGGCCTCAACCTTCAATTCGCCCATATAATGGTAAATTACGATTTGCCATGGAATCCGATTCGCATCGACCAGCGTATGGGCCGACTCCACAGATATGGACAAGACCGAACTGTCGAGATCCGAAACCTGTTCTTCAAAGATACGCGCGAAAGCGAGATACTCAACCTTCTCGTCGAGAAGACGAATCAGATTGAATCCGACCTCGGAATGCGGTCTGATGTTCTCGGGCAAGTTCTCGACGACCTCGACCTCGACCAGACGATTATGTCGGCGCTTGCAGAGGGCCGACCCACAGACGAGGTTGTCACCGATATTGAAGCAACAATGGAGGAGCGCAAAGAAGCCCTCCAGACCGTTGAGAACGATTTCCTCATCCGAGACCGGTTCGACCTCACCGACGAAGACCAAGAGATCCTGGAGGTCATCGAACGTAGTCAGCACGGCGAAGTGAGTGAAGCAGACATCGAGACGATTGTACGCGTCTTCTTCGAGGATTTTGGCGGGTCTATCAAGGGAGTACGACCTGGCCCTGCCAAAACAGGAGGCGACGTATTCCAGTTGGATGTTCCCGACATCCTCGTAGGGGGTCTCGTAGAGAGTCGATATCCCCGTGCCACCTTCACAAAAGATGTTGCCATCGAGGAGGAGGATGTGGAATTCATTGCGTTGGATCATCCGCTGGTTCAGTCACTCATCGACTACTGTCTTGACTCAAACCGAGTGCAAGGCCAAGTTGCAGTGAAAGCGACATCAGATAGTTCGATATCGCCAGGAATCCGGTTCAATTACCGACTTGGATACGTTTCGGGCGCTGGCGAGGCTGTAACTGAGAAGTTCGTTCCACTCTATGTGACTGAAGATGGACAGTTGCTAACCGAACCACCGGAGTTCGTAGACACCATCCCATCGTCCGAGACCTCGTTAATCTCTGACCTTGACCGTCTCGCCTCGCGGGCAGAAGAACTCCAACAACAAGCCGAAATGGCCGCGTGGACACGGGTTGAGTCGTTCGCCGAGGAGGCCCGAGCCGAACGCGAGCGGGAAGTCGAAATCAAAGGTGAACATGCAGAGCGCTACTTCCGGGAGCAAATAAATGAATGGGAGGAGCGGCTAGAGACGTACAAACAGCGGGCCGAGGAAGGGAAAGATATGAGTGCGCCTATCGGGAACGCCGAACGCCAGCTTGAAAACCTCCGTAGGGAACAAGACGAGGAACTATCTCACCTTGAAGAGGAAAAACACGTCACACCGGAAGAGCCAGAGCTCGTTACAGCTGCGTTCGTAGTCTCCCAGAACGAGGAGAATGTTTGATGGTTACTATTGTGAATGTCGTCGGTTCAGGTGACCTAGGTGTCGAACTTGAGCTTCAGACACTTGGTGATGACCTTGATGTTCCATTCACCGAATACAATCCCTCGAATTACCATGGGCTCTACGTTCGGCTTGTGGAAGATGGGCCTCTGATTACGGTATATCGAAGCGGTAAATACATTATTAGTGGCTGTTCCAGTTTTCAAGAGGTAGAAACTACAAACGAGGGGTTCCTTACCCAGATAGCCAGCCTCGGGATTTACAATAGTTCTCCCGACCTAGGCGTTACTGTTCAGAATGTCGTCTGCACCGAACAACTCTCTTCAGCAATTGATCTGAACACCTTGTCAATCGGCCTTGGACTGGAAACAGTCGAGTACGAACCGGAGCAGTTTCCGGGACTCGTGTACCGTCCGCCCGAGATTGGAGCAGTCATACTCGTATTTGCAAACGGTAAGGTCGTGATCACTGGTGCATCTGATGTTACGATCGCAGAGGATGCGTTCGCTCAATTACAGAGCCGTATTCAGTCTTTGATTGAGAACTAGCGGAACGAGGATGCGGAAGTATTCATCTGCCCTGAATTGCCTGGTTTTCCGCATCTACTCGATCAATAGCTGATTTGATACTGTCGTTTATCCAATGCAGACCCGAGCCACGTCTCGTGGTGGATTCTGGGTCGAAACAACGCTCTGTGCCCTAATCTGCGCATCGAGGAGTTTCTGATACATAATCCACTCTTGGGCGTCAGCATCAGCGTCTAGCGAAGACAGACCATCTTGAGGCCATTGACCTGGGAGAGATGGCTCATAGTGGTAAGTTTCTCCCTCAACAAGTAATCCAGAACCCTCAAGATTGCCCCTATGCCGATTATAAGACGTCTCCGAAAGATCAGCTGCATCGAGAATCTCGGAACGCTTCAATGGGGTATCAGCCTCGAACAGCACCCGCATAAACTCCCGTGCCGTAGGTGGTAACCACGGATAGATTTTCTTCGAGGCAACAGCGCCCAGTCCTCGTGCCAAGATCGGTGTCGTGAGGGGATCATCTGGGGGTGCAAGACGATCAGCGGCAATTAGCGCTTCGCCGATGTCGAAGGGAGAGCACGTCAGGGTCTTGTGGGTGGTGTTACCAAAGGCGAATAGATAGAACCTGGTGACCGTCGGCACATCGAGGCTGTCATCCGTGACTCGCCCTAGCCGGTTAAGCAAAGTCTCAACAGTTTGTTGTAGGTTCGAATATGTGTTCCCTGTGGCTACCTCGATGGGGATACGAATGCCAGTCTCAACGCCGGTAGCGACTTGTTCACGGATTGAGACTGAGTCGAAGGCTTCGACAAGATCATCACGGAAGCTCGTGACGTCCGGCCCAGTAATGACCCAGTCAGTGGTGAGGTCAGCATCGCGGTCGGTATCGTCGATATCAACAGGTAGCCGATACCCCAGCTTGTCTCCGTCCTTCTCCAGAAGCATCCTCGGAGCCGAGTTACCTCGGTAAGCAGCATTTTTCGGCACCGTGTTTTTTATGAAGGAGATGAACCGGTTGTACCTGGCCTTGTCTCGTGTGAGTTGGTCGGTATCGGGCACACGAACGTGAACAGTCAGATCGAACCCTGCTACGTCGTAAAGATTGGTGGCTGTAGCGAGGAAACCGTGAGCCTCAGAACAGAGACGAGACCAGGTTTCTGTGCTCTCGTTCCGAGATCCGAGACGGGAGAGCAAGGAAGTACCCACCTGCTCGTAGCGTTTACGCAGATCGTCGTAGTTTCGCTCAGTGTCGGACAGCCAGCCGATTTGACGACCGAGACGGAGGGTATCAAGGGCTGTGGTTCCTGAGAGTAGTGGGTCTACTCGTGACGGTGTGAGAATCTGGTCGAATGCACGCTCGCTGAGTAAGGTAGTACCAAGACGTACAAGGGTGGGAATGGGGTCTCCCCACTGAACAGCTACGTGGACTTCCTCTTCAGAGTATCCGAGGTAGGTCGCTCGCCCATCATCAAATTCAGATATTTGGTCATTGACGAGAGACACACCGCGAGCGCACTTGCTTGCCGCAAACCGATCTACCAGATCTTGCTCACTAAGCCAACAACTGTCCAGCGATAGCTTGCGGATGCTGGGCTGTCCGATACCTCCAGCATTGGCCCCGAGACAAGCTTCGAAGGGTTGGCCCTTCTCTATTGGATGGGTAGGAGTAGCCCTCGACACTATTCCTGTGTGCAGTTGGGGGGGTGCGGTAAGGTCGTCGGTGAGCCGGGATTGCTGGGGGTGGCGAATCTGAAAATCTTCAGTCAAGAGGCTTTGAGCATAGCGGCCAGTAGGAGTAAGGGTTACAGAGTTATGTCGGTCATATTGTTCTCTGCCATCTACTGTTATGAACCCGTGTTCCTCCTCAAGTTCCAAGTAGTAACGACCGATAGTACCCGGGCTCAGATCGATTCTACTGTCAGTTTTGAGATCACGCACTTTCCGAGATTTGCCTTCTTCTGATGGCACAGCAGCCAATAGACGGAGTCTACCCCCACCGGGTGTGAAGTCTCGAAGAGTCTTGAAGACCGATTGGGGGTCAACCTCACTATCGACTGAAACAGAAGTGCTGTTGTCCGTGGGGGGCGTATTGGTGCTCTCAGTAAGGTAGGTATCGACCCAACCTGGGTGCCGATTCTCAAGGAATTTTTCGAGCGAAGGAGAGGCTACGAGGTCAATCATACACGTCTTCGAGAGGATGGAAATCGTTTCGAGTCCCCGCTTCCGCTGGTCTCGTTGTGTGTTCCGCCAAGCCGAATCGTCAAGTAGCAGAGACACACGAGGCGTGCTTTGAGCAATTGCAATCAACTGTACCGGGCCTGTTTCGAGATGTCCGATATCGGTGTTCAACTCATCATACCCCATTCCCACTTTGACCAATGTATCGAGAGCAGAGGGTCGATCGTCGCTCTGCCGACTTGGCCATTCTTCTCGCGGTTTTTGACCCAGTCGAGCGGTGAATTCCGCGGCGCCGTATGCATACCAGCCACTGACGGCCTCAACACCATACCCCTCAACAAGAATCTCGGGGACGACTCCTGTTCGCGGGGTATGGAGAAGCTTCGGATCGTGGCGTTCAGCAACCTCTTGTACAGCATCGACCATCCAGGGTAGTAGCCCTTCGAGGAGATCGGGAAGCCAGTCGCGGCGCGCAGGCGTTACATTCTCCAGAACTAAATCTGGTTGCTTAGAGGGGTTAGGCTGTAAGAATTCGAGCTTTCCAGTGCCTGTAGGCCATGGATTCTCTGTATTTGTGGAGGGCATCTGTACGTGTGAAGAATCTATCAGGGTATTTAACTATACGTCGGACAAGTATGTAAAGAATGAAATGTGTTGACTGATAACATTTCACCCTACGCTTCCGTTAGAATAATTTGATGGCAGTTTCTCGTAATGCGTACTAACCCGGGAGAAAGCGTCTAAAACGGTGAATCCGGCGCGGGCTAACCGTGCCGAAAAGAACGAACTTCAGTGCGTTGTGGGCACAATGTGGCCCTCTTCTGATCTAAATGACGCGGTTCTGGAGGTAGTCTAGGTGTTTCGCGTTGTAGACGATCTGCACCTCGTCGGCCGCCGGCGACCCGATGCAGGTCAGGCGGACGTTCTTCTCGGAGACCTCCTCGTCGGAGAGGATCTGCTGCATATCCATATCGATCTCGCCCTCCGTGAGGATCGCCGCGCAGTTCGCACAGGCACCGGCGCGGCACGAGAAGGGCCAGTCGTAGCCCTGTGCCTCGGCGGCTTCGAGGATATACTCGCCTTGGTTGACTTCGAGGGAGCCGTAATCCTCGGCGTCCAGCCCGGCGTCTGCGGCCTTGGCGAAGAGGTCGTCGTCGTCCATATCCCAGCCCTGGTCGTCCAGTACTTCGTAATTGAGGTATTCTACGGTAGGCATCAGCAGGTGGTTTGTGTGCCTACCCATTAGACTTTGCTGTTCAGTGTTCCCGGTGAGACCGACGAGGAGCAGATAGCTGTCCGGTTTTCTGCAAAAACGGGGATAAAATGAAAGATGAGACACCTCTTTTCAAATCGAGATCGTCGCAAAGAGCACGTAGGACGCGATCGCCGAGAGACTGGGGGTGAGAAGCCAAAAGAAGATCACGCGGCCGGTCGTACCGGGATCGAACAGATCGGTGCCGCCGAGATCGCGTGCGGATTCCTCGCCGACGCGGGGCACCTCACTTTGCGTTTCGGTCGTCAGGGCATCCACCGACATCTCGGGGGCGTTGCCCCCGAGGGCCTCCCCGATCGTGACCGTTCGGGTGGCGCGGCCCCATCCCAGACCGACGATGCACATCGTCGCTGAGACGGCGAGGCTCGCCGGAATCCCCAAATACGACAGCATCGCGATCAGCGTCGCAGAGACCGTCTCGACGACGAGCGCGGCCAATATCGGCAGTTCAGTGAGGTCGTTGCCGACGGTGTCGAGCGTCCGGCGAGCGATGGTGAACGCACCGAGACCGATCGCGCCAGCGGCCAAGAAGATCCCGCCGTTCATCGACACCGCTCCGTTGCCGACGAGCGGGGCGACGGCGTTGGCCGCGTTCGACGCGCCCGCCGAGTACGCCATATAGCAGGCGATGACGACGACCAGCGCGATACTCCCGAGTTCTCGCGGCGTCGTGTTCGGGCCGAGTCCCGGGCGCGGAACCGCGCTCGAACGGTCGAACGTGAGGATCGGACCGGGCGAGCGGTCGAGTTGCAGCCTCGCGTCGAGGTGCGGGTAGACGTACCGACCGATGACCGCGCAGATCCAGAAGGCGATCACCGGGGCGACGATCCACCACGAGATGATCTCGAGCATCACCGCCTCGTTGAGCGTCCCCGAGGCGACGCCGAGTCCGGCAATGGCCCCGACGGCCGTCATCGAGGTCGACGCCGGAACGCCGAAGGTGTTCGAGATGAGCAGCGCCAAGCCGACGAAAAATAGGACGGCGACGCTGGCAGCGAGCGTGAACTCCGTCTGCGGGACGATCCGTCCGCCCATCGTCGCGATGACTTCTCGTCCGGCGGTCCACGCCCCTAACAGCGCAAACGCGGTCATCAGTACCGCTGCGACGAACTTCGAGACGAGATCGCTGCCGACCGCGGGTCCGAACGCGACCCCGGTCGAAGAGCCGCCGATGTTGAAACCGACGAAGACAGCGACGAGAAGCCCGACCACGAGAAGTGTTTGGACCACGCTCCTGCTTCGGTGGTAATCCGGAAAAATCTCACCATCACCCGCAACTGCGGGTATCCGTGACGCGGGAGGGAGGGCGACCGCGGGTGCGACGGGTCGATCTGTCCCGCGTCGCAGTTCGTCGCTGACGGGACCGCTTCAGTTCGTCGCCGACTCGATGGCCTGTTCGAGGTCGGCGATGATGTCACCAACGTCCTCGATGCCGACGGAGAGACGGACCATATCGGGCGTGACGCCAGCGGCCTCCTGTTCCTCCTCGGTGAGTTGTTGGTGCGTCGTCGACGCCGGGTGGATCACGAGCGTCTTCGCGTCGCCGACGTTCGCGAGCAGCGAGGCGAGTTCGACGTTGTTGACGGTGTCCCGGGCGGCCTCGTAGCCCGCTTCGAGGCCGAACGTGATCATCCCACCGTAGCCGCCTTCGAGGTACTCGCTGGCTTCCTCGTGGGTCTCGTGGCTCTCCAAGCCGGGGTAGTTGATCCACGAGACGGCGTCGTGATCTTCGAGGAACTCCGCGACGGCCATCGCGTTCGCGCAGTGGCGCTCCATCCGCATCGGCAGCGACTCCAGCTTTTCGAGGGTGTTCCACGCGTCGAACGGCGACTGCGCGTTCCCGAGGTCGCGGAGACCGCGCGCGATGGCGGCGTACGTGAACGCCGCGTCGCCGAAGCGCTCTGAGAAGTTGACGCCGTGGTACGCCGGGTTCGACGAGCCGATTTCGGGGTACTTTTCGGCGTGTTCGGCCCACGGGAACGAACCGCCGTCGACGAGGATCCCGCCGATGGTCGTCCCCGCGCCGGTGAGCCACTTCGTCGTCGAGTCCCACACGAGGTCCGCGCCGTGCTCGATCGGGCGGCAGAGATACGGCGTCGCGAACGTGTTATCGACGAACAGCGGCACGTCGTGGTCGTGCGCGATGTCGGCGATCCGTTCGATGTCCGGCGTGACCAAGGCGGGATTTCCGATCGTTTCGAGGTGGACGTACGCGGTGTCCTCGTCGATAGCCTCCTCGTAGGCCTCGTAATCGAGCGTGTCGACGAACTTCGTCGTGATCCCGCGTCGCTCGACGGTGTGGGTGAAGTACGTGTACGTCCCGCCGTAGAGCGACGCTGCGGTGACGATGTTATCGCCCGCGCTGGCGAGGAGGAACGTCGCGAGGTCGAGTGCCGCCATTCCCGAGGACGTCGCGGCCGCGCCGACGCCGCCTTCGAGCGACGCGAGGCGTTCCTGCAGCATCCCGACCGTCGGGTTCATCAGTCGGCTGTAAATGAACCCCTCTTTTTCCAGTGCAAACTGCCCCGCGGCGTCCTCGGCGTCGTCGAAGACGTAGGAGGAGGTCTGGTAGATCGGGGGGGCGCGCGCTCCGGTGGCTGGGTCCGGCTTCTGCCCCGCGTGGAGGCTTCGCGTCCCGAATCCGAGCGGCTTGTCGTTGTCGTCGCCTGACATAGGCGTCCTTCTACAAGGAGCGGCCTAATCGACGCGGCGTATGCAATTTCCGCCGCTATCTACGACGGGCGCGTCGCTTGATACTGGCGGCGAGCGGAAAACGTGGCGAGCGGAGCGCCGGGTTATCGTGGCGTCCGGCCGCCGATCGACACCCCCGCGAAAAGAACCACGAGCGCAACGACGCCGACGCCGAGCACGCTCTGCGGCGAATTCGTCCCCAGAGCGAGCAGAACGACGGCAGCGACGAGAACCACCCCGCCGACGGAGACCGCGATCGAGCGCCCACGATCGAGCAGGATGGCGAGTCCGGCGACGAGGAGGCCGAGTCCAGTGACTCCACCGGCGACGACGAGATTCGTGGTCGTGCCGCGGGCGAGCAGCGCGATTCCGGACGCGCCACCGGTCGGGACGAGAAAGCCGCCCCACGCGAGGACGACCCCGGCGACGACGACGAGGAGCCCAGTGAGGCGAGCGAGGAACTCGGCGGGTGACATACGGTCGAGCACAGCGCGGAGCGAAAAGTGTGTTCGGGTTTCAGCCGCTCACTGGCTGAACAGCGACGCGTGGACCGGCGCGAAGTCGTTCCCCGTTTCGGGGTCGGGTTCGTCGGTGTCGTGGACGGCGCGGCCCTCGACGCCCGAATCGAGGAAGTCACGGAGCGGCGGACCGACCTTCTCCGGTTCGACGAGGAAGGCGTCGTGGCCGTGGTCCGAGTCGATGATGTGGTGGGCTACCGGGACGTCGTTCGCGCGGAACGCGCTCGCGACCTCCTCGGACTGCTCGGTCGTGAAGTGCCAGTCCCCGGTAAAGGAGAGCAGTAGCGCCTCGCCCTCGAACGCGGCGAGCGCGCGGGCGTCGTCCTCGTAGCCCTCCGCGAGGTCGTAGTCGTCCATCGCGCGGGTGAGGTACAGATACGAGTTGGCGTCGAAGCGCTCGACGAACTTCTCGGCCTGGTAGTCGAGATACGACTCGACGTCCCGGTACGGGAAGAACGCCGCCGCGGGGTCCGAGGGGAACGAGTCCCGACGGGCGTCGCGACCGGCGGCCCGACGACCGAACTTCTGCTCCATCGACGCCTTCGAGAGGTACATCACGTGCCCGATCTGCCGGGCGAGCGCGAGGCCGTCTTTCGGCGTTTTCTCCCGATCGTAGTAGTCGCCACCGTTCCAGTTCGGATCGGTCGTGATCGACCGCCGGGCGATGGCATCGAGCGCGAGACACTGCGCGTCGAGCCGGGCCGCGGCCGCGACGGAGACGACGTGGCGGGCGTCGTCCGGGTAGCGCTTCGCCCAGTCGAGGGCGTTCATTCCGCCGACGCTCCCGCCGACGACCGCGTGCAGGCGACCGACGCCGAGTTCATCGAGGAGGAGCCGTTGCGAGCGCGTCCAGTCGCCGACCGTGACGGGCGGGAAGTCGGTTCCGTAGACCTCGCCCTCGGGATCTTCGGACGCCGGCCCCGACGTCCCGTAGCACGATCCGGGGGTGTTGGCGCAAACGACGTAGTAGTCGTTGGTGTCGATCGCCTTCCCCGGCCCGACGATGTCGTTCCACCACGCACGGGCCTGTCCGGCCGTGTTGGAGCCGTACCCGGCGACGTTCTGGCTGCCGGTGAGGGCGTGACAGACGAGAATCGCGTTATCGCCGTCGAACTCGCCGTACGTCTCGTAGGCGACTTCGAGGTTCTCGATCTCGTCGCCGGACTCGAAGTCGAAGCGACCGAGTTCGACGGTGCCGCTGTCGGTCTTCATCGCGAATCACCGCCTGTGTTGCCGGCCGCCGGGCTGTCTCGGCTCGCTGCGCTGATCGCGCGGTCGAGGTCGGCGATCACGTCCTCGGCGTCCTCGATGCCGACCGAGAGGCGGAGCATCTCGGGAGAGAGGCCCGCGGCGCGCTGTTCCTCTTCGGAAAGCTGGGCGTGCGTCGTCGACGCCGGGTGGATGATGAGCGTCTTCGCGTCGCCGATGTTCGCGAGGAACGAGGCGAGTTCGGTCTCCTCGCAGGTCCGCTTGGCGGCCGCGAAGCCGTCGGCGAGGCCGAAGGTGAGCATTCCGCCGAACTCCTTGTCATCGTGGTCGTCGGACCCCAGATACCGGCGTGCGTTCTCGTGGGTCGGGTGGTCCTCGAAGCCCGGGTACGACACCCACGCGACGTCTTCGTGCTCCCGAAGGAATGCCGCGACTTCGCGGGCGTTCTCGCAGTGGCGGGCCATTCGGAGCGGCAGCGTCTCCAACCCCTGAATCGTCTGCCACGCGTCGAAGGGCGACTGCTGATTACCGAGTGTCCGGAGCGCGCGCTGGCGGGCGGCGTTGGCGAACGCCGCGTCGCCGTAGCGCTCGACGAAGTCGACGTCGAATGCGGGGTTGGTTCCGGAGAGTTCGTCGTAGTCGGCGTGCTCCCACGGGAAGGTACCGCCGTCGACGAGGACGCCGCCGATGGTCGTCCCCGAGCCGTGGATCCACTTCGTCGTCGACTCCCAGACGATGTCCGCGCCGTGTTCGATCGGGCGGCAGAGATACGGCGTCGCAAAGGTGTTGTCGACGACGAGCGGCGCGGCCTTCGCGTGGGCGACGTCCGCGAGTCGCTCGAAGTCCGGCGTCTTCAGCGACGGGTTCGCGATGGTCTCGACGTGGACGTATGCGGTGTCTTCGTCGATTTGCTCCTCGTACGCCTCGTAGTCGAGCGTGTCCACGACCCGGATCTCGACGCCGCGGCGCGTCGCCATCTTCGTGAGGTACGTGGCGGTCCCGCCGTACATATCCGCCGAGGCGACGACGTTGTCGCCCGCGCTGGCGAGGATGCTCGTCACCGAGTCGAGCGCGGCCATTCCGGACGCCGTTGCGACTGCCGCGACGCCGCCTTCCAGCGCTGCGAGTCGGTTCTCTAAAACCCGCGTCGTCGGGTTCGAGATCCGCGAGTAGACGTCGCCGTCGGCCGCGAGCGCGTAGAGGTCCGCGGCGTGGTCCGCGTCGTCGAACGCGTACGACGTCGTCTGGTAGATCGGCGGCGCTCGCGCGCCCGTCTCCTCGTCCGGCTCCTGACCGGCGTGCAGACTCCGGGTGTGGAAGCCATCGACCATACTATGTATATTACGCATATTCACTCGCAGACTTATAACCAGCGGTTACGGAAGGCGCTCGGTACGTGGTATCGCTACTCGCACACGGACAACACCATAGTCGCGCCGCTCTTCGATCGAGAGGGACGAAACAGAGAAGGGAAACCGCAGAATCGGAATCGTCGCGCGGTCGCGTCGACCCGATCGCGGCCGCCTCACTCGGCGTCGAGTTCGGCGTCGGCCGCGTCGAGTCCGGCGTCGATGTCGACGTCGACGCCCGCGTCCGCCATCGCTTCGCCGACGGTCCGGACGCCGCGGCGGATGGACGCGTCCGGGAGCCCGCCCATATTGCTCACGCGGAAGATGGTGCCGCCGAGGTGGCCCTGCCCGCCGGAGATGCTGACGTTGCGTTCGGCGACCCCGTCGAAGAACGCGTCGGCGTCGTCGCCGGAGACGGCGTCCGGTAGCGACACCGACGTCACGGTGTTCGACAGTTCGGTCTCACCCGTCGGCGCGGCGAACAAGTCCAGCCCCATCGCCGTGAAGCCAGCGCGGAACGCCTCGGCCTGCCGCCGGTGGCGGGCGATCCGCGTCGGCATCGTCTCCTCGACGATGTCTTCGACGGCGACGGCCATCGCGCGGAACAGCGGCACCGCGCTTGTAAAGGGCGTCTGGTGGGAGTCGGCCTTCCGGAGGTGCCACTCCAGATCTTCGTAGAACGGCGCGGACTCGCCGTCGAGGTGTTCCTCGATCTCGCTCGTGACGTACATCGCGCTGATCCCCGGTGGGGCGGCGAGCGCCTTCTGGGAGTCGGTGATCGCGATGTCGACGTTCCAGTCGTCGAGCTCGAAGACGTCGCCGCCGATGGAGGTGACGCCATCAACGACGAAGCGCGCGTCGTACTCCTCGGCGATCTCGCCGACGCCTGCGACGGGATTGAGCAGGCCCGTACTCGTCTCGTTGTGGACCATCGTCACGACGTCCGTCTCCTCGGTGACGACCGCGCGGACGTCCGCCAGCGGGATCGACTCGCCCCACGGGACCTCAACGCGCGTGACGTCGGCGTAGCGCTCGGCGATCCGCGAGAACCGGCGTCCGAACTTCCCGTTGACGAGCGCGACGACGTGTCCGCCATCTCCAACTAAGTTGGCGACGGCCGCTTCCATCCCCATCGAGGCCGTGCCGTTGAGGACGAGCGAGGTTCCGCCCGCCGCGGTCGCCGTCGAGGATCCGTCGAGCGTCGACCGCTCGAAGATGTAGTCGAGACCGTCCTGTGCACGCTCGTAGACCGCCTCGAACGCCGCGGATCGGTGCGAGACCATCGGCTGGTCCATCGCCGCCGACACTTCGTCGGTGATCGGCACCGGGCCGGGGTTGAGGAGCAGGAAGTCCTCTTCCATACGCGGCGATTGCGGTCCGCAGGGATAAGCGATACGGGTTTCCGCCGACGCTGTGGGCGCTCTCCGGCCGGCACTCGTTCGCCGGATCGCTGGCGGAGCAAGACGCACCGACCGCCCGGACCGGCGCGCCGACGAAGCACCTAACTCCACCCCGACCGGGGCACCGACGAAGCACCTAACTCCACCCCGACCGATCCGCCGATAGAATGAGCGACGAGACATCGTCGGAGGCGGGGGAACGCGGAGACGACAACCGAGGGGACGACCGCGACGACAGCCAAGGAGCCGACCGCGACGACAGCCAAGGAGCCGAACACGGCGACGACAGCCCGGAGCTAATGTACGCCGACGCCGCTAACCCCTATCTCCGCGATCCCGACCTCGACTTCGAACCCGTCGAGTCGCTGACGCGGGAGGCGGCCCGAGCGCAAGCGGAGAAGCTTCGAGCCGCAATCCGCGAACACGATTACCGCTACTACGTGGAGGCGGATCCGTTGATCTCCGACCGCGCGTACGACGAGCTGTTCGCGCGGCTACAGGAACTGGAGGCGGCGTTCGACCTCGATAGCGAGACGAGTCCCACCCGGCGGGTCGGCGGCGAACCGCTCGACGAACTGGAGACAGTCGAGCACCGCGCGCCGATGCTCTCGATCGAGCAGTCGACCGACGCCGACGACCTCCGTGAGTTCGACCGCCGCGTGCGCGAGGCCGTCGGCGAGGTCGATTATGTCTGCGAGCCCAAGTTCGACGGCCTCTCGGTGGAAGTCGTCTACGAGGACGGCGCGTACGTCCGCGCGGCGACCCGCGGCGACGGCGAACGCGGCGACGACGTCACCGAGCAGGTACGGACGATCCGCTCGATTCCGCTGCGGCTCCGCGGCGACTATCCCGAGTCGCTGGCGGTCCGCGGCGAGGTGTATATGCCCCGCGACGCGTTCCGCGAACACAACCGCGAGCGCGTCGAGCGCGACGAGGAACCGTTCGCGAACCCGCGGAACGCCGCCGCAGGTACCCTCAGGCAACTCGATCCGGGCGTCGTCGCCGACCGCCCGCTCGATTGCTTCTTTTACGACGTCCTCGACGCGACTGCGGTCCCGGAAAGCCAGTCGGAGACGCTCGACCGCCTCCGGAAGTGGGGGCTGCACGTCAACGACCGCGTCGAGGTCGTCGACTCGATCGAGGAGGCGGTCGAGTACCGCGACGACCTCCTCGCGGCCAGAGAGCAGCTGAACTACGAGATCGATGGCACCGTCATCAAAGTCGACGGCCGCGACGCCCGCGAGCAGTTGGGCGCGACGAGCCGCGCCGTCCGCTGGGCGTTCGCCTACAAGTTCCCGCCGCGCGCGGAAGTCACGCGGATCACCGATATCGTCGTGCAGGTCGGCCGGACGGGCCGGCTCACCCCGGTCGCCCTGCTCGAACCCGTCGACGTCGGCGGCGTGACCGTCTCGCGGGCGTCGCTCCACAATCCCGAGGAGATCGAACGCTTGGACATCGACGTCGGCGACGAGGTGCGCGTCCGCCGCGCGGGCGACGTCATCCCCGAAGTCGCCGAAGTGATCGAAAAGCACGCCGCAGGGACGTTCGACTTCCCGGACGCCTGCCCGGTCTGTGACAGTCCCGTCGAGCGCGACGGCCCGCTGGCGTTCTGCACCGGCGGACTCACCTGCGACGCGCAGTTGATCCGCACGATCGTCCACTACGGGAGCCGCGGCGCGCTCGATATCGACGGACTCGGGGAAGAGCGCGTCGAACAACTCGTCGACGCGGGCGTGCTGACGTCGCTGCCGGACCTCTATCGGCTCTCGGTCGAAGAGCTCGCCGAGTTGGAAGGCTGGGGCGAGACGAGCGCCAAAAATCTCATTGAAGCGGTCGATGCGACCCGCTCGCCGCCGCTTTCTGACTTCCTCGTCGCGCTCGGAATCCCGGAAGTCGGCGGCAGCACCGCCCGTAATCTCGCGCGGACCTTGGGCTCGCTAGACGCCGTGATGGATGCCGACAAGGATGCACTCGAAGCCGTCGAGGACGTTGGTCCGACGGTCGCCGCGCACATCGCCGAGTTCTTCGCGAACGAGCAGAACCGCGCGGTCGTCGAGGAACTGCGGGAGATCGGCGTCGAACCAGAAGCGGTCGAAACTGGTGACGAACACGACGAACTCGACGGGCTGACGTTCGTCTTCACCGGGTCGCTCTCCGTGACCCGCGGCGACGCCCAAGACCTCGTCGAACGACATGGGGCTTCGGCGACGAGCAGCGTCTCCGGGAACACGGACTACCTCGTCGTCGGCGAGAATCCCGGCCAGACGAAACGCGACGACGCAGAAGCCAACGACGTTCCGACGCTCGACGAGGCGGCGTTCGCCGATCTGTTGGCGGAACACGGGATCGCGTATCCGCCGACGGAGTAGCCGTCGGATCGCGATTCAGAGATCGGCCTGCTCGAACGCGCGATAGCCGACCGCTACCGGAATCGCGATCCACGCGAGCAGAATCAGGAGGAGGAACCACCCCGTGAAATAAAACGGAATCGACTCCCGGAGAACCGGCGTCAGAATCGCCTGCTCACCGAACGTCGTCGTGACCAATCGGGCCTGTTCGGGGCCGTAATACACCTGTGCCGAGAGCGTCTCGTACGTTTTCAACGGATTCAGATACTTCAGGAACACCCCGATCTTGACCCGCAGTACTTCGGAGAGGCTTCCGATCCCGACTTGCTCGGCCGTGTAGTTCAGCAGTTTCGGAATCCCCTCCGAGACCGATCCCCAGAGGACCGCGAAGACCAAGTACAGCCCCATCGTCGCGAGTGTCGCCTCGCGGTTCGAGTCGGCAAGTGCGGAGAGACTCAGACCGATGGAGACGAACGCGACTCCCAAGAGCACCGTGAGCGCGATCTGGGGGACGAACGATCCGATCTGTAACCCCGTCCCCGTTCCGAGGAGCACGACGAACGTCGCGAAGAAGCCGACGAGGAGCGCGACGACGACGACCGCCGAGCGGCCCAAGAGCTTTCCGAGCATCGCATCGAGCCGGGAGTTCGGAAGCGACAGCAGGAGCTTGATCGAACCGGTCTCGCGCTCCTCGGTGATCGAGCCGTACGACGTCGAGAGGGCGACGAATCCGAGAATCAGCGCCAGTAATCCGGGGAACGAGAAACTGAACACGCCGAGATCTGCGAAGAAGCCGAAGAGGTTCGAGACCTGCCGGAGATCCGCCGGGATCAGAAGGCCGAAGAACAGCGCCGGCGCTCCGCCGAGGAAGAGCGCGAAAAACAGCGTCGAGCCGTGGAGCCACCGCGAACGGATGGCGTCGCGGAACTCCTTGCGCGCGACGGCCTGCCAGCTCATCGGGGCACCTCCGCATCCTCTGCCGTTTCGTCGTCTGGTTCGTCGGCCGCTTCGTCGGGTTCGTTGGCCACTTCGCCGTCGGCCATCTCGTCGTCCGTTTCGTCGTCCGCCATCTCATCGTCGTCCGTTTCGTCGTCCGCCATCTCGTCATCCGTTTCGTCGTCCGCTCCCGTGGCCTCGACATCCTCGGCGCGTTCGGTGTATGCCAAGAACAGATCTTCCAGCGAGGCCTCTTCGGTCGTGAAGTCGGTGACACTGACGCCGCGGGCTTCGAGTTCGGTAACGACGCGGGTCTTGGCGTCGCTGTCGCAGGCCACGCGGAGGGCGTCGTCGCCGTCGCGGTCGACGCGGTCGACGCCCGCGAGGTCACGGACAGCCGAGAGTACGTTGTCGTCGACGCGTTCGCCGACAGTCACGCGAAGGCTCGCGTCGGTGTCGGAGGCGGCTCTGAGGCCCTCGATGGAGTCGACGGCGACGAGTTCACCCTCGCGGAGGATCCCGACGCGATCGCAGACGGCTTCCACCTGTTCGAGGATGTGACTGGAGAAGAACACTGTCGTCCCGCGCTCGGCCTCCGCGAGCACGATTTCGCGCATCTCCTTCGCACCGGCGGGATCGAGTCCCGAGGAGGGTTCGTCGAGGATCAAAAGATCGGGCTCACCGACGAGCGCCATCGCGAGCGCGAGTCGTTGGCGCATCCCTTTCGAGTACCCACCCGCCTGTCGGTCCGCCGCGTCGGCGATGCCGACACGCGCCAAGACGGCCTCCGGGTCCGCGTCGACGTCCTTCGAATCGATGGCGAACTCGACGTGCGCGCGGCCCGTTAGCCGATCGTACACGTCGAATCCCTCCGGGAGGACGCCGGTCCGCTCCCGCACGGCGACGCTCTCCTCGCGGGCGTCGTGCCCGAGGACAGTCACCGCCCCGTCGGTCGGTCGAACGAAGTCGAGGAGGAGGTTGATCGTCGTCGACTTCCCCGCTCCGTTGGGCCCGAGAAAGCCGAAGATTTCTCCCTCTTCGACAGTGAGCGAAAGGTTCGAGACGGCGGTGACGTCGTCGAACCGTTTGGTCACCCCGTCGAGTTCGATAGCACTCATAGGCGTGGGTTGTCCGATCCGCGCATAAAGCGTTTGGTGAGAAAATCAACGCTGAGACTGCACTGCCGGGCGAGGATCGGCTCGCCGGGTCGATCAATTATAGTTCGTCGTCGGGGTCGTACTGGTCGCGCACGCGCTCGACCTCCGCCGCGTAGCGTTCTCTCGTCTCCGCGTCGTCGACGGGTTCGAGATCGTTCGCATCGACCTCGACAGCCGCTGTCGTTCCCGATCCGCGCTGTCGCATAATCGTCGTCGAGATCTGTTTGCGACAGACCGCAGAGCCGTCTGGCGTCGCATAGATCATATCCACCAGCCCGCGATCGGTGTACGTGCGTTCGACGAGCCAGCAGCGAACGGTGTCATCTCCGTCGGGTTCGTCGGCGTCGCTCATAGCCGCCGCTCGGCGCGGCAGCGGTTTGTAGCTACCGCCTCGGGGGCGTCGCGGGCGGCACCATCGCGTCACCCTCAAGCCGATTCGTCCGTTAGAGTCGGCTAATGCAGCACAGCGAACTCCGCGAGCGAGCCGCGGAGTTACCCACCGATCCCGGCGTCTATCAGTTCCTCGACGGCGACGACGTGGTGTACGTCGGCAAGGCGGTCGACATCCGGGATCGGGTGCGTTCGTACGCGGAGCCGCGGAGCGAGCGCATCCGACAGATGATCGAGCGTGCCGACTCGATCGACGTCGCCGTCACCGACACCGAGACGCAGGCGCTGCTGCTCGAAGCGAATCTGATCAAACGCCACCAGCCGCGGTACAACGTCCGGCTGAAGGACGACAAGTCCTATCCGCTGGTGCAACTGACCGATCACCCGATTCCGCGGATCGAAGTCACTCGCGACCCCGACCCCGGCGCGACGGTCTTCGGCCCGTTCACCGACAAGGGGCGAGTCGATACCGTGGTCAAGGCCCTCCGGGAAACGTACGGCCTCCGGGGCTGCTCTGACCACAAGTACGCGAATCGAGACCGCCCCTGTCTCGACTACGAGATGGGGCTGTGCACGGCTCCGTGTACCGGAGAGGTCGCTCCCGACGCGTACCGCGAGGACGTCGAATCAGTCGTCCGGTTTTTTGAGGGCGAGACCGGCGTGCTCGCCGACCCTCTCCGGCGGGCGATGGAGGAGGCCGCCGAGTCCGAGCAGTTCGAGCGCGCCGCGAACCTCCGGGACCGCCTCGACGCCATCGAATCGTTCCACGACGCGGGCGAGGAGGCCGTTTCGGACCCAGCGGACCAGCGCGCGGTCGACGTTCTCGGCGTCGCGGTCGAGGGCGACGGCGCGACGGTGGCCCGCCTGCACAGCGAACGTGGCCAGTTGGTCGATCGCTCGCGACATTATCTGGACGCCCCCGAGGGAGGCGAACGCTCAGCGGCGGTGCTCACGGCGTTTCTGACCCAGTACTACGCCGAGCGCGACTTTCCGGACGCGATCCTCTGCTCGGAGCGGCCGGACGACGCCGAGGCCATCGCGTGGCTGAACGCCGAGGGCGTCGACGTCCGCGTTCCCGGTGCGGGGCGGGAGTCGAAGCTCGTCGAGCTGGCGCTCAAGAACGCCCGGAGCGGGCCGGACCGAGGAGACGGACTCGCGAGGCTCGCAGACGCGCTCGGCGTTCCGTCGGTTTCGCGGATCGAAGGCTTCGACGTGAGCCACGCGGGAGGGAAGGCCGTGGTCGGCAGCGACGTCTGCTTCGTCGACGGCACCGCCGAAAAGGCGGACTACCGGCGGAAGCGGCTCGACGACCGCAACGACGACTACGCGAATATGCGCGCGCTCGTTCGCTGGCGGGCCGAGCGCGCCATCGAAGGCCGCGACGACCGGCCCGATCCGGACCTGTTGCTCATCGACGGCGGCGAGGGACAGCTCGGGGCCGCTCGCGACGCGCTCGCGGAGACCGGCTGGGACGTCCCGGTCGTCGCGCTCGCGAAGGACCGAGAGCTCGTCGTGACCCCCGACCGCGTTTACGACTGGGACAGCGACGACCCCGCGCTGCACGTCCTCCAGCGCGTTCGCGACGAGGCGCACCGCTTCGCCGTCCAGTACCACCAAACGATCCGCGACGACGTCCGAACGGTCCTCGATGACGTTCCGGGCGTCGGCGAGAAGACGCGGACCGCCCTGCTGCGGCGCTTCGGGAGCGTCGAGAACGTCCGAAACGCATCCACAGCGGATCTGACCGACGTCCCCGGCGTCGGCGAGCAGACCGCGCGGACGATACGCGAGCGGCTGTGAGCGTCGCGTTCGGGACGGCTATGGCGTCGTCGTCCGCTTCGCTAGGTGAAGGGCGAACAGTCGGCACCCGCGATAACGACGCCCCGACTCCGCAACCCGGCATCGTCACTGGTCGCTTCCCGGACCGACGTGCCGAACAACCGCGACCCGGCCCGGAGTGAGTGTCAGATCACGGGGTTGCTGGCCGCGCCATCCTATATAAACGATCGCCGGGGCCTCGACCGCCGCGAGCCAAATTCTTAATAGTCGTTACCACTCCTCAGAGATATATGGACGATATTTTTGTTGCACGAGTGATGTCATCGCCGGTCCACACCGTCACACCGGAAACGCTGGTCGAGGAGGCCGCACAGAAGATGTTGGACGCGGAGATCGGATCGGTCGCCGTCGTCGACGACGGGCAGCTCGTCGGGATCTTGACGAACACGGATTTCGTGAAGATCGTCGCAGAGCGGAAGCCGAAAGACCGGACGCCAGTCTCGACGTATATGTCCGATACGACGGTCACGACGACCGCGCAGGTCCCGATCGCGCAGGTCGCCGAGTCGATGATCGAGCACGGCATTCACCACGTCCCGGTGGTCGACGACGAGGGAGCCGTCATCGGTATCGTGACGACGACTGATCTCGCGGCGTACGTCTCACAGTTCCAGTCTGCGAGCGTCTGAGCGGTTGAGGGAGGTTACGCGATTTTCTCGTACTGCTCGGACAGCTTCTCCGCGGCGTCGTCGAGGAGGTCACGCTCGTAGTCGTCAAGATCCCATTCGACGACCTCCTCGACGCCGTCAGAGCCCAGTTTGACCGGCACGCCGACGGCCGTGTCGTCGTAGCCGAACTCGCCGTCGAGGACGATCGAACCCGGAAGCACTTCGCCGGTATCGCGGAGGATCGCCTCGACCATATGGGCGACGCCCGTTGCGGGACCCCACTGCGTCGCGCCCTTACGTTCGATGACGTCCATCGCGGATTCTTTGAGATCGCCGAGGATCTCCTCGCGCTCGTCGGCCGAGAATTCGGGGTCCGCGCCGTCGACGCGGACTTTCGAGAAGACGGGGACCTGCGCGTCGCCGTGCTCGCCGAGGATCGTCGCCTCGACGTTTTGCACGGGCGCATCGAAGCGCTGGCTGAGCACGTAGCGGAAGCGCGCGGAGTCGAGTCGACCGCCGAAGCCGATCACGCTGTGACGGTCGCGCTCGCCCGACTCGTAGAGGTGCCGATTCAGCAGATCGACCGGATTCGAGGTCGTCACGGAGACGAAGTCGTCGTTGTACTCGGCGAGTGAGGAGCCGATATCCTCCATAATCGGGGCGTTATCACCCGCGAGGTCGATTCGCGTCTGTCCGGGTTGGCGAGGGATACCCGCGGTGATGACGACGACGTCGGACCCGGCGGTGTCCTCGTAGCTGCCCTGTACGACCTCGGTGTTGGAGTCGTAGGCGATTCCGTGGTTCGCGTCGGCCGCCTGTCCGACGGTCTCGTCTTCCTTGTCGGGGATATCGACGAAGACGAGTTCGTCGACGACGTCTCGGAGCGCGAGGTTGTACCCGGCGGCGGCACCGACGGTTCCGGCTGCGCCGACCACGCTTACTTTCGTCATAGTGAGAGAAAGTTGCCGCCGTGTTCGATTAAACGCTTTGGAGGTACTCGGAACGCTTCGCCCCGTGGCGCGGCCAACTTACAAATCGGGCGATCGCGTACGGTCGACTATGGCCGACGGTGCCAAACCCGAGTGGTGGCTCAGAAACGAGCGGGAACGCGAACGGATGGACCTGCCGTCCTACGAGCCGTCACGGTTCGAGGACGGGACGTACGTCCACGAGACCGTGTCCGAACTCGAAGCGAACCACGGGTGTACGATCCGGTTCATCGGCGTCAACGTCCGATATCCCGACAGCTGGGAGGTCCGGGTGGACGGCGAGCGCGCGTTCACCGTCGAGCGCTCACGCGATGAGAACGGGAACACGAAGTACCACCTCGATGCGGCGGCCTTTCGGAGCCGGGTCGAAGACGCGGTGACGTAGCCCGGGAACAAGGACCACTCAGACCGGAAGATCGAACACCTCGATCGCGTTGTCGGCGAAGACCGCTCGTTGATCCGCCTCGGGTAGGTGACTGAAGAAAGCCCGGATCGATTCGGGGTTGTCGAAGTCGTAGTGCGGATGGTCCGTCGAAAACATAATGCTCTCGGGGCCGACGAGGTCGATCATATCGGCCATATGTGATCGCTTGTTGAACTCGCCGAGCGGCTGGGTGCTGAAGTAGAACTGATCGCGGATGTACTCTTCCGGCATCTTCTCTAAGAGCGGGACTTGGCTTCGCCACGTGCTGTACTCTCGATTGAGCCGCGAGATGAGATACGGCACCCAGCCGATGCCTGATTCCAGAAGCACGAACTCCAGATCCGGGAACTTCGCTGGCGTCCCGTTGGCGATGAGACTCGTCACGACCCACATCATCGCGAACGGGTGACTCAGCGTGTGGATCTCCGGCATCTTCGACATCGTACGATAGAGCCCCGCCATATCCCACATATGCCCGGTGGCCGTCGTGTGGAAAACGACCGGGAGCCCGTGATCCTCGGCGGCCGCCCAGATCGGATCGTACCGCGACTCGCCGAGTCCGCGCTCCTGACCCCCGGGGTGGATGAACACGCCGACGAGCTGGTCGTGATCGCCGAGGCGGTCGATCTCGGCCGCCGCGGCTTCCGGATCGCGGGTCTGGACGGCGATCAGCCCGAAGTAGTCGTCGCTGGCGTCCATAAACTCCTCGACCAACACGTCGTTCGCGGCCGGCATCTGCTGGACGATCTGTTCGGTATCCGGGTAGACGTCCCACATCGGTTGCATATTGATGATGGGGTAATCGACGCCGAACCCCTCCCGGAGCGGTTCGTCGATGTACGCTTCCGTATCGGTCACGTCGCTGGAGACGTCGTCGCGGCCGCCGAAGACGCTGAGCGTGTCGGGCACCTCGCTGTGGCTCCCTGTCGAGGGGAAGCCGTACCCGCCAGTCCCCTTGTTGGGATCGAGCAGGTGGCTGTAGGGCATCTCCATCTTCGCGGCCACTTTCTCCGCGATGTCGGGGTGATGTTCGGGGACGTGAACGTCGGTATCGACGACGAGGAGATCCTGCATCGGCGACTCTTCGGAGGAAGTGGGTGTTGTTCCCATATCCCGTGATCCGAGCGCCGAATAATAAGTGTTCAGCCACTGCCAGATGGCGCGGGGCGGTCGGGTGCGACGTGCTCACACGGTGACATAGATTGATCCGTCCTCCACGTCGACGTCGTGAGAGATGAGCCGCACTCCGGGCTTCGAGTGGCATTCGCCGGTCACGAGGTCGAACTCCCACCCGTGCCACGGGCAGGCCACGATTTCGCCCTCGCGGACGTACTCAGTCTTCGTCTCCATCGTGTCGCGGTCGAACTCGGCTTCCAAGAGTCCGGAGGTGGGGCCTTCACAGACCGGCCCGCTCTGATGGGCACACCAGTTCGTGTACGCGTAGTACTCTCCGTCGATGTTGTACACGCCGATCTCTTTCCCTTCGAGTTCGACGACTAGGTGTTCGCCAGGCCCCAGTTCGTCCGCGTCGATAACGGAGTGTGTCGCCATAGCCGTACACTCGGTGAGACTGACATAATTGTTTGGCATTTGTTGACAGCTGGCGACGGACGGCGGCGACGACTCCGATCAGTCGTATGAGAATAGCGCCGGATACGAAATGAGCGGAAACGGAACGAAGAGCGCGACGGGACTCCCGAGAGCGTCAGCGATCGGGAGTACGTCGTGCGAGTGAGGCCGAAGGTCGAACGAGTGCGACGGGATTCGAACCACGGTCGCTCACTCCGTTCGCTCCCTGATTCGAATCCCGCGCGCCGGTTCGCTCGTCGCTACGCTCCTCGCTGTACGGGCGCGACGGGATTCGAACCCGCGACCATCGGATTAGAAGTCCGACGCTCTGTCCGACTGAGCTACGCGCCCTCGGATGAGTCAATTCAGTCGCGGGTAAAAAGGAATGCGGGTTTGGGGTCGTCTTGGGCGTCGGCAGCGTGGAATCCGATGGTGACCGATCGGAACGGAGACCACCGAGCGCAACGCGTAAGGCCGGGTGCCGTGAACCGTCGCGTAATGAAGGTCATCGGCACCGTCGGACTCCCCGGCAGCGGCAAGGGCGAGGCCGCCGCCGTCGCCCGCGAGAGCGGCGTTCCGGTCGTCACGATGGGCGACGTGATCCGGCAGGCGTGTCGGGATCGCGGCCTCGATCCCGCGGAGCACCACGGCGAAATGGCGCGGACGCTCCGCGAGGAGGGCGGCCCCGCCGCAATCGCCGAGCGGTCGCTCCCGCTGATCGAATCGGAGCTGGAGGACAGCGATGTCGTCCTCGTCGACGGTCTCCGCTCAGACGTCGAACTCGATCGCTTCCGCGAGGCGTTCGGGGATGACTTCCTGCTCGTCAGCGTCGAAGCACCGTTCGAGACCCGCGCGGAGCGACTCCTCGAACGCGACCGTGACGAAAGCGACGTCGACAGGGAGGCACTTCGAGCGCGCGAGGAGCGCGAGCTCGGGTTCGGGATGGGCGAGGTGATGGACGACGCCGACGTCGTCGTGGACAACACCGACACGCTCGAAGCCTTCCGCGAGCGCGTCCGAGCGATCCTCGCGGGCGACCTCGCGAGTCTCGCGGACGACGAGTTCGTACAGGTCGCTAGTGACACAGCGAATCAATCCAGTCCAGCCGTCGACGCCGGTGACTCGCGATGATCTACCACATCGAGGCGCGGATCGTCGCACCGGTGCGCGATACCGAAGTCACAGACCGCGTCGAAGACGCCGTCAGAACGCTCTTTCCGAACGTCGAATTCGAGCATCGGCCGGGCGAACTCGTCGGCGAGACGCACTCGCTGGAGCGCTTCTCGGAGCGACTGCACGATCAGGCAATCCTCGAAACCGCCCGGACGGAGTTCTTCAAACGCGCCGACGACGAGGGCTTTTCGTTCGCGCTGAAGAAGCAGGCGGCGTTCAAAGGCGTCATCAACTTCGCCGTCGGCAACCCCGACGAACTCGGCGACATTCAGGTGCACGTCACCGTCTCCGAGCCCGACGTCGAGACGTACATCGATCACGTCGCGCCGCCGACGGAGGAGGGGCGACCGGTCGACCCCGACGAGCGCGAGTGAGCGCGAGTGAGCGCGGGCCCTGGCCGAACAGGGCGGCGAGTGAGATCGGGGCGGCGGGTGAGATCGGGGCGGCGAGTGAGAGCGGGATGGCGAGTCAGATCGGCACGAGGAGCACGGCCAGCGCGGCGGCGATAAAGACGATTTTCAGCGCCGTGTTGACCGCGATCACTTTCGAGCCGAACGCTGGGCCCCAGATCCCGTACTGGAACGGGATCGAACGCTTGAACGTCGAGACTGCAAACGAGATGATCCCGCCGAGCAGCATCGTCGCCACGGCGGTCCGCGGCGTGAACGTCGAACCGATCATCGGCGCGATCGTCGCCGCCCCGGCGGTCGTGTCGAACGCGAACACCGCTATCACCGGCAGCGACGCCCCCGGAAGCCCGAGCAGCGCCGTCAGCGGTTCGGCGGCCGCGGTGACTGATTCGAGGTCCTGCGTCCGAACGAGGAGCGTGACGAGCACGTAGACGACCGCGAGCCGTGGGACGATTCGGCGCAGCTTCGGCCAGGTCTTCGCCGCGGCGGTTTCGAGGACTTCACGCGGGGATTCGTGGTCGTCGCTCGCGGCGTCTGCGGCGGCCGACGGAGTGGCGTCCGCGACGCCCCCGTCCGGGGTGGTCGCCGCCGTCTGTTCGCCTGCTTCTGCGGCTGCCCGCCCTCCTGCGTCGCTGTCGCGGCCCGCGAGCAGGACGGCACCGGCGACGACGCCGGCGACCGTGATCCCCAGCGCGATGAGTGCGCGCGCGCCGACGTAGAGCAGGCCGACCTCCAGCCCGAGAATCGGGATCAACACCGGCGCGTAGAACGTGAAGATGTGCTGGACGAATCCGAAGAACGTGTTCATCGTCACGGCGATGAGCGTCTCCGTGTCGTCCAAGCGGCCGGACTCGCGGAAGTCCGCGAGCATTCCGTAGCCCGCCGTCGTCGACGCCGCGGTCGTGACGATCGCGGTACCGACCTCGTCGGGGAGGTTCGCCGGGCGGGTGAGGTACTTCGAGACCGTCGCGATCCGCTCGACGATCCCGAAGCCGACGGCGACGTTCGCGAGGAACACGCCGACAGAGATGAACACAGCAATACGGACGACTCGGGGCGCGACCTCTACGAGGACGGGCCAGACCGCGTCAACGACTGCCCCCGGTAGCATAGGCTCCACTCCGTACGGAAGTGACTAATCGGCGTCGGTTCGGGAGACCGCCACTGTCGTTTCACCGCAGCAGTTAGAAAATCAGCATTCACAGCAGCAGTTGCACCGTCGCGAACAGGACCACTACACCCAGAACGTCGCAGGTGTTGGTGACGACCGGAATCACGACGTCGTCGGGGTCGAGACTGAACCGATAGGCGACGTAGGTCGCGGTGAACGTCACGGCGATGACGAGGGTAGCGAGCGCGATGCCGGAGGTGACGGCGATGGTGAAGACGATGCGCAGCGGTAACTGCACCCCGCCGATGAGCGCGGTGAGCCCCCACGCGCCGACGCCCACGACGGGAAATATCGAGAGGGCGAGCGCGAACGTGGCGACGGCGTTGCCGACGAGGTGTTCGTCGTCGGGATCGAAGGAGAGCGTCCCGAGGTGAAACGACGTCGAGAGCCGCGCTGCGAGGATGCTCCCGAGATTCCCCGCCGTGCCGATCGTCACCGGCACGAGGGCCAAAAGCGTCGGGTACTGGAGCAGTTGCGCCTCGAACCGTCCGAGTACCAGTCCGCTCCCGAGTTCGACGAGCGTGAGGACGAGCAGCACCGGGAGCATCGCGCGCGTGATCGCGCGGACAGTCCACTCGGTCGGCACTTAGAGCACCCCCGAGAGCGACAGGACGAGCCGCACCGCGACGAGCAGAAACAACATTCCGAAGAGGTCCCCGGTCGTCGTCACCAGCGGTCCGACGAGCGTGTCGGGATCCCGCCCGCGGCGGTAGCCAGCGAAGACCGCAGTGACGACGACACCCGCGAGCGCGACGCCCGAGAGGAGCCCGGAGACGAGCGCGATGGAGACGAGCACGGGCAGCGGCGCGACGACGGCGTCGAGAACCGTGAGCACCGCGAAGGAGGCGACGGCCGCGAACACCGACGCCAACAGGCCGTTCGCGAGCGCCGCCGCGACCGCCGATCGGAGGCGTTCGTCGCCGCCGCGGATCCGCGGTTCGACGAGCCCCTGGTGGAGCGCCGTCGAGATACGCGCACCGAGCGAGCCGTAGACGTTACCGCGGGTCGCAAGCAGCGCCGGCACGAGCACTAAGAGCCCGGGAACCGCTCGCAACTCCGCGCGCATTCCGCTGAGAATCACGCCGGCGAAGAGCCCGCCGACGAGGCTCGCGGCGAGGGCTGGGAGCGCCTCGCGATAGGCATCGCGAGCGACGTCCCGGACAGTCATACGATGACGGACGACCGGAGGGGTGAAAAATCGGACGTGTCGCGGTCAATTTGGGATATCGCGATCGGGTCGAAGGTCGATAGGCGATCCGAACGAGTCGGGATTGATTATCCGAACGGTCCGAGGCCACCACCGCCGCCGCCGAGACCGCCCATCCCGCCGCCACCGCCGCCTTGGTTCTGGAGCTTCTTCATCATCCGTTGCATATCTCCGTCGCCCATCCCTTGGAACTGCTGGATGGTCTGCTCCATCATCTTGTGCTGTTCGAGCAGTTCGCGGACGGTCTCCTCGTCCGTGCCGGAGCCGCGGGCGATCCGACGGGTGCGAGAGGCCCCGATCGAGCGGGGGTTCTCCAGTTCGTCCTCCGTCATCGAGTCCATAATGACGTCGAAGGCGCGCATCCGGTCCTGCGTGACGTCCATCGCGTCCTCGGGAAGCTGATCTTTGAAGCCGCCGCCCAGTCCCGGAATCATATCGAGGACCTGATCGAGCGGCCCCATCCGGTTCATCGCCTCCATCTGCTTTTGCATGTCCTTGAGGGTGAACGACCCCTCCATAATGTCCTCGGGGTCCCAGTCGTCCTCCTCCTCTTGGGTCTCCGCCATCGCGCGCTCGACGCGCTCGGAGAGCTGTTTGAGGTCGCCCATCCCGAGGAGCCGAGAGATGAAGCCGTTCGGCTCGAAGCGCTCGATGTCTTGGACGGTCTCGCCGGTGCCCAAAAAGGCGATCGAGGAGCCAGTCTCGTTGACGGCGGTGAGCGCACCGCCGCCCTTCGCCGTCCCGTCGAGTTTGGTGACGACGACGCCGCCGATGCCGATCGAATCGTCGAACTCGCGGGCCTGCTCTTTCGCGCCCTGTCCGATCGCGGCGTCCAGTACCAGCAGCGAGCGGTCGGGGTCGACGACCGATTCGATCTCCTCGATCTCGGCGATGAGGTCGTCTTCGAGCGCGTGGCGACCGGCGGTATCGACGATATGGACGTCGGCGTCCTCGGTCGCTTCGAGGCCCTCGCGGGCGATTGTAACGGGATCAGACTCGTCGGGGTCGCCGTAGAAATCGACTTCGGCGCGCTCGCACATCTGCTTGGCCTGGTCGTACGCGCCGGGGCGGAACGTGTCGGTCTGGATGACTGCTGGGCGGAGGCCCTTCTTCGAGAACCACCACGCCATCTTCGCGGCACTCGTGGTCTTCCCCGAGCCCTGTAGCCCGGCGAGGAGAATCGTCTGGGACTCCAGCGGAATATCGGTCGATTCGCCGACGAGGGCGACGAGCTCCTCGTAGACGATCTTGAGGACGTGATCTCGCGCTGACGTGCCCGCGGGCGGTTCCTCCTCAGTCGCGCGCTCTTTGATCGACGAGGAGAGGTCCATCACGAGCGAGACCTCGACGTCGGCGGAGAGCAGCGAGCGCTGGATCTCCTTGACGATCTCCTCGACGTCTTCCTCGTCGAGGCGGGACTTCCCCTGCAGCTTATCGAGACTGCCGCGGAGGGAACTCCCAAGATTATCGAGTACCATTACCCCTCTCTACGCCACCACGCGGGTAAAGGCTTTTTCTGCGGCGGCGGTGCGGATCCGCCGACGGAGAATTCAAAGAGGTCCCTACTCGCCGCCGACCAACCGCTCGACCATCCGCTCGGGGTCGAACCGTTCGATGTCGTCGTAGCCCTGCCCGACGCCCAGAAAGAGGATCGGTTTGCCCGTGACGTACGCGATCGAGATCGCCGCGCCGCCGTTGGAGTCGGCGTCGGCCTTCGTGAGTACCGTGCCGTCGATCTCGGCTGCGTCGTTGAACGTCTTCGCGCGCTCGACGGCGTCTTGGCCCGCGACGGCCTCGTCGACGAAGAGCGTCATATCGGGGTCGACGACGCGGTCGATCTTTTCGAGTTGGGCCATCAGGTCGTTCGAGGTGTGGAGCCGTCCGGCGGTGTCGCCGAGGACGACGTCGATGTCGTGCGCTTCGGCGTATTCGACGGCGTCGTACAGCACGGCCGCGGGGTCGCCACCCTGCTCGTGGGAGATGAGTTTCGTATCGAGGTTCTCCGCGTGCTTTTGGATCTGCTCGTTCGCCCCTGCGCGGTAGGTGTCGCCGTTCGCCATCACGACTGACAGGCCCTGCTGCTCGAAGTACCGGGCCATCTTCGCGATGCTGGTCGTCTTCCCGACGCCGTTAACCCCAGTGAAGATGATCGTCACCGGCTTTTCGGCCTCGGCGACGCGCCCGTCGAAGTCGAACTGGCCGACGCTGATGACCTCGTACAGCGCGTCGTGCAGCGCCGTCTCCACGAGTTCGGCCGTGGTTTCGACCTGCGCGCGCGTCTCGCCGATCATCTTCTCGCGGACGGTCTCGAGGATCTCTTCTGCGACGTTCATCTCCACGTCGCTCTCTAAGAGCGCCATCTCGAGCTGCCAGAGCGGGTCCTCGAGGTCCTCCTCCTCGATGATGACTTTCCCCGTGGCGAACGCCGCGGCGCGCTTGAGCCGACCGGGACCCGAGTCCTCCTCGTCGGCCTCTTGGAGCGCTGCCTCGGCCTCCTCGGAGGCGAGCGCGGTCGCGTCCTCGTCAGTGGCAGTGGTGTCGTCGCCGACAGCGGATGTATCGTCGCCGACAACAGATGTGTCGACGTCGGCCGCGGGCGTTTCCGATGCATCGCTCGCGTCAGTATCGACGCGAGCGGCCGCTACCGCGTCGCCGTCGACGTCCTCGGCATCGACCGCGGCGTCGTCACCAGCGGCCTCGGCTGCGGCGTCAGCGCCGTCAGCCTCGACCGGTTCCTTCTCCGCCGCCGTCTCCTCGACGTCCTCCCGGAAGCTGTCGAGTTTCTTTTTCAGTCCGTCAAACATTGGTGTCGGTCCGCGAATCGAGTACTGGGAGCGACGTTATTCGTCGTCGCCTTCGTCCTGCATCTGCTGCATCTGCTGCATCTGCTGCTGTTGCATCTGCTGTTGCATCTGTTGGGCCTGCTGTTCGAGTTGGGAGCTCTCGCCTTCCAGATCGTCGATCTCTTCGCGGACCTCGGCGATGCGGTCGTCGAGCGCGTCCTGCTTCGCGTTCAGCGCGTCGATCGCGTCGCCGGCCGACTGCTCGGCCGCGAAGTCGGCACCGAGGCCGACGATGACCTCGTCGATGTCCTGAATCTCCGCGCGGAGGTACGCGCCGCCGCCGAGGGGGACTTGGACGGTAGAACCGGAATCGAGCGTTTCGATCGCCTCGATCGCCTCGTCGATTTCGGTCTGTTCGGTTTCGAGGTCGTCGACGTCGGCTTCGAGCGCTTCGATCTCCTCGTCGATCGCCTGCAGTTCCTGGGAGAGCTGCTGGAGCTGCTGTTGTCCGCCGCCACCACCACCCATCATGCTGCGGACACCTCCTTGATCTCGTCCATCTCGATTTGCGTTCGCTTCAGACCGTGCTGGCTGCCGATGTTCGCGTACACCCGATCGCGGGCGACGTTCTCGTTCGGTGCCTCGACGGTGGTTGTGAACTCGCTGAACCCATCGCGGCTCTGGAACCGGCCGCTCACCGTAAATTCACTCATGGCCGTTGTTTCCCGATCGAACGGGAAGTATCTTCCTACTCGGGATCCCGAGAACCGGCGATTCGCGGCGTGAGAACGGTTCTCGGGGATCGGCGACTGAGAGACGAACCCGCCGCTGAGAGTGTCGTGAGAACGGGAAACCAACGAATCACGAGAACAGGAGCCTACCTAATCGCGAGAGCCGGAAACCGACTAGTCGAGGTAGCCGAGGGCGTCCTCGACCCGGCTCAGTTCGGGACCGGTGGTGTCCTCGCCGGCGACGTAGCTCGTTTCGTTGGCGACGAGGCCGGACCCGACCAGCGGCGCGCCGTAATTGACGGTGCCGATGTCCGCGCGAACGTCGAGGTGGGCTTCGAGCGCTTCGAGTTCGGGTTCGCGGGATTTCGGGTGGCAGAGCGCGCCCTCGTTGGTCGCGACCGCGGCGGTCCCGACCGTCTGGACGTCGGCGAGTTCGCCGCGTTCGACGGGGACGCCGAGCGTCGATTCCACGGCCTCGACGGCCTCGTCGGAGAGTTCGGGGTGGACGTACGCCCCGTAGTCGTTCGCGAGGACGACGTTGCCGGCGGCGTTGATCCGACCCGGAAGTTCGGCCACGGGGCGGTCGGCCGCCTCCTCGATAGTCTCCTTTTCCCGCTCGGTCGCGCGGCTAGTGACGAGAATCCCGTTCTCGTTGCCGGTCGCGAGCGCGCCGACAGTTCCGGAGCCGCCGACGGTGGTGGCGACCGCCGGGACCGAAAGCTCCTCGGCCATCGCGTCGACGACGTCGGCTTCGGCGTCCGAGCGGACGATCAGAACGTGATCCGTCGCGCGGGCGAACACGCCGACGTACGGCGACCCGGCGAAGGATGCACGGAGCACGTTATTCGGCCGGCTCCGCCTCGACGATGGACTCGCCGTCCTCGTCGAACCGGGCGGCGCGCACGCGGAGCTTGCTCGGCGGCTTCTGCTTGCCGCGTGCCCACACGGTCTCGTTGAGCGACGTGTCCAGACGGACGGCATCCTCGTCAACCGAGAACTGTTTTGCCAGGTGCGTGCGGATCAGAGACATCGCGCGACCGGCGCGCTCGTGGCCGGGAACGGCCTTGATGTCTCGAAGCGGTACGGTGACGACTCGCTCTTCGAAGTCGCTGGCGCTCATCGTTATTCGTCCGTGTCACTCCGCCGCCAGTTGCGACGCTTGGGGTTTCGCGTGACTTCCATATCCGTCTTCATCATCACCCAAGCCGGAACGCGCGTGTTCTGGCGCTCCAGTTTGGCCAGGCGCTTCTTTTTGGCCTTCGACTTCTTGCTCATAGTGCTCCTCTCTACCTCGGGACCGCATAAAATCTTGTTCCTTCGGCTCCGCTAGCCTTGCGATCGGGTCAGGAGGCATCTGCACCCGCGGCTCGGGGGACTAGATCGAGACCGACGGACCGGAGACCGGAGTCACACGGCAAGCTGGCGACCTGCGTCTCCTACAGCGGGACCGACGCCACCGTCTCGTACGCTGGCCCCTCGGCGGTCAGCGTGCTCTCTTTCAACCGGATCTCCTTGACCTCGACCGCGCCGATATCGGGATCGGTCTCGCGGACGGCCCGCTGGACGACATCCTTCCCGCGGGCGTCGTCCATCCGCGCGATCGTGAGGTGCGGCGTGAACTCGTGGTCGTCGGCCTCGAAGCCGAGCGCGGTCAGTTCGTTCTCGACGGCCTCGTGCAGGCGCGTCGTCTCAGCCGCGCCGTCGCCGTCGCGGACGCCTGCCCACAGGACGCTGATGTAGTCGAGCGCGGGAAAGACGCCGAGGCCGCCGACGCGGAGTTCGAACGGATCGACGTCGGCCTCGTCGACGGCGCGGGCCAGCGCGGCCTCGACGTCGTCGAGGCGGTCGGGATCGGTGTCGCCGAGGAAAAACAGCGTCAGGTGCGCCTGCTCCGGGTCGACGAAGCGCAGCCCCTCGGCGTCGGAAACGCGCTCTTGTACGTCGGCAACGGCGTCGGCGAGGCGGTCCGGGAGGTCGATGCTGACGAAGAGTCGCATAGGCGGTTGTACGCGCGCGTGGACCAAGAAATTCGCGCCCGCCACGCGGTACGACGGTCGTGACAAACAGATATCGTCCCAGTGACAAACAGATATCGTCCCGGTGACGCAGTGCTTAACCGTCCTCACGCCCAATCCGGCGGTATGACAGACGGCGAGCGAGACGATCACGAGTTCTCCTCGGGGCAGGGCTTCTCCGAGGACTACGAGGAGTTCACACTCGACCCGCCGGAGCTGAAGGTCGATCCGACGAAGGTCGATCCCGTCGATACGCGTGTCCTCACCGACGAACTGGACCAGCGGAACATCGCCACCGACGAAGTCGACGTCGAACAGCTCGTCGACGTCGGGCTCTCGTACATGCAGATAAACCGCTTCGAGGAGGCCACCGAGACGTTCGAGCGCGCCGCGCGCTTCGCCGACGAGGACTCCATCGAAGCCCAAGAAGCGCGGGTGAACAAGGGCGCGGCGCACGCCGAACTGGAGGAGTGGGACGAGGCGATCGGCTCCTACCGGGAGGCGCTCCGCATCGACGACGACTCCGAGCACGCCGCGTCGGCGGAGACGAACCTCGCGTACGCCCTCTGGAACGCCGGCGAGATCGAGGCCGCGCTGCATCACGCCGAGCGCGCAGTCGAGATCGACCCGCGATTCCCGCAGGCGTGGTACAACCGCGGGTTCTTCCTGAGCGAGCGCGGCCTGAATGAAGAGGCCGTCAACGCCTTCGACAACGCGATTCGGCTGGGAATGCGCACCGCCGACGTTCTCGAAGAGAAGGCCGCCGCGCTGGAAGAACTCGGCGAGGACGAACAGGCCGAGGAGGTCCAACAGCAGGCCGAGGAACTGCGGCAGGAACGTGAGCAGGAACTGCTGAATCAACAGGGGCAGCAGTCCCAGCAACAGCAGCGTCGGTGAGTCGCTGATGCTGCTCCGCGAGCGACAGACGACCGACGGCCTGCTCGTCTCCGTCTGTGACCCCGACTGCCTCGGCGAGACGTACGTCGAGGGCGAGGTCGAACTCGACGTGACCGAGGCGTTCTACGGCGGCGAAGAGGCCGAAGAAGTCGACGCCGACGCCGTCGTCGACAGCCTCACCCGCGCCAGCGTCGCCAACCTCGTGGGCGAACGCGCCGTCTCCGTCGCCGTCGACGCGGGCCTCGTCGACGAGGAGCGCGTGCTCTCCGTCGACGGGACGCTGCACGCCCAACTTCTTTGGATATAGAAACCACCCCCACCTTTTTCCAGCGGTGGGTTTCCTCGCTCACTGCGTTCGCTGCGGGAACCCACCGTGCAAAAACCTGGAGGGAAAAAGGCCGCTCGCTCGGCCTTCGGCCTCGCTCGCGGTAGAATACCCTAGACACAGCGGGTAAGTCGGTGATTCTTCGGCGGTGGTTTCACAGATCGAGACGACGGAGTGGCTGAAAAATAGCCGATGCTGCAGAACAAGGAAACGCTACCGGGAGCAAACCCTTTGACTGCGGGTTGACTGGGTTGTCATCGCTGCCTAGCTTGACGTCCAGTGGCGCGTAGTGACCGACCTCAATGGTCGCTTCAGCGGTGTCGGTGCCCGAGCCGCCGCTACAATCAATGCTGCTGTGAATACAGAAATTGTTTGGAACTTTTTTATTTAACGATCCACAAAGTCAGATATTGTGGTTTCTCCTGTTGATTGCACATCTTCCAATAGATCCCACTTCAATTTCAACAATTCCTCCTTGAGATCATCTCCCATTCGGTCTTTCGCCATTTTCTCTTCTAACTCAGCTTCTAATTTCTCACCGTCAGAAGTCGCGCTAGATTTAATTCTGTACCCGTCTTTCAGAAGATCACCTCTATCTTCTTCCAAGACGACCACATTACATTCCTTCCCATAGGAAATGAAATTCTGATATAATGTTTGTTTCTCTTGATCTAGATAATTGTTGAGTTCGACGTCCTGTTTGGCGAATAGATTCTCCCAATCCTCGTAAGTAAACGTCTCATTCCCTTTTGAGTGATACCTCGTGACCAGCACAAATGCCATATGCTTCAATTTGAGATACTTACTGGACGAGAATGTGAACGCCAAGTAATCCTGCTTCGGTACTCGGTTCGCTAATGTGTCAATAATATAGGTTTCCAGTTCATCTTCTGTGTGACCTTTGAATGGAGCAGTCTTGTGTTCTTTTATTGGAAAGTAGTAGATACTACACCGAACTCCGTGATCGGCCAGATCCCACACACAGAAGCTCAGTTCCTTTCGCTCACCAGCTGCCTTTAGTCTATCTTGGGGTGTATGCTGTGATGAAATAACGTAATCAATCGCATCGACGTTTGTGCTCAGAACATTGGCGAGATACTCATTGGTGTCCAGATCATCATCACCGCCACCCTCGACGAACTCCTTGCGTCGTTTGAACTTCTCTAACTTCTCATCTGTTCCACTGGCCAACGTTCGCTCATATTCGACCAAGACAGCGACGCCAGCTTCTGGATGTGCGATCAGTATATCGACATTCCTTTTGTTTTTATGAATGAACGGCTCGGTCCGTATGTATCGGTACCCTGTCTCGCTTCGGTTTCTGAATCCAGAGACAATGACGTTGAAGTTGTTCAACTCACTCTTATCATCGAGCAATTGATTCGTGATGTCATCTTGGTGCCTCTCAAAAATCTCTTCACGTAGCTCGGGCTCGCGCTCTGAGAGCCGGTCTTCGAAACGCTGTCTTTTTTCTTCTGTCAGCGTCTCAATCCGGGACTCGACTCGGTCTTCGTTCATACTTCAGCGATCTGAATCGACGTTTTGGGATCAACCTGCTCTACAATAAATCGGTAGAAGCGAATGAGAGAGTCAAACCCGGACTCGTACCGGGGAAGAATGGTCATCGTTTCACCATCTGTCGCTACAGATATCATACCACCATTCTGCTCGTCCATAATACGGCCGCTGAGCAACAGACTTCCTGGTGCGGCTTGATATGAATATGGATAAAAGTCATCTTGCTTCATCGCTGATACAAGATTGTCGACGTCCTCGTAATCTAGTGAGTCCGGTATCTTCATTTCAAGGGGCCGTTCCTCAATCTCGTCGATTCCTTCCTGTGTACTGACCTTCAGTTCGGATGATTGTACAGTCTCGCTGAGTGGGTGTGATTTCTCAAGAGCGAGTTCAACCACCTCTTCATATAGGAAGTGAGTATCTCCCTCCGTCAATACGAACTCGCCGTCGTTGCTGAAATGAAACTGACCTTTCGATGGTAAATCGAATCGAAGTTGTGTAGGTGCGATCCCATACTCCATCTTCCATTCCTCAAGCACATGCTCTGCATCCTCGCTGTCGTGACTCCCACTCCGCTTATAGCCGGGTCTTCTCTCTCCCTTGTGTTCCTCCTTTCCGAACGTGTCGTAATCGAATCCAGTGAGTCGGATCCCCTCCTTATCAAGTATCCGTTCGCGGAGCTCGGATGTCTCCCCAGGTCGAATCCATAGCGTATACAGGTCCTCTGTTTTCTTTATCATCCTGTGAGCTGAACGCCGGAAGTCATCGTATGAGTTTAGCGTGAAGATGATTGGGGATTCTGTCCCGGGATGCTGATACAGGTACAAGTAAACGTGGAACTTCTTGTTGTGTCGCTTGTGGGTTGTATATAGTTGATAGAAATCTCCTTGCTCTGTTATATCGAAGTATCCACGCGTGATTTCCAGGAGTTTTTCCCATATGAGGCCTGTAGAGAGACAGATGATTCTGAACCGCCCCCTTTCGTCCTCATCGAGTCTCGCCTTGGCTTCTGGAAGGAGATCGTCTAGAGTCGACGCGGATAGTTCGTTTTCAGAAGCCATAGTTGGACGGAGTGTACACTGCTTTCTAGAACCTATGAGCTTACCGTTTATATCATTATCTCAAACATCCAGAAAAATGGTGCCAAGCGATGAATTCTGCGAATCACCATCGGCCTTCGACATCGAGGACATAAGCTCCCAATGAGCAGACCATCATCGAAACCGCCACCAGAATGATTGGCATAGACCTGCTCGCCTTTATTCAAAAATTCAAGCCAAGTGACGCTACTCACCTCACCATCTTTGCTGTTAGTAAAGCCAAGAGACTGCCGACTATTTTCCGAGATACACGTTTTCATAGCTGAGTACACCCCTTCGCGCAGAAATAAATCCAAAAAAAAAGATCGCTGCATACATTCTCTGAATGTGTCACGCCAACCGTGTCAACATTACTGACTCCAACAGAGCCAAACGCTACCATAATTCATCATCCACTCTCTGACGGCACAACCCCGTAACCGCTACCAGTTTCATTCTCCCCGCCAGACCGAAGCCGTGTTAGTGCTCCGGCCACTATCGGATCCCAATGAGAACGCAGGAATCGCACCCGATCGACGTCGACGCCATCCGCGAGGACTTTCCGATCCTCGACCGGCAGGTCGGCGGCGACATCGAGACGCCGGGCGAGGGCCCCGACGACACCCGTCCGCTGGTCTACCTCGACAACGCCGCGACGACGCAGACGCCGAAATCCGTCGTCCAATCCATCGTCGACTACTACTACGGCTACAACTCCAACGTCCACCGCGGCATCCACCATCTGAGTCAAGAGGCCTCCGTGGCATACGAGAACGCCCACGATCGCGTCGCGGAGTTCATCGGCGCGGAAGGGAGAGAGGAGGTCATATTCACGAAGAACACGACCGAGTCGCTGAACCTCGTCGCCTACGCGTGGGGACTCGCCGAGTTGGACCCGGGCGACACCGTCGTCCTGACAGAGATGGAACACCACGCCTCGCTCGTTACGTGGCAACAGATCGCCAAGAAGACGGGCGCGAGCGTCGAGTACATCCGCGTCGACGAGGACGGGCGACTGGATATGGATCACGCGGCCGACCTGATCGACGAGGATACCGCGATGGTCTCGGCCGTTCACGTCTCGAACACGCTCGGGACCGTGGTACCGGTCTCGGATCTCGCGGATCTGGCGCACGAGCACGACGCCTACATCTTCGTCGACGGCGCGCAGTCGGTGCCGACGCGGCCGGTGGACGTCGGCGAGATCGACGCCGACTTCCTCGCCTTTTCGGGGCACAAGATGCTCGGCCCGACCGGGATCGGCGTCCTCTACGGGAAAGAGCACATTCTGGAGTCGATGCAGCCGTACCTCTACGGCGGCGAGATGATCAGAAGCGTCACCTACGAGGACTCCACGTGGGAGGATCTCCCATGGAAGTTCGAGGCCGGCACGCCCGTCATCGCCCAGGGAATAGCGCTGCACGCCGCGATCGACTACCTCGACGAGATCGGAATGGACCGCGTGCAGGCACACGAGGAACTGCTCGCCGAATACGCCTACGACCAACTGACGGAGTTCGACGACATCGAGATCTACGGCCCGCCGGGCGACGACCGCGGCGGACTGGTCGCCTTCAACCTCAAGAGCGTCCACGCGCACGACCTCTCCAGCATCCTGAACGACCACGGCGTCGCGATCCGCGCGGGCGACCACTGCACGCAACCGCTGCACGACAAACTCGGCGTGCCCGCCTCGACGCGCGCGTCGTTCTACATCTACAACGAAACGTCCGAAATCGACGCGCTCGTCGACGCTGTCGACGACGCCCGACAGCTGTTCGCCTGAGGGCGCACAGAGCCGGGATTCGAGACCAACCGCACAACCGACTCGACGCCCAACGCGGTCTGACGGCCAAAAGGATTAGTCACGGCCGCGTGATTCTCCGACAGTGATGTCCACAGCCGGCGGATTCTTCCTCGAAACGATTCAGCGGACGGTCAACGAGTTCGCTGCAGGAATACAGCAAGCAGCGCCGAAACTCCTCACCGGAATCGTCTTTCTCCTCTTAGTCTACGTCGGAATCCGACTGGTGACTGGCATCCTCCGCCGGACGCTCACGGCGATCTATCCCGACGAGCAGGGCCTCATCGTCGATCTCAGCGTGGCGGTCGTCGGGATCTTCCTGTGGTTCGGAGCGGCGCTGACGCTGCTGGAAATTCTCGGGATGGGCGAAATCGCCGCGAGTCTCGGCACCGCCGCGGGGTTCGTCGCGCTCGGCGTCTCCTACGCGCTCTCGAATATGATCGCCGATACCGTCGCCGGAGTGTACCTGCTCCGCGACCCCGATTTCAACCCCGGCGACGAGGTGAAATCCGATCCGGTCACGGGCGTCGTGACCGCAATCGAACTCCGGAAGACGCGCTTCCGTGACGAGGAGGGACGGACTGTTGTCGTCGCGAACCGTGACGTCGAGAAGAAGTGGACCCAGTTGGCGACTGACGACGCCGACGAGACGTCGTTCTGAGGACCAACGCGGCACAAATATGTTAACGCATCTCACATCTACTTTATCGTATGAGTCAGCATACGGTAGGTATGCTTTCTGGACTATCTTACGGAAATACCCGGTGGATCGCTGTCCTGCTCGCGCTATTCGTCGTGACGAGCGGCGTCGCAGTCGCACAGTCTGATCAGCCCGATTGGGCCGAATCGACGTTCGAGGAGTTCTCGGGGATGGTTGACGTCTACAACGAGGCGATCACGAGCGTCGATCTCGGAATCGCGGGTGACCAACTGTCCGGCGAGAAAGTGAACCTCGTCGTGAACGACGCCGACGGCGAGAGCGCGACGTTCTCGTTCGAACTCGACAGTCAACTCCGGATGACCGACCTAGATCTGGGCCCCCGCGATGATGCGACGCTCCGAATGTCGACCGATCGCGAGACGGTCAGTGAGATCGTGAACGCTGACAACCCAGCCGTCGAGTTCCGTGATGCGGTCGCGAGCGGCGACGTCACCTTCTCTGGAATCGGAACCACCAACGCCGTGAAGTGGACGGTCATCAACACGGTTGCGGACCTCGGCCGGATGCTCGGCTTGTTCTGATCCGCGCCAGCGACCCCTCAGCGGAACTCTTTTGCGCGAGACTGCCGTATCCCCGCCAACAATGGGAATGGGCTCGGATATGTATCGGCAGCAGATTCTGGATCACTACAAGAACCCGCGGAACAAGGGTGAAATGTCCGATCCGGACTTCTCACACACCGGGGAGAACCCCTCCTGCGGCGATACGATCACGGTGAACGTCAGGCTCGAAGACGACGACGAGACGATCGAGTACGTGACGTTTACCGGCGACGGCTGTGCGATCAGTCAGGCCTCCGCGAGTATGCTCTCCGAGAAGCTCCGCGGGCTGACGCTCTCGGAACTGGACGCGATGGACACCGACGATATCACGGAAATGCTCGGCGTCGACATCTCGCCGATGCGGATCAAGTGCGCCGTGCTCGCCCGGCAGGTCGCTCAAGACGGCGCGAAGATCCACGAGGGCGACATCGAGATCGACGAGACGACGACTGAAGAGAACAACTAATCCCACCCACCTTTTTGCGCCTCGGGTGCGCCTTCGGCGCACCGCTCGGCGCAAAAACCTGGAGGGAAAAAGGCCGCTCGCTCGGCCATCGGCCTCGCTCGCGGTAGGAGATCGTAGAAATTATCGGTTGATTACTTGTCGACCGGATTAATTGCACAGTCAGCTACGACGAATTAGCCGAGGGATCCACGGTTCGTGTTGAAATATTCATAAGTGTACTTCAACCTGCGATCACGAGAAACAGCTGAGAGAATATCTACGAACCGTGCTTTACTATTCCCCTCGGAGTACTCTCTTTACCCAAATACATCAATAATACTCCGGAGCAAATTCCCAAGCGCACCGAGTACTCCTTCGCCCGATTCTTCGCTCGAGGGTGTAGTCACCGTGCTCGTCTGTTCGTCGGTTGACGGGGGAGCTTCCGTGTTCGTAGTCGTTGTCTGTGAAACTGTTGCATCGGCGTTATTGACGGCCTCGGTTATCGCCGCAGAGCCCCCCTCGTCGTCGACAACGAGTAGTTCGATGTCGCGAGAGCCGAGGCCTTGTGTGTCGTAGGTTACCTGTTCGCCTGTCACTACAGTTCCGTTCTCAAAGGTCCAGACGTACTGGGTGATGGTCCCGTCGTCATCTTTAGACGCGCTCGCATCGAGCGTTACCGTCCCGGCCTGGCGGTCGACCGATGAAGTAAACGCCGCGGTCGGCGGTGTATTCGGGACAGAAATATTGATGCCCTTTTCACGCACGTCGGTATTCCCGATGCTATCAGTTACAGTCAATCGGATGGTATAGATTCCGCCACTCGTGTAGGTGTGTGTCTGCGTTGGCCCGTTCGCAGTCGATCCGTCGCCGAATTCCCACCGATAGGAACTGATAGCCCCCTCGGCGTCGGTTGACGCACTGGCATCAAACGAGACGGATTCGCCCGTCTGCGAATCGAATGTGCTCGGGGCAAACGCGGCTTTCGGTGAGGTGTCTTCCACAGTCACTGTCCTCGTCGCTGTATCAGTGTTACCGTTCCCGTCTCGGACTGTCAGCTCGACCGTGTACGTCCCCGGGCTGGTGTAGGTGTGAGTTCGGCTCGCAGTCGAAAGCTGGCCAGTCGTGCTGCCGTCGCCGAACGACCACTCATAGGCTGTGATGCTGCCGAAGAGACTGTATGACTGTCGTGCCGTCAGTGTGATTGGATCGCCGACTTTGACAGTCGTTTCGGTCGACTCGAAGCGCGAAGCGACGAGCTTGACATTTTGTATTTGGCGCAGGTCCTCTTCGAACCCGGGGTCGGTCAGGTTCGTGTTTGAGAGAATCAGTTCCGGTTCAGAGCTGTCGTCGGTCGACTCAGTCGTTGACGTGTCGGTTGATCCGTTGAGAGATGTGTCCTCTAACGACGGTTCGGAGATGCTGGTGATCAGACTATCGTCCACGAGTTCAGTTGAGATGGTATCGCCAGCTCTGACATCAGTAAACTGGCTCGGGGCTTTCCCATCGGCGCTGATGAACACGTCGTATGAGCCCTCTACCCATCGCTCTCCACTCCATGGTGTCACTCCGACAACCTCACCGTCGACGAAGACGGTCGCCCCCGGCTCTGTAGTGCGGACCGTTATCGGTTGTTCGATCTTCGTCAGTCGGGTATCAATGTCGCGTGGTTCGGCCATACGGCGCGTTTCGGGAAGGTATCCCCGCTCGGCCACAGTAACTCGAACCGAGCCGTCTCTCCCCACATCTGTCGGGATCTCTCCTGTCCACGGCGTCGTCCCAACCTGCTCTCTGTCGATAGATACAACGGCCCCATCAACATTCGAGGTGACTGTCACTGTCTCTGTTTGATCCTGCTCGGGTGATTCGATTTTCAGCGGCTCATTGGGCACAAAAATGTACGGCGCGGTTCCATACAGTGAGTCGAGAATCGCAGCGAAGCCTTGGTCGGGTATGTCTGTCGGCTGCAGACAGGCGTCAAAATCCTTACCTGTCAGTGATCCTCTTGATTCGGGGTCCCAACAAGCTTCTAAGTTGATGGATTCGATGGTCGTTCGCTCTTCACCAGGCCCAAGCAACTGCGAAACCCCGATGGCATGAGTCTCGTGTGTCCACGCTTTGCCCTCGCGTGCGGTCCCGACGTATAGCGGTGTCTCGTCAGCCTTCTCGCCGGGTCCAAGATACTTATCTTTTCCAATCGGCCGGTACGTCATAACTTCGCGGGTTCCGTCAGTGGTAGTCACGGTCACCACTTGCCCGGGAGTAAAGAACTCGTCTGAGGCGTCTTTTGTAAAGAAATTGTGCACCTTTTCGAATGGACCACCGATAAGGACCGAGAACAGTTTGGCCGTCGAGCGCCCAGCCTGACCGTTCTCTTTCGGATCTTTCGGGCGCGTGTCGCTGACTATCTTGAACTGCAATCCTGAGGCGTAGCCGTCACCGTCACGGTCGATACGCTCAACAACGACCAGTTCTTGCACTCCCCCCGAACCTCGTGTCTTAAATTCGACTTGCGCCGGTAGTGACGTCCCTCCGCCTGTATCTACAGAAGGTCTTACATCCAGAGATTCGTTGTGATCAGTGGAAGCGAGAGCCGGTGCCGTCGCCCCGATCGCGGGTCCGGCAGCGAAAACGACCATTATCACCGATAGGATGGTTAGCGTGGTGTAGCGTATGTTTCCCATATTAATATCCAATTATTTTGTTCTGTTGAGGTGTCAATAGTAAAGCTCTATGGGTTGACCAATAAGCAGTGTTTTCCTGTGGAACTCTTTACTGACTCTAAACTCGTCTACATCGTAACAGCCTTCGTTAATTTGAAGAACTTCTGACCAGATTAAGTTAGTTCAGTCCAGTTTCGCTACTTCGTTCGTCTGTCTTGAGCATCCGCGAGCGAACGAAGTGAGCGAGCGGTTCACCGCCGACGAGCGGCCGAAGGCCGCGAGTTCGGCGGCCTTTTTCCCTCCAGGTTTTTGCGCCGAGCGGTGCGCGAAGCGCACCCGAGGCGGAAAAAGGTGGGAGTTTATTCAGGCTTCAGACCGCCGTCCTGCACGCGCATCACGGCCTCGCCGTCGGCGAGGTTGGGCGCGTCGACGAGTTTGACGATCCGCTTGTCGCCCTTCGACTTCCGGAGATACATCCGGAACGTCGAGGTGTGGCCGAGGATGTTGCCACCGATCGGCTGGGTCGGGTCGCCGAAGTACGAATCGGGGTTCGAGGCGACCTGATTCGTCACCAAGACGGCCGTGTTGTAGAGGTCGCCGATGCGCATCAGGTCGTGGAGGTGCTTGTTGAGCTTCTGCTGTCGGTCCGCGAGTTGGCCTCGGCCGACGTACTCCGCGCGGAAGTGGGCGGTGAGCGAGTCGACGCAGAGCAGTCGAACGGGGAACTCCGCGTCCTCGTTGTCGCGAGCGATCTCTTTGGCCTTCTCGGCGAGGAGGATCTGGTGGTTGGAGTTGAACGCCTTCGCGACGTGGATGTGATCGAGGAAGCTGTCGAGCAGTGCTTCCATCGCGGCCTCGTCGCCCGGCGTACCCTCGATCTCGCGGCGTTCGAGGATGTCTGCAAGGATCTCATCGTCGAGGCCGCGCATCATATCGTCGATCCGTTCGGGGCGGAAGGTGTCCTCCGAATCGATGAAGATGCAAGCGCCGCCAAGGCCGCCGTGTTCGGGCGGGAGCTGAACGTTGACGGCCATCTGGTGGGTCACCTGCGACTTCCCGGCACCGAACTCGCCGTACACCTCGGTAATCGACTGCGTCTCGATCCCGCCGCCGAGGAGCTCGTCGACCTCGGGGATGAGCCACGAGAGCTTGCCGATCTGTTCGCGCCGTTCGAGGACCGCCGCGCCGGTCTCGAAACCGCCGATGTCGGCGGCGTCGCGCGCGGCGTTGATGATGTCCGCGGCCGTCGACTCGCCGACGTCAGCGGTGTTAGACATCTCGCCGGGGCTGGCGACGGCGATCGCCTGATAGCTCTCGAATCCTGAATCGACGAGTTTGTCTGCGGTCGCGGGGCCGACTCCGGGGAGACTTTCGAGATCGTCTTCTGGCATCGTATCCCTCTCTGGGCCCCACTTGCACATAAACCCTCGTTAACAGCGAGGTGAAAGTGAAAACGCTCGACCGAGAGGGTGCGCAAAACGAGATCCCACGAAGGTTCAAACCGGAAGGCGCGGACTATGCGTCGCCGTCGCCGCGAAGTGCCGCAGCCACGTCGCCGCTCACGGACGGCACCGCGCGGCACGTTTCGGTGATGACGACGTACCCGGCGGCCTCTCGTTCGACGAAGGCGACACGCGTGTCGTCCTCGTAGCCCGAAACTCGGTCGTCGATCCAACGGAGTTCTCGGGCGAACCGCGGGAGGAGCGCGTCGACGACGAGACGGTTTTGATCCGCTCCGCGCGCGGAACTGATCGCCTCGACGGCGTCTGCGCGGAGTTTGCCGACGTCGTCCGCCTCGTCGACGGCGACATCGTTCCCCTCCTCGATCCGCTCGCGAAGGGTTTCGAACGCGCGGAGGTACACCAGCGTTCCCGACGCGGCGAGGGCATCACTCGCGAGCGACCGCGAGTCCCGGTCGCTGCTGCGGTCCGTGACACGCCATCGTGCGTTCCGGAGGAGGTCCGAGAGCGCGATCACGCCCGCGGTGCGATCGATATCGCGGTCGACGAGCGACGTCGGGTCGTCGGTCGCTTCGGGGAGCGACTCCCCGCGCGTCCGGACGCGATCGTCGAGGGTCTCCCGCGCAGTCACGAACCGCTCGCGTATGTTCCGCTCGGTGTCGAGGCTACGTCGGAACTGATCGAGGTAGTGGGACGCGACCGCTATCGAACTCCGTGCGCGTTCGATGTCCGCAGCGATGTCCGCGAAATCGAGCGGCTGCTCCGCCGCGTATTCGAGCTCGTGCGCCCGGAACGACAGCCAGTTCCGCGCCCCCCGGATCTCACGCTCGATTTCCGCGTGGACGATCGCGGCGCGAACCGGGTCGTCGCCGACGTACTCCCATCGGGAGGCAAACGCGTCGACGTCGTCTCCGACAGCTGCCTGCGACTCGCGGAGGCCCTCGACGGTTGCTTCCTCCTCGATCGTCTCCCAAGCGGCTTGCACTTCGCGTGCGCTCGTTCTGCCGCGTGTCGCGCGCTCGAGACGTTCGTAGGTCGTCCCGGCGTCAGCGGACTCGCGGATTGCCTCGCGCGCGGCCTCGTATTCGCCGTTCACTCGTTCGCGAATCACGCCGTTCGGAATCTGCGTCTCGTCGAACGGCCCGGGGATCGAGTCGAGTTTCGCCTGCGCCACCTCGCGCTGTTCAGCCACGAACGACGCCTCGATGTCGACCGGGAGCGTCTCGGAGATTGCGGGTGCCTCGTCGGTGGTGATCTCGGCGACTGCGTCGCCGTCGAGCATCTCCGGTCCCGAACCGGGGAGCTGATCGAGACAGCCCGAGAGTGACGTGAGACCGACTGCGCCGGCAAGCGCGAGGAATCCTCTGCGGTCGATTTGACCGTTCCGTCGGGAGTGTTCGGCGGTTCGGGTCACGCCTGTTCTCCCTCCTGAGTCGCCATCGATTCACCGCTCGGCGTCCGACAGCGGCCGCCGCTGCTCGATCCGTAGCTTCCGATCTCGTCGGGGTTCAACGCGGCCGGAATTCGGATCAGATTCGACACGACGTCCGTGGCGTCGGCCTCGCACGCGACGTCGGCGTCGCGGAGGATCCGGGCGTAGTCGGTCTCGATCTCCGACTCCGTCCAGCGGATCCAGCACAGCTGTAGTTCGTAGCACTCCTCGATGGTCCGCTCTTCGATGTACACCGACTCCGAGGCGAAGTCGGTCTCGTCGAGGAACCGCTCGGCCTCGTCGACGCCGTCGACGTCGGCGAACGTGATCGCGTCGGCCCGGTCCGTGTCGACGACGAGGTCGTGTCGCCAGCGGTCGAACCGTGGCGTCCCATCGGCCGCGGAGTCTGCATCCGGTTCGTCGGTCGCCGACTCGGGGTCGCGAACGATTCGTTCCTTGTCCGGGTTTCGGAGGCTCACGTGGGTCGGATCGGTCAGGGCGTCTTCGGGCGGGTCGGCATCGGGCCCCACGCGGGCAGTTCCCGTCGATGAGGAACTTCCGCCGCAACCGGCGAGAGCGGATGCGCCGAAGAGCGCCGCAGTCGACCGGAGGAGGCGTCGCCTACTCGGCGAAGGCGTATTGGAGGGCATCGAGCGAACCTATTCGAGAGAGGAATAAATAGTCACGGGGAGCACCCGCTGCGTGCGACGAGCCGAACCGACCCCGCGTGCGGCGAGGGTTTATATCCGAACGGGCGGCCAGAAGCGGCGTGACGTAGAACCGGCCCCGCGTCGAGCCGCGGTTGCTCGGCACGTCGACGCGGGGCTCGCCATCCCGGTTCCGATAGAGGTCGAAACCGGAAACAAACTGTCGTGCCGACTGTCCGCCACACTGCTCCCGACGACCTGTCCGCATACGGGTCGGCTTCGGCAGCCGACGGCTCGTCTCACTCCCACGGGTGACCGCCGTCCCGATCCGGCCACATCGGATACCAGTAGGACTCGTCGCCCTCCAGTCCCAACTCGCCGTCGAGGACCGACTCCAGCTTGAACTCCAGCCGCTGGTTCCGCTCCTTATCGCGCTTCGGGGCGAACGGGTAGTACGCGCCGCGTCGGAACGAGTAGATCCAGTAGGCCCGGTCGGGTTCGCCGTTACTTCGGTCGTCGTTGCTTCGGTCGTCGCTCCCGCCGTCGCTTCCCCCGTCGCCACCGCGCTCGAAGCCGAACAACGCCGCGAGGAGTCGCGAGCCGTAGCCACGCTCGATGAACTCGTCGGCCGCGAAGTGGACGCTCGTCACCAAGTCTTCGGGATCGTCGTCGCGGAGGATCACCCACTCCCAGCCGTGGCTGTCCTCGCGGAGCTCGAAGGCGGTTCCTGTCTCCTCCTCACCGGCGCGGAGGATCGCCTCGACGTCGCCGACGACCTCCGAGAAATCCGTACTATCGACGCCCGAAAAACAGAGCGCCGCGGCGTCGACCGAGCGGAAGCCGAGGTCGGCCTCCATCGTGACGTAGGCGGTGCTCATTCCGAAGAGGTCCTCGGGGTCGGCATCGCGCGTCGCGTCCGCCTCGGCGTTCGTGCCGAGCACGGTCCGAATGGTGTCGAACAGCCCCATCGTTATACGGATTCCATCTCGCGTTCGAGGTCGCGCAGGCGGTCGACGCGCTTCTCGGTCGCCGGGTGCGTGCTGAACAGCCGACCGATGACGTCGCTCTTCAGCGGGACGATGAAGAACGCGTTCATCTCCGACTGTTCGCGGAGGTCGTCCTTCGGCACGTTGTCCATCCGGGCCGACGCGAGCGCCGACGGTCGCCCGGTGATGAGCGCGCCGCCGCGATCAGCCGCGAATTCGCGGTACCGCGAGAGCGCGCGGATCAGGAAGAAGGAGATGATCCAGACGACGAGCGAGGCGACGATGGCGACGAGGAAGCCGCCACCACCCTGTCGGTTACGGCCGCCACCGAACCAAAAGCCCATCCGGACGATCATAAACGCGATCGTCGAGAGGAACGACGCGATGGTCATAACCATCACGTCGCGGTTCTTCACGTGGGCGAGTTCGTGGGCGATCACGCCCTCCAGTTCGTCGCGGTCGAGCGTCCGGAGCAGTTCAGTGGTCACACAGACGGTCGATTTCTTCTGCGATCGGCCGGCTGCGAAGGCGTTCGGCACCCGCGAGTCGGCGACGGCCACCGTCGGCTTCGGGAGGTCGGCCTGCTGGCTGAGCCGGGAGACCATCGCGTGGAGCTCCGGGTACTCCTCTTCAGAGACCTTCTTTGCGCCCATACTGTAGAGGGCGAGTCTGTCGCTGAAGAAGAACTGTGCGAGGACGAACAGTCCCATCAGCGGGAGGAAGAAGAACGAGTCCGTCTGGATCAACGCCCCCACGAAGACGAGGTAGAGGGCGAAAAGCAGGAACATCGTGAGGACCATCCGTCCTCTGAGTCCCCAATCTGGTTTCCAGTCCATAGCCCGACTAGGGGCTCGGGGTAATAAACGATGTTGCAGCCGTGAGCGAACCGGGGGACCCACCGGCGACTTCGTCGCGCTTAACCGCCTCGGTCGTCTATCTCAGTCGATGAGTTCGGGAGAGTTCTGTCCGCGCTGTGGCGACCCGGTTCCGGAGCGTACCGACCCGCTTCCCGGTGAGCCCCGCGAGCGCGACGCCGTCCTCTGTGACGACTGTTACTTCGAGGACTTCGACCTCGTCGACGCTCCCGACCGGATCGAGGTCCGCGTCTGTTCGCAGTGCGGCGCGGTCTACGAGGGGAACCGCTGGGTCGACGTCGGCGCGAAGGACTACACCGACGTCGCGATCGAACAAGTCACCGAAGCACTCGGCGTCCACGTGAACGCCGAGGACATCCGCTGGGGCGTCGAACCCGAACAGATCGACGAGAACACCATCCGGATGCACTGCACGTTCGGCGGGGTCGTCCGCGACACCTACCGCGAGGAACAGGTCACCGTGCCGGTGATGATCTCCCGGCAGACGTGCGACCGCTGCGGTCGGATCGCCGGGGGCTACTATTCCAGCATCGTTCAGGTGCGAGCCGACGAGCGAACGCCGACGAAGGAAGAGGAACAGCGCGCCGTTGAGATCGCTGAAGCGTACATCGCCAAGCGCGAGGAGACGGGCGACCGCGAGGCGTTCATCACCGAAATCAAAGAGACCGACGACGGCACCAACATCAAGATCTCGACGAACCAGATGGGCGCGGGGGTCGCAAAGCGGATCGTCCGCGAACTCGGCGGGCACGTCAAGGAGTACCCGACGCTCGTCACCGAGGACAGCGACGGCAACGAAGTGTACCGCGTGACCTACGCCGTTCGGCTCCCGAAGTTCACTCCCGGCGACGTCGTCGCGCTCGAAGACGACGACGGCCCCGTGCTGGTCAAAAGCGTCCGCGGGAACCTGAAAGGTGTTCGGCTCACGTCCGGCGACACCTACGAAGCCACCTTCGAGGAGGGCGAAACCCCTGATGCCAGAAAAATCGGAACCGCCGCGGACGCCGAAGAAACGACGGTCGTCACTGTCGAGGACGAGCGCGCGATCCAAGTGCTCGATCCCGAGACCTACGAATCGAAAACGATCGCGCGGCCGTCATACGTCGACAGCGACGCCGAGATGGTTTCCGTATTGAAGAGCCGCGAGGGCCTGCACATCCTCCCGTCCGAAGTCACGAACGGCGAAAGCGAGAGCTAACCACCGCGACGACGCCTGCGGTAGCGTGTGGGGAATCGGGGCGATAGGAATCGCAGCTATCGGAAGCGCGGCTACTATATTGGAACCGAAGCTATCGGAATAATCGAAACGTCGGTAGCAGCGGATCCGAGCGATCAGTCGGCCTGAATCGGTTCGTCGACCGTCACTGAGTGCTCCTGCCCCTCACGGACTGGGATGCCGTGCCGAACGAGCGCCGTTGCGAGCGCGTCCGTCGAGCGGCCGGCCCGAGACGCCGCCTGCGACAGCGTCAGTGTTCCGTTCCGGTACAGGGTCATCGCCGTGTTCAGCCCGTGTGTGTACATTGGCGGACACGTCTACCAATGAGGTTATAGATGTTAAGTATTCCGTGAGATTCCGTCTCAAAGATCAATCTAAACGCCGTGTAGTGATCGGTATTGGAAGAAATATCGGCTATTTCGTTTTCAGACACATACCTAAATTAACTTTCATTAGATACTTGTTTCGGTATCGAACTGATTCCCTGCAACACGACCAACTCAGAGGGGGGGGGAGAGCCCACAAAACGAGCCGGAGAGGTGAACGGCGGCGGCGAAACGGGGGAACGAAAAAACTGAACCGGAAGCAGGACGACAGGACCCTATGGATCGACAGCAAGTGCTGGCGCTCATCCTCGTCCTGCTGATGGTCGGGTCGTCGCTGGCGTACGGCGCAGCGCTCGTATTTTAGGTCCGGTTCGAGCGAGAGACCAAATTCGATCGGCGCGACCGAACGTACCGCGCGAACGTCGACCTCAGCCGTCGCCCCACACGTCCGAGAGCGGATGAGACGACCGGTCGTCGTCGGTCGAATCGCCATTCGATGACGTCTCGCCGTTCGATGACGTCGTCGCATCCGATCGCCTCGCACGCGAAGACGGTGACGTCGACCCCGACGAGCTTCCGCTGTTATTCCGCGAGGACAGGCGGCCGTTCCGACTGGCCCGGCCGCCGTTCTCGCTCGCTCGGGATCCACCTCGACCGCCCGCCGCGACCTGATCGAACTCGGGGAGATCCGGTTTCGAGAGCCGATCGACCTGCTCGCGGAACCACGACGGCATATCGCCGCGCGTCCGCTCGAAGAGGTCGAGCAGCGACGAGTCGGCGAGGTACGTCGCGCCGTGATCGTCGGGCGCGCGGACGACTCGGCCGCAGGCCTGAATCACGGTCCGGAGCGCCGCCCGTCGGTACCACGACCACTGTCCCTCTTCGAGTCGCCGGGCGACGCGGGAGTCGTTCGTGTTGAGGTACGGCGCTTTGCAGACGACCTGCCAGCGGCAACGATCTCCCGAGAGGTCGAGCGCCTCCTCCATCTTGACCGAGAGGAAGACGTCGGGATCGTCGGTCGCCTTCCACGACTCCAACTCGGCGTCGCGGTCCTCGCGATCGTGGGCGCGGACGCGACCACCCAGTCCTAGTTGTGCGAGTCGTCGACGGAGCTCCGACTGGATCGCGTAGGAGTGACAGTGGACGAGCCCCTTTTCGTCCCCGTGTTTCGCCATAATCCGGACGAGCGTTCGCGCCACCTTTGGGAGCGTCTCGTCCCGCTCGTCGTAGGTCATCTTCCCCTGCGTCACGTCGTACAGCGGGCGGTTTTCGACGGGAAACGTGTGCTCGACGTCGACGAGAGCGACGTTCGAGGGGTCGAGGCCGACGCCCCGACAGAATGCTTCCTTGTTCAGAATCGTCGCCGACAGGAGCGCGAACTTGTTGCCGCGGTCCCAGACGGTGTGGTGCAGATACCGCGCCGGATCGAGGGGCTTAATCGAGATCGCGCCGCCCTCGCCGTCCGGCTGATCGACGACCCACGTGGTCGGACTCTCCGGGTCGCGGTAGTCGCTGACGAACCACTGTAACTCCGAGCGGAGTTCTTGGAGGCGGTCGCGGCGCGCGGCTTCCTCACCCGTCAGTTCCGGCTTTCTGAGCAGATCGTCTTTGGCGCGCTCGACGACGCCAGCCAGCGTCTCGGCGAATCTGACGGTCCGTTCGAGGGGGTCGCCCTCGCTTGCGACGTTGGGAACTCCCACGTCGTCCCAGACCGGGACCGTCCGGGGGTTGAGATCGACGGTCGCGTACATCTCGGCCCACTCGGCGAGGCCGTGGGCCTCGTCGATCACGACGACGTCGCGCTTGCGGAAGACGTCGGAGCCGGCGGTCTGCATGAAGTACGCGAGCGTCATCGCCGCGATGCGTCGGTTCGAGGCGATGGCGCGGTCGGAGAAGTACGGACAGCGGTGTCGGACCGAACAGTCGAAGCCCGCCTGCCGGACGCAGGGCGCGCGATCGACCGGCGTGTCGGTCTCGCCGTTCAGGATGCAGGTGTAGTTCGACTTCCCTCGGATGACGTTGAGGTCGTCGAGGAGCGGATCCTCGGCGACATCGTCGAGTTGGGAGACCTGCGGAGTCGTGTAGTAGGCGTCCGTCGCCGACGCGGGCGAGACCTCGTCGGTCGTCGCCGCCGCGCCCGCGATGGCCCGCGCGAGGAGTGACTTGCCGCTCCCCGTGGGCGCGCGGACGAGCACCACGTCGTTCCCGGCGGCGAACGCGTCGCGGATGTCCGAGAGCGCCTGCTCCTGCGCGCCGCGGTAGCTGGGGGCGGGGAAAGACGACGGAATCCGATCGGGGTCCACACTCGCCCTGTGCCGCTCTCGGATAAAAAGGTTCAGACGCCGTCTCTCGAATGTGATACCGAGGCGCAAACTACAACACACCCGCGGTCGCTTTCCCGGTATGTTCGCCAGCGCTCCGGATCTGCTGCGGTTAATTGTGCTCCCGGTCCTCGGATGGGCCGCGTGGCGCGACGTCGAGACCAGACGGGTGCCAAGTCGGACGTGGTACCCACTCGTCGGCCTCGGCGTCGTACTCCTCGTGGTCGAGGCCCTCGGGCACCTCTCGCTCTCGACGCCGACGGACGTCCTGTTCTTCGTGCAGGTCGCGATCAGCCTCTTCCTCGTCGCGCCGATCGCCTACGGCTTCTGGTGGATCGGCGGCTTCGGCGGCGCGGACGCGAAGGCACTCATCACGATCGCGATTCTCTTGCCCACGTTCCCGACGTACTACTTCGCGGGCTTCACGCTCCCGGAAGTCGTCACGACGCTCGGCGTCTTCTCGATGACAGTCCTGACGAACACGGTCGTCCTCGCCGCGGCGTACCCGGTCGCGCTCGGCGTTCGGAACCTCCTCGCTGGCGACGTGCGGTTCCCGATCTCGTTTCTCGGACACCGGATCGACGTTGCGGAACTCCGCGAGGCGCACGGTCGACTGTACGAGACGCCCGACGGCTTCTCGCGGAACGGCCTCGACATCGACGCGCTACGGATGTACCTCCGTTGGCGCGGGCTGACTCTCGACGAACTGCGGGGGTCGCCCGAGCAGTTCCGCGATCCCGACAGCGTCGGCGAGACGTACGATCCGACGGACGGCGCAGTCGGCATCAAGGGCGATGGCGACGCTGCCGGCGGTGAGGAGGCCCCGGGTGTCGAAACCGATGGTGGCGACGCGACGGGTGTCGAAACCGACGGCGGCGCTAGCGGCGACGCTGGCAGCGACACGACGGGCGTCGAAGCCGACGTCAGTGACGTCGCCGCCGACGGCGACGAGTGGGCCGCCGAGGCCTTCCTCGACGAGATTTCGGGAACCGCCTACGGCACCTCGCCGGAGAAACTCCGCGGGGGGCTGGAGATCGTCACCGAACGCGAGGAGATCTGGATCTCGCCGGGCATTCCGTTCCTCGTCCCGATGTTCGTCGGGACGCTCCTCGCGTTCACGTATGGCGACGTGGTGTTCGGCGTCCTCGGCGCGCTCGGCATCGTCTGAATCGCCTCCGACGACTGTGTTTACCACTCAATCGGAGCGGAATCGAGCGGGGAGCGCTGCGGTCGGTGCCGTCGGGACGAGCCACGCGGGGACGACCCGCGTGAGGACGACCATCCCTGTCAGCTCGACCAGCGTCTGGGTGACGACGACCGCCGGGGCCAGTTCGTAGCCCGCGGGGAGTGCGAGCGCCAGCGGGAGGACGACGAGTGAGTTCCGCGTCACCGAAGTAAACACCAGCGCCCGAGCCTCACCCACGTTCATTTCGAACAGGCCGGCCGCGGTCCGTCCGAGAACCGGCATCACGAGCAAGAAGGCGACGTAGACGGGGACGACCGCGAGGAGCTGCCCCGCCGATGCCGCGACGCGCGGGAGCTGTGAGGCGATGACGACCAAGAGCGTCGCGCCCATCATCGGCACCGGAAGCCAGCCCATCGCCGCCTGCCACCGCCGGGCCGCCTCCGAGCGATCCGCCAGCGCTTCGGTAGTCCACGCGAGCGTCAGCGGGAGCGCGATCAGGTACAGAAAAGCCGCGAGGAACGGCCCCGCACTGACGACGGACCCGATCCGATCGCCCAGAAACAGCCACAGGTACGCGGGGAGCAGCGCGAACTGGACAAGGAGGAGCGCGGGCGTCACGGCGGTCACCTGCTCTGCGTCCCCGTCGGCGAGGTCGGTGAAGGCGATGACGTAATCGACACACGGTGTCAGGAGTACCAAGAGCGCACCGACCAGAATCGCCGGCTCGGCGGGGAGCACGCGCGTCAGTGCGAAAGCGACCGCCGGGACGACGAGGAAGTTCATCCCGAGCGCAGCCCCGAGAAAACGGACGTTACTGAAGGCCTCGCGGAATCTGACGAAGGGGATCTCCAGAAACGTCACGTAGAGCAGCACAGCCAAGACAGGCGTGATCGACGCCTCGAACAGGGGCGCGGCCGACGGGACGCCGATAGTGAAGGCCACCGCGAGCGCGACGCTGACCGCGTAAACGACGACCTGGTTCCGCTGGAGCCACGCCTTCGATCGCATACGCGGACGTCTCGACGCGCCGCAATAGCACTGGTGCTCCACTGGAACCGCACAGCTCTGGTGCTCCGCTCCGGGGCGCGCACGTCCGCGGCTGGGGAGGCGACCGACGCGGGCAAAAGACCTATCGGCCGCACCGGCGTCCGATGAAATAATGACCGACGACGTCGCGATCGACTTCGGCGAGGACGGTCTCGTCCCCGCCGTCGCACAGGACGCCGACTCCGGCAAGGTGCTGATGCTGGCGTACGTCTCCCCGGAGGCGCTCGAACGGACGCGCGAGACCGGCCGGGCGCACTACTACTCGCGCAGCCGCGAGGAACTCTGGGAGAAGGGCGCGACGAGCGGGCACACGCAGTCGATCGAGGAGATCCGCGTCGACTGCGACGCCGACACGCTCCTGTACCTCGTCGAACAGTCCGGCGGCGCGTGTCACACCGGTCACCGCTCGTGTTTCTACCGCACGATCGATGGCGAGAACGTCGGCGAGCGCGTGTTCGACCCCGACGACGTCTACTAACGCAATGGCCGGATCAGACGCGGTCGACGGCGAGCGTGGAGGTGGCGAGGAGAACGTCGAAGCCACGCTCGATACCGCCGAAGCGCGGATCGAGAAGCTCCGAGCGGCGAGAGCGCGACGCGACCGGATCGAAGCCGAAATCAGCGACGTCGGTGAGGAGGCCGTCGTCGACGCCGCCGACACCTACCGGAAAGCGGTCAGCCTGCTGGACCGCTACGAGGGATCGGCGACTGGGACCGGCGACTTCGAGGCGTACGTCGAGTTCCAAGGCAAGTTCCTCGATCTCGTCGACGACCTCGGAAGCGACGTTCCGGCGAAGGACGCCTTCGATGCCGCCGCCGAACGGATGGACCGCCGGCGACTCAGCGTGGACGACTTCGAGGCCGCTCGCGCGGATCTCGAACCCGCGGCGGAGTACGTCGACCTGCTCGATCGACGCGAGGAGGCCAAAAAGTCAGTCTCCGCGGCCAAGCGGGACGCGAAGCTCTATCTGCGCGAGCTGGACGAGGAGATCGACCGCCGAGCGGAGATGCTCGCGTTCGCCGACGCCGACCTCAACGCCCCGGTCGAGGAGATCCGAGATCCCATCGAGACGTACAACGACGCAGTCGCCGAGGAGTTCCGAACGTTCTACGAGTCCGCGCCCGCGAGCGACGTGATCGGCCTCCTCGAACGCGCGGAGTCGTTCCCGCTCGTCGCGTTCGACTCGCCGCCGCGGGACCTGCGGGAGTTCGTCCGCGAGAGCCCCGACGCCGACGAGCCGATTCCGACGCTGCTCGAGTACGCCGACTACTCCGGGTCGAAGTTGGACCACTACGCGGAGGATCCAGCGCTGTTGCAGACGAGCGTCGCGGTCCATCGAACGTTCCTCGAACGGCTCTCGGCGGACCCGCTGACGGTATCGCTGCCGCCGCCGGACGCGGCGACCCTCCGACTGTGGGCTCGCGAGGCGATGTCGCTGCTCGGGCGGTTCGCCAGCGAGGAGACCGTCGCACTGCTCAGAGTTGTTCGGGATCTGACGCGCCGAGACGACTACGAGGAGCTCCGGTTCGTCGCTCGGGCCCACGAGGAACTCGACGCCGAGGCGCGCGAGCGAGTGAACTCCGGCGCGGCCGCGACCGAATTGGAACGCCTCCGCGACGCGCGCGAGCGGCTCTCGGCCGTTATCGAGGGAGCGCCGGCAGACGATGGCGGCGCTGGCGGCAGCACGGATGCGGATGGCCGCACGGACGCCGACGGCAGCACGCGCACCGACGACCGCACGGGCGCTACGGATCGGTGACACCGCGATGGTCGTCGTTTCAGCCGTCGCGTTCGTCGCGGGCGCGCTCTGTCTGTACTACGGTGCGCGGGCGCTGCGGACGAAGCGGGCGATTCGACGGCTGGATCGATCCGACGATCCCGCGGATCTCATCGGATGGCGGGACGAGGAGCGCGGCCCCGACGGAAGCGACGCAGACAGAAACCGCGCAGACAGAAGCGACGCAGACAGAAACCGCGCAGACAGAAACCGCGAAGACAGAAGCAACGCTGACAGCAGAAGCGCCGCGAATCGCGACGACGACGTCCAGTTCGAACGTGGCTTCGTCCTACTCGTGTTGGGGCTGCTCTGCGTTCTTTTCGGCATACTGGCGCTGTGATAGGGGATGGAAACGGACCCGTCAGTCGAGGTCGGCGAGCGCGTCGCGGAGCGCCGCCGCGGCCCGATCGGCGAGATCCTGTGCGCGCTCGCCGTCTTTCGCCTCGGCGTAGATGCGCACCTTGGGTTCGGTCCCCGACGGGCGGACGAGTACCCACGCATCGCCGTAGTCGAGGCGGTAGCCGTCGGTCGTGTTGGGTTCTGCGTCCGCGGCGGCGGCGAACTCCGCGGCGGCGTCGAGCATCGCCTCGAGTTCGGGCTCCGTGTCGTACGCGAGGTTGATGCGGACGTTCTCGTAGTCGGTGTACGGTTCGATGACCTCACTGACCGGGCGCTCGGCGACGAGTTCGAGGAACTTCGCGCCGACGTACGCGCCGTCGCGGACGAGGCGGTACTCGGGGTAGAAGATCCCGCCGTTGCCCTCGCCGGCGATCGGGACGCGCGTTCCGTCGGCGGCGAGTTCGCGGATGCGCGTGATGATGTTCGTCGCGCCGATCGGCGTGAGTTCGAGGTCCGCGCCGACGTCCTCGCAGACATCGACGAGGCGTTGGGAGACGTTGACGGCTGCGACCGTGGTGTCGCCCGCGTCGAGCGCGGCCGCCGCGAGCGCCGCGAGCGATGCCTCGCCCGCGACGAACTCGCCGCGCTCGTCGACGAACACCGCTCTGTCGGCATCGCCGTCGTGCGCGATGCCGACGTCGGCGTCGGCCGCCCGCACGAGGGATTTCAGGTCGCCGAGGTTCTCCTCCACCGGCTCCGAGTCGCGGCCGGGGAAGTGCCCGTCGGGGTTGGCGTTGACGGTGACGACGTCGCAGCCGAGTTCGCGGAAGAAGTCGGGACTCGTCAGCGCGCCCGCGCCGTGGCCCGGATCGAGCGCGACCGTCAGGTCGGCAGCGGCGATCGCGTCGCGGTCGACCGCATCGAGCAGATCGGCGACGTACTCGCGGTTCGCCGCCTCGATCCGTTGGGATTCGCCGACGTCATCCCACGCGGCCGTGTCGAAGTCGTCCGCCAGCACGTGGGCCTCGATCGTTTCGAGGTCTGCGACCGACAGTTCGACACCGTCCGCACCGACGAGTTTGACGCCGTTGTACTCCGGCGGGTTGTGCGATGCCGTGATCACGATCGCCGGGCGCTCGTTCGCTTCGGCGTAGCGGACGGCGCTGGGCGTCGGCGTCGGTCCGAGTCGATCGACGCCGAGGCCGACGCTTTCGAGGCCGCTCGTCGCCGCGTTCGTCAGCATCTCCCCAGTCGTTCGCGTGTCGCGTGCGACGACCGCGCGGTCGGTCTCCCACACCGTGCCGGCCGCCTTCGCGATTCGGAGCACGAACTCGGGCGTGAGGCCGTCGCCGACGACGCCGCGCGCCCCGCTCGAACCGAAGAGCTTCATTGCGTCTCACTCCTCGGGCGGGAGTGAAAGCGGTTGCGACACGGTCGGGTTCGGTCGCCGGCGCTCGCGTCGCCGGTCGCGGACTATTCGGTCGCCGACGTGCGTCCCGCGAGCGCGAACAGCGCCGGGACGACTCGATCAGTCGTGATCGAGTACGCGAAATACAGCGCGATAGCACCCATTACCGCCGCCCAGACTGCGAGGAGCGGCTGACCGTGCTGAAACGTCGCCAGTGCGAACCGTTCGACGTACGCGCCGGCGAGCGAGAGGCCGAGCGCGCCGATGCCGAACGCCGAGAGTTCGAATAGAATTGGGAACAGTTCGAGCAAAGCCGTCGTCATATCCATCCGTACCTCAACGGGTATTGTGGGTCTTTCGGTCCGTCGAGCACCGCTTGGAGTGGCCAAGGCGACCGTTGTCGATTCAGCAGATGTCACCACGAACTGCTGTCGATTCCGCAAGCGAAATCGTATAATACTAGCCCGACGCGTCGAAGAATATGGCAGGACGGTATGGCGACGTCGACTATCCGACGCTGACGAAACGGAGCTTCCTCTTCGGAATCGGACTGTTCGCGCTGGGCGCGCTCGGCGAGTTCGTACTCGCGTCGACCGGCGCGGCCGTTCCCGCGTGGGAACACGCGCTGTTGGTCGACGCCGAGTGGGTCGGCGTCGCGATCGCGCTGCTCTCGCCGTTCGTGTTCGGGATTCTGCTCCCGCTGACGGAGTGAGGCATCGGTGAGAAACTGCGGTCAGTCAGACCGCGACGCTCCGGAGACTTTAGGCCGCATCGTCGCAGAGGATTCGCTATGAGCGATCGCTTCACCGACTTCGAGGTCATCCCCGCCGTCGATATGCAGGACGGCGAGGTCGTCCAGCTCGTCCAGGGCGAACGCGGCACCGAGAAGCGCTACGGCGACCCAGTTGACGCGGCCCGGCGCTGGGTGGACGCCGGCGCGGAAACGCTACACCTCGTCGACCTCGATGGCGCGTTCGAGGGCGAACGCCAGAACGCCGCCGCCGTCGAGGCTGTCGTCGATGCCGTCGACGTTCCAGTCCAACTCGGCGGCGGAATCAGGACCGCCGCGGACGCCGTCGACCTCCTAGATCGGGGCGTCGCGCGCGTCATTCTCGGCACCGCCGCCGTCGAGAACCCCGAGTTGGTCGCCGAGATCTCGGAAACGCATCCCGGCCGCGTGATGGTGAGTCTCGACTCGAAGGACGGCGAGGTCCTCGTCTCGGGATGGACCGAAGGAACGGGGCTCGACCCCGCGGAGGCCGCCGCGCGCTACGAGGAGCTCGGCGCGGGGTCGATCCTCTTCACCGACGTCGACGTCGAAGGAAAACAGGCGGGTGTCCAGACGGACGTGACGAAACGCGTCGTCGACGCCGTCGACATTCCTGTCGTCGCCTCCGGTGGCGTCGCCTCGCTCGACGACATCCGCGCGCTCAAAGACGCCGGCGCGGCGGCCGTCGTCGTCGGCACCGCACTCTACGAGGGCTCGTTCACCCTCGCGGACGCGATGCGCGTCTGAATCGGATCCGCGAAACGATCGCGGCGCACGCGATCGTGATCACCGCGACGCCGAGACCGGTCACGACGCCCGAGTCGGAGAACAGCAGCAGCCCCCCGAGACAGAGCGCGTACGCCCCCAGCGCGATCCCCTTGACCCTCATCGTCCGCACTCGTCGGCGAGAGGACATCAATCTCAGCAAGACGGGCGTCAGACGAGCCGGAAGGCAGGGAGCGCAGTAGAATGACTGGTCAGTCGGAGCGCTGCTCTCGGATCTTCTCGCGGCCGGGTTCGATGAGCTCGTTCAGGTACGTCGTCAGCGCGCCCTTCGCGTCGGCGGGGTGGAGCTCGCCGGATTCGAGGTCGGCTTCGAGGTCGGCGTACGACTCGTAGTTCAGATCCCCGCCGTACTGCTCGGGGCGCTCGACGACGACTTCGCCGAACCGCGGGAAGACGTGGTACTCGAAGATCTGGAGCACGGGATTCTCGCGCTCCTCGCCCTCGTCGGTCGGCTCGGGGTCGGCCGTCGGCGGACAGTAAGCCTTGTTGACTTTTTCTTCGATGTCCTCCGCGGAGTCCTCCATCGAAATCGACAGGCCCTCGCTGCTCGACATCTTGCCAATCCCGGTCGTCAGGTCCGCGATCAGCGGCGTGTGCAGGCAGGTCGGGGAGTCGGCATCGATGCTCGGTAGGGTGTCCCGCGCGAGCATGTGGACCTTCCGCTGCTCCATCCCGCCGATGGCGAGGTCGACGTCGAGGTAGACGATGTCGAGCGCCTGCATCAGCGGGTAGACCGCCTGCGCGACCGTCGCGGTGTCGCCGCCGGCGATTTCCGCCATCGCCCGGGAAGCCCGCGAGAGCGACGTTTCAAGCTCCAAGGCGTGCAGATCGAGGATGTACTCCTCGTCGAGTTGGAATTCGGATCCCAACACGAACTCCGTCTGCGATTCCTCGAGGCCGTAGGCGACGAACTGCTCCTGCATTCGCGTCGCCGTCTCGCGGATCTCGTCGAACGTCCCCTTGCCGTTGAGGTACGCGTGAACGTCCGCTAGGAGAACGACGACCTCGAAGCCGGCCTCCTGCAGTTCCATCAGCTTGTTCGCCGTCAGCATGTGACCGATGTGGAGGACGCCGGAGGGCTCGTAGCCGACGTACGCCCGCTTTCCGTCCGGGGATTCGGCTAGCGCGCGCACTTCGTCCTCTGTGACCACCTCGGAGACGTTCCGGGTGATCAGCTCGTAGGCGTCCATACTGGGAGGAAATCGCGACTCCGGCATATGACTTCTGGGATGCCGTCGATACGGTGTCGTTTCTGTGGACGGCAGCGTGGGAGTAGTGAACACTCCGAAAGCCCCCGCGCTCTCGACTCGATGCGCTCGCTGTGGTCCTCGTCGCTCACTGCGTTCGCTCCTGCGGTCTCTGCTCACGGGCGCTCTGCGCCCGTTCGCACGGCCGAGGTGGCTCCGCCACCTCGCGGCTTACGTCGCGCGTCTACGTCGAGAGCGCGGCCCCTTCCATTCCCACCCGTCGGTTCGTCGGACTGTCGGCGTCGCTCCCCGTCTCGGCTGTCGGCGTCGCTCCCTGTCTCGGCTGTCGGCGTCGCTCCCCCTCTCGGCTATCGTCGACGTTTCCGAATCAGTCCGTCGTCGCTCCTCAGCGAGGTCACAGTCTCCAGAAAGCGTCATACGGTCGCGGTTCCAACCCCCGCTAATGGCAACGACCCGCTCGCCGTTCGTCGTCCTCGCTGGGTTGGTCGCGGTGGCGTTTCTCCCGCTGCTGGTGATGTGGTTCGCCGTCACCGAAATCGTGACGTTCGTGTACTTCGCGGGCTTCGCGCTCTACTTCCTCGTGGCGCACCTCGCGCTTCCCGGCTGGGTCTACATCGACGCGACCGGGCGCGGCAGCGACTCCGCGGTCGGCTGGACGGTGCTCGCCTTCCTCGTCCCGTTCGTCGGCTTCGCCGCGTACTACTTCCTCGGGCAGCCCGACGCGCCGTACGAAGTCGGCCCGGACGCCAGAGCGCCCTAGCTACCGAGGAAGATACCGTAGGACGCGTTCACGTTGTGTCAGTCAGACGGAGGCGCTCGCGATTGACCAGACCACAGAAGTCGCACGGACGGTGACCATCCAGATGCGAAACACGTCGCAGAGGGGGCAGTCCGAGAGCGTCAATCGACACCCGATCCACACTCAGCGACGACGGAGCGCCAAGATCGCCAGCGACACTGAGATAGCGAGTATCGCCGTAAGAGTCGTGAAGCCCGGAGTGCTGGAGCCGGAATCAGACGAAGCCTCGGTCGGCGTCAGTATCGGCGTCGACGTCATCGTCTCCCCTTCCTCGGCAATAGCGCGGATCGCCACCGAAGAGGAGTTCAAGCCCTCCTTGCTGGCGGCGAGCGTGTGATTACCCGATTCCTCAACGGTCACAGTCGCACGACCGTCAACATCGGTAGCGCGGACTGCCTCGCCGTCGAGCAGGATGGTTGCACCTTCGACGGGTTCGGCGTACTCGTCGACGACTCTGACTCCCAGTTGTTCGCCCGTCACGACGCGCGTGCTGATCGATTCGAGCCGCAGTGAAGGCGTCCGGTTCGTCGAGACGTTCACGCGGAGATCGGATTCTCCGACGCGTACGCGCGTCGTTACGTCGTTGTAGCCCTCCTTCCCAACCGTGAGGGTTAGTTCGGTGTTGACCGGCACGCTAACGCGTGCCTCTCCGTCGGGGAGTGTCTGAAGTTGCCCGATTGATTCGATACTGACTGTAGCATTACTGATAGCGCGCGGTGGCGAGAAGTGCGAGTCCCGCACTGCGACGGTTAGGGAGACGGTCCCACGCTCGAGAGGGATCTGCGTACGGGTCGATGCGCCCACCTGTACAGTGGTGATGTTCCGGAAGTACCCCGGCTTTACGACCGCGAGAGTGTACGTGCCCTGCGCTATGGGCTCCGAGGCGACCTCCCCGTTTTCGTTGGTCGATGCCTGCGACACGATACGGCCGTTCTGTCGCAAGACGACTCGCGCGTCGGCGATGTCCCCGCTATCGTCCGCGACAACGACCGACAACTGACCCTGCCGGTACGCCGGGATAGTTACGTCCTGCTCGGTTGCGTTCCGCACGACGAACGGGTGGTTGCGGATATACGCTGAGTGTGATAACGAGATCGTGACGTTCGCTCCGCGTTCCACGTCAATGAACGCCCTACCGTTGCTCGCCGTCGTCTCGGTCGTCGAACCATTCTCCCATATCGCCGTCAGATCGGCGTTGCTGATCGTATCGCCGTTCTGATCGACGACGGAGACGGTCAGCGTGACCGTCTCGGTCGACTGCGCGGCCACTGTCGTTGCCGCCGGGACGGTCAGGAGGAGGCCTGTCACCGCCAGCGCCACCAGAATCCGGGCACTCATACGGAGTGGTTGCCTTGAAATTATTAAATTAGTCGCCCACTACTCCGCCTGCGACAGGGACGCGCAGCGAGAACTGTCACATCCTACTCGTGTTTCTACTCGCTAATCCAGCGTCGTATGACTCCCTCGCGTGGGTCAGAACCCCGATCTACCGACTCTCGCTCCGCGTCTCCGCGCGGTGCTCGGAGATGATCTGATCGACCATCGACGCCTTCCGCTCCTTCTGGCGTTCCTCGGCGCGGCGCTCCCAGTCGTCGATCGCCGCTTGGACTTCGGCCTCGCTCGCGACCGCGAGTTCGTCGACCTCTTGGATCGTGACGTCGGTGGCGGGCGCGACGGGGATGTCGTGCTCGAAGAGGATCTGATCGGCGATCTCCGAGAGGTTGCCCCCCGATCGCAATACAACGCGGGGATCCACGTCCGCGAGCAACTCCGCCGTCGAGCGACCCGCACCGGACGCGTCGCGGAGGTAGACGACGTCGCCGGCCGCCAGCCCGTACTCCTGCTCGGCCGTCTCGATGGCGTCGCGGGTGAACTGATCGACGATCTTGACGGAGACGAGGTCGCCGTCGGTGTCGACGTCCGCAAAGTTCGAGTGATCGAGCTTCCAGAGCCGCTTGAGCCGTTCGAGCTTCTCGTCGAGTTCCTCGTTTTCCTCCGATAAGTCGTCGACGCGACGCTCCAGTCGATCCTTGTCGCGTTCGAGGCGCTTGACTTCTCGTCGCTCTCTGGCCTCGCGGCGCTCCTCGCGTTTGGCGTCTGAAAGCTTGGTTTCATACTCCGAGATGGTCTCCTCGCGTTCGTCGATGGTCGCTTCCAAGTCGTCGATGTGCGACTCCAGCCGCTCGACGCGCGTGCGGAGGCGGCGGATCTCCTCTTCTTCTTCGGTGAGTTCTCGCTCCTCGTGTTCCGACTCCTCGCCCGACTCCTCCGCGTCGTCGTCGAAGTCGCGGAGGACGGCCTCGACGGACTGCTCGCCGGCGACGACGCGGGCGATGACCTCGCCGCGTTCGATGTCCGGCGGGACCTTCCGCGAGATCCGCTCGAACTGGTCCTCGTGATCATCGAGCGCGAACAGCGCCGCCGCGAGCGCGTCGCGCTGGTGGTCGTTCTCGTAGGCGGCCTCCCGCGTCCGGTGGAGCTTCTCGTCGATCGGGAGATCCGAGTTCGGCGTCCAGCCCGCGGCGTCGAAACTCCGCCTGAACTTCTCGACGGTCTCGGGCATCGGCGTCACGTCGGCGGCGACGACGACTGGTCGCCCGCGTTCGATGAGCCACTCGATCACGTCGGCGGTGTCGGCCGTCCGCGTCGAGTAGACGTCGAGGACGCCACCGTCGAGGCCGACGACGGCCGCGGCAGTCGTCGTCCCGGGGTCGATGCCGACGATCACGTGGTCGCGGCGCTTCACCAGCGGCTCGAACTCGATGCCGTCGTAGCGCTCGCGCTCGATTTCGACGCGGGTGTCGCCGGCGCGGCCCGCCGAAACCGGGATGTCCGTCGGCGGCGCTTCGACGGTGAAGACGGCGTTCGAGTAGCCGCCGTACTTCTCGGTCACGTCGACCTCGAAATCGAGATCGGCCTGTTCGAGGCGCTGTTTCACCTCGCGGGACCGCCGCTTCACCGATCCGTGGATCCGCCGCGTGTACCGGTCCTGACTCCAGCCGCCCTTGCCCGTCGAGCGCCCCCGAGAGACCTTGACCGTCGTGGTGTCCGAGAACGCAGTGACCTCGTAGCCGACGTTGACCGCGGCGAGTCGGGCGGCCGCTTCGGCCTCCTTCATCGGCTTCTTGCCGTAGGGGACGCCGTGTCTGGACGCGACCCGAGAGAGCGGTTCGGGGCGTTCCGCGCCGGTCACCTGCACGAGCTTCGTTTCGGCCGGGAGCGCGCGGAGAAAGTGGACGAGCGCGTCCTTATCGGCCGCCAACTCGTACATATTGTCGGTCGCGAGCATCGCGGGTTCCTCGCGGTCGAGGAGCCGACGGAGTTTGCGGTGGGAGACCACGTCGCGGTCGACGTTCTCGCCGTCGAACGCGACGAGGGCGTAGGAAGGAGCGTCGCCTCGAACGTCCCCGCTCTGGATGTCCACGCCGAAAACGAGGGAATCGAGGGCACTCGTCCGGTCGGTCACACCCGATGTAGGTCGGCTGCGAATATGAATGCCACGCCGGGGGCGGTGTGGGTGTATCCCACCATCGAGAGGCCTACTCGTCGTCGGGATACGGAATCTCGACCGTCCGGCCGTCGTCGGGGACGAACGCCCGCTCGCCCTTGAAGCGCTCGCGCGCCTCCTGCTCGATCGGACTCGCGTCGGCGGCGTACCGCGAGGAGATGTGCGTGAGCGCGAGCCGCTTCGCCCCGGCCCGATTCCCGATTTCGGCGGCTTCTCGGCCCGTCGAGTGGCCCGTCTGGCGGGCGCGATCGGCCCACTCCTCGCCGAACGTGGCGTCGTGAATCAGGAGGTCCGGGTCGTCGGCGACCTCGACGGTCGCGTCGACGGGGCGCGTGTCACCGGTGTAGACGAACCGCCGGCCCGGGCGGGGATCGCCGACGACCTGCTCGGGTCTGACGACGGTCCCGTCGTCGAGTTCGACGGGCTCGCCGTCGTGCAGGCGGCCGAACTTCGGGCCGACCGGCACCCCGAGCGACTCGGCTTTCTCGCGATCGAACCGCCCCCGTCTGTCGTCTTCGACGAGCGCGTAGCCGACCGAGCTGACGTTTCGATGGTCGGTCTCGAACGTCCGGATCTCGTAGTCGTCGGCGTCGAGCGCGACGGACCCCGGACGGTTCTCGCGGACGGTGAGCGGGAACCCCGGGCGGTAGCCGCCGGCCTCGGCGAGCCGCTTCAGATGGCGCTTCGAACCCGGCGGGCCGTAGATGGTCAGCGGCCGCTCGCGGTCGTTGAAGTCCATCGTCTGGATCAGTCCCGGAATTCCGAGAACGTGGTCGCCGTGGAGGTGCGTGACGAAGAGGTGCGAGACCGCGAAGCCGGTGCCGAATCGCATCATCTGCCGCTGGGTCCCCTCGCCACAGTCGAAGAGCAGGCCCTCGCCCTCCCGTTCGACGAAGAAAGCACTGGGTCCCCGCTGGGTCGTCGGGACGGCTCCGCCAGTCCCGAGGAACGTCACGCGCATCGACATACACGTCCTGAGAGACGATGCGGTAAACGCGTGTCGGATCGGCGTTCGAAGAGGGAGAGTTTCTTACCCTCCCACCGACTACTCGACGGCAATGGACGCGCCCCTGTGGACCGAAACGCACGCGCCGTCGCTCGCGGAACTGCCGCAATCGGCGGCCCGAGAGCGACTCTCGCGGACTGTCGACGAACCGATGAACCTCGTCGTGCAGGGGCCCGCGGGCGTCGGCAAGACGGCCGCCGTTCGCGCGCTGGCCCGCGAAGCCCACGAGGACCCCGATTCAGACCTGATCGAGATCAACGTCGCGGACTTCTTCGACCGAAGTAAGAAAGAGATCCGCGAGGACCCGCGGTTTTCGCGCTTCCTCCAGGGACAGACCGAGTTCTCCAAGCAGTACCGCCGCGGCGGGAAGGGGAACAAGTACAAACGCGAGTGGTCCAAGCGCGATATGATCTCGCACGTGATGCAGGAGCTGTCCTCCTATCAGCCCGCATCGGGGACGTACAAGACCGTCCTCCTCGACAACGCCGAGACCATCCGCGAGGACTTCCAGCAGGCGCTCCGCCGGGTGATGGAGCAGTACCACCGCAACACGCAGTTCGTGATCACCACGCGGCAGCCCTCGAAGCTCATCCCGCCGATCCGGTCGCGGTGCTTCCCGGTGCCGGTGCGCGCGCCGACGACAGACGAGATCGAGGCGGTGCTCGCCGATATCGCCCAAAAGGAGAGCGTCGACGCCGACTCGATGGCGCTGAACCTCGTCGCCTCGAAGGCCGACGGCGACCTTCGATATGCCATTCTCGCGGCCCAGCACGCGGCCGTCGAGGGCGACGGCGAGATCACGGTTGAGTCGGCGGGGACGGCCCTCTCTGAGGCGGGCCACGACGACGAACTGAAAGCGGTACTCGACGACGCCGCGGCCGGCGAGATCCGCGAGGCCAGAAAGCGGCTGACGGCGCTGCTCGACGACGAGGGATTCGGAGGACAGGAACTGCTCACGGAGTTGTTAGACGTCGCCGACACGTATCCCGAGGAGTTCGGCGACGCGAATCTGATTCGCCTCCACCGACTCGCCGGGAGCGCCGATCTCGACCTCGCGGAGGGCAGCGACGGCCGACTGCACCTCACGCACCTCCTCGCCGCGTGGGCGGGCGGGCAATCGGAACTCGACGGCGAGGCGTTCGCCTGAGATGCGCTTCGCACCCGGCGTTCGTCGGTTCGCGATCCCGGCGTTCGCGGCCGCCGCAGTTCTGTCCGTCCTCGTCCCACCGCTCTCCGTCGTCGCGCTCGCGGTCGGCGCGTTCGTCGTCTGGTTCTTCCGCGACCCCGACCGCCGCCCGTCCGGGCCCGGCGTCGTCTCGCCGGCGGACGGCCGCGTCTCCGTCGTTCGCGAGGAGGGCGAGCAACTCCGCGTGGGCGTGTTCATGAACGTGACCGACGTGCACGTGAACCGTGCTCCGTTCGCCGGACGCGTCGAGCGCGTCACCCACCGACCGGGCAAACACCTGCCGGCGTTCACGAAGGAATCCGAGCGCAACGAGCGCGTCGACGTCGACGTCGCGACCGACGACGGACCCGCCGAACTCTCGTTTATCGCCGGCGCGTTCGCAAGGCGCATCCACCCCTACGTCGAGGCCGGCGACGACCTCGCGCGCGCCCAGCGGGTCGGCCACATCGACTTCGGATCGCGGGCGGACGTGCTGCTCCCGCCGGTGTACGACGAAGCGGATCTGTTGGTCGAAGAAGGCGATCGCGTCCGCGCGGGCGAGTCGATAATCGCGGCGAAAGAGCGGTAGCGGACTCCGCTCCCGATCCGTCCGCAGTAGCGAACTCCGCAGTCACGCTGCGGGGAGCGTGAACCTCGCAGGCGGCTTTTTGTCTCGGGCCGACGATGTACTGTCGGAGCCAGTAAGATGACACTACTCGCACTGCAGTCGATCCGTCCGTCGGTGTTTCTGTACCTGCTCGGTGTCTGGGTCGTGATGGCCGTCCTCGCGATCGCGAACGGTGTCTTCAGAGAACTCGTCATCATCCCGCGGACGGGCGAGTACGTTGGGCACGTCGTCAGTACCTTGCTTCTTGTCGTCGCGATCCTCGTCGTCTCCGGGCTGTACTTCGCGAACGCGCCGATCGAATACAGCCGGGACGAGTTGGTCCTCGTCGGCGTCGGCTGGACCGTGCTCACCGTCGGATTCGAGTTCCTCGTCGGCTATCTGGAGGGGACGCCGGTGAGCGAGACGATCGGCCAGTACGACGTGTTCGCCGGGCAAGTGTGGATCCTCGTTCCGCTGACGCTGCTTTTCGCGCCGCTGTTGTTCGGGTGGCTGCTGTCGAAGTAGGGCCGCGAACGCGTCGGCCCGGAGGAGCGGCGGTCCTCGATCCCGGTCTACGCCCGATCCAACACGTGAACGTGCCGGACCAGCGATCGGTGGACGCGGCGCTCGAAGTGCGCCGATACCTCCCATCCCGCCTCGCGGGCTTCCGCCTCCCCCGAGCGGTCGGCAACGAGGACACACGACTGCGCGACCCGCGCGGCCTCCGAGAGCGCGCCGCCGACGAGGTCGGCCAGTTCGTGCCCGGCGATCTTCGATTGACGGCCGTACGGGGCGTCGAAGACCACCGCGTCGACGGCGTCGGCAGCGAAGGGAAGCCCGGTCGCGTCGCCGCGGACGACATCCCAGCGAGACCGGGGAAGATAGTGCGCGAGGTTCTCGGCCGCGCCGCGGGCCATCTTCGACTGCGCGTCGGAGCCGACCGCGCGCGCGCCGACCAGTCCGGCCTCGATCAGCAGCCCGCCGGTACCGCACATCGGATCGAGGACGGTCGCCTCGGGCAGCGACCGCCCGGCCGCGAGGTTCACGTACGCGCGGGCGTCCATCGGGGCCATACTCCCCGGTTGGAAGAACGGCCGGTCTGTCGGCGCACGCGAGCCGAACGCCGCGTCGCGCTCGGCGATGGCCCACCCAAGGAGGCAGGCGTCGTCGGCGAAGCAGACCCGAAGTTCGTGGTCCGGGTCGTCGAGATCGACGTCGAACCCGCGGTCGACGAGCACGCCGCCGAGTTCGCGCTCCGCGTCGCTCGTGCTCACGTCCGCCGTGCCGCGGACGTTGCGGGCGCGGACCGCGACGCTGCCCGTCCGATCGAACGACGCTGCGGTGAGGACCGCGGCCGCGTCGGCGACCATCGCCTCCGATTGTCCGACGAGTTCGGAGACGTGTCGGGTGTACGCGAGCGTCGGCACGCGGTCGAGACGAATCCCGCGGGCCGTCGCGAGCCCAGGAGCGACGCGCTCGACGGCCGAAGCAGCCGCTCGCTCGGCTTCCAAGGCGGCGAACGCCTCGTCATCGGCCTCGCCCGCGAGTTCGAGGAAGTACACGCCCGAACCTCGGCGGGGCAGCAAATCAGGGTGTCGAATCGATCGGTGATCGGCCGGCTCGTCGCTGCCGAGAACGGCGGAAAGTCGCCGGCGGGGATCACCGGAATCTGCCCACCAACCTTTTTAAACCTTAAATACATCGTTTAAGTCGTTATAATGAGCGACCCCAAGGACACGATCAATATCGAGAACGTCGTCGCCTCCACCGGGATCGGTCAGGAACTCGATCTCCAGAGCGTGGCGATGGATTTGGAGGGGGCGGATTACGACCCCGAGCAGTTCCCCGGCCTCGTCTACCGAACCCAAGAGCCGAAGTCCGCAGCGCTCATCTTCCGTTCGGGCAAGATCGTCTGCACCGGCGCGAAATCGACCGACGACGTCCACGAGAGCCTCCACATCGTCTTCGACAAGCTCCGCGAGCTCAAGATCCCCGTCGACGACGATCCCGAGATCACGGTCCAGAACATCGTCACCTCCGCCGACTTGGGTCGCAATCTCAATCTCAACGCCATCGCCATCGGCCTCGGTCTCGAAAACATCGAGTACGAGCCCGAGCAGTTCCCCGGCCTCGTCTATCGGCTCGACGAGCCCTCCGTCGTCGCGCTGCTGTTCGGCTCGGGCAAACTCGTCATCACCGGCGGGAAAGCGCCGGACGACGCCCGTGAAGCGGTCGACGTCATTGTGTCCCGACTGAGCGACCTCGGGCTGCTCGACAGCTAACGGATCGTTTTTGAGCCAGTGATGTTGGTCCCACTGCAGTCCGCGAGCGCCACGCCGCTCGCGATCGCCGGTACGTTCGCCGTCTTCGCGCTCTTTCTCTCGGTCACCGCACACATCGCCGCGCGCAACGTCCTCGGCGACGTTCCGATCCGAAACGGCTTCCTCGTCGGCCCGGTCCCGGCGGGGATGAGTATCATCGTGTCGACGTTCGCCCAACGGGACGCGATCCTGTTCGGTGGCCTCCTCGCCGCGATCGTCCTCGACGGCGTGGCGATCGCGTACGTCTACGGTGAGTCGCGAAAGCTCTCGGCGTACATCACGTTCATCCACTTCGTCGTCAGCATCATCCTCGGGACGGTCCTCTTCGGGATCTGGGCGTTGTTGTCGAGCGCGCCCGCGTGAGAAGTTGGTCGTTTTTGTCGCACGTGCCGCGTGAGACGTTGATCGCGCGTTCCGGATGCGCCGCCTGAGAAGAGAGGACCCCGGTCGCTACTCGACGAGCCGTTCGATTTCGGTAACCAGAATTCCCGACGCCCCCACGTCTTTCAAGTCGTTGACGACCTCGAAGACGTCGCGCTCGTCGACGACGACGTGGACCGCGACGTGGTCGTCGCCGGCGACGTCCATCACCGTCGGGCCGCCGAGCCCCGGGATGACCTCGCGCACGTCGGCGAGTCGTTCCCGCGGGACGTTCATCATCACGTAGCGTTTGTCCTCTGCGGCGAGGACGGACTCGAAGGCCGTCACGAGCTGTTCGACTTTCGGGTCGTGGGCGTAGTCGGGGTGGGCGTACAGCCGGACGGACGATTCGAGCACGTCGTCGACGATGGCGAGGCGGTTCATTCGCAGCGTCGTTCCCGTCGAGGTGATGTCGACGATGGCGTCGGCCATCTCGACGTGCGGTGTCAGCTCCGTCGCGCCGGTCACTTCGACGACCTCGGCGTCGATGCCCTCGCGTTCGAGGTATTGGCGGGTGATTCGCGGGAATTCGGTGGCGACGCTCCCCCCGGCGATGTCGGCCGGATCGGCGATATCGCCGTCCTCGGGCGCGGCGAGGACGAGTCGGCAGCGGCCGAACTCCAGATCGACGAGTTCGACGAGGTCGCGCCCGGATTCGACGACCTGATCGCGGCCGGTAATGCCGACCGCGGCGGCCCCGTCCCAGACGTACTCGGGGATGTCGGCCGCGCGGGCGAACAGGACGCTCACGTCGGGATCGACGGTGTCGGCGTAGAGTTTCCGATCCGCGGCGCTCTCGATGTGGAGTCCGGCCCGTTCGAGGAGGTCGACGCTCGGCTCGTGCAGGCGGCCCTTGTTGGGGACGGCGATGCGCATACTGGATTCTCACGCGCCCGCGACGTACCACTTTCGCTCGCGAACCGGGATCTCCCGCGGGCGACGACGCCCGAGGCAGGACAGGCGATGGCGGCCACGCAACCGCCGGGGTGGGACTGAAAGGGGCCGCCGTCGCGAGGAAGGCGGGCGACGCAAGCACCGCAGGAGCGACCAGCGGGAGCGACGAGGAGCGCAGCGAGACCCCCGACTCGCGACGGTGGGGGCTTTCGAGGTCGTCTCCCTCTCACCGATGTCGAAAGCGGTCGATGAGTCGTATAGAGGCACAACGATCATAGGCGCGGGCGTCAATTCGCGGGTATGACCGACCACAGCGACGAGGACGCGCGCGCCGACGGTGGAGAGCGAGCCGCCGCCGTCTCCCGCGAGACCGCCGAGACGACCATCGACGTGACGCTGACGATCGACGGCGACGGCGACAGCGCGGTCGAGACCGGGATCGGCTTCTTCGACCACATGCTCGACGCGTTCGCCAAGCACGGGCTGTTCGATCTGAGCGTCCAGTGCGACGGTGATCTGGAGATCGACGACCACCACACCGTCGAGGACGTCGCGATCGTCCTCGGCGAGGCGTTCACCGAGGCGCTGGGCGACAAGCGCGGCATCGTCCGCTACGCCGACCGGCGGGTCCCGCTCGACGAATCCGTCGCGAGCGTCGTCGTCGACGTCAGCGGGCGGCCGCACTTCGAGTTCGACGGCGAGTTCTCCCAAGCGCAGATCGGCGACTTCACGAGCGATATGGCCCGGCACTTCGCGTACTCGCTAGCGATGAACGCCGGACTGACGCTCCACGCGGACGTCGAGGGCGTCAACGCGCACCACGAGGTCGAGGCGCTGTTCAAGGCCCTCGCGCGGAGCCTCGACGACGCCACCCGCGTCGATCCGCGGCGCAGCGACACGCCGAGCACGAAAGGAACGCTGTAGCGCCGGCGCTCGCAGTCCGCGTCAGGATTTTCGCAACGTGCCGTCGTCGTCCGCGAGCACGCCGCGGTCCACCGCGTGGTCGAGTATCCGATCGACGTGCGCGTCGTCGAGTTGGTACGCGCTCCCGGCGATTTCGGCGATTTCGTCCCGTTCGACCGGGAACTCTCGATTCCCGAGCAGCCGCATTACAGTGCGGAAGTCTTCGGGTTCCTCCCCGGCTGCGTCGCGACCGGTGCCCGAGGCCGCTCCGCGGGTCGGGGGGCTCTCGGGAGCGGCGCGGTCGCGACCGAAGTCCTCGGCGCGGTCCGGCCGGGCGTCGCTGCGTCCGTTCTGTTCGGCCTCAGGGGGATCTTCGACCTCCTCCGGCACCTCGAAGCCGTCGTATTCGGCGATGTCGGTGAACCCCTCCGGAGCGCCGAACTGATTCGGCGGACTGGACGGGCTCGGCGAATCGGACGGCGACGGTTCGGCGTCACTCGATGTATCGGCCGCACGTGACGGTTCGCCGTCGCTCGGGGAAGTCGTGTCCGATGATTCGGTTGTCGACGGCTCCGCTGGAGACGATGGTTCCGCTGCAGACGACGACTCTGCTGCAGACGATGGTTCCGCTGCAGACGACGACTCTGCTGCAGACGATGGTTCTGCGGCGGTCGCCGCCTGCTCGGGCGTCGGTGTCGCTTCCTCAGCCTGCGTTGATTCTGCAGTCTGCGTCGGTTCCGCTGTCGACGCCGATCCCTCGTCTCGGTCGACGCCGAGCCGCGAGAGCAGCGGGTCGACGACGGTTTCGAGTGTTCCGAGACAGTTCTCACAGAGGACGACCCGTCGCTGTTCGGCCTCGGTCGGCGAGAGCTCCGCCGGGATCGTCTCGTAGACGCCCGCGGCGTCGCCGCCGCAGAAATCGCAGTTCCGGAGTTGGCGCATCGGCATACACGTACCTCCGCGAGCGATCGGGTAAAACTATTCGCCCGTCGGTAACCGTTCCTCGGTCCCTGATCCGCGCTGGCCCGGATCGGCTTAGACGGTCTCGACCGGTCCACCGCGTTCGGTCCACTCGGTCAGACTTCCTTCGTAGAAGCCGACGTGCTCGTACCCGAGCGAGCGCAGGACGACGTAGGTGTGGCTGATCCGCCGCGCGGTGTTACAGTAGAGAATCACCCGCTTGTCGGGAGCGATGCCGACGTCCGAGAGGATTTCCGTCAGCACCGCTTCGGGCTTCAGCCCGCGCGTCTCGTCGTCGACGAGCTCCCGCCAATCGAGGTTGACCGCGCCGGGCAGGTGACTCTCGGCGTACTCCTCGGGGTCGCGCGTGTCGACGATCACGGTCTCCCCGTCGTCGAGCGCGTCGGCGACGGTCCCGTAGTCGACGAGCGGCGAGTGCTCGGGATCGCGAACCGCGTAGTCGGTCGTCGCGGGATCGGCGGCCTCGCTCGTCGTCTCGTGGGCCTGGTTCCACGCGCTGAAGTCGCCGTCGAGGAGGTGCAATCGAGCAGGCGGATGCCCGTACAGTTCCGCCGTCACCAGAAAGCGCGCCGCGAAGACGCCGTGGGTGTCGTCGTAGGCGACGATGTCGTCGTCAGGGCCGACGCCCGCTTCCGAGAGGAGCGACTCCCACGTCTCCGTGCCGGGCAGCATTCCCTCGTCGCCCGCCTCGCTGCGGAAGGTCTCGAACGGGAGATTCACCGCGCCCGGGACGTGGCCGATGCCGTCGAACTCCCACGCGTCGCGAACGTCGATCACCCGCACTTCGTCGAGTCGATCGGCCAACCAATCGGCCGAGACGACGACGGTTTCGTACATACGTGTCCATACCTGCGGCCGACCCTTCAACGTGAGCGATGGGGTCCCGATTCGCCCGGTGTCAGAGAAGGGAGAAAATTTTGCTGGTTAATTAACGCCCGAAACTCGGTACTCCCGCCGTGGGTGCAGTGTGGCGTCCCGGGATACTGTCACGCGCAGTTAATGCGGCATAATTTTCCTCATCACTGGAGGACGGGCAGTACACGCCGTAGCTGTGAGGATTATACGGGGAGGGTGCATAGAGGAGAGTGCAATGACAGACGACGGTTACGCAAAAGACGTGCTCGTATCCCCCGAGTGGGTGGAAGCAAACCTCGACGAATTCCAGAGCGACGATCCCGCCTATCGACTGGTGGAAGTCGACGTCGACACCGAAGCGTACGACGAGAGTCACGCGCCCGGTGCGATCGGATTCAACTGGGAGAGTCAGCTCCAAGACCAGACCAACCGCGACATCCTCGACAAGGACGACTTCGAGGAGCTGCTCGGCAGCCACGGTATAAGCGAGGATTCCACCGTGGTCCTCTACGGCGACAACTCCAACTGGTTCGCCGCCTACACCTACTGGCAGTTCAAATACTACGGCCACGAGGACGTCAAACTCCTGAATGGCGGTCGCGACTACTGGCTCGAGAACGACTATCCGACGACCGACGAAGTGCCGAACTTCTCCGCGGTCGACTACACGGCTCGCGGTCCCTTCGAATCCATCCGCGCGTACCGCGACGACGTCGAGCACGCCGTCGGCGAGGGCCTTCCGCTCGTCGACGTCCGCTCGCCCGAGGAGTTCTCAGGCGAGATCCTCGCCCCGCCGGGACTGCAGGAGACCGCCCAGCGCGGCGGCCACGTCCCCGGCGCGCAGAACATCTCGTGGGCCGCGACGGTCGACGACGACGGGAAGTTCAAATCCGCCGAGGATCTGAAGGAACTCTACGCCGACAAGGGCATCGACGGCTCGGAGACGACCGTCGCCTACTGCAGAATCGGCGAGCGCTCCTCGATCGCGTGGTTCGCGCTCCACGAACTGCTCGGCTACGACGAGGTCGTCAACTACGACGGCTCCTGGACGGAGTGGGGCAACCTCGTCGGCGCGCCGATCGAGACCGGCGACGCGCAGTAACCGCTCGACAGGCTCGGTCTCGCGTCGACTGACCCGTGGATGAGTGAGTCGATTCGAACGAACGAAAATCGTTTCTTACTGAGAATTATCCCGCGAGAACCGTCGCCGACGCTTACCCCGCGATGAACCTCGCGCGCAACGATTACCCCGCGAGCACCACGTTCGCGATCGCTGGCGTGAGGAACGCCTCGATGAACGCCGCCAGAACGAACAGCGGCACCAACCCGAGCAGGACGCGGTAGCCCCGCCGAATCGCCGCAGCGAGGTCGGCGTCGTCGTTTCGACCGCGGAGCACGCCGAGCGCGACGCCGCCGAGCCAGAGCCCGAGCCCGCCGCCCACGACGATCGCGGGGATCTCGACGATCCCGTGCGGGGCGACCAGCGCGAGGACGGCGATCGGTTCGAAGACGCCCGCGATGGCTCCGACGAGCAAGCCGTTGAACGCCAACCCGACGACGGCCGGGATCCCGACCGCGAGGCCACTGTAAGCGAGGTCGACGGCGACCAGCCAGTTGTTCACCGCGAGGTTGACGAACGTGCCGACTGGGAACGTGCCGAAAATGTTCCCAATGTCGCCGCCGATGGGCAGCGAGACGCCGATCGAGGCCGTCGCGGTCCACCCGAGGAAGCCGCCAGCAGTGATGACGGCGAGCGCAGCGAGGTTCGCGATCGGGTTCTCGCGGAGGAAGTCACCGACGGCACGGAGTCCCACGAAGAACGCCGATCGAAGCCGCTCGTCGACGGGGGCGAGATCGGGGTCCGACTGCAGTTCGGTCTCCGCGTACAGCGACGTTTTGAACCCGTCGAGAAGCGGCGAGAAGAGGACGGTGCCGACGAGCGCGGTCACCCGCGTCGCGCCGATCGCCGAGGCCGCACTGCCGATCCCACCCGAGGCCAGCAGCGCGCCGAACGCGACGGCGACGTAGACGAGGACCGCGACGGGCCGCTCGAACGGGAAGCGCACGCTCCGGCGAACCGCTTCGAGCGCGCCGACGTCGTCGACGACGACCGCCTGTTCGGCGAACGCGAAGAGGACGAACACGGCCGCGATGAACAACGCACCGACGAAGATGGCGAAGATAACGGCCAAAACTCCGAGCGCCAGCGTCGCCCACGCGGGCTCTGTACCGGCCGCCGAGGCCGATCCGAACGCGACGGTGACGTAGCCGCCGATCGCGGTCAGCACGCCGATGATCGGGACCGCGACGGCCGCGAGCGCGGCGAGAAACAGGAGCCGAACGGCGAGAATCGAACGCCAGTACCGGCCCGCGCCGTCGACGCCCGCGCGGACCCCGTCGCGGTCGCCCAAGAGGCCGAATAGCCCGCTGATTGTGGCTGCGCTGCCGACCGCCGAGGCGAGCAACGCGAGCAGAATCGACAGGAGACCGCCGAGCGCGACCAGTCCGATCGTCTCGGGCGTTACCATTCCGGCGAACGCCTCGCCGAGTTCGGGGGCGATCTGTTCGACGTCGGTGGGATCGAGATTCCCACCGCCGGTGTCGAGCGGCGCGCCGCCCTCGTTCAGTCGACGTACGACGTCGACGAGCGGGTCGAGTCGTCCGACCGCCGCCAGATACCAGAGCGCGAGCAGCCCGGCGACGAGCAGCGGGACGCGGGCGATTCCGTACAGACCAGTTACGAGCAGATACAGCGGCAGCACCGACGACGATCGCTCGAAGAGCAACCGCCCGCCGGTTCGGAGGGCGAGGGAGGGCTTCACACCGTGGAAGTCTCAGCCAACGAACATAGAACTTCGGGAACCACGTCGCCGCGGGCGGGTCGACGTAGACGGGTTGCACGGGCGGTCGGCGTACACGGTAGCACAAGCGGCCAACGTGTGCAGGACACGAGCGGCCGACGTAGACGGGTTGCGCGAGCGGTCAATGTGTGCGCTGTCCACAAGCGTTCGATGCCTACAAGCGCCGGGCGGGCGAAGGCGAGGTATGAACGGCAGCGACCTCGCGGCGGACCTGCAGGACGATCACGAGACGGCGTTTTCCCGACTGGGCTCCTCGAAAGCGATGTACGCCGTCACCGGCGGTGAGATGGACGGCACCAGCGTCCGCGCGGCGGCCGCAACCGACGCGTTGGCGCTCGCGGACGTACTCGAATCGTGGGTCGAATCCGGCGACGATGCGCCGGCGGCCGACCTCTTTGCGGACCTCGCGGCCGACGCCCGAGCGCGGGCCGACGACGTCGCCGACGATTCCACGTCGGGCGACGAACCGAAACTGTACGACGCCCTCGCGACGTTCGAGGCGACGCCCGCTCGCCTCGGGGGCCTGCTCGCCCGGTACCTCGTCACGCTCGAACACGCCGGTCAAATGGTCGGCTTCTTCGTCGGCGACGCGGACCCGATGGCCGCCGACGACTTCCGCGGAATCAAATCGGATCTCGAAGCCGAACGCGACCGCGTGATCGACGCCCTCGATACGGCCTGTGAGAGCGACGCCGACTGGGGCGCGGCCCGCGACGCCGGAGACGCGGTCGTCGAGGCGGCCTACGACGACTACGTCGAAACGCTCGAATCGATGGGAATCAAGCCGAAGAACGTCTGTTGAACGCGTGGGACGGTCGCCTCAATCGAGCGAGCGGCCGGGGATCGATCGTCCACTGGAAACCGAGGGGTGTGAGAACTATTTCCACCCGAAATAGGGGGGTTCAGCGGCTGAGACGGCTGACAAAGAGATGACGTGTGGCTGCCGTGCGTCAGACGCCTTCGACGCCTTCACGGAACGCCGAGACTTTCGAGCGGGCGTCGACGACCGCCTCGTGGGCCGTTCCTTCCGTTTCGTCGGCCAGTTCGGCGAGCGTGTTCATATGACGCGCGAGTCGGCCGTGATCCGGCGTTCGGTCGCTCGCTGCGAGCGTCGCCAGCGCGTCGGACTGGTCGTAGATGCGCTGCTGTACGTCGCCGCTCGCGGCTTCGGAGGCGTCTCGGAGTCGTTGGCTGGCCGCTTCGAGGAGTTCTTTGGACATACCGAGCGGTACGTGGACCGGGGCAAAATAAGTCCCGTTCACGCGTCGGGCCGAGAGTTCACGAAAGGGACGGATACACGAAACAAAAGGGACGGATCCACGAAAGGGTCCCCCGTTGCAGCCCCAGTGAACGGAGAGCCGCGTATGACGAATGGGACAGCGTACGTACAGAATGCACAGCGGACGTCGACGGATGGGAACGATCAGTCGTCGGCTGTGAGGTCCTCCGGTTCGGGCAGCGAGAGCCCCTCGATCGGCGCGTCGGGCGTCCCCGTCGTCGAGCGCGTGATGCTCTCCATCTGTTCTTTCGCCGCTTCGGGGTCGTTCACCCAGTCCTCGTAGAACTGGAACGGGTTCGCGGCCTCGCCGTCACCGAGACCGGCGGCCTCCGTCGACGTGTAGCCGCGGTGCAGCAGTTTGTAGAGGTGGTTCTGACTCTGCCAGTTCGCGCGGGCGTCGCGGATCTCCGGGACGGAGAGTTCGGCGTACTGCCAGACGTCCTCTTCGCCGCCGCACTGTCCGAGCACGTGCCCGTCGAAGCCGACGATGTTGGAGTTGCCGAAGAACGAGTACACCTCGTCGCTGCCGGCGAGGTTCGCGACGGCCACGTAGGCGTTGTTCGCCCACGCGGCGTGGCGCGCGACGACCTCCTGCTGGTCGTTAGCCGGGTACATATAGCCCTGACACCGGACGATCAACTCGGCCCCCTTGTACGCGCAGTCGCGCCAGATTTCGGGGTAGTTGCCGTCGTCACAGATAATGAGGCTGATCTTCAGGCCTTTCGGCCCCTCGGTCACATACGTCTGATCGCCCGCGGTCCAGCCCTCGATCGGCGTCCACGGGATGACCTTGCGGTACTTCTGCTGGATCTCGCCCTCGTTGTCGATCAAAAGCAGCGTGTTGTACGGGTTGCGATCCGGGTGATCCTCGTGTTTCTCCCCGGTGATCGAGAAGACGCCCCAGACATCGTTCTCCTTACACGCCCGCGAGAAGATCTCGGTCTCGGGACCGGGTACCTCCGTCGCGAGCTCGTTCATCAGCTCCTCGTCGTAGGTAATTCCCTGCGTCGAGTATTCGGGGAAGATGACGAGATCGACGCCCGGCGCGCCGGTCTTGATTCCCTCGATCTTGCTTGCGATGTTCTCACACTGTTCGAGTACTTCCTCTTTCGATTCCGGGCTTGGGGCTGCAGTCTGATGGACTGCGACACCGACCGCGTCTCCGGATGACGAAATATCACCGTGTCTCATCGATACAGACTTCCAATTCGGGAGTAGTTGATTAACTCTTTCTTAAGCTATGACTATATTCTTCCAGCGATTGACCACATATGGAGTGATTTAGGGCATATATCGGGACCTTTGGCGGGATCGTTTCGACAACGGCAGTTGAGCCACCTGAGACGTCATTGGCCAAGGAGTATGCGTGTTTTTAACTCTAAATCCGTATTAGGAATACATATGTACAGCAATCTTGACTAATTTTAATTGTATGTTTGCAAATACTGCACTAATACACATCTGTTTACTTATCACCCTGCTCCGAGTGAGTATGGACTACGAAAGTTCCAGTGAAGGGCCCGATCGTAAACTCAATCGCCGTAGCGCACTGAAGATGGCCGGTTTAGCGGGGATTACCGGCCTCGCCGGATGTTCCGGCGGCGGTTCTTCGGGTGGGAGTGCGGAGACCGAGGGGGGCAGCGAGTCCAGCGGGAGCGACGAGCCACTGACGGTGGGCGCGCTGTACGCGCTGAGCGGGAGCACGGAGGTCATCGGCCGTCCGATGATGAACTCCACGGAACTGGCGATCCAGCAGATCAACGACGCGGGCGGCATCGACGGGCGCGAGATCGAACTCGTGAAGGCCGACACGGCGTCCGCACCACAAACGGGCATCGAGAAATCGAGGCAGCTCATCAACCGCGACGGGTGCAGCGTCGTCTTCGGGGCGTACACCTCCGCGATGCGGAACGCGATCACCGACATCTACGTCGAAAACGAGGTTCCGCTGTTCTACCCGACGCTCTACGAGGGCGGGGTCTGTCGCGAGATCGAGGGTGCAGAGGGCTTCAGCGGCGAGATCAACATCCCGCAAGAGAGCCTCGAATGGGTGTTCTTCAACGGAGCCGTGCCGAAGCAGCAGATCCAGCCGTACCTCCCGTGGCTGATGGAGGAGTACGACGTCAGCTCCTTCTACCTGATCGGCTCGGACTACGTGTGGCCGCACACGACCAACGCCGTCGTCGACGACTTCGTCCAAGAGAACGGCGGCGAGATCGTCGCCGAGGACTACGTCCCGCTCGGCTTCACCGACTGGGGGTCGAAACTCAGCGACATCCAGTCCTCTGACGCCGACGCGGTGTACTTCACCACGGTCGGGACGAGTATGGTCGAGATGCTGAATCAGGCCGGCTCGGTCGGCCTGATCGACGAGATGGTCTGGGCCGGCAACATTATGAGCGAACAGGAGGCGATCGCCGCCGGCGACGCCGCTGACGGTGTGCTGACGTCTGCACCCTACTTCACGAGCCTCGAAAGCGACGCCAACGACGACTACATTTCGAGTTACGAGGAGGCGTACGGCACCGACACGACGCCGAACTTCGTCGCGGAGGCGGCCTACTGGGGGCCGCTGATGCTGCGCGACGCCCTCGTGGAACACGCGCCCGGTGCGTCGTCCGGTGCCGCGGTGAAATCCGCGCTGGAGAATCCGATCTCGTTGGACGCCCCACAGGGAACCGTCGAGATGGACCCCGGCACGCACCACGCGACGCTGCAGTCGCGCGTCGGCGAGTTCGACGCCGAGAGCGGGACGTTCGAGGTGCTGAACGAGTTCGGGCAGATCGAACCGTCCGGGATCACCGTCGCTGAGGGCTGCCTGAACGTCTAAGTCACGAACGTAATCGGTATGTTATGATCTCAACATTGGCAACGGTCGTTCCGTTACAGTTGGCCGACCGGGTACTGATATCGCTCACCTCGATCTCGGGGCTGATCCTCGTCGCCTCCGGGCTGACGATTATCTTCGGCCTGATGGGGGTGCTCAACCTCGCGCACGGGGCGTTAATGATGGTCGGAGCGTACACGGCGTACGCCGTCCAGAGCGCCGGATTCTCCCCGTGGCTCGGGATCGTGATCGCCCCCCTCGTCGTGGGAGTCGTCGGCGTCGCGATGGAGGTCACCCTCATTCGGCGGCTCTACGACCGGCCGCTCGACACCCTGCTGGCGACGTGGGGGGTCGCGATCGTGCTGCAAGAAGCCGTGACGATCGCCTTCGGAACGTCTCAAAAGAGCGTCTCGCCCCCGTTGGAGGGATCCGTCTCCATCCTCGGCGTGACCTACCCGGCCCACTGGGCGTTCATCATCGTGGTGACGGTCGTGGTGATGGCGATCACGATCGGGCTGTTCGCCTACACCGACATCGGGATCATGGCGCTCGCCGTGATCCAAGACCGCGAGATGGCCGCGGCCGTCGGCATCAACACCCGCGTCTCCGATCGGACCACCTTCGGGTTCGGATCCGCGCTGGCGGGGCTCTCCGGTGCGATTATGGCCCCACTGCTGAGCGTGAACTCGACGATGGGGATCGCCTGGCTCGCCGACTCGTTCCTCGTCGTCATCGTCGGCGGCGTCGGGACGTTCACCGGGACCATCGCGGGCGGGATCCTGCTCGGCGGCCTCGATAACCTGTTTCGGACGGTCATCTCGGGGTACACGTCGATCGCGCAGGCCGCGGTGCTGTTGGTCGCGTTGATTATCATCCGCTACCGGCCGCAGGGGCTCGTTCCCGCGGCAGAGCGGGGTGAGTGAGATGGCAACGACAGACGCGCCGGTCGAACTCAAGAGTCCGGCGTCGATCGCGAAGTTCGCCGGTCTCCTCGCGCTCGTCGCGCTCCCGCTTTTCGTCTCGGAGTACCAGGTCTCGACGTGGTCGACGTACCTCGCGTTCGCCCTCTTGGCGCTCTCGATCGATCTCGTGTGGGGCTACACCGGGCTGTTGACGCTCGGTCACGCGGCGTTCTTCGGCGCGGGGGCGTACGTCGCGGCGAAGCTGTTGAAGGAGGTGCCAGCCGTTCCCGACGTGGCGGTCGTGTTCCTCGTCGCCCCCGCGTTGGCGGCGCTGCTCACACTCGGCTTGGGCTGGTTCCTCTTCAGCGCCGACGTGAAAGGGTCGTACTTCGCGATCACGACGCTCATCGTCTCGATCATCTTCGAGAGCGTCGCCGGGGAGTTCGTCGGCTTCCTCGGCGGGTTCAACGGGATTTACGGGATCCCGTCGATACAGGTCGTCGGCTTCGAGCTGACGGCGACGATGAGCTACTACCTCGCGCTCGGCGTCCTCGTCGGGTCGTACCTCCTCCTGCGATTATTGGTCGACTCGGCGTTCGGCCGCGTCCTGCGCGGGATCCGCGGGAATCAGGAGCGCACGGAGTTCTTCGGCTACGATACCCAGCAGTACCGACTCATCGTGTTCACGCTGAGCGGCGCGATGGCGGGCGTCGCAGGCAGTATGTACGCGACGATGGACGGATTCGTCTCGCCGCCGCTCCTCGGGTTCGTGCTGTCGACGCAGGTAGTCATCTGGATCGCCGTCGGCGGGCGCGGGACGCTCATCGGAGCCGTGTTCGGCGCGCTGTTGATCCAGTATCTCAACTCCACGCTGAGCGACGTGCTGATCAACTACTGGGAGATGGGCCTCGCGCTGCTGTTCATCGCGGTCGTGATCGGCGCGCCGCAGGGGATCGTCGGCCTCCTCTCCGACACCGTCGAGGGGATTCGGACGAACCTCGAATCGACCAACAGAAGCGATCTCCGCGCGGGAGGTGAAGCCGATGACTAGCGCGGAACCGCTATTGAAAGCCGACGGACTCACCAAGCGCTTCGGCGAGTTCACCGCGGTCAACGACGTCGACTTCACGGTGCAGCCGAACGAGACGAAGGCGCTGATCGGCCCCAACGGGGCCGGGAAGACGACCTTCCAGAACCTCCTGACCGGCAAACTCTCCGCGACCGCGGGGACGATCACGTTCGACAGCGACGACGTCACGGAGATGCCGCCGCACGAGCGCGCCCAACGCGGGATCATCCGCAAGTACCAGATCACGAGCGTCTACGAGGACGAGACCGTGATCGAGAATATGCGACTCGCGTTCCGATCGCGGGCGTCGTCGCCGTGGAAGTTACTCAAAACGCACGACGACAGCGACATCCGCGACCGGATCGAGGAGTTGCTGGAGATCGCGAACCTCAACCAGAAGCAGGACACGACGGTCGGCACGCTCTCGCACGGCGAGAAACAGTGGTTAGAGATCGTGATGGCCGTGGGCGCGGAGCCGGAACTCCTGCTCCTCGACGAGCCCACCTCGGGAATCAGCGTCGGCGAGACCAACGACACCGTCGACCTCATCAAGGAGATCAGGTCGACTGAGGACGTCGCGATCGTCGTCATCGAACACGATATGGATTTCATCAGAAAAGTCTCCGAGAGCATCACCGTCCTCGACCGCGGCGAGATCATCGCCAGCGGAACGATCGACGAGATAGAGAACGACGAGACCGTCCAGCAGATCTACCTCGGGGAGGCCGCCGATGCTTAGGACGTCGGACGTCCAGATCGGCTACGGCGAGAGCACGGTCGTCTGGGACGTCGACGTCGAGGTCGAAACCGATCAGATCGTCGCCGTCCTCGGTCGCAACGGCGTCGGGAAGACAACGTTGCTCCGGGGGATTATGGGACTCAACGAGCTCCAAGGCGGCCACGTGTTCCTCGACGGCGAGAACGTCTCGACGCTGAAGCCGTTCGAGATGGCCGCGAAGGGCGTCGGCTACGTCCCCCAATCACGGGACATCTTCGGGGCAATCTCCGTCGAGAACAACATCCGACTCGGGAGCGCGAGCGGCGACCAGATGCTCCTGAGAGGGGAGGTACCGGAGTACATCTACGAGTATTTCCCGGCGCTCAAGGAGAAGGCCGACGCCAAGGGCGGCACGCTAAGCGGCGGGCAGAAACAGCAGTTGGCGATCGCCCGCGCGCTCAACGCCGATCCGACCCACCTGTTGCTCGACGAGCCATCGGAGGGAATCCAACCCTCGATCGTCCACGAGATCGGCGAACAGCTCAAGCGGATCCGCGACAACCGCGGGATTTCGGTGCTCATCGTCGAGCAGAACCTGAACCTCGCGCTCGCGGTCGCGGACTACTGTTACGTCCTCGAAACGGGGCGGGTCGTCGAACAGGGGACGCCCGAGGAGATCGAAGCCTCCGGCGCTGTCGACGAGTACCTCTCCGTCTAGGTCGTCGCGAACCCACGGCCGCTTTTTCTGCGATCAACCGCTCACAACGCCTAGCCGACCGACCGTCTCAAGTGCGTGTGCCCTCTAAGGAATCCCAATGAGCGACACCGCCGGATCGGGCCCACTCTCGCCGGACAGGCCGACCGCAGAGCGGGAGTTCCGCGTCGACGCCCCGTTCGATCCCGCGGGCGACCAACCCGAGGCCATCGAACAACTCGTCGCGGGCTACGAGTCGGGAATGGACAAACAGACCCTCTTGGGGGTGACTGGATCGGGGAAGACCAACACCGTCTCGTGGGTCGTCGAAGAACTCCAGCAGCCAACCCTCGTCCTCGCGCACAACAAGACGCTCGCCGCGCAGTTGTACGAGGAGTTCCGGAATCTCTTCCCGGACAACGCAGTGGAGTATTTCGTCTCCTACTACGACTACTACCAGCCGGAGGCGTACGTCGAACAGACCGACACCTACATCGACAAGGATATGTCGATCAACGAGGAGATAGATCGACTTCGGCATTCGGCGACGCGGTCGCTTCTCACCCGCGACGACGTCATCGTCGTCGCCAGCGTCTCGGCGATCTACGGGCTCGGCGATCCGAAGAACTACACCGATATGGCGCTCCGGATCGAGCGCGACGAGCGACTCGACCGCGACGCATTGCTCGCGCAACTGGTCGATCTGAACTACGAGCGCAACGACGTCGACTTCCAGCAGGGGACGTTCCGCGTCCGCGGCGACACCGTCGAAGTGTACCCGATGTACGGCCGTTACGCGGTCCGCGTGGAGTTCTGGGGCGACGAGATCGACCGGCTCACCAAACTCGATCCCCTCACGGGCGAGGTCGTCTCCGAAGAGCCAGCGGTCCTCGTCCACCCCGCCGAGCACTACTCGATTCCGGAAGACCAATTAGAGGAGGCGATTTCTGAGATCGAGGAACTGAAAGAAGAGCGCGTGAAGTACTTCGAGCGGCAGGGCGATCTCGTCGCCGCCCAGCGCATCGAGGAGCGCACGACGTTCGACATCGAGATGCTCAGAGAAACGGGCTACTGCTCGGGCATCGAGAATTACTCAGTCCATATGTCCGACCGCGAGACCGGGGAGGCCCCATACACGCTGCTCGATTACTTCCCCGACGACTTCCTCACCGTCGTCGACGAGTCCCACCAGACGCTGCCCCAGATCCGAGGACAGTTCGCGGGCGACAAGTCGAGAAAGGACTCGCTCGTCGAGAACGGGTTTCGGCTGCCGACGGCGTACGACAACCGCCCGCTGACGTTCGAGGAGTTCGAGGAGAAGACGGATCGAACGCTCTACGTGTCGGCGACGCCGGGCGATTACGAGCGCGAGGAAAGCGAGCAGATCGTCGAGCAGATCGTTCGTCCCACCCACCTCGTCGACCCCGCTATCGAGGTCGCCGAGGCGACCGGGCAGGTCGACGACCTGATGGACCGGATCGACGGGCGGATCGAGCGCGAAGAGCGCGTGCTCGTCACGACCCTCACGAAGCGGATGGCCGAGGACCTCACCGAGTACCTCGACGAGGCCGGCGTCGACGTCGCGTATATGCACGACGAGACCGACACGCTGGAACGACACGAACTGATCCGAGACCTCAGGTTAGGAAACATCGACGTGCTCGTCGGGATCAACCTCCTCCGGGAGGGACTGGACATCCCCGAGGTCTCGCTGGTCGCGATCCTCGATGCCGACCAGGAGGGCTTCCTCCGCTCGGAGACGACGCTCGTGCAGACGATGGGTCGAGCGGCGCGGAACGTCGAGGGCGAGGTCGTCCTCTACGCCGACGAGACGACCGACTCGATGGCCGCCGCGATCGACGAGACGCAGCGTCGCCGCCGGATCCAGCAGGAGTACAACGAGAAACACGGGTTCGAGCCGAGGACGATCGAGAAGGCGGTCGGCGAGACGAACCTCCCGGGAAGCGGCGAGCGCTCCACTCGGTCCGGGACCGACGATCCGAGCGACGAGGAGGAGGCTCGCGAGCAGATCGCCTATCTGGAGGACAGAATGCAAGAGGCCGCCGACAACCTCGAATTCGAGCTCGCGGCCGACATCCGCGATCGGATCCGCTCGCTCAGGGGGGAGTTCGGGATTCAGGAGAACGAGGCCGTCGACGGCGTCGATCCGGGCGAGGACCCGCTCGACGACGGATTCGACGATGGAGCCGAAGACGAACTCGACGACGAGTTGTTCGACGCCGAGGCGGAGCGGTAATCGACTGACTGCCGTACGAGAGACACACCCACAGCCGGTTCGAACCTCAAAGTTTATTTTTCAGAGGTCGCTATCCGGCGGCTACGATGCTCGACGACGACGCAGTTGACAGCACCGATCGCACGTTCCGCCGCGACACGCGCGGAGGGATCACGTAGATGGCCCGCCGGCTCGTTCCGACGTCGTTCTCGCGATACGCTGGCGACTGCGGGCGTCAAGAGGCCGCAGGCACACCTTCCTCGCGCTCCGAAAACGCCCGTTCTTCGATCGACCTGATCGCCGCTTCTGTCGACAACTAATTCCAATTGAGACCAATGACATCAGTGTCCTACAGTCGTGTCCAGCGGTCGTTCCTTCGGTACCAACACATATTCGTGTTCTCCGCGCCGCTCGCGTTCATCGCCGGCGTGCTCCTCACCGCCCCTACTCCCACCGACACAGGAATCGGTCACCTGCTCGAAAGTTCGTGGACGGACTACTGGATCGAGTACTGGTGGTTGTTCCCGGCGTTCTTGACCGGGGCCACGATCGTCAACACCGTCGGGATCAGCGGGTCGGCGATCTTCGTGCCGTTCCTGATCTTCATCTACCCCCTGTTCGCGGCACCGCTCGATCCCGCGACGATCGTGAAAGTCGGGCTGATCAGCGAGGCGTTCGGGTTGTCGAGTTCCTCGATCGCGTTCATCCAGTACGGACTCGTCGACCGTCGACTGGCGCTCGCGCTCGTCGGCGGTGCCGTCCCGTTCGTCGTCGCGGGCGCGCTCCTGTCCTTTATTATTCCCGAGCCGGTCTTTCACGCGCTGCTCGGCGTGGCACTGCTCGCCGCGTCGTATCTGCTGTTCAAGGCCGATCTCGACCACGAGAGCAGCAGTGACGACGATCACGAGAGCGCGGCAGCCACCGACGGCGGCCACCCGGATCTCCCGAACGACGACGGGAAACTCGGCCCGGCGGGGGTCGAAACGGACGCCGAAGGAACCGTGACGCGCGTCGACCGTGATGGCGACGACTACCGGTACACCCGCGGCGGCTACCTCCGCCGCTTCGCGAACTACAGCATCGGCGGGACGTTCCAAGGGCTCGCCGGGTTCGGCGTCGGCGAACTTGGCATCATCTCGATGCTGAGCACGAAGGTACCGGTCCGCGTCGCCATCGGGACGAACCACATCGTGGTCGCGCTCACCGCCATCTTGGCCTCGCTCGTCCACGTCTTCGGCGGCGGACTCGTCGGCGGCCACAGCCTGAGTCTCGCATCGACGCCGTGGAATATGGTCGTCTTCACCGTCCCGGCGACGGTGCTCGGCGGCCAGATCGCGCCTTACGTCTCGAACGCGCTCGCCACGTCGACCATCAAGACGTTCGTCGGCGGCCTGTTCGCGGTCATTTCGATCGCGCTGTTCGCGATGGCCGCGGGGGTCGCATAGATGTACGAAACCATCCTCCTCCCGACGGACGGGAGCGACGCGTCGCTGGCGGCGGCCAGACACGCTGGTAATCTCGCGAGCACGACGGGCGCGAGCGTGCGTGTCGTCTCCGTCGCCGACAGCCGAAACAGATTCGAGAGTCCGAGCAGCGGGCTGGCTCCGGAAGCGTGGGACGAGGCCGAACACGACCGGGCGACGGCGGCCGTCGAGGAAGCGGCTGCGACGCTCCCAGACGACGTTCCGGTCGAAAAGGTGGTCGTGACCGGGATCCCACAAGACGAGATCCTCGACGAGATCGAAGCGACAGACGCCGACCTCGTCGTGATGGGAACCCACAGCCGAAGCAAACTCGACCGGTACCTGATCGGCAGCGTCACCGAACGAATCGTTCGTCACTCGCCGATCCCGGTCGTGACGGTCCGTGAAGACGTGGAAGCCGAGTGAGCGTCCGTCGGAACGCGACTGGAAATCGACGGTACTGAGACTCCTCGTCTACCGAGACTCGACGTTACTGAGACTCGTGATCGCCGGCGACGTTCGAGGTCCGGTCCGAACGGCGCGTGCGGTAGAGGTTGATTGCGAGTCCCGCGACGAACGCGAGGAAGGATGCGACGACGATCCACAGCGTGCTCGGATGTTCGAATCCGAGGTGAAGCAGCGCAGGCATTGACACACCGTGCGCCCAGCGGCCACCTAACTGCTTCTATCTTCGATCGCGCGAACGCGCATCTCCACGTACCGGCCGGCCCACTCGCGGAGGTGGCGCTGCAGACGGTGGAAGAGACCGTGCTTGCGAGGCGGTGCGAGTTCGCCGCCACCGGACAGGCTCGGATCGCGCTCGTGGCTCATATGTCATACACACGCACGCCGAGGAATAATTGTAACGGTTGAACATTGACATTGCGGCGGCTGCAACGCTCCGCTACGTCGATTCGGTGGTTGTTTCGAGATTTAGGTCGACGTCGGCCTCGGCCACGGCCTCGTCTGGGTCAGTCTCGGACAGGGCCACGGTGGACGACTCGATCCCGTCCGTCGCCGCGAGGATCTCATCAACTTCGTCGATGCCGAGGAGTTCCCGCGTCTCGGCGTCGAAATCGAGACTTTCCAGCCCCGCCGATTCTTGGACGGCACCGTCCGTCAGCCCGCGGCCGTATCGCCCGAGCAGGCTCGTGAGCTCCTGCGGGAGAACGTACGTCGTCGACGGCGACGTCCCGATTCGGGTGAGCGCGTCGAAGCCGCGATCAATCATCGCGCGTTCGCCCATCGATTCGGCGGATTTCGCACGCAACACCGTCGAGATGGCGTCGCCCTGCGCTTCGAGGATCTGACTCTGCTTTTCGCCCTGCGCGCGGATGATGTTCGACTGCTTTTCGCCTTCCGCCCGCTCGACGGCGGAGCGGCGTTTCCCCTGCGCTTCGAGGATCATCGCGCGGCGGCGGCGCTCGGCGGAGGACTGCTCTTCCATCGCGTTCTCGACGGCCGCGCTGGGTTTGACGCTGCGGACTTCCACGCTCTCGACGCGGATGCCCCACTCGTCGGTCGGTTCGTCGAGTTCCTCGTTGATCCGGCGGTTGATCTTCTCGCGTTCCGAAAGCGTCTCGTCGAGTTCCATATCGCCGAGCACCGCTCGGAGCGTCGTCTGCGCGAGGTTCGAGACGGCGTTGCGGTAGTTGTCGACCTCCAGAAACGCCCGCTTGGCGTCCATCACCCGGATGTAGACGACGGCGTCGGCGGTCACCGGCGAGTTGTCGCGGGTGATCGCTTCCTGTTTGGGAACGTCGAGCGTCTGCGTCCGCATATCGAACGCGTACGTCCGCGAGACGAACGGCGGGATCACGTTGAGGCCGGGTTCGAGCAGTTTGCGGTACTCGCCGAAGATCGTCAGCGCCTCCTTGTCGTAGGCGTCGACGATTTCGACGGCGCTGTAGACGGCCGCGATCGCCAGCGCGAGGACGACGAAACCGACGACGGCCATCGGGTTGCCGCCGAAGAGCACGCCGGCGACGAGGAGGGCGGCGACGACGGCCGCGACGGGGAGGAGCCAGCCCGGCGGCCCGCGCGTGGAGAGCCGACCGAGTTCGCGGAAGACGTTTGCCATAGCTCACCTTGTGACGCAGTGGCATTAAGGGTGTCCCGGAGTTGAGCGAGCGGAGGGAGGCGCGCGACAGCAACGAACAGCGACTCACCCGAAGGCACTTGGGGGTCGCAAACGACGGGTCGGCTATGCGACTCCCGATACCCGGCACCGACCGCGGCGCACTGGAGGTCGAGGACCTCCTGAAGATCGTCCTCGTCCTCGTCGTGATCTGGCTCGTCCTCGAAGTGATCGGCGGCGTCCTCGGAATCCTCGGTGAGCTCTTGGGACCACTCCGCCCGCTGCTCGGGCTCGCGGTCATTATTCTCATCGTCCTGTGGCTGCTCGACCGGATCTGAGCCCACAGACCGCAGTTATCAGGGACAGTCCGCCTCATCGACCGACTGCGGCTCGCTGCCCTGTCTGATCGCCCGCGTCGCTCGCGTTTCGAGGTTCACGACGAGTACCTGCCCGCCGTAGCCGTGCGTCTGATCGTGGCCGCGGACGACGACGCACGAGACAGAATCGGGGATTTCGACCGTCGCCGAGCGGGTGAACGGCTGTCGGTCGTGGGCGTGCAACAGTTCGCGGCGACCCAAGCGCGTCCCGTCGAGCCGCTCGACTTGCCACCAGTTCGCGTACCCGTCCTCGCCCGCGTCGTCGTGGTGCAACGCGACGTCGAAGCGGTATCCACCGTCGACGCGTTCGATCGTGGCGTCGACGACGTTCGCCTCGCGGAGGTCAAGCGACTCGTCCGACGCTCCCCCGTCTTCGGTCGTCGTGTCCGCCGTTTCCATCGTATCCGCTGTCGTATCCGCTGCTTCTGCCGTTCCTGCATCGCCGTAGCCCGCCGGCGACGTCGACGGCGTTCCATCCGCGGACTGTCTCGCGCAACCGGCCAGCGAACCGGCGACTGCGGCGCTCGCCAGCCCCGCGAGCACCTGACGTCGGCTCGGTGTTTCGTCCCGAGTCACACGTAGTCCGTCGTCGCGCCGGGACAAAACGCTACGGGGCGGCTCGGTCGGCGGCCGTGGGACCCGACGCGTTCTTGCCGGCCGAGCGCGCACCTCTGTCCGTGTTCAGCCTGAACGTCCCCGTGCCGGGGAAGCTCAAACGCGTCGCCTCGGAGTTGCATCCGGAGCTTTCGCGCTTCGAGCGGATCCGCGAGCGCCACACGCTCGTCGCGAAGCGCTTCGACACGACGCTCGACGACGACGCCGATTCGCTGCCTCGGCTCCGGGAGCGACTCCGCCCCCTGCTCCGGGAGTACGACGCCGGGCAACAGAACGGCTCGGCCGGCATCGACCTCCGAGTCACGGGGCTCGACTACTTCGAGACCCCGACACGGGGATCCGGTCCCGTCGTCTTCCTCGCTGTCGAGAGCGACGACCTGCACGCGCTGCACCGCCGGCTCTGCGAGTCGTTCGGAACCGTGTCTGGAATCGAGGGCGACGACTACGTACCCCACGTCACGCTCGCCCGCGGCGGCCGCGTCGCCGACGCTGCCGACCTCGCAGAGCGGGCGTCGATCGAGCCGTTCGAGTGGACGGCCACCGAACTTCACGTCTGGGATTCGCGGTACCGTGAAGCCGCCGCACGACTGCCGCTGCGGTGATCGTCCGCGGCTCTGCGGCGAAATCTCTAGCCGACCTCACCGCTCCCGCAGCCGCATCTTCATCGGGTCGGCGGGGTGCATCGTCAGCGACCCGCGGAGCTTGAGCGGACTCTCGCCGACGTAGTCGAGTTCGTAGTTCTGTGCGACGGTGCCGAGGATCAGCTTCGCCTCCAGCATCGAGAGGTGCTTGCCGATGCAGTGCCGCGGACCGCCGCCGAACGGGAAGTACGCGAAGCGCGGCCGCTCCGCGCGTCGGTCGGGCAGCCAGCGGTCGGGGTCGAAGGTCTCGGGATCGTCGTACCACCGCTCGGAGCGGTGCGTCGCCCACTGCGAGAGCATCACCGCCGAACCGCGCGGCACGCGGTAGCCGCCGAGTTCGACGTCGACCTTCGGCTCGCGGAAGATGACGTACACGGGAGGATACAGCCGCATCGACTCCTGAATCACGCGTTCGAGATAGTCCAAGTCGCGCACGTCGGCCGCGGTCGGCGGGTCGTCGCCGCAGACTGCCGCGAGTTCCTCGTGGAGTCGGGCCTCGGCTTCCGGGTGCTCCGAGAGGAGGTACCACGCGTACGTCAACGTCAGCGCGGTGGTGTCGTGACCGGCCAAGAGCATCGTCATCAGTTCGTCTCGGAGCTGTTTCTTCGTCTGGTCGCCGCGCTCGTGGGCTCGCAGGAGAATCGAGAGGAGGTCGTTTGGCTCGTCGGGTTCGGCTCCGCTTCCGATCGGGTCCCCCCGCGCAGGATCCGCCGCCGGGTCGCGCTCGGTCCCGAGCCGTTCGTCGACGATGTCGTCGATGACCTCCTCTAAGATCCGAACTGACTCGTGGTACTCGCGGTTCTCGCGGGTCGGCACCCAGTCGGGGACGAGAAACCGCGCGGGGTTCGGCTCGAACCGTCGGCCGAGCGGTTCGAGGTTCTCCTGCACGCGACGCGTCTGTTCGTCGGTCAACTGCGAGCCGAACATCGCTTCGACGATGATCCGCACGGTGACGCGCGCCATATCGAGGTGGACGTCGCGGACGTCGCCGTCCGCCCAATCGCCCAGCATTCCCTCAGTGTGGCGGGCGATCACATCGCCCATCTCGGCGATTCGGTCCGGGGCGAAGGCGGGCTGGGCGAGTTGGCGCTGCCGACGCCACGTCTCGCCCTCGCTGAGCAGCAGGCCGTCGCCGAGCAGCGTGCCGATGGCGTCGTCTTGGAAGTCGGGCTTGCGGAACTTCGCGGCGTCGGTCACCAGCACGCGCTCGATGTCGCGCGGGTTGCCGAGCAGGTACATTTCGAGCGGGCCGAGATCGAACTGTGCGACGTCGCCGTAGGCGGCTTCGACGCTCGTGAGGAACGTGAACGGGTCCCGGGCGTACTGGCGGCTGTTGCCGAACACCGGGACGCCCGCGGGACCGGGCGGCTGGGTACGCATCGAGAAGTAGTTGGTTTGCACGACTATGAGGCGTTCGGCCGATTAGATGGTCGCACCGTCGAGAGCAACGAGACGCCCCGGCCTCCGTGGCGGCCGCGAACGGGGCCAACCGAGCCCCGTTCAGGGCTGCGGCGGGTCACCCGAATAGGCGTCGAGGTCGGCGAAGAAGTTCAGCATCGAGAACTTCAGCTTCTCGGGGGCGACGTCGACGAGTTCGAGCCGCTCCTCCCGCGGGAAGCTCTCTCTGACGCCGTATTTCCCCATCTCGACGCTCTCTTGGGTGTAGCGCTTGTCGACGAGGAGCCGGACGCCGAAGTCCTCGGGCGAGCGGATCACGCGCCCGAGCGCCTGCCGCGTCTTTCGGATCGTCGGAATCTCGACGGCGTAGCGCCAGCCGGCCTCGTCTCGGTCGTCGTACGCGCGGTCGTAAGCGTCTTGTATCGCCTCCATCCGCTCGGAGAGATGCGGGTACGGCACGCCGACGACCGCGACCGTCCGCGCGTCGTCGCCGTCGAAGCTCACGCCCTCCCCGAGCGTGCCCCACAGCGAGGTGAACAGTGTGGCGTCGTCGCTCTCGACGAACGAGCGTCGCAGCGATTCGGTGTCGACGTCGGAGTCGTCGAGGAGCAGGTCGCTCGTCACGTCCGCGCGCCCCCGCAGGTGCTCGTGGTAGCGCTCGGCCTCGGCGTAGGAGGGGAAAAACAGGAGCGCGTTCCCCGGCGTGAAACGCGCCGCATCCGCCAGCACGTCCGCGATGGCCGACTGCGTCTTCGGATCCGACCGCTCGGAACTGAACAGCGCCGGAGCTTCTACCGCCAGCGTCCGCCGCCGCTCCTCCGGATACTCCAGCCCGTAGGCCATCGTCACGGGGTCGTCGAGTCCCAACACGTCGCTAGCGACGTCGAAGGGGCGCAGCGTCGCCGACATCAGGACGCTCGCGTGGACCTCCGCGAACAGCGTCTCGGTCACCTCGCGCGGGATACAAGTGTACAGCTCTGCGCGGCCGTACACCTCGTCGGTGCCGCCGTCGCGCCGCACCGAACACATCGGGTGCTGTCCGAGTTTCGCGCCGTCGGCCATCCACGTCGCGATGAACTCCGCGGCCTGCAGGGTCTGACACTCCGAGCGCGTCGTCGCGCGGCCCTCCTTGTACGCCTCCTCGTACTCTCGGTCGAGGGTCTGCCCGAGTTGCAGCGCGAGGTCGACCTCGGTGTCGATGCCGCGACCCTCGTAGCGATCGAGGAAAGCGAGCGTCAGGTCGTCTCTCCGATCCGAGTTCGCGATCGAAAGGTCGTGCCAGTCGTCGCCGACCTGCTCGCGTTCACCGAATTCGAGCGCGTCGTCGTACGTCGCGCGCAACGCCCCGATAAACGCCGAAAGGACGTTCTCCGCCGAGTTCGCGCGGGAGTCGTCGACCTCGTCGAGTTCCGCGAGCGCCTCTTCGAGCGTGTTCTCGGTGAGCGCCCGACTCGCGTGATCGCGCGCGGCCGACTCGATGTTGTGCGCCTCGTCGAAGACGGTGACGACCTCCTCGGGCTCGCGGCCGAGCCAGCGGAAGAACTGTTCGCGGATGTTCGGATCGAGGAGGTGATGATAGTTGCAGACGACCAAATCGATCTCCTCCATCCCCTCCTTGAGAAGCTCGTACCCGCAGAGCTGGCGCTTTTCGGCGTACTCGTAGATCTCCTCGGGCGTTCGCACGTCGTCGAAGAGCCACTCGAAGAACTCGTCGTTGCTCGCGGTGAGGTTGTTGTAGTAGTGCTCGCAGACGTTGCCGTCGCGGAGTTCTTCGAGTTCGGACTCGACCGCGTCGAGTTCGTCGGTCACGGCGCTTCGGGCCTCACCGGCCCCGTCTGCGCCCTCGCGGATCCGATCGAGCAGCGCCTCGGCCTGCTCGTTCAACTCCTCGCGCTCCCCCTCCTTCTCGACGATCGTTCGCGTCGTATCGCGCAGCGTCTGGCACTCTTGGTACTCCACGTCGATGTGGCACATCGACGACTTGCCCTTGAACACGACCGCGCGCAGCGGCTCCTCGCGGGTGATCGCGCGGGCGTCCGCGACGAACTGCCGCATCTGCTGGTGGACGTTGGTCGTGATGACGACCGTCTTGTCCGTCCGGCGGGCGTACTCCAAGGCCGGAACGAGCGCCGAGAGCGTCTTGCCGGTCCCCGGTGCGCCCTCCAAGAGGACGTCGCGCTGCTCGTCGAGCGCTCCGGCGATCTCGGCCATCGCCGAGCGCTGGTTCGGGTACGGCTCCTCGTAGGGGAAGAACCGCTCGTACTCGTCGGTCGTCGACACGGTAGGTTCTGGGGCCCTCTTGAGATTAAAAGGCTCGGACGCACGAGGGAGCCGAATTCCCTAATGAATAATGGTATCATACCTCATAATTGTACTGGTCTCGTGCATCTGAATCACCCCGCCGAGATGCCGTTATTCCGGAGGACGAGGTAGTGGCCGCTATGGCGACTGAAACAAGCACAACGAGCGCAGCACAGACGGGAGATCGGGCGTGGCAGTACGGCGTCGTCGCCGGCATCGTCGCCGGCATCGTGATGGGCGCGTTGATGGTGATGCAGATGCGTCCGGTCCTCGAAGTGGCGATTCCGTCGATGTACTTCCTGTCCGGAGGTACTGCGGGATTCGCGATTCACGTCGCCCACGGGGCGGTCTTGGGCGTCGTCTTCGCCGCGATGGCGGCGACGCGTGGAGGGCTAACGACCGCGAGCAGTGCCGCCCTCGGCGTCGGCTACGGCGTCGTCCTCTGGGTCGTGCTCGCCGTCCTCGTGATGCCGATCTGGCTTTCAACCGTCGGGTCACCGGCGAATCCACCGCTCCCGAACGTGAACGTGATGAGCCTCGTCGGACACGTCGTCTACGGCGCAGTGCTGGGCGTCGTATACGCGGCGCTGCGGACGTAGCCGGGAAAGCCGCCGATCGAACGACGAGGGCGACACGCTCATCACGGTCACGTGCGACGACCCCGCTATGGGTCGGGGGTCACGGACAGCGTGCGTTCTCGTGGGACTACTCGTTCTCGTCGGTAGCGTCGGTGCCGCGCCGGCGGGAGCGGCGACGGATTCCACATCTTCGACGGGGGTCGACCGGATAGCGGCGTCGGATGCGAACATCGATCTCACGCAGCGTCTACGACTTGTTCCCGACGAGCCCGGCGTCTACGGCGTCACACATCGCTATCGGCTCCCCGATCAGCTGAAAGGACTCGAAGTGACGCTCCCGGCGGAATCGACCGTCGTCTCCGCGTCCGGCTTCGACCGCAAGGAAGGGCGGACGTACGAGTGGGACGGCACCACGGAGCGTCCGACGATCGACTACCGAATGGCGGCGAATCGCACCGTCGACCAGACGGGGCCGATCGGCGGCCCCGGTCGACTCACGTTCGTCGACGTCGGCGAGTGGGCGCTCGTCACGCGCCCCGGCGTCTCGCACAGTTGGTCTTGGCGGGGGACCGGCGACATCGGTCTCGATCGATCGATGGCCGCCGAAGAGGGGGCGACCGGACGGACGATCGCGTTTCTCGGAGCCCACGAGGAGTACACCCACACCGCCCACGGGCAGACGTTCCGGCTGATCGTCCCCGAGGCGGCCGATCTCGAAGAGTCGCCGGAGGAGTTGTTCGCGGCGTTCTCGGACGCCTCCGATCGGCTCCGGGTCGGAGATCGGGACGAGACTGTCTTCGTCGTCGCCGCGCCGACGCCGGACGGCATCCAATGGGGCGTCCGCGGTCTCCACACCGGCGGCGCGGACGTGTGGGTCCGCGACTTCGAGCGTCTCGACGAGGCGAACAACGTCTGGCTTCACGAGTACGTCCACACCCGGCAGGGGTACGTCGCGGCCGACGACGCCCGGTGGTTCACCGAGGCGAGCGCCGTCTACTACGCCGCGCTCTTGGCGCTCGACGCGGAGCGGATCGACTACGAGACGTTCCAAGCCCGACTCGCCTACGGCGAAGGCGACTACGACGGCTCGGTGATGACCGAGCCTGACACGTGGCGACGGAACGCGAACTACTACGTCGGCGCGCTGGTCGCTGGCGAACTCGACCGCCGGGTCAGGCTGACGAGCGACGGCGACGCGTCGCTGCAAGACGTGTTCCGCCGGATGAACGCCAAGGACGGCCAGGTCGCTGCGGCGGACGTCCGCGCGTCTCTCCGGGCGGCCGGCGACGAGGACGTCGCCCAGCTCGGAGCGCGGTACACGACCACGACGGAGCGACCCGAGACGTGGAACGCCACGCAGCACCGCGAGGCGTTCGGTGAGGGGTCGGTCCCGGCGCAAGTCACCTACGCGCTCGCGACAGACCTCGACGCCGTGCGCGTTTCCGGCACGTACCGAAATCGCTCGATCGACGCCGACGCCCTCACGCTCGTTCCCGGCGAGCGCCTGGCGTTCGACGTGGTCGCGACCAACGTCGGGGGCGGCGGCGACTACGAGGCGACGCTCCGCGTCGACGACGATCCGGTGGCGGCGCGGTCGGGACGGCTCGATCCCGAAGAGTCGGTCACGCTGACGTTCGCGCACACCTTCGAGCGGACCGGTTTCCACACAATCTCCGTCGGTGACGTGGCGCTCCGCATCGAGGTTCGCGAACCGGCAGTCGCACGCGCGTCCGACCTGAGTGCGAACCGGACCGAGGTGCCGGCGGGAGAGTGGCTCCGCCTCTCGGCGGTCGTGCGCAACGACGCCGACTATCCCGGCAAGGCGAACGTCTCGTTCACCCGCGACGGCGACCCGTTCGAGACGCGCACGGTCCGTCTCGACGCCGGCGAGTCGACGACGGTCGAGACCGACGTCCGGCTCGACGAACCCGGTTCCTACGACTTCGGCCTCGAAAACGCGTCTTCAGAGACGGTCGTGGTGAGGGTGATCGACGACGGTCGAACGGACGCGCGGACGACGGGATTCGACGTACCCGTCGGCGTCACGGGCGTCGCCGTCGTCTGTCTCGCGGCAATCGTTCGAGTGCGGCGACGGAACCGTCGAAACGAACCGTAGCAAGGGACGCTCACCGTCCACCTGACGTCACGCTCCGTACGCCCAACAGAGCAAAGCGATTTCGGCGATGCTCACGCCCGTATGATGAGTTCCGGGTCGCGAAGGATCGAGTACCGTTCGCCGGAGAGCGGAACCGCACTCAGTCCGATCGAGCCTTCGACGATCGCTTCGGCAAGGAAGGGTTTCGGCCCTTGGATCGTCGAAGGTGCACATTCCTCGCAAAAGCGACCGGTGACGAGCCAATCCGCGTCGGCGGCGTCGTAGTGGACGCGAACGACGATACGTTCCCCTTCGTTCACTTCCGAACCGCACTTGTTACACAGGAGGGGTTCTCGCTCGTTCAGACGGAGATTCTCGACGATGGCGAGCAGTTCGTCGTCGGTCGTTGATCCGAGTGACATATTTAGTCCGTAGCGGCCCTGTCTCCGACGTGTTCGATGGGGATGCCGCCCGATTGCACGGCACACGTCGTACAACAGGCCGGCGTATCGAGCGAAACGGTGTACTCGAACCGCGGCGTCGCTTCCTCCTCCTCCTCGACCAACGTGTCCCATTTAGGAAAGAACAGGTCGGGGGCTTCGCCACAGATCAGACAGGTACCGATCGAAACGAACGACGCGTCCGCTCCTCGGTGGATGAAGTCCTGTTCACAGCGCTCACAAAGAACGCCGAGTATGTCACCACTCTGTCGCTCGATGGCGATGCGGTCGAAGTCCTGATAGCGACCGCATCGGAAACATTCCATTCAAATTCCCCCTTGAAACCGTTAGTCGAAAGTACTGTGTCATCGCCACGACAGGCGATTTAATAAACATTTCCTTTCCAACTGAAATAAATGAGGCAGGCGGTCAGTCTGTCGATTCCGCGGTGGCGTTGATATATCGTGACGTTGTTATTCTTTATTTGACGTGCCATTTCAGCGTAATTTTCGACTGGGACGACCGCACCGAGAGTGGGCGAGAGTCCGGGGGATGACCGAGACCACAAGTCGGGAAGAGTCCGACCAGAAGCGACCGAGACAGCCAGCGAACGCGCAAAGAAATCGTTACGCGTCGAGCAGTTCGACGAGCAGGCCCTTCTGGGCGTGCAGGCGGTTCTCCGCTTGATCCCAGACGAGCGAGCGCTCCGATTCGAGGACGTCGCCGGTGATCTCCTCGCCGCGGTGGGCGGGCAGACAGTGCATCACCTGCGCGTCGGAATCGGCGAGCAGTCGCTCGTTCACCTGATAGCCGTCGAAGGCGGCGAGCTTTTCGTGGCGCTGGTCCTCCTGTCCCATCGAGATCCAGACGTCGGTGTAGACGACGTCCGCGTCGTCGACGGCGGCTTTCGGATCGTCGGTGATCGTCGGTTCGTGGCCCAACTCCGCTGCCTGTTCGAGCACTGCGTCGTCCATCCCGTAGGTCTCGGGCGTCGAGACCGTCAGATCGAGGCCGACCATCGCCGCGCCGATCACGAGCGACTGGCCGACGTTGTTGCCGTCGCCGACCCACGCGACCCGAACGTCGTCGAAGCCGCCGAAGGCCTCCTTGATCGTGAGCAGGTCTGCGAGCGTCTGACAGGGGTGCGCGTCGTCGGTGAGGCCGTTGACGACCGGGACGTCGGAGTACTCGGCGATCTCCAAGAGGTCCTCGTGGTCGAACAGCCGCGCCATCACGGCGTCGACGTAGCGCGAAAGTACGCGCGAGGTGTCAGAGAGCGGTTCGCCGTGGCCCAGCTGGATGTCCTCGGGACCGAGGAAGATGGCGTGGCCGCCGAGTTGGGTCATCCCGGTCTCGAAGGAGATTCGGGTTCGGGTACTCGGCTTCTCGAAGAGCATTCCCAGCGTCTGATCGGGCAGTCTCGTGTCGTCCTCGCCGGCTTTGATCGCCTCGGCGCGGTCGAGGACGGTCTGCAGTTCGTCGGTCGAGAGGTCGTCGATGTCGAGGAAGTGGTCTGTTTCGAGCATCCTGTCTCACTCCTGCTCCTGAAGGCGCTCGCAGACGTCGACGAGCACGTCGATCGCACTGTCGTACTCCGCGAGGTCGAGGTGTTCGTTCGGCGCGTGGTCCAGATCCGAGTCGCCGGGGCCGTAGGTCGCCATCGGACAGTCCCACGCGCCGGCGAAGATGTTCATATCGCTGGTGCCGGTCTTTCTGAGCAGGCGAGGCTTACCGCCTGCCTGCCGGATCGCCACGCGGAACGCGCGGGCGACTTCCGTGCGGGGGCTCGTCATCACCGGGGGGATCGGCTTCTCCCAGTGGACGCCGCCGCGGGTGAGCTCGCCCTCGGCGACCTCGCGGATGTCGTCGATGGTGAACTTCGGCGGGACGCGGAACTGCACGTCGACGGTGGCCTCGACCGCGAGGCCGTCCTCCGTCGGGCCGCCGTCGAAGCGGACCGGCTTCGTCGTCACGGTGTCGAAGACGCCGTCGGACTCGTCCTCGTCGAAGAAGTCCGCGACGCTCGACCACCAGTTGACGGCCGACTGGATCGCGTTGTCTTCGGGGCGCGAGGAGTGACCGAGTTCGCTGGTCGAGACGTACGTCCCCGAGAGGAAGCCGCGGTAGCCGAGCGTAATTCCGTCCCAGCCCGAGGGCTCGCCGTTGATGACGGCCTCGGGCGCGTCGCGGTCCTCGACGAGGTGCCACGAGCCGCGGGAACTGGTCTCCTCGCCGACGACGCCGACGAACGAGACGCCGGTCTCGACGGCCGCGACGGCCATCGACGCGAGCGGCCCGGTGGCGTCGACGCTCCCGCGACCCCACAGCACGCCGTTCTCGATCTTCACCGGGACGTCGCCGGGGACGGTGTCGATGTGCGAAGTGAGAAGCACCGAGTCGTCGGCGGGCGCGCGGACGTTGCCGACGTCGTCGATCCACACCTCGCGGTCGTGCGCCTCGAAGAAGGCCTTGAGGCGCTCTGCGGCCGCCCCTTCCTCGCCGGACGGCGAGGGGATCGAGACGAGATCCGCCAAGAGCGTCTGTGCGTCGGTCAGTCCCTCAGTGAGGTTCTCCTGCACGTCGAAGACCTCGTGATCCATCCCGAAGCCGACGGCGTCGCCCTCGCCCGCCGAGACCGACTCACCCTCGGCGGCGACCTCCTCGTCGTCGAGTTCGGCGCTCATCCCAGCACCTCCGCGAACGACTCGACGAACTGGTCGGCGTGGCTCTCGTCGATGATCAGCGGCGGGAGCAGGCGGACGACCGTCCGGCCCGCCGGGAGCGCGAGCACCTGCTCGGAGAGCGCGAGGTTCTTCAGCACGCGGTTCGCGCCGCGCTTGACCTGAATACCGATCATCAGTCCTTCGCCGCGAACCTCGCGGACGGGCAGGTCGCGCTCGTCGGCCGCGGCTTCGAGTTCGCTGCGGAGATACTCGCCGACGTGGGCGGCGTGCGCGGGAACGTCCTCGTCAACGATCGTATCGAGCGTGGCGTTTGCCGCGGCGGAGACGACCGGGCCGCCCGAGAAGGTCGAGCCGTGGTCGCCGGGGTTCTCCGCGATCCAGTCTTTTACCAAGGTTGCGCCGAGCGGCAGGCCGTTGGCGATACCCTTCGCCGACGTGAGGATGTCGGGCTCGACGCCGACGCCCTCGCAGGCCCAGAGGTCGCCGGTGCGACCGACACCGGTCTGGATCTCGTCGAAGACGAGCGCCGCGCCCGCATCGTCGGTCACCTCGCGGGCGTGTTTCAGATACTCCGCGGAGGCGGGGTGGATGCCGCCCTCGCCCTGCACGGGCTCTAAGAACAGCGCCGCGGTCTCGTCGTCGACGGCCTCGGCGAGCGCCTCGCTGTCGCCGTACGGGACGAACTCGACGCCGCCCGCCAACGGCTCGAACGGCTTTTTATATTTATCCTTCCACGTCATCGCGAGCGCGCCCATCGTGCGGCCGTGGAAGCCGCGCTTGGTCGCGACGATCTTCGAGCGTCCTGTCGCCGAGCGGGCGAACTTCATCGCGGCCTCGTTGGCCTCGGTGCCCGAGTTGCAGAGCCAGACGTTCTCGATGTCGCCGGGCGCGAGCGCCGCGAGCTTCTCGTACAGTTCGGTGCGGACCTCGACCGGATACGACGCCTGCACGTACGTCAGCTTTTCAGCTTGGTCTTGGATCGCCTCGGTGACGGCCGGGTGAGCGTGTCCGAGCGGCGTGACGGCGTAGGAGGCCCCGAAGTCGAGGTACTCCGTTTCGTCGGTGCCGTAGAGGAACGCGCCCTCGCCGGACTCGATCTGAATCGGCTTCTCCGAGAAGACGAAGCCGCCGCTCATTGTGCCACCTCCGAGCTGTTTTCGCCGGTAGAATCCACGACCGCGCTAGCGTGGATGTGCGTCCCGCCGCCGCCGAGCGCCGCGAGGATCGGGTCGTCGGCGTTCGCGTCGGCGACGATGACCGTCACCGCGCCGCCGTCGAGCGCCTCCTTGGCCGCCATCACTTTCTTCGTCATAAAGCCCTCCGCGGCGTTCGTCAGCGTATCAAAGTCCGCGGGGGTCTCGACCGATTCGATCAGCGTCGACGCGTCGTCGGGGTCGGCGTAGACGCCTTCGACGTCCGTGAGGACCACCAGTTCTGCGCCGAGCGCGCCGGCGACCGCCGCGGCCGCGCGGTCGGCGTCGGCGTTGACCGCGACGCCGTCGTCTGCGAGCATCGGGACGGTGACGACCGGCGTGTAGCCGTCCGAGAGCAGCGTCTCCAGTAGCGCGCCGTTGACATCGGTGATCTTCCCGGAGTGGTCGCCGCGCTTGATCTTCTTTTTCCCGTCCTCGACGACGCGCACGGCCGACTTGCGCGGGCCGGTCAGGAGGCCGCCATCGACGCCAGAAAGGCCCAGAGCGTCGACGCCGGCGTCGCGGAGCGTGACGGTGAGGTCGGTGTTGAGTTTGCCGGGCATCACCATCGAGAACACCTCCATCGTGCGCTCGTCGGTGAAGCGGCCGACGACGCCGCTCGGCGTCTCGACGTAGGTCGGCTCCTCGCCGAGTTCTTCGAGCGTGTCGTCGACGGCGGTCGAGCCGCCGTGGACGACGACGACCTTTCTTCCATCGGCGACGAGTTCGGCGACGTCCGACACCGCGCCCGCGGGATCGACCGCGCGAGCGCCGCCGACCTTCACGACGACCGGCGGGAGCGACGCGTCGCTGCCACCGTCCGTCATCGCGTCGCCGTCGGCGACGACGCCCTCGGCTAGTCGACCGCCGTCGGCTCGAAGCAGTCGTGCCGCCTCGTCTTCGAACTGCTGCGTCTGGCGGGCGTCGCGTGAATCGTCGTGTGTGGTGGGTTCGGTGGTCATACGTGCCTTCGTGGTGCGTGTGAGTGGATTGTCGTCGAGGTGGCGTGTGAGTGGATTGTCGTCGAGGTGGCGTGTGAGTGGATTGTCGTCGGAGTGGGGCGTGAATGGATTGTCGTCAGGGTGCGCCGACTGGGTGGAGGCCGGTGAACTCCAGTCCAGCCGTTTCCTCGATGCCGAGCGCGACGTTCGCCGCGTGGACAGCTTGTCCGGCCGAGCCCTTCATCATATTGTCGATCGCCGAGAAGACGACGAGTCTTCTGTTTCCGGGATCGATCTCGAAGCCGACTTCGCCGAAGTTGGTTCCGGCGACGGCCTTCGGCTCGGGGTAGCGGTAGACGCCGCCACCGCCCGCGACGGTGCGCATAAACGGCTCGTCGGCGTAGGCGTCGCGGTAGGCCGTCCAGAGGTCGCCCTTCGAGACGGGGGCGTTCGGGAAGAGGTGGCAGGTCGCACTCGCCCCGCGGATCATATCCACGGCGTGGACGGTGAACGACACGGAAAGGCCGAGGAACTGCTCGATCTCGGCCTCGTGGCGGTGGCCGGTCGGCGCGTACGGGCGGACGATGCCCGAGCGCTCGGGGTGGCTGGAGGCGTCGCCGCCGCCAGCACCGCCCTCCGAGGAACCGACCTTCACGTCGACGACGGCCTGCTCGTCGCCCTCGAGGATTCCGGCGTCGAACAGCGGCTTGAGGCCGAGGATCGTCGCGGTGGCGTTGCAGCCGCCGGAGGCGATGAGGTCGGCTCCAGAAAGGTTCTCGCGGTTGATCTCGGGCAGGGCGTACTCCGATTTTTCGAGATACTCGGGACAGACGTGCCCGTCGTACCACTCGTCGTACTGTTCCTCCGTATTCAGACGGAAGTCCGCAGAGAGGTCGACGACGGTGTCGGCCGCGTCTTGGAACTCGTCGATATGCTCCATCGAGACGCCGTGCGGCGTCGCCGCGAAGAGCACGTCGACTGATTCGAGGTCCTCTGGCGAGGTGAAGCGGAGGTCCATCTCGCGGAGGTTCGGGTGGACGTGGCCGACCGTCTTGCGTTCCTTTGATCTGCTGGTCGCCTGCACGACGTCGAACTCTGGGTGCTGATACAGCAGGCGGAGGAGTTCGCCGCCGGTGAAGCCGGAGCCGCCGACGACGGCGGCGGTGTGGGCCGCCTCGTCACCGGCATCGGAATCCGCGTGGGAAGTGCTCATACGGCTGCTTCCGTCCCGGTGGCTTGTTCGGCTTTCGATTCGAGCCAGTCGACGACCTCACTGGGAACGTCGGCGTCGACGGCGTCGTTGAGCGCCTTGAACTCGACGGTGTGGTTGACCTCGTGAACGGTGTAGTCCACGTCAGACTCCGCCTGACGAGCCTCCGAGTCACCTGACTCGGAGACGTCACCGGTTTCCATGAGGTCGACGCCGAGCAGCCCGCCGCCAACGGCGTCGGAGGCGTCGGCGACGAGTTCGCGAGCACGGTCGTCGAGCTCGAATTCGGCCACTTTGCCGCCTCTCGAAGCATTGGTGAGCCAGTGGTCCGAGGAGCGCGTCTCCGCGGCGATCGGCTCGCCGTCGGCAGCCAGCACGCGGATGTCGCGGCCGGGCTTCTCGACGAACTCCTGGACGTAGAACACCTTGTGCTGGTAGTGCCCGAGCGTCGCCTTGTGTTCGAGGATGGCTTCGGCGGCCGACGGCGTCTCGACTTTCGCCATCAGGCGGCCCCACGACCCCACGACGGGCTTGAGGACGCAGGGATAGCCGAACTTCTCGATCGTCTCCATCGCGGAGTCGACCGTGAAGGCGACCTCGGTGTTCGGCGTCGGGACGCCCGCGCGTTCGAGCGCGAGACTGTTCTTCACCTTGTCGGCGCAGACGTCCGCCGTGTGGGCGCTGTTGACGACGGGGATGTCGTACGCATCCAAGAACTGCGTCGTGTACAGGCTCCGACTCGTCGCCAGACAGCGGTCGACGACGATATCCACGCCGTCAAACGATGCCGGCGGTTCGGCGATGTTGAACTGCTCTTTCCGGACGTCGATCTTCTCCACCTCGTGGCCGCGGTCGCGCAGCTCCGTGAGGAGGAGCTTTTCATCTTTCCGAATCCGGGAGTAGAGCAGCCCAACCTTCATTTTATTCGCCCCAGTCCTCTTCGAGCTCGGGGGCTTCTTCCAGTGTGATCGGGTCGACCGAGACGACCTCCAGCTCCGCGCCGGTCGCGGGGCTGTCGACGATTTCGCCGACCTCGACGTCGGCGGGGATCTCGATCTCTTCTCCGGTCAGCGGGTCTTCTGCGGTGATGGTCTCTGCCATACCAATTGCTGGGCGAGGAATCGACTTAAACCCATCGAAGTTGTCGGATAACTTAACTGACCAGCGGTACCACTATCGGCGCAATACACTCGAAGAATCCGCCCGTGTGAAATCTATGTCTGATTTCATATATGAATGTCCCCGGGCGGGGACCGTCGGAGCCGACACCGCCGCCGCGGTGGCGACGGCGGACCCGATCGCGACTCAGGCATACCGATTCACCTCCGCCTGAAGCGTCTCCGCGGCGGCGTCGAGCGCGCTCGTGCGGTCGTCGTAGGTCGCACGATGTGCCGCGAGCCCCGATTCCGCGTCGTCGAGTTGCGAGGCAACGGCCGACGGTGCGGGGCCGCCCAACGAATCGCGGCTCGCAACGCTTTCGATCGGATCGAGCGCGGCTTCGACGCGCTCGCGGCTCACGTACTCGAAGAGCGACTCGCCGAGCACGTCGGCTGCGACCGCGTCAAGTGTTGCGAGGTCGGGCGTTTCCCCGTCAGCGCGCTCGGCCGCGGCGGCGAGCACCTCGTGGGCCGTGCGGAACGGCACGCCCGCCATCGCGAGCGCGTCGGCGACGCCCGTCGCTGTCGAGAAGCCGTCGCCAGCCGCGGCTTCGAGCGTCTCTTCGGGCCACCCGGCGGTGGCGACCGCGCCCGCGACGACCGCGGTCGCTTCCGAAACTGCGTCCACCGTCTCCCACGCGTGCGGCGTCGCACGCTGGAGGTCGCGGTTGTACGCGCGCGGGAGCCCCTTCAGCGTCGTGAGGAGGCCGGAAAGGCCGCCAACGGCGTCGCCGGCGACCGCGCGGACGAGCTCGAGAGTGTCCGGATTCACCTTCTGTGGCATAATCGACGACGTCGAGGAGTACTCGTCGGCGAGGTCGACGAAGCCCTTGTTGGCGAAGATCACGAGGTCCTCGGCGAGTCCCGAGAGCGTCGTCGCGTGCGTCGTCAGCGCCGCCGTCGATTCCGCGAGGAAGTCGCGCCCAGCGGCGGCGTCCATCGAGTTCGCGACGACGCCTTCGAAGCCGAGCAACTCGGCCGTGCGCTCGCGGTCGATGTCGAACGGCGTGCCGGCGAAGGCGGCCCCGCCGAGCGGCGACTGGTTCACCCTGTCGTAGGCATCGATGAGGCGCGCGGTGTCGCGCGCGAACGCCGATTCGTACGAGAGCAGGAAGTGCGCCACAGTCGTCGGCTGGGCGGGCTGGAGGTGCGTGTAGCCGGGCATCACGGTGTCGACGTGCGCCTCGGCGACATCGACAAGCGCCTCGCGGAGCGCCAGCGTCGCCTCGATCGCGTCGAGAAGGTCCTCGCGCAGGCGATAGCGGATGCACGCGGCGACCTCGTCGTTGCGGCTGCGCGCGGTGTGCATCTTCCCGCCGTCGGGGCCGATACGCTCGACGACGGCCGTCTCGATGGCCTCGTGGACGTCTTCGCCGTCGGGGAGCGCGCCGTGGCCCGCTGACTCGACGTCGTCGAGCGCCGCGAGGATCTCGCCGGCGACGTCGTCGGCGACGATATCCTGCTCGGCGAGCATCACCACGTGCGCGCGATCGACGGCGAGGTCGGCGGCGAAGATGCGCTCGTCGGCCGCGAGGCTGGACATAAAGCCGCGGGCGGGGCCGCCGCTGAAGCGGTCGCGGCGGACGACGCTCGAATTATCCTCTCCGTTGTCAGCACCCTCGCCCGTCATCGCTCACTCCCAGTCGCCTTCGTCGTCGTTCTTGGCGGCGTCGATCGCGGCGTTCGCGAGGCGCGATTGGAAGCCGTGGTACTTCGCGACGCCCGTCGCGTCCTGCTGGGTGATGTCGCCGACGCCGGAGGTGTTGAACGAGGCCGCGTCCTCGGAGTAGGCGGCGTACTCGGATTCGCGGGCGACCGGACGGGCCTGCCCGCCTTGGAATTTGATCGTCACCGTGCCGGTGACGCGCGTCTGCGTCGAGTCGATGAAGCCCTCCAAGGCACTGATGAGCGGGTGGTCGACGAGGCCTTCGTAGCCCTTCTGGGCCCACTCGGCGTCGATCGAGCGCTTGAAGTCGCGCTCGTCTTTCGTGAGGACGAGTTGCTCTAAGGCCTCGTGGGCGGTAAGCAGCGTCGTCGCCGCCGGGTGCTCGTAGTTCTCGCGGACCTTCAGCCCGAGCATACGATCTTCCATCATGTCCGTGCGGCCGACGCCGTGTTTGCCTGCTTGTTCGTTGAGCGCGGCGATGAGCTCTGTCGGCGACAGTTCCTCGCCGTCGAGCGCGACCGGGTAGCCGTCCTCGAACGCGATTTCCACTAACTCTGTCTCGGTGGCGTTCGCGGGGTCGTCGGTCCACTCGTAGATGTCCTCCGAGGGGACGTGGCCGGGGTCTTCCAGCTGCCCGCCCTCGATCGAGCGGCTCCAGAGGTTCGTGTCGATCGACCAGACGCCGGAGTTGCCGGACTGGACGGGGAGATCGTTGTCCTCGGCGTACTGGCGCTCCCACTCGCGGGTGAGTTCGAGTTCGCGGATCGGCGCGACCACGTCGAGATCGGACGCGCGCCAGACGACCTCGAAGCGGAGTTGGTCGTTCCCCTTGCCGGTGCAGCCGTGCGCGAGGGCGTCACAGCCCTCCTCCTCAGCGACTTCAAGGATCGCGTTCGCGATGACCGGGCGCGCGAGCGCCGTGCCGAGCGGGTAGCCCTGATAGGTCGCGTTCGCGCGCACGGAGTCGAAACAGAGGTCCGCGAACTCCTCTTTCGCGTCGACGACGTGCAGGTCGAGCCCGTGCGCGTCGGCGGTTTCCTGTGCCTCTTCGAACTCGGATTCGGGTTGCCCGACGTCGACGGTGACGCCGACGACTTCGTCGTAGCCGTACTCCTCCTGTAGGAGCGAGACGCAGACGGTCGTGTCGAGGCCGCCCGAGAACGCGAGTGCCACGCTTGTCATTATATCTCCGAATCAAACGCTCATCCGTATAAATTACACGGTTTGAAGTTGGGAAATTAAACCGCAGCAATGCCTATAGAGACGCTACTCGCTTGTGAGTTACTTCGGTACGACGGTGAGGTGAGGTAATAGTGGGCCTAACGGGCCCGTCGTCGCGGTCGGCGCGCGGCGTCGGCCGTCTCGGTGAAAACCGGCGACTGGGGAGTCGAGACGGTCAAAGTCGCGACTCTCGACGGAGTGCGAGCACGCACTTCGGAGAGCCGCGTCATTGGGAAAATAGGAGAGACGCGTCGTACTAAACGTTTTCGAGATTCTTCGGGCCACACGGCGGTCGAGCGGCCGACCGATCGCTCCGAGTGAGGGTTCGTTCCTGTCACGGCGGGTACGCTTATTGAGCAGTGATTCAATGATAGCGTATGTCACGCACGGTCAAAGCGGCAGTCGTCGAAGAGCCCGAGACGGACGGATTCACGGTGAAAGACGTCGATCTGGACGATCCGAAAGCCGGGGAAGTACGCGTCGAAATCGAATACGCCGGCGCGTGTCACACCGACTGGCACGCGGTCGAGGGGGCGTTGCAGGAGTACTTCCCGGTCGTCGCGGGCCACGAGGGCGCGGGTCGCGTCGCGGAAGTCGGACCCGGCGTCACGAACGTCGAGGAGGGCGATCGCGTGCTCACGCTGTGGGTCCCCGCCTGCGGCGTCTGTGAGATGTGCGTCAAGGGGATGCAGCACCTCTGCGTCCGCGGCGGCGAGGCCCTCTACGAAGGCAAACTCCTCGACGGGACGTGTCGCTTCCACGCCGACGGCGAGGACCACGCGCAGTTTCTGACGCTCGGGACGTTCGCCGAGGAAGTCGTCGTCCCAGAGTCCGAGGTGTACCCGATCCCCGACGCGTTGTCGACGGACGTCGCCTCCATCATCGGCTGCGGCGTCGTGACCGGCTACGGCTCCTCGGCGCACCGCGCGGACATCCAGCCGAACGACACGGTCGTCGTCGTCGGGGCCGGAAACGTCGGTCTCAATGCGGTTCAGGGCGCGAATCACGCCGGGGCCGGGACGGTCATCGCGAGCGATCTCGTAGAGATGAAACGCGACACGGCACTCGAATTCGGTGCCGACTACGCCGTCGACCCCGAGGAGACGGACTTGGCCGAGTTCGTCCGCGACGTCGACCCGTTCGGGGCGGACGCGATCGTGCTCTCGGTGGGGGGTCGCGAGCGGCGAACTGATCGCGAGTCTGCTGCCCGCGCTCGGCCCGCGCGGCGAACTGATCATCACCGCCGGCTCCGCGAGCGAGTCCATTCCGATCTCGCCGCAACAGCTCCTCGACGGCGAGCGGGAGATCAAAGGCTGTCTCTACGGCGGGGCGAGCCCGCGACAGACCACGGGTGAAGTCATCGATCGCTACCTCGACGACGACTATATGCTGGACGAGCTAATCACCCAAGAGTACGCACTAGAAGAGGTCAACGAGGCGTACGAGAACCTCCTCGGCGGCAACGACATCCACAGCGTGCTGAAGTTGTAGTACGGTGATCAGTCATCAGACGTCGGTTCCGAAGGAGAAAAACCGCCCGAGAACTCCCTCGACGGCGTCCGAGCGCTGCATCAACAGCGTTCCGAGCACGCTCATCACGAGCACGTAGCCGACGGCGAGCGCCGGGATCGTCTCCTGCATCACCGTCGTCGATCCGCCCGCGGCCAGCGCGGCGATGACGAGCGAGAACTCCCCGCGCGGCACCAGTCCGATGCCGACCCGGAGCGCGCGGTGCTCCGTGAGATCGTAGACCCGCCCGCCCAGATAGCCCGACAGCACCTTTGCCGGCGTCGTCAACAGGACGGCCGCCGCGAGCGGGACGGCGACGCCGACGAGCAGTCGCGGGTCGGTCCCGACGCCGATCCAGAAAAAGAAGACCGCGGCGAAGACGTCGCGGACGGACGTGAGCTGACGCTCGATCCGCTCGCGGTGCCCGCTCGTCGAGAAGCCCATTCCGACGAAGAAGGCTGCGACGGCCTCACTCACGCCGATCGAGAGCGCGAAGCCGGCGACGGGAACGACCACGCCCAGTATTCGGAGGACGAACGACTCCGAATCGGAGACGTCGAGGACGCGAGAGAAGAAGGCCGTCCCGTACTGGACGGCGAGAAGCAGCGCGCCGAGGAAGCCGAACGCGATCGCCAGCGACCGCCCGAGGCCGGCGATTCCGGCGTCGGCCCCGCCGAGCACCAGCGAAGTGACGACCGCGAGGTAGATGGCGATAAACAGATCCTCGAAGACGAGCGTCCCGAGGATCGGGTCGGCCTCGTCGTTGGCGATCCAGCCGAGGTCGATCAGCGTCTTCGTGATGATCGCCGACGAGGAGATGTAGACGATCCCGCCGAGAAGCAGCGCCTCGACGATAGACCAGCCGAGCGCGAGGCCGATGGCGATCCCGAGCGGGAGGTTGATCGCGGCGTCGACGACGCCGGCGCGGGTGATCCGCGAGCGCGCGGCCAAGAGCCGATCGAGGCTGAATTCCAGTCCCAGAAAGAACAGCAGGAGGACGATCCCGACCTCCGCGAGTATCGTGAGCAACTCGCTGTTCGGGACGTGCGCGAGACCGAATCGGCCGGCGACAAAGGGGCCAGAGAGCATCCCACCGATCACGTACAGCGGGATGACCGAGAGACCGACGCGGAGCGCCACGGCCCCGGCGATTGCCAGCACGGCGAAGACCTGTCCGAGTTCGAAGAGCCCTGCCGCCATTATGCACCAGTCACGCGCGCCTCGAACTCCTCACAGTTCGCGCGGGTGCCGACGACGACGAGCGTGTCGCCCGCTTCGATCGTCGTGTCCGCGCCGGGCGAGGGGATCACGTCATCGCCGCGCTCGATGGCGACGACCGAGGCACCGGTCTCAGCCCGGAGATCCGATTCGCCGAGCGTCTGCCCGACGATCGGCGAGTCGTCGTCGACCTCGACCCACTCTAAGAGCGTGTCGCCGCCGAGCAGCGTCTCGATGTTCTGCGATTTGACCGGCTGAAAGTACGCGCCCTCCATGATGGTCCCGATCTGTCTGGCCAAGCGGTCGGGGAGCTCAAACAGCTTCTCGGAGTCGCTCTCGGGGCTCTCGCGTAGGAACACCTCTCGTCGGCCCTCGTTGTGCGTCACGACGACGAGCTGTGAGCCGTCAGGTAAGTCGATCTCGTGTTTCTTGCCGACGCCCGGGAGGTCGCTCTCGTAGACCGTCACAGCCCGCGGTTGGTCGTGATCATACAAAAATCGTCGCGTCCGGTCGGCGGTCGGGGAAACGCGGGGCTCATCCAAAGACGGGCGCGGTGCCGGTGACTGCGAGGACCGCACCGGCTGCGAGCGCGGCCGTCGGGGGGATCGAGAGGTTGTCGTCGACGACGTAGCCCGCGATAACGGGTTTGAACCCGTCCGCGACGGTCGCGGCGAGCGCGGCCGCGACCGCGGCTGCGATCCCCACGATGGTCCCCGCCGCGGGAACGAGGAACGGCGCAGAGACCGCGAGACACACCACGAACATCGCGCCGAGCGTCCGCAGCCGCTTCGATTCGTCGGCCTCGCGCGTCGTCCCGAGCAGACCCGAGATCGGATCCCCGATCGTCAGCATCAGCGCTGCGGGGACCGCGATGTACGGGGCGAACACGAGGACGACGGCAGTAATGCTGAACATATACAGCGCGTAGCCCGCGACGTTCGTCTGCTCGTACGAGCGGGTGAGTTCGTCGTAGATAGCCCAATCGAGTCCGACGACCAGTCGGAAGAACTCCAAGGCGGCCGTAACGGCGGAACAGGCGAGCATCACGAGCCCGAACTGGGTCCACGAGACGAACCCGAGGATGTACAGGAAGGGGAGCCCCGTGCCGCTCGCGTGCACTAGCCGTCGCTTCAGTTCGCTCTCGGAGACGTCCGACAGGACACCGGAACGCGACTGCGGGGGAGACACCGTTTCAGGCGTCCGCGCCCGGGGCGACGAGATCGTACGTCGCTACCAGTTCGTCGAACGAGCGGCCGCCGCTCGTGACGGCGCGAAGCTCTTCGATCAGCGATTCGACCGGGACGCGGACCTGTCGGGCGGTATCGCGTTCGCGGATCGTGACGCTGTCGGGGCCGTCGCCCTCCAGCCCGTCGCGGTCGACGGTGACGCAGAACGGCGTGCCGACCTCGTCCTGCCGGCGGTAGCGACGGCCGATGCTGCCGGAGTCGTCGTAGACGACGCTGAAGCCCGAGTCCCGGAGGTCGTCGACGAGCGCCTCGGAGCGCTCGACGAGGTTCTCGACGTTCGAGACGAGCGGGAAGACGCCGACGTCGGTCGGCGCGACCGCCGGCGACAGCGAGAGGAACGAGCGCGTCTCGCCGTCCACTTCGTCCTCGTGGTACGCGTGCGCGAGCAGCGTGTACACCGTTCGGTCGACGCCGAACGACGGCTCGATCACGTGGGGCGTGATGTGCTCGCCCGAAACCGTCTGCGTCTCGACGCTGAAGTTCGCCACGTCGGCGTCGACGGTCTTCGTCTCGCCGCCGACAGTCACTGAGACCTCCTCGTCCTCGAACGCCGAGGGGTCGCGCTCGGCCAACTCTTCGAGCGCCGACTGCACGTCGGCGGCGGCCCCGCCGAACTCGGGACCGAGGACGCTCATATCCGGATCGACGACGGCCTTTTCGACCGTCTTCGGCTCGTCGAACTGCCGGAAGATGGTGAAGTCGTCGTCGCTGTGTTCGCCGTGCTTCGAGAGGTCGTAGTCGCCCCGGTAGGCGAAGCCCGCGATCTCGATCCAGTCGCCGTCGACCTCGCTTTCGGCGTCCCAGCAGTCCGCGGCGTAGTGGGCGCGCTCGCCCGCCAGATGCTGGCGGAACCGGAAGCGGTCCATATCGACGCCGACGCGCTCGTACCACTCTTGGGCGACCCCGAGGAAGTATCCGATCCACGCGTCGCCGACGATGCCCTCCTCGACCGCCTCGCCGACGGTCGTCTCGACGTACTCGCCGTCGTCGGCCCCCTGTTCAGTCGCGGGGTAGAGGACGACCTCGACGTCCCGCACGGAGCCGAGATCCGGCTCGTCGCGCTCGGGGTCGACGAACTGCTCTAACTCCGCCTGCGTGAACTCACGGGTGCGGACGATACTCTTGCGCGGGGAGATCTCGTTGCGGTAGGCCCGCCCGATCTGCGTCGCGCCGAACGGCAGGCTGTTGCGCGCGTACTCCTTGATCCGCGGGAACTCCACGAAGATGCCTTGGGCGGTCTCCGGGCGAAGATACCCCGGCGTCGACGACCCCGGACCGATGTTGGTCTCGAACATCAGGTTGAAATCCTCGACGGCTTCGCCGGCGAGGTGACCGCCACAGTTCGGACACTGGAGGTCGTGCTCGGCGATGATGTCTTCGACCTCCGAGACCGGAAGCGACTCGGCGTCTTCGATACCGGTGTTGTCCTCGATGAGGTGGTCCGCGCGGTGGGAGGTTCCACAATTGGGGCACTCGACGAGCATATCGTCGAAGCCGTCGAGGTGGCCGGAGGCCTCGAATACCGGTTCGGGCATGATCGTCGGCGCTTCGATCTCGAAGTTGCCCTCCTGAACCGTAAAGCGGTCGCGCCACGCGTCCTCGACGTTCGACTTCAGCGCTGCGCCCTGCGGACCGAAGGTGTAGAAGCCGGCCGCGCCGCCGTACGCACCGCTCGCGCCGAAGAAGTAGCCGCGGCGCTTCGCCAGTTCCGCGAGCCGTTCGCCCTCGGTTCGCTCCTCACTCATCTACAGCGCCTCCAAGAGATCCACGTCGCGGACGATGCCGATCAGTTCGTCGCCGGTGACGAGCGGGATCTGCTCGATGTCCTCGGTGAGCATCGCCTGTGCGACCTCGACGACCGATTTGCGCTTCGAGACCGTCCGGAGGTCGTCGGACATAAACCGCGAGACGGGCTCGGCGGGGATCTCGACGTTCCGCGTCGGAACGTAGCGTCGGCCGATCGCTTTGATTCCCTCCCACATCCACTCGTCGTCCTGTCCGGCGAAGGAGTCGCCGGTGTCGTCCTCGCCCTCGACGACGCGGGCGACGTCGATGATGTCGACCTCGGTGAGGATGCCGTTCATCCGGCCATCCTCGTCGAGACAGACCGTGTACGGGACGTTCGCGTAGTAGATTTCGCGCTCGGCGACCGGCAGCGGCGCGGCGTCGTGGGTGGTGTTCACGTCGGCCGTCGCGACGTCGCCGGCGGTGGCGTCGACGGCGACCTCCTCTCGGGCGATCGCGCGCACGATGTCGGTGACGGTGACGATGCCTTCGAGTTCGCCGTCGACGACGGGGACGCGACGCGTGCTGGCATCGAGCATCAGATGCGCGGCCTCCTCGACGCTGGTGTCGGCAGTGACGGTCGGTACCTCCCGCATCAGCACCGCGAGCTGGTTCTCGTCGGGACGCTCGATGAGTTCTTCGCGGGAGACGAGGCCGCGGTACTCCTCGCGACCGTCGGTGATCTTGACGACGGGCACGGACGAAAACCCCCGCTCTTGGAGGTACTCCAACACGTCGTCGCGGGTCCCCGGGAGTTCGACAGTGACCACGTCCTCGCGGGGCGTCATCGCGTCGGCTACATTCATATCGCGTTGTACTGCGTCACACCTCTTGTACTCTTTGAAGCCCGGGAGGGGCCAGTCACCGTTCCGATACCCGCGCTCTCGCCAGACTCGAACTCCCGCATCGCCCCGGCCACATCACGCCGTCCTGCGGAGTCTACCGACTTGTGGAGTGTCAAGATGCATCGTGATACTTGGTAGATACTCACACGATCTGGGCAAAGTTATCGACCATTCGTTTCACAGTAACTCATAGAGATACAGATTCCTGTTGTTTTCTCCGGTCAAATATATACATTCGTGAGATCGTAGGCAGATCAGATCCGACGGCTTTATGTATGAATGAGACACACTCACAAACATGACGCCGAATGCGACGGCTGTGTCCGACGCGTCGCGCGCCGAGGTGATGGCCTCGGTGGACTCCACTCCCGCTCAGGCGGAGTTCATTATCGCGGACGTTTCCCGCGATGATGCGTGGCTCTCGATGCGGGTATCGGAAGCGCCGTCGCTCGAAGACTGGGCGTAAGCGGGCGGTTTCGCCGTCCCTTCTTTCGACGCCGACGCGCCAGCGGCCGCGCTGTCACCTCGCGCGAGGCCGCATCGCCGACGGCCCCACTTCGTGACAGCATGATTTTTGTCCGCGACTCCCGAGCAACAGGGTATGCACTACCGCGAGGTCGACGCGAGCCGAGAGTTTTTGCTTCGGCTCGAAACGGGGGCCGACTGGCGCACGGAGATCGAGGAGTTCGCCGATCTCGAGGAGATCGACGCCGCGTGGTTTCAGGCGATGGGCGCGGTGCAGGACGCCGAGGTGTGGTTCTACGACCAAGACGACCAAGAGTACCAGTCGGTGACGTTCGACGAACCGCTGGAGGTCGCCGCCTGCGTCGGTAACGTCGCCGACCTCGACGGCGAGCGCTTCGCGCACACGCACGCGATACTCTCTCGCCCCAGCGGACAGGCGCTCGCGGGGCATCTCAACGCCGCGACCGTCTTCGCGGGCGAGGTCTACCTCCGCGCGTTCGACGAGTCCCTCGTTCGCGAGCACGACGAGATAACCGACCTAGATCTCTGGCTGTAGCCGTGCACGAAGAGGATACACGGTACTTCGAGCGGATCGAATCCCGACTCGACGAGGCGTTCGACCGCGCCGAGCGGGCAAAGGGTATGGGGTACGACCCCGAGCCAGAAGTGGAGATTCCGATCGCGAAGGATATGGCCGATAGGGTGGAAAACATCCTCGGAATCCCGGGCGTCGCTGAACGCGTCCGCGAACTCGAAGGCGAGATGACCCGCGAGGAGGCTGCCCTCGAACTCGTCACCGACTTCGTCGAGGGCACCGTCGGCGACTACGACAGCCGCGAGGGGAAAGTCGAAGGGGCGGTTCGGACGGCCGTCGCACTCCTCACCGAGGGCGTCGTCGCCGCGCCGATCGAGGGGATCGATCGCGTGGAAATCTGCGAAAACGACGACGGAACCGAGTTCGTCAACGTCTACTACGCCGGTCCGATCCGCTCTGCGGGTGGGACCGCACAAGCGCTGTCGGTGCTCGTCGCCGACTACGCCCGTTCACTGCTGGACGTCGAAGAATACAACGCCCGGAGCGACGAGGTCGAACGCTATGCCGAGGAAGTCGCCCTGTACGACAAAGAGACCGGCCTGCAGTACTCGCCGAAGGACAAGGAGACGAAATTCATCGCCGAGCATATGCCGATTATGCTGGACGGCGAGGCCACCGGCGACGAGGAGGTCTCGGGCTTCCGCGACCTCGAACGCGTCGATACCAACTCCGCCCGCGGCGGGATGTGTCTCGTGCTCGCGGAGGGAATCGCCCTGAAAGCGCCGAAGATCCAGCGCTACACCCGCGGGCTCGACGAAGTAGACTGGCCGTGGCTCCAAGACCTCATCGACGGCACCATCGGGACGGAGGAGGCCGAAGCGGCGGACGCCGGCAGCGACGAGTCGGCCGCGGACGACGAATCCGAGGGCGCAGACGGAGAAGGCAGCGACGCCGACGGCGAGAACGGTGACAGCGAGAACGGCGACAGCGAGGGGCCGAATGCCACTGGCGAGCCGGCCGGCCCCCCGCGTCTCGATCCGGCGAAGAAGTACCTCCGAGACCTCATCGCCGGGCGGCCCGTCTTCGGCCACCCGAGCCAGTCGGGCGGGTTCCGACTCCGGTACGGCCGCGCTCGCAATCACGGATTCGCGACGGCTGGCGTCCACCCGGCGACGATGCACCTCGTCGACGACTTCCTCGCGACGGGGACGCAGATCAAGACCGAACGGCCCGGCAAGGCCGCGGGCGTCATCCCCGTCGACTCCATCGAGGGGCCGACAGTCCGCCTCGCGAACGGCGACGTCCGCCAGATCAACGACCCGGAGGAGGCCCTCGAAATTAGAAACGGCGTCGAGAAGATCATCGATCTCGGCGAGTACCTCGTGAACTTCGGCGAGTTCGTCGAGAACAACCAACAGCTCGCGCCCGCGTCGTACGTCTACGAGTGGTGGATGCAGGACTTCGAGGCCGCCGGGGCTCCCGTCCAAGCCCTCGCTGACGATCCCGCGGTCGATCTCGAACACCCGACGCCGACGGAGGCCGACGCGTGGGCCACCGAGTACGACTGTCCGCTGCATCCCGACTACACGTACCTCTGGCACGACGTCTCCATCGACCAGTTCGAGGCGCTCGCGAACGCCGTCGCGGACGGACGCGTCGTCAACGCGGAAACCGACGGCGGGCTTGCCGCCGGTGACGACGATGCCGCGAGCGGTCCGAACGCGGGAACAGCGGGGGGCGGGGGAGACAACGCCGTGCTCGAACTGGAGAATACTGAGCAGCTCGCGGAAATCCTCGAACACCTCCTCGTCGAACACACGCAACGCGGTGAGACGATTCGCGTTCCCGAATGGCACCTGCTGGTACGCTCGCTTGGGTTCGTGGAGCGAGACGACACGTCGCGAACGCTGGAACGGACGTGGGAACCGAGCGATCTCTCACCGGCCGCCCGCGAGTGGGAGAGCGGCGAGAACGCGGTGAAAGCCGTCAACGAAGTCGCGCCGTTCGAGATCCGCGAGCGCGCGCCGACCCGCATCGGCAACCGGATGGGCCGCCCCGAGAAGTCCGAGTCGCGCGACCTCTCGCCCGCGGTCCACACGCTCTTTCCCATCGGTGAGACCGGCGGAAACCAACGGAACGTCGCCGATGCGGCCCGACACAGAGACGAACAGGGCCGCCGGGGCGTCGTCGACGTCCGCGTGGGCGACCGCGTCTGTCCGGACTGCGATACGCACACCTACCGGACCACCTGTTCGGACTGCGGCACGCACACCGAGCCGTACTACGAGTGTGAGGAGTGTAGTCAGGTAATCGAACCCGACGAATCCGGGCGCGTGTACTGCGAGCGCTGCGAACGCGACGTCACGAGCCCCGACTGGTTCTCGGTCGACGTCGGCGAGGAGTACCGCCGCGCACTCGAAACGGTGGGCGAGCGCGAGGCCGCCTACGACATCCTGAAGGGTGTGAAGGGGCTCACCTCGGCGAACAAGACGCCCGAACCGATGGAGAAGGGGATCTTGCGGGCGAAAAACGGCGTCACGTCGTTCAAGGACGGCACGGTGCGATACGATATGACCGACCTCCCCGTCACGTCGGTCCGGCCCGGCGAACTCGACGTGACCGCCGCGGACTTCCGCGAGTTGGGCTACGAGACCGACATCGACGGCGAGCCGCTGGAGTTCGACGATCAACTGGTCGAGCTGAAAGTCCAAGATATCGTGCTCTCGGACGGCGCGGCCGAGCATATGCTCAAAACCGCCGACTTCGTCGACGACCTCTTAGAGCAGTACTACGGGCTGCCCGCGTTCTACGAGGTCGAAGAGCGCCAGGACCTCGTCGGCGAACTCGTCTTCGGGATGGCTCCGCACACCTCGGCCGCAGTCGTCGGCCGCGTCGTCGGCTTCACCTCCGCCGCCGTCGGCTACGCGCATCCGTACTTCCACGCGGCGAAGCGTCGGAACTGTTTCCACCCGGAAACCAAAGTGTGGTACCGCGACGAGGCCGACGAATGGCATCACGAGCCGATTCGAAACCTCGTGGAACCGCGCCTCGAAGACCCGACCGAGGACGACTTCGGAACCCTCGTGCAAGAACTCGACGGCGACGTATACGTTCCGTCGATTACTGAAGACGGCGAGGAGGTCCTAAAGCCGGTCGAAGCGGTATCGAAACACGTCGCGCCGGAGCATCTCGTCCGTGTGGAGACGCGGAGCGGCCGCAAGATCACAGTCACTGCAGATCACAAACTCTGTCGGTGGAACGGAAGCGTCGAGAAAGTCGAGGCATCGCAGGTCACCTCCGGCGACTCGCTCCCGGTTTCACCTCACCCCTCCTTCCAGCGAGGTGGGGCGAAGGCGGGGGCGGATCGCGCGCGTGCAGACGGTGGTGTTGCGACCGATCCGGTCGAAACGGTCGAATACGTCGAAAGTGACGTCGGTCACACGTACTGCCTGACCGTCGAAGGCACTCACACAGTCCTGTCAAACTCGATATATGCTGGCCAGTGTGATGGCGACGAAGACTGCGTGATGCTGCTGATGGACGGCCTGATAAATTTCTCTAAGAAATATTTGCCTGACAAGAGGGGAGGTAGAATGGACGCACCCTTGGTGATGTCCTCTCGCATCGACCCCAGCGAGATCGACGACGAGGCGCACAATATGGACATCGTACGACAGTACCCCCGCGAGTTCTACGAGGCGACGCTCGAACTCGACGACCCCGAGGCCGTCGAGGACCTGATCCAGTTAGGAGAAGACACGCTCGGCACCGACGACGAGTACCGCGGCTTCGACCACACCCACGACACGACCGACATTGCGCTCGGCCCGGACCTCTCCGCCTACAAGACGCTCGGATCGATGATGGATAAGATGGACGCCCAACTGGAACTGGCTCGAAAGCTCCGCGCGGTCGACGAGACCGACGTCGCAGAGCGGGTCATCGAGTACCACTTCCTGCCCGATCTGATCGGGAATCTCCGGGCCTTCTCCAGACAGGAGACGCGCTGTCTCGACTGCGGGGAGAAGTACCGACGGATGCCGCTCACCGGCGACTGTCGCGAGTGCGGCGGGCGCGTGAACCTGACGGTGCACAAGGGATCGGTGAACAAGTATATGGATACCGCCATCCACGTCGCCGAGGAGTTCGGCTGTCGGGAGTACACCAAACAGCGCCTCGAAGTCCTCGAACAGAGCTTGGAGTCCGTCTTTGAAAATGACAAGAACAAGCAGTCAGGGTTTGCGGACTTTATGTAGCACCTTTTTTTACCGGGGCCTCGCGCCGACTCCGTCGGCGCTCGACCCCGGCCAAAAAATCTGCACCAAAAAAGCCGCTCGCTCGGCCTTGCGGCCTCGCTCCCGGTACAATCAGTTGCTACCGGGGGTCAGACCGCTATTGTAAAGCGATAATTTGTATTCGTCAACAGCACGCTGACGGAGATACGAGTCGTGCTCGCAGGGTGTCATCGTCGGCACGGCACCGAATCGCCGGTAATCACTCCGACTGTTCACTGTCGTCCACCAGAGACGAGATGATGAGTCGCTTGGTTCCACGTCGAAGGAGACCGCTGGCCGCGGGTTGAGAGATCTCCAGATCGGCGGCGACCTCGCTGAGAGTTGCGTTCCGCGGTTCTTCGAAATACCCCGCTTCGAGTGCGACGAGGAGTGCTTCTCGCTGGCTATCGGTCAACCCGGCGTCCGTCGTACCCAAGCTATCGTACTCGTTTACGCGCAGTAAATCGATAGCAACGTCGTGCTGTTGCGCGTAGTCCCAGAGATGAATGAGATCCGTTCGATCGGGCATCCATATCGAGAGAATCCACGCGCTCCCGTCGTTCTCCATATCGAGGATGACGCCGTTCGCGGCCGAAATCACGGGAGAGAGGAGCTTCGCTTCGTCCGTGTACTCGAAGCTATAGATCGCCTTGTCGTCTCTGGTTTCGATGACTCTCTCGAATTCGCCGATCGTACTGTCGTTCCGTAATCCGTCCTCGAATTGGCCGAAATCAGACGACTCGATGTGATAGAAGAACTTCCCCGACGTCGGGTCAGTTCCCGCCTCCGACACCGACTTGACTTTCGAACTTCGGTCGTGAGTAACAGTCCCCGTGAGCACGATGTCAGGATGCTCGACTCGGACGACCGCTTTAATATCGCTCATAGGTCTGTAGGGTACGGAATGGTAGTGTGCGAAACGGTATAATTGAGCACGTTTGCGACGCTTGGTGAAAACCGATAGCGCAAGAGATGCTACCGGGGGTGTATCCGCGGCGTTCCTCAGAGCTCGTCGTCGATATCGTCTCTGGCGTGAATCTTGGCCTGTTCGCGAGCGCTGGGGTTGGCGGACTCTTTGAACGGGACCTTCGCCACCGTCGCGTATACGGGTTCGCCGGGTACCTCGGCGTACTCGTCCGGGAGGTGTACCTCGAATTCTAGGTCGAGGTCCGCATCGTATATCGAGTCGTCGAGCGGAACGTCAGCCGCGGCCTGCAGTGTCTCCGCTGGCACGAATCCGAGGCCGATATTGGCCTCGAGATCCGGATTCCACCCCGCCGACGTCAGGTACCCGCATTCCTCGCCCGTCTCCGGATCCGAGATGAGCCAGTAGTCCGAGGCCCACTCCAGAACCGGGTCCCCTGCCATCTTCAGCCCGACCAGTTTGTGCGTGAACGGGAACTCGCCGTTCTCGATGGCCTCCTTCTGCCGTTCCAGTTCGGCTTTGCCGACGTAGTCCGCGTCCTTGTCGTCGGGAACCTGATAGCCGAGATTGACTTGGAACGGCGACGTCTCGTGGTCCATATCCTGCCCCAACGACAGGATTCCGGCCGCGATCCGTCGACGACCGTTTACAGGCCCCGCGGCCCCGCCGTGGTCTTTGACCGTTTCGAGTACCGGATTCCACACTGCTTCGGCGTTCGTCGTCGCTTCACGGACGTATATCTCGAACCCCGCCTCTCCGGAGAAGCCCGTTTGGCTCACCAATACCGGGACGTCGTTGATCGTCGCTTCCAACAGCCCGTAGTACGGAACGTCCTCGACCGCGGCATCGATGAGCGACTCGATCACGTCGGGCGATTTCGGCCCCTGCACCTGCATCGGCGAGACGTCGATCTCGTCGATGTCGACCTCGAAGTCGTTGCCGACCGTGACCCCTTGCAACCACTGCAGCAGGTCGGCGTCGGCGATAGAGAACCAGAACTCGTCCTCCTCGGGTCGTAACAGGACGAAATCGTTGAGGATGCCGCCGTCGTAGTTACAGCAGATGGCGTACTTGCCACGCATCGGCTCGATATCGGTCGCGTCCCGCGTGATGACGTAGTTGACGAACGACTCGGCGTCGGGCCCTTTGACACGGATCTGTCGTTCGACCGCGACGTCCCACAGCGCGACGTGGTTGACCAGCAGATCGTACTCGGCTTTCGAACCGCCGTCTTCGGGGTCGATGAACGCTCGCGGGTGATACATATGGTTGTACACCGTCGCCTCGTGACAGCCTTCCTCGACGGAGAGGTGCCAGAACGGTGATTTTCGGACCCGGGTCGAAATCACGAGGTCGACGTCTGCGTCGCCCGTTTGACGGAGGTTTCTGGGTACGGTGCGGTCCGATTGGTCGACGCTGGGGTGGTTCGGGCTGGGCTCTTCAGACATTGGAGATCTAGTTCCGTGGTCCAACGTGGTGGTTGAACAGCGTTGCCCATACACGCTCGAATCGACTGGCGATGAACGACACGCCGGCCCCGGCAGGGAGGTAAAGTTCCGGTTCAGTCGCGCTGTCTCGATTGTCGGTAGGGGTTCGCTGTGACATACAAGCGGACCGACGGAGCGTACCCGTATCGTTCTGTAGCTTAAGGGTATAACCCACTTATACCGGGGATCGAATATTCCGCGCATTGCCGACCCTTCCGCACGGACTCGGAGGATGGAGAAATTCCCATACGGAGTCGGGTCTCACGGGAGATACGTCGCGAGAAAGTTCACGAGGCGGTCAAGGGCCTCGTTGACCTCGCCGTCGTCGTTGATCTCGCCGTCGTCGTTGATCTCGCCGTCGTCGGTATCGTCTCGATCGGGCATAGATCGAATTCGATGCCGCCGTGCAAATATCGTAGCATTCGCGCGAACGGGGGTCCGAAGGACCCGTAGTGAGCGCGATTCACCGAGCGTGAGGCCGGAGGCCGAACGCTCGGCATTTTTCCCTCCAGGTTTTTGCGCGGAGGGGTCCGCAGGACCCCTCCGTGGAAAAAGGTGGAGGTTCCTATTCGAGATACCCCAAGTCCCGCAACCGCTCTTGGGCCTCGTCGTCCATCTCCTCGACGGTGTCGTCGTCGACATCGTCGTCGAGGGCGTCGATCCACGCGCCGCCGACAGCCGACTCGAAATCCGCGAGCGTCTCGTCGACTTCGGAAATCAGCGGGTCGTCCTCGTTCGCGACGTTCTCGGTCTCGTCGGGGTCGGCGTCGAGCCGATACGCTTCGTCGTCGATGCGGTCGATCCGGACGTACTTGGCGTCGGTGCGGCGCGCGGCGCGCATCCGCGAGTAAAAGCGCGAATCGGTCGGGATCGTGAGCCCCGCGTCGGCGGCCTTCTCCTCCAGTTGGTTCAACTCGACGACGGGGCGTGAGTACTCGACGAAGGCGTACTCGCCGTCGCCGCGCTGGCCGGGGTCGCGTGCGGCCGCGTCAACGTCCGCGTCGGTGTCATCGTCCGCATCGACGCCCGAGTCGAGGCCGTCGAACGCGCGGTAGGAATCGGCGACCAGCGAGCGCGTCCGGTCGAGCGCGACGACGTCGTCGTCGGGCGACATCGGCTCCCCTCCGTCGACATTGAGCGTGTCGAGGACGGTGTGGTACAGATCGAGCAGTTCGACTTGGTCCTCGCGGCGGTCGTCGTCGAGTGCGGGGTGTTTGACCATCAGCGGGACGTTCACGAGCGGGTCGTACAGACAGAACTCGTGGCCGTAGAGGTCGTGCTCGCCGTGCAGTTCGCCGTGGTCCGCGCAGACGACGACCATCGTCTCGTCCCACTTGCCCTCCGCCTTCAGCCAGTCGAACAGCCGTCCGAGCTGATCGTCGATGTGGGCGATCTCGGCGTCGTACAGGCCGCGGATGTCCGCCCACTCGTCGTCGGCGATGTCGCGCGCCCCGGAGTTATACTCCTTGGAGTTCTGACAGACTTCCGCCGAGTCGACACCGGGAGCGAACTCCTCGGCGAACTCCTCGGGCGGGTGGTACGGCAGGTGCGCGTCCATCAGGTTGATGAACGCGAACGATCGTTCGGACTCGTCGATGAACGCCTTCGTCCGGTCGATGACAGCGGGCGTCTTCGAGTCGGCGCTGCCGCCGCCGGCGAAGTACTCGTGGGCGGTGTTACCGAGGCTGACGAGTTTGTCCGCGACGGTCCGCAGCGCCTCGTTGTCGTTCATCGCCTTCCACGCGCGGGCCAGCGGGCCCGAGAGGAACTCGCCGGGCATCACCTCGAAGAAGTTGTCCTGATCGTCGAACCCGTCGGTGAGGTGGGTGTACGGCGTGATCCACGCGTTCGAGGAGTAGCAGGCGGTGTCGTAGCCCGCCGCAGAAAGCGTCTCCGCGAGCGTCGTGACGCCCTCCAAGTAGGGGTTTTCCTGATCGGCACCGTGCTGGGAGGGGTACATTCCGGTGAACAGCGACGCGTGGACCGGGAGCGTCCACGGGGCAGGCGCGACGGCCTGCTCGAAGACGGTCGCCTCCTCGGCGAACGCCGCCAAATTCGGCGTCGTGGGGTGGTCGTATCCGTACGGCGTGAGCCGGTCCTTTCGAACCGTGTCCATCACCACGAAGAGAACGTTCTCGGGTGATTCGGTGGTCATACACTCACGTCTCACCGTCGGCGTCAAAGAGCCTCCGGTCCCGAGACGTCGGACAAAAAGCGGCGGAACGAAGCGGTCCAGTTAGAACGGAGCCTGCGGTCCTTCGTCGGTCTCGGCTTCCTCGCCGCTCTCCTCGCCGGGGAACGACGGCGACATTCCGCCCTCCTGTCCGCCGCCACCCATTCCGGTCTCGGCGTGGACCATCTCGATCTCGGGGATCTCCTTGACCATCCGGCTCTTGATCGCTTGGATCGTCATCGGGGAGATGCCACAGCCCGAACACGCGCCGCCGAGCATAATCGTGACCTCGCCGCTCTCGCGGTCGAGGTGCTGGATCGCCGCCGATCCGCCGTGCATCTGAATCTGCGGGAAGTTCCGGCGCAGGAAGTTCGTGACGCGCTCTTTGAGGTCATCGTCGCCGCCTGCAGCGTCCGTACTCATACCAATCGCTTCGGTTTGGACGGGCTTAGGCCTTTGGTTCACGCGAGGCGCTGTCCGTCCGCGCATCAACCTGTGACTCACTCGCCGTCGTCGAGCCCGAACACGCGACGATGTTGTCGGCGAAGCTCATCGAGGTACGCGTCCAACACGCCCGAGAGTTTCTCGTCGTCGACGACGACGGCGGTCAGCCGCTCTTTCGGGTCCGCCGGGAGTTCGATACGGAAGTCGCCGTCCTCGTAGAACGGCTCGGACTCGTTGAGGATCTGCTGGTCGATCGCGTGTACGAGTTCGGAGTCGTACGCGTCGTTCATCGTCTCGAAGGCGTTCTTGTACGCGCGCTGGAGCTCCGGAAAGTAGTTTGCGTACTTGTCCTCGAACTTCTCGGGATCGAACTCGGTCATACTCTCTCGTTCGCCGCCGACGGTACAAACCGGTTTTCGTCCGAGCGCCGTCGCGGGAGCGAGGATCGACGATCGCGGCATACATTTATGTTGGATAGACGACCAGTCAGCGTATGGCCGTCCTGACTGCCCTCCGCGAGAGTCCTAATGCTCTCGTTCGAAATCCGGTGCTGTTCGTCCCGATGCTCGTCGTTATGCTCGTCCAACTCCCCGTGCTGCTCCTGCAGTCGGTGAATCCTGTCCTCGCGAGCGTCGTCTCGGCGTTCGTGTCGTTGCTGTCGCTGGCCGCGATCCCGTTCTTCCAAGGTGGATTGCTCGCGATGGCCGACGAGGCACTCGACGGCCGGACGTCGCTCGCGACGTTCGTCCAGAGCGGAAAGCGCTACTACGTGGCGATCCTCGTGGCGTATCTCGTCCTCCTCGCCGTCAACTTCGCCTTCGGGATGGTCGCGTTCGTCTCGATCTTCGCGGGGGGCGTCCTCTTCATCGGAAGCGGCCAGTTCGGCGAGCCGAATCTCGCGATCCTCGTGGCGCTCGGTATCGTTGCCGCGATCGGAATCCTCGCGTACCTGCTCGTCGTGTTCTTCCTGCAGTTCTACGGGCAAGCGATCGTTCTCGAAGACCGCGACGCCGTTGCGGGGCTCAAACGGAGCGTGGGCGTCGTTCGCGCGAACCTCCTGAGCACGCTCGGGTACGTGATCCTTACGGGCCTGATAGGAGCGATGGCCGGGATCGGATTCGCCGGTGCGTCGACACTGCTCTCATATGGAGCGACGACGCCGACCGGCGTCGGACCTGCCGCGTCCGAACCGTCACTGCTCGCAATCGTCGGGGTGGGATTCGGCGTCCTCGTACTCGGAACGCTGTTCGGCGGCTTCTTCTCCGTCTTCTCGGTGGCGTTCTACCGCGAGATCACCCAGTAGTCGACTGGGATCGACTGATTAAACGTATTCGATGTAGCATCATACGATTTATTGATTGATCGGGCGTGAATCCCCCCAAATTGTGGTACACGCACTCCTGAGGCTCGAAAACGCCAGTATCCTCTGTACTCGAAGAGAACTCGCAACTCCGAAGAGAGCCCAAACTAGGTGAATCAACCCTCAGCAGTTATTCGTCTTCGTCTCGCATAGTTCCACTACGTGGCTGGTTACCTGTTCGATGGCGTACAGTCGGCGGAGATTCAGCAAGACCACTCCACGACTTGGAAGCGTTCAGCGACCATTGTCCCATATTTTCCTAGAGGCTTCTCCCAAACCAGCCGAGAAAACCAACCAGAAGACCACCCAGCACATATTTCAGAACCATTGTTCACTGAACAGACCGAGATCTGAAAACTCTTGGTGGGTATACGGAACGTGCAGAGGCCCAAGAGATCAGCTTACTGTGGGCCTCGACCTAAGGTCTGCGTTCTTTTGAGCGAAGTCTCACACGGGGAACCGATCTGGCGTAGATTCGGAGCGCTTGATCCCGCCCGTGCATACACTGCGAATCGGTGTATCAACGGCTCCGAGCAGGTCGCAAGACGACACGTTTCGCGAGCGTTGGGAATCACGAGTTGGTACCATCTCTGAGGCGCTGCACTCGTGGGATAAACCTTGACCAGAAACAACGGAGAGGGCTTGCTACGGCACACAGCGTGTGAGTACAGCGTAACGCTGCCAGCAATGATAAATCAAATATAGCTATATCAATACCCGCCGCGTCAGCCGATCCGATCGTTTTGCCTACGACAGCTGTTCGCCGACGATCCGGTCGACCTCGTCGACAAACGCCTCCCGAGAGCCGGTCGGGATCGTCGCACCCGCGGCCACGTTGTGGCCGCCGCCGTCGCCGCCGACCGCACGGGAGGCCTCGCGCATCACCGCCGACAGATCCAACCCCTTACGAACGAGCGCGTGCGTCCCGCGAGCGCTGACTTTCACTTCCTCGTCGGATTTCTCGGCGAACGCGAGAATCGGAATGTCGCCGCGGATTCCCGAGGAGCCGACGGCCATCCCGGCGACGATGCCGACGATAGTCTCTCTGATCCGCGTTTCGGCGTCGAACCACTGGACGTGCTCCTCGACGGTCGTTCCCTCGTTTTGCACCCACTGGAGGCCTTCCGAGAGGTTGCGTCGGTGGTTTCTGAGCAGCGTTCGCGCGCGGTCCAGCGCGCCCTCGCGGTCGCCGAGACAGACCGCGAGGCCGACGTCCGCGCGTTCGTACCGTGCCGTCGCGTTCAGGAGCGTCGAGAACTCGCTGACGTCTCGGAGTTCCGTTCCGGGAGCTTCGTCGGTCAGGGTGTAGGTGGTGCCGACGAGCGCGTCGATCCGACTCGCGGGGACGCCCGACGCGATCGCCCGTTTCAGCAGGCCGCTGACAACGGTTTGACGTTCCGGCATCGTGAGGTCGACCCAGCGACGCCACTCGCCGTCTTCCTTGAGATCCAAATCGAGGTCGGAGAGGAACTCGACCGCGCCGTTGGCGTCGTTCGTGATCCCCGGGATACGGACGTCGCTGGCGTATTCGAGGAACTTGGGAAGTGGACGCGTCTGTCGGCCGTAGACGAGGAGGTCAGTAGCTTCTTCAACGACGCCCGCGGCGACGCCCTCGTCGACGATGCCCTGATTCGCGCCGGAGAGGCCGCCGTCGGTGCCCTGCATATCGCCGATCGCACCGACGACAGCCAAGGCGGCGAGGTCGCGGTTGTCGCCGTCGGTCGGTTCGAGCGCGCGAGCGAGCACGTAGCTCGCGCCCGCACCCGAGAGTTCGGACGCGCCGTCGAGACCGAACAGCAGCGGATTCAGGTGGTGTTCCGGTTCGTCGATGCCCTCGGGAAGATCCGCGGGCTGGTGGTGATCGGCGACGACCGGCGTGAACGCGCCGTCGGCCGCGTAGGGCGCGATGACGTCCAACTGGCCGCTTCCGAAGTCGGTGAACAGCACCGTCTCGTAGTCGGTCGCGGAGATGCGAGCGACCTCGGTCTCGTCGAGCTGTTTGGCGAACACGGTCTCGAACGGGATGCCCGCGCGTTCGAGCGCCGAGGCGGCGACGGCGGCGCTCGTGAGTCCGTCCGCGTCGATGTGGGACGCGAGAAGAACGCGATCGGCGTCTCTGAGCCGATCGGCGCAGGCGACCGCCCGCTCGCGGAGCTCGGGAACGGGGCCGTCCGCACTCGTCGTCGTGTCCGCGCTCATACCCGGGGGTGAGTCGCTCTCGGATTTAAACCCACGCCCGTACGAGGAAGTCGATGTCTGTGCTGCGGCAACGATGATGAACACCTCGGAAGCCCCCGCTGGCTCGACTCCCGGGACTCGCTGCGCTCCTCACTTCGTTGCGGTGCTTGCATCGTCCGGGTTCGCCGAGCCAGCGGCCCCTTCCATCCCCGCCCTAGCAGTTGCTCAGCCGCAATCGTCGAACCGAATTCGGCTATCGAAGAATAGGTCGGCGCGGCGTCACTCGTGGTACGTCGGCGCGGCCTCCTCGACGACCGCGGCCGCGAGTTCGTCGAACGTCGCGTTCTCGGGGACGACGTCGACCTCGATCCCGTGGCTTTCGGCCGTCTCCCGAGTGGGCGCGCCGATGACGCCGACGACCGCGCGGTTCAGTCCAGCGACGGCCTCCTCGCGGACACCGCGCTCTTCGGCGGCCGCGAGGAAGTTCTCGACGGTGAGCGACGAGGTGAAACAGACCGCATCGAGGTCGCCGCCCGCGGCCATCACGGTCGACTGCCCGGAGCCCTCGGGTCGTACGAGTCGGTAGAGGACGGTCTCGTGGACGTCCGCGCCCGCCTCGCGGAGCCCGTCGATGAGGACATCGCTGCCATGATCGCTGCGTGCGACTTCGACGCGCATTCCGCCGACGACGGCTTCGAGCGCCGCGACGAGCCCCGATGAGGTGTACTCCTCGGGGACGACGTCGACGGTCAAGCCCGCGGCGCGCGCCGCTGCGGCAGTTCGGGGCCCGATACAGGCGAGCGTCGCCTCGCCCGGCGTCCAGCCGGCGTCAGCGAGGATCTCGACGCCGGTCTTGCTCGTCAGGACGACGAGGTCCGCGACAGTGCCGTCCGCCGAGCCGTCGGTGTCCGGGACGCTCCCCGTCGGCTCGACAGCCAGCATCGGATCCGGGACAGCGATGGCACCGAGCGATTCGAGCAGTTCGACCGCTTCGGCGGTCCGCTCGTCGTCGGGGCGGAACACGGCGACGCGGACGGCGCGAGTCATTCCGATCCCACCTCCCGTTCCGCTGACTTTTCCTTTCCGGTGCGGTTCCGCAGGAACTCGACGACGCGCGCCCGGGTCGCCGCGACCTCGCCGATCACGGTGATCGCGGGCGGTTCGATTCCCTCCCTGTCCCGTACATCGACGATGGTTTCGAGGGTCCCGCTGGCGACGCGCATCTCCGGCCACGTCGCGCGTTCGATCAGCGCGACGGGCGTCTCGGGAGCCATCCCAGCCTCGCGTAGCGCCGCGGTGTACTTGGGGAGCTTGCCGACGCCCATCAGGACGACGAGCGTGCCGCCGGTCGCTGCGAGGGCGTCCCAGTCGACCGCCGATTCCTCCTTCGTCGGGTCCTCGTGGCCCGTGACAAAGGAGACAGACGAAGTGTGATCGCGGTGGGTGACAGGAATCCCGGCGGTTCCGGGGCCGGCGATCGCGGAGGTGATACCGGGCACGACCTCGAACGGAACGCCCTCGCTCGCGAGATGTTCCATCTCCTCGCCGCCACGGCCGAAGACGAACGGGTCGCCGCCCTTCAATCGGACGACGTCCTTGCCCTCCCGAGCGAGTTCGACGAGTCGGCGGTTCGTGTACTCCTGCGGCGTCCACTCGCCGCCCGCGCGCTTGCCGACGTCTTCGCGCTTCGCTTCAGGGATCAATCCCAGGATCTCCGGCCCGGGGAGCTTGTCGTGCAGCACGACGTCGGCCTCGTCGAGGAGGCGACGCGCTTTCACAGTCAAGAGTTCCGGGTCGCCGGGGCCGCTCCCGACGAGGTAGACGGTGCCGGGCGATCCAGTCGATCCGGCAGTATCGATCGAATCCGCGTTGGCGGTCGGGGCGGGATCTTCCTCAGCCATCGTCACTCCTCCGCGGCTTCTCGCGCCGCGGCAATGAGGTCGTCGGCACCGCGCTCGGCGAGGTCGGCCGCGAACGACGCGGCCGCGTTCGCGTGGTCGTCGACCGGGAGGTCCCGGCTCGCTGCCACTTCCTCGTCGCCGTCGGCGGCGAGCACGCGCGCCTTCACGTGGACGTACTCGCCCTGTAACTTCGCGTGGACGCCGATCGGGGCGATACAGCCGCCGCCGAGTTCCGCGAGAACCGTCCGCTCGGCGGTCGTCTCGACGCGCGTCCGGGGGTGATCGACGATCGAGCGGATCTGTTCGGTGGCCTCGCTGTCGTCCCGCGTTGTGATCGCGATGGCACCTTGGCCGGGTGCGGGGACGAACGTCGCGGGGTCGAGCCGCGCGTACTCGACGTGGTGCAAGAGGCCCGTGCGCCGGAGTCCGGCCTCCGCGAGGACGATCGCGTCGTACTCGGTGTCGAGTTCGCGTTCGAGCGCGCGGCGTTCGATCTCCGCGAGGCCGTCGAACCACTCCTCGATCGACTGATCGAACTCTTCGACGGCCTCGTCGCCTTTGCTGTCGGGGCCCTCGTTGCGGTCGGCGTCGACGCGTCGTTCGTGTTCGGCCTGCAGGTCCGGTGCGAGCAGCTTCTCGATCCGGGTGTCGACGTTGCCGCGGAGCGGTTCGACTTCGAGATCCGGCCGTTCCGCGAGGAGTTGTGCCTTCCGCCGGAGCGAGGAGGTGCCGACGACGGAGCCGGCGGGGAGGTTCTGCAGTTCGGTACCGTCGGGAGTGAGAAGCAGATCCGCGGCCGACTCGCGCATCGGAACGCCGGCGACGACGAGGTCGCCCGTCTTCTCGGTCGGCATGTCTTTCATCGAGTGGACGGCGGCGTCGACGTCGCCGTCGAGCACCTTCTCGTCGAGCGCGCGGACGAACGCCCCGGTCTTGCCGAGACGGTGGATGAGTTCGTCTCTGATCTGGTCGCCGCGCGTCTCGACTTCGACGAGTTCGACGTCGAGCCGGCGATCTTCGAGCGTTTCCCGGACGCTCGCCGCCTGCCGGAGCGCCAGATCCGAGCCCCGCGTCGCCAGTCGGAGTGTCCCGCGAGTAGTCATTGCTGCATTCTCGGCGGCGACGGGTGAAAAGGCCACCACTTCCGTCGCGTCGACGCCGCTGGTCACGCATCACCGAACGTGGCGAGGGGTCGAGACGACTTCTCCGCCGGAATTCAGGGCGTTCCCACCGCGACGTGGCGCTTGTACAGGTAGTAGATCGCGAGCACGACGCTCAGCGTGAACGCGCTGAGCACTTCGGTCGCGAGCGCTGCGAGCCCCCAGACCAACGGGTCGGGCGTCCACGACGCGTCCGACTCGGCGATGGCCCGCGCATCGATGTACGTCGCGATCGGGTACAGCACCGACAGCACGAGCCCGAGCAGCCCCAGCACGGGAATGGCGATGAACGCGCCGAAGACCGTGGCGATGCCGCCGGTGAGGAACAGATCGAACAGGAACGCGCCGACGAACAGGATCGCCAAGAATCCGCCGAGAACGACGTACAGCGGGATGGCCGCGATCCAGTACCACCACTTGGAGTCGACGCTCGCGCGCGGGAGGAGGTCGCCGATCGGGTCGTCGAAGTCCGACGATGATGCAGCGGGCTGTACCGTCGCGGCACCGGTCCCGGCGGCTGATTCGTCGCCGACCGAGCCAGTCCAGAGATCATCGCGACGGGGACCCGGGCGGGTGTCCTCGCGAACCGGACTCGACGCGCCGGAATCGCGGGTCTCGCGGCGGCCGATGCCGGGGTCGTGCGGCGATGACGACTCGTCGGTCTCGTGCGGCGATGACGACTCGCCGGTCTCGTGCGACGACGACTCACCGGTCTCGTCGACAGCGGTGCTCTCGTCCGTCGGTTCGTCGCGTGGAGGGCTGTCCATACGCCGCCCTTCGGCGCTATCGTACAAAAAATCGAGGGCGAGCGAGAATCGAAGCCGAACGGGTGTCAGAGCGCTTCTTTGTACGCTTCGAGCGTCTCCTCGACGTCCGCTTCGGTGTGGGCGTAGGAGACGAACTGCGACTCGAACTGGTTAGGGGTGAGGAAGATCCCCTGCTCTTTCATCTCCTGCCAGAAGATCCGCTCCCAGCGCTCGGTCTCGGCGTCGGCGACGTCCGCGCCGTTCTTCGGACAGTAGTCGTACCGCGCGCACGTCTCGTCCTGCGTGCAGCCGGCGTCGCAGACGGCCGTCTCGCCGTCCATCTCAGGACCGTCGCGCGTGAAGATCGTCTTGAACATCGAATCGGTGCCGACGACGGTGTAGGTCGGAGCCTGCTCGGCGACGATGTCCGAAATCCCCTCGCGGAGACGCTCACCGAGCCGGTTCACGTGCTCGTAGACGTCGTTCTCGGCGGCGTATTTCAGCGACTCGTAGCCGGCAGCCATCGTCACCGGGTGGCCGGAGAAGGTACCCGACTGGAAGACGTCGCCCGCGGGCGTGAACTGTTCGAGGATTTCGGCCTTCCCACCGATCGCGCCGACCGGGAAGCCGCCGCCGACGATCTTTCCGAAGGTCGTCACGTCGGGCGTGACGCCGAATTTGCCCTGGGCGCACTGGAGACCGCCGACGCGGAAGCCCGTGATGACCTCGTCGAAAATCAGGAGCGCGCCGTGGGCCTCGGTCAGCTCTCGCAAGCGCTCGTGGTAGCCGTCGACGGGGTGGACGATCCCGTTATTCGCCAGAATCGGCTCCGTCAGCACCGCCGCGATCTCGTCGCCGTGTTCCTCGAAGACGCGCTCGGCGGCCGCGGCGTCGTTGAACGGCACGGGAATCGTGTGCTCGGCGAACGACGAGGGGATGCCCGGGGAACTCGGTGCGGCGTCGTCGAAACTGCCCTCGACGAGCGTCGATTCCTGTGCGCCGTGGTAGCCGCCCTGCATCACGACGATCTTGTCGCGGCCGGTGTGACCGCGCGCGAGGCGGACCGCCGAGACGGTCGCTTCGGTCCCCGAGTTCACGAAGCGGATCATCTCCACGGAGGGGACGTGGCGGGCGACGAACTCCGCGAGATCGACCTCGATCTCCGTCGGCGCGCCGTACATCGGCCCCTCCGAGGCGTGCGATTGGACCGCAGCTTGGACCGGATCCGGCAGCTCGTGGCCGTACAGGAGCGGGCCGTAGCCCATCACGTAATCGAGGTAGCGGTTGCCGTCGGCGTCGACGACGTGCGCGCCGTCGCCGCGCTCGACGAAGAACGGGTACGGCCGCGTCGCTCGAACTGAGGAATTGACGCCGCCGGGGATCACCGAGAGCGCTCTGTCGTACAGCGCCCGCGACTCGTCGTGTCTCATACGCGCCGCTTCGTCCGGGGTGTGCAAAATCCTTGTCGCTTCCGCGGACCCACGGATTGCCGCTAGGTGCGAGCCCGGATCACTCGCCGCGGAGCCACTCGACGGCCGCCCCGTCCCCGTCGACCTCGACCTCGACGCCGTCGCGCCCTCGGTGCTCGAATCGCTTCGCGAGCAGCAGTCCCACGGCGTCGTTGAGCGCGTGGATCGCGATGAGCGCGGGGAGCGAGCGGAACCAGAGATACAGCAGCGTCGTCACCAGCGCGGGCTGTGCGATCCGGAGGACGGCGTGTCGGTCCCACGTGTCGCCGACGTGGCCCAGCGTGAACGCCAGAAAGGCGACGCCGCCGGCGAACGGGACGCTACCGGTGAGCGCGAGGAGTCGTTCGAGCGCGTAGCCGTGAAAGGCGGTCTCCTCGGTCGCGCCCGCAGTGAACGCGACGAAGAGGCGCTCGGAGTGAGAGAGGGACGAGAAAGAGCTAATTCCGGCCGCGAGGCTCTCGCCGCCGTCGCCGACGCGAGCCCAGAGCGGAGCGGTGAGGAGATTCAGCCCCGAGAGGACGACCACACCGACGCCGACCTGCCGGAGGAGACGGCCGGGGGCGTCGGTCCGCCAGCCGACCGACGCGAGCGAGTTGCCCTCGATAGCGACGACGACGAGCAGGATCGCCGGAATCGACCACTTCCACGCGTGATCTCGGAGGTTCGTGGTATGGTCTCGGAGGTCTGTGGATCGATCGATGCCCGCGGCCGACTCACCGCGGGCTCGACGCGCCCGATCGAGGAGCGTGAACCCCGCGAGCGCGATGACGAGTCCGAGAGCGGTGACCGGCGTCAGTTGCACACCGGAAGCAAACGAGGAGCCGCCTTTGCTTTTTCTCTCCGGATCGGGGCCGGAGGCACTCGCTCGCTACACCGCGTCGGGACCGGACTTCCCGGTCCGGATCTGTCGAGCCGACTCGACGGGGAGGACGAACACCTTCCCGTCGCCCTTCTCGCCGGTGTGGGCCGATTCCGCGATGGCGTCGACGACGTCCTCGGCGGGGATGTCGGCGACGACGCACTCGATCTTTACCTTCTGGTGGAGGTCGACCGTATACTCCTCCCCGCGCCACTGCCCCTTCTTCGCGGGCTGAGAGCCACGGCCGGAGACGTTCGTCACCGTCAGCGACGGCGCGCCCGCCTCGGCGAGACCCTGCTTGACGTCCGAGAGTTTGTCCGGGCGGATGTACCCCACGACCATCTTGATCGGTGTATCGGTGGATTCCGTATCGCTCATAGCTCTGCCTCGGTTTCGTCGTCGGAAATAGTTTCGGCGCTCGTCGACGCCGACTCACTGCGCGCGCGGAGCGTGCCGCCGTCAGAGCGGATCATCCCGCCGTCGGCCCGCGCGCCGGAGTTGTCCGGACCGCCGAACTCGGGGTAGGTGTCCACGCCGTGTTCCGAGGAGTCGAGTCCCTCGATCTCGTGGGCGTGGGAGACGCGTGCTTGTCCGGCCGCGCGGAACGCGCCGAAGACGAGTGCCGTCGCGGCGAAGGTCCACAGTGAGATCACGACGACGCCGACGACCTGCGGGATAGCCAGCGAGACGAACGACGCGCTGCCGTTCCAGAGCGCCGTCGCGGCGAACGGGTACGCGAGCGCGCCGAGGATCCCCGCGGAGCCGTGGACGGGGAAGACGGCGCAGACGTCGTCGATCTTGAGGCGCTTCTCGACGAACTCGAAGACGATCGGCAGTTGCGCGCCGGCCAGCAGGCCGATGGCGATCGCGCCGGGCCAGACGATGACGTCGGTGACGGAGGTGACGCCGACGAGACCCGCGAGCAGGCCGTTGGCGACGTAGAGCGTGTCGACCTTGCCGGTCTTGTACGTCGCGACCGCCGCGGCACCGATCGCGCCGGCGGCCATCCCGAGCGTCGTCACGAGCGCGACGCGCCCGACCGTAGCGAAGGAGCCGAGGACGATCTCACCCGACTCGGTGAGCGCCAGCGGCGATGCGGAGGTGCCGACGTTGAAGCCGTACCAGCCGAACGCGAGGATGAGCGTCCCGAGGACAGCGAACGTCATCGAGTGACCGGGGATGACGTTCACGGAGCCGTCGTCGTTGAAGCGGTTCACGCGCGGGCCGATGATCCACGCGGCGGTGAGGCCGGCGATGCCGCCCATCGCGTGGACGATCACGCCGCCGGCGAAGTCGTAGAAGCCGAGCGCGTCGAGGAAGCCGCCTGCCCAAGTGAATCCGGTGACGACCGGGTAGATGACCGCTGCGAGCAGTATCGTGTAGCTCACGTACGCGCGGAGCTTCGCGCGGCCGGCGATCGCGCCGGAGACGATCGTCGCCGCCGTCATCGCGAACACGGCACCGAAGAGCCAGTTGACCCAGACGGCCGGTGAGCCCGCCTCGGGCGCGTAGAGGTCGGCGAACGCGCCGACGACGGAGTAGGAGCCGCCGCCGGTCGCGCCGCCGACGATCGTCGAGATCGCCGCGCCGACGAGGAAGAACACGATCACGCCGACGCTCCACGTCAGGAGGTTCTTCGTCAACTGGTTCGCGACGTTCTTCGAGCGGACCTGTCCCGCTTCGAGCATCGCGAATCCGGCGTGCATGAAGAAGATCAGGAACGTGACCACCAGTATCCACGTGTAGTTGAGTGCCGTTTCCAGTACCGCGGGGTCGGTCTGCAGTATCGTCGGTTCGATCATGTCGTTCTCGTTTTTTTCGATTTTCGCTCGGTGTCGCCCCGGATCGTCCACCCAATCCGGAATCTGAACCGTGATCGTCGTTCTCGCTACGGGATATCCGTCCGAGATCCCACTACATAAAAGGGTGGCTTTACGAAACACGTTGTTCGATAGATTTTGTGGACGCTCGTGGGAACTATGGCAGAGTATTATCGATATAAGGTTGTAATGCGTCTACAAAATCGACGTTTGTCTCGGCTATTTCTGGACGTTCGTCGACCGCTCGCGGCGGGAAAACCCGGCGGATCCGTCGCGCGCGCCGCGGTGAATCGTGGTCTGGACAGGTGAGTGAAAGATCGGGCCTTACACCAGTTGCGAAATTCATGCTAGTCCACGACCGACGACTCACGCTCCGTCGAAAATGTCCTGAAGGGCGTCTCGAAGGTACAGGATGTCGCCGTACCGGTCGGTCTTCTCCTTTGCGAGCGCTGTGAGCAGGATCTCATCAAGCGCCGACGGCACGTCTGCCACCTCGCTCGGGGGCGTAGGTCGCTCGCGTTCCACTTGCTTGATGACCTCGAACGGCTGGCCCTCAAACGGCGGGCGACCGGTAAACAGTTCGTAGAACACCGCCCCGAGCTGGTAG